>CAEZXN010000001.1_pt1 | contig 155601 bp, 104 predicted proteins | sample 7265261 | NCBI WGS metagenome assembly CAEZXN01 (sample SAMEA6813910, study PRJEB35770) | freshwater metagenome | biome: Freshwater; feature: Freshwater reservoir; material: water | place: Czech Republic | collected 2016-11-09 | depth 0.5m m
CGCGGATTCCCAGTAGATACTTCGCCGTTGGTACGTGCGCACCGTAGCGAGGCTGGTGTGGCCGAGAAGTGGGATCTCTACGTTGATGGCTTTGAATTGGCTACTGGTTACTCGGAATTAGTTGATCCCATCATTCAGCGGGAACGTCTCACCGAACAGTCGCTCTTGGCGTCTAAGGGCGATGCGGAAGCGATGCAACTCGATGAAGACTTCTTGCGCGCCATGGAGTTCGGCATGCCACCTATGGGGGGCATGGGCATGGGAGTCGATCGTTTGCTGATGGCGCTCACCGGGCTTGGTATCCGAGAAACAATTCTCTTCCCATTGGTAAAGCCGGAATAACATGACATTCACCATTCGCCCCGCACGCACCAAAGATATCTCTGCCATTCGTGGGCTTGTAGATTTCTATTCAATTCAACGTAAATTGCTCTCCAAAGAGACCGTAACGCTCTACGAAGATGTTCAAGAATTCTTCGTTGCCGAGCAAGACGGAAAAGTTGTGGGGTGCGGTGCGCTCCACGTTCTTTGGGAGGATCTCGCAGAGGTCCGTACCGTTGCTGTGGATGAAAGCGTTCGCGGTAAAGGTGTGGGACACCAAATTCTTGAAACAATTATTGAACGTGCACGCACCATCGGTGTATCTCGTATCTTCTGCCTTACTTTCGAAACCGAATTCTTCGGTCGTCATGGATTTGTAGAAATCGAAGGATCACCAGTTGCGCCCGAGGTGTACCAGCAGCTCCTGCGTTCTTACGACACCGGTATCGCAGAATTCCTTGATCTTGAGAGCGTGAAACCAAATACGCTTGGCAATTCCCGCATGATCAAACATCTTTAATGATTATTTGCATCCAAGGCGGCGGAGAATTCGCTGATGAATGCCGGGAAATGGATCAATACTTCCTCTCACTCATTCCCGATTTGGAAATTACGATCTTCGCTGGCGCCAGTGAGCATGAGCGAGCGGCAGAAATCACGTCGGAGAATGCAATTGCTTACTTTGCCTCTCTTGGCCGTAGCGCGCACAGAATTACCGACGTACGCGATGCTCAAGTGTTAGTGCTGCCTGGAGGTTCCCCAAGACTTCTTCTGGAAGCGCTCTTGCCTCACCGAGATTTCCTCGCCGGGCTCCCGGCGATCTGGGGGGCGAGTGCGGGGGCGATGGTGCTCGCGAGCGAGATTTATCTGCCAGACCGTCGAGTGAGTCTTCCCGGACTCAGATTTATCCCTGGTCGCGTCCGGCCACATGCCAGTCAGCAGGAGTTGGCAGCGCCGATACCGGGCGTATGGGCATTGGCCGAGCGCGAAGGAGTCGTTGCCTCACTCGCCGAGATGAACGGCGAGTCTGAACCGCGTGAGTTGTTGCGTCAGTTTAAAAACGCGTAAGTAAGCGTTGCGAGCGCGATTGCCAACCAGAGAATCGCATAGCCCTTCAGAGTTACGAGCTTGCGAAGCGGGTTGATCAATGTGGAGAGAAGCAAAATCACTCCGGGCAGAATAATGATGAGACTGTGAGTAATAACGTGTGGATTCCCTCGCTGGTAATCCCAGTTGATGAGTCCAACTGCAATCATGGAGTACGCCAACATTCGAAGGTAGCTCAACTTCATACTGACTCCTTAGAGAGTGAAAGGGAGAGTAGCCAGGCCACTCTCCCTTTCACTTTTAGAATTTCTTACTAGTGGGATTCTGCCATGCCTTCTGCAGCAGACTTCATGCGAGCGATCTTGTAAATCGTTAGACCGAACACGCACTTTGCGAGCACGTCAGCAACCGTGTAACCAACTTGCCGTGCAGTGAAGAGTCCTGCCGCTTCCGTAGCGGTTGGGTTGGTAATAATCATTGGGATGAGGTACGAAATTGGGTAGACGCCCCAGGTTCCAATGAGAAGGAGACGAAGTCGGCTAACGGTGGCTGCGACTCCTTCAGGTTGATTACCAAGTGACTTAGTCAACTCAATGAAAAGTACCCAGAGAATGTAAAGGAATGGAAGTGTCGAGAGGACACCCCAAATTACTTTTTCACTTGTGACTGTTGAGATTTCGCCTGGGTAGCCAAGAATGATCATGGCCGCCGATGCAGGAACGAGTCGGGTCATGAGTGACTTTGATGCTTGGCGAGCAAGAGCGAGGACGGCAATTACCTCAACAAGCAAAAGTGGAACCGTGAGAATCCAGTCGACATAGCGGTAGGCCTCGTTGAATGCTCCTTGGGCGGTACCGATTGTGACGGCATTTCCCTTTGATGACCCTTCGAATGAATTGAAGATTCTCCAGTAGTGGTAACCAGCGATAAAGGTGACCATCGAAGACATGACAAGGGCAGCGCGGTACTTGGGGAGAACTCGGCTCTGTGAGACGAGGGTGAATACGGTGCATGCCAACATTGAAATGAGGCCGAAGGAGAACACGTTAAAGAGTGAACTCCATTGGCCGTCGGACAGTTGCAGCATTAGCTTCTCTCTCTCTAATGATGGGGCAGTCGGGGCACTGCCGTCGTAAGGCGGTCGTAGTGCGGGTTTTGGGGCTGGTAAATCTTCCCTCGGGTAAGTGACCGCCGCCACTTGAAAATCAGGATCACCTGAGACCTCGGACATAACGCCTAATCAGGACATTAAACGTAAATACCCCGCCATTCAGGCTGAGCAATAAAACTGGGGAAGTAACTCAGCCGGGCGAGCGTTAGGCTAAACGGAGAGAGGGGTACCTATGTTTGAGAGATTTACCGACCGCGCCCGCAGAGTTGTCGTCTTGGCCCAGGAAGAGGCCCGGATGCTCAACCACAATTACATCGGCACCGAGCACATTCTTCTGGGATTGATCCACGAAGGTGAAGGCGTCGCCGCTAAAGGGCTTGAATCACTCGGCATCTCATTAGAGGCCGTACGCGCTCAAGTGGAAGAGATCATTGGGCAAGGACAACAAGCCCCTAGTGGACACATTCCATTCACGCCGCGCGCCAAGAAGGTACTCGAGCTCTCTCTCCGTGAAGCTTTGCAACTCGGCCACAACTACATCGGTACTGAGCACATCCTGCTTGGATTGATTCGCGAAGGCGAAGGCGTAGCAGCGCAGGTTCTCGTCAAGCTTGGCGCCGATCTCAATCGTGTGCGCCAACAAGTTATTCAACTTCTCTCTGGATACCAAGGAAAAGAAAGTGCAACCTCTGGTGGTCCAGCTGAAGGCACCGCTTCAACATCTCTCGTCTTGGATCAATTCGGTCGCAACCTCACGCAAGCAGCACGTGAAGGAAAGCTCGATCCAGTTATTGGTCGTGAAAAAGAGATTGAACGTGTGATGCAGGTACTTTCACGTCGTACCAAGAACAACCCCGTATTGATTGGTGAACCAGGCGTTGGTAAGACCGCGGTTGTTGAAGGTCTTGCCCAAGCAATTGTGAAGGGCGATGTGCCGGAGACGCTGAAAGATAAGCAGCTCTACACTCTCGATCTCGGTGCACTAGTTGCCGGTAGCCGTTACCGCGGTGATTTCGAAGAGCGCTTAAAGAAAGTGCTCAAAGAGATCCGCACTCGCGGTGACATCATCATATTTATCGACGAAATCCATACACTCGTCGGTGCTGGTGCAGCAGAAGGCGCAATCGACGCCGCCAGCATTCTTAAGCCGATGCTTGCACGCGGCGAACTCCAGACCATTGGCGCCACCACTCTTGATGAGTACCGCAAGCACCTCGAGAAGGACGCCGCTCTTGAGCGCCGCTTCCAACCAATTCAGGTCAAAGAGCCGTCTGTGGCTCACACCATCGAAATCCTGAAGGGTCTTCGCGATCGTTACGAAACCCATCACCGAGTTTCCATTACTGATGGCGCACTTGTTGCGGCGGCCACCATGGCTGATCGCTATGTTGCCGATCGTTTCCTTCCAGATAAGGCAATCGACCTTATTGACGAAGCTGGATCACGTCTTCGTATTCGTCGCATGACGGCTCCACCAGAACTTCGTGAATTCGATGAGCGCATTGCCAACGTACGCCGCGAAAAAGAATCGTCTATCGACGGTCAAGATTTCGAAAAGGCTGCGCAATTGCGCGATAAGGAGAAGAACCTTCTCCTCGAGAAAGCCGAACGCGAAAAGCAATGGAAGTCCGGAGATATGGATGTCGTTGCCGAGGTAAATGAGGAACTCATCGCTGAAGTTCTCGCTACCGCGACTGGTATTCCAGTATTCAAGCTCACTGAAGAAGAGACTTCACGACTACTTCGTATGGAGAGCGAACTTCACAAGCGCGTCATTGGCCAGGAGCAAGCCATTAAGGCGCTCTCACAGGCCATCCGTCGTACTCGTGCCGGCCTAAAGGATCCCAAGCGTCCAGGTGGATCCTTTATCTTTGCTGGTCCTTCAGGCGTAGGTAAGACCGAACTTTCTAAGACGCTCGCCGAGTTCCTCTTCGGCGATGAAGATTCGCTGATCATGCTCGACATGAGCGAGTACTCCGAGAAGCACACTGTTTCTCGTCTCTTCGGTTCGCCTCCGGGTTACGTTGGTTACGACGAAGGTGGCCAACTTACCGAGAAGGTGCGTCGCAAGCCGTTCTCTGTTGTGCTCTTCGATGAAATCGAAAAGGCACACCCAGATATCTTCAACTCACTTCTTCAGGTACTTGAAGATGGTCGCCTTACCGATGCGCAAGGTCGTTCAGTCGACTTTAAGAACACCGTCATCATCATGACTACCAACCTCGGTACCCGCGATATTTCAAAGGGGCTCAACCTTGGTTTTGCGAACGCTGGCGATACCCAAACGAGTTACGAGCGGATGAAGGCGAAGGTAGGCGATGAGCTGAAGACTCATTTCCGCCCCGAATTCCTCAACCGTATCGATGACATCGTGGTCTTCCATCAGCTCACGCAAGATGAGATCGTCACCATCGTTGATCTGATGATTGGCCGTCTCGATGAGCGTCTCAAGGATAAAGACATGGGCATCGAACTCACCACGGCTGCTAAGCAATTGTTGGCCGAGCGTGGTTATGACCCAGTTCTTGGTGCCCGTCCACTTCGTCGCACGATCCAACGCGAAATTGAAGACTTGCTCTCGGAGAAGATTCTCTTTGGCGATATCAAGGCTGGCGAAATCATCGTGGTCGATGTCGAAGGCGAAGGAAGCGATCGCAAGTTCACCTTTAAGGGTGAGCCAAAGGCGACCGCCCCTGACAGTCCTGCCGATACTGCACCACTTGAAGAGAGTGGCGACCCCGCTTAATTAGTTGGTAGGGAGAGCTGCTTATCCTTCTGGGTGAGCAGCTTTTCTCTTTCTAAATCGACGATGCATCTCTGAAGTTGCTCAGCATCTGGCCAAGAAATGGCTGCAATATGAGTTTCACCTTCGCGAATCGCAGCCATGATGGTGCCGCGGCATTGACGATCACTACCGTGCCACTTTCCTTGCGTTCTCATCGGAGTACCAGCTGGATAACCTGCGCAACGCCATGCACATGTAGCGCGCAACGGACATTCTTCACAAGCGGGTTTCTTGGAAGTGCAGATCAGCGCTCCTAGTTCCATAGTGGCACCGGCCCAAAGCGCGCTTCTCTCTGGGATTAATTCTTCAGCAAGTGCACGTTCGGCTTTCGAGAGTGATGTGGTGGGGAATTCTGCTCCCACATGCCAGCGATTGATTACCCGACGTACGTTGGTGTCGAGGACGACTGCTCGCTGACCAAATGCGAAAGAGAGAATCGCCCCTGCGGTGTAATCGCCGACGCCGGGAAGTGCGAGAAGTGCTTCGTAAGTAGTAGGCACCTCTCCACCATGGTGTTGGCTAATAACTTGTGCGCTTTCATGAAGTCGGAGCGCTCTTCTTGGGTATCCGAGGCGATCCCACGCTTTGATGACATCTGAGCTGGCAGCTGCAGCCAGGTGTGTGGGCGAAGGCCAACGCTCCATCCACTCATGCCATTTCGGGAGTACGCGATTGACGGGCGTTTGTTGAAGCATAAATTCGCTGACGAATACTCCCCATGGAGTGCTCTTGCGCCACGGTAGATCGCGTTGGTTCTCGATAAACCATTCGATAACCGAGTCTTGGTCACTCACTTAAGGCGAACTCGTTCCAATGCCGTAGTAAGTCGAGTCACTTCCAAGATCTCCATGCCAGGGATTTTCAATTCACCTTTGAGATCAGGCACGATTGCTCGCGTGAAACCGAGGCGGGCTGCTTCATTGAGTCGTTGTTGAATTCCATTTACTTTGCGCACTTCACCTGCCAGGCCCACTTCACCGAGTGCGATGAGATCAGCGGGGAGTGCGAAACCTTTCGCAGCTGAACCCACGGCAAGTGCCAGTGCGAGATCGGCGGCTGGTTCCGTTAACTTCATTCCGCCGACGGTGGCTAGGTAAGTGTCGCGACCAGCGAGTGGAATTCCGGCGCGAAGTTCAAGCACCGCCAGCGTCATCATGGCGCGCGCGTTATCAAGCCCACTGGTAGTCCGGCGCGGATTAGTGTTATTCGAAGCGCCACCGACGAGTGCCTGAATCTCTGCAAGTAGTGGGCGACGACCTTCCATGGCAACCGTGATGCAGGTGCCAGGAACTGGTTCGCTATGGCGACTCAAGAAGAGACCAGTGGGATCAGCCAACCCCTCGATGCCATTTTCGTTGAGATCAAAACAACCAACCTCGTCGGTAGCACCAAAACGATTCTTGATGGCACGTACGAGACGAAGGCGAGTGTGCTTCTCGCCTTCGAAGTTAAGCACTACGTCGACTAAGTGTTCAAGAAGTCTTGGACCCGCGATGGAACCGTCCTTGGTGACATGTCCGACCATGATGGTGGCGAGCGCGCGTTCTTTAGCAACTCGAATGAGCGCGCCGGCTACTTCACGTACTTGAGTTACCCCACCAGGTGAGCCATCTACTGATTGGGTGGAGATTGTTTGCACGCTATCGACGATGAGTAGATCGGGTTTTACTTGATCAACATGGGCAAGCAATACCCCAAGGTCGCTTTCGGCAGCGAGAAAGAGATTGGGATGGAGAGATTTAAGGCGCTCGGCACGAAGGCGGACCTGCGATGCGGATTCTTCGCCGGTCACGTAAAGAACTTTCATGTTTGCTTTCGCGCTTTCGGCGCTGACCGCTAACAACAGAGTTGATTTACCCACACCTGGCTCACCAGCAAGCAGAATTGCCGCTCCCGGAACAATGCCGCCACCTAGTACGCGATCGAGTTCTGGAACTCCCGAAGAGCGCGCGATCGCTGATTCCACATCGATCTCTGCGATAGGTCTTGCAGGAGTCACGATGCGTCCGGGTTGTAGAGATGCCTTAGTAACTCCACCTACTTCGTCGACGGAGCCCCATGCCTGACACTCAGGACATTGCCCGAGCCACTTCACGCCACTCCAACCACATTCCGTGCAGCGGTAGAGATCCGGCTTTGCCATCTTGGTTACTTCTTTAACCGATCGGCTTCAAGAGTTGCTGGGTGCACGATGAAGAGCGGCAGGTTACGAGACTTTAGCGCCGATTGCGCGGCCATACGTTGGTCACAAATATCGGCAAGCACTTCGTAAGCCTTCTCATTCATCATCGCAATGAGTTCGGTCTTGTTGGTGATGTAAAGCGGCTCGGAAGCAATATGTGCTTCTGGATTACCAGAGCAGTACCAATCGAGTTCTTCGCCGCCCTCGCCCCAACCACGACGATCAAATTCGCCAATGACTGTGACGGAAATTTTCTTTCCGTCTCCGCGGTCAAGTTCTTCGTAAGATTGTCGGAGAGGTAATTGCCAACACACATCTGGTTTGGTTTCCACAAAGTGCACGCCTTCGCGAATTGCGAGGTGATGGAAAGAGCAACCTTCGCCACCAGCAAATCCTGGGCGGTTAAGGAAGATGCATCCGTCTTCTACGACGCGGGTCTTCTTATCGCCTTCGTCATCTCTTTCAATGATGTCTAACTTGCCTTTAGATTTCTCAGGTTGACCCTCGGCAAAGAATTGCCAGGTCTCTGGAGTGAGACGGGCGGCCCATTCGCGGACCCGCTTCTCATCTTCTTTTCCGGTGAAATGCGCGCCTTGGCTGCAGCATCCGTCGAATGGACGCTCCTCGAAGATGCCCTTACATCCGGCACCGTAAATGCATGTCCAGGACGAGGTGAGCCAGGTGAGGTCGCATTTCCATAACTCGGTGGGATCCACAGGATCGGGGAACTCCACCCAGTCGCGCGCGAAATCGAGGGCTACTTCGTTGGTCTGGGAATGTTTCGTAGGAGGCACAAGAGGTGAGCCTACGGTCTTCTCGCGGTAAGTTCATCTCCGTGAGTCTTGAGACCGTGGATATGTCCCCGCAGGAGCCAATTTCTGGGCGCCGGCTTGGGGTTTTGGACGTCGGTTCCAACACCATCCACCTCTTGGTAGTCGATGCACACCGCGGCGCCGCTCCCATCCCAGCTACAAGCCATAAGGAAGAGCTCCGACTCACTGAGTTCCTGCTCCCCAACGGCGCCATTAGTCGTACTGGCCGCGACCAGTTATTAGCCGCCATTCAACGCGCGGTGGCGGCCTCGGATCCACATGGGCCCGAAGAGTTGCTTGCCTTCGCTACCTCAGCCTTGCGTGAAGCGGCCAATGGCGATGAGATCCTCGCGGAGATCTCCCAAGAGTGCGGTATCGAGTTGCAGGTGCTCTCCGGTGGGGATGAAGCTCGCCTTACCTTCCTGGCTGTTCGACGGTGGTTTGGCTGGTCAAGTGGTCGCCTACTTGTCCTCGACATCGGCGGTGGTTCGCTAGAAGTTGCCTGCGGTACTGACGAGGATCCCGAAGAAGCATTCTCTCTTCCGCTAGGTGCAAGCCGTCTCACCGCGGCTCACCTCAAGGGAGATCCATTTGATTCTGGTGATATCAAAAACCTACGACGTCTTGTTCGCGCATCGATTGCTGAAATCGTTCCCGAAATTCTTGCTTTAGGTTCGATCGATCATCCCGTAGCTACAAGCAAAACATTCCGCTCACTTTCACGCCTCTGCGGGGCAGAGCCATCGACTGCGGGTCCGCTCGTGCCTCGGCTCTTGAAAAGAGATGTTTTAGAAGATTGGTTGCCCCGAATTTTCTCTATGACCACGCAAGAGCGCGCCAAGCTTCCTGGGGTTTCTATGTCGCGAGCAAATCAATTAGTCGCGGGCGCCATTGTCGCTCATACTGCGATGGATCTATTAGATATCGATGCACTGGAAATTTGTCCTTGGGCATTACGCGAAGGGATTATTCTTCGTCGATTGGATTGGCTCGATCAGTGAGCACGCTCGTTGGTTTATCAACTGCGTCGTGTTTCCCAGAAACTTTAGCCGATACTTTCGCCATCGCTAAGGAACTTGGATACGACGGTATTGAAGTAATGGTCTCAAATGAAGTAGCTACGCAAGATGCGGCTGCCATCATGCGGCTCTCTGAATACTTTGATCTTCCTGTGCTCTCCGTACATGCACCCTGTTTATTGATTACGCAACGGGTCTGGGGTTTAGAGCCATGGACAAAAGTCGTAAAGAGCGTGGAGTTAGCGCAGCGGCTAGGTTCGCCGATTGTGGTTTTGCATCCTCCCTTTAGGTGGCAACGAAAGTACGCAAAGAACTTTGCAGAGAAAATCAACGTGCTCTCCCAAGAGAGTGGCGTAGATGTTGCTATTGAAAATATGTTTCCGTGGAGCGCGCGCAACCGTGAGTTGACCGGCTATCTACCTGACTATTCAGTAGTCAATATGGGGTACAACAATGTCACGCTAGACCTCTCCCACACGGCCACCTCGGGCGAAGATCCCTTCGCAATCATTGAGCGGGAAAACGTGGTTCACCTCCATTTGGCCGATGGCCTTGGTTCTCCCAAGGATGAGCATTTGGCCCCAGGGCGCGGAACGCAACCTTGTGCCGAAGTTCTCCAACGCTTAAAAGACTCTCCTAGCCTCAAGTCGGTCGTTCTGGAGGTCTCTACCAGGCGAGTTTCCTCACGTGAGGAACGTCTTGCATTACTCGCCGAATCTCTAACTTTCGCTCGCGCCAACCTGGAGTAGGCTCTTTCCTGAAAGAGAGGTTCATAGTGTTACGCGACACGATCCTGGCAGCTAGTAGAAATGAAAAACTCCGAGAATTCGTTAGTACGGGTCCGCTCACAAAAGGCGTAGTTGAACGCTTTGTTGCTGGCGAAGAGCCACTCGATGTCATCGCCGCAGCAAATCGATTGACAAATGATGGGCTCAACCTCACCGTTGATCATCTTGGTGAAGATGTCCTTGATCGCGCTGCAGCAAATGGCACCAAAGATGCCTACCTCACTCTCTTAAAATTAATTTCTGAACATCAAATGGCAGATCGAGTAGAAGTTTCAGTGAAGCTCTCTGCCCTAGGACAAGCGCTCCCAGGTGATGGCGAAAAGATTGCATTGGATAATGCAATTGAAATTGTGCGTGCGGCTGCACAAATTGGCACCACGGTTACTTTAGATATGGAAGATCACACCACCACCGATTCCACGCTCGGCGTGCTTCGTGAACTCCGCAAAGAGGTTCCTTCGGTGGGTGCAGTCCTACAGTCCTATCTCTTACGCACGGAAGCTGATTGCCGAGATCTTGCGTACGCAGGTTCGCGTGTGCGTCTTTGTAAAGGCGCCTATAAAGAACCAGCCAGTGTGGCTTTTCAATCAAAGAGCGAAGTTGATCGTTCATATGTTCGTTGCATGCGCGTATTAATGATGGGTGAGGGATATCCCATGCTCGCCACTCACGATCCTCGACTCATTGAGATTGCGACTTCACTCGCTCTTCGTTCACAGCGCGCGAGCGGCACCTTTGAGTATCAAATGTTGCTCGGCATTCGCCCCGATGAGCAGATTCGCCTTGCGCAGCGCGGAGAGAAGGTTCGGATTTATGTCCCGTATGGTCAGGATTGGTATGGATACCTCATGCGGAGAATGGCAGAAAGACCAGCCAATCTGACATTCTTTCTCCGTTCGCTTATCTCTAGGGGGTAGCTATGGCCAAGATCGCCATCTTGGGAGCTGGAGTCATGGGCGAGGCGCTCCTCTCCGGATTGATGCGCTCAGGCCATGCACCCTCAGATGTAGTCATCACCGATACTCGCCCAGAACGTCTCGAACAGCTCTGCCACAAGTTTGGCGTAACGAGCGCGTCAAATGCTCAAGCGGTGAACGGTGCAGAGACTGTCGTGCTCGTAGTGAAGCCACAAGATATGGCAAATCTTCTTCGAGAGATCGCTTCAAGCATCCATCTCGATGCTTTGGTTATCTCGATGGCGGCGGGTATCACTACGGTTGCGCTCCAAGCTGAGTTACCTTCAGGTATCGCGGTCGTTCGCGTTATGCCCAACACTCCAGCGTTGGTCGACAAAGGCATGACAGCCATTTCTCCCGGGTCGCATTGCAGCGAAGATCACCTGGCGCACGCAGAGAGTTTGCTTCGAAGTATCGGAAAAGTAATTCGTATTGCAGAGAAGCATCAAGATGCGGTCACTGCAATCAGCGGTTCTGGACCGGCTTATATTTATTACGTAGTAGAAGCCATGATTGAAGCAGGTGTCTTGCTTGGCTTGCCACGCGCGACCGCTTCAGAGCTCACTTTGCAAACCGTTATAGGCGCCGCCGCGATGCTTGACGAAACAGGTGAACATCCGAGCGTGCTTCGAGAGAATGTCACTAGCCCCGCTGGTACCACCAGCGCTGCGCTTCGTGAATTGGATGATCATAAAGTTCGCGCCGCATTCCTTTCTGCTATGGAAGCTGCACGTGATCGCTCACGTGAATTAGCGCAGGGCCAGTAGTACAAGGCCAATGACTTTCGCACAAGTAAGTGGATTTACCCTTCTAGTTGCCCTGCTCACCGTTCTTCCGGGAGCAGATGTTGCGCTCATTCTTCGTGCGGCCCGCACTGAAAGTAAGCGAGTCGCTTTCATCACTGGCGCGGGTATCGCCGCTGGTTGTTTAGTGTGGGGCGGGGCGACCGCAGAAGGGTTGAGCGCCTTACTGATCAGGTATCCGCAGGCATACCGCACCATTTCGATTCTTGGCGGGCTCTACCTCCTTTGGTTGGGGTGGTCTGCGCTGCGCACGACTCATGCAAAGAGCGCCACTACTTCAAATTTAGGATTTAAGAGTGGGTTTCTTACCAACATCCTTAATCCAAAGGTGGGTGTCTTCTATCTCTCGCTCTTGCCGCAATTTGCCCCTCCTGGCCCCGGATTACTCTGGCGCTCACTGGTGCTGGCCGCCATTCATGCTCTCCTGTCGCTCCTCTGGTTCACCATCTTGATCTACCTATTTAGCAGGGAACTCCCAAGATGGTTGGCGAGATTGTTGCCATGGGTAACTGGTGCGGCGCTGACGCTCTTTGGGTTGCGCACAATCTTCCTCACCTGACCGTAGGCTCATCTCCATGAAGCGCACCTCTTTGAGTCGAATAGCACTCACCGTCGCGCTCCTTTCTCTCGCGCCCACCTTTCTACCTGCCGCAGCGGTGAGTTCCCTTTCGAAAACTCTCACGCTTGGAGTTGATGACGATGCATCGATTGCTATCGCTAACAAGAGTGGGTGGATTATCGGTGGCACTACCTTTGAAAGTAGCGAAAGTTCAACTGTCTTTGCAGATCGTCCACTCGGTGGAAGCGATATGTGGGTTTCAAGTCTTGATGGCGCCCTCGTTCCAGCATGGACTCATCGAATTGGCACGGCCCAAGACGATATTTTCGGCGGCACCACTCTTGATCTCAATGGAAATATTTGGTTGATCGGCGCTTCGCAAAGCGAGAGCGCTACAACCACGCCGGTAGTGATGACCACCCCGGCGCCACCCACCATTACTCCAGGCAATAACCCAATCACAGTAAATCCTGACGGAGTATCGCTCTCTTCGCCGTTAGTGGCGCCGCCGCGACCGCTCAGCCAACTTATAATTCAAGGATTACGATCCGATGGAAGCGCGCTGCTAAAAACAAACATTAGTTTTGGTGCGAAGTATTCGGTGCTTCCAACGGGCGTGGTTTCAGATGCCACCGGGCTCTGGATTGCCGGAACTGTACTTACCCTTGAAAGTAAGGCACTTCGAGGTTTTTATCTGAATTGTGATTTCGCTCTGCAATGTAAGGCACCTATTTATCTTGGCAAGAGTGGCACTTCGATTCGTACGATTGCATTGAGCGCAGGGAATTTATTGGTGGCCGGATCTACTACCGACGTGTGGAAAGGCAAACCGGCCATCGGCAAAGTTGATGCACTTGCGTTAGTCATTAATTCCAAGAGCGGTCTTATTTTGCAGACTCAACGAAGCGGTAATTCCGGCACGCGACGTTCGTGGGAGAGTGGCGCTTTCGCTAATGGCGAAGCAGTACTCGCGGGCACTGTTGATTACGGCAAGAAGATGGAGATTGTCACCACGACCTTCTCCAAGGTGACCTCCTCCAAGGTAGGGGCTGTAGTGAGCACGGCGCGATGGCTGGGCTCCCCCCGAGTAGCCCTCTCCCCTCGCGCAGGGGGCGCTCTGGCGCTTGCCTTCTCGACCACCCCCAGCGAGCTCAAGGCCATCGCACCCCAAGCCAAAGGGGTAGCCCTGGACGCGCTCTCTTTAAACCTTTCAGCGAGTAAATCGGGCAAACGTACGCTCAACACCTCGCATGTGACCCCGCGGGCAGGGGAGCAACTTCTACTGGCGCTAGGGGCGAACCCCACGGGGGTGCTACTGATTTCTGGCTCTACGGGGGGCCAACTATGGCTCGACTTCTACCCCGATTCGGGTTCCGGGGCCGTAAAGCGATAGCCTGACGCTTTCAGCAACGAAAGGTTTACTCGTGGGTTCAGTCATCAAGAAGCGTCGCAAGCGGATGGCCAAGAAGAAGCACCGCAAGCTGCTCAAGAAGACGCGTATTCAACGACGCAACAAGGCCTAGCCTGCCGCTGCAAGCCAGAGCAGACCAAGAGGGCTTCCCACGAGGAGGCCGATCTTGGTGCTCACTTTGGTCCAGATCGCTCCCAGACTCTGCGTCGAATCAACTCCGGAGATCAGTTTTCCATTTCCGCTTGTTAACGCAGCGGAGCAGAGTCGTCCTTGGCAACCGAAAGCAACACTGTTTCCATCGATAGCTAATGGCAACTTAGGGGCGCCTAATCCGGTAGTCATTACCGAAGAAGCTTCGCTGGCCGAGAGTTCTTTATAAAAGAGAGTGTCAGCGCTCGGGGTGACCGCTCCTTTTGTCGAGGCAGCAAGCCATGTTGCATAAACCTTGGTTCCGACTGCTCCGATTGCTACGCCGTATCCGGCAACGGGGAATCGAGCATCTGCAGCATCGAGCGTGTCGAACTTCCACTCTGCAGGATTTGCTGATGCACGAACTGCATGTCGAACATCGCCTTGTGTGGGCTTGCGATCGCGGTCAATGGTGATTACTGAATCGTAAATAAGATGAACGCTCTTTCCTACTGCCGTGGCAGCTAAATGGAAACCTACGTCGCCAGTTGTACGCCCCTCTGTTTTGCGGTCTCCATCGACAAGTTCGTACTGCCACGTCTTTCCACTTTGAAGTGCACCCAAGAGAATTCCTTGGCTGTCGTCTCGGTAGAAGACTTGAAGTCCTGAAGCAGTAGCCACACATGCATTGCTTACATTGACATCGCTCTTTGTGCGCACACGAATAGGGTCTTCGACCGCTTGCACGGTGGGACCATTACCGTCGACGATGTCGTAACTCCACTTCTTGCCGTCGAAGGCTGCATGGCGGAGGTCTTTATCTTCCATATCTGAATAGAAGACATGGAGAATCTGACTTTTCACTGGCCCCGTAACGCATGTACTTAAAGCGCCGTCGAGATTATGAGTAGTAGCGCCACCCATTACTGAGTTTCCATCGATGGTGTCGATGATCCATTTTTTATTCACTAGTGTGGCGCGTTTGAGATAACCCGTGCGCTTATCGTTATAAATAAAGACGTTTTGATTCCGCCATATTGTGGCTGCAGCGAAGGCGGGGTCTGCGCCCACATCGATGGTGGTTGCCTTCCAGCTGAGCTGTGGTGTGACTGGCCCCGCCGCTGCGGCCACGCTGGTGCCCAATGGATTTACTGCTCTGATCGAAAATGTATAAGAAGTACCAACTTTAAGGTTGGGGATCGCAACCGGAGAACTCTCTACTTTGGTCAAAGTTGCACCGGGCATGGTGGTTATTTCATATCCGGAGACTTGAGTGATTCGCGCATCGATCGGAGGATCAAAATTGATCATGGCTGATCGATCGCCCACTAACGCCGTAACATTTCGAGGCGCGGAAGGCAGTGCCGTGACAGCACCTGCCGGTGGCTTGGTGCGCAAATCTTCAAGCATGGCAACCGCAAGCGGGCCGACGTCGTGAATCACTTCGCCCGCATCTAACTGCGGAGACATGAGGGAATTCTTATCTCCACTTGGAAAAGCATTCTCGTCGAGGTGGCTGATCGATGAGCCATCGTCATACCGCGTAGGCGCGTAAATCTTCGGCTTACTTCCGCCATTAGCGGTGATCCCCGAAGCACCACCCCAATAGAGAGTGCTTGTAAGTGCTCGACCTAACTCAACGGAAGGAGAGGGCAAATCGGAGAGTCGCTTGTCGTCAATTGTTCGAGTGAACGCGTCGTATGCAGTTGGCCTATCAAGCGTTCCTATTCCGGAATAAGGGTCGTAAGTATCAGAGGAGAGGAATCCAAGTCCGTGACAGAGTTCATGAAGAACAACCGTGACTAAGTCGTATCGACCGAAAGAGGGACGACCATCGGTGCCGAAGTACCACGCAGTGCCCGATGAGAAGCGGGCCACAATCTCTGCGCTTGATGGATCAAGATCTTTTCCGGCGATCGCATTGGCTAAGGCCGATGGATAGTAGAGATCTTTATCCGGTGCGTTGGTGAAACCGTTGTGGTAATTCCCTGGTCGTGCCGAACCCAGCACACTCGAACCGAGGTTTGACCAAGTGGCATCAATCGTGATGGGTACATTCGAAGGAAAGAGGTCAGCCCAGATGCCCACCGCGGCGTCAAAAGCGACTTTGGCTTGTTCCGGAAAATTTGTGTACTTCACGTTGATCGATGTGGGCTTGGAGACCGCTCGCTTCTCCCGGGGAAGTGGCGGGGCGAACTCGTTAACTAGCCCGCCGGCGTAGAGGTAGCCCCATTTAAGGGCTGGCTTGGTGTGGCTCTCCAGCGCCAGGGCGGGGGTTGCTGGAAGCGTGCTGAGCAGTGAGAGGAGGAGGGCTAAGGCCAGCAGGCTAGCGCCGGATGCCCGATTAACCCGAGTGGGGCGGGGACGGTGGCGTCGCATGGAGGTGACGGTATCAGCCGGAAGGGGGAGAATAAGAGGCACCTAGGGATATCTCCCCAACTTCCCAGGGTTGAGAGGCGGAGCGTGATGAAGCGCGTACTCGTGGCCGGCGCCGCTCGCTACCTTGGGAACGCCCTGCTTTCATCTTTGGCGAACGACCCAGAGATCGAAAAAATCATCGGAATAGATATCACCGCTCCTGATCACGATTTTGGACGTGCCGAGTTCATTCGAGCAGACATCAGAAATCCAGTGACGAGTCGAATTATTGACGATCACGGAATTGATACTGTCGTGCACGCGGGTGTGCTCTCTACGCCACTCGAACACGGCGGACGCTCCGTGATGAAAGAAATCAATGTCATCGGCTCAATGCAACTTCTGGCCGCCTGCAAGAAATCACCTACGGTCAAGAATGTGATCATTAAGTCTACGACCGCAATTTATGGTGCCAGCTCCAAAGATCCCGCGCTCTTTAGAGAGAGCACCCAGCCTGGTCGTTTGCCAACAACTGGATTTGCCAAAGATTCGAACGAAGTCGAAGGGTACGTACGTAATTTTGCACGTCAGAGAAGTGATGTCCGTGTAACAACGCTTCGTTTTGCCAACGCCATTGGCCCAGAAATGGTGACGCCCTTAACAACATATTTTGAATTGCCGATCTGGCCGGCCGTTCTCGGACATGATCCCCGCCTGCAATTTATTCATGAGGATGATTTGGTGCGTGCCATGCACCACGCAGTGATGACGGATCAAGGCGGCACATTCAATGTGGCCGGCGCAGGAACGATTACTCTCAGCCAAGCAGCTCGATTGGCAAAGCGCCCGCTCCTGCGTTTGCCGGCCCAATTCTTCTCTCCGGCCAGTGGCACCCTGCGCCGACTTGGAGTGGTTGACCTTTCGCGAGAACAACTTTCGCTTCTCAAATATGGCCGGTTGGTAGATACGTCTCGCGCTCGCGATTTGCTCGGATTCACGGCCGAGTTCTCCACACGCGATACTTTCCAAGAATTTGTAGCTCATCGAATTGCGAAGCGGGCTGGTCACCGTGGAAAATAAAAAGGGGAGTGTCTCGGATGTGATCGACGCTACTGGCGAACTTGCCGCAAGCGTTATGGGGCTCTTTCTCAAAGTAAATCCTGAGTTATCGCAGATTGTGCAACAAGGAACTAAAGACTTGGTCTCTGAATTATCAAAACTCTTAGGCGATAGCCTCGATCCTGCCGTGCACTTTCTTGCAGAACGCATGAGTGGTGATTACTCAGTCGATGAATTTGGGTTCGATCCAGAACTTACTGAGCAAGTTTTCTTGCCGATCTTGCGGGTGCTCTATGAAAAGTGGTTCCGCGTCGAAGTCAGAGGCATAGAGAATCTGCCAGTCAACGGAGCTTGTCTACTTGTTGCCAACCACTCAGGAACAGTCGCGCTTGACTCTTTAATGACGCAGGTGGCAGTCCACGACGCCGGTCATCGCCACATGCGTGCACTCGGAGCTGACCTTGTATTTGCAACGCCTTTCTTTGCCGAGATCGCACGCAAGTCCGGAGTTACCTTGGCCTGTCAGGATGATGCCGAACGTCTGCTAGCTAATGGCGAAGTAGTGGGTGTGTGGCCCGAAGGCTTCAAAGGAGTAGGCAAACTTTACAAAGATCGCTACAAACTTCAACGATTTGGTCGCGGTGGCTTTGTGAATGCCGCGGTGCGTGCAAAGGCACCGATTATTCCAGTATCCATTGTGGGCGCTGAAGAGACCTACCCAATGCTGGCGAATCTGCCGGTACTCGCCAGGTTGCTAGGTCTGCCGTACTTTCCCATCACTCCTACCTTTCCCGCATTTGGCCCGCTCGGAATGGTCCCGCTTCCGTCGAAATGGATCATTGAATTTGGAACTCCAATTCCCACTGCGGATTTGGAAGACGAACCTTTGCAACATCTAGATCTTGCGGAGCAAATTCGTGGTGAAATTGCCACCACATTAGAACGGTTGCTCATTGAAAGAGGAAACCCTTTCTTATGAAAGTAACAATCATCGGAAAGCCCGGCTGCCATCTCTGCGAAGTGGCGGAAAATGTGGTCCAAGATCTCATCGCCGGAAGTGAGATCGAATTCGAGAAGTTATCGATCTTAGATGATCCCAAGTTATCTGCTCGGTATAGCGAAGAAATACCAGTCATCATGATCGACGGTAAGGTTCACGACATCTTCAGAGTCGACGAAAAACGTTTTCTTGCTGCGATAGGTAATGGCAGTACTCGTTGATAGCCCCATTTGGCCAGCGCATGGTCGATTGTGGGCACATCTTGTATCGGACACATCGCTAGCTGAATTGCACTCTTTCGCGAGTGCTTTAGGTATTCCAGAGCGCGGATTTGATCTCGACCACTACGACATCCCAGAGGAATACGTCCCCAAAGCGATCGAGGCGGGAGCAGAATTTCTACCTGCTCGAGAGCTACTAAAGCGTCTGATCGATTCTGGACTCAGAGTCTCTGCTAAATCTCGGCGGTCCCGCTAAAAACATCGTCAGCATCGACAATTCGATACGCATAACCTTGTTCGGCAAGGAAGCGTTGGCGATGAGCGGCAAAATCTTGATCGACAGTGTCTCGGGCAACGACGCTATAAAAACGCGCGCTCCGTCCATCTGCTTTAGGGCGCAATACGCGGCCCAGTCGCTGTGCTTCCTCTTGTCTGGAACCAAATGATCCCGAGACCTGAATGGCAATGGAAGCTTCCGGAAGATCGATCGAGAAGTTCGCCACTTTTGAAACCACTAAGCACTTCACCTCGCCCGTCCGGAAGAGCGCAAAGAGTCGCTCGCGCTCCTTCACCGGTGTTTCGCCCTTAATGATCGGTGCGCCTAAGCGTTCGCCGAGTTCGTCGATTTGATCAATGTATTGCGCGATGACGAGCACTTGATCATTTGCATGGTGACGAGCAAGGGATTCGACGAGGCGACTCTTTGTTTGCGTAGTTGCGCAATAGCGGTAGCGCTCCTCTGGCTCTGCTGTGGCGTAAAGAAGTCGCTCGGCATCTGTCAAAGTGACGCGGACCTCGACACAATCGGCAGGCGCAATGTAACCCTGGGCTTCAATTTCTTTCCAGGGTGCGTCGTATCGCTTTGGTCCAATCAGCGAGAAGACATCGCCTTCATGGCCATCCTCGCGAATGAGCGTGGCAGTGAGCCCAAGGCGCCGTCTCGATTGAATATCTGCCGTGAACCGAAAAATAGGTGCAGGGAGCAGATGTACTTCATCGTAAATTATTAAGCCCCAGTCCCGTGAATCAAAGAGTTCTAAGTGGGCGTAAACGCCTTTACGCTTTGTGGTCATCACTTGGTATGTAGCAATGGTGACGGGGCGAATTTCTTTCTTCGCTCCCGAATACTCGCCGATTTCCTCTTCGGTTAAGTTGGTCCGCTTGAGAAGTTCGTCGCGCCACTGGCGAGCGGCAACAGTATTCGTTACCAAGATGAGTGTGGTGGCTTCTGCTAGTGCCATTGCCGCCGCACCCACCATGGTCTTTCCTGCGCCACAGGGAAGAACCACGACACCAGAACCACCGTGCCAGAAATTCTCTGCGGCATGCTTCTGATAATCGCGAAGTGTCCATCCCTCTTCTTTGAGTGAGATGGGGTGTGCTTCGCCATCGACGTAACCGGCAAAATCTTCTGCAGGCCAGCCGAGCCGCAATAGGACTTGTTTGACATGTCCGCGTTCGCTGGGGTGTACCGCCACCATTTCGTTGTCGATGCGTGCGCCCATGAGCGGCACCATTTTCTTGGAACGTAAAACTTCTTCCATGACGGCGCGATCATTACTGACGAGAACTAGCCCGTGAACTGGGTGCGATTCGAGGCGAAGACGGCCGTAGCGCGACATGGTGTCGGCAATATCTACAAGTAGCGCGTGGGGGACGGCGTAACGTGAGTAGCGAATCAAAATATCGATCACTTGCTCCGCATCGTGACCAGCAGCGCGGGCATTCCACAAACCCAGTGGCGTGAGTCGATAGGTATGCATGTGTTCTGGAGCGCGCTCTAATTCAGCAAAGGGAGCGATCGCACGACGGCACTCTCCGGCCAAGGCATGGTCGGTATCTAAGAGAATGGTCTTATCGGATTGAACGATAAGTGGGCCGTCGGTCATCCCTCCAGTTTATGGCCTGGAAGTACTTGCCGCTTACCGTGGGTTGGCTCGGCTATTGAGCGAGAATCCGGGTAATAAGTGCGCCAGCCAGTCGAGCGCGTTCCGGAATGGCCGCTGCGCTTGCCCACTCGTTTGCCGCATGCGCGCCCTCTCCTACGGCTCCAATTCCATCGATGGTCGGTATCCCGAGGGCTGCGGTGAAGTTTCCGTCGCTTGCTCCGCCCACTTGCGCGCTTCCCAATTCGGGCATGCCAAGTTCCTTTGCGCACTCCTTTGCGATTTCAAAGAGACGGGCGCTGGAAGAGGGATCTAGTGGAGGTCGATTAACACCACCTTCAATTCGGACCGTGGCTCCACCGATCGTGGTGCCTGCTAGAGAAGTGATTGCAGTGTGGACACGACTCTGTTCGGCAGTGGTGAAAGCGCGCACGTCAATATCTAATTGAGCAAGTGCGGGAACAGTATTCAGGGTGGTGCCGGAGTGGAGCACGGTCGGAGTCACCGTGGTACCTACTGCGCCATTTGCGGCGGCCAAAATTTCTGGGAAGAGCGTGGCAATTTCTAAAGTGGCGTTTATGCCTTTCTCTGGCTCGAGACCGGCATGTGCGGCTCGTCCTTCAACAATCACCCGATACATGGAGGTGCCTTTACGCGCAGTTTTTAATTTTCCATCGAGTGAAGCTTCGAAAACTAAAACAGCTTCAGCTCCGCTGGCAATCTCTTCAATGAGCGCTTTGGAACATTCACTTCCAGTCTCCTCATCAGTAGTAGCCAGAATGGTGACCCCATTGCGATCTGAAAGAGATTGGAGTGCGTAGGCAGCTTGTACAAATCCAGCTTTCATATCGAAAACTCCTGGACCGCGAATCACGTCGCCACTTACCTGCCAGAGTGGCTCGAAGGAGCCGTGTGGCCAAACAGTGTCCAAATGAGTGAGGAGTAGAACGCGCGGCGTAGCACTTCCCCAACGCAAGGTGGGCCTCCCGAGCACATCGTGCACCTCGCCCGGGGTTCCCAGAAGTTCAGTCAGGATGGCGTTTGCCTCAGCGATCACTTTCCGGCAGGCATCGATATCTTCGGTAGGTGAGGAGATTTCCACGAGGCGGCGAACGAGTTCCATGTAGTTATCTTGCCAGTCGAAGTGGTTAGGTAGGGGTATGAGCGAAGTCCGAATCGAAATCCTCGCGGAATTGCCGCGTCAGCGACTCGCTCGCGAGCTCTTTGACGTGGTTTGGCCGGGTGACGAGGGCACGCAAATTACCCCCAATCTCTTGCAAGCCATGGTGCACAACGGCGCCTATCTCTCTGGTGCGTTTATTGATGAGAAGTGCGTGGGTGCGGCCTTCGCGTTCCCTTCAAAAGGTAGCGATGACCATCTGCACTTGCACTCACACATGGCAGGTGTGCTCGACACCTATCGCGATCGCAATATTGGGTACGCCCTCAAGGTTCATCAACGTGAATGGGCAATAGCCCACGGCTATGACCTCATTACGTGGACCTTCGACCCGTTGGTTTCGCGCAATGCCAATTTGAATATCACCAAACTCGGCGTTGAGGTTCCTTTCTACCATCGTGATTTCTACGGCCAGATGCCCGATGCGGTAAACGCAGGTGACGCGAGTGATCGCGTGATGGCCTATTGGCACTTAAATTCTACACGAGCAAAGAATGCGCTCGCCGGTGAGGAGTGCGCAATTTCAAATGCTCCGTTTCTGCTCGCCGAAATAAATGGAGAACCTGTGGAGCAGGAAGTCCCGCGCGACGCAAAAGAAGTACGCGTGGCACTTCCGACAAATATCACCGACCTGCGCTCGCAGAATATGGAACTCGCTCGAAATTGGCGTCAACACGTTCGTGGTGCGCTGGAACCCCGCATGGCATCAGGATGGAAGATCACCGGATTTACTCAAGATCGCTGCTACGTACTGGAGGAAAAAAATGCGCATTCATGAAATTGAGATTCGCCACGTGGGTGTTCCTTTGGTGCGTCCTTTCCGCACCTCGTTTGGTACGCAGACCGAGCGCGATCTCTTAGTGCTCAAAGTCAGTACAGACGTTGGTGATGGTTGGGCAGAGTGTGTTGCGATGTCAGAGCCGCTCTACTCTCCCGAGTACACGCATGGGTGTGAAGATGTTTTAGAGCGCTTCCTAGTTCCCGCATTACGAAAAGTCGGAGACCTTCGAGCTGAAGAAGTCGCCGATATTTTGAAACCATTCTTGGGGCATCAAATGGCTAAGGCAGCAATTGAAACCGCTCTCCTTGATGCCGAGTTGAAGCATGAGGGTCGTTCCTTCGCATCATTCTTCGGTGCTGAGAAAGAGGAAGTTGATTGCGGCGTCTCGGTAGGAATTGCAAACAGCATCGATGCTCTCCTTGAAGAGGTAGGCGATTATGTCGATCAGGGCTACCGCCGGATCAAATTGAAGATTGAACCAGGTTGGGACCTGGAACCTGTTCGAATCGTGCGCCAGACCTGGCCCAAGATGCCATTACAGGTAGATGCAAATCAGGCATATTCGCGCGATGACGCCGCTCACCTTGCCGGGCTCGACGAATTCAACTTGCTGCTCATCGAGCAACCACTCGATGAGCATGATGTGCTCGGTCATGCTCTGCTATCCCGCGCAATTCAGACGCCTGTCTGCCTGGATGAATCGATTACCTCACTCCAATCAGCTCGTGATGCAATCGCGATGGAAGCCACCACTGTCATCAACATTAAGCCAGGTCGAGTAGGTGGATACTTCGAGGCGATCAAGATTCATGACTATTGCGTTGAGGAAGGCATCCCAGTCTGGTGTGGCGGAATGCTCGAAACTGGAATTGGTCGCGCCGCCAATCTTGCACTTGCTGCACTCCCTGGTTTCACTTTGCCGGGAGACACTTCGGCTTCGAATCGCTACTACTTACGTGATATCACCACACCTTTTGTCATGGTAGATGGGCGAATCCGCGTACCTAAGGGACCGGGAATCGGTGTTGATATCGATCACGCATTCTTGGAGAGCGTTACCTTGAGCAAGCGTACGATCTAGATTTTTACCAAGCAGAACGGGTGAACGAATTTAATCTTAACTATCTAATTGTGCGACGCCAGAAATACGAGCTATAGCGAATCGCTTGATTTCTCCTGAGATTTGGTCGAAGGCGGTGACGTATCCGGCGGCAATGGCCATCGGTTCGATGATCCTGTGCGTCAGTCCTCCGTCAGTATCTGCGTACCCGATCCAGAGTGATCCGCCGGTACCGCTCATTTCTTGGAGAAAACGTAAAGTATCGCTTGCGGTAGTACGTGGAGTTTTTGCGAGTTGAGGCAAAGTGCGCTGCTGTGTAGAGACGTGTTCACCAGTGCGTAGGGCGCGCAGGGCGGCAGTGAGCAATTCAGGGGTAGGTATCGAATAGTCGCCAATGAGTCGTGGCGGGCGAGGTCTTGATTTAGATCTCTTGGCTGATGGTGAGGTGAGAGTTGTCATGCCGTCGTTACCCTCGGCCGCGGGAGCGTATCCATGTGAACGCAGCGTCTCAAGAACTTCTTCAAGAGGAGCTGGGGAAATGATCACAGTCGGGGCAAGGCGACGGAGTTCAAGTGCGACGAGGCGCCTATCTTGCATCGCTTCAGCCAGAATCGCTTCATCATCACATCGCAGGTAGGAGTGCACCGCGCCGACACGAAGGCGTCCATATCTCTTGGCAATGTCATGAATTTGATAGGTAAGTGACTGTGGCACTTCAGTCTTTGAAACCTTCTTAATGAACGCTTCGATCTTTTCCGAGTCGTAACCCACGTCGAGTGCGTGGCGCAATGATTTTTCGGAGAATCTAAAGACGGTTGCAGTGCCGCGGCTTTCAACCTCTGCCATCAAGGAAATTTCTCGGAAGATTTCCGGGTAGAGCGGCCCCGGAGCAATAGCGGTGTGGTCCCCTTGAAGGAGAACGTGATCTATCAATGGTGGAAGTTGGCTAGCGAGCAAGGTTGGCTCTTCGTCAGCGAGTAGTTGCCGGGCAAAGGATGTAAATGCCCCGCGTCCGGTAATTCCTAGCCAGTGGGCTTCGCGCACTGTCCACTCAACAAATTCGGCTTGTAAATGTTTTGCTCGGCGGGGCCGGTTCCACGCCACGAGATCGATGAGCGAATCTAGTGTGGGTGCAAGATCGACATGAGTTGCTAGTAATTCGAGAGTGAGTGCGCGCAGTCCGGGTGCGGCGGCGCGATCTAATTCAGGGCCGAGGGGAGCGACACCCTTGCCTTCTTTTGGAGCACAGAGGCCAGCGGTTCGAGAAGTAATGAACCATTGAGCCGCAATCTCTCTCCAGCGCTCAACAGGTGTGCGTGCAAGCCAAAGGTCGTATGCACTCGTCGGCATTATTCGGTCATCAATATCTATGGAGACTAGGCCTATGGCGAATGCACTCTCCGCGACGAATGCTGCGCACGCTTCGGTTACTCCCAAGAGTTGCGCAGCGCGTTTGAGTTCTCGGATACTCATTCCGCCGCTACGTAGAGCACTTCCAGGTTCGCGTGACCATGCTTCGAGGAGATCTTCAACCCACATTAAGAACGCGGCCGCTTCATGTGCTCCGGCGCGATCTGCATCCTTCACATTCTCGCCGCTGAGTAAAGGCTTAACCGAGTGGTACTCGTGATGAACCTTATCTCCGCGTAATGCAATCGCATACTCTGCAGGAAGCATTACGTGATGCGAATCTGCGATCACCAGGATTTCATTATCTAACAGCCATTGCATTCCTGGACCGGGATTCTTCAGATCCTTCACGCTCCCGCGCGATGGCCCCCAGGTGAGCTTCTTCAACATTTCCTGCGATGCTTCGGGCGCCTTCTTTAAATTGATTTTCTCGACGCGGCTTCCAAGACGTTGTCCGAGGCCACATAATTCAGGACCAAAAGTCTCTCGCACTCCGCGAGGAATTCGATAAGCGCCCTCGTCCTTATAAAGCAAGCAGAGTCGATAGAGGTGCGCGACCACATTCGATGATGGAACGCTTGTATATCTTTCGACATCTTCTAGTGAAACAGGTTCCTCTAGACAAGCCATGAGTTCTAGAACTTCTAGTTCCCATTGATTCAGTGAGTCAAAGGCTCGTGAAATGCTCGGAGTGGAATTTGCGCGTGCAGCTAAGGCGCTGATGTCAGGCGGTACGGGAGAGAGTAAATCAGGGCGGGCAGCTAGCAAGGCAGCCAATGCAGCATCGTCGCGACCGCGAAGGTCGTCGGCGAATGAGCGATGCGTTGGCTTTGACATAACCGTCTAACGATACCGGCAAAGTGAGGGGGGTTAAAACTTTGGGCTAGCCGCGGGCGGCGACGATGATCCCCACGATTGCTAGCCAGGGTGCCAGCGCTCGTACGATTCGTCGTGCATGGCGGAAATCGTGGATCGGCCAATCGGCGCGTTTTGCATGGCGCCGCAACTTTGTATCTGGATTAATCACGTGTGGTTCACCGACCGCCGTAAGCATGGGTAAATCGTTTGCACTATCTGAGTAGGCAATGCAATTAGCCAAATCAACGTGGCGGCTCTGCGTCAGTTGTGCGACTGCATCAGCCTTTGCCTTTCCATGCAAGAGTTCTCCTACAAGAAAGCCGGTATAAATTCCATCTTTAGATTCAGCAACCGTGCCGAGCGCTCCGCTCAGTCCTAGGCGATCCACCATCACGTTGGCTACTTCGATAGGCGTTGCAGTTACCAACCAAACCTCATCGCCGGCTGCAAGATGAGCTCGCGCTAAATCCAAAGTGCCATTCCAAATGGCTTCTTTTATTCGCTCCTCATAGATCTCTTCGGCAATCTCGCCGAGCTGTGAGACCCGCTGTCCTTTGATAAACGCAAGCGCACTCTCGCGAATATGGACCATTTCTCCTTTGCGCTCTTTGCCGCTGATCCGAAATCTCAGTTGGGCTAGCGCGTATTGAGTGAGCTCACGAGGTGCAAAGAACCCCCGCTTGTAGAGACCGCGTGCCATGAGAAAGAGCGTCGAGCCACGGAGCATGGTGTTATCGACATCGAAGAAGGCCATCCGCCCAGAGGCAGGTCCTGGGCTCGGTTGGCTCTCAGGAAGGGTCACTTGGACAGCCTAAGGGAAGGCTTTCGAATGGGCTTACTTATTCAACTACTCTTGCCCTGTGACTATCGTGCACTTCCTTCGCCACGGCGAGGTCTTTAATCCGACCAAAGTCCTTTATGGGCGACTGCCGGGCTTTCGACTTTCAGACCGCGGTTTAGCGATGGCTGAACGAATCGGCGAGTGGGGTGGGGAGAAGGACATCACTTCGGTGCATGCATCCTCCTTGGAGCGTGCCCAACAAACCGCCACTCCGCTAGCGCTTCGCAGGGGCATAAGCATTACTACCGATGATCGATTGATTGAATCGTTAAACGTCTTTGAAGGCGAAAGATTCTCTGTCGGGGATGGCGTCCTCCGTAAGCCGAGCGCTTGGCGTCACCTATGGAATCCTTGGAAGCCCTCCTGGGGCGAACCATATAAGGAAGTCGTCGCGCGCATGATGGCCGCAGCCCAAGCTGCACGCCTTGCTGCCGATGGACACGAGGCGCTCTGCGTTTCACACCAACTGCCAATTTGGATCCTTCGTTCTGCAATAGAAGGGCGTCCTTTCTTTCATGACCCACGAAAGCGAGAGTGCTCGCTAGCGTCGGTCACTTCAATCGTTTTCGATAATGAAGGAAAAGTTACAGATTTGCGCTACAGCGAACCTGCGCGAGATCTCTTACCATGATGAAACGGTTTCTCCCGTTTGTATTGCTCTCAACGCTGCTCGTCGGTTGTGGTGCCGGTACTTCATCTCCTGGTAATGGCTCTTCGTATGTCGCTGGCAATGGTGCTGTTACCTTCATCGCACCTAACGATCGCGAATTGGCTCCCAAGATTGCGGGCACCGGATTAGATGGCGCAACTATTGCTCCGCTTCAGGGCGTGAGCGTGCTTAATGTGTGGGCATCTTGGTGCGGACCATGCCGAGCTGAGGCGCCCACATTGCAGGCAATATCTGTGCAATATCCGAGTGTTCATTTCTTAGGATTACTCACGCGTGATGATGACGATGCAGCTCGGGCATTTCTTCGCCGTTTCAAGATTACTTACCCAAGCGTCCACGACGATGAGCTAATTTTAAAGTTTGGAAAGACTCTTCCGCCGAACGCGATTCCATCCACCGTCATTCTTGATGCACAAAATCGCATTGCGGCTCGCATCTCTGGTGAAGTGACGGTAGCTGGGTTACGCGAATTGCTTAATAAGGTGTTGGCAGAGTGATTACAGATTTTTCAAACACCGTAATAGACGGTTCGCTCTTTCTGGCGATACCGATTGCTCTTCTTGTTGGCCTCATCTCTTTCCTTTCGCCATGTGTGCTTCCGCTCGTTCCTGGGTACCTTTCTTTTGCGGCTGGTTTGAGCGCAGTAAGCGCCACTTCCAAGCGCGCTCGTTTGCGCGTTTTTCTTGGTTCGCTCTTCTTTGTATTGGGATTCACGCTCGTATTCGTGAGTTACGGTTCCCTTTTTGGTGGTCTTGGCCTGCTTTTGGCTAAACACCAAGGCACCATCACTCGCGTACTGGGTTTGGTGACGATTCTTATGGGTCTGCTCTTTGCAGGAGTCTTTAAGCAGACGCGTCAATGGCGTCCAAAGATGCGTACTGATGGTGGGCTTTGGGGAGCCCCACTCCTCGGAGTGCTCTTTGGACTTGGCTGGACTCCCTGCCTCGGTCCCATCATCAGTACGATCCTGGGCCTGGCCACCACGCAGGCAAGCGCGCTTCGAGGAGCGATACTTGCTGGATTCTTTTCGCTCGGCATCGGAGTTCCATTCATCCTTGTCGGCGTTCTCTTCCAAAGTGCGATGGTGCGTTTAGCGTTCTTTCGAAAGCATGCACGGCTCATCTCACTCATTGGTGGTCTGATTTTGATTCTTATCGGAGTGCTTGAAGTTTCCGGTCTCTGGGATACCTTCACCATCTTCCTTCGTAATTCCTTTAGCGGATTTAATCCGGTGCTCTGATGAGTGAGATATCGCCGGTTGATCTCGGGGGGATTGGCGCATTGAGGTGGTTCTGGCGCCAACTGACAAGTATGAAAACGGCGCTTATTCTCTTGATGTTGTTAGCGGTTGCGTCGATCCCTGGCTCTCTATTGCCCCAACGAAGTCAGAACCCAATTGCAGTCAATGAATATGTGCTTAATCATGCAGGGGCTGCAAAATGGCTTGAAAGATTGAGCCTTTTCAATGTCTATGGATCACCGTGGTTTAGCGCGATTTACATCTTGCTCTTTATCTCATTGATCGGGTGCGTCATCCCGCGCATGCTCATCCATATTCGAGCTCTCTCGGCAAGGCCACCGAAGACTCCGCAGAATCTAGATCGACTTACTTTTCCCAGAAGCGCAGAGAGTACTACTCGCCCCGATGAGATTCTCGATCTTGCACAAAGCTGGTTTAAGAAGCATCACTTTCGCTGGGAAAGAGAGAGCGATGCAGTATCTGCCGAGAAAGGATATCTGCGGGAGAGTGGAAATGTACTCTTTCACCTCTCACTCATTCTCTTCTTAGTCGCCATGGGCATTGCATCGGCGCAGGGGGCTAAGGGCGAGGCAATTGTTGTAGAAGGGGAAACTTTCACAAATAGTGCAACTTCATACGACAATCTCAGCAATGGAAGTAAATTCGATCTGCGGAATTTGGCGCCCTTTACTCTCAAAATCGATCGATTCGTACCTACATATGATTTGGCAACAGGTGCGCCCATAGATTACAAACTCTTTGTCACTGCTCGTGATTCGGGTGGGGCCGCCAAGAAGGAACTCATTCAAGTTAATCACCCATTAAGTTTTGGTTCTACGAACATTTATTTGCAGGCGAACGGATATGCACCAGTAGTCACCGTGAAAGATGGCGCGGGAAATATCGTGATGGATGGGCCAGTGGTATTTCTGCCACAAGATGCCAACCTCACATCCACGGGAGCAATCAAACTTCCCGATGCCGCCCCCACCCAATTGGGCTTCGTTGGCACATTTCTACCAACAGCAACCATGGATAAAGTCCGCGGAGGTTTCTCCACATTTCCAGACGCCGTAGAGCCTCGACTTCTCCTCTCCGCGTGGACCGGTGATCTTGGTCTAGATAAGGGCCTCCCACAATCTGTCTACCGCCTCGACACCGCAAAGATGAAGCGGATTGGTCTCAAGCAACTCTCAGTGGGCCAGAGTTGGAAGCTTCCTGATGGCGTGGGTTCCATCACTTTTCGAGGATGGGAACGCTGGGTGAATTTGCAGGTGGTGCGTGATCCCGGCAAAGAAATTGCGCTTGCAGGTGGCGTGCTCGCGATTTTGGGGCTCTTGGCGACACTCTTTGTGAAGCGTCGACGCATCTGGGTCCGTGCGCGGCTGAACGAAGATGGCGCTACGGTTCTCTCTATTGCTGGCTTAACCCGTCAGGAGTATGAGGGTTTTGAAGCAGAGATGAACGATTTCTGGAATGCGCTTACCGCTGGGGGAGAAGATCAGTGACAAGTACTAATTGGGCTTACGCAAGTAACTACCTGGTTTACTCGGCGATGATTGTTTATACACTCGCTATGTTCGCCGCGGCTCTTGAAGTAGCAATGAATGTGAAGGGTGCGAAAGTACTCGTCACTCCCTCGGGGGAAGGTGCCCCGAGCACCGACGATGCAAAGAGCGAGCGCTGGGGCCGTATTGCTATCGCGTTGACATCTCTTGCCTTCGTTCTTCATCTGGTAGCTGTGATTGCGCGAGGTATTTCTGCACACCGCGTTCCATGGGGAAACATGTACGAATTTTCCACCACTGGGTCGGTAGCGGTCACCGGAATGTTTCTTCTCCTTCTTCGTCGCCATTCACTCCGCTGGCTTACGTTGGTAGTCACCTTCGCAGTGCTCATGACGTTGGGAACTGCAATCACGTTGCTCTATCGCCCTAGTGCGCCACTCGTGCCCGCATTAAAGTCAACGTGGCTCGTGATCCACGTTTCCGCGGCCGTGATTTCTGGCGGTGTTTTCCTGCTAGCCAATGCGGTGGCGGCTGCGTATCTCTATATGGATCGTGTGGAATCTCGCGGCCCACGCCCTGCATGGGCTCTCAAGATTCCATCGCTCGAAGCACTTGATCGACTCTGTTACCGATTAGTCGCATTCGTCTTCCCGCTCTGGACATTCGCCGTGATTGCCGGCGCCATCTGGGCCGAGTCTGCCTGGGGAAGATATTGGGGTTGGGACCCTAAGGAGACTTGGGCCTTCATTACGTGGGTTGCCTATGCGGCCTACCTGCACGCACGCGCCACTGCTGGCTGGAAGGGTCGCCGAGCTGCCTGGCTCTGCCTTCTTGCCGGCTCCTCCTTCCTCTTTAATTACGTGTACGTCAACGTGTGGGGAACCGGAAAACATACATATTCCGGACTCTAGATCGAGATCCGCGCCACCGTTGCCCACTACGAAGTAGAGTAAACGGACGGCAAAAATAGGGGATAACAATGGACGCAGCGCAATTTGAACAGATGAAATCGGGCAACGGCTTTATCGGTGCTTTGGACCAAAGTGGTGGTAGTACTCCGAAAGCGCTCAGCCTTTACGGGCTCGATGAGAGTTCATATTCGAACGAAGCCGAAATGTTCGATCGTGTTCACGAAATGCGTACCCGCATCATCAAGAGTGCCTCCCTTAACTCTTCACGCGTGATCGGTGTCATTCTCTTCGAGATGACCATGGATAGATCCATTGATGGCATAGGAACTGCAGAATTTCTTTGGCAGAAAAAGGGAATTGTTCCCTTCCTCAAAGTAGATAACGGTTTGGCCACCGAAGAAAATGGTGTTCAGCTTATGAAGCCGATACCCGAACTCGATGCGAGGATTAAGAGTGCAATTTCGCACGGAGTTTTTGGAACCAAGATGCGTTCTGTAATTAAGCAAGCCGATGAAGCCGGAATTAAGGCGATTGTTGCGCAGCAATTTGCGGTGGGTGCTCAAATTCGATCGGGTGGGCTCGTGCCGATCATTGAGCCTGAAGTTGATATTAACTGCCCCGATAAAGCTCAAGCAGAAACAATTTTGCGTGCCGAGATTTTGGCGCACCTTGATGCGCTGAGCGAGGATCAAGAAGTGATGCTTAAGCTGACGCTCCCAGCTACTGCCGACTTTTATGCGCCACTGGTGAACCATGCGCGCGTAGTTCGAGTTGTGGCACTCTCGGGTGGCTACTCCCGGGAAGTTGCTAACGATATGTTGGCCAAGAATTCTGGAGTGATTGCAAGTTTCTCGCGAGCTTTGACCGAGGGCCTTTCTGCCCAACAAAGCGATACTGAATTTGATGCAACATTGAATTCAGCTGTGCAATCAATTTACGACGCGTCAATCAAATAACCGTAGACCAAGTGAATTAGAGCGATCCCAAGAAATCGGGATTATCGTCCGGCGGAAGAATGCGCGGGCGACGGGTGCGTAGTTGTCGTGGCCGGCCGGCGATGAGCCAGGCTATTGATCCGACAAGTTGGAAGACGATGATCAGGATGAGCCACGCCCACTTGGGAAGGTTGCGAATCCGCTCCTGCTCGCTTTGGGCGCAATTAAGCAACGCATAGATCGTTAATCCAAGGGATAAGAGGATAGACAGGACTCGTAACATGTTCTTATCTTACGAACTTATGCACTGACCGCTAACCCAAAGGCTAGGAATACGGAGAAGGCGAGTTGGGTTTTGCTTGTAGCCGCTAAGACCGGGAGAAGTTCCATATCTCGGGCGCCTGCTCTGATCGCCCTCAAAGGTTCAATCACAAAGATTCCAGCCGTGAGTGCAATCACCGCGCCTGAGCGCCATCCCGCAAGGAGAGCGACAGAGAGAAATGAGATGAAGATGGCACCTTGGTAAAGGGCTCTTGCCTTTGGATCACCAATGCGCACCGCCAAAGTCTTTTTGCCTACTTGGGCATCGCGCGGAAGGTCTCGCAAGTTATTGGTGAGTAGGAGGGCGCAAGCCAAGCTACCCATCGGAATTGCAGCGATAAAACTGATCGTATCTAGGCGTTCAGTTTGTACGAAGTAGGTCCCTACGACTGCGATGAAGCCGAAGAAAATGAAGACGCTCACTTCACCCCAGCCGCTATAACCGTATGGCTTCTTGCCACCGGTGTAGCCCCAGGCCGCAAGGATCGAAAGAGCGCCAACAAGAATGAGCCATGGCGTAGTTAGCAACGCGAGCCAAAGACCAGCAAGAGCACCAATGAAGAAGAAGAGAAACGCGGCAGTGCGCACATGTGCCGCGGAGACTTTGCCACTACCTACTAGCCGCAGCGGTCCCACTCGTTTGCTATCACTTCCTCGGATTCCGTCGCTGTAGTCATTGGCAAAGTTGACGCCGATTTGAAGTGCAAGGGCAACTACGAGAGCCAAAAGTGCGCGACCAGGAAGAACGTGTGGCGCAGCGGCGCCAGTTCCTACTAACACGGGAGCGATGGCTGCCGGCAAGGTGCGAGGACGTGATCCTAGAATCCACAGTTTTGCTTGTGACATTTTCAGATCCTAAATCTCTTCGGTAATTGGCAGACCCTTGAGGGTATCGCGATCTGGTTTGCCGATTCCACGCAAGGGCATCTCGGCAAGGAGAATAAGTGCACGCGGCGCAGAGGATCGAGGAAAGAACTCCGCCACATGATCACGTATAGAGCTCAAGGTAATTGAGTCTCCTCCTGCTACGGCACAGACAACTTCTTCGCCCCACTCTGCGCTCTTGCGCGTGAATAAATGCGCGTCTAAGACGCCGGGCATACTCCGTATTCGTTCTTCGATTGCTCCCAGGAGGATTTTCTCGCCACCAGAAATTACGACCTCATCTGCGCGACCCAGAATTTCTAGCAGACCATCTTCTCGCCATTGGCCAATATCTTGGGTAAGAAATCCGCCGTCTTGAAATCCGGTGGAGTCATGCAAATATCCGAGCGCGACCTGTGGACCACTCACGAATATTTGTTGCGCGCTATCAAGGACTATCTTTACGCCAGCAAGCGGTCTTCCGTTATAAACACATCCGCCTGCAGTTTCACTCATCCCGTAGGTAGTGATCACATTTATCCCCGCGGCTCGCGCCTCTTCAATTAATTTCACTTCGCTTGGACCGCCGCCCACTAACACCGCTTTGGCATTTTGTAGAGCAACCAGAGTTTCGCCGCCTTGAAGCGCGCGGAAGAGTTGTGTAGGTACGACTGCTTGGTACTCCCCATTCTCGGAAAGTGCCGAGTCGAGGAGTAAAGAACGAACGATGACCATCAGGCCAGCGATGTGGGTGAGCGGTAAGCGCAGCGCCCAACGCTCACCTGGTTGTGCACCTAAGTAGGCGTGGGTGGCACGCGCACTTGCGAGCAAGGTACTCGCACTATGCAATACGAATTTGGCACTTCCAGTGCTGCCGCTAGTAGCCACCACCAGCGCCACCTCACTTGGGACCTGCGGGGGATCAGTCGGCCGCACGGCCTCTTCTAGAACGAGGAGCGGGGGGCCGGCATCAAAGAGGGCAGATTTGAGCGCAGTAGTGATCTCGGCCAGTTGGTTTGGCGCGAAGATCACAACTTCCCGAAGAGACGACTGGGCACCCACGCCTCTAGGCTATCTCTCGTGAGTAAGCCAATTAAGCGCACCAGCGTGAGCCGTGAAATTCCTTCTTGGATCTCCGAGGGGGAATTCACCGATATCACCTATGAAGTAGCCGAAGGTATGGCGAAAATTACTATTAATCGTCCTGAGGTCCATAACGCATTCCGCCCCCAGACGCTCTTCGAATTGGCCGAGGCTTTCAACATGGCCAGAGACGATGACTCGGTCGGAGTCATCATTTTCACCGGTGCTGGCGATGAGGCTTTCTGCTCTGGTGGCGATATCCGAATCCGCGGAAACGATGGCTATCTCGGAGAAGACAAACTTTCGAAGAAGGGCGTGGGTCGACTCAACGTTCTTGATCTACAAATTCAGATTCGCCGAACGCCTAAACCAGTAGTGGCGATGGTTGCTGGTTGGGTCATTGGCGGTGGACATGTGCTTCATGTCGTCTGCGACCTCACTATCGCGGCGGATAACGCGAAGTTCGGACAAACTGGCCCCATGGTTGGTTCCTTCGACGGTGGATTCGGCTCCGGATTGCTCGCCCGCCATGTGGGACAGAAGAAGGCTCGCGAAATTTGGTTCCTCTGTCGTCAATACGATGCGCAAGAAGCTCTCGATATGGGTCTTATCAACACGGTCGTTCCACTTGCAGAGTTAGAAGCCGAAACTGTGCAGTGGGCGCGCGAAATGTTGCAGCACTCGCCTATGGCGCTTCGTTTGCTCAAGGCATCAATGAATGCTGCAGACGATGGATTAGCCGGCGTTCAACAATTAGCTGGTGATGCCACGTTGCTCTTCTACTTAACTGAAGAAGGACAAGAGGGACGCGACGCATACAAAGAGAAGCGCGAACCACGATTTGATCGTTTTCCTCGACGTCCGTGAACTTTCCATCGCTCGCTGAACTCTCTGATTCACTTCGCGTTGTAGCGATACCGCTGAAGCAGAAGTTCCGAGGGATAACTACGCGGGAGGTTGCGCTCTTTGAAGGACCTTTCGGTTGGGGTGAGTTCTCTCCCTTTCTGGAATATGACGTTGCAGAGTCGAGCAGGTGGTTAGCGGCGGGGATTGAATCCGCCTTTGTTGGTTGGCCAGCGCCCAAGCGAGAAGTTATCGAGATCAATGCCACCATTCCTGATGGAACCCCCGAAGAAGCAGTTGCCGCACTTGCATTCTTTCAAGGTTGTCGGACTGCAAAAATTAAAGTGGCTGGCACGCATAGTTCGCTCGATACGGCTCGACTTGTGGCAGTGGAAAGAGTGCTCGGTGACTCTGGAAAAATACGGATTGACGCAAATGGGTGCTGGAGCGTGGCTGAAGCGTTGAAGCAGATCACTTCCTTTTACGAAGTGCTCGGTAACACCCTTGAATACGTCGAGCAACCATGCGCCACCGTGAGCGAAATCGCACAGGTTCACGAGAAGCTTTCAGTACCAGTGCCGTTAGCCATTGACGAAGGAATTCGCAAAGAGGGTTATACGCGCGATCTCTCCGATATAGCCGATGTGGCAATTCTCAAAGTGGCTCCGATGGGGGGAGTGAAGAACGCACTGCACATTGCACAACAGCTTGATATGCCAATCGTGGTCTCTAGCGCGCTTGAAACGAGCATTGGAATGCGTGCGGGCCTGGCATTAGCCGCCGCCGTTCCAAACCTTCTCGGCGCTTGCGGGTTAGGCACCGTCGATCTCCTCGGTGGGGATGTTATTTCGCACTCGCTCGTAGCTGAAGATGGCGCCATCGGGCTTCGTGAAGTAGTGCCATCGTTGGAATTGTTAGATCGTTGGGCCGCACCAGATCGAGCTCAGTGGTGGCAAAATCGTCTCACTATGACTTATGAATTTCTGGATCGTCGATGAACGACTCAACCTTGCAAGCCGAAGCGCTCGCAGAAGCGCTCTATTCGGCTGGTGTGCGAGATGTAGTTATTGCACCGGGGTCTCGCAGCGCGCCGTTGGCGTTGGCGCTGGCGCGACGTGATCAGTTCAACCGCCACATCCATATCGATGAACGTTCTGCTGGCTTTGTTGCTTTAGGTATCAGCAAAGCCACCAGCCGTCCGGTTGCCACCGTCTGCACGAGTGGAACAGCGACCGCCAATTTTCACCCCGCTCTCCTGGAAGCTTCACATAGCGATGTTCCATTAATAGTGATCACTGCGGACCGTCCCAGCGAGCTGCAGGGGATTGGTTCTAATCAGACAACCAATCAAAGTGCGCTTTATGGCTCGGCTCTGCGCCACTTCTTGGAGATAGAAGCCGGAACATCTCTTGCATGGATCGATCACTTCAATAACGCTGTCGACGGCTTGAACGGCCCGATGCAAATAAATATCGCTTTCCGTGAACCACTTCTCCCTGAAGGAGAAGTGGTTTCTCAAGTGATTCCAGCATTTGAAGTGAGCGCACAGGCTGAAAAGATGGCGCCGGCTCTCTCCGAGTTAGGCATCACTTCGGGTCAACGTGGGGTGGTGGTTGTCGGACACGGATTAGGAACTTTCTCTCGCCGGGAAATTTCAGCATGGTCCACGCGACTGGGTTGGCCGGTAGTTGCCGAAGATCCGCTGAGTCATTCTGCGGCTATCCAACATGCTTCGATACTCGTAGGCACAACATTTGCAAGTGAAAAGTTGCAACCCGAAGTGGCTTTAGTAATCGGAAAGATTGGACTGTCGAGGTCCGTCATGGCATTGCTCACTCGCACGTCGCGAGTAATCGGAATTGATTCTCATCACGAAGTGTCGAACCCCTTACGTAAAAATGAAGTGCAACTAGCGGCGCTTCCTCGCGTTGATGTCGATGCTGATCCGAATTGGCTTCAGGCTTGGCATCAAGCGAGCGCTAAAGCCGCTGACGCTCTTGCTTTGCCCACTTGGTCTGAACAAAACTTGGCGGCTATTTTCGCTCGATCACTACCGAGTGGCAGCTCCCTCTTCATTGGATCGAGTCGTCCCATTCGCGATATTGAAGCCTTTGCAGCGCCTCGCGGCGATATCGACGTATTTGGAAACCGCGGGCTGGCCGGAATCGATGGCAACATTTCTACCGCTATTGGCATTTCCCGAGTAAGGCCAGGAAGGACATTTGTCTATCTTGGGGATATTGCTTTCTTGCACGATGTAAATGCGCTCATTAACGATGCGCCGAATCTCACGGTGGTCGTTGTCGATAATAACGGCGGCGGCATCTTCTCTACTTTGCCTCAACGCGGAGTTGATCATTTCGAGGAAGTTTTTGGAACTCCACATAATCGCGATCTCACGGCGATCGCCGCTGGCTTCGGGGTTCATGTCACTCGGGTAGCGAGTCTTCAAGAATTTGAGCAAGCGCTCTCTCAAGAGCACGCTGCCCTTAATGTGATCATCGCAGCAATGCCAAGTAGAGATACAAGTGCGGACTCTCTCAAGAGCGCCATGGCTCTTGTTGAAAAGGCACTTCAGGGATGAGTCGATCCTTTCTCTTCCTTCACGGGTGGCGAAACCTGCGTCCGGCGGGGCATTGGCAGTACCAAAGTGCGATGAATCTGCGGGCTAAGGGAGAAAATGTTGAGTACCCGGCCTTGCCGCTACCCGATACGCCGCAACTTGAAGAATGGCTTGGCGTTTTTGAAACTTCGTGGGAGCGAATGGAAGGCGAGCGCATTGTCGTAGCGCATTCTCTTGGGACCACGCTCTGGTTTCACGCAGCAGCCCGCGGCTTTGTGGCGGATCGAGTGCTGCTGGTTGCGCCTGCCGGTCCCACGTTTTTGAAAGAGGAGAAACTAGTTTCCTCTTTTGCTTCACTGCCCACGAAACTTGCCGATCCCAACTGGCGAGTTGTGTGTAGTGACCAAGATCCGTTTTGTATTGAAGGAGCGGTTAATTGGTTAGCACCGGAAGATCACGACTTGATTCCGGGCGGCGGACATTTAGCGCTCTCTGATGGTTATGGAGATTGGCCATCACTTGTGCAATGGTGCGATAAACCAGAAACCAGAATTGTGGGACGTTAAAACTCGAGCGCATCTCGCATCGGAACAAGCTTTGCTTGGCTCTCGGCAAGTTCGTCCTGCGGAACAGAACCTGCGACAATTCCGCATCCCGCAAAGAGACGAACCTTGCGCGCATCCTTTGCGTCAATCTCGGCGCACCTTAGGGCAATGCCCCACTCGCCATCACCGCGTGCATCAATCCAACCGACTGGTCCGGAGTAGCGCCCACGCTTCATGACTTCGTATTCATTGATAAGTTTCATCGCCTTCTCTCTAGGCGTTCCGCATACTGCCGCTGTGGGATGAAGCGCATCGACTAGTGAGAGTGCGTTGGTCACTGCCATGGAGTCAGATACAACTCCTGTGACGTCGGTGGCTAGGTGCATCACGTTTGCTAAGTGCAAGACGAATGGTGCATCTGGGACGTTGATTGAAGAGCAAAAAGGTTCGAGCGCATCGGCCACGGAGCGAACTGCATAGTCGTGCTCTTCTAGGTCCTTTGAAGAACGAGCTAGCGAAGCAGCTAGTGCTAAGTCTCGTTGATCATCGCCAGTACGACGAATGGTGCCAGCAAGAACGCGAGATGTGACTAGGCCCTTTGTAAGGCGAACCAATAATTCGGGGGTGGCACCTACTAATCCGTCCACTGCGAAGACCCACGTATTCGGGTATTTCTCTGCAAGTTTCTCCATGACGACACGTGCATCTATTGGTTCGGCAGCAGTTGCAGTGATGTCGCGGGCAAGCACCACCTTTTCTAATTCTCCTGAAGTGATGCGCGTAATCGCGTGGCCCACCGCGTCTTCCCACTCACCAGCCGAGAGACTGCCCTCGCCCCACGAGAGCGGCGAACCTTTTCTTACTGGTCGCAATTCATGATTGAGTGGCGCAGGTGCACCAATGCGCGTTATCCAAGAAGTTTTTCCGCGTTTGCCTACAACAACTCGGGGAATAATAAATACTGAGTCTTCTGCAGCATCAAATGAGAATGATCCGAATGCAATCGGCCCACTACCAGGGACGCGAATATGGTCATTAATTCGAAAGCCTTTAAGTTGTTCTCGCCACCACTGAGCCGCATCTTCAAATCGGGTCGGGCCGGAGAAATGTGCCTTTGCATATTCGCCGTATCCAATGATTCCTTCACCGCTGCGTACCCAAGTGAGTGGAGCGGAGTCAGGGAGTAAGGCAATGAGCTCGCCGGTGCCTTCGAAAACGACGCTTTCGACGTCGACGCGAGAAAGTGGTGCATCCATATTGGTTACTTTGCGCGCAACCTAGCTAGCACTGCCCAAATTCCGGGGAGCAGCGTTCCAGCTAAAGCGATTTTGATTCCTTCAACTCCGAGAAATTTCACGCAGCCATTGTAGAAAGCATCGCCCAGACCCATGTGATAACTGGCGGCGAGCATCAAAACTCCAGGGATAAAGATGAGTGCTTCACCAATGAGCATCTGCAGCAAAGCGGTGGGAACTTTGCTATCCCACTTGCGCTCTGCCAAGTAGCCGACTGCAAATGATGCGAGCAACATTCCGAAGAGATATCCACCCGTTGGTCCAAAGAGGGCCGCGAAACCACTATTGCCTTGGCTAAAGATCGGGGCGCCGAGCGCTCCAATGAGTAAGTAGGCGCCGAGAGTGGAAACCCCGAGGGCGTAGCCATAAGAGGTGCTGATGAGAAGCATGCCGAGCGTCTGCCCGGTGATCGGCACTGGCCAACCTGCAGGTTGGATCGCTACTTGCGCCATCGCTGACATGAAGCCCACCCCGGCGGTGATGAGGAGCGTGTTCGTCACGCTCCGAGAGAGGCGTGCGGTGCGTGGGGTGAGTGCCAAGCGGAGTGGATGGGCAAGAGTGGTCATTCTTCCTCCGTCATAAATGTGAGCGTGTGCCTACGAGAGCGTAGCCGACTGGCAGCAGATGAGTCGGATAGGGGATGATTACCCCATGAGTCGCGCCCACCTAGATAAATCGCCGAATGAAGTTGCGTCGATGTTTGATCAGGTGGCAAAGGCCTACGACATCACCAATGACGTGCTTTCGCTCGGTCAAACTCGTAGATGGCGCAAGGTAGTTCAGGGCGCGATTGCGCCAAAGCCGGGCGAATACATTCTGGATCTCGCTGCCGGAACTGGATCATCATCTCTACCTCTTGCATTGGCCGGCGCCACAGTGATTCCGTGCGATTTCTCGATCGGAATGTTGGATGTCGGCAAGAAGCGTCAGCGCGGCTCGGCGATTGAGTGGGGATTCACAGCGGGCGACGCCCTCAAGTTACCTTTCGCCGATAAGTCATTTGATGTTGTCACCATTTCATTTGGTCTTCGTAACGTTTCAAATGTGGACACTGCTCTCAAAGAAATGTTGCGTGTAACAAAGGCTGGCGGACGTTTAGTGGTCTGTGAGTTTTCGCACCCTACCTGGCGCCCATTTCATACTCTGTACAACGAATACCTTATGAAGGCATTGCCTTCTATCGCGCGCAAGACCTCATCCAATCCAGACGCCTACGTCTATCTTGCAGAATCAATTCGCGCATGGCCGTATCAACATGAATTGGCTGATCAAATTGAGGACGCTGGCTGGGAGAGCGCACAATGGCGCGATCTGACTGGCGGGATTGTGGCGATCCATCGGGCAACTCGTCCTGCAGAAAGCCCAGAAAACCAATAGATTTCTCTTATTAATCGATGGCAAGGAGCACTATGAGCAAGCCGGAAAACGATGCGGACGTCATCGTTGTTGGCGCAGGTCCGGGAGGGTCAGCGACCGCTGCTCATTTAGCGCGCGCAGGTATAAAGACTTTGCTCCTTGAAAAAACGGAGTTTCCTCGTGAAAAAGTTTGTGGTGACGGCCTCACCCCACGTGCAGTTAAAGAATTGTTGGCCCTCGATATTGATCTCACGACGCGCGGCTGGATAAAGAACAAAGGCTTACGCATTATTGGTGGAGGACATCGGTTAGAACTTCCATGGCCAGAACTTTCGGTATTTCCTGACTATGGCCTGGTGCGTACTCGTGCAGACCTCGATCAGATTCTGGCGCAGAAAGCTGCTGCGTTAGGCGCGGATCTGCATGAATCGACCTCCGTGACCGGCCCAGTGATGGAGCAAGATCGCATCGTGGGCGTCACCACCAAGAACGCGGCGGGGGAAGAGCGCACCTATCGCGCACCCATCGTGGTGGCCGCCGATGGAAACTCTTCGCGACTCTCCCTCGCAATGGGACTCACCAAACGCGATGATCGCCCCTTGGGAGTGGCGGTTCGCACGTACTTCCGTTCACCTCGCCATGAGGACGATTGGTTGGAATCCTGGCTAGAACTCTGGGACCAGGATCGTCTTCTGCCCGGCTATGGCTGGGTCTTTGGCGTGGGCGATGGCACCAGCAATGTCGGGCTCGGCATTTTGAACTCATCTCCAGCCTTTGCCAACGTGGATTACCGCGCACTTTTGATGCGTTGGGCGGCCTCTATGCCGAAGGAGTGGGGTTATGTGCCAGAAGAGATGGTGGGCCCGATTCGCGGCGCCGCACTCCCCATGGGCTTTAACCGGACGCCACACTTCCATCGGGGGATGCTCCTCGTAGGCGATGCCGGTGGCATGGTCAACCCTTTCAATGGCGAAGGTATTGCATATGCTATGGAATCGGGACGAATCGCCGCAGAAATCATCGCTGAGGCGGTGGCGACGGGGAGTGAGCGTGCCCGAGATGTCCGATTAGCCACCTATCCCACCCGCCTCAAGAGCGAGTGGGGCGGCTATTACACGCTCGGTCGAGTCTTTGTGAAGCTGATTGGCAATGACCGGGTGATGAAGGTGGCCACCCAAAAGGGCTTGGCACACCCCACCCTGATGAAGTTCACCCTCAAGCTGCTAGCCAACCTCTCCGAGCCCAAAGGTGGGGATGTGGCCGATCGCCTCATTAGCGCGCTCACGCGAATAGCGCCCGCTGCATAATTGATCGGTGTTATCTCGCTCACTCGAGCGTGAGTGACTGGCGTCACCTCGCAAGAATATGCGTGCTTTCGCCCCTAAGATTGCTACGTGCGCACGAGAGATATTAAGCGATGAACCTTTACGTACCGATTCTCACTATCGGCGCTATTGGGTTTGGCTTCGCAGCCTTTTCCATTGTGGCGGCAGCGGTCACTGGCCCTAAGCGTTATAACCGCGCAAAACTAGATGCTTATGAATGTGGAATCGAACCTTCACCTCAAGCTGCCGGCGGTGGACGTTTTCCCATCAAGTACTTTCTCACCGCGATGCTCTTCATTGTTTTTGATATCGAAATTGTTTTCCTCTACCCATGGGCGGTCTCCTTCGACCAAATGGGTCTCTTTGGATTAGTTGAAATGCTCTTGTTCATCGGAACTGTTTTCGTTGCGTACGCCTACGTATGGCGTCGCGGCGGACTTGAGTGGGATTAGAAAGAGACATTGCCACATGGGTATTGAAGAGAAATTACCGAGCGGATTTCTACTTACAACGGTAGAAAAGCTTGCAGGCTACATGCGCAAGAACGCGTTGTGGCCAGCGACGTTTGGACTCGCATGCTGTGCCATTGAAATGATGGCAACGGGCGCTGGGCGATATGACCTCGCTCGCTTCGGAATGGAAGTTTTCCGCGCCTCTCCTCGTCAAGCAGATCTCATGATTGTGGCCGGTCGCGTCAGCAACAAAATGGCGCCAGTGCTTCGTCAGATTTATGATCAAATGGCTGCGCCTAAATGGGTAATTGCAATGGGCGCCTGCGCTTCATCAGGTGGCATGTTCAATAACTACGCAATCGTGCAGGGCGTAGACCACATCGTTCCAGTGGATATCTACCTCCCAGGCTGCCCACCGCGTCCAGAAATGTTGATGGATGCGATCCTTAAACTTCACGAGCAAATCGGAAACGAGAAACTCGGTCCTAATCGCGCAAACGTAATTCGCGAAGTAGAGGCTGCTGCGCTCGCGGCCTTGCCCACCATCTCTATGAAGGGGCTGCTCGCGTGACACAACAAGGCATGTTTGGCGCCACCGGCAGCGGAGACACATCGGGTTATGGCGGCTTGGTTCGTTCTGTTGCATCTGCCGGATCTTCAAGTCGACCATTTGGTTCTTACTTTGACGACGTAGCCGATTCGCTCGAACGCGCTTATCCAGCGTTCTCCGACGCAATCGAAAAGATTGTGATTGATCGCGATGAACTCACTATGCATGTGCGTGCAAATCGCCTGCTTGAAGTTGCAAAGATTTTGCGCGATGAACCTTCACTTCGTTTCGAAATGTGCCTCGGCGTATCAGGGGCGCACTACCCAGCCGAAACCGGACGCGAATTGCACGCAATCTTCCCGCTGCTTTCGCTCACGCATAATCGTCGCATACGCCTCGAGGTTTCAATTCCAGATGCGAACCCTCACATGCCTTCGGTAGTTTCAATTTGGGCCGGAAACAATTGGCACGAACGCGAAACCTTCGACATGTTTGGAATCATTTTTGATGGTCATCCTGGTCTCACACGAATCTTGATGCCAGATGACTGGGCGGGTCACCCACAGCGCAAGGATTACGCACTGGGCGGCATTCCAGTTGAGTACAAGGGTGCAACCGTGCCACCGCCGAGCGAAAGGCGGGCATACCGATGACTTTCGATCCATACGCATCGTCACGCGAGACAACAGAAGGCACAATTTACTCAGTCACCGGTGGTGATTGGGATGACATTGTTACCGAAATTGGTTCAACCAAAGAAGAGCACGTTGTCGTCAACATGGGACCACAGCACCCATCGACGCACGGTGTACTTCGTTTGATCTTGGAACTTGAAGGCGAAACCGTTAACGAAGCTCGTTGCGGTATCGGCTATCTCCACACGGGCATAGAAAAGAATGCGGAATACCGTAGCTGGACTCAAGGAGTCACTTTCGTTACGCGTATGGATTACCTCACCCCGTTCTTCAACGAAACCGCATACTGCCTTGCAGTTGAAAAACTTCTGGGTATCACTGATCAGGTACCTGCTCGTGCGAGTGTTATTCGCGTAATGATGATGGAACTCAACCGCATCTCTTCTCACCTAGTTGCACTTGCCACTGGTGGTATGGAACTCGGCGCCCTCTCGGCGATGATTTTCGGATTCCGCGAACGCGAGCTTGTCCTCGACGTCTTTGAGTTAGTGACTGGTCTGCGGATGAACAGCGCATATGTTCGTCCAGGCGGAGTCGCTCAAGATATTCCGGTTGGAGCCACCGACAAGATTCGCGAGACGGTTTCGCAATTGCGTACAAACCTCAAGGACACCGAGAAGCTTCTTGTTGGAAACTCAATTTGGCTAGCGCGTACTGATGGCGTGGGTTACTTGGATCTCGCAGGTTGTACCGCCCTCGGAATCACAGGCCCGATTTTGCGATCAACTGGATTGCCTTGGGACCTGCGCAAAACGCAGCCATATTGCGGTTATGAAACTTACGATTTCGATGTTGTCACCGCTGAGTCTTGTGATGCTTATGGTCGATTCCTCATTCGTATTTATGAAATGGGTCAATCGCTGCGCATCGTGGAGCAGTGTGTTGAACGCCTCGACTCAGCTGACTATCAAGGACCAGTCATGGTCGAAGATAAGAAGATTGGCTGGCCGGCTCAATTAAGTTTGGGTGCAGATGGATTGGGTAATTCACTTGATCACATCCGCGAAATCATGGGGACTTCGATGGAGTCATTAATTCACCACTTCAAGTTGGTGACCGAAGGCTTCCGGGTTCCAGCCGGCCAGGCTTATGTCGCAGTAGAGAGCCCACGCGGCGAGCTTGGCGCACAACTGATTTCTGATGGAGGCACGAAGCCGTATCGCGTGCACTTCCGCGATCCTTCCTTTAATAATCTCCAAGCTACTGCAGCAATGTGTGAAGGCAGCCAGATCGCCGACGTCATCGCCGCGGTCGCTTCAATTGATCCAGTAATGGGCGGGGTGGACAGGTAATGAAAGACGAAGCACTGCTTGCTCAAATGGATTCAATCATTGCTCGGTATCCAAAGAGCCGCTCGGCGATCATGCCGCTCTTGCACTTAGTGCAAGCCAGCGAAGGTTTTGTTACTCCTGAAGGGGTAGAACTTGTCGCCAAGAAATTAGAGTTGGCAACCGCTGAAGTGGCTGCGGTTGCGACTTTCTACTCACAATACAAGCGTCGCCCAGTGGGGGATTACCACGTGGGCGTCTGCACAAATACTCTCTGCGCAGTTATGGGCGGAGACGCGATCTTCTCTGGTCTTAAAGATCATCTCGGAATCGGCAACGACGAGCGCACTTCCGATGGAAAAGTTTCACTTGAACATATCGAGTGCAACGCTGCTTGCGATTATGCGCCCGTAGTAATGGTCAACTGGGAGTTCTTCGATAATCAGACTGTAGAAAGCGCCAAGGAATTGGTTGATAAATTGCGTAGCGGTAACCCGCCAGCGCCGACTCGTGGTCCAAACACATTGCCTACCTGGAAAGAGAATTCGGCCGTACTCGCCGGTATCTCTGACGGAAGAGCTAATGAAGGCGTGCAAGCCGGCCCCGCCTCACTAGCGGGACTTGAAATTGCACACGAGCGAGGTGAAGCGTAATGACTTCACTTAAGCCAGTTCTTTCAAAGCATTGGAACGAAACTGATTCTTTCACTATCGCTGGGTACCAACGCAATGGCGGATACGAGGGCATGAAAAAGGCGCTTGCGCTGGAGCCCGATGCAGTTATTGCATCTGTGAAGGATTCGGGTCTGCGTGGACGTGGTGGTGCAGGTTTTCCTACAGGTATGAAGTGGTCCTTTATTCCGCAAGGAGATGGTAAGCCGCACTATCTGGTGGTCAACGCCGACGAGTCTGAACCAGGTACGTGTAAAGATATGCCGCTTCTTTTGGCGAACCCACACTCACTTGTAGAGGGCATGATCATCGCCTCATACGCGATTCGCGCAAACCACGCATTCGTTTATATTCGAGGCGAAGTAACGCATGTGATTCGCCGTATGCAACAAGCGGTTGCCGATGCTTATGCCGCCGGATATTTAGGTAAGAACATCAACGGCAAGGGTTACGACTTGGATCTCATCGTCCATGTGGGAGCCGGTGCCTATATCTGTGGAGAAGAAACAGCACTCCTTGATTCCCTCGAAGGCTTCCGTGGTCAACCTCGCTTGCGGCCACCGTTCCCAGCAATTGCGGGTCTCTATGCCTGCCCCACTGTGGTTAACAATGTGGAATCCATCGCCAGCGTGCCTTCAATCTTCACGCACGGCGTCGAATGGTTCCAATCGATGGGTACTGAAAAGAGCAAGGGCTTCACGCTCTACTCACTCTCTGGCCATGTGAAGCGTCCCGGGCAATACGAAGCACCACTGGGAATTACTCTTCGTGAATTACTTGATATGAGCGGCGGCATTCGCGAGGGCCACACCATTAAGTTCTGGACACCTGGTGGTTCCTCTACTCCCATCTTTACATCTGAACATCTTGATGTACCCCTTGATTACGAAGGTGTCGGCGCCGCTGGATCAATGCTCGGCACTAAGGCACTTCAGATTTTCGACGAAACCACCTGTGTGGTGCGCGCTGTTCTTCGCTGGACTGAGTTCTACAAGCACGAATCTTGCGGCAAGTGCACACCATGTCGCGAGGGCACCTGGTGGCTCGTTCAAATTCTCAAGGATCTTGAAAATGGTGTCGGAAAAGCCGAAGATCTCGATAAGTTGCTCGACCTTTGCGACAACATCTTGGGGCGCTCTTTCTGCGCACTCGGTGATGGCGCGACGAGTCCGATCACATCATCGATCCATTATTTCCGTGATGAATATCTTGCTCACCTTTCGGCTGGAAAGTGCCCATTCGATCCAGTTGCATCAACACTTTTCGTAGGAGCGAGTGCGTAATGACTCTTACTAACAATGAAGTAGCCACCGGTGTCGAAATGATCACGGTCACTATCGATGGTTTCGAAGTAACTGTTCCTAAAGGCACGTTGATCATTCGCGCGGCTGAAATGTTGGGAATTCAGGTTCCCCGCTTTTGTGATCACCCACTTCTTGATCCTGTCGGCGCCTGCCGCCAATGCCTTGTCGATGTAGAAATCAACGGGCGCGCGTTTCCAAAACCACAAGCATCTTGCACGATGCCAGTTGAGAACGGGATGATCGTCAAGACGCAATTAACATCTCCTGTTGCTGCCAAAGCGCAACAAGGCGTCATGGAACTGCTTCTCATCAACCATCCGCTTGATTGCCCAGTCTGTGACAAGGGTGGCGAGTGCCCACTTCAGAATCAGGCAATGTCTACCGGCCGTGGCGAATCTCGTTTCAGTGGCGTCAAGCGCACTTTCCCCAAGCCAATCAATATTTCTTCGCAAGTTCTTCTTGACCGGGAGCGATGCGTACTCTGCGCACGTTGTACTCGTTTCTCGGATCAAATTTCTGGCGATCCATTCATTACGCTCAACGAGCGCGGCGCCCTTCAGCAAGTTGGCATTTACGAGAAGGAACCGTTCGAGTCGTACTTCTCGGGAAATACCGTGCAGATCTGTCCAGTGGGAGCTCTCACTGGTGCCGCATACCGCTTCCGTTCTCGCCCATTCGATCTAGTTTCTACACCATCTGTGTGTGAGCACTGTGCATCAGGATGTGCGCTTCGTACGGACGTTCGACGCGGCGTTGTTCTTCGACGTCTTGCCGGCGACGACGCTGAGGTTAATCAGGAGTGGAATTGCGATAAGGGTCGTTGGGCATTCCAATACTCCACTTCTAAGAATCGCCTCACCACACCGCTTGTTCGTGTAGATGGACGACTTGTTCCTACTTCGTGGCCAGATGCATTAGCTACCGCCGCAGCGGTGTTAGAGGGCAAGCGATCTGCCGTACTCACGGGTGGACGTCTCACTGTCGAAGATGCCTACGCGTATCAAAAGTTTGCCCGGACTGTGCTCGGAACGAATGACATTGATTTCCGTGCACGTACTGCTAGCGACGAAGAGCGCGCATTCTTGGGACACATTGCTGGAACCTCGACGTCGTATGCGGATATTGATGCTGCCCAAAATGTTCTACTCGTCGCTTTCGAACCCGAAGAAGAGTCTCCCATTGTCTTCTTGCGACTACGTCGAAATGTGCGTTCACATAAACTGGCGGTTTCCACGATTGCGCCTTTCCGATCTGCAGGTAGCAAGAAATTGAACGCCACCGTTATCAAGGGGGATGAAGTTGCCGCGCTTGCCGGTGCGCAACTTGATTCAAACTCGGTAATTTTGGTGGGCGAGCGCGCAGCTCGTACTCCTGGTCTCTATAACGCTGCACTTGAAGCCGCTAAGAAGAGTGGCGCCAAACTTGCTTGGGTCCCACGTCGGGCAGGTGAGCGAGGAGCACTCGATGCTGGAGCGCTTGGCACCCTACTTCCAGGTGGTCGTCCTGTTTCAGATTCCGGTGCACGCATAGATATCGCTACCGCCTGGGATGCCTCCACACTTCCAGCTGAGATAGGTCGGACGGGCGAAGAAATCATTGCAGCAGCAGCCGCGGGGACGCTTATCTCCCTGGTGGTCGCCGGCGTTGATATCAACGATCTCCCGGTAGATGCTCGGGCTGCGCTTAAGAAAGCTTTCGTGGTGAGTTTTGAAATTCGTGAAAGCTCGGTCACTGAATTCGCCGACGTGGTCTTCCCGGTGGCCGCCGTCGTTGAGAAGTCGGGAACCTTCATTGATTGGGAAGGAAGGCCGCGCTCTTTCGATCGAGTTCTTGATGATGTTTCCAAGTTCTCTGATACTCGCGTCCTTTCCATGTTGGCCAAAGAAATGAAGCGTCCACTTGGCTTTGGTGATACCGCATCTGCTGGCAAGGAGCTTCACGCACTCGGCGCCTGGGATGGTGCTCGAGTTCCCGCAATTACTTCCAAGAGCATTGATACCTCAAGAAGTGTTGAACAAGGTGGCAACGCAGAATTAATCTCATGGCGGATGTTGCTAGATCTTGGATCGCTTCAAGAAGATGAGCCACATCTTGCGGGAACCGCGCGCAAGGCAGTGGCGCGCATCTCTGCTGGCACTGCGCAAAAGCATGGAATAGCTTCCGCAATCAAGATCACTGGCGATGCAGGCGCGATTACGTTGCCGGTAGAGATTACCGAGATGCAAGACGATCTTGTTTGGGTTCCAGAGAATTCAATTAATTCCCAAGTGCGCACGCTCGGCAAGAGTGGGCGCGTCACGATTGGAGCGGCATCGTGAGTGAAGTTCAACAACTCCTCGGCAATGATCCGGGTTGGCTCACACTCGTAAAGGCGCTCATTGTTTTCGTCTTTGCTGTGCTGATGACTCTCATGTCTATTTGGGGCGAGCGCCGCATTGTTGCTCGCATGCAAATGCGCCTTGGACCAAACCGCACCGGCCCCTTTGGACTTGTGCAAGGTCTGGCAGACGGTGTGAAGCTTGCACTGAAGGAAGACATCATTCCTAAAGCTGCCGATGCAGTGGTATTCGTTCTGGCACCCATTATTGCCGCAACTACCTGCTTCATGTCCTTTGCCGTAATTCCGATGACTGGCAAGGTAAAGCTCTTTGGTCACGAGACCACGATGCAACTTACGGATCTTCCCGTTGGCGTTCTCTATATTCTTTCGATCGCGTCAATTGGCGTTTACGGAATTGTTCTTGCCGGATGGTCGTCGGGTTCTACTTACCCACTTCTCGGTGGATTGCGCTCGAGCGCTCAAGTTATCTCGTACGAAGTGGCAATGGGTCTATCGCTTGTAGCGGTCTTCCTCTACGCGGGCTCAATGTCTACCTCCGACATCATCGATGCCCAAAACAAGATTTGGTATGCGATCGTGCTCTTCCCATCATTCGTTATCTACGTGATTTCGATGGTCGGTGAAACCAACCGCGCACCATTCGATTTAGCAGAGGCTGAAGGAGAGCTTGTGGGTGGATTCCACACGGAGTACTCCTCGCTTAAGTTTGCGCTCTTCTTCCTTGCTGAGTACGTAAACATCATCACCGTTTCCGCACTGGCAACCACACTCTTCCTAGGTGGATACCACGCACTTCCTGGCCTCACATTCACTGAGTCTTGGCTCGGCGGTTACTTCACCTTCTTCTGGTTCCTAGCCAAGGTGCTCGCTTTCCTCTTCTTCTTCATTTGGCTTCGTGGCACGCTTCCGCGCCTTCGTTACGACCAATTTATGAAGTTTGGTTGGAAGGTACTCATCCCTGCATCACTCGTCTGGATCATGCTGGTTTCTACGCTTCGAGTCTTCTCGCTTCAAGGAACTTCGCGAGCCTATGTATTGGGATTCGTCGTGGGTGCGATTCTGTTGGGTCTTGGTGCGAGCTCGATTTACGACAAGACCAAGAAGCGCAAAGCCGGAGAAGTTGCCGCGCTTGTATATGACGCACCAGATTTTGCAGTTCCCCAACTTCCAATGAGCGTTTCCACATTCGTGGTGCCCAGCGCAGCTGCTTCTAAGGAGTCCGCGAGTGAGTAACGAATTGATTCCTTCAAAGGATGGCGCGCTCGAGAGGGCGGCGCAGGAGAGTATTCCGGTGGCCAACACAGGCCCGGCAAGTCTCGGTAAGCAATCACAAGGTTTCGGCGTCACCTTTGCGACCATGTTCAAAAAGGTGAACACAGAGCAGTATCCAGAAGAGAAAGTGCCCACGGCTCCACGTTTTCATGGGCGTCACCAGCTCAACCGCTATCCAGATGGATTAGAACGTTGCATTGGTTGCGAACTCTGCGCTTGGGCCTGCCCCGCAGATGCCATCTATGTGGAAGGTGCATCCAACACAGAAGACGGTCGTTTCTCTCCCGGTGAACGTTACGGTCGTGTTTATCAAATCAACTACTTACGCTGCATTTTCTGTGGGCTTTGTATCGAAGCGTGCCCTACGCGTGCACTCACCATGACTAATGAGTACGAACTTGCAGACGATGGTCGCGAGAAGTTGATCTACGAGAAGCAAGATCTCCTCGCCCCGCTTATGCCCGGAATGGTGAAGCCACCACACGCTATGTTCCCTGGAACTGACGACGGCGATTACTACCGTGGTCAAGTAACCGGTGCTCATCCAAGCCAAGGAGAGCAAGTATGAATCTAATTTTGGCGGCTAATCCGTTTACCCCCGGCCAAACCGGCACCCCAGAGGCGGTTCTCTTCTGGATTTTGGCGCCGCTCGCAGTTCTGGCGGCAGTCAGCATGATTTTCGTGAAGAAGGCAGTGCATTCCGCACTCCTTCTTGCATGGGTCATGATCACCTTGGCAATTTTCTACATCGCAGAAGATGCGCCATTCCTCGGCATCGTTCAGATCGTGGTCTATACCGGTGCGGTCATGATGCTCTTCCTCTTTATCCTCATGCTTGTAGGTGTCGATAGTTCTGATTCGCTGGTTGAAACCATCAAGGGTCAGCGCGTCATGGCAATGATCGGCGCCCTCGGCTTCGCGGTACTACTGATCGGCGCTATCGGCCGCTCTTACACGGGATTCGCCGGGCTCACAGCAGCTAACACTGACGGTAACGTCGAAGGCTTGGCGCAATTACTCTTCACTCGCTACGTCTGGGCATTTGAAGTGGTTTCCGCTTTGCTCATCACTGCCGCTCTCGGTGCCATGGTTCTTGGTCATCGCGAACGTTCGAGTGAGCGCCCTACACAGCGAGAACTTTCGATCCTGCGTTTTCGCCCGGGATCAAAGCTGCCTGGTGCCCCGCTGCCCAACCCCGGCGTTTATGCATTGCATAACGCGGTAGATGTTCCCGCCTTGCTTCCGGATGGCACCCCTGATCCATCGTCGGTCTCACGCGTTCTCAAGGCTCGTGGGGATGTCTTAGATACCAAGGCTTTTGAAATGCACACGATTGAGGAGGGCGAAGATGAGTCCAAATAATTACCTGGTGCTCTCTGCGCTGCTCTTCTCTATAGGAGCAATTGGCGTCGTACTTCGCCGCAATGCGATCGTGGTTTTCATGTGTGTTGAGTTGATGCTCAACGCGGCCAACTTAGCTTTTGTCACTTTTGCTAGGTTGCTAGGAAATCTCGATGGTCAAGTAGTCGCTTTTTTCACCATGGTGGTGGCAGCTTGCGAAGTAGTAGTTGGTCTCGCAATTATCGTGACAATTTTCCGCTCTCGTCGCTCGGCTTCGGTCGATGACGCTAACTTGTTGAAGTACTAGGAAGGAGGAATATCGTGGAAGCTACACATGCACTTGCGAGTGGTACTAGTTCTCTCTTGGTTTGGTTGATCGCGCTCCCGGCGCTTGGCGCAACGATTCTCCTTCTGGCCGGACGTCGTTCCGACAAGTGGGGTCACCTCTTGGCTACCGCACTTTCCGGTGCTTCTTTCGTCGTCGGCCTTGTGGAGCTCTTCAAGATGCTCAGCCGAGATGGTGAAACGCGCGGCGTTTCTCAACATCTCTTCACGTGGATCAATGCTGGCTCCTTCAACGTTGAAGCTGGCTTGTTGCTCGATCAACTCTCTATTTGCTTCGTCCTCCTTATTACTGGGGTAGGCACTCTCATTCATGTTTACTCCATTGCATACATGGAGCACGATCATGATCGTCGTAGATTCTTCTCATACCTCAATCTCTTCATTGCTGCGATGCTCTTGCTCGTCCTCGGAGATTCTTTCCTCAACCTCTACGTAGGCTGGGAAGGCGTAGGTCTTGCCTCATATCTACTTATTGGGTTCTGGAATCAGAAGCCGGCTTATGCCACCGCCGCCAAGAAGGCGTTCGTGGTTAACCGCATCGGTGACATGGGGCTCAGCTTTGCGATCATGATCGCATTTACAGCTTTCGGAACGGTTTCGTTCCAAGGTGTGGCAAACCACGCTGGTCCGGAACATAAGCAGATCATGACGTGGATGGGTCTTGCTCTCTTGCTGGCAGCAGCCGGTAAGTCTGCGCAATTCCCCTTGCAATCATGGCTCGGCGATGCCATGGCCGGCCCCACTCCAGTCTCGGCCTTGATTCACGCCGCAACAATGGTGACCGCGGGCGTTTATCTCATCACGCGTTCTAACTTCGTCTTTGATTCGGCACCCACGGCACAACTCATGGTGGTCATCGTTGGTGTTGTCACTCTGCTCTTTGGTGCACTTATTGGTACTGCTAAAGACGACATTAAGAAAGCCTTGGCGGCTTCCACGATGTCGCAGATTGGCTACATGGTTCTCGCTGCAGGGCTTGGACCTGCCGGTTACGCTTTTGCCATCATGCACTTGCTGACACATGGTTTCTTTAAGGCAAGCATGTTCCTAGGCGCTGGCTCGGTCATGCACGGAATGAATGATGAAGTTGATATGCGCAAGTTTGGTCGTTTGCGTTTGGCAATGCCGATCACTTACATCACCTTTGGTCTGGGTTACTTAGCAATTATTGGCGTGCCACCGTTCTCCGGGTTCTTCTCGAAAGACAAAATCATTGAGGCCGCTTTCAATGCTGGCGGCCCCCGTGGCTGGATCATCGGCTTCGCGGCCTTGCTCGGTGCGGCAATCACTGCCTTCTACATGACACGCGTCATGGTGTTGACCTTCTTTGGCCAAAAGCGTTGGGCCGATGAGGCGCATCCGCATGAGTCTCCCAAACTTATGACGGCGCCTATCATCATTCTTTCGATTGGTTCGATCGCAGCCGGCGCGCTCTTCGCCTTTGGTTCGTCATTGCAACATTGGCTCGAGCCAGTGGTTGCCCGCGGATTTGTTGAAGGCGAGCCTGCGCTTCAACCGATAGTTGTAAGCATCATGGCTTTGGTCGCGGTTGCGCTCGGCGTAGCTCTTGCTTACGTCAAGTACGTACGTGTGCCAGTCGAAGCGGTAGCACCCACGAATGTTTCTATCTGGACTCGTTTTGCACGGCGCGACTTGCTTCAGGATGCGTTTAACGAAGCAGTATTTATGCGTCCTGGTCAATATCTCACCCGCGCACTCTCATTCTTCGATCGCAAGGTTGTTGACGGGGCGGTGAACGGTACGGGAGCGCTCTTCGGAGGGCTCTCGGTGCGAGTTCGCCGCGTACAAACTGGTTACGTTCGCACCTATGCACTACTCATTCTGGTCGGCGCCGCACTTATTTTGGCGGCCATGTTGGCAGCGAGGATCTGATCATGTACCTCTCCTCACTACTCCTTCTCCCGCTGATCGGTTCGGCAGTTATTGCTGGATTACCAGCCGGTCGCACCTTGCTCGCCAAGCAGATCGCACTCGGCACTAGCGTGCTCACCGCGATCCTAGGTATCGCAATGGCCCTCCAATTTGATCGTGCACTCGGAACCTTCCAGTTCGTTGAGAGCCACGAGTGGATCACTTCATTTGGCGTGAAATATGGCTTAGGTATCGATGGCACAGGTCTGGTGCTCATCTTGATGGCGCTTATCTTGGCCCCTATCGTCATTCTTGCTTCATGGAATGAAGGAGAAGGCGGTCGCTTTAGCCAGAAGGCGTTCTTCGCATTGTTACTTGTTTTGGAAACATTCATGGTCGGCGTTTTCGCTGCCACAGATGTCTTCCTCTTCTACGTATTTTTCGAAGCGATGCTTATTCCGGTCTACTTCCTCATTGGATCCTTTGGAGGACCAAACCGCTCCTACGCTGCTGTGAAGTTTTTGCTATACAGCTTGCTTGGTGGGCTTCTTATGCTGGCCGCAGTTATTGGCCTTTATGTCCTCACGAAGAATCAATTCGGTGCACCTACCTTCGATGTCACTGAGTTGAGCGCACTCAATATTGATCAAAATCTGCAGCGCTGGCTCTTCCTCGGTTTCTTTATTGCCTTTGCGATCAAGGCGCCGATGTGGCCGCTCCATACCTGGTTGCCAGATGCTGCCTCGGCGGCAACTCCCGGAACCGCAATTCTGCTCATTGGTGTGCTCGATAAAGTTGGCACTTACGGCATGATTCGCTACTGCCTTCCACTCTTTCCAGATGCTGCACACTATTTTGCACCGACCATTGTCGTGCTCGCGGTTATCAGCATTATTTATGGTGCGATCTTGGCCATTGGGCAGAAGGATCTCAAGCGCCTCATTGCATTTACCTCCATCTCGCACTTCGGTTTCATCGTGCTCGGTATTTTTGCGATGACGAGCACTGCGGGTGCAGGTGCCACGCTTTACATGTTCAATCACGGCTTCTCGACCGCCGCCCTCTTTATGGTGGCGGGCTGGATGATCTCTCGACGGAACTCATCGACGATTGCTGATTTTGGTGGCCTGCAACGCGTCACTCCCGTGATGGCTTGGATGTTCTTCCTTGCAGGTATGTCGAGTTTGGCGCTTCCAGGCCTCTCGAGCTTCGTGAGCGAAGTTTTGGTGCTTGTGGGCTCGTATCAAACTTTCCCAGTAGCGGCGATCATCTCGACTGTTGCCATCGTCTTGGCTGCGCTCTACATCTTGATTGTGGTGCAACGTTCGCTGCACGGACCTATAGCGCCTGGTAATGAATCTCTGCTAGATCTCACCACTCGTGAGCGGGTGGCAATTGCGCCCGTTATTGCCATCATCATTTTCCTGGGCTTTGTACCTAGCGTCTTGCTCAACGTCATTAACCCGACGGTGACGCATACATTGACGCAAGTACACGCCACCGAGCCCACACCGACAGCGGGGGAGTAAGAGTATGAATTTCGTCGCCCCTGTAATCAATTACAGCCAAGTCCTCCCAATTCTTATCGTCTTAGGAACAGCACTCCTGGGCGTTATCGTCGAGGCATTTGTTGCTCGCGATCGTCGTTACCAAATTCAAGTACCACTGTCGATTGCCGGGCTTGTGGTGGCATTTGTTTGGATTCTAAAGATCCATGCAACCACAGCGATCACAGCTGAGAGCGCGGTGGCTATCGATGGTCCCGCTCTGGTGCTTCAAGGTGCAATTGTCATTTTGGGTATCGCTGGCCTTTTGTTAATTGCCGAGCGCAAACTTGATTCTTCGGGTGATGCATTCGTAGCTCAAGCGGCTGCTATTCCAGGTTCTGAAGCTGAACGCACGGCTACATTGGCCAAGCTCACGCAAACTGAAGTATTCCCACTGACTCTCTTTGCGATTGCCGGCATGATGCTCTTCCCAGCCGCAAACGATTTGGTAACGATGTTTGTGGCGCTCGAAGTGCTCTCACTGCCGCTTTACTTAATGTCAGGCTTGGCTCGTCGCCGTCGCCTGCTCTCGCAAGAGGCGGCATTGAAGTACTTCCTCTTGGGTGCCTTCTCTTCTGCTTTCTTCCTCTACGGAGCGGCCTTTCTCTACGGTTATTCCGGCAGCGTCGGATTCCGACAAATTCGGGAAGCAATTCAAACCAACGCTGGTAATGACGTCTTCTTGCTCACCGGTATTGCCCTTGTTTCAGTGGGCCTGCTCTTTAAGGTGAGCGCGGTGCCGTTCCACTCGTGGACGCCCGATGTTTACCAGGGAGCCCCTACGCCGGTCACCGCGTTCATGGCTGCCTGCACCAAGATCGCAGCATTCGGTGCCTTTGCTCGCCTCTTCTACGTGGGTCTGAGTGGTGCTCGTTGGGATTGGCGTCCGATGCTCACCGTTATCGCGATTGCCACCATGGTTCTTGGTGCCCTTTGGGCGCTTACCCAAACAGATATCAAGCGGATGCTTGCCTACTCTTCAGTAGCGCACTCCGGCTTCATCCTTACCGGCATTGTCGCAACCAATAAGGCGGGCCTCTCCGGCACTCTCTTCTACTTGGTGACCTACGGATTCACCACTATTGGCGCCTTCGCAATCGTTACCTTGGTGCGTAACGCCTCAGGTGAGGCCACACACATCTCCGGATATGCAGGTCTTGGTAAGCGTTCACCTTGGATTGCCATGCTCCTGAGCCTCTTCCTACTTGCCTTAGCGGGCATTCCTCTCACGAGTGGTTTCGTAGCGAAGTTCGCGGTCTTCTCGGCAGCTTATGAAAGCGGATCAACGGTCCTAGTTATCTTTGGTGTGCTCACCAGCGCGATCGCGGCTTTCTTCTACATCCGACTTATCGTTCTCATGTTCTTCCAAGATCCAGAAGAAGATGGCCCTACCGTGGCTGCCGCACCTTTGATGACGACCGCAGCGATTGCGCTCTGCGCCACGGTGACTCTGGTGCTCGGAATCCTGCCTAATTCACTCGTGCACGTCATCGACGCGGCCTCAAGATTCGTTTTCTAATTGAGCACGTTAGGTATTCCCCACCTAGCACCTGAACTTGAGAGTGCTCTAGTCGCTGGACTCGGCGAAGTTGAAGAGTTTCTGGTTTCCCATGTTGAAGGGGAGTACCCCTTCATCACCGAGGCCTCTCGCCACTTGGCCCTTGCCGGCGGCAAGCGCCTCCGTCCACTCCTTACATTGCTCTCATCGCAATTCGGTAAAGGTATTTCGGAAGATGTGATCAAGGCAGCGGTGGTTGTTGAACTCACGCATCTCGCTACGCTTTATCACGATGATGTGATGGATGAAGCTCCGCTCCGTCGTGGTGTTCCTAGTGCTAATGCTCGTTGGGATAACACCATCGCGATCCTGACCGGTGATTTTCTCTTTGCCAAAGCCTCTGATTTACTTGCAGATTTGGGTCCAGAAGCGGTGCGGATCCAGGCACGTACGTTCGAACGCCTCGTCACCGGACAAATTATGGAAACTGTTGGGGGAGAAGGCGATCAGCTCGCCCACTATCTCAAAGTGGTGGCCGATAAAACTGGTTCACTTATTGCAACAAGTGCGCGCTTTGGGTCAATGATTGGCGGAGCATCGCCAGAGGTGGTCGATGTGCTCACCTCTTTTGGGGAGCAAATTGGTGTGGCATTTCAGCTCGCTGACGACGTCATAGATATTGCCAGCGAATCTGGGGTCTCAGGGAAAACCCCAGGAACCGATCTGCGCGAGGGTGTACCGACTTTAGTGACCTTGCATGTGATGTCTTCTACTAATCCGGCTGATTCCCAACTCAAATCATTACTTTCCAAGCCCATCGAAGACGAGCAAGTTATAAAAGAGGTGCTTGCCGCGCTTCGGGCACATCCCGCGCTTGAAGTTTCGCGTAACCAATTGCATGAATATTCAAATGGTGCCAAGAAGAGTTTGGATTCTTTGCCTGATGGCCCAGCAAAGGCTGCTTTAGTGAGCCTCTGCGACGCTATCATCGAGCGTTCTGCGTGAGGATTTAACCAAATCCGCACCTAGAAGAAATAGCGAAAGCCAAATAAATGCGAAACCTATCCATCTCTCTTTAGACATCTCCTCATGGAGCACAAAGACGCCTAGGAGGAATTGCACACTTGGCTGTATGTACTGCAAGAGCCCAATGATTGATAGTGGAAGTCGTGTGGCGGCTCCGTTAAACATCAGAAGCGGCAGCGTTGTGACAATCCCAGCTCCAGAGAGAAGCAGAGAAGAACGAAAATCTAAGCCGAATTGGCCCTTGCCTTGGATCCCCAAGTAAATCAGTAGAGCGAGAGCCGGGATAATGAGCACAAGTGTTTCGGCAGCCAGGGACTCTAAAGCATTCCCGTTAAAGTGCTTCTTGATGATGCCGTATAGACCCCATGTCGATGCGATGAGTAGGGCAATCCATGGGGGTCGGCCGTATGCGAAGGAAAGAATGATTACCGCGACCGCGCCAGAGGCCCCGGCCAGCCATTGGGTTCGGGAAAGCTTTTCCTTGTAGACCACAATTCCTAAAAAGACCATCACCAATGGATTGATGTAATAGCCGAGAGCAGATTCGGTGAAGTGATCGTTATTTACTGCCCAGATAAACACGAGCCAATTCGCGGAGAGCGCAAGTGATGAGCCGACGAGCCACCAGATACGACGCCTATTAACCACAAGGTGCAAGAGCACCCGAATCTTTCGTTGACCGACAAGCAGTAAGAGACAGACAAGTAATGACCAAACGACTCTGTGGGCGAGGATTTCTAGGGCAAAAGCAGGCTTAAGTAAGGGCCAGTAGAGCGGGAAGAATCCCCAAATTAAACAGGCAGAAACGCCATAAGCAAGGCCGGTTCGATCCAATTTTGCCGTCAAGGCTCAGGCCTTTCTAATGAGGGTCTCTCCACATAGGTGCTCTTTGGATCGACTTATAGAGCATTCTCTCATCAAAGGGTGCGAGGGCATAACCATTTGGCTGCGGAGGGGTGGGGCTATAGCCAGTGCGTTCTGCGATGACGCGCAAAATATCTGGGTGAGAGTAGTAAATGGTGTACGTGGCGTTGAGCAGGGCGTTTAGACATTCAGGAAGTAAAACACCGGCTTGGCGAAGAAGGCTTTCGCGTTGACTCTGGTCTAGTGACGAAAAATCCTCAGGTAACTGCCCAAGAAATTTACGAACTATATCTTCGGAACTAAGTGCAATTACATCGCCAACAAGTTCATCAATAGATATGACCGCTGCTGCGCTTTGTAAATTCTCTTGTGCCGGAATCAAAGTTTCCAACAATGCCTTCCAGGTGGTTCCAGTGATACCAAATAATTGATGGCTCGTCATCGCGAGCTCTCTAGAATTTGTGCGCCCACCATAGAGTCGGCGGCGCGCAACGCAATCGCTTGAATCGTTGACGTTGGATTAAGCGCACCCACGGTAACGAAAACGCCTCCATCGACGATATATAGATTAGGACAATCATGACTTTGGCCGAATTCATTAACAACGGAAGTTTTTGGATCGCTGCCCATACGTGCTGTCCCTAGTAAATGAAAACCAGCGCTTGTGACGAGATCTACAACTCGGATATCAGTTGCTCCAGCTTCTTTCAGTACACCGCGATTAACTTCGATTCCAAAATCAAGAATCTTCCGAGCATTTTCGCTCACGCGGTAGGAAATCTTAGGTGCCGCAATTCCAAAACGATCTTTGAGCGTGGGAGAGAGAGTCACGCGGTTATGCGATTCCGGTAAGTCTTCGCTTGTAACGGTGATGCTTGCCGTGTGGCCGAATTGGCTATAGAAATCTTCATGATGGCCAGCACCCCAAGCAACCGGCAGAGTATAGGTTCCCAGAGCTGAACCGAGCGGACCATCACTTCGAATCGTCTGCGCTTGAAATCCGCGAACGAACCCTCGGTCAGCATTGCTTTCGTAGAACTCTTGACTGTAAATGCTGCAGGCAAATGGGCCCATAAAACCGTCCATGGCTTCTGGGAAAATTCCGGTAACAAGGGCAGTGGGGTGAAACATCAGATTGCGTCCTACCTGGTCGCTACTGTTTGCCAGTCCATTGGGGCACCAGTCGGCAGCACTTAAAAGTAGGAGTCGCGCTGTTCCGACGCCATTTCCGGCAAGTACTACATTCTCTGCCTGGATCTCTTGTGGATTGCCCTGGGCATCAAAGTAGGTGACCCCAGTGACTCTGCCGGATGTCGAAAGAATTCTCGAAACTCTCGCTTCAGTGATGAGTCGTATTTTGCTTGCATGAATGTCGGACCAGTAAGTCACATCGGTACTTGCTCTTGATTTGCGCGGACATCCTAAATCGCAAGGACCACAATTGTTGCAGGCAAGTCGATCTCCGTGATCAGCGGTCATGATGGCTGCGTCAACTGGCCACCAATGATAATTAAGACGATCGTAAGCGGCGGCAATTCTTTCAGCCCCGGCACCCAAGGGAAGTGCGGGCATGATTCGATGAGGCTTACTTGGATACGCCGGGTCTCCGTCATGCCCGGCAACCCCCATCATTCGATCATTAATTTCAAAGTAAGGTTCAAGATCGAAGTATGAGAGCGGCCAATCATCGCCAACGCCGTCGAGCGACTTCACTCGAAAATCTTCGGGTTTTAGCCGAGGGAAGTGTGCGCCCCAGTGAATTGTTGAGCCGCCAACAGCGTTATAGAGCATGGGGCTAATATCGCTATCAGAGTCATCAATCGGATAATCCCAAGAATTCTTTCGAATATTTGGGTTGGGGTGGTGGGTGCGGTGTCGGGCTCGCTCCCAACCAAAAGTGAGCGATGGTGAGCTATCGGGAGCAACCCATCCACCTTGTTCTAAGACAGTCACGTTCGCGCCCTGTTGAGCCAGTCTCCAGGCTGCAGCGCTGCCGGCAGCTCCTGCACCGATGACTAAGAATTCGCATGACGACTTCATTCCAAAATAGTACAGCCGGTGGGAGTGCGGTAACGAACTCCTGGGCTTAGTATCTGATGGGCTTTAAAATAGTTACAGGGGGAGAGATGAACGACCACTCTAATAAGGGCGTAGTAGTGACTGGTGCCGGAAATGGCATTGGTCGCGGCATTGCAGAGCGCTTCATTAAGGAAGGAGCGCATGTGGTGCTCCTAGATATCAATGAGGCCGCAGTCTCCTCGCTGGCAAAATCCCTCGGACCCAACGCGCATGCAATCGTGGGCGATGTCCGTGACGAGTCAGCTATTCAAAGCGCTATCGATGAAGCGGTAAGCAGAGCGGGAGCGCTCGATATTATGGTCAATAATGCCGGCATCATCACGATTGCCCCCATCGTGGACACCGACAGAGATAGTTGGATGCGAATTCTTGAAATCAACGTGGTTGGAATAGCCTTGGGTTCAAAGCTCGCTGCTAAACAAATGATTGCTCAAGGTCGAGGTGGCGTCATTGTTAATGCCTCTTCTGGAGGTGGTCGCCATGGCGTCGCTAATCTCTCCCAGTATTGCGCTTCAAAGGCAGCGATCATCATGATGAGTCAATCCCTGTCACAAGAGTTGGCGCCCCACAAAATTCGCGTTAACTGCTATACGCCTGGGCACATCATGACTCCACTTTGGGATGATATTGCTGATGGAATGAGCACGAAGTTGGGGCAATCAAGAGACCAAACCCTCGATACATTTTTAGAGACTGTTCCTTGGGGGCGTTTTGGAACTCCGGCAGACGTAGCAGCTTCGGTTTCGTGGCTCTGTACAGATGATGCTGAGTACATTAGTGGCCAATGCATTGCAATGAATGGTGCCGAATTGCCTTGGTAGGAAGTTCTTAGGATTGTGAGAATTCCTGGGCGATTTCTTTGCGATAGGTAATCCAAACATCGTCATGGGCTTTAACGTGTTTGAGAAATTCTTCGAAGGCACCAATTCTTCCTGGGCGTCCCACGATGCGTAGGTGTAAGCCAACGGACATCATGCGTGGTTGTTCAAGGCGCTCTTCGTAAAGCCGATTAAAGGTATCAATATTGTATTTGAGCCAATCCGTTGGCGTGTAGCCAGGATCTGCCCACATTTTCATATCGTTCGTATCGATGGCATAAGGCACTATGACGATTGGGCCCTCTTTGGTCTCTTCCCAGAAGGGCCAATCTCCTGAGTAATCGTCCATGCTGTAAAGAAAGCCTTCTGATTGTAAAATTGACCTAGTTTCTTCGGTAAAAAGATAGCGAGAGAGATGTCCAACTGGTGCCACTCCGATAGAGCGTTTAATTGAATCACGCGCTGAAACAATGAAGTTACGTTCCTCTTCTGGGCTCATCTTGAATTGATGAATCCAGCGGTGCCCATGGCTGGCCGCTTCGTCACCACGGCTCTTGATAAAGTCGGCAATTTGCGGGGCGCGTTCTAGAGCTACGGCGGCGCAAGTCCAGGTTGCGGGAACGTCATACTTCGTTAAGAGATCGGCGACTCGTTTGAAACCCTCTTTGATCCCGTATCTGTAATTTGATTCATTTCCGGGATTTCGCACGGCTCCTTTGGTCACCAAATTCATCTCATCTACCGGCTCGGCTTTTCCGTCACCATCGAGAATTGATATTTCAGCGCCCTCTTCAACGTTAACTACGATTGAAAGGGCGAGAGCGGTCTGAGATGGGCGTGGGGTGAGCATCTTTCCTCCGGGCGGGCAGTGTCAGTAGTGGGTACACTATCAGGGTGACTGATCTCGAATTAGTGATTAGCGATGGCATCGCTCGACTCATCATCAATCGCCCTGAACGCAAGAATGCACTTAATTCAGAAATGTGGGCGGAGATTCCACGACTTCTAGATCAAGCGAGTGGAGTTCGAGCCCTCGCAGTTCAATCCTCCACCCCCGGACTCTTCTCTGCCGGCGCCGACATAAACGAATATCGTGAGAATGCCGGAAATTCAGAATGGGGATTTGAAAGCCAGGCACGAGTCGGTAGGGCGCTGAGTGCACTTCGCGCATTCGAAGCGCCAACATTTACATTGGTGGATGGCCCGTGTTTCGGTGGTGGCGCAGGTATAGCAAGTGCATGCGATTTCCGTATTGCAACGGAAGGCGCGACCTTTGCGATAACTCCTACAAAATTGGGGATGCTCTATCCATACGAGGAAATGGTGCATCTCGTTGATCTAGTTGGTTTGACTGTCGCCAAGCGAATTATCTACTCCGGAGCAGCATTTACCGCATCTTGGGCTCTGAAGGTCGGTTTCGTCGACGATGTCGTGGCGGATTCAGATCTATACAGTGCGTTTCAAAGTCGCATTTCAGATTTAGCAGTTGTTAGTTTAGAAGCCGTACGCAATACGAAGAAGATGTTCGCTCGAATATCTTCTGGGATTCGGATTGAAGATGATGTTGCGCGGTCAGCAATTGTAGAAGCTTTGAAAAGTGCTGATCACCTCGAGGGACTCAATGCATTTCTCGAAAGGCGCCCAGCAAAATTTAGTGAGTAGTAGCAAATTCTCTTTCTAGCCAAAGCCCCAAGTTAAGTACGTTTTCATCGCTCTCGCCTACCAATTGGACCGACCGCCGAGTTGTTGGTTCGACGATCGAAAGAGATGATAATCCCGAAATATTGACCCAAGCTGCTAAATCGGCGGCATTAGGAGGATTCGCGCTGAGAGCCGGCGCTCCTGCCGCTGTAGTGGGAAGAACCATGACATCGAACGTCTTAAAGAGCGCACGCGTCTGGCTTTGGAACTCCGCGATCTTCGCTTTAGTTTCCGCAATTTTCCTGGGCGGCAAAGTGTTAACAAAATTCATAATCGAGAGAAACTCCTCCGAAAAACCCTGTTGGGTGGTGGATCCGGAAAGGCCTAAGCTCTCGCTGCCTTCAAGTTCGCAGATAAGTAAGCCTGCTCTCCTTATTGCACCTGCGTCAAAACCTTCAATTGTTCGTTCTTCGAGGCTCGCTAGTTTGCTCAATATTTGATGCACGGCGCTTTGGCCAAGAGGATCTGCATCCCTTGAGAGTTGCGAGCCCACGATCCGCAAAGTTGAAGGATCGATAGGGGAGTAGGCAATATTTTGCGCGGCAGAAAGGATTGCTACCAAATCGCTTACTGATGTAGTGAGAAACCCTACCGAGTCGAATTCCTCTGCAAGCCGGACTAGACCTTGGTTTGAGATTCTTCCTCTCGAAGGTTTGTATCCGACAATCTCACAGTAGGCAGCTGGGATTCGTACGCTGCCCATAGTGTCTGAGCCAAGTGAAAATGGAAGTACCTCTGATCCGACGATAGCTGCAGAGCCACCGCTTGATCCGCCAGCGTTGAGCCGTGGGTCAAGCGGGTTACTACATAAGCCAGTGAAAGCATTCGCAGTGACAGCGCCAACAGCGCCTTCTGCCATGGTGGTGGTTAATGTCGGGATGGCTCCGAGTTCACGAAGTCGAGAGACGATCCAACTATCGACGCTCGCTTTAACTTCGTTACTACGCGTCCCAGATGTAGTGACAACTCCCTTGATATCAATATTGGCTTTTACGCCAAAAGGAATTCCATCGATACTAGATCTCTGCAAGCCATTGGCACGTCTTGAATCTGCTTCTAAAGCCTCAATACGCGCATATTCAATTCGCTGTTCCACTGCATGGTGTTCATCAATTACTTCAAGGGCGTTCTTAACAAGTTCTTGGGATGTGACTTCACCGGAAGCTAACCGGAGAGTTGTTGCCGAAAGTGTTGATTTCATGCGCGAGCGTCTACGAGGCGGATCGGCTTTTGCCTGGTCGTCAACTGAGTGATTTCTGCAGTCTCCCCAACTCCCACGATCTCGGCGCCGATTTTGAGACCCAAGGTGGCAGAGAGGTGATCTTCTATCTGGAGCCTTATCGATTCGCTCTGTTCGCGGACTTCGACTACGACTACTAAGTGATCCGATCCCGAAGGAGCCTTCTCGAGTCTGGCAAAGTACTCGCCGCTAAAACCAGGGATGTTAACCAGAATGGCGCTCAATGCTGTGGGGTAAACGTTAATTCCCCGTAGCTTCACCATGTTGTCACTGCGTCCGAGTAATCCAGCCATTCGGTCGAAAGGCATGTTGGCACTTCCGTGGCCAGGGAGAAGGGCGGTGAGGTCGTGAGTGTTAAATCGAATGAGAGGTGCAAGGTCTGATTTCGCGAGGCTGGTCACCACTAATTCACCGGTCTCACCGCGAGGTGTGGGTGCGTGAGTCTCTGAATCTAAGACCTCTACGAAATTTGCATCTTCCCAAATATAAAGTCCGTCGCGCTCGGGTCCTTCTGTTGAGAGAATTCCAGTATCTGCTACTCCGTACCAATTGAATGCTGGTACGCCTCCCCAGGCATCTTCAAGTTTCTTACGGCCGCCTTCGGGCAGATGGCCGATAATCATGCGAACGTTGAGATCCTTCACTGGATCAAGCCCTTGTTCGCGAACCACTTCAGCTAGTCGTAGAAGGTAATCGGAAAATCCCACCAAAACTGTTGCTCCGAAGCGTTTGATAAGTTCGACTTGCCGTTCAGAGCGAGTTTCAGCGCCGGTACCGGCAGAAATATACGTTGCCTCGGTGTATCGGATTATCGATTCGCGTATGTAGTGCCCTCCGTTGATGAGGCCATGTCCATAAACGCCATGCACAACGTCGTCCGCATTTACTCCGAGCCACCGATAAGTGCGGCCGAGAAGTAGGTTTTGTACTTCACGACCCCAAGGGCCCCAGACCACCGGCTGTGGGGCACCTGTCGTACCACTGGTGGTTTGCACGACACGTGGTCCCGATTTGCCGGTTGCTGGAAGCGCTAGCGAACCAAACGGAGGAAACGCTTCGACGTCATTCAAGATAGCTGTCTTATCCACGAGGGGAAGGAGATGAAGATCTTCCAGAGATTTAATATCTCCGACCCCGACGCCGGCTGCCTTCCACGTACTTTGATAAAATGGCGTCGCCCACGCGATCGCTAATACTTTTTGGAATTCACTTTCCTGAATAGAGCGAAGTTCGTCGCGTGACATACCTTCATATTGATTGATGAAATCTCTTCCGCTGGGAAAGGATTTTGAAAATTCCGATGTATCAAAGGAATCAAAGTATGGGGAGTTGCTCATAGGAGTTCAATCAATTGAGCGACGTCATCGAGATCTTCGAGATTGTTAAGAAGTTCGGTCAGTTGATCGTGCACTTCACTCTTTCCGGCTGCGTCAAGATTGCGAGCGAATTTTTCTGCAAGTTGATTTTGACTCATTGGCTTACTCGGGCTGCCAAGCGAGGCAGGCAGAGTTATTGAGTGCTCCGTCCCGTCTTTCAGTTTCACGACGATTGTTTGTGGATCGAACGCATTGGGATTTGGATTCGAGTCTGCAACTACGCTCACTCGCTGCGCAGCTTCGATTATTTGCGGATTTCTTAATCGTTCTTCACTGTAAGAGTGCAAAGTGATTGTTCCGTCGATGAGGGCATTTGGGATGAGATAAGCCAGGCAGAGACGTGCAGTTCCGACTTGCATGTCAATGGTGGGTAGTCGGCCCACTAAACCTTTGACCATTGGTGGAACATGGGCTACAACTTCTAGGACATCATCAACAGTGAACTTATGTTGTTGTTGTAATTGGAGTACTCCGTCAAGAGCTGCGTGTGTGGCGCGCCCTGATGGAAAAGGTTTGATGGAAGTTCGTTCAACTTCCCAGACTTTGCCGAGTTGTTCTACAAGAGCCTGCGGATCGCCGGCTCCTTCGATAACCCCGAAGTAACCGTACTTTCCATCGAAGATTTTTTTGGGACCACGAAAACCTGCGAGTGCAAGATCCCAGGCATTGATCGCTGCCCGAGCATTGAAACCAATCTGAAGTGCGAGCACTTGCGCTCCTTCAGTATGCGGTTGCATGGTGCCGGCAATTTGCGAATAGACCACTCCCATCGCGGCCTCGGCCTGTTCGACGGATGCCCTGGTAGCTGAGGTGATCGCAGCAACGGCACCGAGTGCACCTGCCGTTGCTGGGCGAAAGAAACGAAGTGGTGTGGTGGTAACGACACCGAGACCGGCTGCAATATCTACCCCCACGATGACGGCCCGAATGAGGTCCTTCCCGGTGAATTTCTCGCCGCGCTTTCCGGCTCGCTCCATAAAGGCCAAAGTGGCCGGAAAGACCACGGTCATGGGATGGACTACGGAAGGTTCATGGATGGCATCAAATTCCAGCGTATGCATCTGGTGACCGTTGACCATGGCGGCTAGGGCGGCCGGAAGTCGGGTGCCACCGGCCCAGGCATGGGCCTCATCGCCGACGCCCCAGGTTTGTACAGCTGCCAGGATCATCTGGCTCTCGTGGGTAATCGAGCCGGCAAGGCCTACCCCCACGGCGTCGGAAATAAGGAGTTTTGCCGCTTCCATACCGCCATGACCTGGGGTTATGGAGATTTCCCGGGCGTGATTAACAAATGCCCGCAGAATCGATTCGTCGCCTGCGTCGTGTGCCTTCGTCATCCCGAACCCTTCTGCTGGAGATCGTGCTTGGTTCTGTCGAAAGCGGCGAATGCCGAGCATCGCCGATCGCACTTCTATGGCCATTCTGGGACTTCGGGGCAGGGAGGTGCAACACGAAGAATTATATGTCAGACAAAACCTTGCCAGCGGGCACTGGGTAGGTAAGAATCCATCTGCCTGACATTGTCGGGTGGATTCCATAACCCGTGGGGTCCGATTCGATCGTAAATAAAAGGAGATCGTAAATGTCCCTCAAGCGAGCGATATCTGCCGCGGCCATTTTCTCGATCATCGTTCCGACTGGTCTCTTCGTGTCCGCTGCAGGAAGCACCGCAGCGACTTCACAAGTGACTTTCTTGTCGGAAGATGTCCCTGCTGGTCTTGATTATGACGGTCCATCGGCCGCCATTCCTGCAAGCCAGGTCGGAATGGTTAACCTCATGGAACCACTCGTCTACTACAAGAAGTCGGGTAAGTCCCCCTCAGGTGTAAACCTCTTGAAATTTGGTTACAACCCAGCTGATTTCCAAGGTCGCCTTGCTGAATCAGTCACGAAGAATGGTCTCGTATGGACCTTCAAGCTTCGCAAGAACGTAGTCGGTTGCAAAGGCGAGAAGTTCACCGCCGATGACGTGATTTACACCTTTGCTCGCGCCAAGTCAGTTTCTGGCGCCGCTCCAATTGGATACTTCCTTTCTGCCGTTGGTGGCATCAAGGATTTCGCCACGTTCGATGGCAAGGTTCCACTTGGTGATGAAGTAAAGAAAATCGATGACTACACAGTGCAGATCACTCAGGAGAAAGAGAACAAACTCTTCCTTCCAGCTTTGACGATCTTTGGTATGGGAATGTTTGACAAAGAAGGAATGGAAGCCCAAAAGACGGCTAAAGATCCTTGGTCACATGACTACGCCAACACCGTGAACGTTCCTTCATTTGGTCCTTACTGCCTTTCAAAGTGGACCAAGGGAAGCGAATTCGTTCTGACCGCTAATCCTAAGTACTACGGTGGAAAGCCAGCCGTTTCCAAGATTGTGCTCCGCAAGGTTCCACAATCTGCTAACCGCTTGGCTGCTATCCGCACCGGTGCTGCACAACTCACCGAGCGCCTTACTCCTAAAGAGTTCGCAAGCCTTAAGGCTGTCAAGGGTGTTTCGGTTGGTTCAGTTGTTGGTAACGAGTCCCTCTTCCTTAACATGAACTACAAGGTTGCTCCATGGGACAACATCAAGGTTCGTCAAGCAGTCGCTTACGCGATCAACTATGACAAGCTGATTAAGAATGCCTACTACGGTCAAGCAAAGAAGTGGAAGAGCCTCGTGCCTTCTACTTACCCTGGCTACTCGGTTCCAAAGACCCAGTACACCTATGACCCTGCGAAGGCTAAGGCTCTTCTGGCTGCATCGGGTTACAAAGATGACGGTTCACTCAAGCTCACTTACGTGGCTGAGAAGGAATCAACTCTCGGACCTGTCGTGACTCAGATCAAGGCTGACCTCAAGGCAATTGGCCTTGATGTTCAACTCGATCCATTGCCACAGACTCAATTCGGCGATCGCCAGCTCACAAAGCGCGATCTTCCATTCGCTGTAAATGATCAAGAGAAGCCAATCGGCGTAGATGCTGGTTACGCCACTTATCTCTTCTTCATCACAGGTGGTCTCAACAACATGGATAACTACTCCAACAAGGTTGTTGACGACACTTACAAGGCGATTGCTACTGAAGCAGATACGACTAAGCGCAATGCTGGCTTAGCAACTATTCAGGAGGAATTGGCTAAGGATGTTGCTTGGGTACCTGTTGTCGAGTTCGCCACTCAGTGGGCTTACTCGTCGAAGCTCACAGGTATAACCTGGCACCCAGATAACTGCGTACGTTTCTTCGATCTTAAGATCTAGAGAACGTTCATAGCAGTTTTCAATAGTTAAGGAGATCAGCGGTGCGAAGGTACGTATTACGAAGGCTGGCAGTAGGTGTACTCCAAGCTTTGGGGATCACCATTGCGGTGTTCTTCGTAATACGTGCCTTGCCCGCTGATCCCGTTTCAAGAATTGTGGGAATGAATCCCACGGAAGATTCAATTAGGCAGGCAAGGCACGCGCTTGGGCTCGATATGAGCCTCTTCCAGCAATTACTCACCTTCTTAGGTTTTCATGGCAATGGCGTCTTCACTGGATCTCTGGGGACCTCTTGGGTTTCTGGGTCAACAGTGCTCTCAGAAATTGCCATCACTTTGCCAACAACCATTCAGTTGATTATCACTTCTTTCATAGTTGCACTTCTCGTGGCCATTCCTATCGGTATGGCCACCGCCAGGCGCCCAGGCGGAAAGTTGGATAAAGGCGTATTTGGGTACGGCCTCTTTGCAGGCGCGCAGCCGGAGTTTTGGTGGGGATTGATTTTCATCTTCGTCTTCTACTTTAAAATGGGAATCGCGCCCGCTCCGTTGGGAATGCTCGACCCAATGCTCACCGCGCCGGACGCGGTTACCAACTTTGTGCTGATTGACTCATTGATTGCCGGCGATTTCACTGCATTTAAGAGTGCGCTCGGCCACTTGGTACTGCCAGTGCTTACACTTTCTTTCCTTTTAGTCGGCCCCCTTCTCAAAATGACTCAGCAGAGTATGTCGCGCGTTCTGTCGAGCGAATTCATTCTTTACCAACAAGCTTCTGGATTAGAGAAGAAGTCGATCGGGCGTTCTACGCTTCGCTCAGCGCTAGCTCCCATCATTACTCTTACCGGCATTCTCTTTGGATTCATGCTCAGTGGTGCCGTTCTGGTCGAATCAGTTTTCTCACTCAATGGGCTTGGTCAATATGCGGTGGCGGCCGTGCTCAATCTTGATTTCCCCGCGGTTCAAGGTGTCATCCTGGTCATCTCTGTGATTTCACTCTTTGTATATTTGGGGCTTGATCTCTTGCTTGCCAAGATCGATCCAAGAATCTTGGTGAAATGATGCGCAAGCGGAAAATCGATCCACTCTTACTCATTGGTTTGATCATCATCGCCGGTTCGCTTTTCTTGGCGATCTTTGGAAGTTCGTTAGCGCCTTACGATCCGCAAGAACCCGTTGGCGATTTCTCTATGCCTCCTTCAGCCGACCACTGGTTCGGCACGGATGGCTCAGGTCTCGATGTTTTCAGTCGAGTATTGGCGGCCCCTCGGGTTGACGTTGCGATTGCGGTTACGGCCGCAATTGTTTCAGCCGTTTTGGGCACTGGCGTGGGACTCTACGCCGGATATTTCACGGGCCGTATCTCAGAAATCGTGATGCGAATTTCTGACATCCTTCAGTCGTTTCCGGTTTTCATTCTTGCGATGGTGCTGGTGACGCTTACCGGGCGAAATGTTGTCAACTTGATCTTTGTCTTAGCCTTTCTCTATACGCCGATCTTTGTGCGGTTAACTCGAAGTGAAGTAGTGACACAGAGAACTCGAACGTATGTGGAAGCCGCGCGCGCGACAGGCAACTCAGAATTTCAAATCGCTACGCGCCACGTCCTAAGAAACTCGTTGGCGCCATCACTCGTTCAACTTTCGGTCACTGTGGGATTCGGTATCCTGCTCACTTCTGGATTAAGTTTCGTGGGTGCAGGTGTGCGACCACCGACACCTGAGTGGGGCATCATGATTGCCTCGGGTGCGCCCAACATCATTCTTAATGAATGGTGGACATCTATTTTTCCTGGAATTGCCATTTCTATCACTGTCTTCGGATACGCAGCCGCAGGAAATGCCATCGAACGTTGGGCTCGCAAATAATGACACCTTCAGAAGCGCTTCTCAGTACACGCGGATTGACCGTTAAGTATCCCTACGGTGACGTCCAGAATGTTGTTATCGATGAGTTAGACCTCGATCTATATCCCGGTCAAATAGTTGGGCTACTCGGAGAGAGTGGTTCCGGGAAGTCATCCTTAGCGCTTGCATTAATGGGGTTGGCGCGCCACCCAGGCGTCGTAAGCGGCGAAGTCAATTTCCGTGGAAAGAATCTGTTGAAGATGGACGACGAAGAGTTGCGCCAGATCCGCGGTAATTCGATCGGGCTCATTACTCAGAAGCCTCGGCAGGCGCTCGACCCACTCGTTAACGTGGGTAAGCAGATTTCTCGTGTATACCGGGCTCATTCACACGCATCAAAGGCCGACGCACAAGTTCGTGCCATAGAGCTCCTTCGGTCCGTAGGCATTAATGATGCTGAACGCCGTGTCAATGCCTTCCCACATGAGCTCTCCGGCGGAATGGCGCAGCGCGCTCTCATTTCTATGGCGCTCAGTGTTGAGCCCGATCTACTCATTGCTGACGAGCCTACGAGTGGTCTTGATGTAACTATCCAGGCCCAGTTCCTGGATCGCATGTGGGAGCGAGCTCGTGATGCAAACATTGCCGTCCTCATTGTTACCCAGGATCTGGGGATCGTCGCGAACTATTGCGACCGAATTGTGATTATGGAAGATGGAAAGATCATCGAAGATCGCATCACGACCGAATTTTTTGCGGATCCACATACTGCCTACGGTAAAAAATTGATCCTCGCTTCGGGAGCAGGAACGAAGAGTTCTAATGCAGATGTGGCTATCACGACTACGCCTGAAATCTTGCGAGTGACCGACTTGCGCAAGACTTTTGAAGTAGAAGGCGGAAAGCGCCTACAGGCAGTCTCCAAGGCGAGCTTCCAAATCCATAAAGGACGCTCACTTGGCTTAGTCGGCGAGAGTGGCTCTGGGAAGACCACCGTGGGTCGTCTCATTTTGCGTTTGGCAGACCCGGACTCAGGTGAAGTTTGGTTTAAGGGCGAACGGATAGATTCCATTTCACCGAAAGAGTTCCGCAAATATCGTTCAAAGATTCAAGCAGTCTTTCAAGACCCCTTCGATTCTCTTAATCCGCGCTGGCCAATTGAGCGTGTCATAAGGGAACCCCTCGATCTTCACACAGAGATGAGCAAGGCAGAGAAGGGGGCACGAGTTAGGGAACTCGTTTCGTTGGTGGGTCTCACCGATGACATTTTGCCGCTTCGGCCGGGCTCGCTCAGTGCTGGGCAACAACAACGAGTCAGCCTGGCGCGCGCATTAGCCACGGAACCAGAATTTTTGATTCTCGACGAACCAACATCAGCGCTTCCGCCGGCGGCACGTGCTGACATGATCCTGCTTCTTAAGTCATTGCAGGAACGGTTAGATCTTTGTTTCATTTTCATCTCGCACGATCTCAGTACCGTTCGCGAGCTCTGCCACGACATTGCTGTTATGTATCTTTCGGAAATCGTAGAGATGGGAACGTCCGAACAGGTCTTTAGTGCTCCAAGTCATCCATACACGCGCGCGCTCCTTGATTCAGTTCTCTTTCATGATCCAAGTTCACGCCGTGTCGATCGTACGGTTAAGGCTGAACTTGAAGGGGAGATCCCGAGCCCGGTAGATCTTCCAGCCGGCTGCTACCTAGCCGCTCGCTGTCCCATGGCAGAGCAACGCTGTAGAGACGACCATCAAGCCTTGATTGAGATTGGTCCATCCCGATCAGTCCGTTGCTGGAAGTCGGTAGAGGCTAGTAAGTGATGACCGTGCTCCACGACGAGGTGAACGTACTTGTTGTTGGCGCAGGTGCGGCAGGTGCAGCTTTCACATGGCGATTGGCAAGTCTGGGAGTCGAAGTCACCTGTTTAGAACAGGGTGAGTGGCAGCGCCCTGAGAGTTCGCTTACGGCCCTGAAGAATTGGGAATCCAAACGGATTAGTGAGCGTTCGCCTAATCCCAACATTCGTCGTAATCCTGCCGACTATCCGATTCTCGATGACACATCCATCATTAAGCCGGCAATCTATAACGGCGTCGGAGGAAGCACGATTCTCTGGTCGGCTCACACTCCAAGATTTCGCCCTTCTGATTTTCGTGTGAAAAGTCTCGATGGCGTTGGCGCCGATTGGCCAATTACATATTGGGATCTAGCCGAGTACTACGAGATCAACGATGAAATTATGGGAACTTCTGGATTGCATGGTGATCCAGGGAATCCACCTCGTGCACCTCGAACCACTCCTCCTGTTCCCCTCGGCATCGCTGGTTCCCGCATAGCTAAAGCGCTGAATGAATTGAAATGGCATTGGTGGCCGTCGGATGGAAACATTCTGACGCAAGATCGTGGCTCTAGGCGTGCTTGTAACGGATGCGGACCTTGCGAGATGGGTTGCGCAACGGGCGCCCGCGCGTCGGTAGATATCACCTACTGGCCCGAAGCGCTCGCACTCGGAGCGGAATTACGTACCGGGGCAACGGTTCGACGAGTGCTCAGCGATGCAGCGGGCAAAGCAACGGGCGTCGAGTGGGTAGATATCACTGGTCAGGAACACATCACTCACGCAAATATTGTTGTGATGGCAGGCAACGGAATCGGTACTCCAAGAATTTTACTAAATAGCGCATCGAAGGAGCACCCACGCGGCATTGGAAATTCATCGGATCAACTTGGGCGCAATCTCATGCTTCACCCCATTCCCGTCGTCACTGGTGTGTTTGATGAAGATGTTGAGAGTTGGTCTGGGAACGATGCTTTCGCTCTGTTGATTCAAGAGTTTTATGAGAACGACGATACTCGTGATTTTAAACGTGGGTACGAGATGCAAGTTACCCGGGGTCAAGGACCACTTGTTACTGCGCTCGGTGGTTTCAGCCTCGATGTTCCTTGGGGCACAGATCATCACGATGTATTCGAGCAATACTTTGGGCGTGTGGCAACCGTTGCAGTTACTTGTGAAGATCTTCCTCACCCGAACAATAAGGTGACAATAGATTCCACTGTTACTGATCGGTTCGGCATTCCGGCTGCACGTATGTGGTATGAGTTAGAAGAAAATAGTAAAAGAATGATCACACACGGCGTTAAGAGTGCGACAGATCTTCTTCTTAAAGCTGGCGCTCGTGAGACGTACGCCAAACCTTTCGCACCAGCTGCCGGGTTTCACCTGATGGGTACGGCTCGCATGGGAAATGACCCCAGGGAATCCTTCGTCGATCAGGCTTGTCGCTCGCACGACGTACCCAATCTTCTGGTGATAGATGGAAGTGTTTTTGCGAGTGCGGCTGCGGTCAATCCCACGCCCACTCTTCAAGCGGTGGCTCTTCGGGCCGCAGATCTCCTGCGAGAGGATGCCCTTGTATGAGCGCCATCCTCGAAAGATTCACGAATGAACTCTTGCCTGGGAATGGGCACTGGCCTTCTGCTTCAGAGATCCAAGTGAGTTCCACAATGCAGAAATTTGCCGAGAGAGATTCCCAACAGCAGGTGATGCTCGCTCAGCTTTTAGATTTCCTGGAAATGCATAATGAGACTGCTGCCGTTGCGGCGGCTCTCGAGATGAAGGATCCAGATCTCTTCAGTTTTGCCAAAGTGTTGGCTTTTGAGGCGTATTACACGAGCCCCAAAGTTCGTGATGTGATTGCTCAACGTTCTCGCTATGCAAACCGTCCGCCGCAACCTGCAGGTTTTCAAGTGGTGCCGCACGCCGTGACTCCTTGGAATCAAGATGCGATCCTTTGGCGCAGCGACGGTACCGAACGCTCAGAGATCGTTCTGAAGATGCAGCAGAAGGACCCCAACAAGACCTGGACAGTGGAGGAGATTCGACAATGGCAACCTTGATCGTATTATTCAATTTAAGAGAAGGCGTCAGCGCTTCGGAGTATGAAGCCTGGGCAAAGAGCAAGGATGTTCCCACCGTCAAAGGCTTATCTAGCGTCGACGATTTCAGAGTCTTTAGATCTTCTGGACTTCTGGGAACTGATGCATCTTCGCCTTATCAATATATTGAGATCATCGAAGTATCCGATATGAACCAATTCGGCATTGATGTTTCGAGCGAAAAGATGCAGGCAATTGCTGCCGAATTTGGTGCCTTCGCCGATAACCCCACTTTCATTCTGTCCGAGCAGAGCGCATAGGAGTAGTGATGAGTTCATTTATCGGGAAGACACTGGTGATCACGGGTGCCGGGCGTCGCGCAGGTCTTGGAGAAGGCATTGCTCAAAAGTTTGCTTCTATGGGTGCCAATGTGGTCATCGGTGATATTGGTAAGACGCAAGGTGAGCAATTTCCTGAGCATGGTGTCGCAACTGCGAGCGAGATGGAATTACTTGCACAAGATCTCGAGAAATTGGGTCCTGGCAAAATGCGTTCATTTACGTGTGACGTCCGGGTGGAGAGCCAGGTTGAGGCCCTGATTGCTTACGCCGTCAAGGAGTGTGGCTCGGTCGATATTCTCATCAATAACGCCGGCATCGGCTACCTCATGAGTCCGATCGTGGATACCAAAGAGGAGAATTGGGATGCTGTTCTTGACGTGAACCTCAAGGGCACTTTCCTGGTGACCAAACATGCTGCTCGGCAAATGATTGCTCAGGGTCGAGGTGGGCGCATTATTAATATCGCCTCTCAAGCTGCGAAATCTGGCTTTCCGCACGCGGCTGCCTATGTCTCGTCCAAGCACGCGCTCATCGGTTTTACGCGCACCGCCTCGATCGAAATGGGAGCGCACGGGATCACGGTTAACGCCGTATGTCCTAACCACGTGACGACGGGGCTAGGGGCTTGGCAGAACACCTATTTTTCGGAATTACTTGGAATGACTCATGACGAATACATGTCGGCAATGGCCTCACGTATTCCTCTTGGACGCCCAGGCAAACCGAGCGATGTGGCAAACGCTTGCGCTTTCCTGGCAAGTGAGGAAGCGGAGTACATCACGGGTGAACCGATGAATGTTTCCGGCGGAGAAGAAACGCACTAATTCAGCACCACCAACTAGAGGGAGAAAGCATGTCAGTCCGTACATTCGCAATCACAGATAAAGCAGGCACCAAGAACATCTCACTCGACATTGTGCGGTGCTACAACCTCGGATTCACGATGCGCGATGCCGAGAAAATGCAGCGACATCTCGAGGAGTGCTACAAGCTTGGTATCAAAGAACTCATTTGCGATAGGCCCCCACTCGTGATGCCCATCAGCGACTGGGCAGTACTCACCGATACGGCCATCACGGTTCAACGACCCAAATCAAGTGGTGAAGTCGAAATCGTCACGCTCGTCGACGAGAATGACACCATTTACGTCACCGTGGGTTCTGATCACACGGATCGCTCCCTCGAAGGCATTGACATCCCTTGGGGCAAGCAAGTTACCCCCAATGTGGTTGCACCACATGCCTGGCGTTGGGACGAAGTGAAAGATCATTGGGATCAAGTAACTATGGAATGTTGGGTGATCGACGGCGGTCATCACATGAAGTATCAAGAAGCCTTTGTGAATGAGTTCTGGACCCCAGCAGAAATGCTTCAAGGCGTGCGTGAGAGCGTCGTAAAGGTTCCAGGGGCGATCATTCTCTTTAGTGGAACAGTTGTTTCAATCGAAGAGAAATTACGATTTGCTGAGTCTTGGACTATCAAAATGATTGATCCAGTTCTTAATCGCACGATTGAACACACCTACTCAGTTTCCGTTCTTGCCGGTGAAGTTCTCAATGATGGATCTTCAACTGGCGATATCGCGAAGGGTGCAGCCCTTACCGGTTGAGCTTGATGGGGACTGGGCTGCAGGGGTCTCAGTCCCCATCGATCTAACCTTGTATTGAAACAGGCGGAAGGGGCGCTCCCTACGCCAAAGAGAGAGGCCGTAAATGCAGCCAGCTACTGTGGTAAATCGAGTACCTCGTGAGGGTCTTCCCGAGAACCTGAAAGGCGTGTGGGATGACGCAAATGAACGGCACGGGGACACAACCTTCGTTGAAGTTATGGGCAATAGTCCAGATTTGTTGGCATGGTACAAAGATGAGTTCTATGCCAAGATTTTTTACGGAGGTCGGGTACCGCTGCGCACTGTGGAGGTGCTTCGTCTGAGGCTTGCCAATGTGCATGGCTGTGCATTCTGTGTACGCAACGACACTACGGCAGCTTTGGCGGCAGGAATTACTCAAGAAGAGATTGATCATCTTGATGAGTATGAAACATGGTCCTTCTCCGAGGCAGATCGCGCAGTTTTGGCGCTGGCTGACCAAATGATCCTTACCAATGCCTTTGGTTCTCTTGACCAAAACTTGTATGCCCGACTGAAGGACAGTTTTTCGGATGCGCAAATAGTGGAGCTCGGAATGATCTCAGCCGTGCTCTGCGGAATGGCAAAGTTTCTCTTTGTTTATGACTTAGTAGAGCGACTGGATACTTGTCCTTTCACTCCTCCTGTTTCACAATTATCCTAGAGTCAATCAACTACCTGAAAGGCACTCCATGGTTCCGAATAAAGATGTGGCACTCCTCGTCATTGATATGCAGAATGGTTTCTGCAAACCCAAGGGATCGATGGGTTCTTTAGGTTTTGATATCTCACGATGTGAATCTGCAATTGGTCAAGTACGAAAGCTCATTGACGCAGCACATAAGGCAAATGTTCCGGTCATTTACACTCGCTATGTGTACCAACCCGGTTACAAAGATGGCGGCATTCTTCCCAACGAGCTTGTGCCGGGGCTAAAAGAAATCGGTGCGCTTCAAGAGGGTTCATGGGATGCAGCAATCGTTGATGAATTGACTCCCATCGAAGGAGATCTCATCATCGATAAGTCTCGGTATAGCGCGTTTTATGGAACTCGCCTAGAGCCACTCTTGACCGGCCTTGGTACCCGCAATCTCGTGATGTGCGGAGTTACCACCAATATGTGTGTCGAGACTTCAGCTCGTGATGCCAGTCAACGCGACTATCACACCCATGTCATCGAAGACGCGTGTGCCGAAGTTGATCATCAACGCCATCTCAACGCAATCCAAACGATTTCATTTGGTTTCGGTTGGATCAACACCATTGATGACGTACTTGCTTCTTGGAAGTAAGTACTAGCTGATCTCCCAAGAATCTCCACCAGCAAGCAGGGTAGCTAGATCGCCCTTTCCTTGCTTTGCGATGACGCCGTCGACCTGTTCGTGAACGAGGTCTCCGTAGCTGGGGCGAGCAACGTCGCGGAAGACGCCTACCAGTACGTGGTCGTTGGTGGAGAGGCGAGAGAGCGCGAATGCATAGGTGGGATCAATACGGTGAGCATCGTGAATCACGATGTCGGCTTCGTTGATCTCTGAGAGCGCACGCATTTCCAGATCGCCGTCAGCTTTTCGCACTACTGCATGCGTCGTCGACTTGATCGGTTCTCCGTGAATGAGATGGAGCAGCGCACCTTCGCGAGAGTCGCCATCTTTGATCGAATCAAAAGCGCCATCGTTAAAGATGGGGCAATTTTGGTAGATCTCAATAAGTGCCGATCCCTTGTGCTTGGTCGCTGCTTGTAGGACTCCGGTCAAGTGCTTGCGATCAGAATCTATGGTGCGCGCGATAAAGGTGGCTTCGGCGCCCAGCCCGAGTGATACCGGATTAAATGGCGTATCAAGCGAGCCGACCGGAGTCGACTTGGTGATCTTTCCGGCTTCACTTGTGGGGGAGTACTGCCCCTTGGTGAGACCGTAGATGCGATTGTTGAAGAGCATGATCTTCAAATCCACATTGCGTCGGAGGGCATGGATGAAGTGGTTGCCGCCGATGGAGAGCGCATCACCATCACCAGTGATAACGAAAACTGTGAGATCGGGGCGTGAAATCGTGAGGCCACTGGCGATAGCAGGTGCACGGCCATGGATGGAGTGCATTCCGAAGGTCTCTAAGTAGTAAGGGAATCGAGAAGAGCACCCGATACCTGAGATGAAGACGATCTTTTCGCGAGGAACACCTAACTCAGGAAGAAAGGCCTGCATCGTCGCCAGAATTGAGTAGTCCCCGCAGCCCGGACACCAACGAACTTCTTGGTCAGAGGTGAAGTCCTTCTTGGTGAGAGTTATTTCAGCCATTGAGCACCTCCAAGGTTGCTTCGACTAATTCGGTGGTGGAGAACGGTAATCCGCGTACTTGGTTAAAGCTGATGATGTCTTTGAGAAATTCCGACCGAATCAACATAGCCATTTGGCCAAGATTCATCTCTGGCAATATCACCTTCGGATATTTACTCAGCACTTCACCCAAGTTCTTGGGGAACGGATTGATGTACTTAATGTGGGCTTGTGCAACTTTCGCGCCGCTTTCACGGAGCACATCAATCGCAGCGCGGACTGGGCCATAGGTGGAGCCCCAACCCAGGATCAGCACCTCCGCGCCATCTGGATCATCGACTACGAGATCGGGAACTTCGATTCCCGCCACCTTCGCGGCACGAGTGCGCACCATGAAGTCGTGGTTAGCGGGTTCGTAGGAGATATCACCGGTGAGGTTGGCTTTTTCGATACCACCGATGCGATGTTCAAGACCAGGAGTGCCAGGCACTGCCCACGGTCTAGCGAGAGTTTTGGGATCTCGCGCATATGGTTGGAAGTTTTCTTGCGTCTTCGCAAAATCCACATGTAAATCGGGAAGTGAATCAACTTCTGGGATGCGCCATGGCTGTGACCCATTAGCGATGTAGCCATCCGAGAGTAAGAAGACGGGTGTGCGGTAGGCAGTTGCAATGCGCACCGCTTCGACCGCCATATCAAAACAATCGGTGGGAGTTGAAGCGGCGAGTACAGGCACTGGTGATTCGCCATTACGCCCGAACATCACCTGTAACAAGTCTGATTGTTCGGTTTTGGTGGGCAAGCCAGTAGATGGCCCGCCACGTTGCACATCGACGATGATCAACGGCAACTCCAACATGACAGCCAGACCGATCGCTTCGCTCTTGAGCGCTACGCCGGGCCCAGAAGTGGAAGTAATACCCATTGCGCCACCATAAGAAGCACCAATTGCGGCGCCGACTGCGGCAATTTCGTCTTCAGCTTGGAAAGTGATGACGCCGAACTTCTTCTGCTTCGAGAGTTCGTGAAGGATGTCAGAAGCTGGCGTGATCGGATAAGAACCGAGGAAGAGCGGAAGCTTTGCACACTGCGCTCCAGCGATGAGGCCGTAAGCAAGAGCCAAGTTTCCACTCATGTTGCGGTACTTACCTTTTGCTTGCGGTGCGGGAGCGATTTCATACGAAACTGAAAACTCTTCAGTGGTCTCCCCGTAATTCCAACCTGCGCGATAGGCGACCAGGTTTGCTTCCAGAATGTCGGGAACTTTAGAGAACTTTGCGGTTAAGAATTTTTCGGTAGCCTCAGTGGGGCGGTGATACATCCATGAGAGCATGCCGAGGGCGAACATATTCTTCGCGCGCTCAGCTTCTTTACGTGAGAGCGGCAAATGTGCAAGCGCTCCCACAGTCATTGAAGTTAAAGGAATCCCGTGCACCTTGTAACTCTCGAGCGAACCATCTTCGAGCGGATTTGTCTCGTAACCCACCTTGGTGAGGTTGCGAGCACTGAACTCATCCTTATTGACGATGATGGTGGACCCGCGCGGCATATCGCGCATATTCGCCTTCAAAGCCGCTGGGTTCATCGCCACCAGCACATCAGGGGCGTCACCAGCTGTCTGAATATGGTGATCAGCGAAGTGGAGTTGGAATGAGGAGACACCGGGAAGGGTGCCCGTGGGAGCGCGGATTTCAGCAGGATAGTTAGGAAGCGTTGCTAAATCGTTGCCCAGAATGGCGGTATCGGAGGTAAAGCGATCACCGGTTAGTTGCATACCATCGCCGCTATCTCCGGCGAAGCGGATTGTTACCTGATCCATTGAAACAATGGTTTTACTCACGGATTCATCCTGGCACTCGCGCCTGCGAAACGCACTAGTCCGGAGGGCAATAAACTCCGATAGTGATCACTCTCACGAACGTGGAATTACCAGGCGGACGAGTAGTAGCCCTGGCCGAGATTCCGCTCGCCTGCTGCGCGCTGGAGGTCTACGCCCTGCGAGCTTCCTGCGCGGAGAGCGCGGCCGCCCCCACCGAAGCGCTCCTGTTGGTCAGTGGCACCCTCACCACCGCCTTGCTCTGCGAGATTCAAGTCGCGCTCGCCCAATTCCAGGCGTACCTGCCAGAGCTGCCCCACCGGATTGTGGCCGTAGGAGCGTGTGCCACCAGTGGCGGCCCTTACTGGGATTCGCCCACCGTCATCCCGGGCCTTGCTGAAATAGGCATTCACCCAGACCTTTATATAGCCGGCTGCCCACCTTCACCCGGGGCGATAGCCAGCGCATTATCTGGCGCGCTCCAGGGGGTCTCGGCATGACGCGGAAGGTCGTTGAGCCAGGAGAGTGGGTGAAGAGCGCCGAGAGTTTGCAGCGGGCGGGTTATGACTTCTTTGATCAGTTGGGAGCTCGCGTGCTCGGTGATGGCAAGCGAGAACTCTGGCTGATCGTGAGCAATTCGACCACCGGTGAACGGGTAGGAATCTCTACCCGCACCTCGGAGCCATTGCCCACGCTCTCGCATCTCTGGTCGGGAGCGCTCTGGTGTGAACGCGAAGCGGATGCGCTCGCAGATTTCGTACTCCCCAGGCGCAGTGAGAAGAAGTGGCCAGGGTTTGCTGACCCTTCCGGGCGCACCCGCTTCACTCCTGTGGGTCTGCCAGGAGGAAAGTGATGGAGAACCCGCTACGCGCAGAACTTGCCCTCGATGCCAGTGCCTGTACTTCGTGCATGATCTGTGTGCGCGAATGTCCCACTTGGTGCATCACGGTGGATGCGCATCAAGAGGAGCGCGAAGAAGGCGGACGTCGGCCGATCAAGGTCAACATTCTCGATAAATTCGAAGTGGATTATGGACTCTGCATGTTCTGTGGCATCTGCGTGGATGCATGTCCACACGACGCTCTTTTTTGGGCTCCCGATGCTGAGAATGTGCTTAAAGAAGGTGCGGGTGGGAATGGAGCACGGCAGAATTTGGTTTACCAAATAAGTCGGCTCGAGGATGCACTTCCCAGAGCGGTTCGACCAGAGAAGAAGGAGCAGAGTTGAGCCACGGTAAGTACTTCAACGGAGTAAAGACTGCAGCCCTACTTGGTTTACTTTCGGCATTAATTTTAATTGCGGGTGCTCTGCTGGGAGGCCGTAGCGGACTCACTATTGCACTCTTCTTCGCTCTGGCCACCAATGGAATCGGCTACTTTTTTAGCGACAAGATTGCACTGCGCTCAATGCGTGCCGAAGCCGTTTCTGAAGCACAATCACCCGTGCTTTATCGAATAGTTCGAGAGCTCTCTTCGTCAGTAAATATGCCTATGCCGCGCCTTTACATCTCTCCTACTGATGCGCCGAATGCTTTTGCCACAGGTCGGAATCCGCAAAACGCGGCGGTCTGCTGCACACGCGGAATTATGCAGATTCTGGATGAGCGCGAACTTCGCGGGGTTATCGGTCATGAACTTTCACATGTATATAACCGAGATATTCTCACTAGCTCGGTGGCTGCTGCGCTCGCAAGTATCGTGATGTTCTTGGCTCATATGGCGTGGTGGATTCCCATTGGCGGCGGCAATAGCGATCGCCGTGACGGCGGAAATGCAGCAGGTGCGTTGGTTTTGATGATTCTGGGACCAGTCGCTGCATCACTTATTCAAATGGCAATTAGCAGAAGCCGCGAATTTCAGGCGGATGAAAGCGGGGCGTTTCTCACGAGAGATCCGCTGGCCTTAGCTAGTGCCCTTCGCAAACTTGAGGCGGGTACGCAAGCGCGGCCGCTTCTTCCTGAGCCTTCAATTCAAACTACCAGCACGCTGATGATCGCTAGTCCGTTTAGAACGGGAACAGTTTCGCGCATGTTCTCCACGCATCCGCCCATGGCGGAGCGCATCAGGCGTTTAGAAGAGATTGCTCGTACCTACAAGTAATAAGCGTCGAAGATTAGCGGTAGTTATCGAATTGCACTGCAAAGTCCCAATCGTGGCCTTTGACGAGTGCAATCACTTCTTGCAAGTCATCGCGCGACTTACTTGAAACACGAAGTTCATCACCTTGAATTTGTGACTTGACCGACTTGGGGCCATCGTCTCGAATCAGTTTCGCGACTTTCTTCGCATTCTCTTGGGTAATGCCTTGCTTAAGCTCGGCAGAAATCTTGTAAATCTTGCCTGATTGTTGTGGCTCGCCGGCGTCGATTGATTTGAGAGAGACGCTGCGCTTGATGAGCTTCTCTTTAAAGACGTCGAGAGCAGCTTTGACGCGCTCTTCGCTCTCGGCCTCCATCGCGATCTTCTCGCCAGACCACTCGATCTTCGCCCCGGTGTTCTTGAAGTCGAAGCGGGTGGCCAGCTCACGCTGGGTCTGGTTGAGGGCGTTGTCGACCTCCATCTTGTCGACTTTGGAAACGATGTCGAATGAACTATCAGCCATGAGGCACACCCTACCGAAATGGCGCCGGCGGAGGGCGCTGCGCCGGGTCTATCGCGGGATTCCAGCGCGCAGCAGGGCGAAACGCGGGAGCGAGCCACCCTCTCGGCAGGGTAAGGTTTCCCTGCTCATGGCGGATTGCCCGAGCGGCCAATGGGAGCGGACTGTAAATCCGTCGACTTACGTCTACCCAGGTTCGAATCCTGGATCCGCCACGAAGGGTGGGTTCTTCGGAACCCACCCTTTACTCTTGCCCGCACTCTCAGGGGATTCTCACTTCAAAGTGCGCCTTCGCCGATATCAATGCCGCGAATCCGCGCCTACGATGGTGAAACTCGTGCGTGAAGGGATCCCCCATGTCTAGCAAGAACCGTAAGCCGGCTGTCAGCTCGACTCCGAAGAACTCGTTTGTGGGTAAGTGGCGCTCGCAGTCGTGGGCCGTGCGCACTCTTCGAGTATGGCTGGGCGTCACCTTCACCTATGCCGGGCTCTACAAAGCACTCGATGGCGGTTTTCTCGATTCGCACGCGACCACATATATAGGCAGGCAATTAGCCGGCTTTGCCCGCACTTCTCCTATTTCATCGATTATGCAAAAGATGATCGAGCATGCGACCTTGGTGGGCTTTGGAACCATCATCGTCGAACTCGCAATCGGATTAGCGACTCTCTTAGGTTTTGTTGAGTTTTACGCAGCTATTGCAGGAGCCGGGCTTTCGTTCATGTTGTGGCTCACAGCATCTTGGGGAACTACTCCATATTTCTTAGCGTCGGATAGCGCGTATGTCGTGCTGTGGTTGGTGCTTGCATTCATGATTGCGCCGAATAAGCAACGAGTAAAAAATGAGCTAGCACTAGATCGTCGGGCCGTGGTTCGAGTGGGGTTCCTTGGAGCGCTTTCGCTTGCATTCTTTGGTGTAGGCAAACTCTTTGCCTCAGCGCCTATTGATGCAAAGAAAGCGGCCACTACCGCAGCGTCAGCGCCAACTGGCGCACTTGTGGCACTCAAAGATCTGCCTGTGAATTCATCTGCTGACATTACTTTGGCAAGTGGAGATCCAGGAGTCGTCGTTCGTCTTGCGGAAGATAAGGTCTGCGCGTTCTCTGCGGTGTGCACGCATAACGGTTGCACAGTCGCATATGACTCGGCCCAAAAAGTCTTTCTCTGCCCGTGCCACGGGGCGGCTTTCGATCCAGCAAATCACGCACAAGTCCTGCAAGGTCCGGCAAACAGGCCGCTCGATGAAGTTGCCGTGAAGATTGAAAAAGGTTACGTCGTAACGGCTTAGAGCGAGGTTATTTCACTTCGAAGTCAGAGAAGTCATCTACTATGACTTGTTTTCCACGGCGATAGCCGAGCATCCAAGCCCCGCCGACGAGCAAGAGTAAAACAATCGCAGCTAGTAAGTATTTCAATGCTGCATTGCCGCTCTGATTGACTCGAACAGCATCTGCTGATTTCTTGTCGAGGCCACGGTCGGCCACCGTATAAACCTTATTTCCCAGAGCATCTATTGCACCTATGCGGAAAATTAAGTTTGCTACATCACCTTTATATGAATAGCGAGTTACTGATGCGGGAACTGATTTAATCAATTTCCAATGCGCGCCGTCGTCTGGGCTCTTCTCGACGCTGTATGAAGTGACTTTGATACTTGCGCTCTTACCCCACGTGAGTAGAGCTCCCGAGTTAGTGTTGGAAACTTTGAGAGACGTTGCTGCTGCGATTGCATAAGGCTGCGCTGCTTCGGCACTCGAATAAGTTCCCACGCCATTTAATGTTGTAGCTGCTATCCGCATCGTGTACTCCACGCCGTTGTCGAGTCCACTCATTGTCCATGTGCGTGCGGATGCCGCGATTTTGCGCTTCCCCTTCTTCCATACCACTCCACCATCTTTTGAATATTGGATAACGAATCCGGAGATCGATGTTCCCTCAGGTGCATCAAAGGTCCAGACAAGGGAGATTTCTTTATCACCTGGTGTGGTTTCTGTAATTACGGGCGCTGTTGGAATTTGTTGAGGAGTGAGAGTTGCGATATCACTTACATCACCGCGCGCGCCATCAAGGGCGAGTGCAAGCACTCGTACGTTGTATGTAGTTCCATTCTTGAGTCCGTCGATGGTGGCGCTGGTGGCCGCGCTCCTATTCGTTTGCGCTGCTGTGGTCCAAGTAATTGCTCCGTCATTGCTCATTTCGACGAGATACCCAGAGGTGAGTGCCACGTCGGGGGATTTGCTCCATTGCAATGAAATTTGTGCGTCCCCCGCTTTTCCGGTTATCGAGGTGGGGTGTCGGGGTAGATCTGCAGCGTGTGCAAGCACAGGTGAAGCGGCGAGCGAGAGGAGTGCAAGAAGAAGTGCAAATGTTGCGCGCGTGGCAACTTTCTTCTCTCGCATCACGTCGCTACTTTGCCAGAGCGCGATACGAATAAGTAGCGCACGATATGTGCGCATTTCTAAAAATATAATTACAACGGTGTAATTTGACCACCGCACGGTGGACATGTGCCCCCTAACAAGTGGTCAAAAACCTATACATACCAAGGGTTTGCCCCCCAAAGAGCCCACGCGTACTCGCTGTCTTATTTACGCGTAAAACGGAATGCTTGTGAGCGCAAAGCAACGAGACGTCGTTCCTTTGAAACTTGGGGTGTGTATGCGAATTGGAAACACGCGTGTGACGCGTGTGCTTTCGCGCGTCACCGCAGGGCTTTCAGTTATCACCCTTAGCGCATCACTCCTCGGCCTCTCTGCAGCTACGGCACTAGCTGCCGGTTGTCAGCAAGGCACCGATTACACACTCACCACCAGCGGTGGTGAATACATCCTCACCTTTACCAACTCGGCCGTCTCATGTACGTGGACACCACCCCAGGGTCTGACAAATATGAGTGTCACGGTCGTCGGTGGTGGTGGCGGCGGTGGCGGTAACGGCGGTGGCGGTGGCGGTGGCGGTGGTCTAGCAGCAAAAGAACAGATCACTATCGCAAATACTCCGATCACTATCTCAGTGGGTGCCGGTGGAAGTGGTGGTGCTGGAAATCTCGGCACTATCGCAGGCAACTCAGGTACCGCTGGTTCTGGTTCGAGCTTCTCTCAAGGCTCTATCGCTCTCGTCGGTGGCGGCGGTTCCGGAGGTTTCGGAAGTGCCGGCACGGACCCCACAGTCACCAACTTTGGTGCGGGTGGTGCCGGTGGTGCGTCATCAATCACGGCGCCTACGGGAATCAACGCTAATCAAGTCAGCGGCGCTAGTGGTGGCCGCGGTGCGATTGTGGCAAACACGCGTGGACAAAATGGTTCCGAAGGAAATCCCAACGCGATTACAACTAACTCCACGATTTACGGCAGTGGTGGTGGCGGTGGAGATTGGCAACAAACGTCAGCAACTACCGCCGGAGGTCGCGCGGGCACGGGTGCTGGATTTGGTGGATACGGCGGCACCGACGGCGCTAATGCGGCTGTAAACCTTGGTGGTGGCGGTGGTGGTGGTCGTCAATTCGGAAATCGTCCCGGCGGCAATGGTGGTTCCGGAGCTGTCATTTTGCGATTCACTCCGGATGCTGCTTCTGCAAGCGCACCCAACGGTTTAGCTCTGGCAACAGCTTCCGATAGTGGCCAGTCAAATGCCGATCGCATTACAAACGTTCCCACCCCTGTCATTAATGTTGCCGGACTAGAAACAGGAACCGCTGTCACTATTACCGCAACTCGTCCCGGCGCAACCTCGGTAAGTTGCACCTTCACCGCAACGAGTACAACAGGTAATTGCGCGATGCCTACGTTGAGTGATGGGCAGTGGACCATTACGGCGAAGCAAGCCGATTCTTGGAATAATATTTCCGCTCCATCGGCATCAATTGTTGTTACGATCGACACAACTGCGCCGCTATTAACTCTCACGCCAGTAACAAATAGCATTCAAGTTTCCACCGCAAATCCGGCAGCAACTTATGTACTCACCGCGAACGAAGCAATTGACTGCTCAACGCTCTCTGCTACATCTGGTACTGACTTTGATCTAAGTGGACTCTCTTCGATTACGACAGTACTTGCTTCTGGAAATATTTGTAACGTGAATGCGGCGACGGCCGCACCGAGTGGCGCGCGAACTCAGAGCACGCTCTCAAAAGCCGCATCTTTTAGTGTTACTGATATTGCGGGAAATGCTCAAACTTTAATTTCGACCGGAAACCCAGCAACTGAAGTTGTGACAGTCACTACCGGGGCGACGCCTTCATTCCCCACGGTAGGTGGCGCGACGACTGCCAATTTGGTTTCTGGAGTTGCCAAGCAAATTGGTAATCAATTCGCCATCTCTGATCCTCTCGGGGTCAATTGGTCTCAGGTAGTAGCTACGGTGACAACAAGTGCCGGAATTCTTTCAGCCGACGCCGGAGATCAAGGCGCAACTGTTCAAGTCAGCGGAAACGTTGTCTCAATTCGCGGATCGAAGACGCAAGTAATCAATACTCTTAACGGCGTTGGTACATCAAATGTAAGGATCACCGCATCTGCAAATGTTTCGGTCTCCACAAAGATTGAACCAGCAGCCACTTTTACCAGCGGTGGAATTACTTACTTCTACAACAGCGCCAACGGACATTACTACTCTGTCGATCAAAGTGCCCGCTCTTATGCCGCGGCATCGCTTAATGCTCGCTCAACAGTATTTGCTGGTGCGGGCGGATATCTTGCTACCGTCACCTCGGAAAGCGAATTCAACTTCCTTACCGCGACCGGTGGGCCAGCTGATTCAAGTACGGCTACTTCACCGCTCTGGCTCGGAGCCATTCGATGCGCATCGTTACCGAATGCTGGCTTTATTTGCTCTCCGGCGAATGAATCAGTGGCAGGCGGGCTCTATTGGAGCGCTGGTGCAAATGCACTCGATTCGGAAACTGTTGCCGTCACACCAATAGCTAATGTGGGTGGTTCGTGGTCACCGTGGCTCAATGGTGCGATAGCAAGTGGAGCCGAGTCCTATGCGAAAGCCTTAACTTTTTCGCAAGGACAGTGGGATCAATCAAATGCTGCCGATGCCAATAAGTCGCTGATCGAATATGGAAACAATTCTTCCTATGCCGCTGGTGTAATCACCACATCATTCTCGATCGATCCTTTGGTAAATACCGCCGCCGAAGCAGATTACTCCATGGTGTTTAACGGTAATCAGTACGCAGAAGCTCCTAACCAAGTAATTCCTAATAGCGGAGCATTTACCGTTGAAACGTGGGTCTTTGATCGCACCCCAACTTCCGTTGCGTCTTCCACTAATTTCGTAACGCAAGGCGTACAAGGTGGGAACTTCTACCTGGGTAGTACGGCTGTTTCTGGTACTACGCGAAACGTGCGCATTAGCGATACCTGGAGTGACACCGGATACAAGATGCCACAGAACCAATGGGTCCATCTTGCGGTAGTAGCCGATGGCGCGGGAGCTGCGTATCTCTACGTCAACGGAGTTCTTGCTGCCACTAAGGCAAGCGGTTTTAGTAATCCGGCTCCTCAAACTTCAACTTACAACGGATCTGGTCTACGAGTAGGTCGTCAATATGGAGCTCCATATTTTGAGTATGCCTACGGTCGGGTTGATGAAGTAAAAATTTGGAAGGCTGCTCGCAGTGCGAGCGATATTGCGACTGATATGCACACGTATACACCTGTCGATTCTTCGAACCTTCTTGCTTACTATGACTTCAACGAGGGCTCTGGTTCAACTGTTTACAACCGAGCGACTAATGCATCCACTGGCTCTCACCTTATTTTGCAAACTGCTGCCACTGTGCAAAATGCTGCAACTTCCACATCTCTTCCTACCTGGGTAGATAACAAGGAGATCACAAACAACGGCACAAAGACCGTTGTAAATTTCCCACGCACATACATCACTGCATCGGGTGGTTACAAACTGCCTACCGGTGTGACTTCTATCGATGTCTTCACTGTCGGTGGCGGTGGCGGTGGCGGTGAGAATGTTGGCGGTGGCGGTGGTGGCGGCGCTTCTACAACCTCAACGGGAGTCTCGGTTACTTCCGGCGCACTAATTAATGTCAAGGTGGGTCAAGGTGGGCGCGGTGGAAAGGCGCCTGGACAAATCGCATCCGCAGGAACCCGAGGCGACACCTCAACAGTGAGCGGTACGGGAATTACTTCGGTCCTCGCTCTCGGTGGACTCGGTGGTCTGGGTGGTGGCACGGCTAGTGGCGGTGGCGCGGCCGGAGGCGCCGGTGGGGGTGCCGGAGGAAACTCCGCGACGGTTGCAAATACCGCTGGAAACGCGGGGCTGACTGGCTCTTCATCATCATTTACGGGAGTTACTCGGTTCTACGGTGGTGGCGGTGCCGGCTCAGCGTGGAATCTGGCAACTTCATATGTCGGTGGAAATGGCGGTGGAGGTGCGTCAAGCGCCGGAATCGTTGCTACCAATAACGTAAATAATGCTTTTGATGCAATACCTAATACCGGCGGTGGCGGTGGCGGTGGAAATGTTTGGTATGGATACGGTGGTGATGGAGCGGCCGGAACGGTAGCAATCTCTTACCTGACAGCTTCTGCACCGGCCCTAATAGTCCCTAGTGAACCTTCTGTACCCACGACTACGAGTGTCTTTGCGGGTTCCTATTCACTACTCGGCTACACCAATCCTATTAATGGCTATGTAAACGGCGAGCAAGTGCAAGCTGTGGTGAGCGTCGTAAACAACGCGAACTACGGAACAGTTCCGGTACTCTCCTTCGGCGCTGTTCAATCGAATGGGACATACCTCGCAGCGCAATATACAATTGTCGGCCAGAAGGTCATTGTCTCTGCATCGAATAACAACTCGATCACTTTCGTGGGTTCACAAGATGCAGTAAATGCCGCGCTCTCCGGTGTTGCGGTCTATACATATGTAGCAACCCCGATCCAGGTGCGCCTCACTGTTTCACCTGCGGCCATCACGCAAGGAGATATTTACTACAGCGCAACTACTCAACACTTTTACAAAGTAGTCAGCTCTGCGCCATTCGGTTATGACATCACTTGGACCCAAGCCAAACTCGCTGCTGAAGGTATGGCGTTCGGTGGAGTGAAGGGTTACTTGGCGACCATTCTTTCTTCCGGTGAGAATTCAGAAGTTTTCACGATGGTAACTTCACAAACGGGCGCGTCTCGTCCGTACTGGCTCGGCGCTTCAGATGCGGCCGTGGAAGGTGCATGGAGTTGGAGTGGTGGGGATAACACTTCGCAATTCTGGGCAGGTGTAGCTGCTGGCGCTGCGAAGAACGGTTTGTACACCAACTGGCGTGCTGGTCAACCCGATGCCGGAAGTGCGGAAAACTACCTAGCTGGCTTCACGGATGCGGGTTGGTATGACACGACAGATCTCACCGCTGGCATTAGCACCTATGTAGTGGAATTTGCTCCGGAGAAATACTTCGCCGATACCACGCTCACATTTATCACTCCTGCAGTAATCGCCGAATCAGGCGTGACGGCAACTCTTGGATTCAATAGCCCCATCATCGGATACGCCGCGACTGAACCAATTGCTGTCACGCTCACCACTAATTCAGGTGTCGTTTCAGTGATTCCTGGGTCGCTTTCAGTCTCTGGTAACAACACCACTTCGCTCACGATTCGAGGTGTGCAGGCAACCGTCAATGCTGTCTTGAATACCGCTCGCATTAATACCAGCAATCCTTCTGGTGCGACGGTCACTATGAATGTAGGTATTGACACCTTGCCGCTCACGCCGGCCAATATCACCAACGTCACCTCAAACGGATCCACCGTGACGTTTACTGCGGCCAATAATTTCAGTACCGGACAAATTGTGCAGATCACGGGGCTTCCCGGAAGCGCTTACAACTTGGCTAATGCCACTATCGCTAGCGCAAACGCAAGCTCGTTCACCGTCACGTCAAATGCCGCGCGCACTGCTGCCATCACTGGCATCACTAGTAATGGCACCTCGATTACTTATACGGCTAATAATAGTTTCGCCGCTGGAGATACCGTCACCATCACTGGGGTTGTAACTAGTGGCTCGGCAAGTATTTCGGATTACAACTTGGTAAATGCAGTTATCGCATCAGCAACTTCAACCACGTTCACAATTAACTCAAGTGTGGGAAAGACCGCCGGGATTACTGCACTCACCCGCGCCTCACAAACGATCACGCTTACTACGGGAGCCCTGGCATCCCTGTGGAATACGACTGAAACAGCTACGGTTATCGGTCTGCGCAGCACCTTGGCTGGTTTTACCTCCGGTGTCAACGTAGCTCGTATTGAGACGACGACGGCCGCCACATCGATGGCTTTTTCAGTTGCGACTGGTATTAACGCGGCCATCACTCGTTACTCACGAAATGGTTCCGTCGTTACTTTCACGGCTAACAATACTTTCACAGTGGGCGAGTACGTCACGATCGCAGGTGCCACAGGCACCATCGGCGCTAACTACAACATCTCTACCATTCGGGTTGATACCGCCACCAGCACATCGTTCTCGGTAACTTCTCCTCTTACATTGGCGATCACCGCCGTTACCAAAGACACTCCGGCAGTCGGTAAGAGTCGATATGCATCAACTACCGCTATCAACTACCTCTCAGTGGGTGACTCGGTAACCGTCACTGGGTTTGCCACCGCGGCAAATAACGTGACCAACGGCTTAGTCACCGGCGTCACCTCCACATACTTTGATGTAGTTGTATCTACCTCGGCGACTACGATCACGGCAGCTGCTACTGCGAGTATCGTCACTGCCGATGCTGTTCTCGCCGGCACTCCGGTTGCGACCGCCAGCGGATCAGCCATCGCTACGAGCAATGGTTCGGCTGTGATCACGGGTGCGGTCAGAGACGGAACTCGAATCACTTATACCGCCACGAACTCATTAACCCCCGGACAAGTGGTCACTATTGCAGGCGTCAATCCCGCTGCCTTCAACTTCGCCTCTGCGGTTGTGGATTCCGCCACCGCGACGTCGTTCTCCGTTCTGAGTAGCGCCACTGGCGTATGGGGAGCCTCCTCTTCGACCGCGCAAGTATTTTTCAACGGTTCAGTCGTTACCTACGGGACGTATTCCGGACTCGGTGGAACTGCTACCGCTTACGGCTCGTACGCGTTGAACGGAATTGCCACCCCGACAACGACGGCCTATTCGTCGGCTACGGGTCACTTCTACTCGCGACAGGCAACTGCTTGGGTTTGGAGCACTGCAAATTCGCAAGCCCCCTTGAACTATTTTGGTGGCGCGCAAGGTTACTTAGCCACTCTTAACGCGGCCGGAGAGAGCACCACGGTTCAAAGCGTGATGCAACCAAACGAGCGCTATTGGGTCGGTGCATCCGACTCGGTCTCTGAAGGAACGTGGCGTTGGATGGGTCTTGATTCGTATGCTCCCATCGTCAATAACACCACGGTCGCGATTACGGCCGTCAGCGCATCGGGTGCGCGTGTTACCTATACCGCGGCAAATAATTTTCAGCCTGGTCAGGTCGTCAATATCTCCGGCATTACGAATTCGGTAGCGCCGAATACCTTCAACCTCAGCGGCGTGACGATCGATAGTGCGACTTCAACGTCGTTCTCTGTGTTGAATTCGGCAACCGGTGCTTACTCTTCGGGCGGTGCCGCTTCGCTGGTAAATAGAGCCTTTGGTAAGCCATCTACTGCGGGAATTTCAAATAATTATGCTTACGCAAATTACGGTCCACTTTCCGGTACCACTCCTGTAGCAATCACTGCGGCGGTGGGCACCGGAACTCGTGTCACCTACACGACGAGCACCACTCCTCTCAATGGATTTGCACCCGGTCAAATCGTCACGATCACGGGCATCCTTCCGCAGGTTCTCAACTTAACGAACGTAGTTGTCGACACCGCCACCGCCAACACCTTCTCAGTACTCAGTAACGTCATTGGCAACTGGTCTTCAGGCGGGTTCGCTTACGCGGGCGGTCTCCTTGCCGCCGACGATGGTGGGCTATCGCTTACTTCGGCCGTGGAGTACATGCCCATCAACTGGTCAATGACCAAGCAAGTGCTCGTAACCCCACAAGCGACCGGCTATCAATTTTCTACTCTCACTTTCACTCCATGCGGTGCCACTGGCACGTCTGGACCAGCGCTCAGTTCCTGCACCTCTTCATATACGGCGACTGTGCCCACACCATGGATCGGCAACACCAACTATTTCAACGTGACTAGCGGAATCCAAACATGGACAGTTCCTCGTGGCGATACGTACACGGTCACGATTGCCGGCGCCAAGGGCGGACAGTCAACAACGGGCGCTGGATATGGTGCCAAGTACACCGCTGATATTTACTTCGCTGCGGGTGAAAAGATAAAGATTCTCGTCGGGCAAGCTGGCGCTGGCTATGTGAATTTCAGCGGTGGTGGCGGCGGTACTTTTATCGTGAGCGCAACCGATAACGCGCCAATTTTTATTGCTGGCGGCGGCGGCGGCGCGGGTAATGATGGATTGACGTATGCGTCTGCTAACGCACCGAATTCCACTATTGGTGGAGTGGGCGCCACAAACACTTCAGCCGCTGCAACTGCCGGTGCCGGCGGCGCCTCCGGTGCTAACAGTGCAGGTGGTGGCGGCTACCGCACCGATGGACTCTGCCCTACTGCATGGTGCGGTTACGGACAAGGTTTGTCATTCCTCAGCGCCGGTGTCGGCGGAGCCAGTTCATCGGGTGCTGGTTATGGTGGGTTCGGTGGCGGTGCCTCCGGTTATAACTCCACGCCCGCCGGCGGTGGCGGCGGTGGTGGTTACTCTGGTGGTTCAGGTGGAAACTCTTGGACGTCAACGGGAGTTAACGGAGCGGTCACTTATGTAAATGGTGCTGGTGGCGGAGGTAGTTCTTACTTCATCAACGGCCTCGTTAACGCAAGCTACGAAACGAATACCGCTTCCAACGGCTATGTCACCATCACTGCCAAAAATCTTTCAAATGCAGTCGTGGTTCCGGCTCCGGCAACTTCTATTACTCCGGTGGTTACCGATATACCCGCTATCTCTGGAAACCTGGCCGTTGGCGACGTTCTGACCGCGACTTCGGGTAATTGGAGTGGATCTCCGATGCCAAGTTTTGTGTATCAGTGGCAGAATTCATTTGATGGTGTGAATTACTCCAATATCTCTGGAGCGGCCGGAAGCACATACACGCTTACAAGTTTTGATCTTAACAAGCGCATTCGCGTTCAGGTGACTGCCATTAACTTTATCGGGCGAGCTACTTCAACTTCGGCATCAACAGAAGCAATCATGTCGATCGGCAATCAAGTCTTTACATCGTGCGGACTCATCGGAACATTTGGTCCGGCTACGGCAGCACAGTGTAAGAGTGGTTATGGCAACACCACTTGGGCGCCAGCGATGAACAATGCGACCACGCTCGATGTAAATAGCGGATTCCAATACTGGAAGGTTCCAGTCACTGGCACCTATCGCATTACCGCAATTGGTTCATCAGGCTCGAGTACCAAAGCGCCCGCAGCGCTCTTGGGTTCGTACGGTGCGCAAGCTTCAGGTGATGTGCAACTTATCGCTGGACAAGTGTTGAAGATTGCGGTTGGCCAGGGCGCGAGCCTTTACTCCACTTGGTACACCCCTGGTGGCGGTGGAACATTCGTCACAAAGGTAGATAACACTCCGCTCGTAGTCGCAGGTGGTGGCGGTGGTGTCTCACCAAATGTGAACGTTACCTATCCGGGATATGGCAATGCGCCCACCAGTAATAATTATCGACTGCCATCAACCACTGTTGCCGGTTTTGATGTCACTGGTGCCCTCGTTACCGATGGCGGTTATGCAATCTATTCCAGCACTAATCCATTAATCGCCGGAGGCTCGGCCACCACCGCTTCGGGTGGAACTGTCTACACCGGCTATTCGGGAAATGGTCAAGGCGCAGGTGGCGGTTTTGCAACTGACGGTACCAATCCCACCGGTTTAGGGTGGAGCACATACGACAACGGCAAGGCCTTCATCAATGGCGCTGCCGGCGGCGCTTACGCCAACACTGTGCCTACCACTACCAATCAAACGAGTAACTTCTTTGGAGGCTTTGGTGGTGGTGGCGGTGCGGATGCGTACGCACCCGGCGGCGGTGGCGGTTGGGCAGGTGGTTCCACCGCATACGGAAATGGTGATAGCCAACAAGCAGCTGGCGGCGGAGGTTCATTCGTGGCCGCCAGTGCGGCGAACGCATCGATCATGTTGGCGCCCACACTCGGTAGTGGACGAGTAGGAATTTCACTTCTCAGCGGAAACGCGGGCGCACCTGTACTGGTTACTGCTCCTGTCATCACCACAGTAAATGGTGATACGGCGACCGCTTCGGGCGCGGCACTCACGGTCAACACCGGCACTTATACGAACACGCCCACTTCATACTCTTATCGATGGCTCTCATGCCCGGTCTCGCCCGCTACAGGTGCGGCGGCTGGTTGCTCTCCTATCATCACTGCACCTACCGAGCCACTTGCACTCACTGCCACCTCGGGTAGCGGTCAAGCTTCTTTTGCGTGGAGTGCCCCTGCATCAAATGGTGGAAGCGCGATCACTGGTTACACAGTTACGGTGGCAAATTCAGATGTCGTGAGTGCCAGCACCATCATTAACGGCCTTAATCACCGCGTGCAATTCGATAGTAACGTTGCTGATCTTTATGGTGCAACGACGAGTTCGACTGGTATTGCGTACGCCGCGGCCAAGGTAGGTAACGGCGCAGTCTTCAACGGTACTAATTCCTACTCTTATGTGTTGAAGAACGGTGTAAACGAAAACTTCAGCTTGAACTTCTGGATGAAGACCACTCAAACTGGAATCAACGGAACCCAGTGGTACCAGGGAACAAGCTTGCTCGATTCTGATGTGTCGAGTCACATCAACGGATATGGACTATCGCTCATTGGTAGCTCGGTCGCTTTTGGCGTGGGTGATGCAGCAGGGCTCGGAACAACCATTAAATCAACCACAGCAGTTAACGACGGGGCCTGGCACTTAGTATCTGCAACCCGAAATGCCACCACGGGACTCATCAAACTTTATGTTGACGGAACTCTTCAGGCGCAGGCTAGCGCTTCTACGGGAAGTAAAACCGCCACTAGTTATATCTATATGGGTTACTACTCTGCTCTTGGATCAAATTACTTAAATGGCATGCTCGACGACGTACGTGTCTATAGTCGTGAACTCACCACCGCCGAAATCGCTTTCCTTCTCAACCAGGGTGGTTCGTGCACAACAAGTGGCGCGCTGGCCTGCACCGTAACAGGCCTCTCAAATGGCGCGACTTATCTTGCATCGCTCACGGCAACGAACGTGGCGGGAGTCGGACCGATTTCTACCTCGGCCACTTTTGTGCCAGGTGGCGCCTCAGGTACCGCGCCAGCCACACAAATCACACCATCTTCTCCTTACCTCAATACATTCCAACCCACCTCACTAGTGGATCAGAAGTACTTAGTTGTGGAGGTCACGGCAACTAATGGAACGGCGTCGACAATTGCGTACTCGGCGCCCGTTGGCCCGATCAAGTCGACCTTTACCTTTACCTCTTGTGGTGTGAAAGGTCCTACCGGTCCAGGGTTGAGCAATTGCAACACTGCATACGCCGGTGGCATGGTCTCGAACATTTCTGGTGTCGCCGCCTCTGCACCATCAATCACCGCCATTTCGGGCGGCATCCAATATTGGACAGTCCCTGTAACCGGTACCTACCGCGTCACTACTCAAGGTGCATCTGGCGCATCGAATAGTGGGTATAACAACGGTGGATATAGCTCAGTTGTTACGGCAGATGTAAAACTGACGAAGGGCCAAGTGCTCAAAGTCCTCGTGGGTCAAAACCCGTTGAGTTACACCACCTGGACGCAGGGCGGCGGTGGTGGCTCGTTTGTCACACAACTCGACAACGCTCCATTGGTGATTTCCGGCGGCGGTGCAGGTACGTACACCAGCGCGAATGCGTCGACTAACCCCTCAACTGCTTGGATTCAAATTCCGGGAAGTACTTTGGTAGGTGGCTTCAACGTCGGTGGCGCCATGGCCACTGCGGGCGGAAACGCGTGGTCCGGAAATTACGGCTCCACCATAAACTCAGTGCGTGTAGTTGATGCGACTGCGGGACCTGCCTATTACGGAGATTGGACTCCGGGTGCTGGCGGCGGTTTTGTAGCCAATCTTGCGGCAGTAGCAGCTATGGGCACGCAGGGCTCCATGGGTGGTCAGGGTTATTTGCAAGGCGGAATCGGCGGTCAGGCCAATTACCTCACCAATGGATATAACGCAGATTGGTCAACCGGTGGTTTCGGTGGTGGCGGTGGTGGTTGGAGCTACGACGCTAACGGTGGCGGCGGCTGGATTGGTGGTGCTGCAACTTACGGCGGTAGCTACGACATGTACGGTGGCGCTGGTGGTTCATTCGTCGCTAACGGTGCGTCTAATGTTTCAATCATCAAGGCGAGTGCTTTCTCAAGTGGTCAAGTCTCCTTCGCGCTGCTCACTTCGGTGGCAAATTCCACTGCAACCCCTGCGGTGGCACCAGTGTTCGCGGCATCACAAGGATCAGGTGCTATCGCGGTAGGCGATCAGATTTCGATCACCGCAGGAACTAACTGGAGCAATAATCCAGACAAGTACACATACACGCTTTACTCATGCACAAATCCGAGCGATATTACGACCTGCACCGGCGTCGCAAACGGTTCGCAAACCACCACGGCACCACAAGTCTTCATCAAGGTCGCCACGGGGGCCTTTGGCAAATATTTGATCGCTCAAGTCACCGCAATTAATTCATTCACCGGTGTTTCGGGGTCGGTGTGGAGCAACGCATCTATAGGCACGGTGCTTCCTGGAGCAGGGGGAGTTGCCGATGCCACCATTCCGGTCCCTGCATTTATCACCTCCACGCTCTCGTCCACAACGGTTACGTTGATGTGGAGCGCTACTAACTTCGTCGCTGGATATCGGATCGAATACCGTTATCGTCCAGTGGGTTCAACGATTCCTTGGGAGAATCTCTCAACACAGGTTTTGGCGGCAAATATTCCTTACGGAACCACTTCATTTACTTGGACCCCGCCGCTGCGAGGATATGAGTATCAATTTAATATTCGTGGAACAAACACGCTTGGCGATTTCTCCGAGGCTACGGCTACCGCAACGAACATCATCAGCCTTGGAAATTCAGCGACTGCACCTCGCAATCTACGTGCAGATACATTCGCCACCACACAAGGAGGTGCGACACCTCCGGCAGCTGTCACGCTGACATGGGAACCACCAGCCACCACCAATGGATATGACCTTCTCGGGTATCGCATCGAAATTGCGCAGAATTCAGCTTTCAACTCGGCTAATCAAGTACTTACCACCAATACAGGCACACCTAATCAGCTGACATATCAAGTTCCAGGGCTTCAGAATGGTGTCACTTATTGGTTCCGGGTTGCCGCTATCACTACCTCTCCGGGCACCGCGGCCATTGGCCTCTACTCCACAACTTTTGCGATGCCCACAGATAATGCGCGGGCGACAACTTCGCTTACCGCCACTGCCGCTGATCGATCCGTTGCACTCACTTGGGCTGCGCCCACGCCCGGTGGTGGCACTGCAGGCGTTGAGAATGGTGGGCTCTTCACCGGATACTCCATTGAATATTCGACGAGTGCTGATTTCTCCACGAACGCAGTTGTGGCTTCGCCTAACTTCAGTTCAGGCACATCCTTTACTATTAATGGTCTGGCAAACGGAACGCTCTATTACTTCCGCATTCGTGAGATCAGCTCGACTGGCCTTGGATATCCTGCAGTCACTTCGGCAACGCCGTATGGAATGCCGACGGCTCCACTTGGGCTCTCCGCGGTTGCCGGTGAGCAAAGAGTCGATCTCTCGTGGCAGGCACCGGCTGACAACGGCGGCTCGCCAATTTTGGGTTATGCAATTGAAGCAACAATCAATTACGGCGGAAACTATTGGACGGTTGATTGCGGATGCCTTAATTCATATGCCACCGTCCTTACACCTAATACCGGAACCACGGATACTCGCTACACAGTTTCGGGATTAGCAAACGGCACACAGTATGTTTTCCGTGTCTCTGCAGTCACGGCTGCATCACTTGAGTTAGCCACCGGAGTCAACGGTCAGATCGTAGGCGTTGGTGCGCCTGCGGTAATTCACGCTTCGCCGGTCAGTCTGGCAAGCAATCCATTCACCACGCTTACCGCAACGCCAGGCAACGCAAGCGTTGTCGTTGCTTGGTCGGGCGCCGCTTCGTCTGGTCGTACCATCGTCGGATACCAGGTGGAGCAGAGCTCTGACGGTGTGAACTTTACGACGGTGATGTCGTATAGCGATGGCACTTCCTATACCGCGACTGGTCTGGTCAACGGAACGACCTACGCCTTCCGTATTACTCCAATGACCAATGCAGGCGCAATGCTCTCTCGGGTGGTCACGGCAACACCGTTTACTATGCCCGGTGCGCCAGATGAATTGCGTGCTACACCGGGTGCAAACATGGTTGCGCTCTCCTGGAAGCAACCAAACGTTTCTGGAGGAGCAGTAATTACTGGCTACCGCGTGAGCTTTGCTACCGGTACTTACCCTGCCCAAGGTAATCAGACCTCTAATTACTTCTTAGTTCCCGCGAGCCAAACGAGTTATGAATTCCGTGGTCTATCCAACGGAACTGTTTACGGCTTCATGGTGCAGACGGTCACTGCTCGTGGTGAATCCACCCCAGCAAGTCTCTATGGCGCGGTAATTAGCGCAGTGCCGAGCGGCGTACCCAGTGCTCCAAGCCTGCTCATGTTCTCAAGCGTCACACCCACGAGTGCCACGCTCTCTTGGAGCGCACCAGCGCTTACGAACGGTCGACCCGTGGTGGCATACAAGGTTGAACGCAGCACTGGAAGCGATTGGGTCACGCTTACTTCAACTACAACCAACACCACATGGCCGATTACAGGACTCACGCCAAACGTCACTAGTTTCTGGCGGGTAACAGCGATCAACTCAAATGGTCTTGGGGCAGCTGCGCTTGCATCACTGATGCCGCCAACTACGAGTTCTATACGACCAAATGCACCATTGAAACTTAGCGTCGTCAGCGGAGATCGATATCTTGATCTTTCTTGGCAGAAGCCCCTCTATATAAATCCAAGTGCATATCGAGTGGAGTACGGAACCGGTACGGGATACGGAATAGTCGTTACGAATAATACGACTGCTACCAGTATCCGAATCGCTGGCCTCAACAATGGTCAGGTGTACTACGTCAAGGTCACCGCCTACGCAGGTTCGCTTTACGGCGGAGAGAGTACGGGCGAAGGCATTCCATATGCCAAGAGCTTGGCACCACTACGAATCTTCGCAGATCCGAGCTTGACCGTCAGCGGTCGAGTGAAGATTGGTTGGACTGCACCGCTAGATACCGGTGGATTAGTGAGCGCAGATTACGAAATTCGTATGCGTTACTCCACTGATAATTTTACGACCAGTGCGAACACTTCTAGTTGGGTCACTCTTTCAAGTCCAGCACCGTCGGCGGATCGCTCAATGTATATAGACGGGTTGCAAGTAACACGCGATTACGAAGTTTCGGTAGCGCAATGGACGAGCGCCGGGCTGGGCGCACCAGCGATAGTTCGTTTCACGGGGCCAGCACCTATTACTCCTTCCGCTCTCACGGGTTTGCTTGCCTCTTATTCATTCGAATCTTCTACAGCCGATAGCGTCGGGGCATATCAACCGGTCACTACGGTTGGAACCCCAACATATGTGTCGGGGATTGCGGGTAATAGCGCCGTCAATTTCAACGGCTCCACCTATTTCACTATTCCGCGACCAGTGACTGGAAGTTTCTCTATCGGTTTCTGGCTCAAGACCACTCAAAGCAATTGCGCCACCGGCGTGTGGGCAAATGGCTGCGGACTAGTTGATGGGGATGTAACTGGTACCACGACAGACTTCGGCATCTCGCTTGTGGGAAGCAAAATTGCATTCGGAATTGGTGGCGACACCACTCTTACCTCTAATAAGAGTGTGAATGATGGTGCATGGCATCATGTTGTCGGAACCTGGTCGTCAACTGCCAACACCATGTATCTCTACATCGATGGCGTGCAAGATGCCACTGTCGCAAGTTCGATCGGAAATCGCGTAGCCGCCTCAAACGTTTATATCGGGCGTACTGCGGTGAGCACCACCGGATATTTCAATGGCGCGCTTGATGATCTCAAGTTCTACGAGGGGATACTCTCTGCCGCCTCGGTAACCACTCTCTATAACTCCGCAGCACCTATCTCTGCAGTCTCTAGCTTGCGCGCCTATGCGGCTCCAAGCACTGGATTGCTCACGCTCACGTGGGATGACCCAGCGATCGGTAGTAGCAAAATTTCTGGATACCGCATTCGCTTCTGGCAACAAGGGTATGGTGGCGCGAGTTCACTTGATTCCCTCATCGCGACTTTGGCAGCCGGATACATGTTGGTACCAGCGGTACCAGCGAGTGCGAAGTCGTGGACCGTTGGTGCGGTAACCGAGGGAACTAATTACTACTTCGAAGTAACTCCTTACTCAGGTAGCGTACTCTCGCCTATCTACGGAACTCCGGCGTACATCCAGAATTATTGGCTCCGCAATATATATGCGCCGCGTGATTTCCGGGCGACACCGGCAGATAGCAGCGTCACCTTAAACTGGTCTGCTCCCATATCAGTGGGTACTGGTGCTACCACTTCTGGATATCGGATCCAGGCGCGAGAAAATGGCACGGGTGATAGTGGTTGGTATGACGTCTCTTCCTTGATTCTATCTAGCGACGCCTCGATGATAATTTACGGACTGACAAACGGACAGATGTATGACTTCCGCATCGCGGCTATCACAAATAATTGCATTCAGGCCGCAGTTACTTCGAGCACTTCGTGTCAGGGAGATTGGGCGCAGATTAGCGCTATTCCGTTGGCAGTTTCAGGTGCTCCCAAGTATGCAAGTGCGGTATCGCAAGATAGTGCGATCACCGTGAGTTGGGTCGCACCAGATGCCGCAACTCTCGGCGGTGGCACTGTAACCGGCTATCGAATTCGGCTCTCCGAAGCAAATAGTTCTTCCTTTAACACCGTGGTAGCCAACACTGGCGCAGGCGTGACAAGTTATACCTTGAGCGGACTTACGAATGGCACGATTTACTACATTGAAGTGGCGCCCTGGACAACGGCCTCCACCTCAGTGGGAGCAACCTTCGTGGTATCTGCGGTTCCTGGTGCAAAAGCGAGCGCCCCAAGAAACCTGATAGCGACTGATTATGTCTCCGGAAGTGGATACGTAAACCTGGCATGGGCCGCACCCTTCTATTCAAATGCAACTATCACGGGTTACCGAATTGATCGGAGCTTTGACGGGGTCACTTGGACCACGCTCACAGCAGAACAAGATACGACACTCGGTACTTCGTACAAGGCATTCGGACTTACGCGTGGACTATCCGTGCGATTCCGCGTAGCGGCTAACACGCTCTTCGGGGTGGGCGAGTGGAGTACGGTCATGATTACGCCTGTAACAGCTTCCAAGGGTGTGACAAATGCCAATGCAACTTTGTTGGGATCTAGCAGTTCCAATCTAGTCGTTCGACTCACTTGGTCTCCGCCGGTCGATGCTGGCGGTTCCACCATTCTTGGTTATCAGTTGGTTTCTTGGAACGTCAGTACCAATACCACCACGACGCTTTCGTCGCAGACTTCGCAGACTTCCTTTGACGTAGAAGGCGTGACCGCTGGCCACACGTATGAGTTCCGAATTACTCCTATTACTTCTTCGCCGAACGGAACTTCAGAGACTTCCTTCCTGCGCATGACCGTAGGCGTTGCGCCGACGCAGCCACTCACGCTCTACGCAGTGCCGCAGCCAAGTATTCCAAATCGTGTCTTGCTTAATTGGAGCGCGCCTCTTGATCAGGGGAGTGCCGCAATTGAGGGCTACAAGGTGGAGCAATCGAGTAATGGCACCGATTTCACCGTTCTGACCGCCAACACTCGCAACACGACAGTGAACTACTTTATTGATGGATTGACTACTGGAGTTCTCTGGTACTTCCGAGTGAGTGCAGTTTCATCATTCGGAACGAGTCCTCCGAGCAATACTGCCTATGCAGTGATTGCAACACAGGCTGACGCTCCGACAAATCTCTCTGCAATCGCAGGAGATGCGCAAATTAAATTGAGTTGGTCGCCTCCAGCACGCAACGGTGGAACGGCAATCTACGGTTACAAAATCGATTACTGCCAGGGTGCCTGTGTTCCAGGAAGTGGCTGGACTCAATTGACGCCGAATACTGGATCCACTTCCACCACCTTCACTTATGGAGCGTTGTCGCAAGGCGTTCAATATTCGTTCCGAGTAAGTGCGCTCACTGCCAAAGGTGTAGGTAACTTCGCTTATGCCTCTGCGGTAACGCAACGTCTTCCTCAGGCGCCGGCAAATCTGCGCGCCGCCCAGGGATATTCGCAAGTAACGCTCACGTGGGAGACCGTGGATAACACGATTGATGGACGTGGAACAAATGTTGCTATTAGTGGTTATCAAATAGAGCAGAAGATCAGCGGTATCTGGGTGGTCCTCAGTACGGTTTATGACAACACCCAGTTCAGTTATGTGGTGAGCGGACTCACCAACGGCACGCCTTACGATTTCCGCGTCGCCGCGTTCACTTCCGGTGGGGAAGGATTGCCAGTAGGAGCCGCGCAAGATGCTCCTGTTGTCGGCAATTACGCCACCATTACTGCGGCGCCTTACGGCTCACCCACACCACCTTTGAATTTCTCTGCAGTTCAAGGCGCTCGCCCAGGCGATGTGTTGCTCTCATGGAGTGCGCCCGAAGCCAACGGTGGCATTACACCTATCGGATATCGCGTTGAGTGGAGTACCGCTTCCGCTTCGAGCGGCTTCGTCGTACTCACGGCAAATGTGAGTGGCACCAGTTACACGTTTAGCTCATTTACGAACGCGCAAGCCTGGTTCCGTGTTGCGGTCTATCAAGGTGGAACTTCTGCTGCACATGCCTCAAGCAGTTGGTCCGTTACACAATTAGCCTTCCCAGCGCCGGTAGCTACCCTCACTTCCACGCCACCAGTGAAAAACCTTACGGCTGACTACGTGGCCAATTATGGAGACCGTGCATATTTAGCGTGGGCTTCCCAGACGTTGGCATCAGGTAACACTCTTGTCGGTCACTTCATTGAAAAGAGTACAGATGGAGGCGCGACTTACTCGACTGTGGCGTCCAATGCATCGACTGCTGTTAATTACACCGTTACCGGGCTTACCCAAGGTGTCAGCACGATTTTTCGTGTGACAGCAATTACAACAAATGGAAATTCGTTGCCCGGAATCGTTTCTTTCCGCCCAGCGGTAGCACCAGGTGTTGTGCGCAACCTGCTCGCGACAACGACGGATCGTTCGGTCACTCTTAACTGGCTCGCACCAGTCTCTACCGGCGGTTATCCCATCATCGGATATCAGATCCAGCAGACGAGCCCGACCGCGTTGTTTTACATCACGAATACCCTTTCAACGACTCCTTCGTTCACTATTTCGGGGCTCACTCCTGGCACGCAGTACAACTTCTCTGTCTTTGCCCGCACTGCTTTTGGATTGGGAGCCGCCACCGTGGCATCGGTCGTTCCATCTGGTCCGTCAGGTCCAGTGGTCCTTCTCAATGCGTCTGCAGTTGATCGTGGCCAAGTGACCATTAACTGGAGTGAACCATCAAATTACAACGGCCTGCTTACTTCATACGCCGCCGGGCGTGAGATGATCACTGGTTATCGGATTGAGACGAGCATTGATCCCACAGTCTCCGCAAGTTGGACGGTTAATCAAACGCTGACTTACCCCACGACGAGTTATATCGTCAGCGGAATTCCTAACGGGCGCACGGTGTGGATTCGTGTTACGCCGACGAGCACCCGTGGTGATGGCGTGAGCTCGATGATTCCAGTGCTCCCCAGCACTGCACCCGATGCACCTACACAACTTGTGTCGGTTGCTGGAGATGGAAGTGTTGCGCTCTCTTGGATTGCACCACTTGGCAATGGTGGACTTCCTATCGTTGGATATCAGATTGAAGTATCAAATCCCAATAGCCCGACGAGTTTTCCAAGTCCCTTCATCGCCAATACAGGTAATACGACAACATCGTTTACCGTCCTAGGTTTGAATAACTCCTCATCCTATGGATTCCGAATCAAGGCCATATCGGCGTCTGGACTTCTTTCGAACGGCGCCACCGTCACATCAAGTCCAATCGCATCGGGTGGTGCCCCTTCGCAGGTATCAGTAACGCCGCAGACCGAGGGTGGTGTTCTTGCAGTCACTTGGGCTGCGCCAGTGGCACTCAATGGAACGGTCACACGTGGTTACCGTATTGAAGTAGCTCCTGTCGGTAATGACTATCCCGCAACTCCACTTTCGGCGATGATTCCGACCGGAACGCTTTCGTATCGAATTGGCGGACTCACGAATGGTGTGAACTACAAGATTCGCCTCACGACGATTGCAGATACTGGCCCTGGCGAAAGTGTTGAAAGCACTGGTGTGCCAAGCACGAAGGCCACCGCACCTTTGCGCATCTTCTACTCTTACGATCCGATTTCAACAAACCTCAATCTTTCTTGGACACTTCCAGTGAATACAGGTGGGCTCCCCATCTCTGGCTGGAAACTTGAATACTGCTTACTAGCTTCGTACCTCTGTGATTCTTCGTTGGCCACGAGCTACAACGTGATTACCAACAACACCATGTCTGCCACTCCCGCCTATTCGTTTGCAGCGTCTTCATATGGAAGTCAAAGTGATTCGGTCCGCTATCGCGTGAGCGCTATCACTGGTGCAAGCACTCTAGGTATCGGCGAAACTGTTGATATTCCGCTCTATCGCAACGCGATGCCGGCTCGTGTGACGAGCACGAACGCTCTTGGAGGAGGAAATCTCACCATTACTACAGCCACTCCAGCTGGATTGATTCACAAAGGCGACCGGATCGAGATTGCTGATCTGAGTGCGCCAGGTGGATGGCGCGCCTTTAGTGCGCTCACCAATCCTTACTGTGGTGATTGGTATAACGGCACGGGATACTCGACGCTTACTTGTAATACCACGCAATATTTCACGGTAGCCGGGCTCACGAATGGAACTGTCTCCGTCTTCCGAATTACTCCGGTGTATACGACAAAGGATGCGCAAGTTACCGTCGAAGCCGCGCCCACCATCACTTCGATCTTGCCCACCGCGCCTCCGGCCGGAGTGACTGGTCTAGTCGCTACCAATCCAGCCTCGGGAACGATTAACCTCACGTGGACTCCACCCGCAACTGCGGTGGTCGAGCGCGTTACAGGTTATCGAGTCGAGTACTCGACTAGCTCGACTGGCGGATACACCCTAGCTACTTCAGTTCTTGGATATTCGGCAACTCAAGCTTCGATCAGTGGTCTGACTAATGGAACGAATTATTGGTTCCGAATCACTCCACTCAGTCCGCTTGGCGATGGCAAGTTCGCCATTGTTCAGTTGATCCCTTTTGGCACGCCAACCGCGCCAATCTTTGTACGAAATGGTTCAAATAGCGATTTCACTACGAACTCTGGTGCGATCGTGCTGCGCTGGAATGCGCCTATTGACACTGCCGGATATACCCTCCTCGGTTATCGGATTGAGTCCTGTGTGGCTAATACCGAAACTTGCACTGTAGTTTCTCCGTTGACGAATGTGACAGTGCATACCGTCTCCGGCATTACCGCTGCGACCGCAGTTTCCTATCGCGTGACACCAATATTTACTCCCGGATCAATTCTTGGTACCCCCGCGAGATTCACCGTGGTTTCTGGAGTTGCACAAGTACCTGTAGCAAATACGCCAAATTATGTGGAGAACATCGCAGCTACTTACTCCACAACTGGAACTCTCTCCGATGTAACCTTGACCTGGACGAAGCCAAGCGCGGGAACCACTCCTACCGCTTACACTTTCTTTAACGGAGCATCGGGAACTACTGCGGTTGCTGGATCCACCATTACGGCGCTCTCTGGCGGCACTATGGTCTCGGGAGTATTCACCCCGACATCTGGCGCCACTTCCTTTAGTGCCAAGATCACTGGCGTCAACATCGTCTCGACACAAGCCCACTACTTTGGAATTGCAGGAGTCGCTGGCGCCTATACCGGGCTTACATCGTTAGTACCGCTCTATTTGATTCCACAAACCTTGGGCGTAGGTACTATCACTGGAACCACACAAGATTCACAGATATACGTCTCGTGGAGTGCGCCAAGTGGCGCGATTGCTCCGGTTACCTATCTAGTGGAATTGCGTTCGGCGCTATCGGGTAATGCGTTCACCACCGTCGCGAGCAATTACGCCGCAACAAATCTCTACATCAATGGACTTGTCAATGGCGTCTCGTATGACGTGCGCATCACCCCTTACTCCGCACAAGGTATCGGTACCTCCTCCACCGGAACGGGTTATGTGCCGGCTACCACTCCAATGCAGCCGGTGATCGTGGCTACTCCGCTTTCGGCCTCTTCTATTCGCTTGACGTGGGTCTTGCCAAGTGATGGCGGCTCACCGATTACTTCTTGGCAGATTTATCGCGGCCAAAACGCTGGTGCCACGCTCTACCAAACGATCTCGACGAACGCGGCAACCACATTTACATTCGACGACACGAGCCTTCCGGTTTCGAACAGTTATTACTACGCCTATCAAATCGTCGCGAACAACGCGAAGGGAACGTCTGCAGCTTCGACGCTCATCTACGGATACCCGATGGGGGTCTTTGGGCCTCCCACAAACGTCATTGCAACTGCGCAAGATAGCCAAAACACATTGACCTGGACAGCGCCGGTGACTATCGGACAACCGGTGCAGGGTTACCGCATTGAACGAAGCTTCAATGGTGTGGAGTGGTTGGTGCTCGCAGCTAGCACGGGTAATGCGAATACCTCCTACGTGGATCCAGGTTTGGTCAATGGCACTCCGGTCTTCTATCGGGTCGCCACGTTGGGCTCACGCGGTATGAGTACCTACTCGCCCGTAATCCCCATTATTTCCACGGGACCTTCGCCAGCTCCGGCAACGCTCACCGGCACGGGGCTAGATAAGCAGGTCTTCCTCCAGTGGCAGGCGCCGGCTACCAGTGGTGGATCACCAATCACGGGTTACCGAATTCTCTCTTGTACCTCTCCATCAATTTCTGGTTTCGGTGCAACCATTTCAAATTGTTCGACCGTAGTAACTCCTAATACCAACACCACCAACACTTCGTACACTGTTCCGTCGCTCTTAAACGGAACGACTTATTACTTTGCGCTCCAAGCAATCACTGCTCAAGGATTTGGCTATGTAGCCGCGACGACTGCGGTTCCACGCCAGGCTCTGCCCGCTCCATCATCGCTCACCGCCGCGCCAACAAATGGGTCTGTGGCACTTTCATGGACTGCACCCACCGCGCCCGCCGCATTCCCTGTGGAGGGCTACCGAATTGACGCATGCTCTCTCGTCACATGCGCTGATGCTGATTTTGTTACATTGACTGGAAACACTCAATCATCGTCTACTTCATATACTGCGAACGGACTCACGAACGGAACGATTTACACCTTCAGAGTTTATGGAGTGACTTCGCCCTTTAATTTGCTCACTCCCGGCGGCATCGTACTCACTACCTATGGCACATACGCTCAAATCACGTCACGTCCGCAAAGTGTTCCGGGAGTGCCGCGCTCCTTTATCGCCACCCCGGGGGATGGCCAAGTAACACTCACCTGGGCAGCACCCCTCTTAACCGGCGGCTTGGATTACTCCTACTACGTGACCGGAAATCCATTCCCAGGTTGGGCCGTTGCTCCGGGAACAAGTAATGGAAAGCTGCCTTCCTCGCAGACATCACTTGTTGTTCCGGGCTTGGTAAATGGAACGAGTTACTACTTCCAGATTTATGCAGTTAACGCTGTGGGCAATAGCTCGACAGTAAGCTCTGCCCCGTATCCAGTTGTTCCGGGTCGTTTGCCCTCAGCTCCTATGACTCTGGCAGTTGTGCCCGGTGATGGTCAGGCGACTCTCTCGTGGAGTGCGCCGTCTGACGCTGGCGGTTATTCGATTATTCGCTATTTGATCGAGCAACAAATTGGATCGACCTGGACGCCGCTCTCTCAAATCATTACTGGAACTTCTGTGACCATCGGCGGTCTCACTAACGGCATACAAGTTAACTTCCGAGTCTCTGCCGTGACGCAAATCGGTACTGGCATCGCATCGGCCACAACCGTGATTCCGGCAAAGATTCCGGCGTCGATCGTTAACTTCCAAGCTAGTGTTGGAGACGGTCGTGCGACTTTGAACTGGTTACCGCCAGCTGACTCTGGCGGTATGCCCATTACTGGATACCAGATTGAACAACTTTCGCCGACCTCAGTTGTCTATGCTACAAATGCTGCGCTTCCTGATAGCAGCGGGTTCCCGATCACTGGTCTTAATAACGGTACTTCATACCAATTCCGCATTGCAGCGGTAAGTACGATCGGCGTTGGAACGTACTCAACGGTCTTTGCGGTACCAGGCGATGTTCCACCTGCCCCTGTAAATCTCAGCGCTTCTTCAATCGGTGATAAGAGCTTTACGTTCCAGTGGGTGGCACCGCCACTACCTTCTGGCGTCGTCATTGGTCGATACGATCTTCAATACTCCAGTGATGGTGGCGCAACATGGATGCCTTCGTCCTCGATTACCGTCCCTAGTGGAACGACGTCTTACGTATTCCAAAATTCTTCAAGTGTGTCAATCGCGAATGGCTCTACCTACAGCGTTCGGATACGCGCGGTCAATTCCATTGGTAACGGACAATGGTCGACGCTGGGCGCCATCGTTCCCGGTGTTGTGCTTGGTGCTCCACTCAACGTAGCTGTAGTGCCTGGAGCAAGCGATGGCTCGCTCGTAGTTTCGTGGAGCGCCCCCGTTGATAACGGTTTAACGCCGCTCTCTTATCAAGTTGAGTATTACCAAAATGCGTCAACTACGGCACCGACCTCTAGCTACACGATTGCTTCTACCAGTGCACTTACCTCCCCATATACGATCTATGGGTTAACGACCGTTGGCAAGTACTGGGTGCGCGTATTAGCCACTAACCTCAAGGGGGCCGGAGCTTACGGATATCCGACCGTAGCTGCCACGCTCGCCGTAGGTGGAACCGGATTAGCTCCAGTTACGTCGCTCTCCACCAGTGCTGTCACTTCATCTACGGCAACTTTGACATGGGTAGTTCCGACGGGAACTATCACGGGCATTGAAGTGGAGACCACTACCGTTGCTTCGCCGACCAGCGGCGATTGGACCACTGTGGTGACAGGGCTTTCATCAAGCGCAACTACCTATGCGCTCACTAGCCTCTCGTCAAGCACAAGTTACACACTGCGCGTGCGCGCTTATGCCACGGTGGCTGGCGTGAAGTATTACGGCGGAGATGCTCGCGTAGCTCTCGCTACTCTGCCGGCTGCACCTATCGGCGCTGCCCCAAGTGGCGCAAGTTCGGCCTATGCCGCTGCACTTACGAATCCAACTCCAGTGATTTATTGGAAGGTGGGGGAGACCGTAACGGCGAGTACCACAGCAGTAAACTCGGGTTCTGGCGGCACGACGTTTAATGGCACCTACGCAGGCACGAACAATGCTTACCTGCTGCTTAACCAAGCTGGTGCAGGTGGGCGTATCGCGGCGAAATTCTCCGGCTCAACGACTTCTGGTACTGCCTCAGGAATTACTTCCAATAGTGCTACCACTGGAAATATCAACTTGACCGGTAATTGGTCCGCGGAAATGTGGCTCAACATGCCAGCCACATCGGTCACGGGGTACAACTACAACGTACCGATCCTTTCTAAGACGGTAAATAACACAGATACCACTGGAGAATTTATTCTCTTTGCAAATGGAGATCGCGAAAACTTGCAATTCCAACTCCAGAATGCAGTCACGATTAATGGCACCGTTCAACTTGGCTACTATCCGCTGGCCACGGCTAATGGTTCTCTTCGTCGCGGCATGTGGAATCACATCGTCATCGTGGTTGATTCCTTCACGATTACTGCTTACATCAATGGCGTCGTCTCTGCAATCGCTCCACGCCCCGTAAATGCCGTTACTAATTCGGTGACTGCGCCTCTTCGAGTCGGCGTGCAGGCGGGAGTGCTCAATAATGGAAATTACCCATATAGCTGGATGTTCTCTGATGTTGCGTTGTACACCTCTGCACTTACCGCAACTAATGTCGCGGCACACTGGACGGCAGGCGGAGTCGCGGCTACAGAAGCGGTGCCAGTGGTCAGCGTTGATCGCGCGACCCGTAAGGCCACTCTCACTTGGCAAGCAGTCAGTACGGGACTTGCCGGTAGTGGCATCAAGCCGATTACTGCCTATCGAGTGGAAATTTCGAATCAAAATGCAGGTACATCTACGTGGAATACCTTGCTCACGGTGTCGGGGGATACCACCACTGCAACAGTGGATGTCCCCGTGGCAATTCAAGCGAGCACAATTGATGGTGCGCTCAGTTCAAGTTTGCAATTTGGCGTCGCTCTGCGAGTGGTCGCGGTCAATAGCGCAGGGGTGGGCGCGCCGAGCCGCTCGGTATCCATTCAGTTAATGGACCCACCATTGGCGGTTTCGGGTTTGAGTGCGCTTGCCGGACCCAACACCGTGGGTCTTTCGTGGACAATTCCTGCCCAAGTAGGTGCGCCACTTGCCGGCTTCAAGGTGGAATCAAGCATCGATGGTCGTAATTGGATTCAAGCCGGTAGCAATTTGGCACCTACTGCGCGCTCGGCTTCGATTACCGGGTTGACGAATGGAACCGCTTACTCGTTCAAGGTGACCTCGCTCTACTATTCGACCTCCGGCGTACTTACATCGGGTGATGCATCAAACGTCAGCGCTACTCCATACGCTCCACTTGCGCCGCCGGCTGGAACTTCTGCCATAAGTGTTGTCGGCTCCGATCCATATAGCGTCGCGGTCAGCGCCGATACCCCACTCCTCTGGTGGCGTTTAGGCAACTTGAGTTCCGGGGCGTCAAGCGTCACGAACATTGGAAGCGCTGGAAGTGCACTCAACGGTGTTATTAGCACCGGTGTGACCCTTGGCTCTGGTGGCGCGCAATTAGCTAGCCCGACAAGTGCGGGACAGAACGCAGCGACTATCGCAGGTACCGCACCTTCCCCAGGCTCGATTACCTTCAACTCAGCAAATGATTCTGCAGATTACCTCTCGCTTCGCTCATTTACAGTTGAGCAATGGTTCCGTTTGAATGCGCTACCTGCTTCGGGCAATTGGATCAACCTTCTGTATCGAGGCACTGATTTAGCAGGCGGAAGTGCACGCAATTTCTCTGCTTGGATTTACTCAACTGGATACGTACAAGCCTCCATCTACAATTCCGCAGGAACGAATTTTTACGTGGCTTCAGCCGCTGGCGCGATTGTTCCGCAGACCTGGTACCACATGGTCTTTACCTTTGACGGATCGGTCTTAAAGCTCTACATCAACGGCCAACCCGCCTCGGCTACGGTCATGATTGATACCCCGGTATTGGCTGGTCCTAATGCTGGAGTATTTGCACTTGACCTATCCTCGAGCTCAAATCGATTCAACGGCCAAGTCTCCGACATGGCCATCTATACCAACGCGCTTTCCCCAGATCGGGTGCAGTCGCATTGGCTTTCATCCGTTTGGGGTAAGAAGTTCACCGCGCCAGCGCAAAACGGTGATGATCCATATGCCGCTCAGATTAAGAATGATGCACCAACTCTTTGGTGGCGCTTGAACGATTCCGCTACTGCAACGTCGGCCTACGATTCATCGACGAATCACTTTGCAAGCACAGCCACAGGTGTGGCCTTCGCGGCAACTCCTAGCCCGACACAGGCCACTGCGCTCTCTGCTGGATTTAACGGAGTGGAGTCGATGATTTCGCTTCCGGATACCGCAACGGTGCGTGGTGCGAGCGCCTCGAGTGGCACGACTTACAGCTCACATACGGTGGAGTTCTGGTTCAATGCCGCATCTCTGGTGAACGGAAAATGGTATTCGCTGCTCGGCAAGGGCGACTTCATGACCCAGTCGACCTCACGCACTACTGGCTTCATGCTCTATGGCGACGGAACTCTCCACGCCATTATGAGTGGCATGTACACTGCGTACACAGCCGCTGGAACGATTCAGCCAGGCCGTTGGTACCACGCGGCATACACCTGGAACGGTACCTCGCTGCTGGTCTACCTGAATGGCCAACTCGTGCCGACAACTCTCAATGCCGGTGCAAATGTGTCGATCAACGTAACGGATCCATTTACTGTGGGAAATAATCCGTTTACGACGGCGATGTTACCTTTCCGCGGTTCGATTGCAGAAGTTGCCTACTACAACGTCGCACTCTCCCCTGATCATCTCTTCGAGCACTACCAAGCATCCCTCTATGGTGAGCTCACTCCCATTTCTGCCGTCGCAACCAGTAACAAGGTTTCGCTCTCGTGGAGCGCGCCGAGCACCTCTGGCGGATTATCGATTGTTGGTTACAAGATTGAGCGCAGTGCAACAGTCTCAACTCTTGGATACTCGCCAAACTCGGTGCTCTCTGGCACGATCACCGTGGTTACGCCGAATACAGGTTCGGCTGCAACGACTTTCGATGACACTTCGGTGCAAAATGGAAACCTCTATTTCTACCGCGTGACCCCCATCACGAATGCAAGCACGTCGATTGCTAATCCTCAACCTTCTGGTGTCATTGCCGCATTCCCGGTCAATACTCCAAGTGCACCTGCTAGCCCCACGCTCTCTTTGTGGTCAAATGGTGGTGCAGCGCTCTCGTGGACCGCCCCGGTCTCCAACGGTGGCGCTGTCATTCTCGGTTACGTGGTGCAGCGACGGGTTGAAGGCGGCACCTACTCTGCGGATCTAGGCGTGACGACACAGTTGAGATACCGAGATACCTATCCAACCCCAGGTGTCACTTACTTCTATCAAGTTGCTGCCTATAACTCAGCTGGCCGTGGCGCATGGGCAGAGGTGAAGTTCGTTCCGAATATCGCTCCTGGAATTGTTTATGGTCCGCAGATAACGGCAACCGTGAGTGGCGCAGATCCTTATGCCACCGCAGTAGCAGCGGACTCTCCGCTGCTCTGGTGGCGACTGGGAGATACAAGCACAGTTTCTACAGCGAAGAATTTCTCTTCGTTGTTGACGACTATGGATGGCACCGTTGGAACTGGTGTGACATTTGGTGCCGCGAGCGGCGCCAACGCTAGCCCCACAACAAGCGGTCTAGGAACAGCTACGGTCGCTGGCACTTCCACCGGCGCAGGGGCAATTTCGCTTACTTCAAACGCATACACGCAACTCTCGGCCTGGACGCTGGAAACGTGGGTGCGCCTGGATGCGCTCCCCAGCGGGCTCAACTGGATGCGCATCGTGGGCAAGGGCAATGACGGCGCCGGTCGTAATTATGAACTTGCCGTCAATGCAAACGGTCAAGTTCGCGCTGTCTACGATGGCTATGCTGGAGTCACCACCGCCCTTTCGGTTCCTGGAGTAATGAAGGCGGTTAGTTGGTACCACTTGGTCTTCACATTTGACGGAACTAACTCGCGTCTCTATGCCAACGGACGCTTCTTGGCTTCGACTGCACTGACGATCGGTAATTACAACGTACCTCTCATTTCGACATCGACTACTTTTAGCATCGATCCTGTTTTTGCAACCGCCGGTTATACAAGATTTGCAGGAAAGATTGCTGATGTCGCTCTCTATCGAACAGCGCTCACTGACTCTCAGGCTTATTCTCACTGGTCTTCGAGTCTGCTAGCGCGTTCGCCAGCAACGGATTCGTACGCCACTGAAATCAATACAGACGCACCTCTGCTTTGGTTGCGTCTTAACGAAACCGGTACCGCGACCACAGCAGTGAACTCAGGTGCTGGTGGTTCGACTCTCAATGGAACGCTCACTGTTATTCCTGGTCGCGGTGATATCAGTCAAGGACCTAAGCCGGAGTTCACTGATGCGCCCACCACTTTAGGAAATAAGGCGATGGGATTTGACGGGCAAGGAGCCACGGTACGAATCGCCATGACTTCTACGACACAGGCGAATCGCGAAGCACTGACACCTGCGGCTGCCTCTAATACTTATTACGACGCTACCAAGGCATTTACCGTTGAAGCCTGGGTCTACACACCAAAGACGCCTAGTGGTTGGTACAACATCATGGCAAAAAATGCGACGGACAATAACACTCGCGGTTGGCAACTATCCGGTGTGAATTACCAGCTCTACTTCTACGTAGGTCCCGAATCCAAAATTTACACTGGAAGTGCTCTCAGTCCTGGTCAGTGGAATCATGTCGTCGCCACCTACTCGGGTGTGCCGAGTTCAGGTGCAAGTTCACTTGCCCTATATGTGAATGGAGCGATTGTTCCTTCGACCTTCTCCGATGGAGCGCTTTGTTCCACAGTCGTAGCTGGCGTCGCGACCACATACACACTCGCTGCATATGCCTCATGCCCCATTGCCACTCTTCCTCCCACATCTAACGATGTTTGGGTGGGTGCTGGACGATTCACGAGCACGGCAAATGACGCGACACAGGGTTCGCTCGCAGATGTAGCTTTCTACACAAAGACGCTCACGGCTGCAGATGTTTCCCGCCACTATCGCGCCTCGGTCTTTGCACAAGCCTGGCCGATCCGTGCCGTTCCCGGCGACGGCAAGATTGATTTGACGTGGAATGCACCTACGTTTGCTGGCGGTGCGCCAGTGGTGGGATACCGAATTCAATACCGCATCCAAGGTGGCGGTTGGAGCGACCTGATCGCTAACACCAACTCCACCGCCACTTCCTACACGCATTTTGGCCTTACCAACGGTACGAACTACGAGTACCAGGTCATCGCAAAGAACGTGAACGGCGAAACATCCTTTGCTCCTATGTATGCCAACGCCATGCCGTTCGCGCTCCCCGGCCCGGTCGCTACATTGTCGGCAACGCCTGGAGATAAGGCAGTGACGCTTTCTTGGACGGCTCCTCCATGGACTCTTCTCGGTGGCGTGCCAGTTTCGAATTACGAGTTCTCGTATGCAGATGCGCTGGGAACTTGGAGCACGCCTGTTCTTCTTCCCGCAGCGACTCTGACTTATACGCAAAGTGCGCTTACTCCAGGTGCAACGTACAAGTTCAAGATTCGCACCGTGAACGCGTTTGGTTATGGGCCTGATCCGATCTCGACTGCAGTTGTGCAATCGGGGCCTGTCTCTGGAGTTGCTGGTCTTTCGGCTACTGCGGGTGACGGCAGCGTAGTGCTCTCGTGGAAACCACCATCATCAACAGGTGGACAGACAGTTAATGGTTACAAGATCGATATGGGCACTAGTGGCGCCCTCGTTGTTGGTACTGGTGCGCTCGCTACATCATCTCCGGTGACTTCAAATACTGGCAACACATCGACGTCGTACACGATCACGGGATTGAGTAATGGCACGATCTATTACTTCCAGGTGTCGCCACTCTTTGGCAGCGGATTAACGGTAGGACCAGTCGGCATTACTTCGGGTACGCCAAACGTGGGTCCGGGTCCACCACTGAATCTTGCTTCAACTCCAGGAAACCAGAAGGTCACCCTCGCGTGGGCACCAGTCGTCAGCGATTCCTACCCCATTCTTGGGTACCTGGTTGATTACTCCACCAACGGTGGTCTCTCTTGGACTCCTTCAACACCATTCTTCGTCTCTGGTGGATCCGCTACTGGCGTTGTTGTGGGCGCTGCCGGCGCGGGTGGGGCAAACCTAGTGAACGGAACCGATTACCTCTTCCGGGTCCGCACACAATACGGTCCTGGTGGCGCTCCTCTTATTAGCGCAGGCACCACGATTTCTGGGCAGCCATTGGCTAACGTCACTGGCCCCACCGGATTAGTTGCCACCGCCAATGGTGCCGGAAGTGCAAATCTCACTTGGTCGCTCGCCGCCGATCCTGCGGGTTCGCTGACGCAGGCATACAAGATCGATCAGAGCACGGATGGCAGCAACTGGACTTCCTTGACTGATAACACTGGATCGCAGAGCCGTACGTATGCAGCGACAGATTTGACTCCAGGAACGCGCTATTACTTCCGAGTGAGTTCTATTACTTCGCTTTACACCACGCCACCGAGTGAGTCCGCAACAGTTTCAATCCTTGGTGCGCCTTCAGCTCCTGCTTCGATTTCCACCACATCCGGCGATTCAGTTATCGATGTTTCGTGGGGTGCGGCGCCACCTTCACCTGGTGTCACGGTTACCGGATACACGGTTGAGTACTCCATCAACAATGTTGATTGGGCGCTTATGGGTAATACGGATACTGCAACGAGCCACCTTACAAATTACGGTCTTGTCAACGGTGTCTCTTATTACTTCCGAGTTTCGGCAACAAGCACTGCTGGTAGAGGCGCCTATGTGACTGCCACTGCCACACCGGCGGCGCTCAGTGGTGCACCACTCTTAATGAATGCGACGGGTGGAGATGCAAGAGCCACTTTGACTTGGTCTGCTCCAAATAGCAGTGGTGGTGCCACTATCACCGGTTACGTGATTGAGCAGAGCCTCATCCTCGGTTCATGGAGTACCGCTGTGGGAAATACCAATAGTGCTTCCACAACCTATGTGGTCTCTGGTCTCACGAATGGCACCACAATTTCCTTCCGGGTTCGCGCTATCACCTCTGCCGGACCTGGCAATCCATCTGCTGGCCTTACGGTGACGCCTTACGCGTCGCCAAGCGCCGTACAGAACTTAGTTGCCATTGGTGGTGCACAGAGCGTTCAACTTACGTGGGATCAACCGGGAACTCTCGGTGGTTCCACAATGTCCTCCTATTTAGTGGAGCGCAGCCTCGATGGCGTCACGTGGACTAACGGTGTCACTCGTACGGTGACTCCAAGTGCGGCGACAACGGGAATCAACTACACCTACTCAGCCCTGACAAACGGCCAGCTTTACTACTTCCGAATCACGGCCACTACTGCTTCTGCGCTCTCAAGCACTCCCAGCCTCATCGCGGCGATTCCTGCGTCGCAAGCTGATGCGCCTTCAGGCTTCACAGCAACGCCGGATGTGGCTGGCACATTGAATCTTTCTTGGAATGCGCCTACCAACTCCGGTGGAACAGGTATCTCGGAGTACTGGATTGAATACACGGCCGGGGGAGTAACGCGCACTGCCAAGACTGGAAGCACCGATACTTCGTACTCACTTTCGGGCTTAACGGCCTACACGAGCTATGCACTTCAGGTGTATGCATACACGACTGCTGCCGGCACTCGATCAAGTACCGCAAATGCCACGCCACTGGGATTACCAGCGGCACCAGTTCTCGCTGATCCCACTACCTCTAGCCAACAAGCTGTCTTCGTCTGGCCTCGAGTTGTCGATAGCGCCACGGTCACTTCCTACGGCGTTGAGTACTCGACTGACGGTATGACGTGGAGTCGTGCGCTTGGTTCGCCATTCGCACAACCGGTCAGCGGAAATGTCACTGTGACTTTGAGTGGCTTGACCAATGGTCAGCAATATCTCGCGCGCATCACGGCAAATGCTTCCTCTGGCTCGAGTACATATGCCATGAAGAATTTCATTCCCGCGGGCGCACCTAATTCTCCATCATGGGTAGATACCACGCCGTCGAATGGCAGCGTTGCACTCCGCTGGTCTGCACCAAGTGATAACGGTGGCTCTGCGGTTTCTTCGTACACGATTGTGGCTACAGCATCTACGGGAGAGACAATTACCGTTTCGACTGGCAATGCGAATACATCGCTCGTCCTCACCGGCTTGACTAACGGGAAGAGCTACACCGCAAAGATCAAAGCAGTAACTGCGCGTTCAAGTGCGGGCGCCTTCTCGGCAGCATCATCAAGCTTCACGCCGGCTGCGAGCTCATCATCAGTGTCGGCCCTCAGTGCGACCGCTGAAGATTCACAAGTAACGCTGACTTTCACATCGGTTGCGGGGGCTTCGTTCTACGAGGTCGGTTGGAGTTCCTCTGACGGAACCGACGGACTCGAGGTGGCTGCGGGCAGCACTGGTTCTGCCCAAACCGTAGTGATTCCGCTCCTCACGAATGGACTCGATTACGTATTCACGGTAACTACTTTGAACGCCGCTCGCGAGACGCAAGGAAGCGCAGTCACCACTGGCACTCCTGGTAGTAGGCCAGATGCACCCACTGGAGTTACTGCCTTGCCTGGAGCCGGCAATGCCATCATTTCGTGGACGGCACCTGCAAATACTGGCGGAGCACCACTGACGGCTTACATCATCACGCCATCATCAGGAAGCGCGCTCAACACAGGATCGACTGCTACCAGTTACACCTTCAGTGGTTTGACGAATGGCACTCCGTACACCTTCACCGTGCAGGCAGTCTCTGGATTTGGAACGTCCGTTGCAAGTTCTTCATCTGGCGTTGTCATTCCTGCGACCGCTCCAGGTTCACCTACTGGCCTCACGGTCTCTTCGCGTAATCAATCGCTCTTACTTACTTTTGCGGCGCCGAGTTCGACTGGAGGCGTATCGCTCTCCGGCTACGTAATCGAAACCAGCGGTGATGGTTCGACCTGGATCGCTGTTGATCCATCGAATATTTCACGTGCAAGCGCTACTGCAACCACGGTGACGATCGCAGGCCTTACTAACGGCTCGGCAATCTTCGTTCGAGTGAGTGCTAAGAATGCAGCAAACGTTGTAGGCGCAGGTGCGGTAGCAACCGGAACGCCGTTAGCGCCTGCGGATGCACCCACATTTAGCGCAGTGGCAAGTGATGGAAGTGCAAAGGTGAGTTGGATTGCGCCTACGAATACTGGTGGTGCAGACCTTGATACATTCCGCATCTTGATCAACTACGGTGGCGCCTACGAAACGCAAACCGTGCTTGCGGGCGTCTCTGAATACACCAAGAGTGGCCTCACGAACGGCGTAGCAGTCAACTTCATCGTGCAGTCACACACAATCGCTGGTTACTCAACAAATAACACGCCTGTGTCGGTTACGCCGGTGGGTGTGCCCGGGCCAATCGCTATCGGTACTTTCACGCTGACCCCTACCTCCGGTCAAGTGGTCGCAACGTGGCTGCCACCAAGTAGTGATGGTGGCTCGGCGCTTACGGGCTATATCGCTGAAGCTTCAACAGACTTTGGCGCCAGTTGGAGTACGGTCGCAACTCTCGGCGCAAGTGATACGCGCACAGTAACGATCAGTGGACTTACAAATGGTGTCGCGGTCTCAGTACGTATCTCGTCAGTGAATGCGATTGGCACCAGTCTTGGCGTATCAAAGCAAGCCACCCCAAGTGGTCCTCCAGGACGTCCTAGTGGCCTTACGGCAACACCATCTGGCGTTGGCGTAGCAACGCTGACGTGGAGTTCACCTTCCGATACTGGCGGCTTGAGCATTACTGGGTACATCGTGCAACGTCGTGTTCAAGGAACTTTGACGTGGAGTTTGGCTACCGGTGATACCGGAAATAACGGTACCTACTATTCAGCAACTGCTCTCGACGGTGGTGTGACTTACGAGTTCCGTGTTGCGGCACGTAATCCAATCGCCGGTGACTATTCCGAGATCGCATCCGTAACAGCCGCTGGTAGTGCAGGTGCTCCTTCAATCAACTACATCACTCCATCTAACAAGGCGCTCGCTTTGAGTTGGAACGCACCAACTGTGGCGCCGGGTGTCACGATCTCGGGTTACGAAGTCGGATACAGCGCAGATGGTCGCAACTGGAATACTGCCTCTCCATCGCCTTCTGGCACCACGTACACGTTGGCACCCGCAGCGCCAAACGAATTGGTGAACGGTACTCCTTACCTGGTGCGTATCGCCGCGATTGTGGGTGGCGCATCTGGTACCTACTTCATTGGATTCGGAACGCCGGCAAACGTTCCAGCGGCGCCTACGAGCCTGGTAGCAGCGGCGCAGGATTCTTCAGTGTTGCTTTCGTGGACTACTCCTTCATCTAATGGTTCCCCCATCAGCGATTACCGCGTCAATATTTCGCCAGCGCGCGCAGATAGTTCGGTATCCGTCATGGTGGGATCTTCGTCGAACGCAGCTACGGTCTCTGGCCTCACAAATGGTGTGAGTTACACGTTCTCCATTCAAGCCCTCAACGTCGCCGGCTATTCAAGCGCCTCTGCTAGCGCAATTGCCACTCCACTCGTTGCACCAGGTGCTCCAAAGAACTTGACGCTCACTCCGTCGAGTGCAACCCAAACAACTCTGACTTGGATTGCTCCTGATACGACAACGGTGACTGCTACGCCCATCAGTTATGACCTGCAGTGGAGCTCGAACGGAATTACATGGTCAAACGTCGAAACTACGACTGCTACCGCATTCACCTATACCTTCACTTCTGGTGTAGCTGATGGCAGCAAGTTCTACGCTCGTGTAGCGGCTGTTACCGTGAATGGTCGCGGCGCCTTTGCTACCACGGCGATCAGCAAGGGTTGGAAGCCGTCTCCAACAACTGCGCCAGCGATTACCAGTTTGAGCGATAAGACTGTTGGTCTTTCATGGAACGCTCCGGCAAGCAACGGATACCCCATTGTGGGATATCGCGTTGAGTACGCTGCGCCTGGAACGCTGCAGAGCGGTTCCTGGACAGTTGCGTTCGCGAATACCGGATCCAACGGAACGAATGCACAATTCACGAGCAGCGCCCTCACTAACGGCACTGCCTACATCTTCCGCGTACTTGGTATTAACGGTGTCGGTACCGCCGAAACGGGTACCGCCAGTTCAAATGCCACACCACGTGCATTAGCTACCTCGCCACAATCGTTGATGGTTGGCCCAGCTACTTACTCAGTAGGTACTGACTCAAGCGGCAAACTCTCACTCACGTGGGATCCACCAGCTGCACTCGGTGGCGGAAATATTGCTTACTACTTAGTGCAGACCAGTACTGACGCAGTCACATGGAGCGCCGGAGATACCACCACTGCGGCACCTTCAAATGCTGGTCCGTTCATTGTGAGCGGATTGACGAATGGTCAACCTACATATGTCCGCGTTGCTGCGGTCACTGAAGTGGGTCCGGGCGCATGGGGTACTGGAAGCGCTACGCCGCGTACGGTTCCGTCGGGAATTTCTAATCTTTCAGCAACTAGCACTGATCACGCCCTCAACCTTTCGTGGACAGCTCCAGCCACAGGCGGTTCACCTATCGTGGGCTACGCGGTTTACATCGCACTTTCAACTGATGCCTCGTACACCTTGGTGACGAGCAATACCAACTCGCTCTCCACGAACTACACGGTCAACACAATCGGATCGAGCGCGCTCGCCAACGGCACGCAGTACAAGACTTATGTGAAGGCAATTAACGCTGCAGGTGTGGGCGCTACGTCCAACGTCTACACCGGCGTACCTGCTGGCCCCGCAGCTGCACCAGGATCATTGATCGCATCTCCATCGAGTTCTACGTCGGTGGGCTTGCTCTGGAGTGCACCTTCTGACTTTGGCGGCGGCAGCCTTACCGGATTTATGGTTCAGAAGAGTCTCGATGGTTTGAACTGGACGACACAGACCACCACTGGCCCCACCGTCTTCACCGGAACGGTCACCGGTTTGCTCGCCGGACAAACGGCCTTCTTCCGCGTCGCAGCTATCACTGATGGTTCTATCACCGGTAACTTCATCGTGAGCTCGGCAGCGCCTACTTCAACTCCAAGTGCGCCGCAGAGCCCAGTAGCATCACCCACCTCGCTTACTCAAGTCACTGTCACTTGGGCGCCACCTACAAGTAGTGGTGGTCGCGCACTCACTGGCTACCACATTGAGTACAAGTTGGCATCGGATACCACGTGGGTCACTGCGATCGATGACACCTCTTCTTTGGGTAGCAGCGTGGCACTCCTTACGGCCTACTCAATCGCTGGTCTTGCAACGGGTAGTACCTATGACATTCGCGTGGCTGCACGCAACGGTTCCGGTGCCGGCGATCTCGGTCCTACATCTGCAAAGGTCACCACCACGATCACGGCAGCGCCTGGCCAACCACAAGCGTTCGTAGCGACTTCTGGCGATCAACAGATCGTGCTCTCATGGAGCGCGCCAGTTGATGCCAGCTCTATCACCGGTTACAAGGTCGAGAAGTACAACGGTTCGTCATGGGTTACAGAAACCACTACGGCGACCACCGTCACTTCATACACCTTTGGATCGTTGGCAAATGGTTCGAACTACATCTTCCGCATCACGACCTTCAATAACTTGGGTTCCGGAACGCCGCTACCGATTAGCGCTACGCCATTCGGTGCACCTGCGGCACCTACCGCGCTCGCAGTGAAGCAGACCAGCGGTCAACTCCTCGTGACATGGGCACCACCAGCCACGGGCACCACCGGTGGATCTGCTGTAACTGCATACGTACTTGAGTTCACCGACTCCACCACTGCAACAGTAGAGACGGTCACGGTTACCGGAACGTCCTATTCGAAGAGCACGATTGTCGGACACACGTACCTAGTCCGCGCTGCATCGCAGACTGCACCGATCGCAACTGCGTCTGCTCCAAGCGGGCTCACCACAACGTCAACGACCACCGGCGCCTACAGTGCGCAGGTATCACCTACTGTCGCAGCACTGCCCACTGAACCTACGAACTTGCAACTCCTAGCAAGCTCAGGTGCCCTTCAAGTGACATGGGATACTCCAACTTCTGGCGCCCCAGATAACTACCTTGTCGATTACTCCACCAACGGTTCTATCTGGACGCGGGTAGCAACTGTTTCCTATAGTGCTGCACGCGTAGCAAACATCAACAGCCTCACCAATGGTGTGCCGATCCTGGTTCGTGTTGCCGGTTCAGTTGTTGCGGGAACTGGTCCATTCTCGGTGAAGAGCGCAACACCTTCAACGGTTCCGGGCGCGCCATCTTCAGTCACTGTCATTCGCCAGAATGCTGGTCTCTTTGTTACTTGGAATGCGCCAACTGATAACGGCGGTGCTCGTATCGATACTTACACAGTTCGCGTGGTGTCGAGTTCAGACACATCAACGGTTCTCGAGACCGCCACTGTGACCGGAGAAGTTTCCTCACGTCTGATGACCACGCGCGCCTTGAATACTTACAAGGTCTTCGTCACGGCCGCGAATGCAAATGGCGTGGGCGCGGGAAGTGCCTACGTTGCTGAAGTGAGCATTCCAGGGTCGATTTCAACCATCTCTAAGGTGGAAATCTCAACAGCTGGAGATCAGGTGATTCTCACTTGGAGTAGCGCCGTTGATGCCACTGAATATTTGGTGGAAACCCGCACTGCAGCTTCGAGCAGTTGGAGCGTGGGCACCGTGGTGACGGCACCTGCAGTAACAAAGACTCTTGTTGGGCTCACCAATGGTGCGACGTACTACGCGCGTATCACAGGTCGCAATCTTCAAGGATCTGGACCGAGCTCAGTAGTGGCGATCACTCCGATTCGTTTGGCTTCAGCGCCGCAAGAAGTAACTTCGCAGTCTTCATCACAGAGCACTGGACTCGTGCTCTGGAAGGCACCTGCTGATATAGGTGGTTCAGTAATCACTGGTTATGTCATCGAAACTTCAACGGTAACTGCCTCTGCAAGCACCGTGGTGCAAAACTCTTCAACCACCATCTTTACTCTCACAGGTTTGAACTCACCTGAAACTTATACGGTTCGAATTGCTGCTATCACGCCTGCGGGTCAAGGTCCTTGGTCGGACACGGCAACTTTAACGACGGTTCCTGATGCTCTTGGTATCACTATCTCCAATGTTGTTGTCACATATCCTGCAAGTAATGCAACGTCAATTTCCTGGACTGACTCCGATATCAACACGGTTTCTTACACAGTCTCCTACACCTATGGATTAAGTGGATCCTACGTAGATACGACAACCGCAACGCCAGCGATAGATCTGACGGCTCTCACCAACGGAACGAACTACTTTGTCCGTATCAGTTCTAGTAATGGTTCTACTTCCTCACCATTTGTCATCACCTCATTTACACCACGCACCTCTCCTCTTGCAGTGAATTCTTTGACAGCAAGTTCGAATATCGGAGCGCTCTCACTTTCTTGGTCGGCGCCAACGGACTTAGGCGGATTGCCGTTGATCGGCTATCGAGTCGCACTCTCTGATTCGAGTAGTGGACTTCTCTCAACGGAGACAATCACGGCAACGAGTAAGACCTTCAACGGCCTCTCCACAAGTGAGAGCTACACGGTTTCGGTGACAGCTGTTACCGGCGTCAACGGTGAGACTCCGCTTGTAGGGATAGATTCCACTCTTACTGGTTTGCAGGTATACGCCCGGGCAGCCGCTCTTTCAATCAATACGCCAACCCCGACCAGCGGGGGAGCGATCGTTACTTGGCCAGTGCCATCTGCTGCATCACTCTTTAACGGTACAAACCTCGGCTACCACGTCGAAGTGAGCACTTCGAGTTCGGCGTGGAGTGATGTGGCAACTCCAAGTATTTCCTCTGATGGCACCACCGCGACTTTGACGCTCTCCAGCCTGGTCAACGCAACCACGAACTTCATTCGCGTCAGCGTGCTCACAGAGGCCGGATATGGCGAGCCAGCTGTCACTGCAGTAACACCCACGGGTACGCCATCGAAGCCACTCGGTGTTGCCATAACGCCAAGTGATCGACAAGCAGTTATCAACTGGCAGACGCCTGCATACACCTATGGTTCGGTGATAACGGGCTACCGCTTGACCTATACCGAGTCAGGCACTGCAAATGTTTCTACCGAAACGGTGACTGCAACAACGACAAAGACAAAGACGGGTCTGACAAACGGCACGACTTACCGCGTTGAAATCGTAGCGTGCACACTTCCTGGCGCTGACTGCAGCTCACTTGTTGGCGACACGAGTACTGCAGTCGCGTTCACGCCATTTACTCTCTCGGAAAGCGTAGAAACGTTAACCGCCACGAGCGGCGATGCCCGAGTCACACTTGGCTGGAACACTCCTCGTGATAACGGTGGATTGCCGCTCGTCTCATACTTTGTTGAACGAAGCGAAAATGGCGCCACGTGGACTTCTGTGGGGAGTACGAATCACGTACTTGGAACGCCTGCTTATTCCGTTGTCGATACCGGAACATCTGGTGCACCAATCGTGAACGGCACTACTTACTTCTACCGCGTCACGCCATATACAAATGCCGGTCAGGGCCCAGCACGCACCATCTCTGCGCGACCAGCAGGTGCGGCTGGAAAGCCCACCGGACTTGGTGCAGTTGCCAGCAGTGGTCAAGCGCAAATTACTTGGAGTTCGCCGACGGTTGACGGCGGACGTGCCATCACGAATTACACGGTGCGCATCTCTCCCGTAGTGGGAGGTTCGGAGACCTTCACGGTGGGCTCGGCAACCACGTCATACTTGCTCTCGGGCGTCTCTAATGGTGTTACCTACACGATTTCTGTGGCGGCATTCAACGGTGCACTCGGTTCTTACTCCGACACCATTACCGCGACCCCTGCTGCATTAGCCGGGTCCGTTCAGGCACTGACACCAATCACGGGTCAGAGTTCAGGATTGGTTCGCCTTGAGTGGGATACCCCCACAGTTGCCGCTGGTATCACCAACTACTTAGTCGAGAAGAGCCTCAACGGATCGGTCTGGTCAACACTCACTTCTCTCTCGGCAACGAGTGCGGGGCATTATGTCTACGAAGCCACTGGCCTCACCGATGGCACTAGTTACTTCTTCCGCGTCAGCGCACTCACTGCTGCCGGGACTGGCCCCGGTGCGGTGACATCTTCCACGCCGACCGGACCACCTCCGGCTCCGACGGGCCTGAGCGTGAGCTCGGATCAAGGCGCGGCCAACATCGCTTGGAGCGCACCCATTTACGTCGGCGTCGTAGCTAGTTACGACATGGAGTACTGCGATCTGACTGCAGTATCGAGCGCCTGCACCACGATCAACCTTGGCTCATCGAGCACTCGCACTTCAGTATCTGTCTCTAATGGAAAGCCATACTCCTTCCGAGTGCTCGCGCGCAGCTCGACGTCGGCCGGTACCTGGAGTGACACCGTCACCGCAACTTCCTACTCACCACCGGGTGCACTTTCTTCGCTTAACACAGTCGCTGGTAATGCGTCAGTGGCGCTCTCATGGAATGTCCCTGATGCAACGGCCCTTGGCGGCATGCCGACACCTGTATACGTTGTTGAGTACTCCGGTAACGGTGGTGCGAGTTGGACCCTCTCCGCTTCGAGCATCACTGGTCCCACGAGTGGCCGAGTAGCTACCAATATCACCGGCCTCACTAATGGAACTTCGTACCTCTTCCGTGTTGCGCTCTTTAACGCCACGACCTCTCGCTACGGCCAATACTTAGTCTCGGCTGCCACTCCAGCCCGCCGCTCAGATGCACCCACTGGGCTTACTGCGCTCTTGCCTCTTCCTGCAGCTGCCGGTGTGGTGAATGTTGCGTGGGTTGCACCTACGTCAACTGGTGGATTCCCGATTACTGGATTCCAGATTCAATACGTCACAAGTTCGCCAGGAACCACGCCGCCGACCACGGGTTGGTCAGTATTGATCGGATCTAACAACGACGGCTCGAGCACGACTTACCAAGCAACTGGTCTCTCGTCGAACTATCAATACACCTTCCGCATAGCCGCAATTACGCCAGCTGGTCTTGGTGACTTCTCACTGGTTGATGATGATTCCACGATAAAGCCAGCAGGATTCGCGGCAGCACCAGCGGCGATCAATGCGGTAATCAATTCTTCAACGGCTGTTACCGCTTCTTGGAGCTCCGTACCCGTGGGTAGCCTCGGCGGCGGTACCTTTGATTGGTATCGCGTGGAGCGCAGCGCGAATGGTGTTGATTGGACGCTTGCCGACACCACAACAGCGCTCTCGTATCAATTCACTGGATTAACACCTGGTGATCGCCTCTTTATTCGCGTGAGTGCGAAGACCTCTGCAGGTGTGGGCGATGCCGCGGTCACGCTGGTAACTCCAAGTGCGATTCCATCCATACCAGTCATTGGTGGGGTATCGGCAAATAGCGATGGCACCGCAACTGTTACGTGGACCGCCGGAGCAAGCAACGGTTCAACAGTGACGAGCTACTTACTTGAGCAATCTACCGATGGCTCAACTTGGATCTCAGCCAAGACCACCGAGCCGCTGCTGGCCACCTCATCTTCGTCATACTCAGCTAACGTCATCAACTTGCAAGCTGCAACGACGTATCGATTCCGCGTGAAAGCGGTGTACGCAGCAGGCCTTACCTCGGCTGCCACTGGCGCGAGCGGGATCGTACAAGTGGCCCTCTCATCAACTCCTGGCGCACCACAGAGTTTGGTCCTGACTCCGGGTGATGGACAGATCGCGATTACGTGGCAGGCACCGGTGGTTGATTCTTCGACTGCTTCCATCACCGGTTACGACATCGATCGCAGTACCGATGGTTCGACGTGGGCAATTGTGGCCCGCAATGTCGCAGCTGGCGGAACGCTCGCATCCACCATTTCGCCGCTCGCTAACGGCGTGCGTTACTACATCCGTGTTACGACGGTTTCGGCTCTGGGTTCTGTCGGAAACGCTGTCAAGAGCGCAACACCTGCAACGCTGCCGAGTAGCGCAGAGTCACTCACCGCAACAAGTGTTTCGTCGACGCGTATTGATCTGGTGTGGAATGCACCAGCGAATACTGGCGGCGCCGAAATCTTGGGTTACACCATCAACATCAATGATGGTTCAGGTTGGGCTCCTGCACTTAACGGCGCTCGCGTCGTCTCTTCACCGGCATCAATCACGGGCCTTACCCCCGGTACTTCCTACGCTTTCCATATTCACGCAGTTAACTCGGTCGGCGAAAGCGTTCAGAGTAACGAAGCGAGCGCTCTTACCTTTATCAACGCTACGGTTCCACAGAACTTCCGTGCACGTGGTGGCGGAAGTGGAACTGTCATCCTCACGTGGGATCCACCTGTCTCCACTAATGGTCTTGCCGTGACCTCCTACACTGTCCAATACTCGTTCGACGGTGGCTCCTGGACAGTTGGAAGTGTTTCGGGAAGTACCTTGACTAAGACGTTGACAGGTTTGGTGGATGGCCACACGTACTTCTTCCGCGTTCAAGCTATTACGGCATCAGGTAACGGTGCGGTAGCGGCCACGATTGGTATCCCAGCAACCGTCGCCGATGCCCCTACTAACTTGACTGCTGTGGTCTCCGGTGACCGTCGCGTCTCGATCACTTGGACGGCGCCCACAAATACTGGCGGAACGCCGGTAACGGATTACCAGATCGAAACCTCTGTAGATGCAGGCGTCACGTGGACCATATTCACTAAGGGTGGCGCGATCACCTCACCGTCCTTTGTACTGACTGCACTCAACGGCGGAGTCGATTACCAGATTCGCGTGAGCGCTATCACGAGTGCAGGTACTGGTTCGGCATCTCTTCCTGCGATGGCAACAGTGCTGGCGCTTCCGGCAGCACCTGCGGGCGTTGTGGTCACTTCGCAAAACTTGAGCCTCAAACTCGATTGGAGCGCGCCCAGCGGCCTAGTCACGAGTTACCGCGTGGAGTACAGCGAGAATGGATCTACGTGGACCACGGCTACCACTTCCGCTGGCTTGAACGCCACCACTTCGGCGATCACTCATACAATCACCGGCTTGGTGAATAGTCGCCTCTACTTCGTCCGTGTCACAGGTACGAATGCTGCTGGAATGGGAACCGGTGCGGTCACATCAGGCATCCCAGCTACCACTCCTTCTGCTCCAACTTCATTGACGGCCAGCGGAATTATTAACCAGGTCTTGCTCTCCTGGGTTGCGCCACCAGCGACAGCTATTGGTACTGGTGGTGCACCTATTACGGGTTACAAGATCGAGGTGAATGATGGCGGCGGATGGAAGACTTCCATTGCAAACACTGGATCGTCTTCAACGTCTGCGCCTATCTCCACTGTCGATGGCACCGTTGCTCTCTCGCCGAGCGCCTCACCGTCGTACCAATTCCGCGTTTCAGCAATTAACAGTGCGGGTGCTGGTACGGCAAGTAATATCGTCACTTCGTTGCCGATTGCGCAGCCAGGCGCCGTAGCCTCATTGACCGCAACCCCATCATCGGGTCAAGTCACTCTGAATTGGTCGGCATCAACTGGTTCACTCGTAGGTTACGTTGTTGAGCGCAGCACGAACGGCACTACCTGGACCACTGCCACGACGACATCACCGAGCACTCTCTCGTACTTAGCCGCAGGGCTTACTAACTCGACCACTTATTACTTCCGCGTGTCAGCGCTCAGTAACGTAGGTGCTGGTACCCCAGCAGTTATTAGCTCGATGCCAGTCAGCACCCCTGGCGCACCCACGAGCTTTGCGGCTGCAGTGGTCGGTAGCACTGTGAAACTCACCTGGGTTGCTCCGGTAAGTAATGGTGGCGCGGCCATCACAAATTACTCGGTTGAGTCATCATCTAATGGCACCACTTGGAGCGCGACTTCAACGCAGCCATCGGGTACCGCAACGTCGGTATCGCTTACTGGAATTTCAGGAACCCTCAGTTACCGCGTTAAGGCGGTTAACTCGCAAGGTAGTAGCCCGGCAAGTAGCGTCGTGACTGCGCAAGCATTATCAGCACCTTCACCAGTAGGCGTGCTCACACTTGTTCCACTTGACTCTTCGCTTCGTGTTGATTGGAGTGATTCGAGCACCACCACTACTTCTTATCGTGTGGAGTGGGCCCTCGCCTCTAACGCTTCACTCTGGACCGCGGTATCTCCTTCCGTACCTAAGCCAGTGAGCGGTAGTGCGGTGACCACAACCATCAGTGGTTTGACGAATGGCATTGCCTACATGGTTCGCGTTAGCGGTGAGAACAGTGCTGGTATTGGTGCATCCTCCATTGGCGCTGGTACACCACGTGCACCTGCGGCAGCTCCAGCAAACTTCCAAGTTCTTAATGACAATGGTGATGCAGTTCTTTCGTGGACTGCGTCTGCCTCTGGTGGTGCACCTATCGTTGGTTACCGCATCGAGACGGCCACCGCTGGAACGTGGAGCGTGGCGGTGGCAAATACCAACTCAAGTGCCACGAACTATCGCGTTACTGGTCTTGCTATCGGAACGACCTACTCGTTCCGCGTCACTGCGATCACTAGCGATTCATACGGGTCGCTAGTGGGAAGTACCTCTGCAGAAGTTTCCTTGACTTCGGTCGCTGCGCCAACATCTGCCACGACCATCACGGTCACGCCAAAGAACGGCGCAGTCGATCTTGCCTGGACAACAGTCGCTGATGCGTTGGCCTATCGTGTTGAATACAGCACCAACGGAGTGACGTGGACCAACCTCTACGCTTCAACGCAGCTGACCTCTATTAGCAACATCAGCGGTCTCACGAATGGTGTTAACTACTTCTTCCGCGTCACCGCCTTCAACGACATCGGGCCTGGTCCAGCATCGATCGCATCTGAGGCGCCACGTGGCCCAGCAACCAAGCCGTTGAGCATCGGCGCGGTGGCCGACTCCAACCTCGGAGTGAGCTTGAGTTGGTCGGTACCGTCCTCTACCGGTGGTGTGGCAATCCAGAAGTACCGCATTGGAGTAACGCCAAACGGTGGATCACGCACGACTGTTGATACCACCGACAATGCGACGAACTACCGAGTGAGTGGTTTGACTAACGGTGGAACTTATATCTTCGACGTGTCTGCATTGACTGCTCAGACCGGTGAAGTCACCTACACCTTGGGCGCCTCATCAGACACCATTACTGCGGTTGCAAACCTCTCCACAAGTTCGCTGGTGGCACCGGCATCGTTGAGTTTGGCAATTGCAGCTAAAACGCCTTCGGTTGCTATCCGGATAACGTGGACCGCGCCAGTCGGTGTCACACCTACCCGCTACCTCGTACAAGCGGGCGAGCGGTCAACGACTGGTACCACAGTCTGGCGTCCAGTTCGCGTGAGCAAGGTAGATGCGAATTCTTCGCCTGTAGGAGGAACGGATTGGTTCATCACTCCGACGAGCGATACCAGCACTTCTACCCCGTCCACCGTGCTCGGCGGCAGCGTTCTATCGATCGATGTCATTGGCCTCTACGACACCTCGACCGCCACGACATCTTCAGCCTTTACCATCGGTCGCTCATATGTCTTCCGTGTGATCGCCGATACGGGAATCACCTTCGATAACACAACTGTTCGTGGTGGCGTGAGCTACCTCAAGGCCAAGACCCTAAAGAGTGCGGCCCCAGTTGCTGGTCCAGTTATCCCAGTGAAGAGCGTCAACCTCGTCACTGAAAATAGCGATGGTTCCGTGGCCACTGTGGCGTTGACTTCCGTACCTGATGCGCCTACTTCAGTGCTTGCTAACAACGTTGGTCCAAGCAAGGTGGGTGTCACGTGGACCTCTCCATTGAACACAGGTGATCTTCCACTTGATGGATATGAAGTCACCATTGTGAATGGTGGAAGTACCGAAACCGCTACCGTCACTTCTAACTCATATATTTACTCTGGTATTGCCGGCGTAACGTACACCTTCACAGTCAAGGCCATTAACGCAGAAGGCCTTTCAGTGGCTTCGGCTTCGGCGTCGGCCACCGCGCGCGCGGTGACGGCCATCGTTCCTACTTCGGTCGCAACTTCTCTCGGTGCCGCAGACTCGGGTCGAGTCACCTTAAGTTGGTCAGTTGCGTCCGAAAGCGATGTCACTGGCTACACGATCGAGCGTTCCGAAAATGGTGTGACTTGGACGGCGATTGGTGCGCTCACCGTCGCTTCATCTGGTTCTGCCACCTCGCGTAGCTTTGTGGTGGGTAATCCAGCCGCGACGGGTGCAATCAACGGCAATCCCGCACTTATTTCCGGACATGCTTACTTCTTCCGCGTCGCCGCAACCAACAGCGCTGGTGTCGGTTCTTACGGATCGGCTTCAGCAATTCCACTTGGCACGCCAAACGCGCCAGTAGTAAGTGGCGTCGGGCGCGATGGTTCGGCCATTCTGCTCTGGAGTCCACCAACTGATCCCAAGGGTCGCAGTATCACTGGCTATGAAGTGCTCTATCCAAATGGTTCTGCCGTCTCCTGTGGCACCTCAGGTCTCGAGACCTCCTGCACGGTGAGCGTTGGTCAAGGCGGTGCAGCCATCGTGAACGGAACGCCTCTTACGCTTCGGGTCCGGGCCACCTTCGTCGACGTACTGAATATTGGAACTCCCGGTCGTGGTGATTCTTCAACCGTCACCGTCACTCCCGTGGGTGTCCCCGATGCGCCGATTTCAGGAAGTTCAGTAGCAACCAGCCGTCAACTCGTACTCAACTGGTCGATGACTGGCGCACCTGGATTCTCGGCGGCCAACGCACCAACGGGTTACGAAATTGAACAACTCACGGGTGGATCTTTCAATACCATTGCCACCATTTCGAATGCGACTACTTTTACTTATACGGTCGGCTCACTTACCAACGGTACGAGCTACCTCTTCCGCGTATGGGCGAAGAACGATTCGGGTCGCTCAGCAACTGCACTTCTTATTAGCGGCACACCAGTCGGTGCTCCTGGCGCATCAGGTTTGGCGCTCGCAGTAGCACCCGCTTCCGTCACCGCATCGTGGACGCAACCTACCGATACTGGTGGCCGTCTCATCACTGATTACATCATCACGGCAACGCAGGCCTCCGTGCCAGTCGATACCAGTGCATGTGTCGGCACTGCCATGACGTGCATCATTGGTGGATTAACCAACGGAATTCCAGTTACCGTCACGGTGACTGCAAAGAATGAAGATGCATTGCTTGGCACGCCAATCTCACTCACGGCCACGCCAGTTGCCTTGCCGTTGAGTGTCTCATCACTTGATGCGGTCAGCCCTGTCTCGCATTCGATTACCCTCACTTGGACATCTGGAGTTAGTGGCCACCGCGTGGAGCGCAGTCTTAACGGTGTTACTTGGACCGTGCTCGCGCCAGCTGATACCGCTTCCTCTCCGATTACTGATAGTGCGGTGCCAAGCGATGGTGTCGATCTCTTCTACCGCGTTTCTGGAATTAACGATGCAGGTGTGGGTCCAGGAACAGTGATCACTGCGCAATCAAAGGGTGCTGCATCCGCGGTACAGAACATTCAAGGAACGCAGCAAGATCGCGCAGCGCTGATTAGTTGGGATCTGCCGGCTTCAACTGGTGGACTATCGATCTCTGGTTACAAAGTCACGGGCGAGAAGTACGAAGCATCCGCGTGGGTAGCACTCGCTGGTACCCAAATCGTCTGCGGCGCCACAACCACTTCTTATCAATGGACTGGTTTGACCAATGGCACCGCCTATCACTTCACAGTCTCACCATTTGCAGTGATCCCTGGCCACACTCCTGGCTTGGATTGCTCAACGTGGAGTGTGACCTCAGCCGACTTCTACATCGGAACCTCTTCGACTACTGGAAGCATCACGCCTTCTCCAGTCCCTGGAGCTGTCTCGGGTCTTGTGGGCACTGCAGGCGATGGCAAGGTCACTTTGAATTGGGATCCACTACCAGGTGCTGCTTACTACGTCGTCGAAGCGAAGGGTTCGGTCGGACCAAACTTCGCGACCGTGACGTGCGCGAACGACACTCTCACCACCTGCCTCGTTGACGGCCTCATTCCTGGCCTCACCTACATCTTCCGCGTGACTGGTATTAACTCTGCTGGTGCAGGCGCGGCATCACTTTCCACCGTTACTTTGGTGGCTTATGTAGCACCACCGACACCACCCACACCTTCAACGCCCAGCACGCCGAGTGGCGGTGGCGGTACGACTATCGTCTACATCCCAGCCCCAGCGCCGACGGTGACCACCCCGGTTGCGGTACCAGTTGCCGCGCTTTCCGCGCCGGAGAATTTGACCGTCACTCCAGGAAATCGCCAACTGACGATCTCTTGGTCTTCGGTTAAGGATGCCAAGGGTTATCACATCCAAGTGAGCCTTGATAGCAATACCTGGAAGAAGTTTGCCGATCTTGGCGCTGATGCCAAGGGCACTATCGTGGCCGGTCTTACAAACGGTGTGACTACATACGTGCGCATCGTGCCATTCGCCGAAAACGACGGTGCTGGCGCCGTGGTGGCCGCTGCTCCAGCAACAACACCGGAGGCACCTGCCAAGGTTGTTGTCACGCCTCATGACAAGTCGATCGACGTTGCATGGCAGAAGCCAAATGACGATGGCGGCTCTATGGTCACTGCTTACCAAATCGAAATCAGCATTGATGGTGGCGTGACTTGGTCTCTGCTACGTCAAGTCGATGATCAAGTCACCGCAACGACCTTGGACAACTTGCGTAACGGCGCTAGTTATTCGATCCGTATTTCTGCGCTTAATAAGGTGGGCAAGGGCAAGAGCGGATCTGCAAATACGTCCACCGTCATTGCGGTCGTTCCAAGCGCACCAATTAAGGCATCCGTCGCTCGTGGTGGAAGTCGTGAGCTCGTAGTGACGTGGCAGAAGCCTACAAACTCCGGTGGAGCGACAATCACTGGTTATCTCCTCGAGCAGAGTCGTGATGGAGTTATCTACACGAAGGTAGGAGCGCTTTCCTTGAGTGCCACCACTGCAAAGATTTCCGGATTACAAAACGGCACCACCTACTTTGTTCGCTTGAGTACGGTGACCGAACTGGGAGCTGGTGGCGCAACTGTCGTCAGCGGCACTCCTGCGACCGTCCCCGGCGTCATCGCTAAGTCGCCACAGCAAGTGGCTTCCAGCGACGGTCGCGTATTTATTACCTGGAGCGCACCAGTTGATGCTGGCGGCCTCTCGGTGACCGGTTACCAGGTGGAGCGAGCAGCTTCCGTCAAGGGTCCTTGGTCAATTGCGATTGCGAACTCAGGTAGTGGTCTCACACGCGCAGAAATTACTGGGCTCAAGATCGGCGTTGACGCATTCGTACGAGTCAAGGCAATCAATGAAATTGGTGTCGGTGGAACATCTCCGATCATCACAGTCACTGCAGTAACCCCGGCCTCTGCTCCGCTTAAGGCGTCGATCGTGCGCTCCGGTAAGACAATTTCCCTGAAGTGGAGTGCGCCAAAGAGCGATGGCGGAAGCGATGTCACCGGCTACCAGATCGAAACTAGCCGCGACGGTCGTACGTGGACAGTATTGATGAGTGCGCAGAAGCCACCGGCAGTGATAAAGCCACCGAAGAGCGCCACCTTGATTCGCGTACGCGCAGTCACCAAGGCTGGCAAGGGTGCACCTTCGGCAGCCTTCCCGATTAATAACTAGAAAAGTAACTTCGTCGCTTTAGGAAATTAATCCGCTATCGCGCGCAGCTTTATAAAGACCGGTTTTAGTGCGCGCTTCAAGTCCGGCGTCGCGATACTTCTCGCGTACACGATCGATATATGACTTCGCGGTGGATGGCGCGATGTCCATTCGGCGAGCAACCGCATCAAGTTTTAGTCCTGATGCGTAGAGCACTAATGCCCGTTGTTCTTGTTCAGAAAGTGAGATGTTCTGTGATCGCCGTGCTAGTAAGGCGCCGGCAAGCTCTGGAGATACGAATGAATCGCCTCGCAAAATGGACTCAACTGCGTCGAGGAGCTCACTAGTCTTGGCACGTTTGGAGACGAACCCATCGGCGCCTGCGATCATCACGGCCTGCACGGTGCTTGGTTCGGCGAGTGCACTCACTACGAGGACTGGAATTTCAAGGGCCGTCAAAAGTGAAATAACATCCGCAGGCGACCTGCCGTCACCGAGATCTAAATCCACGATCGCAATGGTCGCACTTGTCTCGCGATGGGCAGCAACCGCCGCCAAGACATCAGATCCTTTGTAGACAATCTTTAGATTGGCATAACGCAAAGAGAGCTGAGCGAGAAGAGACTCGAGCACTAAAGGATGATCTTCTAGCAGGATAAACGAGGGCATGTCGCCTCCTTTCCAGATGCAGTGATAACCAGTCAGCGCTGCTCTTCGAATTGAACGGTAGCATTTCAACGTGGATATCAAGCGTTTTTGGGTGGCGCCGGCTCCTACCTTGGCCCAACGAGTCGAGCAGGTCACCAATCTGGCTTCACAGGTGCTCGTCGGGCTCTCCGTGATTGGTCTACTGTCCATAGCTATTTGGCGAGGCGATCGGAACCTGGCCATAATTTTTCTTTTTGCACTTGCTCTTGTTCTTCTCTCTTATCTTTTGCTGGGTAGGCGCTTTGCCTTCCTACCGGTGCTACTAGCGCTCTGGATCACTTACCTTGCACCTTTGCCAGGTATTGGATCGCCGAAAATTTTCATTCCGGTTACCTTTCTCAGTTTTATGGTGGCCCTGGTTCCCACCTTCCTTCTAGAGGCGCTTCCAGCGACGGTTGTTTTACTCGGAACAGTGAGTTACGAGGCGTGGGTAGTCCTTAACCCAACTCCCGGTATGAATCTGGTGGCCTCACTCATCCATGGTTTTCCGATCATTTCGCTTTATCACCTTGCATTAGGCCTGGGCTTCATCGTGACCCGCCGCGAAGCGATCGCAAACGCACACTTGATCGACGAGCAGGAGAAAGAGTCTCGAGAACTAGACGAACAAGCGGTAATTTTGGACACGATTCGACTAGATCGACAATCGATGCTGCAACGTCTTCATGAGACCGTGCTGAATACGCTCGGCGTAATTATTCGCAGCACGGATGCCTCTATTCCAGGCATATCCGAGCACTGTGGCGCTGACCTTGAAGTTCTAGATGAATGGCAGCGAAGCGATTTACCGCACGATATTCAAGAAATCGTGGATGAGGCTATTCAACAAGTTCCCACCGATCGATTTGAAGTCAAGGTTTTCCCAGGAAAAGTAATCACACTAAGCGATGAGATTTCGCGTCGTATCGGAGCAATTCTTCAGGAATTAGTGGCTAATGCCGTTCGACATTCGCAAGGAAATCTTATTCAAATCTCATGGCGAGTTATTGAAGAAACAAAAATTGAATTAGTTGTCCGCGATAATGGAATTGGTTTTATTCAAGAGAATTCAGAACGGCTTGGTTTGCGAGTTATCGTTCGTGAAAATGTTGACGCCTTGCATGGACAGCTTATATTGAAGTCAGAAGCAGGAATTGGCACCACAGTAACGATTCGTGTGCGCCTCGAGGCAGACGAGCGAGCAATCGCGCGGGCGCATCCCTCGATTATCGGGACTCCACACAACACATCATTACTTGCTGCCCGAGGAGTTTTCATATTCCTTCTCGTGGCTGCGCCGCTGCTTGCGCAAGATTCGCATTATCGAAATTGGCTTTTTATACTTCTCGTAACTACAGCACTTTTTCATCTCACATTTGTTACAAAAAGAAATGTGCCCCGTCTCTGGTTACAAATCCTGGGTGTGTTCCTGGCCGAAGGTTCCCTTTGGTGTGCTTGGGCCGGATCAGATACATTTGTAAGTGCCAAGCCAACCCAATGGATTGCGAATGTCGCAATCATCTCTGGCTTACTCCTCGCATCCAGTCGCCAAGGCCTTGCTCGTTGGGCTTTGCTTCTGCTCTCGTTCGTACCGCCCTTCATTCTCTGGAATATCACGAGTGATCCGGAAGTCCAGCAACTCCTCAAATTTCCGCTCCTTTCAGGTTTGATCTGTACTCCCATTCTCTTCTTGGCAACCGTCCTTGCTCGGCAACAAAGTACCCAAGTTCGCACCAGGGGAGAGACCATTCGATTGGCAGTTTTGGCAGAGGCACAACGTGCCAAGTTGGCGATCTCCCGGCTGGAGAGATGGAACTCAGCAGTTCGTAATGCTCGAGAGTTGATGACGGAAGTAAGAGATGGAATTCCGGTAGATGACGCTATTCGTCATAGGGCCGAGGTGGCTGACTCGCAACTACGTGCTCACCTGCAGATTGATCCAGATGAAGACGGTTCTTTCGCGCGCTTAGCCCTTGAACTTTCTGACGCATGCTCACGGCGCGGCAAGGTGCTCCACGTAGTTGTCAATGAAGTCTCTAAGAGCTTCGAACCGATTCCTTACGAAGTAGATAACTTCGTGCGAGCGCTGGTGAACGAAATGGATTCTCAAGGGCGTTTAAGAATTATCACTCTAGAAGACCAAGAGATAATGAGTCTTACTTCTTCACTCTCCGGGGAGAATACGAGTTTGCAGATGTATCAGGATCAGTTGAAAATGTCGGCACTTTCGGAGTGGCTCTATCGCGACACTACGCTCTCCATCGAACTTTTATCACAGAGTGAAATTCCGGAAATTTGGATCAATATTTCACGGCCGATCAAGCAAACTTCTTAAGTGAAGAGATCGCTCCAATTGATTAACGCAGAATCCAATGCTCGACAGCGGGCGGTGCGGCAAAGAAGGGCGAAATAGCCGCGCGCCAATCTGTAAACCTAGGGGATTCTCTAAACCCGACGGTATGCGCCTCCAAGGTCTCCCAAGCGATAGCCAGCATCACAACGTCGGGGCGCTCAATGCCACGGTGCACATGAACGTCGATAAATCCCTCTGCGCCACGAACGATGTCGAGCGCGCGCTTTAATACCTCTTCGAATTCGTCAGCGCGCCCGGGGGACACGGTGATGTAGGCAGTCTCCATGATCATGGGTCGATGGTAACCGTAGACTTCTCACATGTCTGAGTTCACCGCCATTTTGCTCACAGGCGGAAGCGCGCGTCGCCTGAGTGGCATCGATAAAGCAACCTTAAAAATTGCGGGGGAGAGTTGCTTTGTTCGAGTGCTTTCCGCCCTGCAGTCAGCGTCAGCGATTATCGTCGTGGGGCCACCTATTGAAGTGAAAGACGAGCGAATCACTTTTCTGCAAGAAGAACCGAAAGGCGGGGGACCAGTGGCAGCCCTTGCGGCAGCCCTTGGTCATATCTCTACCGAAAGAGTCGCGGTCGTTTCGGTTGATGTTCCGCTCGTCTCGGGAGCGGTTGATGAATTAAGAGCGCAGTGGCAGCCGACTGATGTTGCCCTGGTGGCCTCTGACGGCATGCACGAAAGTTATTTAGTCTCAATATTTAATGTCGAGGCGTTGCGGGCCGCTATCGCTGCGCTTGCCACTGCTGCGAACGCCTCAATGAAATCAGTGCTCGCGTACTTGAATTATCGGCCGGTGATAGTGAGTAACCCCGATATGTTGATTGATGTGGACACCCCAGAAGACCTCGCAAGAGTGGAAGCAATCTTGCGGCTCAGATCTTGCGGCTCAGATCAGGAATCGAGGTAGGGAAATGAACGAAGTAGAGCGGTGGAGCGCATTGGCGACCCAGGAGCTCGGCATAGCAATACCCATCGACATCGCGGGGATCCTGGATCTCACCAAGGAGGTCGCTCACGGGGTGACTCGGCCAGCTGCCCCGGTGGCCGCCTACCTCCTTGGACTCGTACAAGGGAGCGATCCGAGCCAAGTAGCAGTTGCGGAAGCGACTTTGCGGCGCCTGGCGGCAGAGTGGGAGCCAGATTCGGCCCGTTAGTACCAGGGTCAGTGGGGCGGCTCGCGGATTTCGCGCCCCTCCGAGCCGGCGTGTACCCTGGGCTGGCTGAAGCCTCTCCGGGGGCAGTAGCGAGCCCCCTTAGCTCAGTAGGTAGAGCGTCTCCATGGTAAGGAGAAGGTCTACGGTTCGATTCCGTAAGGGGGCCCTGGTTCTTCCCTCTTCAACGGGCATCTGGCTTGCTGAGGCGTGCGGAGCTGGGGCGGGGTAGCTCAGTCTGGTAGAGCAAGCGGCTCATAATCGCTGTGTCGCCGGTTCAAGTCCGGCCTCCGCTACAAAGTAGGACAAGTAGGGCTGGGAACGAGTGGGCAAGAGTGGGTAAGTCTGGCGACTTACGCAGGATTTTCCGGAAAGGTACCTCTCCGGGTAGCCTTCTCACGTTCCAGAAGCACGTTCATGGAGTTAACGGGAAGCCCGGTTGGGTTTCGTTTCTAGGTTTTGAGGGGAGCCGTCATGGCCAGCAAGAGCGCCGACATTCGGCCAAAGATCACCATGGCATGCGTGGAGTGCAAAGAGCGCAACTACATCACCAAGAAGAACCGTCGTAACGATCCAGACCGCATGGAGCTGAAGAAGTTCTGCCCACGCTGCAAGTTGTCGACCGTTCACCGCGAGACTCGCTAATTACCGAGCCTCATGGCTCTCTCTGCTGAATTCTTAGGGCGCACTTACCGCGCCGATGCAGCTCATATTGTTTCAGCTGATGAAGTTCGTGCATTCCTGCACGCCATCGGTGAACCCTCAGGAGATATCGCACCGCCCACTTTTGCGATCAAGCTAGCGCTCGCGGAATCTGAATCGGTAATGAAGAGTCCTGAACTTGGTCTCGACTGGAGTCGGGTAGTGCATGGAGATCAGAGATTTGAATACCATCGCCCCATTCGCGTAGGCGATGCGCTTGATTGCGAAACCGTGATTGACGCCATTAAATCGGTAGCCGGAAACGACATCATCACTACTCGTTGCGATCTCACAACCAATAGCGAATTGGTAGTGCGCTCATGGGCTGTGCTCTTCTTTAGGGGTCCAGAGAAATGAGCCGAATCTCTTACTCTTCATTAACGGTTGGCAGCGCGTTGCCGGAGCGAAGTTTTCAGATCACTCGTGCAGACCTCAAAACGTATGCAGATGCCAGCGGTGATCAGAATCCCATTCATCAAGATGAAGCATTCGCGATAAGTGTGGGGCTACCCAATCTCATCGCGCACGGTATGTACACCATGGCACTTGCTGGGAAGTACCTCACCGATTGGGCGGGCGAGCTCACTGCACTCGCAGAGTTTGGTGTGCGATTCACTAAGCCGGTAATCGTGCCGGCAGATGTACCCGCCACCGTTATCTTCACAGGTTCGGTAACTGAGCTACTCCCTGGTAATCGCGCGAAGGTTGAGATCCTCGCGATGAGTGACGGGGTCAAGGTACTCGGTCAGGCTCGAGCCGTTGTCGTTTGCGATGAGTGAGGCACCCGTTGATGTCATCGCGCTCGCAGAAGCTCGCAAGCTCGCTAAAGCCACGAAGGACTTTGCCCTTGCTGACCACCTGAGAGAAGAGATCTCAGTGCTTGGATGGCAGATAAAAGATCTGCCGGGTTCGTATGAACTCTCACCACAACCCACCTTCGAAACTTTCACCTCGTTCGATGATGTTCCAGAAACGCCTACCAACGCGCACTACCTCGCCCTCATCAAAGTAGATGGATGGTTGGAAGATATTAAGACGTGCACTGATGCCTTGCACGAGCGCGCACCCGAAGTGGCGGTATTACTTGTTGATGTCTCCGGTGATACGGAAATTGCTGAGGGGGTTCATCACATCGCGTCAGCCCATGGCTTCCACGAAATCCACCTCACGCGCGATCCAGGGTGGGGTCCCGTAATGCGCTCGGCATCTGAGAAGTTCCACGCGGAGAACATCATCTTGATGGATCCTTCAACAGTGCTCTTAGAAAATCCGATTCCCGCAATTGATGCGACCCTCGCGGATCCTGGCGTCGTCGCAGTGGGGTGGCGTGGTGCATTGGTGAACATTGAAGATGCTTGGCGCACCGTTGACGATAAAGGTCCAGGCGAAGTCGATGTACTGCTTGGCTACTTCATGGCAGTGCGCAGAAAGGCATTGCTCGCGACCGAGGCCCCCCATACCAAGGCGCTCTTTTATCGAAACGCGGATCTAGAACTTTCCTTGGAATTGCGCGCGCATGGTGGGCGGCTCGTGGCACTCGATCTTCCGCTTGCACAAGGGCGTCATCGGGGATACCACGATTCTGAGCCAGCAATGCGTGAGCGGGAATCGAAGAAGAATTACGACCGAATATTGGCGAAGTTTCGTGGACGTAGCGAGATTCTCTCGCCTCGTCGCTAGCAAACGCCTACGCTCGCACTATGACAACTCGAGCAGCAGATCTCACCACCCTTCGGGTAGGGGGAGAGATCGCCACTTTTGTAGAGGTCAGTACCGAGTCGGACTTCATCGCGGCTCTGGGCAAGTTTCCTGATGCACTCGTTGTTGGAGGCGGTTCAAACTTGCTCTTTGTGGGTGGTAGATGTGAAAGGCCATTGATTAAAGTAAGTACGTCCGGCATTGCTCATGAAGTAGATGCATGTAGCGGCGCTACGTGGACCGTGAGCGCCGGTGAGAATTGGGATGACTTTGTACTGGCCACTATTAAGGCCGGCTGCGCAGGGTTAGAAACTTTGAGCGGGATCCCTGGCACCGTGGGCGCTTCACCAATACAAAACATTGGTGCTTATGGAACCGAACTCACCGCATCGGTTGCGCGGGTACGAGTCTTTGATCGTAAATCCGGTGAGGTGCGCACTTTTGCAGCGGCTGAATGTGGCTTCGGCTATCGCACCTCTCTCTTTAAGAAAGAAGTCGACCGCTTCGCGGTGCTTGAAGTAACTTTCCAATTGCGAGTGGGAGAGATGAGTAACGATGTCACTTACCCAGAGCTCGCAGCAGAACTCAAGATTAATGTCGGCGAGCGAGCGGCGGTGACGGCTGTTCGGGCAGCGGTATTGAAGATTCGCGCGCGTAAAGGAATGGTCCTAAGCGACGACGACACCGATACATGGTCTGCCGGTTCGTTCTTCATTAACCCGACGCTCCCTGCATCACAGATCCCCGCTGGCGCGCCTGTTTGGGAACAAGAAGATGGCAGAGTCAAAACTTCAGCTGCGTGGTTAATCGAAAAATCGGGCACCAGCAAGGGCGAACGTTTCGGTAATGCCGCGGTGTCGTCTAAGCACGTCTTGGCACTTACTAATACGGGGAACGCATCTAGCGAAGAGATCATTGAAGCTGCGCGGACGATTTGCGCACGCGTCGAGCAAAGTTTTGGTATCACCTTGCAGCCAGAGGTGCGAATTGTTGGAGCACAGTTATGAGTAGTACCGCGGTCATCGGTGGCGCAGGGAAAACCGGCCAAGCCATTTTGGGCGCTCTTGCCGCCCGACATTTGGAAAGCCGATCGCTCACCCGCGCCGACATCGATCTCAATACCGGGGCGGGATTAGTGGAGTCACTCCGTGGTTGCCACGCGCTCTACGCGCTCGCTCCTAATTTTCACCCAGACGAAGTAGCCATCGCGAAGCGAGTAGTCGATGCGGCGCGCGAAGCGGGTGTTACTCGGGTCGTCTTCCACTCTGTTTTGCAACCGCAATTGAGTGCGATGCCTCATCACTTAGCTAAGTCGCGGGCGGAAGAAGTCGTTATTAACTCCGGATTGGAGTGGGCGATTTTGCAGCCCGGTCCGTATGCGCAGAATTTCACCCCAGAAGTCGTGGGCGCCCTGGGATATCGAGCGGATGCGCCATTCTCCTTTGTGGACTTAGCTGATGTGGGTCAGGCGGCTGTGCGCCTGCTTACCGATGGTGCTACTACTTACGGGATTTTCGAGGCGTGTGGTCCGACGACATCGGTGAGCGAAGTAGCCAGCCTGCTCGGTTGGCAAGTGCAGGAGCGCGCGTTTACGCCTTCGGATGATTCGTACGCCCAAAAATGCCTCGCTGCCATGTTCGCCTATTACACCGAGCATGGCCTGCAGGGAAGTTCGCTCGCACTGAAGGCTCTCTTGGATCGAGAACCCACCCATGCTGTCAGCGCTTTAAAGCGCCGCTAGCCAATCGAAAAGTTACTTCGCTTCTCCGAGTAACTTCTGAATGCGTGTGACGCCCTCGATGAGGTCTTCATCGCCAAGTGCATATGAGAGACGTAGGTAACCGCTCGGCCCGAACGCTTCTCCGGGTACAACAGCAACCTCAACCTCTTCAAGAATTAAATTCGCAAGCTCTGCTGAAGTGTGCGGACGCTTTCCGCGTATTTCTTTGCCGAGCAGATCCTTGACGCATGGATACACATAGAAGGCACCGAGTGGAGTTGGGCATTGCACACCAGGAATTTCGTTGAGCATCTTCACCATGATTTTGCGACGACGATCAAAGGCCACCCGCATCGCATCTACCGCAGTGAGGTCACCTTGTAGCGCCGCGATGGCTGCACGTTGCGAAACGTTTGATACGTTGCTTGAGAGATGTGACTGCAAATTGCTTGCAGCTTTGATGACATCCTTGGGGCCAATCATCCAGCCCACGCGCCAACCGGTCATCGCGTACGTCTTTGCAACGCCGTTCAAGATGACGCATGTGTCAGCAAGTTCTGGAACAACGACTGGCATGCTTGGCGCGGTGGCGCCGTCATAAAGTAGGTGTTCATAAATTTCATCTGTGATTACCCAGATGCCGTGCTTCAAAGCCCACTTACCAATCGCTTCTACTTGCTCGCGTGAGTAAACCGCGCCGGTGGGATTTGAAGGTGAGCAGAAGAGCAAGGCCTTTGTCTTTGAAGTGCGGGCGGCTTCGAGTTGTTCTACGGAAACGAGATAACCGCTCTCTTCGCCGGCGAATACTTCGATCGCGGTACCGCCTGCGAGCTTGACGCACTCTGGATAAGTGGTCCAGTAAGGGGAGGGGAGGAGCACTTCATCGCCTGCCCCCACGATGGTGGCAAATGCTTGGTAGACCGCTTGCTTGCCGCCGTTAGTGATTAAGACTTGGTCGGCGGTGATGGCATAGCCGGAGTCGCGCACTGTCTTGGCCACTACTGCTTCGCGCATCTCTGGAAGTCCAGCGGCGGGGGTATAGCGATGGTTGGCTACCACTCCGGTGGCGGCGGCTGCAGCGGCCACGATGTAGTCGGGGGTAGGGAAGTCGGGTTCGCCGGCTCCGAAGCCGATCACCGGGCGCCCAGCGGCCTTTAATGCCTTCGCCTTGGCATCGACTGCCAGGGTGGCCGATTCCGCGATCGCGGCAATTCGGGGGCTGATCCGGGGGCTATTACCTGAGCTCATGACGGGTCTCTTTCAGGTCGAGAAGTTGGCGTGGAAAGTGCTAATCCTGCCGTCATAGCCTAGGGGACACCCCCGGGTTAGACCTGAGCGTAGGTGTCGCCTTAGACTCACTCTTCTTGGCGAATTCGCCATGCTTTCGCGCGCCCTTTTGGGAGTTCGAGCATGGAGGGCAAGTCCAGAGGGTAGTAGCTCAATTGGTAGAGTTCCGGTCTCCAAAACCGGCGGTTGGGGGTTCAAGTCCCTCCTGCCCTGCACTGATGAGTTTGCACGAAAGAGTTTGCACGATCGAGCAATCGAACGAGAGGTTAGCGGATGAGTGAAGAAGCAAAGCGTGGCGCTGAGGCGACCAAGCGCGGACCGCGCCTGGGTCTCTTCTATCGCCAAGTGCTCTTTGAATTGCGCAAGGTCGTATGGCCTACGCGCAAACAACTCACGACCTACACCAGCGTCGTCCTTGTCTTTGTTACGGCGATCATCTTCGTTGTATCGCTCTTCGACCTTGGTCTCACCAAGCTCGTCTTCTGGGTCTTTGGTTAAGGGGTAAGAGAACATGAGTGAAGATTTCTCGTTCGAAGATGCGCTGGCGCAAGCAAGTTCTGAAGAAGAACTGGGTGCCGAAAGCGGGCTCGTCGCACCAACATATGTTGATGAAGACGACGCTCCACCCGCGATTCTCGATGATATCGAGGGCAGCGATTTCGAAGAGTCCGAAGAAGAAGAGAAGCTCGATGATCCCATGGAGGAATTTCGCGCCAAGCTTCGCCTTGCACCTGGTGATTGGTATGTAGTGCACTCATACGCGGGTTACGAAAACCGCGTGCGCTCTAACCTTGAAAACCGTACTCAATCTTTGGGAATGGAAGATTACATTTTCCAGATCGAAGTTCCACAAGAAGAAGTTACTGAAATTAAGAATGGACAGCGCAAGCAAGTCAAGCGCAATGTCTTCCCTGGTTATGTTCTCGTGCGCATGGAACTCACGGATGAGTCCTGGTCCACAGTACGTAACACCCCTGGAGTTACTGGCTTTGTCGGTCATACGCACCGACCAAGTCCGTTAACACTGGATGAGGTCGAGAAGATTCTCGCACCGCACCCAGTAAAGAAGTCTGACAAGCCGGAAATCCGAGTTGTCGACTTCGAAGTGGGCGAATCGGTCACCGTCATGGATGGTCCGTTTGCCACACTGCCTGCCTCGATTAACGAGATCATGCCCGAACAGCAAAAGCTCAAGGTCTTGGTCTCTATTTTCGGTCGGGAAACCCCGGTCGAACTTTCATTTAGCCAAGTTCAGAAACTCTGATCTCGGTCACACGTAAGGACCCGCAGAATGCCTCCGAAGAAAAAACTCGCAGCCATCATCAAGCTGCAGATCCAAGCCGGTGCGGCTACTCCAGCGCCACCAGTTGGTCCTGCTCTTGGTCAGCATGGCGTGAACATCATGGAATTCGTTAAGGCGTACAACGCCGCAACGGATAGCCAAAAGGGTCAAATCATTCCGGTTGAAATCTCGGTCTATGAAGATCGTTCTTTCACCTTCGTGACAAAGACTCCGCCAGCATCGCGCTTGATCCTTAAGGCTGCTGGTGTTGAAAAGGGTTCGCCAATTCCGCACAAGCAAAAGGTTGCCAACATCACCCAAGCTCAGGTTCGCGAAATTGCACAAACCAAAATGACAGATCTCAACGCCAACGATCTCGATGCTGCAAGCTTGATCATCGCTGGTACCGCTCGCTCAATGGGCATCACGGTTTCCGAGTAATTACTCGTTAACAACAACTCAAGAAGTTTGTGGGAGAACCTCGCTGGTTCGTTGACCACAACTCCGAAAATGAAGGAGCAGAAATGAAGCGCAGTAAGGCTTATAAAGCCGCGATCGCCAAGATTGAAGTAGATCGCATCTACACCCCGCTCGAGGCTTGCCGTCTCGCGCGCGAAACATCAACCACGAAGTATGACGCGACTGTTGAAGTTGCTCTCTGCCTCGGTGTTGATCCGCGTAAGGCTGATCAAATGGTGCGCAGCACCGTCAACCTTCCGCACGGCACTGGTAAGACCGCACGGGTCCTGGTCTTTGCTGGTGGCGAGCGCGCTGAAGAGGCACGTGCCGCGGGCGCCGACATCGTCGGTGCAGATGAATTGATCGATGAAGTTGCCAAGGGTCGTCTTGACTTCGATGCAGTTGTATCGACGCCAGACCTCATGGGCAAGGTCGGTCGTTTAGGTAAGGTCCTCGGACCTCGTGGCTTGATGCCCAACCCTAAGACCGGCACCGTTACCACTGACGTGGCTAAGGCCGTTGAAGACATCAAGGGCGGAAAGATTGAATTCCGCGTTGATAAGAACGCCAACCTCCACTTCATCATCGGTAAGACCTCCTTTACCGAAACCCAATTGGTAGAGAATTACGCTGCTGCCATCGAAGAAGTTCTTCGTGCCAAGCCCTCATCGGCAAAGGGACGCTTCATCAAGAAGGCCACCCTCTCCACCACGATGGGACCTGGAATTCAAGTGGATTCCAGCCTCGGTCGTGAGACGGTCGCCAGCAACGGATAGTGATTTCACAAGGTGGGCGCGCCGCTGTTTTGACGGTAGCGCGCCCACCCTTTTACGCTTTGCCCATACCAAAGACCGCAGGTAGGAAGTTCTAAAGGTCGAAAGACCGCCCGCGTAGGTGAGAAGGTCCACTTGTGGTCCCGGTCGCCTCGCGCGCCGGGATTTTTGATTTTTAGCCCGAATACCCCGGTAAGCGGAGTTCGCACCATCGAAAGGAAGCCACATGGCCCGCCCAGACAAGGCAGCTGCAGTAGCTGAGCTCGCGGAGGATTTCCGTACCGCTCAAGCCACTGTGTTGACCGAGTACCGCGGCTTAACGGTCGCTGCGCTCAAGGAGCTTCGCCGCTCACTTGGCGCTACAACCAAGTACGCCGTCGTCAAGAACACCTTGACGAAGATCGCTGCCCGCGAGGCTGGCGTGACTGTTCCGGATGAGCTTCTGGCTGGTCCTTCGGCTCTCGCCTTCATTAAGGGCGATCCAGTCGTAGCCGCTAAGAGTCTCCGCGACTTCGCAAAAGCACACCCACTCTTGATCATCAAGGGCGGCATCCTCGATGGCAAGGCGCTCTCACCGAAAGAGATTGCCAAGTTGGCTGATCTCGAATCACGTGAGGTGCTCCTAGCCAAGCTCGCAGGCGCAATGAAGGCTTCGATGTCGCAAGCCGCAGCGCTCTTCGCAGCACCACTTTCTAAGACCGTCCGCACGATCGAAGCGCTTAAGGCGCAAAAGTCATAGGGCTGACCCGCCCCCGTTCGGCGTAAGTCGAACACACCCCATCACGGCCAGAATTCAGGTTCACCTGGAGTCGGGTCAGAACCGAAAGGAAGCAAAATGGCAAAGCTCAGCACTGGAGATCTCCTCGAGAGCTTCAAGGAAATGACCCTCATCGAGCTCTCTGAGTTCGTTTCACTCTTCGAAGAGACCTTCGGCGTCACCGCAGCTGCACCTGTTGCAGTTGCTGCTGCTCCTGCCGCTGGTGGTGCCGCTGGCGGCGCCGCTGCCGCTGCAGAAGATCAAGATGAGTTCGACGTCATCCTCGAAGATGCCGGCGCTCAAAAGATCGCAGTCATCAAGGAAGTTCGTACTTTCACGAACCTCGGTCTGAAGGAAGCTAAGGATCTCGTTGACGCAGCTCCTGCCACGATCCTTGAGAAGACCAACAAAGAGACCGCAGAGAAGGCAAAGGCAGCCCTTGAGGCAGCTGGCGCTAAGGCTGCAATCAAGTAATTTGCTCCACCCGCACTCACTTTGAGTGCACCTGCAGTTGTCGTGGTTAGGCGGGGTGGACCGGGAGACCGGTCCACCTGCGCCTGGCACGAGGAAGTAAAACTCCATACACCACACAGTCATATATCGGGCGAAAGTGGTCGAAACGGGCGCGAATTGCTATGAGCGCGACGTAACGACTACTCTCGCCCTTTGCGCACTCTTGACCGAAACTGACTGCAGCTCGATTTGCAGGCAGTGATTAAGCGTGCGTTGCTCCCGTCAGGCCCTCGGAAGGATCTCTCTTGGCCGCCACGCGATCGAAGAACGCTACTGCCCCTCGCCGCCTATCGTTTGCAAAGATTCGGGAGCCCCTTGAGGTTCCCAATCTCCTTGCACTCCAAGTTGAAAGTGTGGATTGGTTGCTCGGTAACGAGCTCTGGCGCGAACGCGTCAAACAATCCGCTGCAGCCGGCACCGCCGTACCTGCACAGTCTGGTCTGGAAGAGATCTTTGAAGAGATCAGTCCTATTGAGGACTTCCAGGGCACGATGAGCCTCTCATTCCGCGATCACCGCTTCGAACCACCGAAGTACTCGATCGACGAGTGCAAGGAGCGCGACATCACTTACGCCGCACCGCTCTTCCTCACGGCAGAGTTCATGAACAACACCACTGGTGAAATCAAGAGCCAGACCGTGTTCATGGGCGACTTCCCGTTGATGACCCCACGCGGAACTTTTGTTATTAATGGCACCGAGCGCGTAGTTGTGTCGCAGCTCGTCCGTTCTCCTGGCGTCTACTTCGAGCGCACGATTGATAAGGCGACCGATAAAGACATCTGGACGACCAAGATCATTCCAAGCCGTGGTGCTTGGCTAGAACTTGAAATCGACAAGAAAGACATGGTCGGTGTTCGCATTGACCGCAAGCGCAAGCAATCCATCACTGTGCTCTTGAAGGCACTTGGTTGGGATAACGCACGCATCCTTGAAGAGTTCGGCGAGTACGAATCCATGCGCCTCACTCTCGAGAAGGATCACACCTCAACGCAAGATGAGGCTCTTCTCGATATTTACCGCAAGCTCCGTCCAGGCGAGCCTCCTACACGTGAAGCCGCCCAGACTCTCCTTGAGAATCTCTACTTCAATCCAAAGCGTTATGACCTCGCCAAGGTGGGTCGTTACAAGATCAACAAGAAGCTTGGTCTTGATCACGATCTCAAGAAGAACACTCTTACCATCGATGATCTCGTGGCTTCGATCCACTACATCCTCAAGCTCTCGCTTGGTGTGCAGATTATGGATTCCGTCCGTGGTCAAGTGCGTGTAGAAATCGACGACATCGATCACTTCGGTAACCGTCGTCTTCGCACCGTCGGTGAATTGATTCAGAATCAAGTACGCACCGGGCTTTCACGTATGGAGCGTGTGGTTCGCGAACGTATGACTACGCAAGACGTCGAAGCGATCACGCCACAAACGTTGATCAACATTCGTCCGGTAGTGGCGAGCATCAAGGAGTTCTTCGGTACTTCACAGCTCAGCCAGTTCATGGATCAAACCAACCCACTTGCAGGTCTCACGCATAAGCGCCGTCTCTCTGCATTGGGACCTGGTGGTCTCTCTCGTGAGCGCGCAGGCTTCGAAGTTCGTGACGTTCACCCGTCGCACTACGGCCGCATGTGCCCTATTGAAACTCCAGAAGGTCCAAACATCGGTCTTATCGGATCACTCGCAACCTTCGCGCGCATCAATGCGTTCGGTTTCGTAGAGACTCCTTACCGCAAGGTCACTAAGGGCAAGGTCACCGATCAAATCGATTACCTCACCGCAGATGACGAAGATGAGCACGTAATTGCCCAGGCAAATGCGCCGCTTAATCCAGATAGCACTTTTGCTGAGGCTCGTGTTCTCGTTCGTCGTAAGGGTGGCGAAGTTGAATACATCCCTGGCGACGATGTCGATTACATGGACGTCTCACCACGCCAAATGGTTTCTGTTGCAACCGCAATGATTCCGTTCCTCGAGCATGACGATGCCAACCGCGCCCTCATGGGTTCGAACATGCAACGTCAGTCAGTGCCATTGCTCCGTAGCGAGGCCCCACTTGTGGGTACTGGCATGGAGTACCGCGCTGCTGTCGATGCTGGCGATGTCGTGGTCTCTGAAAAGGCTGGCGTTGTTACCGAAGTTGCCGCTGATCACGTCACTGTGATGGCCGACGACGGTTCCTACCAGACCTACCGCCTTCGTAAGTTCGTGCGTTCCAATCAAGGAACATGCATCAACCAGAAGGTCATCGTCTCAGAAGGTCAACGCTTGGAGATCAGTCAAGTGATCGCTGATGGTCCTTGCACCGATTCTGGTGAAATGGCTCTTGGTAAGAACCTCCTCGTGGCATTCATGCCTTGGGAAGGTCACAACTACGAAGATGCGATCATCCTGAACCAACGTCTCGTGCAAGACGATGTGCTCTCTTCGATTCACATCGAAGAGCACGAAGTTGATGCCCGCGATACCAAGCTGGGACCAGAGGAAATCACGCGCGACATTCCTAACGTCAGCGAAGAGGTGCTCGCAGATCTCGACGATCGCGGCATTATTCGCGTAGGCGCCGATGTTGTCACTGGTGACATTCTGGTCGGCAAGGTCACGCCAAAGGGCGAGACCGAACTGACTCCGGAAGAGCGTTTGCTCCGTGCCATCTTCGGTGAGAAGGCGCGCGAAGTGCGCGATACTTCACTCAAGGTGCCACACGGTGAGTCCGGCAAGGTCATCGCAGTTAAGGTCTTCGACTCCGAAGATGGTTACGAACTTCCACCAGGGGTTAACCAACTCGTGCGTGTCTATGTTGCGCAGAAGCGCAAGATCACTGAAGGCGACAAGCTTGCTGGCCGTCACGGAAACAAGGGTGTTATTTCAAAGATCCTTCCAGCTGAAGATATGCCATTCCTCGAAGATGGCACTCCCGTCGATATCGTCCTCAACCCACTGGGTGTACCGGGACGTATGAACGTCGGTCAGGTACTCGAAACACATCTTGGTTGGGTCGCTAAACAAGGTTGGGAAATTGAGGGCGGCGACGAAGAGTGGAAGCAAAATCTTCGGGCAATTGGTGCAGATAAGGGCGCACCAAATACCAACGTCGCAACTCCAGTCTTCGATGGCGCTCGCGAAGCAGAGATCACCGGATTGCTTTCGGTGGCCACTCCAAACCGTGATGGCGATCGCATGGTGGGTAGCAACGGTAAGGCGCGTCTCTTCGACGGCCGTACTGGTGAGCCTTACAAGCAACCTATCGCTGTGGGTTACATCTACATCTTGAAGTTGCTCCACTTGGTCGACGACAAGATCCACGCACGTTCAACCGGTCCATACTCCATGATCACTCAGCAACCACTCGGTGGTAAGGCTCAGTTCGGTGGACAGCGCTTCGGCGAAATGGAGGTCTGGGCACTCGAAGCTTATGGCGCTTCATATGCGTTGCAAGAGTTGCTCACGATCAAGTCGGATGACGTCTTGGGTCGCGTGAAGGTTTACGAAGCAATCGTTAAGGGCGAAAACATTCCTGAGCCAGGTATCCCTGAATCATTCAAGGTGCTTATCAAGGAAATGCAATCGCTCTGCCTAAATGTCGAAGTTCTCTCATCTGATGGTTCGTCCATCGAAATGCGAGATACAGATGATGAAGTCTTCCGCGCCGCTGAAGAACTCGGTATCGACCTCTCTCGGCGTGAGCCGAGCAGTGTCGAAGAAGTCTGACGAGAGGATTACTAGATGTTAGACGTCAATTTCTTTGATGAGCTCCGCATTGGTCTTGCTACTGCAGAGAACATTCGCGCGTGGTCGCATGGCGAAGTAAAGAAGCCAGAGACCATCAACTACCGAACTCTCAAGCCTGAGAAGGACGGTCTATTTTGCGAGAAGATCTTCGGACCAACTCGCGACTGGGAGTGCTACTGCGGTAAGTACAAGCGCGTCCGCTTCAAAGGCATCGTCTGTGAACGATGCGGTGTTGAAGTAACGCGCGCCAAGGTACGCCGTGAGCGCATGGGTCACATCGAGCTCGCTGCTCCAGTAACGCACATCTGGTACTTCAAGGGTGTTCCAAGCCGCTTGGGTTACCTTCTTGATCTCGCTCCAAAGGATCTAGAGAAGGTCATCTACTTCGCTGCTTACATGATCACCGAAGTAGATGAGGCTGGTCGCCACAACGACCTTCCCGATCTCGAGAAGCGCGTTCAGAAGGATCGCAAGAACCTAGAAGATCGTCGCGATGCAGATCTCACCACTCGCCAAACCAAGCTTGAGCAAGATCTTGCTGAGCTTGAGGGCGATGGCGCTAAGGCCGATGTACGTCGCAAGGTGAAGGAAGCCGGCGAGCGCGAGCTCAAGGCAGTCCGTGATCGTGCGCAACGTGAACTCGATCGTCTCGACGAAGTATGGGCTCGTTTCAAGAACCTCAAGGTTCAAGATCTCGAAGGCGATGAGAACCTCTACCGCGAAATGCGCGATCGGTTCGGCATGTACTTCAAGGGTGGCATGGGTGCGGCTGCAATTCAGTCACGTCTTCGCTCATTCGATCTCGAAGCCGAATCCGTCAAACTTCGTGACTCGATTCGTAATGGCAAGGGACAGAAGAAGACCCGTTCGCTCAAGCGTCTTAAGGTCGTCTCTTCATTCCTCACCACCACTAACTCTCCTGACGGCATGGTGCTTGATTGCGTTCCTGTTATTCCACCGGATCTTCGTCCGATGGTTCAACTCGACGGTGGTCGCTTTGCGACTTCAGATCTCAACGATCTCTACCGCCGCGTCATCAACCGCAACAACCGCTTGAAGCGTCTTCTTGATCTTGGTGCTCCTGAGATCATCGTGAATAACGAGAAGCGTATGCTTCAAGAAGCAGTCGATGCACTCTTCGATAACGGTCGCCGTGGCCGCCCAGTTACTGGTCCAGGTAACCGTCCGTTGAAGTCGCTCTC
>CAEZXN010000002.1_pt1 | contig 80704 bp, 86 predicted proteins | sample 7265261 | NCBI WGS metagenome assembly CAEZXN01 (sample SAMEA6813910, study PRJEB35770) | freshwater metagenome | biome: Freshwater; feature: Freshwater reservoir; material: water | place: Czech Republic | collected 2016-11-09 | depth 0.5m m
GATGTGGTGGCGACGGCGACGATGCCGGTCACTGAGATCGCCCGGGTCCGAAGTGAATTGGCTGACGGTAAGCGCCCGGAGTTCTTCGTGGAGGTGGTGGTCACCAGCGGGGATGGGCTCACTGGCCATTTATCGACTCATTGGACTTTAAAGCCCCATCAACGCTGATTTTCCTACTTTACATAATGTAGATTATCGGCGTAGAGCGTACGTTTAGTACCCCAAGCCGGACGCCCGCTTTCTTCTCATAGTTCCCACAAGCAACCCAGCAAGCACGACTCCTCCAGTCAGCGTATTTGCGCTGCCACCTGGGATCGCATCAGAGGGCGACTGGGCGAGCTCGGGAAAGATTTCTTGGGTAATCACTGCAGGCGCAAAAATATCGGTCTGGTGAGTGATCCGGCCGTCAGAGGTAATAAAGGCGCTGACTCCCGATGTGGAGATAGAGAGAATAGGTCGGCCATGCTCGATGCTGCGCATCCTGGAGATCGCCAATTGTTGCAGGCTCTCTGGGGTGGTGCCGAAGGTGGCGCTATTGGTCTGTATGACCAGCACTCCGGCCCCAGCGCTCTTCTCCTTCAATAAGGGATCATCCAGGACTTCAAAACAGATCACCGGAGCAAGCGTTGCCCCACTCACTCGGTAGCGCACCTCTGCAGCTCCCGGGCTCATATCTTCAATACGCTTCGCCGCAGGGGTCATCAATTCAGCGATTCCCCGAAGCGGCAGATACTCGCCAAAAGGTGCCAAGTGTCGTTTCGTGTAGATGGAAGAGTTTTCGATCCCCGTGGTGGGATCAACCCAGAGAGAGATGTTGCGCAAGGCGCTGCCCGCGCTGCGCGAGACTCCCCCTAACAAAATGGGAATTCCCAAGCGGTGTGCGGTCTCTTCGATCAGTTTTTTTGCTGGCTGCGTCAATGGATCCACATCTGAGGCATTCTCCGGCCAGACCACGAGATCGCTCTGGGCAATCGACGGTGAATCTAAAGTGAGTCGTACATGGTTTCGAAGAACTGCTTCTCTTTGGGCGTTGAAATCCAAACCTAATCTGGGCACGTTGCCTTGCACTCCGGAGAGAGTGATGCCCGCGACGTTCTCTGCTTTCGCCATGGGGACTAGCGGAAGGAGAAGGAGTGAGAGCGCGATCAGCAAGGAAGTCGACACTCCTCTCAGACGTTCGCCGCGTGAGAAAGCAAGAAAGATTTGGTACAGCAGAAAGGCTAAAAGCACATTCGCGATAACGATCAGTGTGGGTCCACCCCAGAATGCAAGATTGAGAGTGGGGCCATTGCCGATATACCCGATACGACTCCAACCAAATCCGCCATAAGGAGCGCGCGCAATAAGCCACTCCCCTGCTATCCACGAAGTTAAGAATCCCCAACGAGACCCACTCCGCCACAGCAGAAATGGAAGCGTAAAGAAGATCGCCTCTCCGAGAGCAAGAACCAGCCAAGGTGCCGAACCAACATAAACACTGGTCCAGTGAAGATGAATCACTTCAAGGGTGAGTGTTGAGAGAAAAACGTATTGATACGCCCGAACCGGCTCTCTCCGGGCAACTGCAAAGATGAGCGCAAGACCGAGCGGGACAAGCCACCACAAGTACCACGGCGCAAATGCAAAGGAGAGTGCCGATCCCGCAACGATAGAGAGCGCCGCACTTATAGAACGATTCTTCATGTTAACGAGCTAGTGCTGCGAGGAGTCTGTCTACGCTCGCGCCTAGCCCAAACTCCTTTTGAAGTGTCTTCATATGCGCTGCGTCCCACTCTTCGGGGCGCTTCAAATCCAAATTTGGTATGGGGACATCTAGGGCGCACGCAACTACGCGAGGTGCTCGTTCTAAATAATCTAGGCCAGCAAGAATCTTCTTTTGTATGGGTGCAGGAAGATCATCATGCCCTGCGTGAGCAGCCGCCACAATTTCATCTACTGATGTGAAAGCGTTTGCCAAGAGTGCGGCGCTCTTCTCTCCTATCCCCTTCACTCCCGGCAATCCATCTGATGGATCACCACGAAGAAGTGCAAAGAGCCCATAACTCTGTCCGGGAATCCCATACTTATTCTCAATCCATTCTTCATCAACAACGTCGTGAGCAGAAACGCCCTTTGCCAGGTATGCGATCTTGATATTGCGCTTATCGTCTACGAGCTGGAAGAGATCGCGATCCCCTGTAACCACCATGACGGGGCGAGTACTTACGTGAGCCAAGGTTGCTATTACATCATCAGCTTCGTAATTTGAAATTCCTATCAATGGGAAGCCAGCGGCAGCGAAGAGTTCGAGCAAGATAGGAATCTGTGCGCTCATCGACTCTTCGGCCTCTTCGTCGTCTGCATCGACGCGATGGGCTTTGTACTCAGGTATGAGTTCCACTCTCCATGAGGGACGCCAGTCACTGTCAAGACAGACGGCAATCTCTGCTGGATCGTACTTGGTGATGAGCCGAGCAACCATGTCGGTGACGCCGCGGATCAGATGCACGGGCATTCCGGACGGAGATACCAAAGTGTCGGGCATACCGTAATAGGCGCGATACCAGAGCGAGGCGGTGTCGAGTAGTAATTTCATAGGAGGGCCAGATTAGCTACAACGCCCCGACGGAGTCGACCGATAGCCTCTTTTGCATTTCGGGAGATGGGTAGATCCAACGAAGCAATTTGTCCGAGGAAATCAATGAGTTGGTTGGTATTACGCACAAAGTCTCCGGCTGAGATGTCGCACTCATTGAGTACTCCCTCTAACGAGTTGCCCAGAGCCCATCGATAAATGGGTTGCGCAAACCCAGCATCAATCTCGCGAGCGTGTGGAAGAGAGTGTCTGGCTTCGATATCTCCGAGATTCGCCCATTCACGCACCACTGAAAGAACAACGTCGCGTACCCGGCCCGAAGGCATCTTGGGTGAGAGCCGGTCTTCGCCGCGCCCTTCATAAGTGAAGAGAGAGGCAACTGCAGCCAACTCGGCAGGATCTAATTCGTCCCAGAGACCCGCTTCGAGGCAGATAACGGTGAGAAGATCAAAATCAGAGTAGATTTTGCGCAACGCCAAACCTTTATCGGTGACTACACCATCGCTTAAATATTTAAGCTCCTCGAGGACTCGACAGATCCGATCAAACTTTCTAGCGATCACGTGGGTGCGTGTGGAAACTTGATCGCGCAGGAGTGAGATTTCCTTCATCGCCTTATTGCGGCGCTCCCCCCATCTTGCGTGGTCTTCGCGATCGGGGCAGTTATGGCAGGCATGTTTGCGCATCTCGTGACGCAGGCTGAGAAGTTCAGAGTCTTCTTCGGTGGAAGGTCGCTCTTTCGTACGCTTCTCCAATTGCAGACCGTGCAGTTCCTTTGCGAGATCCTTACGCCCTCGGGAACTTCTCGCATCGAAGTGCGCTGGTACCTTCACGCGGGCTACGACTTCCACCGGATCACGGAAATCTTGCAGAGAGAGGCGAGCCACGTGACGATCAATTGTAAGAATGGAGGGGCGTAGACCATCGAATCCCACTCCAACTCCCGGGTCGAGGACGATGCCAAAGCCGGCACGACGACCGCCAGTGATAATGATGATGTCGCCACGTTTAAGAGTCTCCAGGGAGCGGGCAACCTCTGCGCGTCTTGCTTGCGAACCACGCTTTGTAAGTTCTTGTTCGCGACGCTTGATAGCGCTTCGCAGATTGGCATACTCCGCAAAGTCACCTAGATGACATTCCATGGATTTCTCAAACCCTCGGATACCCTCTTCGTGTCGCTGAATATTTCGAGCAATTCCTACGACTGATTTATCTGCTTGGAATTGTGCAAAGGAAGTTTCTAGTGAATTGCGCGCACGATCGCGCCCCAGACGTTCAATAAGATTAATGGACATGTTGTAAGTGGGCTGAAATGCAGAGCGCAACGGGTATGTTCTTGTTGAAGCTAGGCCAGCAATGCTCTTTCCGTCTTGCCCATCTGCCCAAAGTACAACCGCATGTCCCTCGATATCGATTCCCCGACGCCCTGCTCGACCGGTGAGCTGGGTAAATTCACCCGGTGAAATATCGACGTGTCCTTCACCGTTCCACTTGACTAAACGTTCGAGCACGACTGACTTGGCCGGCATGTTGATTCCCAGTGCCAACGTTTCTGTTGCGAAAACCACCTTGATTAAGCCTTGCTGGAAGAGTTCCTCGACAGTCTCCTTGAAAACTGGAATCAACCCCGCATGGTGGGCGGCCACTCCCCGCTCGAGCGCGTCTTGCCATTCAAGAAAACCGAGAATGCCGAGGTCTTCAGGTGGAAGGCCAGCGCATTTATCTTGTATAACATTTCGAATCCTGGAACGTTCATCTTGGGTCGTTAACTTGATCCCGGAATTGAGAATCTGTCGAACTGCGGCCTCGCATCCGGCACGTGAGAAGATGAATGTAATGCCTGGAAGCAGACCTTCGGCCTCTAGGAGCGCTACTACTTCACTGCGGGATGGCGTATATGCCCGCCTAAAGCCTTTTGCGCTACCTCGTTGCGCATTACGACCAGCTCGTACGAGTTCACGATTAACTTCTCCGTCTTCTTCGAAGAGGTTGTAGAGAGTGCTGCCCACCATCACATGTTGCCAAAGGGGTACAGGTCGCGTCTCACTGACAATGGTTTCTGTGCGCCCGCGGACGGACTCGATCCATTCGCCAAATTCTTCTGCATTTGAAACTGTGGCAGACAACGAAACAACGGTTACTTGCTCCGGAAGGTGAATGATCACTTCTTCCCATACGGGTCCGCGAAACTTGTCGCCCAAATAGTGAACTTCGTCGAGGACTACGTACTCAAGTTCATCTAATGTGCTAGAACCTGCGTAGATCATATTTCGCAAAACTTCAGTGGTCATAACAACGATTGATGCTTCGCCATTGATCGAGAGGTCGCCAGTGAGCAGGCCAACATTCTCGTTACCGTATGTCTCAACAAATTCTGCATACTTTTGATTTGAAAGTGCCTTAATCGGGGTCGTATAAAAACACTTCATGCCATGCTCCATGGCGAGAAAAGCGGCAAACTCCCCCACGATGGTTTTGCCTGCGCCCGTAGGCGCTGCGACCAAGACTGCCCGGCCTTGCTCGAGCGAGATGCAAGAGTCGGCTTGGAAATCGTCTAATTCAAAATCATAACTCTTACGAAATCTGCCGAAGAGGGTGCTCTCCACTTGTGCTCTCTTCTTTGCGGCCGCGTACTTCTCCGCTGGGGATGTCATCCTGCACGCAAAATCGTGAGGGCCGCCGGTGCTACCCGAGCTTCGATAGGGAGCGAACCCATGCGTTCGCCATCTGCATAACCGATGGCTGGCGCATCTATGAGAACGTGAGCTGCACGGTGAATCTCGACCGCTGGGTGATTGACGTGGAGACCTTTGTAAACTTTAGGAAAAACCTTAAGAAACTCTGGCTTACTTACACCGTTGAGAATCATGACATCGAAGAGTCCATCCGACATAGAAGCATCGGGACAGACCAACATACCCCCGCCGTAAGAAGGTGCATTGGCGACCGCTACAAGCATCGCCTCGCGTTGAAACTCCACTCCGTCGAGGTGCATGGTGAATGAAATGGGTGAAAATTTTGGCAATTCTTGGAGGATGGCTACGTTGTAGCGCATGGGACCTTTCGGCCATCTCAGTTTGTTGGCACGTTCATTCACCACAGAATCAAAGCCAGAAGAGAGGATGGCACCAAAGTAGCGATCGCCCAGATGACCTAAGTCAATCCGCTCTTCTACGAGCGAAGCCCGCAGGTGAGCGAGCGGATCCTTGGTGTGAATATTTAGAGCTCGAGCAAAGTCATTTCCGGTACCTGCAGGAATCGGTAGCAAGGAGAGGTTATGTTGCACGCACCCTTGTATGGCCGCATGCATCAATCCATCACCACCACAGGCCGCTATTACCGTGCACCCAGCCTCGGCGGCTCTATCAACGGCAATTATTGTGTCTTCGTAAGACTTGGAGTGATGAGAGATTTGCGGATTCAATATCTCGGCAGCAGCCAGACCGCTCGCAAGACCCTTACCCCCGCCAGAAGCGGGATTGACGATAAGTGCAACCGTCATGTTGTCGACTGTTTCCGGCGACGGAATTCAATTATCCACGAGACGAAAATTGCTAAGAAATAGAGGACGATGAGAGGGGCTGCCAGAAGCACCATCGTCAAAGGATCTCCTGTGGGGGTGAACACGGCGACGAAAAGAAATATGCAAAAGACTGCACCGCGCCACCAAGCAAGCATGCGTTTGACGGTGAGTAGATTCGCGAGTGAGAGTGCTATGAGGACCAGCGGGAGTTCAAAAGAGAGACCAAAAACCAGGATCATACGCAGTACAAAATCTAGATAGTCATCAAACTTGATCAGGTTATTCAAAGTGCCCGGCGTAAAGCCTAAAAGAATCTTGATGGCTTGTGGAAGAATTAAATACGAGAGATAAGAACCAGCAGCGAAAAGTGGCGTTGCGGTTGCAGCAAATATAATTGCCCATTTCTTTTCACGGCGGTGCAGTCCCGGCGCGAGGTATGCCCAGAGCTGGTAGAGCCAAATCGGAGCAGCAAGAATCACTCCCCCGGTCAGCGCCACCTTCAACTGGAGATTGAGCGGACCCAGCACTCCATTGATATACAAGGAGCCACAAGTTGCCTTTGCGTGGTTGAGATCGCAAATAGGAGACGCCAAAAATGCGATGATTTGGTCGTAGTAGACCCATCCCACGGAAGTGAGAAGGAGAATCGCTAAGGCAGAGCGACCGATCCTTCGACGTAATTCTCGAAGATGCTCCGCCAAGGGCATCCGACCCTCACGCGAGCCAGCTTTCACTGCTCAGAGTTGTCGCTTTCCTTCTTGGGGTCTTGATCCTTGATCTCGTTACGAAAAATCTTGAGTGATCGTCCCAGCGCCTTTGCGCTATCTGGAAGGCGCTTTGCTCCGAAGAGCACCACCACAACCACGATAAGAACGACCCACGTGCCTGGTCTCTCTAATCCCATAGCCAAACCCCTCTCAGAAAGGAACTCACAGATCTAGTGGGAAGCCTACTGCCTCTTGACTTGGCCCCTGATGGCCGAAATCTCCGATCGGAGCCGCTTACCACTGCGCCAGACGCGTCGGATGAGCAGCAGATTGATCACGGTTCCGACCACCAGAATGCCGAGGAAGAGTGCAACCCAGCCCCAAGTGTTCATATGTGTAATCTACTCGCGCTCTCTATAGGCATCTCGCACTTGGCCCAAGAGTCGCTCCAGGAGCTCGGCCACTCTTGAGATTTGTGCCCCAGATCCAATGAGTCGAGTACCGGCACCAAAAGCCAGGGCTACGCGTGCCGCGAAATGGGCTTCGAAGTACTTAAATTCCAGGATCACCCGATCCTTTGAAGTACCCACCTGCACGGCATTGACACGGTCTGCCAAGAAGGCGCGGTCCTGTGGAACTTCAATTCTGAGTGTTTGCGAGGCGGGCTCTGTGAGTGTGAGCATGGGAGTGATGGTTTCGGACCTCTCTCCAAGATGGGCTTGATCGAATCGATCCAATCGAAAGACCTTACGCACATGATCACCGTGCTCTACTGCCGCAACATAATCATGGCCATCTCGTGTAACGATCTGCAACGGAGTGAACCTACGTTCCAGCGAATCACTCCCGCTGAGACTTCTATATACAGCCACGATCTCTCTCTCGTCAGCAATTGCTTGCAGAACTAGCGTTCGCATATCCGCAACGCTTGCGGAGGCTCGCTCGCGTTCCACACGGATTGCGCCGCCAACTCTGGGAATTGAGGGTAGCGAATCAGTAAGTTTGGTCCGCACTGAATCGAGCAGAACGAGAGTTGATGGATCCACCTCTGCCGAAATTAACTCTAAGCCGAGGAGAATCTCTGTCACTTCGAGTGGAGTGAGATTGAGCGGTCTCGCCAAATTCTGGGGCTCAATTATCTCGATGAAACCGGATTCGAAATTCATATCTATGAGCTCAAGATGCGAGTGTCCAGGTAGCCCACACATCCAAAGCAAATTCAAGTCATCCAATAATTGTTTTTCTGTTATCTCGAGATCGCGGGCCACTTCGGCAATTTCCATGGACGGATTCGAGTAGAGCATGGGAATAAGGTTGATCAGGCGTCCATATCTAGCAAGCGAACTTTCACGCGCCAAGGGAATCACCTATCCATCGCATGATCGAACCTCGAGCATCTGGCGGATCCAAGATATCTACCAGCGGCGTAAGAGTAAGGAGTTCGAAGATGAATTCCGCTTCATCGTCAACCTGCAGTGAAAGTGTGGCCGACCCATCCGGATTGGTTACGGATGCGAAAGCTCTTGTGCGCAGCGAAGTCAACGCTCCGCCACTTGCAATCACAGTAAAGGTTCGGGCTAGCGCGGTCGCACTTGAGAGGTGCTGCGCAGAATCGAAATCGCTCGGGATTTCAAAACTAGCTGGAGCGCCGGTGAAAGTTAGGCCGCCTTCAAATCTAGAGAGGACAAAAGTACGAATATCTCCACGGCCCTTATCGAAACCGACTACGTACCACCTCTGCGAACGGAAGTGCATGGCATATGGCTGCACAAGTCGTATATCTACCTGCCCATCGCGGCGACGGTAATCAAATGAAATATCTTGGCGAGCAATGATTGCCTCAGCCACCTCGCGCCACAGAGGCGAATAAGCAAGATCGACTCGATTGTCGATGACGTCAAGGACGGGCACTCCCGCTCCACGTAACTTCAAGATGGTTGTGACGGATATTCCAGAAAATCCGGATCTTTTCCACGCATCCGCCGCGACGGCGAGTAGCGCAGATTCTTCGTAAGTGAGTGCAAGTGCCGGGAGCGAATACTCGTCTGGGAAGATGCGATACCCGCTATCCATCCCTGCCTCAAGTTCTATCACCGAGATAGGAACACCTATCTGCCGGAGGTCATCTTTATCTCGCTCAAACATTCGGTCAGACGACTCCGCGCTCCCTTCGTAGCCCTCGACCAGTGAGAAGACCTCGGATTTGCGAAGTGGGCGTTTGGTCGCCAAAAGCGCCATAGTCAGATTGACCAGACGTTCGCTCTTTTCGACAGCCACAAAATCAACTTACCCCAGGTGCGCGGCGTCCAATAGCGCGACATTTGATGGGTATTATCTCCGTATGCGTAGATCCCATCTCCTCACCCCTGCCCTTCTTTCCCTCACCGCGCTGACGCTCCTGACTGCCTGCACTTCGCAGCCTGAGAGCCTGGCGTCATCATCTCCGAGTCAGTCGGCCACCTTCCCAGCCGTTTCAGGAGCCGCCGGCGCAGAGCCAGTGATTGCTCCTCCTACGGGTACGCCGCCGACTGAACTGCTCACCCGAGACCTCATCGCTGGTTCTGGCCCTGCCGCCACGGCCGAATCCACCGTCACCGTTAACTACGTTGGTGTCTCCTGGTCGGATGGCGCGATTTTTGATAGTTCTTGGAAGCGTGGCACGCCCGCAGAGTTCTCACTGACTCAGGTGATTACGGGTTGGGCACAAGGACTCACCGGCGCGCAAGTAGGCACTCGTCGCGAGATCATCATCCCGCCCACTCTCGGTTACGGCGAAACAGGCCAGGGCGCTATCAAGCCGAATGAAACTTTGGTGTTCGTCGTCGACATTTTGGGAGTGAAGTAATGCTAGATAAACCAGAGATCGAATTTCCAGATTTTCCGGCCCCTACTGATTTGGTGATTGAAGACCTTGTTATAGGCGAGGGCGACGAAGCAGTACCCGGCGGGCGCGTTCGCGTTCACTACATGGGTGTCGCTTATTCAACCGGCGAAGAATTCGATTCCTCGTGGTCCCGTAACGAACCGATCACTTTTGGTCTTCATCAGGTGATTGCCGGTTGGCAAATGGGCATACCTGGCATGAAGGTTGGCGGCCGGAGAAAACTCATCATTCCGCCTCATCTTGGTTATGGAGATCGTGGCGCAGGAGCCGCAATCAAGCCAGGCGAGACACTTATCTTCGTCGTTGACCTACTCGGATAGTCACATGCTCGAGATGAGTCGTTCCACACGCTCATCGACTGCAAGAAACGGGTCCTTACAGAGCACTGTCCTCTGTGCCTGATCGTTGAGTTTGAGGTGTACCCAATCAACGGTGAAATCCCTTTTCTTTTCTTGGGCTGCGGCAATGAAATCTCCTCGCAACTTTGCACGTGTTGTTTGCGGCGGTAGCGTTTTTGCCACATCGATTTCATCATCATTCAATATCCGCCGGGCGAGGCCCTTCTTCTCCAGGAGATAGAAGAGCCCACGGTTGCGATTAATATCGTGATAGGCCAAATCTAGCTGGGCAAGTCTCGGTGAATTCCAGTCAAGTGAATCACGCTCCATGTATCGCTCCATGAGTCGCTTCTTGATAACCCAATCAATTTCAGTCTCAATATTTTGCAGCTGGCCACTTCGGATCGATGAAATTGCTCTCCCCCAAAGTTCCATCACCGAAGTGGTGTTGGGGTCAACAATTCCTTCACGCTCGACAAATAACTGCGCTTTGGAAAAGTACTCCTCTTGCATGTCTAGAGCCGATACCTCGCGGCCATTCGCCAGCGCGACAAGGTGGGTTCCGGACGTATCAGCGCTAATGTCTCGGATGGCGCGAATGGAGTTATCCAGAGTCATATCCCGAAATACCACACCACCTTCGATCATGCGCAGCACGAGTTCTGCAGCGCCAACTTTGAGAAAATTAGTGGTTTCAGACATGTTGGAATCACCGACGATCACGTGCAACCGTCGATACATCTCGGCGTCCGCATGTGGCTCGTCGCGAGTGTTGATAATCGGGCGAGAACGCGTAGTGGCGGACGAGAGACCCTCCCAGATGTGTTCGGCCCGTTGGCTGACTGAATAGGAGCTGCCTCGTGGGCTCGGCAGCACCTTGCCTGCGCCCGAGATGATTTGACGGCTAATAAGGAATGGGATGAATACGTCGGCCAAGGCAGAGAACTCTCCTGCGCGACCTATTAGGTAATTCTCGTGGCAACCGTAACTGTTGCCTGCCGAATCGGTATTGTTTTTGAAAAGATAGATCTGGCCATCGATGCCTTCGTCGTCAATGCGTTGCTGCGCTTCAACCGCCAGATCTTCCAAAATACGCTCTCCAGCGCGATCGTGGATCACGAGCTCTCGGATGTCATCGCATTCAGGAGTCGCGTATTCTGGATGGCTACCGACGTCTAGATAAAGTCGGGCCCCGTTAGTGAGAAAGACATTGGAAGATCTCCCCCAAGAAACAACTTTACGAAAGAGGTGCCTGGCCACCTCGTCGGGGCTGAGTTTGCGATCACCGACGATTCTGCAGGTAACTCCATACTCATTCTCCAGCCCAAAGATGCGTCGCTTCATGCTTATTTGGCAAGGAGTGAGTCAAGAACCGAATTCGAAAGACGATTGAATTTGCGACGTGAAGGTCTGGCCCTATCGAGGACGGCGACCTCTAGCATCTCCCCCGTGATCGCGCGCTCTCCACCCTCGAGAGCTTTCACAGCAAGTGCTAATCCCTCTTTGAGAGTGAGGCCCGCTCTCCAGCCCTCGGTCAATCTCGCAGATATAGCATCAGCCGAACCGCCCATCGCTGCAAAACCCTGTTCATCTGCGACAGATCCGTCATATGTCAATCGATAAATCTGATCGGCAGCGCTCACCTCGCCGACTTCAGCGACAATAATTTCAACCTCATAGGGTTTTTGTTCAGTGGTAAAAACACTTCCTAAGGTTTGCGCATAAGCGTTGGCTAGAGCGCGACCGGCTACGTCGCGACGGTCATAGGCATAGCCACGCAGGTCTGCAAGTCGAATGCCAGCAACCCGCAGCAACTCGAACTCGTTGTACTTACCCACGGCGGCGAAACCAATACGATCGTATATTTCGCTGACCTTGTGCAAAGCGCGTGAGGGGTTCTCGGCAACGAAGAGAATGCCGCTGTCGACCTGGAGGACGATGACAGACCTTCCTCGCGCAATTCCTTTGCGGGCATAGTCAGCCCGGTCCTTCATTACTTGTTCTGGGCCTACGTAATATGGAGTTGTCATATCAAATTGGCTTTCGGTCCGTCGGGGTGGAGCGTGCGTGATTCGACAAGTTGTCGAGAAAGGCGTTCGACTTCCTCATCGCTCACCTTCGAGGCCCCTTCAGCGCTCACTGTAATGATGAGTGGGAAAATATTGCGGGCGAGGTCGGGTCCACCCGTAGCACTGTCATCGTCTGCCGCGTCATACAAGGCGGCGAGTGAGGCAAGGATGGATTCTTCTCTTGAAAAAGTCTCTTGGTAGATCTTCTTTAAAGCACCTCGGGCGAATATTGAACCCGATCCAACGGCATGGAATGAAGATTCCTCATATCGTCCGCCTGTAACGTCGTAAGAGAAGATTCTGCCTGCATTCGATTCTGCGTCGAAGCCTGCGAAAAGAGGCACTACCGCTAGTCCTTGCATAGCAAGCGGGAGGTTGCCGCGAATAAGGGAGGCGAGGCGATTGGCTTTACCATCAAGACTCAGTGATGAACCTTCGATCTTTTCGTAATGCTCAAGTTCTACTTGAAATAATTTGACCAGCTCAACGGCGAGACCAGCGGTGCCCGCTATCCCAACCACTGAGTATTCATCGGCGACAAAAACCTTCTCGATATCACGCGAGGCGATGAGATGTCCCATGGTCGCACGCCGATCACCTGCCATAAGGACTCCTCCTTGATAGGAGAGAGCAACGATCGTGGTGCCATGCGGAGCTTCGACAGAATGAGGGCGCGGCAAAAGGTCTGGTGAAATCTTGTGTACGAAATCTGCGAAGGAAGTTCCTCCAGATTCGAAGAACCGCGCATCGAGACCGTTCACTACTCGCCGCCTTTTTGTACAAATGCGGCCACGAACGCTGCCGCATTATGCTCTAAGGTGGCGTCAATCTCATCGAGGATGCTATCGATGTCTGCGAGTGAGGCTGAGGCCTGAACGTTTAGCGTTACCTCTTCGACCTCGTGCTCAACACGCGCTCTCGAACTCTCGCGCTTTGGTTCTTGAACGGCCATGGCTACATCCTATGGGAAATTTTGAGGCGTTCTAGTAGCTCTCGAGCATTGAGGCCCTTCTCGAAGATATCTCCCACTTCGCCTCTGGTGGCGCGGTAGGGATCAGAGAGGGACACCCGCACGAGCGGTGCATCAACCTCCTCCTCGAGAAGCAAGGAGTCCCAGGACGCGGCCACCACATTCTCGGGAAAGCGCTCCACTAAGCGACCTCGAAGGTAGGCACGCGTGTCATCCGGTGGGTTACTCACCGCCTCAAGAACTTCGGATTCGGGTATAAGAACTTCGTGGAGCCCGCGTGCCTCGATCTTGTAGAAGATGCCCTTCTCTTTGCGAATATCGCTCCACTGCAAATCGATCAGCGCCAGACGTGGGTGTCCCCAATCGATGTGATCACGTTGGCGATAAGAGTTGAGCAAATCCAGTTTGGCCCGCCACTCGACAGTGCGAGTTAGAGCTGGATCATCACTCAGTAACCCTTCCAAAGTCTGTGACCACCTGGCAATGACATCTGCCGTTGACTCGTCGATTTGTTCCGCTCTCGCCACCAGGCTTCTCGATGACTCAAGGAAGTACTCCTGCACGTTGAGGGCGGTCATTCGTCGACCATCTTGCATCTCGTAGAGGTTAGACATAGTCAAGTCGTGACTTACTTCGCGAGTAGCCACCACCGGGTATCTGAACTGTGGAATATCCGAAAGTGCTCCGGCTTCGATCAGGGCCAGTACCAAACTGGTACTGCCCACTTTCAAGTACGTTGAGGGTTGCGAGAGATTGGCGTCACCAATAATCACATGCAGTCGACGGAAACGTGCAGCATCTGCGTGCGGCTCATCTCTTGTATTGATGATGGGACGCCGGAGTGTGGTTTCAAGTCCCACCTCTGCTTCAAAGAAGTCCGCACGCTGACTGATTTGAAAACCGGCTATCGTTCCTGATTGACCGATGCCCACTCTTCCGGCGCTCACCATAATCTGCCTAGTGATGAAAAATGGTGTTAAGGCCGTCACTAACTCTCCGAATGGAACCCCTCTAGAAACTATGTAGTTCTCGTGGGTTCCGTACGACGCACCCTTATTGTCTGTGTTGTTCTTATAGATATTGATCGCGAGCGGATCGAACTGATCAACTGCAGCAGCAATACTTCGACGCATAATCTCATCCCCAGCAAGATCCCACTTAACGACATCTCGAGGGTTAGTGCATTCCGGACCTGAGTACTCGGGGTGGGCATGGTCAACGTAATAACGGGCGCCGTTGCCCAAAACTACATTGGCAAACCCCATATCTATATCGGTAAGTTGACTGGAGTCGGCACTCTCTCTATCAAGGTCATATCCGCGGGCATCGCGCAATGGTGACTCGTCTTCATAATCCCATCGAGTACGGCGCCTACTTGCCGCCGTGGTATTTGCATAGGCGTTTACGATCTGACTAGAGAGAAGCATAGGATTTTCGTGAGCTGAACCTGGCTGTGCGATTCCGTATTCCGTCTCGATTCCCATGATGCGGTGCACCGCACCGGGTAAACCGTCGTGGCTCATCTACAGGTATTGGCCGGTATTGGAGAGCGCATCTATAGACCTTCCTGGCCCAGTTCCCGACTTTCCGGTGATGAGAGTGCGGATGTAGACGATTCGTTCACCCTTCTTGCCAGAGATTCGAGCCCAATCATCTGGGTTTGTGGTGTTTGGCAAGTCCTCGTTCTCCTTAAACTCGTCTACGCATGCAGCCAATAGATGGCTCACTCGAATTCCATACGACCCATGATCGAGTTGATCCTTGATTGCCATTTTCTTTGCGCGTCCGACAATATTTTCGATCATGGCGCCAGAGTTGAAATCCTTAAAATAAAGCACTTCTTTGTCACCATTGGCATAAGTAACTTCGAGGAATCGATTTTCGTCGTCTTCTGAATACATGCGTCCGACTGTCGCTTGAATCATTGCGTTGACAGTCTTTGTGCGATCCATGTGATTCTCAGAAAGATCGTCTGCGTTTAACGGGATCTCAGTAGTGATGTACTTACCGAAAATCTCTGTGGCCCCTTGCGCGTCTGGACGCTCAATCTTGATTTTCACATCGAGTCGACCTGGGCGCAATATCGCTGGGTCGATCATGTCCTCGCGATTGCTCGCACCGATAACAATGACATTTTGCAGGCTTTCAACGCCATCTATTTCGGCTAGTAGTTGCGGAACAATGGTGTTCTCAACGTCGGAGCTGACTCCACTCCCCCGGGTCCGAAAAAGTGAATCCATTTCGTCGAAGAAAACAATGACTGGCGTACCTTCATTAGCCTTCTCGCGAGCACGCTGAAAGACCAAGCGAATATGACGCTCCGTCTCACCTACAAACTTATTGAGAAGTTCTGGGCCCTTGATATTGAGAAAATAGGAGCGACCCTCGGGCTTGCCGGTAATCTCTGCGACCTTTTTTGCCAGCGAATTAGCGACTGCTTTTGCGATCAGCGTCTTCCCGCAACCGGGAGGACCGTAAAGAAGAATGCCCTTAGGTGGTCGCAATTGATACTCGCGAAAGAGTTCAGCATGCAAATAGGGCAACTCGACAGCGTCTCGTATTTGCTCGATCTGTCGCCCAAGACCACCGATATCTTCGTAGTCGATGTCGGGGACTTCTTCGAGAACGAGCTCTTCTACTTCAGCTCGCGGGATCTTCTCAAATACAAAGCCTGATCTGGATTCCATGAGCAGCGCATCGCCTGGGCGGAGTGGAACTCCCTCGAGTGAACGCGCAACGCGCACGACCCGGTCTTCGTCAGAGCGTGCGGTGACAAGTGCGCGGTGATCCGAGAGCAATTCCTTCAAGGTGACCAATTCCCCGGTCTCCTCAAAGCCGAAGGCCGCGATAACAGAGAGCGATTCGTTGAGCATGACTTCTTGACCGACACGAAGTTCACTCCGATTAACTTCAGGAGAAACCTGAACACGCATTTTTCGACCGTTGGTGAAGATGTCAAGAAACTCTTCGCCTTCGGGGATGCTCTGCACGACGCCAAAACCAGCCGGCGGCTGCGCTAAGCGCTCAAGATCTGCCTTTAAATTGAGAATGTGCTCACGAGCTTCTTTGAGGGTGCCAGAGAGACGTTCGTTCGACCCCTGTACGGATGAGAGTTCTTGGGCGAGCAGATCGATTCGACGTTGGAGATCTGAGGCACTCTCTCCGGGTTTTCCTGCGACTTCACGTCGGAGGCGCCCCACCTCCTGCTGGAGGTCGGCAATCGTCTGCGCAGTTTCCGGGCTATCGCTCATGCTCTGACGATACTGCAACTGCCTTTTAGCGGCCTACGATTCTTCGACCGAGACCCCATATGCGCCCTTAGAAGGGCGGCGGCGACGCATGGGGGGCTCCACTCCATCAGCCAACCTCCGTGAGGTGAGCAGGAATCCGGTGTGGCCGATCATGCGGTGTTCCGGCCTAACAGCTAATCCTTCGAGGTGCCAATCTCGGACCATGGATTCCCATGCATGCGGTTCGGTGAAGTTCCCATGGCTTCTGATGGCCTCGCCCACTTTGGAGAGTTGTGTGGTGGTGGCTACGTAGCAAATCAGCACGCCCCCAGGACGGAGAACGCGGGCAGCGACATCAATATTCTCCCATGGCGCCAACATGTCGTAGATAACGCGGTCGATGTCACGAACCCGGTCATCAGCAGTTGCCACTTCGTCGATTGCCCCCACTTGAAGGTGCCAATTCGATTGCGTACTTCCAAAGAACTGTTCAACATTCTTACCGGCGATCTCGGCAAACTCAGGGCGCTTTTCAAAGGAGAAGACTTCACCGCTACTACCAACGGCCCGAAGTAGCGCGATAGAGAGCGCACCGGAACCTGCCCCAGCTTCGACGACGCGCGCGCCCGGAAAGATATCTCCTAGCGTGACGATGTGCGCAGCGTCCTTGGGGTAGACGATGGTGGCTCCTCGAGGCATCGAAAGCACAAAGTCGGGGTAGAGCGGACGTAATGCAAGAAAGACTGTCCCGCCGGTCGTGGTCACGAGGGATCCTTCTGGCTGGTCTATGAATTGCGCATGCTCAATCCAACCCCGGTGAGTATGAAAGGAGCCGCCCTCTGCGAGATTGATGGTGTGTAATTTTCCCTTGGGGTCGGTGAGCTGGACACGGTCACCATATTTGAAGGCTCCCCTGCGGCTAGCCGGAATTCCATTCTCCGAAGTCGTCATGGCAGTACCCTACCGGGCGTTACTCTGTCGTCATGGTCTCGATGGTGAAGCTCTCCCCTTCCAGGGCAAATGACTTCCAAAACTGCCCCTTGCTCTTTCGATTTCGCACGATCGATCAACTTCCAGAGCCACTTTCGATTGACGCAGTTCGCGGCACCATCGTGCACACCACTCTTGAGCATCTCTACGATCTACCCGCTCTCGAGCGTCGGCTACCCCAGGCTTATGATTTGTGGCGCGAGGCATTCGTTGAAATATCCCAAGACGACAAGTATCGGGAACTCTTCGACGCTATCGATGACATTTCAGTGTGGACGAACGAAAGCCTTTTCCTCTTGGATAAATACTTCGCACTTGAGGAGCCTGTACTACTTGAACCAGCAGAGCGCGAATCGCATATTGAGTTCGATCTCCAGGATGGTTTTAAGATTCACGGTTACGTCGATCGGATAGACGTCGCACCATCCGGGGACATTCGCATCGTTGATTACAAGACAGGCAAGGCACCACGAGAAGGGTATGAGCAGAAGGCCTTCTTCCAATTACGTTTTTATGCATTGATAATTTGGCGCACTCGAAATGTTGTTCCGCGGAAGTTGCGACTCATCTATCTCGGTGACGGCCGAATTCTCGAGGATTCTCCAACCGAGAATGACTTAATCGCCACCGAGAAGAAGATCGTTGCAATATGGAGAGCCATGGAATCAGCTTTCGATACTAAAACATTTCCACCTAAGAAGAGCAAGCTCTGTGATTGGTGCGCACATCAGAGTATCTGTCCTGAGTTTGGCGGAACTCCACCGCCGCTGCCACTGCCGTAGGCCTCATTTACAAGAGGGCGTTTCGGACTTCCATGAGTGATTTCGCAAAATTTAGTCGTGGTAGTGGTGGAACTGGAACTAAGTGCGGAATTGCATAAACAATGGCACCGCTGGCCAAAGCGCCGATTACCCCGTTGGGTGAATCTTCAAGAATGATCGTCTCGGCAATAGGTACGTCTAGCCGACGGACAGCTTCGAGATAAGGATCTGGGTGCGGCTTAGTTCGCGACAGGTCCGTCCCGGCGATCGTGGTGGAAAATGATGTAACACCCGTAGATCGCACGACCGCCTCCACTGTATGACGTGGGCTTGCTGACACCAGTGCGTGTGGGATGCCTTCCGAGACCAACAATTCAAGAAGTTCTCTTCCGCCAGGCATAAGATCGATTTTCATATCTGAAATACGTGAAGCGACGTCCAGCGTAATTGTTTCTACTACGGCGTCTCGATCGTGCACCTGGCCAGTTGCGGCGCGAGCGCGCTCAACGATGTGATCCCCCACCCGCGTAAGCGGACCACCCACGCAGATGTGTTGGTCTTCCTTAGTCCACTGAAAGCCCAACTCGAGGGCATATGCGCTCTCTGAAAGCCACCACACGGGCTCGGTGTCTACGAGTAGGCCGTCCATGTCAAAGAGGATGGCCGCCGGCCTGGGAATCTTCATTGAGGTGAGCCTAATAGCCTCCCGGCCCTCGCGCCCCGGTAGGCTCAAGTTGTGATGGAGATCATTGCCTTGCCGACGCTTCGAAAGCCAATTTTAATTGCCGCTTTCGAAGGCTGGAACGATGCTGGAAACGCAGCGACGGCAGCGGTAGAGCATCTCATCGAAGTATGGGAGGCAGAGGAGATCGCCTTCTTTGATCCAGAGGATTACTACGATTTCCAAGTAAACCGTCCCATTGTCCACGTCACGGAAGAGTCCGGTCGAGAGATTGAGTGGCCCACCACCACGATAAGTGTCGCAACTCCAGCGCACCTTGATAGAGACTTTGTGATCGTGCGAGGAATCGAGCCATCAATGCGCTGGCGTACCTTCTGTGAGGAAATGATTGGCCTTATTGATGATCTGGAAGTTGAGTTGGTGGTAACCCTGGGAGCGCTCATCGCCGAAGTGCCACACACACGACCCATTCACGTTATTGGATCAGGGTCAGACTCAGCGACCTCGCTTCGTTTCGGTTTGCAGCCGAGTCGTTACGAAGGTCCCACCGGAATTGTCGGCGTGCTACAGAATTCCTGTTTAGCCGCTGGGGTAGATGCTTTTTCACTGTGGGCACAAGTTCCGCACTATGTCTCACAACCTCCCTGCCCCAAAGCGAGCCTCGCACTGGTGAATAGACTCGATGACCTACTCGGAATTCGCATACCAATTGATGATTTACAAGAAGAATCACTTGCCTGGGAAGTGGGCGTGAATCAACTTTCGCTCGAAGATAGCGATGTCGCGCAATATGTACAGGGGCTGGAAGAACAACAGGATGCGGCAGAACTCCCAGAGGCTAGCGGCGACGCCATTGCTAGAGAGTTCGAACGTTATTTGCGCCGCCGAGAAGAACGTTAAATCGCGATACCGAGAAGTGCATCTAATGCTCGGGACATGGCGCCGGGGCCACCCACTTCACCCTCACCATTTTGCAGCGCGGACCACTGATCTACGGCCGCAAGAGCGCTAGGCGTATCTAAATCATTCGCCAACGATTTCCTGATGCGCTCTATGGTTTCTGTAGCTGATGTCCCCCGAGAGTGGGCCAGCGCCTCTCTCCACGTGTGCAACCTACTCGTTGCACGGTTAAGCAGATCCTCACTCCAGTCGCGGTCGCTACGGTAATGACTCTCCATAAGAGCGAGCCGAATAGCGTTGGGGTCGACACCTGCTTGGCGGAGCTTAGATACAAAGACTAAGTTGCCTTTGCTCTTACTCATCTTCTCGCCATCTAGTCCAATCATTCCTGCGTGCACGAAATTCCGAGCGAAGCGATTTCCGGTAAGTGCGAAAGCTTCGGAAGCTCCCATGTCATGATGAGGAAAGAGTAAATCTGATCCGCCTCCCTGAACATCGATACTGGATCCCAGGTAGTTGAGTGCGATTGCAGAACATTCAATATGCCAACCAGGTCGCCCTGCTCCTAATGCACTCTCCCAGAAAGGTTCACCCTCTCGCTGGCCTCTCCAGAGCAAGCAATCTAACGGTGCGCGTTTGCCGATCCGATCGGGGTCTCCCCCTCTTTCTCCAAAGATCTTTAGCTGTTGATCAACCGAGAGATGACTGCGTCCTCCGAACTCTGGATCGCTCGCCACATTAAAATAGACATCGCTTTCGACCCAATAGGCGTGACCTGACCTCAACAATCTCTCTACTGCTTCGACCACGAGAGGAATGCTTTCAACGGCCCCGATGTATGCCATAGGTGGGATCACTCGAAGCGCAGTCATATCTTCACGAAAAAGTTGAGTTTCATTCTCTGCAATCGATTCCCATGAGACGCCTCGTTCTGCAGCGCGCACCAAAAGTGGATCGTCGATATCTGTCACGTTTTGCACATATCGAGCTGGATAGCCTGCATCAAGCCAGACTCGATGCAGAAGATCAAATGCAACGTAAGTGGCCGCATGTCCCATGTGGGTAGCGTCGTAGGGGGTTATTCCGCAAACGTAGAGATCGGCATGTGCGACTGTTCCGGTGGGTATGAGACGCTCGAATTCGGAACTCCACATATTGATGCCGTTGGGATATGCGCCCTCATCAATTTTCGGAATGAATGGAGTGGGCCAGGAGATCATTGCGCGAGCCTACTACTTCTAGAAGGGCGGCCAAGGGACTGCGGGCCAATCCTGCGAAGGTAGCGGATAGGTGCCAGAGGTAAGCAGACTCTCTCGGCGAGCTAGTAATGCTGCGATCTCCTCAGGATGGATTAATTCCTCAAGGATCGGAAGCACCGTTTCGAGACGGTCGAGATCTGCGAGCAAACCCTGAGGAATTGGATCTCCGCGAAACTGCCAAAGCACAGTTCGCAACTTATCTTCTTGGTGGAAGGTGACTCCATGATCGCATCCATAGATGCGCCCGCCTATAGGGAGTAAATGGCCAAATTTGCGATCAGTATTGTTGATGAGGGCGTCGAAGAGCGCCATCCGAATGATGTCTGGGTGATCCCCTTGGGCGACCTCTACGATCTCCACCTCCTCGTCAATCTGAATCCAGGATTGCACCATTCCGAGGCCGTATGGTCCTTCGCGCAACAGTGTGGGCGGCACAAGATCCCATCCGAGAGCTTCGGAGAGTTCATAAGCGGCCACCTCTCTTTGGGCGAGAGTCCCATGAGGAAAATCCCAGAGAGGTCGTTCACCACTGACGGGCTTATAGATCACATTGCCCAGAGAGTGATCATCAACGTGGATCGAACCAAAGAGAGTGGCGTTGGAAGCTTCTACAAGGCGTCCTTCGATGTCGATCTCGCCCATCGCGAGCTCATGGAGAGTGAGCACGTTATCGGCGGTACCCGTTGGCTCTTGGACAGACGTGACCACTGGGATCAAGCACGATTCCGCAGAAGGGACATGGCGGCCGTCCTGCACCGACGACTGCTTGGGAACCGGTTGCAAATTCAAAAGCCGCGTCGATCGTGAGTTGCACTCGAAGTAGATCGGGTCCGTCTTCATCTTCTTCTTCGATAAGGGTTTCACTACTTTCAGTGATTGCTTGCGCCTCGACAATCACAAGTTGCTCTTCACTATTGAAGGCGAGTCCGAGCACGCCGACGCGGAACTCCTCAACGAGAGGAAGGTCAAGTGCCGAAGCTCCTGCGCGTGCCTGCGGACTCGTTCGTCCCGCAATCATCTCTAAAATACGAGCGGCGAGCAGCGAGACTTGCTCCTTCTCTAAAGAAACGGCGAAGGATCTCCGTCCATCCTTAACTTGGAGGTAAAACGTGCGCTCTCCGGGTAGTCCTATGGCGCCAGCCATAAAGGACTCGGGCTTATCGAACTCGCTTATGACTCGAGCCATCGCCGCCTCCCACTGTCGTTGCGCTCTTTCGAACGCCAAGCAAACCTTCTAAACCATCTGCCCGCACGTTCTGAGAAATGACAAATCGAGAGTCGCCCTCTTGGCGCAAAATAGAAACCGAAGCAGGGTCCACAACAATCCTCTGGAATGCGTCTAGGTGAAGACCTAAGGAGTGCGCAATGATCGCCTTGATGACGTCTCCGTGTGTAAAAACGGCAACGACGTTTCTAGATTTGCTCCTGGAGTGCTCGACAAATATATCTGTGATCGCTTGATTGACTCTGGCATTCATTTCCAGGAAAGACTCCCCTTGAGGAAATCTAACGAGCGACGGAGTGCCTTGGATTGACTTCCACTCCTTACGCTTTGCAAGCACTGACAATTTCTGCCCGCTCCATGAGCCGTAGTCCATTTCTATGAGATCTGAATTCTTTTCAATGGAAAGTTTTGGGTGGGCGATTGCGATGACTCGAGCCGTCTCCATACATCTATCAAGAGGGCTAGAGATCAGACGAGTGATGGGAACGTTGGTAAGTGCTGCGGCAAGCCGCTTTGACTGCTCCTTGCCTTGGTCGTCAAGATGAACACCTTTTGCGCGACCGGCGAGCACTCCGGAGGCATTAGCCGAAGAGCGTGCGTGCCTGATCAGTAGGATTTCGGTCATCCGCTGATGGCTCCTGTACCTAATGCTGCCAATACAGCGAGGCCGACGAGCACGCGATAAATCATGAATCCGCGGAATGTGTGCGTGGTGAGGAATTTTAAGAGCCAGGCAATGACGAGATAGCCGACGCCAAAGGCAATGATCGTGGCTAGAAACGTAGGTCCCCAAGAAGGTGAGTCCGCTCCCCCAATTTTGCGCAACTCCAGACCACCAGAACCAAGCACGGCCGGAATCGCGAGCAAGAATGAATAGCGCGCGGCAGATACTCGCGAGTACCCCAGCGCAAGGCCCGCAGCAATAGTTCCACCCGATCTAGAAACCCCCGGAATCAAAGCCAAGCTCTGCGCTAGACCAAACTTTATGGAATCAGAAAGAGTCAGGGAGGCGAGTTCGCGTGATCCCTTTGCTCGGCGGTCGATGAGCCCGATGATTACGGCAAAGAGAATGAGTGACGCCGCGATGATCTTCAAAGATCGGAATTGATTTTCAATGGGATCTTTCAGTGCGATTCCCAAAATGGCGATCGGAAGCGAACCGATGATGATGAAGATCGCGAGCCGCCAATCATTTCCTTTACGATGCGCGCGTCCGGTGAGCCCCTTAAGAAAGGCTTTGATTATTTGAAGAATGTCTTTGCGGAAGTAGAGAAGGACTGCAATCTCGGTGCCGATTTGCGTGACAGCAGAAAACGCTGCGCCCGGATCAGACCATCCGAAGAGTGCTGCAGTGATGCGCATATGGGCGTTGGAAGAAATAGGCAGAAATTCAGTAAGTCCCTGAACTACTCCTAGAACGATTGACTCGAGAAAACTCACGATCCCACGCCCGCTTTATCGAATGCTTCTGCGCCCATGCGCAGCGCTTTGATGCGCGCTTCATTCGGTACCGAATCGGGAAGGGCTAAAGCCAGAGTTGTGACGCCCGCTGCAGCATGAGCTTGCATCTTTTCGGCCATGCGTTCAGGGCCACCCAAAAGCGAAGTTTGATCCAAGAAATCAAAAGGTAGCGCCATCATGGCTCCGTCATAATCTCGCGCTAGATATTTGTTCTGGACTTCTTCTGCCTCCTTCTCGTAACCCATGCGAACTACCAAATTGTTATAGAAGTTCTTGTCGCGACTACCCATGCCACCTACGTAAAGGGCTGCGTATGGGCGCACTAAATGCGCACACATTTCTAAGTCGCGTCCAGGGACAATAGGCATGGTGGCAACGACGTCGAAACCCTCCATGGTCTTACCCACTTTGTCTCGGCCGGTCTGAATGTGTGAAATTTGCTCACCAGCAAAATCCGGCGCCAAAAAGACTGCAAGCCACCCATCGGTGAGTTCGCCGGCCAGTTCAAGATTTTTCGGACCCACCGCCGCTAAGAGAATCGGGATCTCTTCCCTCACTGGATGGATGGTGAGGCGCAGCGCTTTGCCTGGGCCATCGGCCAGCGGCAAGGGGTAGTGGAGGCCTTCGTGTTTCACAACCTTGCGCCCGAGGGCCAATCTCAGCACTTCTAGGTACTCCCGGGTTCGAGCAAGTGGTGCATCGAAGCGAACCCCATGCCACCCTTCGCTCACTTGTGGCCCAGAGACGCCGATGCCGAGGCGAAATCGCCCCCCAGAGAGCGCATCTATCGTCGCGGCGGTCATAGAGGTCATCGCAGGTGATCGAGCGGGAATCTGAAAAATAGCCGACCCCAGGCCGATGCGCTCCGTCTTGGCGCCGATCCACGAGAGGACAGTCGCGGCATCAGAGCCGTAGGCCTCCGCCGCCCAGACAGAATCAAACCCAAGACGCTCAGCTTCGAGGGCTAATTCGATATTGGCCGCGTTCGTGGCAGCCTCGCCTGACCAGTAGCCGAGATTTAGTGCGAGCTTCATGACCCTCCCTAGCGTGGAAGATCAGATTACTGCCTCTTCGGGTACTAAGGTCGCGTACATGGAACTGCGCCGCCTGGGATCTACTGGACTACATCTTTCAAGGATCGGTTTAGGAACTATGACCTGGGGCCGAGATACCGATGAGCACGAAGCGGCCGATCAGTTACGCGAGTTCGTAGATGCCGGTGGAAACTTCATTGATACAGCCGCGCTCTATGGCAGCGGTGATAGCGAGAGAGTCATCGGAGGTCTACTCGGAGCTCTCGTCAAGAGAGATGACATCGTGCTCGCCTCCAAAGGTGGTCTTTCGTTTGTAGATGGGGTTCGCATCGTCGATACCTCCAAACGCACAATTTTGCGTGAATTGGATCAATCACTACAACGACTTGGTACCGACCATCTCGATATTTGGCAGTTGCATGCTTGGGACAACATCACTCCATTAGATGAGTCTCTGGCCGCCTTGGATGTCGCAGTGATTTCTGGGCGCGTTAGATATGCCGGCATATCAAACTTCTCAGGGTGGCAGACTGCACGCGCTTTCTCGATTCAAGAAAGCGCCGCACTGAAAGCCACTATCTCTTCAACACAGAATGAGTACTCGCTGCTTTCAAGAGGTGTCGAGCGCGAGGTACTCCCTTGCGCGAATGAGTTAGGGATGGGTTTCCTTGCATGGAGCCCGCTCGGACGTGGCGTTCTCACTGGCAAGTACCGCAGCGGATTGCCCATCGATTCTCGCGGTGCAAGTCCCCATTTCGCAGGTTTCGTGGAGCCGTATCTTGACCAGCGCTCACGAAGCATTGTTGACGCAGTGGCTGCGGCCTCTGACGGGCTAGGCATCGCACCTCTCGAAGTGGCACTGGCGTGGGTGCGCGACGCCCCCGGCGTTACCTCTGCAATCGTGGGTGCGCGAACTGCGGCGCAGTTGCGCGGAGTGCTCCTTGCCGAAGGTGTGGCGTTGCCGTCGGTAGTTCGCGAAGCTCTCAATGAAGTCTCGGAAGCAAGTTAAAGCCGTGGCAAAGCAGCAGAGCGTTCTGGAGTATCGAACGATCACAGTTCCTAAAGATTTTCCCCGCAGCGCTGTGAAATCAATGCTCGTCGAAGAGGCCGAGTTGCATCATTGGACGTTGGATAAAGTGCAGATACGACACGACGGGAAACGCATCATTACTCTTCGTCGTCGCATCATTCGTGCGATACGCATCGATTTTGGTTAGACGTTTCTTAAGAAACGATCCAACACGCGCGCGCCGAATTTGAGGCTCTCCACAGGTACTCGCTCATCGATGCCATGAAAGAGTGCGGTGAAATCGAGGTCGGCCGGCAATTTGAGCGGAGAAAAGCCGTAACCCTTGATGCCTAACTGAGAGAGCGCCTTATTGTCTGTGCCGCCGCTTAAGGTGTACGGAACGGGAATACCTTCAGGATCCTCTGCGAGTATGGAGTTCACCATATTTTCCACCATTGCACCTTCGAAGGCCGCCTCGAGTGCGATATCTGACGTGATGGTTTCTACGCGCACTTTCTCACCAGCAAGAGTGCGAATCGTTTCGTTAAGTTCATCTTCAAACCCTGGAAGGAAGCGACCATCGATCACCGCGCTTGCCGATTGCGGAATCACGTTCTCTTTATAGCCAGCGTTGAGGCGCGTGGGATTGGCCGTATTGCGCAGAGTGGCGCCTACTAAGCGAGCCACTGGTCCTAGCCGCGCCACGAGTGGCTCGGGATCGTTGGGGTCGTACTCAACTCCTAAGACCTCTGCTACGCGCTCAAGTAGTTCGTCAACGGATTTTGTTCGGCGGAGCGGCCATTCATAATTTCCAATGCGGGCAACTGCTTCGGCAACCGCAGTGACGGCGTTATCTGGATGCACCATCGACCCGTGCCCAGCACGTCCTTCAGCAACGAGTCGCATCCAATGGATGCCTTTTTGTGCGGTCTCGATGAGATAAAGACGCGCCTTGTTTTCTAAGGTGATGGAGAATCCACCCACTTCGGAGATCGCCTCATTGCAGCCTGCAAAAACATCAGGGCGGTTCTCGACCATCCATCGTGATCCGTAAGTACCGCCTGCCTCTTCGTCAGCGAAGAAGACCAAGGCAATGTCACGTGGCGGTTGATACCCGGTGCGTGCCCAACTGCGCACGGTCGCGAGCATCATGGCGTCCATATCCTTCATATCGACCGCCCCACGGCCCCAGATAGCGCCGTCTTGAATGGCGCCCGAGAAGGGATCGATAGACCAATCCTTTGCGTCTGCCGGAACCACATCGATATGCCCGTGGAGCACCAGCCCTGGACGGTCACTCGCGCCCTTGATCCGAGCAGCGACGTTGGTCCGACCTGGGGCCGATTCGATCAGCTCGGCTTCAATGCCGACCTCAGCAAGATTGGCTTGAATATAAAGGGCAACATCGCGCTCTTCTCCCCGATCACCGAAGTTCTCAGAAGGGATTCTGATCAGATCTTGCAGAATCGCGACGCTCTCGTTCTCCATGGTCTCTTCCATGGCTACATCATGGCGTATTCGAAAGGCCCAGGGGGCCTGCCAGGACGGAAAAGCCGACGAATTGGGTTGGAGTCCCTGAACTTGGTACTCTCGCCCTTCACACCCTGTCCGGGTGGCGGAATAGGCAGACGCGCTAGCTTGAGGTGCTAGTGCCCGAAAGGGCTTAGGGGTTCAAGTCCCCTCTCGGACACAAGTAAGTGCCATTGAATGATCCAACTGGATGCTTTAGATCCGGTTGAGCGCCCCGGTAGCAACATCGAAAATCGCTCCGGCCACCTCGATATTCGACGCTAAGAGTGGGAACGACCTAATGCGGTCGAGATCGACTTCGAGGGCCTTAAGCGGGTCGCGGACCGTACGAATCTCAACAGAACGCGTATCCACTCCAGATTTCTCAAAGATGGCCGCATGTATCTCTGACTCCGTGCCACTGGCCATTCGGCAGTCTGTATGAGGCATCACCAAGATTCGAGAGACGTTGAGTAAGTGGGTGGCGAGCACGAGCGTTCGCAAAACGTCTTCCGTGACGCGTGCTCCCGCATTACGAATAATTTTGGCGTCGCCAGGTTGCATACCCATGATCGCTAATGGAGCTATTCGCGAATCGATGCATGTGACGATTGCTAGACCACGTGCGGCTTGGCCCGTGAGTGCACTTGATTGAAATTCTTTAACGTATTGCGCGTTTGCAGAGAAGATATCTTCGAAGCCCTTCACTTGATCTCCTTCATCTCTTTTGCAACTGCGTAAGTGATCTGGCGCATGTGGTGACGTCGACAGAGAACCTCGTAACCAACAACAGTGTCGGAGTCGGTATCCCCCACAAACACTTGCTCGCCTTCAGTGACCATAGTGCCGCCGAAAGTCCGGGCGTTGTGAGTGGCACGTCCGCCACACCAACAGAGAGCTTCGACTTGAAGCGTGTTGACACGATCAGCCAACTCAACCAGACGTGCTGAACCGGGAAACAACTTCGTACGGAAGTCGGCGAGAATGCCAAATGCATAGACGTCGATACCTAAACCGTCCACAATCATGGCGAGCTGTTCTATATGTTCGGGTGAGTAGAACTGAGCCTCATCGCAAATCACGTACTCAACTCGAGTTCCTTCGGAAACCAGATCTCGAACATAGGAGTGAAGATTGAGTTCCGTACTCACTTCGACTGCAGGTTTCTGGAGACCAAGCCGAGAGGAAAGGATCCCAGCCCCAGCTCGATCATTACTTGTAAAAATGATTCCGGTTCGACCGCGGGATTCATGGTTATGGGCAGTCTGGAGGGCCAGCGTTGATTTTCCGGCATCCATGGTGCCGCAGTAGTAGATGAGTTCAGCCATGAGGGACATCCTGCCACGAGATTCCAGGATTCAGGTTCACAACAATGTGGTGAACGGAGTTCGCGTGCCATAAGGTCTTAACAGTCAACCGTTGGAGGATTTCATGGCTCAAGTACGTGCCTACGCCGCGCTGTCTGCGGGAGCACCTTTAGTTCCGTTCACGTTTGATCGACGTGAACCGGGCGCTTTCGACGTGGAGATCGCGATCTCGCACGCTGGCATTTGTCATTCAGACATTCACCAAGCACGTGAAGAGTGGGGTCCCGCGATATTCCCGATGGTCCCCGGTCACGAAATTGTAGGTCGCGTCACGCGCGTGGGATCTGAGGTTTCCAAATTCAAGGTCGGCGATCTTGCAGGCGTTGGTGTCTTTGTTGATTCCTGTCGCAAATGCGAGAATTGCATGGCCGGTATCGAGCAGTACTGCACCGGCGGAATGACGGGTACATATAACACCTATGAAAAAGATGGCACCACAATCGTTCAGGGTGGCTATTCAAGCGCGATCGTCATTCACGAGCACTACGCGATGCATATTCCCGAGTCGTTAAATATCGAGGGAGTAGCGCCGCTTCTTTGCGCGGGAATCACCCTCTACTCCCCACTTCGCCATTGGAATGCAGGTCCGGGTAAGCAAGTTGCAATTATCGGTCTTGGCGGCCTTGGTCATATGGGTTTGAAATTCGCTCACGCCATGGGTGCTGAAGTCACGGTCCTTTCTCACTCAGCCTCCAAGGAGAAGGACGCACGGGCGATGGGAGCCGATCATTTCGTGGACACCAGTGATAAATCCTTCAAAAAGACTCTAAGTAAAAAATTCGATCTCATTCTTAATACCGTTTCAGCAGAGCTCGATATCAACACATATTTGAGCTTGCTTCGTTTGCACGGCACTTTGGTAGTGATTGGCCTTCCAGGGAAGCCCTACTCGGTTGAAGCCGGCTCCTTGCTTACTCAGCGCAGAAGCCTTGCGGGTTCAATGATCGGTGGCATCGCCGAGATGGAAGAGATGTTGGAATTCTGCGCAAAGCATCAGATCACTAGCGAGGTCGAGATGATTAACGCTGATCAGATAAACGCTGCATACGATCGGGCAGTTGCCAGTGATGTGCGATATAGATTCGTCATCGACACCGCGACTCTGTAATTGGCGGCCCTACATAGGCGCTCCGGTCACTGAGGTTCTTTAAGCAATTCTGTGGCTCGCCAGCAATACCAGGCTACGACGCTTCGGTAAGGTCGAAACGGATCACCTAATGGTTCTAAAGCCTTCGCTTCCAGCATGGGCTCGCCCTTGATGAGCGACCATCCGCGGCGAACTCCGAGGTCTCCGCTAGGCCACACATCGAGTCTTGCCAGAGAGAACATCAGAAACATTTCTACGGTCCAGCGACCGATCCCCCAAACTTGTGTAAGCGCCGCAGTGATTTCATGATCTGGCATACGTTCAAATTCCTCGACTGGGATCCGCCCCGAGATGATTGCCTCAGAGAGCTCAGTAGCTGTTCGAGCCTTGGCGCCAGAGAGTCCTGCTCCTCGAAGGTCCTCATGAGAGAGTGCAAGTACTTTCATTGGAGAGAAATCATCATCTATCAAGAGCTTCAATTTGTTCGTAATGGAGTCGGCGGCTTTCGTGGAGATTTGCTGCGATACCACTGCCTTCATGAGCGTTTCGAAATGATTTCTGTAAGGAGGATCTCCCGCGCCTAACTCGCAAGGAGGCGAGATTCTCATGAACTTACCGAGTTCATTATCAATCATCGGAAGGTCTTTGAGCGCCTTAGCTAGCGTCACGATCTACGTCCTACGAATCCCAGAGTTATGGCGACGCAGCGACCGATGAGAAGCGCAAAGAGCGCGGTGCCGAGTCCCACATTCTTTCCTAATCCGAGACTGCCATCTCTGGGCATTCCGCTAAGCAACCATCCAAGAATCACGACGGCAACCTCAACAACTAGCCGTGCTCTACCGACAGGTACTCCGAAACGCTTGTTCATTCCCGTCATCAGCCCGTCTCGTGGACCAGCGCCTAAACCACAGGTGAGATAGAGGGCGCTAGCAACAGCGATCGTAAGTATTCCGAGTACGACCATGAGAATTCTTATATAGAGATTCGATGGCTCCGGTATGACTGCAGTACCGACACCAATTGCTATAGAAATAACGACAGCGTTGCTAATGGTGCCTAGACCAGGCTTTTGGCGTAAAGGTATCCAGCAGATAACTGCAAAAAGGCTCAAAATAAATGTGGTGTAGGCAACAGAGAGACCTGTTACGTGTGTGACGCCAAGGGCGAAGACCACCCATGGGCCGGCTCCCAAAGTGGCGTTAATGATAATCGCGTCCCCGGTTCCATACAGATAAAGGCCGATGACGAGGATCAGATATGTGCGCGGTGAGCAGCGCCATTGCGACGGAGCCCGCCATGACGTGATGGGGACGCTTCTTGCACCTGTAAAGAATCGACGCATTCGAGAAACCTATCGCCAATCCACTGGTGCGCAGCCATTTTGCTTGAGCAATTCATTGCATTTGGAGAATGTGTGGCTCCCAATGAAGCCGCGATAGGCAGAGAGCGGGCTGGGGTGAGAAGCGAGTAACACACGGGCAGGATCAAATATGTCTGCGAGTGATTGTGCATCTTTACCCCAAAGCAAGGCTACGAAATGGTGGTTTTGGGATATCAAGAATTCAATGGCGGATTGAGAGAACTCCTCCCACCCTTGCTTGCGGTGGGCTCCAGGAGACCTCTCCTCTACCGTAAGCACACGATTAAGGAGTAGAACGCCTTGATTACGCCAGGACTTCAGGGTGGCATCTACCTGTGTGATGGAGCCGAAGTCAGTAGCGACTTCCTTGAAGATATTACGCAGAGAAGCTGGCAGCGGCACATTTGGTAGTGTCGCAAATGCGTAACCAATTGCATGTCCTGGTGTGGGATAGGGATCTTGACCAAGGATGAGAACTCGCACATCCTCCACTGACATTTCAAAGGCTCGAAGAACAAACTCTCGATGAGGGAATTGCACTTTGCCATTCGCGCTCTCCTTCTCGAGGAAATTGCCGATACGTTCAAGCTCGTGACGTTGCGCTTCGAAGAAAGGCTTCCAGGTTTCGTGAACCGCACCATCAAGAATGAACATGATTGGTAAATTCATAGAGGGCGACAGCAGCGGCTGCGGAGACGTTAAGAGAGTCGATGCCGGCGGCCATGGGAATTCGCAGTTCCTGTGTGGCAATCCCATGTGCATCTGCAGAGAGTCCGTCCCCTTCAGTTCCCAGGATGAGCGCGCTTCGCTCCCCCGGACTCCAAGTGCGGATACTGCGGGCCTCTGGGCGCGGCGTAAGGGCTAGGACATCGTATTTTGACTCTGCGAGCCCCACCGCCAAGGCAGCGTGATCTGCAAAACGGGCCCACTTGCTACTAAAGACCGTCCCCATCGATGTTCTTATAGAGCGCCTATAAAGCGGATCGGCGCAATGGTTATCGAGCAAAATACCATCCACGCCAAAAGCGGCAGCGCTGCGAATGATGGCACCGACGTTCGTGTGATTTACCAATCCTTCAAGAATCAATAGAGTGCGCGAAGTACGAATAAGGTCTAGGTAATTGAGCGGGTCGGGGCGATGGAAGCTCGCCAATGCGCCACGGTGCACGATATATCCGGTGACGCTATTTAGCTCAGATTGCGATCCGACGATAATCGGTATGTCAGAGGCGAAGTCCGGGAGAGAAGAAATCCATTTCTCTTCGCACAAGACTGCTCGAGGACGAGCCCCGGAAGCAAAAGCGCGATCAATTGTGATTGCCCCCTCTGCGATGAATAGTCCACCAGAAGGCTCAGCGCGTGTTCGCAGAACAACATCCGTTAACGCCGCGAAATCATCTAATAAGTCGGGGGAAGCGTCGTGGAATGAGAGTTTCATGCCGTAAATAGCCTGTAGCTTGCATACAAACCTGTTGCGGAAATAATCAACCGATATATCCAGGAAGGAATGCCTCGACCAACACGTGATCCTACGAATGCACCGCAGTAGGAAGAGACTCCAATGAGTAGAACCGCTAGCCAATCAATCTGCCCTGAGAGGATAAAAACCAGGCCAGCGATGAGATTGGTGGCCCCGGCAAGGTAATTCTTCATGGCGTTGGAACGCGCAACACTCTCATCGAGTAGTAATGAAAGTAGACCTATAAGAATGACTCCTTGGGCGGCGCCAAAATACCCACCGTATATTCCTGTAAGCAGAACCGTGACCCTAATTCCGACGCCGATGGCGACTTGGTCTGGCTTCTTTCGTAGCGATGAAACGATTGGCGCAACGATATTGAGCGCAACACCTGTAAGAACCAACCACGGAACGACTGATCCGAAGATGCGTTCTGGAAGCAGCAGCAGTCCGAGCGCACCTATCAATGCACCGGCGATAGAAAATGGCATCAACGTGCGAATCTGATGTCGATCCCCCGCCAAAGAATGTCGTGACCCACGCATGGCAGCATAGGCGCCAGGTACGAGTCCTACGTTATTTGATGTATTGGCCACTAATGGTGGGAGCCCAGCGGCGAGTAAGGCAGGGAAGGTGATCAGAGTGCCACTGCCAACAATTGAATTGATGAAGCCCGCCGCGAACCCAGCGATGAGAATGATGGCGACAGTATGGGAACTAAGTTCTAGCACTCCAACGCCCTTCTTCGTGGGCTACCTTGATATTCATTCCAAAAGCGAATGACACTGTCACGCTAGTGATTACCTCTTCAATGGGACCGGCAGTCATCACCTCTCCATCTTTAAGAATGACGGCGTGTGTTGTTCCTATGGGGATCTCTTCTAGGTGATGCGTGACCATCACAGTGGCAGGTGAGAGTGGATCAAGGGCAATGATCGCTAATTGCAGGAGCATCGATTCACGGGCGCCGATATCCATTCCTGCGGCAGGTTCGTCAAGAAGCAAAAGTTCTGGATTGGGCATTAACGCGCGTGCCAATTGCACTCGCTTCTTCTCACCTTCACTGAGTGTGCCAAAAACACGCTCTGAAAGATGGTCCACTTCCATCAAATGCAGGAGTGAGTGCGCGCGTGCGACATCTTCATCCGCATATTCCTCGCGCCAACGACCAGTGAAACCCCAGGCCGCAGTGAGGGCGATATCAATGACCTTCTCGCCCTCTTCAAATTGATCTAAGAGAGCAGCGGAAGTGAGCCCAATTCGGGGTCGAAGTTCAAAGACATCAACCGCTCCCAATCGTTCGTCCAGAATCTCGACAGATCCGACGGTGGGAAATAATTGGGTAGCCAAGATTCTCAGCAATGTGGTCTTGCCGGCGCCATTCGGTCCGATAATTACCCAGCGCTGGCCTTCGGCGACCTCGAAATTGACGTCTTTAAGAATCCAGGATTGGCCTTTGCGCACTCCTACTCCAGCAAGACGCGCGATCGACATGCGCATAACCTACCGGTTTCATACCCTTGCCTTGTGGAGATTCTGCCTAGGAACGTGTTACTTGCCTCATGGATCAATGCCATTCGAGGAGGTCGGACCGGCTTTGACGATCTCTATCAAGTCCTCGGCACCTTCGATCGCTTGGGAGCTCTGCCCGCTCACGAAGCAATGGGTCTGGCACATGCCTTCTTTGTAGGTCATCAAGAACTTCTGCAGGTGGGCGTAGAGACGTGGCTCTCGGTCGATGACGGCATCTGGGAGCCAAGTTCGCTCCGCGCACCCGAGATGCACACACACTCGCTCAAGGAGGCCGCTCGCCTCTTAACAACATCCATAGATGAAGCACTCGAACTGATAGCACCGATCGAAAGTGCGAGCGATAGAGGTGCGCCCATCAGAGCAAATATCCGCCAGACGCTCTCTGACGTGTTGGGCAGAGCAAAGAGGGTCTTGCCGCCGACGGTGTGGCAGAACTCAGCGCTCATCGAACGTAGCCTCACGGTGCTTGTCGTTTCAGCGGTAGCTACTATGGATAACGGTGGCGCGGTGACTGCCAACGAAATCAATCTGCGAAATGGAGAGATCAATCGTCTCCGAGTGGCGGCGCGTGAGTCGCTTATTCTGGGAACGGAAGCGTGGTGCGCCCGGCCTATCCCCTAAGATGTCACTGTGCGTACGGTCCTCTTCTCCTTCAGTGGCGCGGACCGAAGTGGAATCACTTCTAAGATTTTTAACGCACTTGCAGAGTTTGATGTGACAGTCTTGGACGTCGGTCAGGTAGTCCTTCGCGGCAGATTGACGGTGGGAGTGCTCATCTCTGCGCCGCTTGGAGAGATGGAAGTCGCTCTGCGACACCGGTTGACAGTACTGACGGGCGAGCTTGGACTCGAAATATTTGTGCAAGCCGGCGAAGGCGACAGCGCGCAACCCGAGGTTGGCGTACATCTCACACTCATGGGAATGCCATTACGCCCCCAGGCTGTTGCCAGTATTACTGAGGTGATATTTAACCTCTCGGGGAATATAGAACGAATAGCCCGAGTATCTGACTATCCCGTGGTCGCGATCGAATTCTTTGTAAGCGGCGTAGATATCGCCACCATCAAGACGCTCTTAGCACCTGTAGCTAAAGAGAACGGCGTAGATATTGCTGTTCAACGTGGTGGGCAAGCAAGGCACTCAAAGCGCCTCGTAATGTTGGATGTGGATTCCACTCTCATTCAGAACGAAGTCATTGAACTGCTGGCAGATAGAGCCGGGTCGGGAGTCCTAGTAAAGGAAATAACTGCTCGCGCCATGAATGGTGAAATCGATTTTGCTGAAGCATTACGCGAGCGGGTAGCGACGCTTGCCGGACTTACACAAGAAGATATCGATGAAGTACAACGCACTATTGCCCTGACACCCGGTGCTCGAACGCTTGTTGAAACCTTGCACCGTCTAGGGATCCACGTGGGCTTAGTTTCCGGCGGGTTTATCGAGGTAGTTGCACCATTGGCGCACTCGCTCGGAATCAAATTTGTCCGAGCTAATTCACTTGAAATGATCGATGGGGTTCTCACAGGAAAGGTACTCGGACCGATCATTGACCGAGCAGCCAAGGCCCAAGCGTTAAGGGAGTACGCCGACTCTCTGTCGATTCCACTTGATCAAACCGTGGCAATTGGAGACGGAGCTAACGACCTCGACATGATTGCAGCCGCAGGGCTCGGAGTAGCCTTCAACGCAAAGCCTCTTGTTGCCAACGCCGCTGACGCATCCATTACTGCGCCCTATCTAGATAGCGTGCTCTTTCTCCTGGGCATAACGCGTGGAGAGATTACTTCTTACCGGGGCGCCTAAATTTAAATGACGTGCCGGCAGGTCCCTTAAGTAGATCGCTGTAATTTGCAAGCAAATCAAGATTTCTATCTGCAAGATGATCAAAGGGTTGCCCGACACTCGATCCAGGAGTGAGCGAAGCCATCGCTTTGTCGGGATCGAGCACTGCGCTGATCCAACATTCGTGTGAAGCGGCTCTGGCAATGACTTCTGCAATCGGCGTAACGATCATGGAATTGCCAAAGTAGAGCGTTCCCGCTGGGTCAATCCCCACGGCATTGGCTCCCACCATAAATACGTGGTTGTCGTAAGCGCGTGCACGATTAGTGAGCTCCCAAATATCTGCAGAGCGGAGTAGTGCCGAGGGTCGCGCAATGATCTCTGCGCCTTGAATCGCTTGGATCCTACTGAGCTCTGGGAAGTCACCATCGAAACAGATGACCATTCCAATCTTTCCTAGTTCGGTATCCACAACGCACACCTCGTTGCCCGGAACAACCCAACCTCCCTGGCTTAACATTTCAGCGCAGAAAGGGTGCGTCTTGCGATAAACACCTGCGATCTCACCACTGGGCAGAATGATCATCGACGAGTTGTATACGATCCCGCGCTCCTCGCCACGTTCATAAGTAGCGTGCACAATATGCACACCGAGTCGCTTGGCAACCTCTTGTATAGGAGCAGTCAGCTTCCCTGGAAAAACATCTATTAAGTCCCACAGTTCTTCTGGGCTACAACCAGGTGAAAAACCTGTCGTGACCGTTTCTGGAAGCACAACAAGTGAGGCCCCGGTCTCTGCCACACACTTTTCAATAAACGACACCGCTTTGTGGAGATTGCCTGAGATTGCGGCAGAAGAGAGCGGTCCTGGAAGAGGAGCGATCTGAATGGCAGCAGCAGTGAAAGCCTTCATCGGGTGATGAGCCATCCTAAAAGCACTCCCGTAAGAGCGATCGCGCCGCCAGCAAGGAGCGATGAAACCTGAGAGGCCGATCGAACCAACGGCTCCTTACGGATACTTACAACGCCGGTTTCGCCATGTTGCAACACGGCTGCTCCACGTCGATCACCGGAAAGGTGACGATTCACTGCTGCAAAGAACTCGCTCGCGGTCTTTTTAGAAACTCCGCTGAGAACCCGCTGCCCGACACCACCTATGACGCCACCCACCACCGCGTCGGCCTCATAGGTGAGCGCGCAACCTTCCGCGCTCTCAGCAAGGGTTACCTTCACATCTGCTTGAACCGTACCCGGCCCACCCGACCCACTGGCCTTCAAAGTGAATGAATGCGGAGCATTCTGATCGGCTAATTCGACGACTCCGTTATAAGTACCTTTGATAGAGGCTACGCCGGCGGTGATTGTCATCGCATAAGTCGAAGGACCAGTTTGCTCAAGTGCCTGGCAGCCGGGAATGGTCACCAAAAGAACCGCTGGATTGTTAAGAGCTGCAAATACCTCAGATGGAGAATGATCTAGCGAATAACTTCCAATGATTTTCATGCGTTCTCCTTCATGGTACGGCGTAGTTCCCATAGCTCGCTTGGTGAAATGGGCATGCGACGGATTTCAAAACCTTCGGCATCTTCGATGGCGCTAGCGAAGACAGCAGACCCAGGAATAACACCCGCTTCACCGGCCCCTTTGATGCCAAGTGGATTCAAAGGTGAGGGCGTTTCCAAGTGCCCCGCCTCAACTGTTGGTATTTCAGTTGCGTATGGCATTAAGAAATCCATGAAAGAAGCATTCTGTAGCTGCCCACTCTCGTCGTAGGCCATGCGCTCGAAGAGCGCACCTGCGACTCCTTGCGCCACGCCTCCGTGAATCTGTCCCTCTACAATCATGGGGTTGATGACGCGTCCACAATCGTGAACGACTACGTAACGCAGAATCTTCACTTCTGCCGTATCCGGAAGTATCTCGATAATGACCGCATGCATACCGTTTGCAAATGTTGAGGCCATCGGTGAGTAATAATCCTTGCCTTCTAACCCCGGCTCTTGATCTTCCGGCACCGGAGGCTTAGAAGTATCCCCCACTGCAAATTGAGTCGCCGCCTTGGCGGACTCGTCGAAGGCATAGCGCAGAGGATTAGAAAGAACAGCGACCGTCTTGAGCGCGATGGACTTCGTATGGTCACCCTTGACCCGCACAATTCCATCCACGATCTCAAGATCGTGCGGATCGCACTCAAGAGCCTCACCAGCTAGTCGTAGAGCTTTATCTCTTACTTGACGGGCAGCAAGGGCAATAGCGTTTCCACTCATGACCGCTGCTCGAGAGGCGAATGTGCCGACGGCGTAAGGGAATCGACGTGTATCACCAGTGGTGACGAAAACATCCTCGATGGGAACCCCGAGCTCGTCTGCCACGATCTGGGCGAAAACTGTTTGATGACCCTGACCTTGGCTGGTAAGCCCTGTTGCCACATTGATGCGTCCGCTTGTCTCTACCTGGACAAAACCACCTTCATAGGGGCCGACTCCAGTTCCTTCTACGTAACAAGCAACACCAATCCCGATTTTTCGACCTTGCGCCGCATACTCACTTCGCATGGTTTCGAAATTGTCCCAGCCGACCATCTCTTTGAGCATCGCCATCGATGCCGGGAAGTTGCCAGAGTCGTATTCCAAAGGCCTTCCATCTTGGAAGATCAATCCTAAGTCGTATGGCATCTCGTCTGGCTGAATGAAGTTCCGTTCGCGCACAACCGTTCGATCCAATCTCAGATACTTCGCAATTGCATCGACGGTGCGTTCCATCGCGAATACACCTTGAGGCCGACCCGCACCACGGTAGGGAATGACCAACACTGTATTTGTAAACAACGATGTGAATTCAACGCGGTAGGAGGCTGGCTTGTAGGGACCTAGTAACTGCGTCGAAGTGATCAGCGGAATGATGATGCCGTAGGGGGTGTACGCCCCGTTATCGTGGAAGAAAGTGACATCTAAACCAAGGATGCGACCCTCTTCATCGAAACCCACCTCGATGTGGTGTTCTTGGGCCCGCTCGTGGGCGGACGAAATGAAATGTTCGCGGCGATCTTCACTCCACTTAACTGGACGATTGAGTTTTCTAGCTGCCCATGGAATCAAAACTTCCTCTGGCCATGGATGCATGATTTTGACGCCAAAGCCACCACCCACATCTGGGGCAATGCACTCAACTTTTTGAAGCGGGAGATCCAACTTGGCTGCTACGGCTGCACGAACACCGGTAGATGTCTGCGTTGACGACCAAAGACGAAGCTCTTGGGAATCTTCCTCCCAAATGGCATACACACCTTTACCTTCCAGGGGCGAGCATGCGCTTCGCTCGATGAAGAGATCCAATGAGAGCTTATGAGGCGCGGCTTTGATCATTGCGCGTGCGTCACCCACTTCTTTGACAGAGTGGGCACTGACATTGTTTGGCACGCTGGGATGTACCGCATTGTGAGCAGCTTTAGCATTCTGAATACCTACGACGGGTTGCAAGACATCGTAGGAGACCTTTATAAGTTCAACGACATCCTCAGCGATGTATCGATCTTCAGCAATGACCATCACTATCGCTTCACCTACGTGGCGCACAAACTCGTTTGCGAGTGGATACCCAGTCCTACCGTTCAGAAGTGCAGGATGCGGAATAAGTAGCGGCAAAGGTTCAGCAACTCGACCTTCAAGATCCTCATAAGTGTAGATTCCGATCAACCCAGGTACGTCGAGAGCATCCGTCACGTCGATATCTAGGATGCGGGCAGAGGCATGGGGGCTGCGCAAGAATGCCGCCGCCAAAGCTTCGTGACCAAGGTCGTCGAGGTAGCGTCCCTGACCGGAGACTAAACGAGGATCCTCCTTGCGCAGAATTGGTTCGCCAAAGGATTTAGTGGTCATCGCGCACCCCCGAATCAATAAGTTCGGCGGCTCGAAGGACCGATTTGATGATGTTTTGGTAACCCGTGCAGCGACAGAGATTTCCGGCGATCGCCTCGCGGGCTTCTTCCTCCGTGGGGTGCGGGTTCTCTTTTAAGAATGCATGAATAGTGGTGATGAATCCCGGCGTACAGAAACCGCATTGCAAGCCATGAGACTCATGGAAAGCACGCTGTACCACACCCAAAGATCCATCGTTGTTCACCAAACCTTCGACAGTGGTCACATTGGATCCGCTGACGCTGACGGCAAAGATGAGGCACCCTCTTACTGGTTTACCGTCTAACAAGATCGTGCAGGCGCCACATACCCCGTGTTCGCACCCTACGTGCGTGCCCGTGAGGCGTAGATCATGGCGAAGGAAATCCGAAAGTAATCTGCGGGCAGGAACGCGCGCGCTCAATGGGTTCCCGTTGACTGTAAGTTCCACTAGGAACAGCTCTTCGGGATTCATGATGTTCTCGATTCTGCATTACTGCGGGCCTCGGTGAGCGCTTGAGCGACAAGGGTCTTAACAAGTTGGCGACGATAATCGGCCGTGGCATGAATATCTGTATCAGGATCTATGAGAGATTGCACCTTCAGGTTTAACTTCTCGTTCTCTGTACACACATCTAACACATCAATTACTACCGGTGTGCCCGCTACGGAGAAAATCGCGATACTTGCCGCCGTCAAACGGCCTTCAACAATTTGCACTAGAGCACAGACACCAGCGAGTGCATAATCACCGTGGCGACGGGCAACTTCAACGCAGGAACTCCCCCACGAGGAATCGAGCACCGGAAAAGAGACACCGGTAACGAGTTCTCCGTGTGTTAAGGATGATTCAAGCGGTCCTACGAAAAAATCGTTGGCGAGAATATCCCGGACACCATGGGGACCTACGACGTGAATTCGAGCGCCAAGGAGTGCCGCTACTGCAGTGAGTTCACCGGCAGGATCGGCATGGGCAATGGACCCAACAGATGTTCCACGATTGCGAATGACAGGGTGAGCCACATAAGTGAGTGCCTGCTGAATCAGCCGAACATGAGTGCCCACCAACGGATGAGTGAGTACCTCTTGGTGACGCGCTATTGCGCCGATCCAGAGTTCTGATCCGCGCAGTTCAATTCCAGCGAGTTCCGATAGCCCGTTGATATCTACCAATACCTCAGGAGCGGCCAACCGCATCGAAAGGAGTGGGGTAAGGCTCTGTCCCCCCGCTAACACCTTTGAGTTCTGGCGCTGCAGTGCCACCACGGCTTCGGGTATGGATGCTGGCCGCACGTACTGGAAACGAGAGGGCTTCATGGAACCATCCTCTCCCTACTTCGCTAGAACCTGAGATGTGAATTATCGCCTAAGAATCGAAAAAAGCCAGGCGATAACGGACGAAAGGCGGGTGGATTTCTCCACCCGCCTTTCGCAAGGGCCCGATTCTAAAGAATCACTCCCTTACTGCTCAGTGCTTAGCGCTTTACTTTCTTCGCCAGCATGTTGCAAAGGTGCCAGCCGATAACCGCTACCAAAGTGCCGGCAGCGATTCCGGTGATCGAGAAGTCATTGGTGAACTTCAACGATACGTTGCCGACGCCAAGGATGATGGCAGCAGCAATAGGAACGAGGTTAACTGGGTTACCGAAGTCGACCTTATTTTCGATCCAGATCTTGGCGCCGAGGATACCGATCATGCCGTAAAGCACGGTCGTTACACCACCGAGTACACCACCGGGAACTGCGTTGATGATGGCTCCAAACTTCGGGCAGAGACCGAAGAGGATGGCAAATACTGCAGCGATGTAGTAGGCCAAGGTTGAATAAACCTTCGTTGCGGCCATAACGCCGATGTTCTCAGCGTATGTTGTCGTTGGTGAGCCACCGACGGCGCTGGTGAGCATTGTGCCCACACCATCACCGATAAGTGCGCGACCAAGAACATCGTCGAGATTCTCGCCAGTCATTTCGGCAACTGCCTTAACGTGACCAGTGTTCTCAGCAATAAGAGCGATAACAGCTGGAATCACCAAGAGAATGAACGAACCTGTGAAGGTTGGACCAGACATCGTTGGAAGACCGAACCAATCTGCATTGCCCACACCAGAGAAATCAACGCGCTTCACAGTGGCAGCAAGCGGCGTTGTTGGGTCTCCACCTGAGAAGCGGTCATAGCCCGTGATGCTCAGAACGTCCATGAGCCAAGCAATGACTACACCAACGATGAGGCCGAGGAAAACCGTGATACGTGAAAGGAAGCCACGGAAGACCACTGACATAACGAGGGTGGCTACCAAAGTAAGGAAGCCGAGCCACTCATCTTGGTGCCAGTAAACGCCAGTAGCTACTGGCGCAAGGTTGAAACCGATCAACATAACAACTGCACCAGTTACTGCTGGTGGAAGCACCTTGCTCACAACGGCGCCACCGGCGAAGTGCACGATGAGACCGACGATTGCAAGAAGGAGACCGGCGATAAGGATTGATCCAGTCACCTGAGCAGAAGTTCCGCCGCCAGCACGGATGGCTGCAACGGCACCAACGAACGAAGCAGAAGTACCCAAGTAGCTAGGTACTCGATTACCGACGATGAGCAAGAAGAGCACCGTGGCTACACCTGACATCATGACGCTGAGGTTTGCGTTCAAGCCCATGATGAGTGGGAAGACGAATGTGGCACCGAACATGGCCATAACGTGCTGAGCACCAAGTCCGATCATACGTCCGTAGCTAAGGCGTTCGCTTGGCTTCACGACCTCGCCGGGTCCTGCGGTTGAGAGTGTCCATGCCATGATTACGCCCCCTCCTGAAGGGCAAGGTATCTGGGGTTATCCAGACACCACGGATTTGATCAGGGTCGAATCCGTTAAGGCTGCTTCTAAGTTAAAGGTGGAGGGAGGGGCTTTCTTTAACATATCCCTACAAAGGCTCAGCAATTTTTGAAGAATCTTAAGACGGCGTGTTGACGTGACAATGATTTGCGATCTATGCAAGCCCGCGCATTGTGAGAATTCTGAGCGAGAGCGCCAACGAGAGGCGCAGTTGTGGGTCAATCGTAAACGGTCCCACCATGCGTTCCAACTTGAGAATGCGGTACCTGAGAGTGTTGTAGTGGAAATGAAGAATGCGTGAGGTTTCTGCCACGTTGATATTGGTGTCGAGCAATACTCCTAGCGTCTTTCGTAAATCCTCCGCCTCCGCATCCTCGCGGGTAGCCAGCTCCCCCAAGGTTTCATCGAGGAAGGAGCGGAGCTCTTCGCTCTCCGGCACCAGGCTGAGAATTCGAAAGACCCCGAGCGTCTCGAAATCGGCCACGCTACCTGCTCCGTGGATACGTCTCCCCACTCCTAATGCTTGCTTTGCTTGTCGGTAGCCTTCGGGAAGCGCCTCCATCGCGGGGACCACTCGTGAGACCCCGGCGTTGAAACGATGGCGGCCCCCTCCGCCGTCCCCCGAGAGCCCGGCCGTCAAAGTTTCCAAATAACCGCGCGGACCGTGCGCCGAACTGGCGGAGATGATGACAACTTCGTTCGCGAAGCCAACAATCGCGGCTTCCGGGTCGGCCGTACGTGTGACGCTGACCCAGGCCGCTGTAAAGCGATCGTGGGCTCTGCGATGCTCCTCGGGTGTCAACTGAACGACTGGCTCCAACGTTGCCACGATGACCAACTGCTCGCGTTCGAAATTCCAACCCAAAGCCTTTGCGTACACGCCCACTTGCTCGGGAGTACCTGCTTTTCCGGCGAAGACCTCTCGCAGAAAGTCTCCTTGATACTTACTTTCAACCGCTGCGACAGCTTGGCGCTTGGTAATTGTCAATGCGGCGACCGTCGCAGCTCTTTCCAAGATCATCAAATCGGAGTTCGAAAGCACCCGATCGCTTGACGCAACTATTCTTCCAAGTTCGTCGGCGCCCGAAGAGATGGAAGCCACCGCTTGAAAAAGAACCAACTCTTCGGCTGCCGTTTCTTGCAGGCCAAGTTTGAGTCTTTCGATCAATAACCTGCCGGACGGATCAAATTGTCCCTGCATGCTAGAACTCTCGGCGCCGCTGGCTGCCAAGAGTCGCCCATCTGGCGTCACCGCAATCACATGGGCCTCGATCACTTCGGCAACTTGTGAAACTACCTCGGCGAGACCACCACCTTGAAGCACCAAATTAATCAACGCGCGGTGTACGTGATCACTCCGTTCCAAGACCGTGAGGTTCTTTTCGAGAATGAGTGCTAAACCCTCGTGCAGCAATTCATCAAAAGCGACATCTTCGGGGATGGTCAAAATTGGAAAACCCAATTCGTTCGACTCATGAAGCATTTGCGCTGGAATTTCGTCGAGGTATCTCCCCTGTTTAATCGCCAAGCCCACAGCGCCTGACGAGGCAATCTCTGAGATGAACGCCTCCGAGGCATCCCTGAGCGGATATCCGGTGGAGAGTAGAAATTCGTGCTCCTTAATCCACGGCGCTATGTCGGGAACTTCGATGATATTGAGTCTGGCCACGATGGCATCTAGGCCATCGGCTCCAGCGACCACTTCCATCCCCTGCCAGCGCGGTAACTGCATCAATTCCCGAAGCGGAACGCCGTGGCTGGCAACTCTCGGCAGTATCTGAGGCGAAAGGCCGTTTCCCTTGGCAATCATCGACATGAAGGGAGGGTATCGGAGGCGCTAGCCTTGCGCTATGCCCGTGGATCGCAGTGAGACGGTCCCGCTGATCTCCCAATCAAGTTCCGCGCTCCTCCTGCCCTTTCTAGGAGTAGAGGAGTTCTCGTGTCTAGGAAGCTCTTCCAAGATCTCGTGGTGGCTTGGGGAATCAAACTCCTTCCTCACCATTGAAACCAGTGAAGATTCACCCTTACCTACATCGCTTCTCTTACCGGCAACGCCCCGGCGAATCGCGCGCACCTCGCCGCACGGTTGGCGAGTCGATGACTCACTCACCTGTGTCAGCCGTCTCTTACGAACTCCCCAAGTTCCGCGACGCGCACTGGTTGCGTCCGCCCCTGAATCCTTGGAGAAATCTCTGCGCGCAAGGGTCGGGTTAGGAAGTGGTCTCACCCCTGAGGGCGATGACGAAATCGCTGGATTCCTTCTCGCGGCTCGAGCCCTCGGAATCTCGCACGCTCTCAATGCATCAGTGTGGAGTAACGGGCAGACCACTGCATTGAGCGCCGCCCTCATGAGCGCCGCATTCCACGGCTTTGCTCTCTCTGCAGTGGCAGATGCAACTCACGAAATCGCACTGGGCTCCATCAAGCCGCAGACTCGAGATGCGGTACTTGCAGTAGGACACTCTTCCGGAGCAGCCTTGCTCCAGGGAATGGAAATCGCAGCGCACTGCGTGAGGAGAGCGGCATGAAACGTATCGAAATCAGACCGGGTTTCTATCGTGATTCGGTTTCACTCATGCAGGTGAGTCAGCGCGCCGGGGTCGGTGTCGACGGTGCTCTGGTGGCAATGGCAACACCTCTCAATAGAGAACTTGCCGAGCAGATGGGTTTCACTCTTCCTACGACAAGTGCCAACGATCTAATCATCGCTATCGATGCACCCAACGAAGAATCCCTCACAAGGGCATTCGCTGTCGTGGAAGAAGTGCTTGAAGAACAACTTCGAAAGAGTCGAGAGCAAGCCTCTGACTCAGGCGTTGCGGCCGCCAGAACGTTGGGGCGAACTCATGGCGCAAGCGTTGCGTTGATTTCTGTACCAGGCGAATTTGCTTTCATCGATGCTGTGGACGCGTTGGAAAACAATATGAATGTGATGATCTTCAGTGACAACGTCACGGTCGAAGATGAGATCCTATTGAAAGAGATGGCGAAGAATCGCGACCTTTTAGTGATGGGTCCAGATTGCGGAACGGCCATCATCGGGGGCGTCGGCCTCGGTTTCGCCAACGTGGTTTCACCTGGAAAAGTCGGCATCATCGCCGCATCGGGGACCGGGGCACAGCACCTCACAACACTTCTAGACCACGCAGGTGTGGGAGTCTCGCATTGCATTGGGCTCGGCGGGCGCGATCTCTCAAGCGCGGTTGCTGGCCGTAGTGCAAAGCAAGCATTGGAGTTGCTCGCAGCCGATATTCACACCGAACTAATCGTCTTCGTTTCGAAGCCAGCCGCACCTGAAGTCGCGCACGCTCTTCAAGAGATTGCGAACAGAATGGAGAAGCGCGTTATTTTTGGGCTCTTAGGTTCGACCGGTTCAGACATCACGCAGACGGCTGAAAAGGTATTAGACGCACTCGATGTGACAACGCGTCCATGGAAAGAAGAAGTCGAAACTGCATCCGTAGTAAGCGGATCACTTCGTGGTCTATTTGCCGGCGGCACTCTCTGCGATGAAGCCATGATCATCGCCTCCAAGCGCACGCAATCCCCGATCTACTCCAATATCCCACTGCAAGAAGAGTGGTTGCTCGATCCATTCGAAGCTGCCGCCTCTCATACGTTCATCGATTTTGGTGATGACGCAATGACTGTCGGAAGAGCACATCCCATGATTGATTCGAAATTACGAATAGAAAGACTTGCCAAGGAGATAGCAGATCCCACTTGCGGGGTAATCCTGCTCGATGTTGTCCTGGGTCACGGCGCCACAGCAACGCCTGGCGAGGAATTAGCGGCCACTATTTCAACAAGTACAAAGCCCATCTATATCTCTCTGATCGGAACAACACTAGATCCGCAAAATTTTGATCGTCAAAAGGCCCTCCTAACAAAGGCAGGCGCATCAGTCTTTATGAGCAATGCTTATGCCACACATGCCGCACTTGACGCGCTAGGAGTTTTACGATGAACACTTTGCTCAACCAATCCTTTTCGGCCGCGACCGCAGGTGTCTCTCTTCTCAATGATGCTCTGCGCCTTCAAGGCATACCGGCACAGGCCGTTGATTGGACTCCACCTTTGGGCGGCAAGGACTTGCACGACGTCATGGCAGATAGCAGAAGAAGCGCAGCCAATGAATTAGCCCTAGCGAAGATGTTGAGCAGCGGAGCCCTACTGGTTGACGTAAAGCCAGCCTCTGAGGCCCTCAACCTTGGGCGAGGTGAATTCCTCCACGCCGGCCCACCGATTGAATGGGCGAGAGCCTCTGGTCCCATGAGGGGCGCACTCATCGCTGCCATGCTCTTCGAAAAGATGGCTGGGTCGGCGCACGAGGCTGAACAGATCTTAGAGAAGAACGGTGTCGCGTTAGAGCCTTGCCATCACCGTGGCGCGGTCGGCCCCATGGCTGGCGTCGTCACACCTTCGATGTGGATGTTTGAACTTCTCGACCCGAGTACCGGGAACAAATCTTGGTGTTCACTCAACGAGGGACTTGGGAAGGTGCTTCGTTACGGCGCCTACTCCCCCGAAGTAATTGAGCGACTCGACTGGATGCGCGATGTTCTCGGCCCTCTCCTGCAATTAGGCGTTCGCGCTCGTGAAGAGCACATAGATGTGCGGGCGATTATCTCTCAAATGATCCAAATGGGAGATGAAGGCCATAATCGCAACCGTGCTGGCACCTTAATGTTTCTCCGAGACCTGCTTCCTTTCATGATCGAAGGTGGTTCATCTACAGACGTGGCACGAGCTGCACGATTCGTGGGAGGAAACGATCACTTCTTCCTCAACTTGGTCATGCCTGCCTGTAAATTGCAAACGCGAGCTGCCGAAAATATTCCAGGGAGTTCGATCGTGACAGTGATGGCCCGAAATGGTACTGACTTTGGTATTCAGACCTCTGGCACCGGAGACGAATGGTTCATTGGCCCAGCGCAAACACCACATGGTCTTTATCTGGGCAATTACACAGCGGAAGACGCTAATCCTGATATCGGCGACAGCGCGATTACCGAGACTGCAGGAATAGGTGGCTTCTCTATGGCAGCCGCTCCGGCGATCGTCCGCTTCATTGGTGGCAGTGTTCCCGATGCGCTGGCCACCACTCGACGAATGTACGAGATCTGCGAGGGCGAGAATCCCACCTTCGGTATTCCAGTCTTGGAGTTTCGCGGCGCACCTACTGGGATTGATGTCACACGTGTCTTGCGCACCGGAATCTTGCCGCAGATCAATACTGGAATGGCTGGCAAGATTGCCGGCACCGGTCAGGTAGGTGCGGGGTTAGTCACTCCACCGATGGAGGCTTTCACCGCGGCAATTGCCGGTTTAGCTAGACGAGTCATCTAGCAAAGGAAGTGAACGCGATGCAATTCAGTCATATAACCCTTACGGTTAAAGATAAAGATGTAAGCGCAGAGTGGTACCAACATCTCTTGGGAAAGGCCACCGTCACGCCTCGTGATGGAGCCGGATGGAGTCGTTGGCGGCTCCAATGGCCATCTGGTCTCGTGATCGGATTAACCGAGAACAAAAAGACCGCTGACCATCAACGTTTTAGTGAGTCGAACATTGGCCTTGACCACATTGGCATCTCGTGTCAAAGCGAAGACGAGGTGCGTGCATGGGCTGTCAAGATCGACGCATTAGGTTACGCACGCGGTCCTGTCGAAGATGTGTCGTACTGCTGGGCGGTCACTACTCGAGATCCCAGTGGGATTCCTATCGAGTTCTTCTGCCTAAAAAACTAAGTCGCGGGATTTTCGTCTAAATCTTCAAGCGAGGCAACATCGTCGATAGGTATCAGTGCGCCGCCGTTGGATAGGAAGTAATGCTTAGCTCCCTGGTCCGACCGCTCACTATCCATAAGTGCATCACTCAAATCACTGTGCAAAGTGTCGAAATGTTCACGCTTTAGCGAAACGGGTGGTGAGAAGATCGCATCAACGCTTGCGGCCGCAAGACTCTCTGAAGAGTTAATGACTCTAGAGATTGCCCCTGAAGTCATACCAATCTGATCTACCAACAAGATGCAGATTTGCTCTGCACTCTCTGGGATAGATTCAAGGCCACACAGCAATGAAGAAGCCTGCCCGCGCTCCCACTCTCTATTCACAATCACGGTGGCATCAGGGACTTCACCCACCCAAGCACCCAGAACCACGACTATGGTGTCGCAACCGGCCTCTTTTAAGAGGCGCACTCCTCGATCGACCAAACGTTCACCGTGATAGATGTGCGGTGCTTTAGGCCCGCCAAATCGTCGCCCAACACCGGCCGCTAGCAGAAGACCGACAACCACTAGCGTGCCGCCCCCGGGTGTATAGGTCCCTCAGAGATAGAGAGCGAACGCGTACTTCCTCCCCAGCGATGCGCGACAATCTCCGCGGCGATCGAAATAGCTGTCTCTTCGGGAGTGCGAGCCCCAAGATCTAAGCCAATAGGCGAATGCAATTTCGACACTTCCTCTTGCGATAAACCCTCCGCCCGAAGTCGCTCCAAGCGATCTTGATGTGTGCGCCGGGAACCCATCGCACCAACATATGAGGCTGAGGAACGTAGCGCTAACTTCAATAACGGGACATCGAACTTGGGGTCATGAGTGAGTACGCAAATTACCGCTCTTTGATCAATAGTTTGTGTCTCAAAGTACCGATGCGGCCAATCCACCACGATTTCATCAGCGTCGGGGAATCGCTTCTTTGTAGCGAAGAGCGGGCGCGCATCGCATACGGTGACCCTGAATCCAAGGAACTTACCTACGCGAGCAACAGATGAGGCAAAATCTATAGCACCGAATACCAACATTCTTGGTGGCGACGAGTAGGTCGAGACAAAGAGCTCAATATCTGCGAGTAAACGTTCGCCATCATGGCCATACTTCAAGAATCCAGATTGCCCAGCTTCTAACATTCCTAGAACATCATCATGCACTGCAGCGTCTAAACGTGCCGATCCTAAGGAACCGATCACGCAATCTCGGCCGATTGCAATGTGGGAACCTACTTGATCGCCCCCGGCTACGACAGTGACTACAGAGATAGCCTCCTCTGCTTCAATCTTTCCAATGATTTCCAGAAGTTCGGGCCAGGTTTTGGTTGAAATGCGTTCCGTGAATACTTCGAGGATTCCACCGCACGTAAGACCTACAGCGAAGGCCTCGTCATCGCTCACGCCGTATATATCTACCGAGGGAAGTGATCCCTCAAGGGCCTGCTGACCACGTTCAAATGCCGCCCCTTCAACGCAACCACCACTGATGGAACCCACCACTTCACCAGAGGAAGTGACCATGAGTGCAGCGCCAGCTGAACGCGGTGCTGATTTCCAGGTGCGCACGACGGTTGCCAGCGCAACCGAATGGCCTCGAAGTAATTCACCTTTCAGCTCGCGGAGCACTTCTTTCATCTGGCAGCACGTTCGCTAGAGACGGCAAGCATGAATGTCAGTTACCAAAATCCCTCGGGCTCCCAAGTTCCATAAATCATCCATCACTCGATTAGTCTCTTTACGAGGAACCATGGCACGTACTGCAGACCATCCAGATGAATGCAAAGGTGAAACCGTGGGTGATTCAATTCCAGGGGTAATCTTGCACGCGGCCTCTACCAAGTCATTACTCACGTCGTAATCCATAAGGACGTATTGGCGAGCGATAATGACCCCTTGGAGACGGCGAATCAAAGTTTCTAATGCCGGGGATTGAGTACGACTTATAAGCACGGCTTCACTCTTAAAGATTGGTTCCCCGAAGATTTCTAAGCCCGCTTGACGCAAGGTAGTCCCGGTTGACACCACATCGGCTATTGCATCTGCCACTCCTAGGCGAACGGAGGTCTCAACTGCTCCGTCGAGGCGTACGACCTTTGCGCTGACATTCTGTTCCTGTAAATACTTCTCTAGTAAGACGGGGTACGCAGTAGCGACCCTCTTTCCAGTGAGTGAATCCATTGACATTTTGGAACCAGAAAGGGCTGCAAAGCGAAAAGTAGAGGCTCCAAAATTCAAAGCCAAAACTTCTTGCGCTGGAGCGTCGGAGTCAACAAGCAAATCACGACCAGTAATTCCCGCATCTAACTCTCCAGAGCCCACATAGAGAGCGATGTCACGCGGGCGGAGAAAATAAAATTCCACATCGTTTTCTGAATCGATCAGAATTAAGTCTCGTGAATCACTTCTCTGGCGATAGCCCGCCTCCCGCAACATTTCAGCTGCTGCTTCTGAGAGAGATCCTTTATTGGGTACCGCGATACGCAACATGATCAGAGGACCTCGTAGATCTCTTCGATGGTGAGCCCTTTAGCCTTGGCCAGAACCTGGGCATGGTAGAGAAGCTGACTTATTTCCAGCGCTGCATCGGACTTGGATTGATACTCCGCAGCCATCCACGACTCCGCCGCCTCTTCTACAACCTTCTTGCCAATCTCGTGGATGCCAGCAGCCAGAAGCGCGCCAGTATTCCCGCTCTCCCCTGCTTCTTTGGCAGAGATCTCGGCCCAGAGTTGATCGAAGGTCTTCATAACGCCAGTCTACGTGGCGGTGGTGCGGTGGGGCGGCTGATTAACCGCCCCACCACGGTATTTGCGGGTATCTATACCGAATTAGAACCAGAAGTAGAGCCCCACAAGAACCAGAACCAGCAGCAGACCAAGGGAGCGCAAGATACGCGCCGGGTCCTTCACACTTGGATCATCTGTAGCCGAATCGGGAAGGCGCAGCCATGACGCAAACCCCCAAATGACGAAGGCCCCGTAGATCGCATAGAGCGCAGCGGAAGGATAGTAACCAGCCTTGAGAAGGAGTGGGACGCCGATTGCATCCACCCCGATCCAGACCAGCCAGAACTCAAGATAGCCGCGAGCCATGCCGTAGGTCGCCAAAGCAGATCCGGTGAAGATCCAGGCATCGGGACCAGGGCCCCATGAGCCGAGCGACTTGAGAATGAAGTATGAGGCTATGAAGAATGCGAGGGTGACGGGAGCGAGGATGAACTTCTCCCGAGTCGTGGTCCACCGTGGCACCACCGGAGTCCTATCGCCCTGTTGGCGACGGGCATACCACATGGACCAGCCGTAGATACTGACCGCAATGAAGAGAACCTGTCGACCCGCCTGACCGTAGAGATCTTTTGCTTGCGGGGTGTCAAAGACGGCGCCCAAAAATACGGTGAAGAGCAGCGCATTACCGATGATCCCCACCGGCCAGGTCCATACCTTGCGACGCATACCTAAAATTGCGCCGGCAAGTCCAAAGAGATTGCCAATAATTTCACGCCAAAGAATTGCCTTGCTGCCAAAGTGCAGCTCAGCTGTAAAGAGCCAATGAAGTAAAGACATAAAACCATTTCCTCTCGCAGTTGGAATCACGAGGGGATAACTCCCCGCGCTATCGATCCCGGGGAGGAACAGGGCAAAGCCCTGCTCTTGTGTCCCTTTATCCGGACTTTAACCGTCGGTCTTGGAGTTACACCAAGTCAACCGGCTCATGGCTTGAGCCGGGTCGTGGACTTTCACCACCGGTTCGGATTTGCACCGACCCCCGGAACACTGATGAAGAGTCTGCCACGAAGGTACCGCCATCGCATCTGGACTACTGAGCGTGGGAGGCGTGGGCTTTCTCACGCAAAAGGCGCACCATGGCATCGGGCTCCTCCGCTTTAAAGACGGCCGATCCAGCAACGAAAGTGTCTGCTCCCGCAGCGGCCGCTTCTCCAATGGTGTCGAGGGAGACTCCCCCATCAACCTGGAGATAAATGCTCTTCTCCTCGCCAATGAGAGCTCGAGTGCGGCGAACCTTCTCCATCATCTCGTGCATAAAACTCTGTCCCCCAAAACCTGGTTCGACAGTCATGATGAGCACCATGTCGGCGAGCGGGATCAAGTCAGCGCAACTCTCAATGCTTGTTCCTGGCTTCAGGGCGAAGGCTGCGCGAGTGCTGCGTGCTTTGATCTCTTTAAGAATCAGTGCAGGGTCCCGTGCGGCTTCCACGTGGAAAGTCACGCTGTCCACAAACTCTGCATAACGCGGGGCCCAAAGATCCGGATCTTCGATCATGAGGTGAGCATCGAGTTTGAGAGAAGTGTTCGCCCGGATCGATTCCACGACGGCAATTCCAAAAGTAAGGTTAGGAACAAAATGGCCATCCATCACATCTAGATGGACCATGTCTGAAGAAGGTATGCGGGCGATCTCTTCGGCCAACCTGGAGAGGTCTGCGTTCAGAATGCTCGGTGTAATTCGCATATCGAGAATCTACTAGTTGAGGCGACGAATGATCGCTAGAAACATGGCGTCCGTACCGTCGCGATGTGGCCAGAGTTGCAAACTCGTACCTTGGTAGGGGGCGGGAAGCTCGATGGCTTCAAATGACTTATCCCGCAATACCCGCTCCAGCACCCCTTGGGTCTCTGCAATATGCGGCGAGCAGGTGACGTAAGCGACCACGCCACCTGGGCGCACGAGTTTGAGGGCCGAGATGAGCAACTTCTCCTGCAACGGAACCAAGCCGGCGAGATCACGCAGATTCTTCCTCCATCGCGCTTCTGGTCGGCGACGCAGGGCCCCCAGTCCAGAACAAGGCGCGTCGACGAGCACCCGATCAAACGAGGCGGCCGGGAGGTCCATATCGGTGCCATCCATGACGCACACGTTCTCCGGATGGACCATGACATGTCGAACTAATTCTGCTCGATGAGGCGCCACCTCGTTCGCCGTCAGTTGCGCGCCCCGTTTCAAGCCAATCGCTTCAAGAAGCGCAGCTTTCCCGCCGGGTCCTGCGCAGAGATCAAGCCATCGATTATCTTGCCCGGAAATGGGAATTTGAGTAGCAAGAATGGCGACCAATTGGGAGCCTTCGTCTTGCACACCTACTGCTCCGGTGTTGAGCCCAGCGATCTTCTTGAGTGAGCCGGACCAGCGATAGGCGTAGGGAGAGAGCGCGCCTGCAGTGGCACCAGCGGACACCAATTCGCTGCCATCAGACCTACCGGGACGCGCGACGAGTGTGAGCGGAGCGGGCCTATTGTTCTCGGCAAGGATGAGTTCGCACTCCTCCCAACTGCCTAATGCGTCGCGATACGCATTGACGATCCATTCGGGGTGTGAGTAACGAATGGCAAGTGCTTCGCTTCTAGTAGTTCCTTCGCAGAGCCGAGAGATCCACTCTTCAATCTCCCGCTCCGAAACGCGTCGGAGAAGTGCATTGACAAATTTGGAACCTGATTGTCCGGATAGTTTGCGAGCAATATCGACACTGGTGTCCACTGCCGCATGGGGTGGAGTACGCATTGACAACAGTTGGTGACTTCCGGCCCGGAGTACGGCGCGCACTTCGATATCCATTTCCATCACAGGCCGCGTTGAGACCGTATTGAGAATGCGATCATAGAGACCAAGCATGCGCAGAGTTCCGTAGGTAAGTTCTGTAGCAAAAGCTGCGTCGCGCTCCTCAAGATCCCTGATCATGGGAGGAAGGATCAGGTTTGCATAAGCATCATCGCGCTCTACCTTGATGAGTGCGTCTATCACTGTCATACGCGTACGGTCGATACTCACTCGAACCTCTCGCCTTGTGAAATTCGTGCCCCACGTAACCAGTCCGCTGCCGACATTTCACTCTTTCCGGCTGGGCGTAATCGACAGATCTCCACCGATCCAAAGGCGCAACCCACATACAACTTGTTCGCTTCGACGAATAATTCACCGAGCGATAACTCGAGGTGTAGATCACGTTTCACGGCTTCTAGAACCGCGATCCGCTCGCCACGAAAGGAGGCAAAGGCAAGCGGGTGAAATGCCCGCACCTGGCGGGCGATTGCATGTGCTGGTCGATCCCAGAATATCCGATGCTCGTCTTTAGAAATCTTTGGTGCATAGCTCGCCCCTTGAGAATCCTGCGCATGCGAGCGTAACGAACCATCACCAATCCCTTTGAGGACATCTCCAAGTAACGGGATGCTTTGTAATGTGAGGGCGCGAAGCAAATCATCACTTGTCTCTCGCGCACCTATCTCACGAGTTACTGACCCATAAATAGGACCAGTGTCCATACCATCGTCGAGCTGAAAAATAGTCACGCCCGTAATCTCATCACCGTTGAGGATCGCTCGTTGGACAGGGGCTGCTCCGCGAAGCTGCGGCAAGAGCGAGAAGTGAATATTGAGCCACCCGTGCCGAGGAATTGAAAGAACCTCGCTGGGAAGTAGAGCTCCATAGGCAACCACGACACCGATGTCTGGTTCTTTCTCAGTAAGCCATTCGATCAGTTCAGGTGTTGATTTGGAAGTTTTATAAGTTTCGACAGAGCGCTTGTGCGCCCATTGAGCCACGGGCGAGGGTCTCAGTTCTCGCCCTCTACCCACTTGGGCATCCGGACGCGTGAGTACCCCCACCAGTTCAGAAGCCAAGAACTCTGCTACCGGCAGACCCACTTCGGGTGTCCCAGCAAAAAGAATGCGCACTTAGAAAGGCCCTGAATGAGGTGAGACTTTAATCGTTGGAGCACTTTCGTTAAACCACTCTGATTCGCGGATAGCCTTCATCGCTTCTTTGCGGAGAGCGGTATCGAGGCGATCGATAAAGAGAATGCCGTCGAGATGATCGGTTTCGTGTTGAATCGCGCGGGCAAGCAATTCGCTGCCTTCGACAGTGATCGGATCGCCAAACATATTAAAGCCTTTCGCAACAACTCTCATCGCGCGAGGGGTGTTGTAGAGCAAACCAGGAAATGAAAGACAACCTTCGTCGCCCTCTTGTTCATCGTCGGAGAGATCAAGGGTCGGGTTAATGAGATGACCTAACTCATCATCTACATCCCAAACAAATACTCGCAAACCCACACCGATCTGAGGAGCGGCCAAGCCGGCGCCCGGGGCATCCAACATCGTTTCGGTGAGGTCCTGCACCAGTTTGCGCAACTCTTTGTCGTAGTCAACGACAGCCAATGCGGGAGTGGAGAGCACAGGATCGCCAAAGAGACGAACAGGTTGAATCGCCAAGTGAGGTCCTTTCAAATATCCAGCCAGCGCTCGCCTAGTCTAAGCCCCGCACCCGCTCCAATTCGCCTTGCGGCGCCGGCACATAGGTGTTGCCAATCGGGCCGTGACGCAAGACCAGCATCGTGGATCCGTCGTGGGAGAAAACAGGTCCGTGATTGGTATCAGAACCCGCTGGATGTGAAAGATAATCGCCGGTTCGCATGACTCCAAATGAGGTACTCATGGAGCCAGTGAGGATGAAGATTTCTTCACTAAAAGTATGCCACTCATCAAAAGGGCTATCCCATCCAGGCAAGACGCCCAGTATGCCCGCTCCAAAATCGTCATGGTCACCGAGTGGTTTGCGTGCAGCTCCAGCAGGAAGATCTTTAACGACGGCCGAGCGCCATTGCACGGTGCTGACGTGACTTATCACCGCAGGCTGGTGCGAAGGCGACACTTGCGCATCGTATTCTCCTTCGACCGTGAGGAAAAGTTCGCTCTGTTGCAAGACTTCCATACGCGGAAATTCACCACCAGGAAAGACCTCTATAAAAAGTCCTTGAGCGAAATCTCCCTGTGCAGTTCGCACGCTACCTTTGATGAGATATGCGCGCACGTGGGCGCCAACTTGATGTGCCTCAACGATTGCGCCTGCAGGAATGGAGGCAACTCTCGTCCATCCCGAGCCATCGACTTCTGCCATACGACCACTTTGGGAAGTTGCCCCTTCTGCTAGCGACCGCGATTCCAGAACCAGTCCTCCGAGTGTTGTAGGCACGGTAGGTGCGTCCGCGAGATGAACGAAATCTATCCACACTCTTCCCATCATTGAACCCTTTCATCTATTCGATAAGGCGCGAAGCGAAATGAGAATTTACGTTTACCAAGACTGGCAGCATCGCGCTCACTTCGTAAGTACTCTCGCAACACGGGTGCCAGACTCCATTCGCACGTCAGCACTGCTCGGTCTGCAGTGCCGAGGACTCGCACTCCCGGGGGCACCTCAGCAATAGGCGCGGGACTCATCACGGCTGAAGCAACGGCCGGTGGCAATTGCAATTCACTGCGTTCAGACATCTCTCTATGAAAGACCTCAAGAGAGTTCGGCACTGCCAAGGACCTTACAACGGGGTGCACATCCGGTAGGGAAGCAAACACTTCACCGTCGTCCATCAACAGCGAGACTGAATATTTCCATCTTCGACGTAAATCCTGGATCGCATCGAGCTCTCCGCGTGCCGCCAAGAATTCACCGTCAAGCAAGATCACCGCGGCATACCCATGCGCAACGTTTGGTTCACAACCACTGGTAGCCACAACAATTCGTGGTGAATCGTCTATCTCTTCGATTCGTCTATCTGCGGTGGAACTCTGTACCGGGATCCCCGGAAATGCCTTACCTAATTCCTCCACGGTGCGTTCGCTTCCAATTCCTAGCGGGCGCAGCCTTTGATCCTGGCATTCTCCGCATCTCCACTCGACCGTGGTCTTTTCGCAGAGCGCGCACGAAGGGAGCGATTGAATCGAGGCCAATACGAGTGGTCCTCCGCAAGCACAGAGCGCACGATTCCGGCACGAGTGGCAGAGCAATCCTGGCGTGTGACCTTTGCGCGCGACCGTTACTAGTACCGGACCGGATTTAAGTCCCTTTCGCATCGCGCCCCACGCTGCGGTAGGTATGCGAATACCCGAACCGTCTGTGTGCACTCGCGGACGTGGGATGTCTGAATTCAATACATGCATCTCCCCCGAATCGATTTCAGAGAGACGAGCGAGTGGCACAGTCGGAGCGTAAATAAGTAGACCAATGCCCATCGATCGAATATTTGAGATGCCTGATGCGCTCCACCCTGGCGAACGTGGCTCTTGATACGCGTGATCTTCCTCATCCACCAACACGATCACGTCGTAGCTTCCGCGTGCAAAGAGCGCTCCTCGCGTACCGATCGTCAGCGGCAGATCAGCACGTTCTGAAATAAGGTAATTCCGATAGCGTCGTTGTGGCGAAAGACCCGAATGCAAAATATTTGATTGAATGCCACGCATACTGAAAAGTTCTTCAGCAATTTCGACATCTCGTTGGTCTGGATAGATCAATAATACTTTGAGTTGGCGTCGCACCATCTCCGAGATCGCGTCAGAGATAGTGTGACGATGGCTCTCGCCCTGTTGATTGAGAAGCAGAGCGTGCGGGGCTTTGCCAGCCACGGCAGCTGCCACAAAAGATTCGACCCGAGCGGGTAGAGGAGCAGGCGCTAACCCCTCAGATACGGTGCCTTGATAAGTGAGCGCATCCTTCTCTCCGCGTGCATGCCTTGGAGGCACTGCGGAGCGGAAGAGATCCCAAAAGGTACCGACGTAATACTCTCGACACTGCTCGATCAACTTGAGTAGTTCGGCCGTCAGAATAGGAATGGGAGAAGTGACCGAAGAAATGGCCTTGAGCGATTGATGCAACGAGGCCTCACCGCGTTCGATGATGACTCCGTCGCAGAGTCGTCCGGAGAAAGGCACACGCACCAAGATGCCGGGAAGGGCGATCGCCTCCCACTTGGCCGGCACTAAGTAATCAAATGGTCGATCGAGATGAACCACTCCCGTATCTACCAAGACACGTGCAATCGGCGCTTGTAGGGCGACTGGCAGCGCTGTGCGCCGCCGCTTCGGAGCGGTGGAGATTAACTCCAACGGCTCCATAATTAACCCTTGACTGCAGCCTTCAACGCATCAGCACGGTTAGTCAATTCCCATGTGAAATGGGGAAGCTCACGCCCGAAGTGACCATATGCGCTTGTCGCTGAGTAGATAGGCCGAAGAAGATCTAGATCGCGGATGATCGCTGCCGGGCGCAAATCAAATACCTGCGCAACCGCTGCTTGAATCTGCTCTACGGGAACTACGCCCGTACCGAAAGTTTCCACGAAGAGGCCGACTGGCTGCGCCTTGCCAATGGCATACGCAACTTGAACTTCACAGCGGCGGGCAAGCCCAGCAGCAACGACATTCTTTGCTACCCAACGCATGGCATATGCCGCAGAACGATCGACCTTTGAAGGATCTTTACCGCTAAATGCGCCACCTCCGTGACGTGCCATGCCGCCATAGGTGTCGACGATGATTTTGCGACCGGTAAGACCCGCATCTCCCATTGGTCCGCCGATGACGAACCGACCCGTGGGGTTAATCAGCATTCTGGCGCCTTTGGAATCAATATCTACCAACGCCAATTCAGGCTCGATGACATGCTTAATGACATCAGGACCGAGCAGATTTTCTAAACTGATTTTGTCGGCATGCTGGCTGGACACGACAACTGTGTCGATTCGCACAGGAGTGTCCCCGTCGTACTCGATGGTGACTTGGGTTTTACCGTCTGGGCGTAAGTAAGGAAGCATTTCCGTGTGACGCACTTCTGCTAAGCGTTGTGCGAGACGATGGGCAAGGGCGATAGGCAACGGCATAAGTTCAGGAGTGTCGTCGCATGCGTAACCAAACATCAAACCTTGATCCCCAGCGCCCTGGAGGTCAAGTGGATCTACACCAGCACCCACGCGATGTTCAAAAGCATCGTTCACACCCTGGGCAATATCTTGAGATTGTTGTCCAATCGAAACTGACACACCACACGATGCTCCATCAAAACCTTTATCTGAAGAGTCGTAACCGATCTGCAACACCTTCTTGCGCACAATCTCAGCTACGTCGGCATATCCGTTCGTGGTCACCTCACCAGCCACATGTACCTGGCCTGTCGTGATGAGTGTCTCTACCGCTACCCGACTCTTGGGATCTTGGCGAAGAAGGTCATCGAGGATCGCATCTGAAATCTGATCTGCGATCTTGTCGGGATGGCCTTCGGTGACTGATTCGGAGGTGAAGAGACGATTAGACATTGGGCTAGATTAGCCTCTCTTTGAGGTGATCAAGTACGACGTGCGAGAGCGTGTCTTTACTCATTCTCTCAAGGCCAATGGATTCTTTCCCATCAGGCCCAAAGATGAGAGTTGCCTGGTTCTCTTCTTCACCAAAAACTTGCCCGCCAGAGACATCGTTCATGACGAGTAGATCAACCGGCTTACGGCGCAATTTCGCGATGGCGAGCTCCATCGGCGTGCGTTCATCTCCTGTTTCGGCAGCAAATCCCACGAGATAGGCGCCCTTTTTGAGCGCTTCGCGACCCGCACAGAGCGAGGCAAGGATGTCTACGTTGGCTTCAAGATCGATAGTTAAACCGACTCCTGAATCTTTCTTAATTTTTGATGCAGAGACGCTCTTCGGACGAAAATCAGCAACGGCTGCTGCCATGATCACAACGTCATTGCCAGCAACCGAATTCCAGACGCTCTCATTCATCTCTTCTGCTGTCGACACACGTTGTATCTGAATCTTGGGGTCAAGTGCTGCCAGCAGGGTGGATTCGACGTGTGCTGCTATCAGCGTAACGACGGCTCCGCGAGCCGATGCTGCTCGAGCTAGCGCGACTCCCTGCTTGCCTGAAGAATTATTTCCCACATAGCGCACCGGATCGATCTTCTCCCTAGTGCCACCAGCCGTGATCATCACACGCTTACCCGCATAATCCTGTGGCATCACCAAAGAGAGCGCACGCTCTACGATTTGCAGAGGTTCAGGCAACCGTCCAACGCCGCTATCGCTACCGGTGAGTCGACCCACTGCTGGGTCAATTACATGGACGCCACGACGTTTTAGCGTTGCAATGTTCTCTTGAACAGATGCGTTCTCCCACATTTCGGTATGCATAGCGGGGGCTAACAGAATGGGAGCGCGCGTAACCAACAACGTCGAAGTGAGTAGGTCGTCGGCGCTTCCTTGAGCGAAACGAGAAATGGTATTTGCTGTTGCAGGAGCAACGACGATTAAGTCAGCGCCCTGCCCAAGAGCCACGTGCGCAACCTCATCTACTCGCTCCCAGACGGTGGTAGTGACCGGCTCCCCGGAGAGCGCCTCAAAGGTCGCAGCTCCGACAAATTTCAAAGCAGATGGTGTGGGAATAACCCGTACTGAATGGCCTAATTCTTTGAAGCGCCGGACAACTTCGCAAGCCTTATAGGCTGCGATTCCACCAGAGACACCGACAATTATTCTCATGAACGAATCTTTACCAATTCGTTTTCATCAAGCGTTTCGTACTTAGACGATATCGAGAGGCTCCGAAGTCACAAGGCCCTCATTGATCTCGCGTAGAGCGATCGAGAGTGGCTTCTCGTGAACATGGGTCTCAACTAGTGGTCCCACGTATTCAAGGAGACCCTCGCCCAATTGCGAGTAGTACGAATTGATCTGACGGGCACGCTTTGCCGCATAGAGAACGAGGCTGTACTTGGAATCTGTCTTCTCCAAGAGCTCATCGATCGGTGGATTCGTAATACCTTCTGCGATTTGCGACACGGGTGCCTTCCCTACTTTGTGGGCCAAACTCTACGACTGGGCTAAGGCTACCAGCGCGGAGACCACCTCTTTGACCTCAGAGTTGACGATGAGGTGGTCAAACTCCTCTTGGGCGGCCAACTCCTCCCGAGCGTGAGCCAATCTGCGCTCAATCACCCCTTCATCCTCGGTCCCCCGGCCTGTCAGGCGGCGAACCAGTTCCTCCCAACTAGGTGGGGCTAGGAAGACCAAAGTGGCCTCGATCCCGCTCGCACGGACCTGACGGGCCCCCTGGAGGTCGATCTCCAGCAGCACATCTCGCCCGGCTGAGAGCTCCCGCGCGACCGAGTCTCGTGGAGTTCCGTAACGGTATCCAGCGAAGTTGGCCCACTCTAAAAAGGCGCCCCGGTAGATCTCTTGATCGAATTGGGCATCAGAGAGAAAGGAGTAATGGGTGCCATCAACCTCCCCCGCACGGGGCGAACGGGTAGTAGCACTCACGCTAAGCCAAAGGCCAGGCCAATCAGTGGGGAAATCTCGCAGATGTCTCACGACGGTGGACTTGCCTACCCCGCTGGGACCAGAGAGCACAATCAATCTTCCTTGGCGTCCTGGCATAGAGAAATCATTGCACAGGATTGAGGATGTTACTTCGCAAACTCCTCGAGGAGGGCAGCGATCTGCTTAGCGCCCAGCCCGCGTATGCGTCGACTATTGGCGATGCCCACTTTCTCCATGACTGCTGCAGCCTTCACTTTGCCGACGCCCGGCATTGATTCGAGAAGAGCGATCACGCGCATCTTTCCGATCGCATCATTGGTGGCGCCTTCTGCAATGACCTCAGCTAGTGAAACATTTGATTGCTTTAGGCGCGCCTTCAGTTCAGCGCGTTCTCGGCGCGAGGCAGCGGCCTTCTCCAATGCTGCAGTTCTTTGCTCAGGAGTTAAAAAAGGAAGTGCCACGGTGCTCCAATCGTTACTTACAAGTTAGCAGTGAAAAGTGAAGCGCGCCTACTCAAGCAATACAACTACTCGAGGCCTGCAATCATTTCAGCCAAACCTTCTGACATCAAATGTGGTGAGTGCGGATTCCATAAAGAAGTTATTGGCCTACCGATAACGACCAGGTCAGCGCCGTGCGATAAAGCTTCTGCGGGCGTCGCGACGCGCTCTTGATCATCTTGGGTACTGCCGGGAGGACGAACTCCAGGTGTGAGGAGATGAATCTCACGCGGCAAAACCTCTCTCAGCATTCTCACTTCGTGCGGCGAACAGACAATCGCACGCGCCCCAGCCCGTACTGCAGAGATTGCCAAACCTTTCACCAAAAGCGAAATATCGGAAGGAAAACCCATCTCTGCCAAGTCACCAGGCGCGAGCGACGTCAACACCGTCACTGCAGTAATGCGCGTGTCAGGTAAAGCTTTTGCCGCGGCCGAAATCATGGCGGCTCCGCCTGAGGCATGAACCGTCAAGTACGTCGGAGTAAGCCCAGCAACAGAACGCGCAGCCCCCGCCACAGTATTTGGGATGTCGTGCAACTTGAGATCGAGAAATAGTTGGGCGCCGCGTGCATGCTCCATGACAGCGGCAACCCCACTCACACCAAAGCGGGTGAAGAATTCCAATCCCAATTTCATGGTTGAAATGTGAGGTGAAGTAAGCGCTACCCATTCCTTTGCGATATCTATTTCATTCGTATCTAATGCGATAGCTATGGGTGCTCGGCTTGCGGTCATTTCATGCCTTTCGATGTGCAAAACCAATTGCATCCTGTAAAGAAGAAAATCCTCGTTCGGCAAGAATCAAGGAGAGCTCGTTTTGAACGCGCGTAAGCGCACTCGGATCATGGAAGTTTGCAGTGCCAATGGCAATCGCACTCGCGCCGGCGAGAATGAATTGAAATGCGTCTTCACCCGTCAAGATTCCACCCATGCCTATGAGTGGAATCTTCGGAAGTGCAGCATGCACTTGCCACACAGCCCTTACAGCTACCGGGCGAATAGCTGGACCCGAAAGTCCACCAGTTACTCCGGCAAGGGCGGGCGTCAGTGTTTCCGTATTGATTACCATCCCCAGCAACGTGTTGATGAGCGACAGGCCCGTTGCGCCCGCATCAACACATGCTTGCGCGATCTCCACGATGTCCGTGACATCTGGTGAGAGTTTGGCGAAGATCGGAAAGGCGCCTCCCACGTTGCGCCGCACCGTAGAAATCACTTCTGCAGCGGAATGCGCCTGACAGGCGAAGACCAAGCCTCGATTAGCAACGTTGGGACAAGAGATATTCACTTCAAGTGCAATCACACTGTCGCCTGCGCGGCGAACGCGAGCGGCTAATCGTCCGAACTCTTCAACATCATTGCCAGCAATAGAGACGATGGTGCGTACTCCCTTGGATGCGAGCCATGGGACATCATGTTCAAGAAATTCATCTACCCCAGGGCCTTGTAGGCCAATTGAATTGAGCATGCCACTTGGCGTCTCAGCCATGCGTGGAGTAGCTCGCCCAGAACGCGGAGACATCATGATCGATTTGGTGACGACCGCACCGATTGTGGTGAGGTCCACAAACTGCGATAACTCCTTACCCGAAGCGGCGCAACCGCTCGCAGTGAGGATCGGGGATGGAAGCGAAAGCGCGCCGAGTTGCGTATCTAGATTTACTTCGACCGGTACTCCTCGCCCGCCTTTAGGGACTACACGAATAGAAGTCATCAGTGCCCACTCGCCTTAGGTGCTCCGAGCGTCTCTTCAGGAACTGTTCCGACGCTATCCCAGAGCACGCGATCACCAGCAAAAATAGGTCCGTCAACGCAGGATCGCGACATTCGCACCACACCATCGCTACCGCGCACGGGAAGTACGCAGGTCATACAAATACCGATACCGCACGCCATGGACTCCTCTACGGCGCATTGCACCATGACATCAAACTCTGCGCCCAACGTGGATAAAGCAGCAAGCATAGGCATCGGACCACACGCGTAAATAACATCGATACTTGACCGTTCGAGAATGGAACGAGCCGCATCGGTCACTCGCCCTTGAACGCCGAGCGAACCATCGTCAGTTGCAATACTCAAAGCGTTCGTAACTCGACGCGCTTCAAGCGCACCGAAGAGTCGGTCTGCCGACGCCGCGCCCAGCGCCATATCTACCCGGCAACCCCGTTGACGTAGCGCATCTGCAAGCATGAAGAGTGGCGCCGATCCATACCCTCCGCCAACAAGTAGTGCGTGCACTGGATCTTTCGGAATGGGGAATGGTCTACCGAGCGGCCCCACCACATTAAGCATTTGATGCGGTGCAAGTGCTGCAAGCCACCGCGTACCCGGGCCGTGTGCAGCGATCACTAGTTCGAGAGTGCCACCGTAGAGCCCACGCTCCTGTGCTTGGTACACCGAGAACGATCGACGTAAGAGAGTTGACGTACTTTCCCCGCCTACTGATAACGCAACAAAATTTCCCGGTCGAATTCTTTCTGGGATGCCAGGTACGACAATCGTGATGAGGTGGTAGGCGCCCACTCGCTTATTCGAGAGTAATTCACCCTCTACCTGAAGGGGTTGATAACTCATAGATCCACCGGACGTAACCACTCCTGAAGAGATTGCACTACGCCTCCCCCACGCCTACGCGACTCGATACCTTGAACAGCCGCAACAAATCCCTGAATTGTCGTGATGCACGGTACCCCACGAGTGATTGCCGCACTACGAATTCTCCAACCGTCTCGCCTTGGGCCCGACCCCACGGGCGTGTTGATGACGAGGGAGATCTCCCCGCGCGCGATCAAGGCAGAAATGGACTCCTCGTTTCGACCCTCCGACTCCTTAGGCACCAACTGAGCGGGGATTGCGTGCTTGGCGAGCACCTCAAGGGTGCCTTGGGTAGCGACCAAGGTGAAGCCCAGATCAATGAGTCTGGAGGCCGGAACCACCATGGCCCGCTTATCGCGGTCTGCGACCGAGATGAATACCGCGCCAGAGGTGGGCAATGGGCCAAAAGCGGCAATCTGGCTCTTAGCGTAGGCCGCACCAAAGGTCTTATCGATTCCCATCACTTCGCCAGTGGACTTCATCTCTGGGCCGAGAAGAGACTCGACGCCACTGCCATCCGGCTTTCGAAATCTATTCCACGGCAACACAGCTTCCTTGACGGCGATACCGCCTTGGGGAATCAATCCGGTGTCATGCTCAGGCAGATGTCCGGAGAGACGCAATTCTGAAATAGATTTTCCAACAGCGATCAGCGCTGCCGCTTTCGCCAGTGCGACTCCAGTTGCTTTACTTACAAAGGGCACAGTGCGAGATGCTCGTGGGTTTGCTTCGAGGACATAAAGAATGTCGCCGGCGAGGGCAAATTGAATATTGATAAGCCCGCGCACGCCGACGCCTTCTGCGATCTTTTGGGTTGCATCGCGAATTCGCTTCTCTTCATTTGCCCCCAAGGTGATGGCAGGCAGGGTGCATGCCGAATCACCAGAGTGCACGCCGGCCTCTTCTATATGTTCCATGATGGCGCCAAGAAAAAGATCGACTCCATCGTAAAGTGCATCAACATCAATCTCGATCGCATCATCGAGAAAACGATCCACCAAGACCGGGTGGTCTGGGCTCACACGTGTTGCTCTATTGATGTACTCCGTCAGCGCCGCATCATCGTAAACAATCTCCATACCGCGACCACCGAGAACGTATGAGGGACGAACAAGGACCGGGTAACCAATACGCTTCGAAATGGCTAAGGCTTCTGTGGTCTCGTTTGCCGTACCGTGCGCAGGGGCCACTAAACCCGCGCGAGCAAGCACCTTGCCAAATTCTCCACGATCCTCTGCCCGATCAATCGCTTCTGGATCAGTGCCAATGATGGGGACGCCACGGGCCTTCAGCGCGGCAGCCAATCCCAGTGGTGTTTGGCCGCCTAGTTGTACCAAGACACCAACAATGGGACCAGCTTGTGACTCAGCTTCGTAAATCTCCATCACATCTTCAAGAGTGAGCGGCTCGAAGTAGAGGCGGTCCGAGGTGTCGTAATCAGTACTGACCGTCTCGGGATTGCAATTGACCATGATGGTGTGGAACCCAGCCGCGCGCAGAGCGAAAGATGCATGCACACAGGAGTAATCGAACTCCACTCCTTGGCCGATGCGATTGGGTCCGCTACCCAAAATCATGACTGCAGGCGTGGCCCTGAGTGCTACTTCGCTCTCACTTTCATAGGTGGAGTAATGGTAGGGAGTTGCGGCTTCAAACTCCGCAGCGCAGGTATCGACAGTCTTATACACCGGCCTAATACCGAGTGCGTGACGTATCCCGGTCACCAGGCTCTCTTCACTATTGCGTAGTTGTCCCAGTTGTACATCGGAGAATCCATGACGCTTGGCACGCAAAAGGTGCGCTGCATCAAGGGATCCGGCCCCGCGCACTTCGTGCGCAATTTCGGTGAGCAAAAGAATCTGATCAAGAAACCATGGATCTATGCGAGTGATCTCGTGAATCTGAGCAATAGTCGCGCCCAAATAGAGTGCGCGCTGCACGAAATTAACACGTGATTCCGTTGGTCGGTTCATCGACTCCAGGGCAGCCGCTAACTCCATGGAGGCATCATCGGGGAATGCCCAATTGAATGCAGAACCCGACCTCTCCAAAGATCGAAGTGCTTTCTGAAGTGCCTCTGGGAAGTTGCGACCTATCGCCATAGCCTCCCCCACGCTCTTCATGGTCGTGGTGAGCGTGGTATCTGCCAAAGGAAACTTCTCAAATGCAAATCGTGGAGCTTTGACAACGACGTAATCCAAAGTTGGCTCAAAAGATGCAGGAGTCTTCTTTGTAATGTCATTAGGAATCTCGTCGAGCGAATAACCAATTGCCAACTTCGCAGCAATCTTTGCAATAGGGAAACCCGTAGCCTTCGATGCGAGGGCACTGGATCGTGAAACGCGTGGATTCATTTCGATAACAATGACCCGTCCGCTTGCTGGGTCGACGGCGAACTGGATGTTGCAGCCGCCTGTATCGACCCCAACCTCGCGGATGATAGCGATAGAGAGATCGCGCAAGCGTTGGTATTCAAAGTCGGTAAGAGTCATCGCAGGCGCCACCGTGATTGAATCTCCCGTGTGAACGCCCATCGGATCGAAATTCTCAATGGAGCAGACCACGACAACGTTATCCTTGCGATCGCGCATGAGCTCGAGTTCGAACTCTTTCCATCCGATAATGGATTCTTCGAGAAGCACCTCTTGGGTGGGGCTATGTCGCAAACCGGCGCCACCGATGCGCTCAAGATCTTCAAGATCATAGGCAATTCCACTACCCAGCCCACCCATAGTGAATGACGGTCGGATGACAACGGGGAAACCTAGGATTTCGGCACCAGCGAGTAGATCTTCCTGTCTATGGCAAATATAACTACGAGCAGATTCACCGCCCACCTTTGCGACGATCTCTTTAAAGATCTCACGATCCTCACCGCGACGAATTGCCTCAATATTTGCTCCGATGAGTTCCACGCCGTACTTCTCGAGGATGCCTTCTTCGTGGAGGGCGATTGCCGCGTTCAGCGCAGTTTGTCCACCGAGCGTGGCGAGTATCGCGTCGGGACGTTCGATCTGGATGATCTTCTCGATGAATTCGGTTGTGATGGGTTCGATATAGGTAGCGTCTGCAAATTCAGGATCGGTCATGATGGTTGCCGGATTGGAGTTGATGAGCGAAACCCGAATACCTTCGGCCTTCAACACTCGGCAAGCCTGAGTTCCTGAATAGTCGAACTCGCACGCTTGTCCAATAACGATTGGTCCAGAACCTATAACGAGGATGGAGTTGATATCGGTGCGCTTTGGCATTACTTCTCCATCATGTCGACAAACGTCTGAAAGAGAACAAGTGCATCGTGTGGTCCGGCCGCAGCTTCAGGGTGGTATTGGACGCTAAATGCCGGTACATCATCCAGCGCAATACCTTCAACAACGCCGTCGTTAAGTGAACGATGCGTTACGTGTCCTTTGCCGAAGGGAGTATCGAACACGTCTTCGGCTTTCACAGCGAACCCGTGGTTGTGCGCGGTGATACTGATCTTTCCGGAACCCAATTCGATAACCGGTTGATTGAGGCCTCGGTGACCAAACTGCAATTTATACGTCTCTAATCCGAGCGCACGCGCAAATATTTGTTGCCCAAAACATATTCCGAAAAAGGGAATGCCTCTCCCCAGCGCCTCTTTCACCAAATCGATAGCATGAAATTGCGTCGCCGGATCGCCAGGCCCATTTGAAACGAAGAAACCATCGGGATTGTGACCAAATATTTGCTCGAGAGAAGCGTCCGCTGGGTAGACGGTGGTGGTGATATCAAATTTGGCGAACTCCCTTGGAGTATTTCTTTTGATCCCGAGATCTAAGGCGGCGACGCGCAAACTTCCTGTGCCCACTTGATAAGAAGACTTGGTGGTGACTTCACCGGCGAGCGAGGCTCCCACCATCTCTGGCGCGCTACGAACCCGCTTGAGCATCTCATCCTTGGAGAGTTCAGCCGCGGGACCAGAGAAGATTCCCATTCGCATCGCTCCGCGATCACGCAGATGGCGAGTGAGCGCTCGAGTATCGATTTCACTTGCACCCACCACTCCTTGGCGAATAAGCGCACTATCTAAACTCTCTTCACTCCGATGATTGGCTGTGGTCCGCGCCGGATCGCGCACAATAAACCCCGAAACCCAAATTCGGGACGACTCTTCGTCTTCGCTATTCATCCCGGTGTTCCCAATATGTGGCGCGGTCATCACAACAATTTGGCGGTGGTAGGAGGGATCGGTCAGGGTCTCCTGATATCCAGTCATTCCAGTGGAGAAGACTGCCTCACCGTACGCTTCGCCTACAGCTCCCCACTGCGCACCTTCAAAGATGCGACCATCATCTAGGACTACGACCGCCTTCATTCCCTACTCACCCAGCAAGCTTGCCGTCGAGCACGGTGGCTCGGCCTCGCAGGAAGGTAGCCTCAACGCGTCCGTACAATTCCATTCCGATAAAGGGTGAATTAGTACTCAACGACGCATTGTTTTCTAATGTGAAGGGTGATTTCCCTCGTGGGTCAAGCAACACTACGTGCGCTGGTTCGCCAACCGCGATAGGTCGACCGTGATCGCGCAATGATCCAATTCGTGCTGGACGCGTAGACATTCGATCACTCACTTCTGACCAAGTCATTAGACCAGTTTCAATCATGGCTGTTTGTACCACCGAGAGTGCCGATTGCAGACCAATCATTCCGAAGGCAGCACTTGACCATTCACACTCTTTATCCTCTACTGGATGCGGTGCGTGGTCGGTTGCAACAGCATCGATCGTTCCGTCTGCGAGCCCCTGGCGCAGCGCCATTACGTCTTCATCGCGACGCAGAGGTGGATTGACTTTGTATCGAGGATCGTAAGATCTGGCCAACTCATCAGTGAGTAAGAGATGATGTGGAGTAACTTCCGCAGTGACCATGACACCTCGTGACTTGGCCCATCGCACGATCTCCACGCTGCCTGCCGTGGAGAGATGACACACGTGCAGACGTGAACCTACGTGTTCGGCCAGAAGAACATCTCTACTGATGATGCTCTCTTCTGCAACGGCTGGCCAGCCTCGCAAGCCTAATTGCGACGAAACAAATCCCTCATTCATCTGGGCATCTTCAGTTAAACGCGGCTCTTGCGCATGCTGAGCGATAACACCATCAAAGGCCTTCACATATTCCAGAGCACGACGCATCAGAATTGGATCAGCGACACATTTGCCGTCATCGCTAAAGATTCGAACGCGTGCAGCGCTATGTGCCATCGCGGCAAGCTCGGCTAGTTGAGTGCCATGCAAACCAACCGTGACAGCACCCACCGGCCGCACATCGCACCAGCCCGCTTCACGTCCTAGGCGATAAACCTGTTCAACCACTCCAGCGGTATCTGCGACGGGATTGGTGTTTGCCATGGCATGGACGGCAACAAAACCACCCAGCGCGGCAGCCGCGCTCCCTGATTCAACGGTTTCGCTATCCTCGCGTCCTGGTTCGCGTAAGTGCGTATGCAGATCGACCAGACCAGGGAGTGCAACAAGACCATCACAGTCAATCGTGTGCACACCGGTAGGAGCTAAAGGCTTCTTGGAGACTTCGCTAATGATGCCGCCATCAATAAGAACATCTACCTGCGCCTCGCCAAGTAACGAAACACCCCTGAGGAGATAACCGCTCATGAGGACACCTCCTCGATTGAAGCTCCACCTAGGAGCAAGTAAAGAATCGCCATTCGAACACTCACACCATTTGCCACTTGTTCAACAATGACTGAGCGCAGTCCATCTGCAGCGCCAGCCGAAATCTCTAACCCGCGGTTCATCGGGCCTGGATGCATGACAATCGCCTTCGACGAGAGCGCCGCTACGCGCTTATCGTCGAGACCGTAACCTCGAGAGTATTCGCGCGTCGATGGGAAGAAAGCATTGTTCATACGCTCACCTTGCACGCGCAGCATCATCAATGCATCCGTGCGTGGAAGCACCTTGTCGAGGTCATAGGAAATTTGGCACGGCCATTGCTCGACACCGTATGGAATCAACGTGGGTGGCGCCACCAATGTTACGTCGGCGCCCAAAGTTGCAAGTAAAAGCACGTTACTCCGAGCAACTCGTGAATGAAGAACGTCGCCCACGATTGTGACCCGAACACCTGCAAGGTCACCTTTTCCATCGCGTAAATGACGACGCATCGTGTAGGCATCCAGCAGTGCTTGAGAAGGATGCTCATGAGTACCGTCACCGGCATTGATCACCGACCCGGCGATCCAACCAGAGGCCGCTAATTGATGAGCCGCGCCCGAGGCTGAGTGACGTACGATGACAGCATCGGCGCCCATTGCCTGCAAAGTGAGCGCCGTATCTTTAAGACTCTCACCCTTACTCACACTTGACCCTTTTGCGGTGAAGTTAATGACGTCTGCAGAGAGTCGCTTTGCGGCTGCTTCAAAAGAGATTCGCGTACGCGTGGAATCCTCATAAAAGAGATTCACCACCGTGCGACCACGGAGGGTGGGCAATTTCTTCACCGGACCATCGACTAACTTTGCCAACTCTTCGGCTGTGTCAAGAATAAGTACGGCATCCTCGAGGGTGAGATCTGATGCCGAGAGTAAATGGCGCTTCATTCGCTACCGCCCGGTGTTCCAGAAATACTGACCGAGTCATTTCCGTCGATCTCCGTGATCGAAACACGAACGTGCTCCTTGAGAGAGGTGGGCAGATTCTTGCCCACATAATCAGCCCTGATGGGCAAGTCGCGATGTCCACGGTCCACGAGCACAGCCAATTGCACCTGCGCTGGTCGACCCAACTCCCCCATCGCATCGAGGGCTGCGCGGATGGTGCGACCAGAGAAGAGCACATCATCCACAAGAACGACTCTCTTACCGTCGATACCACTTACCGGAATGACCGTAGGCAGCAGCGCACGAGCTGGTCGCGAGCGAAGATCATCGCGATGAAGCGTGACGTCGATGGTCCCTACAGGAATGGAGACGCCCTCGATACTTTCAATGGCCTTTGCCAAGCGCTCCGCTAAATGAGCGCCCCGAGTAGGTATGCCAAGGAGAACTAAATCAGTTACTCCCTTATTTTTTTCAAGGATTTCATGCGCGATACGCGAAAGGGCGCGATTAATGTCGCCGGAGTCTAAAACCTCACGGAGGGCAGCATCCATCGTACTACCTCCTTCTCCGCCTCACGGGACGGCTCGTTAAAGGATGTGGCCACAACCTATCCGACAGAGCAGCGCCGCACACAGAGTCCTGCGAGTCGCGGCGTGTCGATTCCACACCCGCCAAAGAGAGTCTTGCGGATGGCCCGGTGGCCACTCATAGGATCCAGCCACCATCTACGGGAGGTTATCCATGGAAGAGAGCGAAGTCCTCACGCCCGCCCAAGAATTAGGCATACGCCTTCGGGAAGTGCGCAAACAACAGAAACTCAGTCTCAACGATCTCGAAGAACGGAGTTCAGGGCGATGGAAGAGCGTGGTGGTGGGCTCTTATGAACGCGGGGATCGTTCCATAACAGCCGTCAACCTTGAGCGTCTAGCGGCATTCTATGGAGTGCCAGTATCCGAATTCTTTCCTGACCCGACTCCCGCCAAACCCAGCTCGGTTCCTGTACGACCGCTCCTCGACTTAACTGCCTTGCGCGCCTCAACAGCGACTACCGTCATGCCCCTCAAAAGGTTTGCGCTTGGGATCGAACGGGCGCGGGGAGATTGGAATGGGCAAGTGCTCTCCATGCGTCGATCCGATTTAGCGCTACTCAGCATGCTGGCTGCGATGTCGCCGCAGGATTACATCTCAGCGTGTGTCTCCCTAGGCATCATGCACACACCTAAAAGCGATCGATAATCCAAAGATCATTCCAGATTTTACTATAAGAACTATTCTCCACTTAATGAATTAGCAATCGGAGCCACGCGACCTAATAGGCCGTTGATGTATCCAGGTGAATCATCAGTGGAGAGCGCCTTAGCTAATTCCACCGCTTCATCAATAGCCACGGCCGTATCAATTTCTTTTTGATAAAGGATCTCAAAGAGGGCGATTCGCAAAATGTTTCTATCGACTGCTGGCATCCGTCCGATCTCCCAGCCTTGCGCATAGGTCTCTATCACTTCATCGATACGAGAACGATGCGCCAGCACTCCTTCGACCAACACAGTGGCGTACTCCCCCACAGGTGGATCCGCCTGTTCCTTGCGGGATGCCAAAATTTCTAAGGCGTCACCATTTCGAATGTCGCTCTCATATAAAACATCAAGAGCGCGTTTGCGGGCTTTACTGCGAGCTGCCACTTAGTTTGCGCGACCGAGATAAGAACCATCGCGTGTATCTACGCGGATCTTCTCCCCGTTGTTTATGAAGAGCGGTACTTGCACTTCAACACCTGTCTCAACGGTGGCTGGCTTGGTGCCACCGGACGAGCGATCTCCTTGAAGACCAGGCTCGGTGTACGTAATGGTGAGTTCAGCCGAGGCGGGCAATTCCACATAGAGCGGATTGCCTTCATGCAGTGCAACAACGGCATCTGTATTTTCCAGCATGTACTTAGAAGCATCACCGACCGTGGGGTCACCAATGGTGATCTGATCGAAATTTCCCTTATCCATGAATACGTAACCATCGCCATCGTGATAGAGGTAGGTCATATCGCGCTTCTCAACGATCGCAACTTCCACCTTGACGCCGGCATTGAAGGTCTTGTCTACAACTTTGCCTGAAAGAACATGCTTAAGCTTGGTGCGCACGAAGGCTGGACCCTTGCCGGGTTTCACATGCTGGAAGTCAACGACGTTCCAAAGTTGACCTTCGAGGTCAAGGGTCATGCCGTTCTTCAGTTCATTAGTCGAGGCCACTTTGACTCCTGTATTCACCGGGCCGCTCGGCCACGCCGGACGATTCTACCGTACGAGAAGATCAGACATTGCCTTGAGGGCTAGGCGATAGGAGTTCACTCCAAAGCCCGCAATGACCCCATGTGCCACTGCCGAAATCACCGAAACATGTCGGAATTCCTCGCGAGTATGGGGGTTTGAGATGTGGACCTCGATGAGCGGAGCCGTCAGCATGGCAGCGGCGTCGCGAATAGCAATCGAATAATGGGTGAAAGCCGCGGGATTCATAATGACTGGCGTCGTCGTATCGGCGCAATCATGGAGCCACTTAATGATCTGTGCCTCGTCGTCGCTCTGGCGTACCTCTACTTCAAGGCCGACCTCGGCGCCACTTGTTTCACAGACCTTCACTAAATCTGCATGCGTAGTAGTTCCATATACCTCGGGCTCGCGAGTTCCCAAGCGTCCGAGATTAGGACCATTAATTATCAAAACCTTCATGGTTGAAGCCTCTCATATGCCTGCATAAGAATCTCTTCATTAGGGCCTTCTAGGCGGCGCACGCTTCCCAGAGCATCCAGCACTACGAAGCGAAGCATTCCACCTCTGCTCTTCTTGTCGATTGACATCGCGGATCGCAACTGCGCCCATGGTCCGGCATAGGTGACCGAGAGGCCGATGCTGCGCAAAATACTGCGGTGAAGTGCCACGTCTCCGGCAGAAATAAAACCTGAAAGGTGAGCCAGTTCGGCAGCGAAGACCATTCCAATGGCAACCGCATCGCCGTGGCGCATCGCATAGTTCTGCTGTTTTTCAATAGCGTGACCAAGAGTATGTCCGTAGTTCAATATCTCTCGTAGACCAGACTCTTTAAAGTCCTGTGAGACAACATCGGCTTTTACTTGTACTGCACGACAAATGAGCTCTTCGAGAAGGGCAAGGTCTTGCAATGTCTGAGCTCCGGCTGCGGATACCAAATCCAAAATCTTAAGGTCTGAGATAAAACCGCACTTAATAACCTCTGCCAACCCAGCGGCCAAATCAGCGTCGGGCAGAGAAGTGAGGAATCGAGGTGAAATGAAAACCGCAGACGGGGAGTAGAAGGCTCCTACCAAATTCTTTCCTGCATTTGTATTGATCCCGGTTTTGCCGCCCACCGCAGCGTCGACCATTCCAGCAAGAGAAGTAGGAACTGCATACCACTCAATGCCGCGCAACCACGACGACGCAAGAAACCCAGCCAGATCAGTAGTAGCACCACCCCCTATCGCAACAATGCAATCGTTCCTGGTGAATCCTGCGGCTCCCAATTGGTTCCACGCTGATTCCAATGTGGCGACGCTCTTTTGCGCTTCGCCATCTGGGGTGGAGATGAGAATGGTTTCAGGACGAGCAGATAACCGGCCGACGAACTCAGCAAGCGCGCCTTCAGACAAACTCTTGGGCACCACCAATGCAATGCGCGTCTCCGGTGAGAAGCTCGACATCAGCGAATCGAAAATCTCTGCCTCGATCGTGACGTTGTAAGTACGATCAGCCGCCGCGACTGTAATAATCACGCTCTTGCACCGATCTGTTCGGCAAGCGCATCTGCAATCACATTTGCAGATGTATCACTTGTGTCGATCTGAATGGTGGCTAAATCCTCATAGATGGAGCGCCTGGCGTCTAACAGCGTTTGCCATTGTGCTCGTGGATTGCCTAGCAATAGCGGACGATCACGATTAAATCCCACACGCGGGGCTGCACCGGCAAGCGTCACCGCGAGATATACGGTTGCCCCACCTTGGGCGTTGAAGAGTTTGATCGCCGCGCATACATCGGAGTCAAGAATTGAACCCCCACCTAACGCGAGCACGCCTTCAGAACTCTTGAGAGCATCGAGGACCACGCGTCTTTCCAACTGCCTAAAAGCCGGTTCCCCATCATCGACAAAAATATCTGAAATTGATTTTTGCGCCTCAAGTTCAATCAGAGCATCCGTATCAGCAAATAATTGATCAGTCCGGTGAGCTAATAATCTACCGACAGTTGATTTTCCGGCACCAGGTGGCCCGATCAAGATAACTTTCGGAGGCATTAGTAACCCGGAATGCTATCGAGGTAGGCACGCACATTTCGCTTCGTCTCGGCAACGGAGTCACCACCAAATTTCTCAAGCAAAGAATCGGCTAAGACCAAAGCCACCATCGCTTCAGCCACCACACCCGCAGCGGGAACGGCACATACGTCGGAGCGTTGGTTAATAGCTTTGGCAGATTCACCGGTAGAAACATCTACCGTATCGAGAGCTTTGGGTACGGTGCTGATCGGCTTCATAGCAGCACGAACTCGCAGCACCTCGCCGGTAGACATGCCACCTTCAGTTCCGCCTGCCCGACCGCTGCGTCGCACAAATCGCCCACTTGCACTTGGATCAATTTCATCATGTGCCACCGATCCACGTCTCGTAGCCGTGAGAAAACCATCACCCACTTCTACGCCCTTAATCGCCTGAATGCCCATGAGTGCAGCTGCAAGTCGCGCATCGAGGCGTCGATCCCAGTGGACATGCGATCCCAGACCAGGGGGTAATCCATAAGCCAATACTTCAACGACACCACCAAGCGTGTCGCCATCCTTATGGGCATCTGCAATCTCTGCTTGCATGGCGGCACTACCGACCGCATCAAAAGCACGCACAGGGTCCGCATCGACGGCTAAGGCATCACCAGGTCCGGGAAGCCGAGCGCCGTCTGCAACAACGGCACCTCCGATTGAGATGACGTGGCTGACAATTTCGATACCCGCTGCTTGCGAGAGGAATGCGCGCGCGACGCTACCCAACGCAACCCGTGCTGCTGTCTCACGGGCACTTGCACGTTCCAACACCGGACGCGCATCGTCGAATCCATATTTCTGCATGCCCACCAAATCTGCATGTCCGGGCCTGGGGCGAGTAAGCGGGGCGTTGCGACCCAAACCTTCAAGGATCTCAGGTGCGACTGGATCTGCAGACATCACTTCGCTCCACTTGGGCCACTCACTATTTGCCACTTCGATCGCGATGGGACCACCTTGACTCAATCCGTGGCGCACGCCGCCCTGAAGGGTCACTTTGTCCGCTTCGAAACTCTGCCGTGCGCCTCGCCCTACACCGAGGCGACGTCTGGCCAGGTCCGCGTCGATATGGGCGGTAGTCACGACTACTCCAGCGGGCATGCCTTCTAAGATCGCGACCAAGGCAGGGCCGTGTGATTCTCCAGCGGTGAGCCATCTCAACATGGACCTATTCTGACAGAGGCGGCTAGCGCTTCGCTCCGATTTACCCTATTTACCCCTAAAAGAAGAGCACGATCAGCGCAGAACCAGCTAGAAAAGGTGCGAACGGGAGCGCTTTGGTCAAGCGGTATCGCTTCGCGAGCGAGAAGAGCCCGCCCAGGGTTGCGGCTAAAGAGAGCATGTAAAAGAGATGCGCGGGTGAACGGAGCAGGAGAGCTAAGGGAAAGAGCAACTTGAAGTCACCGCCGCCCATACCGAGTGAAAGAGCAAGCACTCCCCAGAGGAGGGCGGTAAGAAGAGAGAGCCCCAGGGAACCCGAGGGAAACTCTTCCTTGGCAGCAATACAGAGCGACTCCCAGAGCAGAAAGAGCGCGGTGGCGCGGTTGGGTATCCGCAAGGTTCTGATGTCACAGATCGAGAGAGCGAGGAGGAAGAGTGCGGCGCCAACTAATTCGAAAATACTCTGTTGCATGTTGGCAGAGTAATAACGTCAGGAAGAAGGCAAGTTACTTTTCCACAGCCTGGAAAAGCAGCGACTCCATTTCAAGAAGGTTAAAATTGATATCAGTCATGAGTCGAATCTGCTCCACAGCTTGGTAAACCAATAAGGCCTTCCCACCAAGAACTTCACTTCCTTGAGACGAAAGTGCGCCAGCCAGCGGTGTTGGCCAATTGCCATAGAGTGCGTCAATAAACAAGGTGGTGTGTATACCAACTGAGCGATCGTGAACTATCTCGGCGAGATCATCACTAGCGCCTTCGGGCGTAGTTGAAATGAGAATCGGATCCGCTAGTGCCTCCGCGCGCGCACTCCATTCCTTAATGATGAGGTGGTCGCTCTTGCCGCCAAAGGCCTTCTCTATGGATGCGAGGCGATGTGAACTTCTTAGGTAAACACTCACTTGAACGTCATACGGTTGTAGCGCGGCCAACGCCGCTCTAGCCGTTGCGCCACCTCCGAGGACCGAGACGTTCCCCATTCGGGATTGATTCTTGAATATCTGAGCAAAACCAAGGACATCAGTGTTGTAAGCCCGCCATTGATCACCGTGACGCACAAGAGTGTTGGCCCCTCCCACACGATGGGCGAGCGGATCGACATGACTAGCCAAAGCCAACGCTTCTTCCTTCAACGGCATGGTGAGCGAGAGACCTGCCCATGTCTCATCCAAACCTGCGACGAAGCCAGCGAGTTCACCCTTACCTAATTCGATCCGCTCATAACTCCAATCGAGACCTAAGTATGCGTAACCCGCGAGGTGTAATTGCGGGGACCTTGAATGTGCAATTGGCGAACCAAGAACTGCGCATTTCATGACGCCACCTTAAAGGCCCCGGCAGCGTAATTCTTCTGATACTCGCTCTTCCACTTGTAGAACTCACTTTCTGATGCGGTGAAACGAGTATCGCGGGGCTTCACCGTGATAAAAAAGAGCCAAGGACCTTCCGCCGGGGTAAGGGCCGCCTCAATCGCCTTACTACCTGGGTTACCGATAGGACCCGGAGGTAAACCAGCGTGCGTGTAGGTGTTGTACTTGGAGGAAACCTCTAAATCCTTGTTGGTGACCTTAATCCTGCCTTGCTCGTTCAATGCATAAAGGACCGTGGTATCCAATTGCAGGCGCATTCCATCTGCCAAGCGGTTGTAAACGACGCGAGCGACCTTAGAGAAGTCCCCCTCGTCGGCCTCGGCTTGTACCAGTGATGCAACCGTAAGGACCTGAAGAGTTGAAAGCCCGAGAATTTGCGCACGCTCTTCAACTTTAAGATCGTGCAGTTTCCCCTTTGCGGTTTGAATCATTTGAGCGACCGCGGACTCTGCCGATGTTGTCTTGGGAAAGGCGTAAGTGGCCGGAAAGAGTGAACCTTCCACACTCCCCCATGGCGTTTTTGCATTCTTTAGCGCTAATCGCACCTCTTTTTCATCAAAACCTTGCGCGACCATGATTGTGATGACGTTCGATACCCGAGCGCCTTCCGGAATACGCACCACACCGACCAGAAGCTTTGTATCCAACAGCTCTTCTAATGCCAGAGCCGCTTGCTGATGGAGATGTATCTTGCGGGTTCCAGGTTGCAAGGTAAGTGATCTCTTATCCGCTGCTGCTGCATTAAAGAAGGACTCCCAAGTTTTCACGACTCCGGCTTTTGCTAAGGCATGTGCGATCTGACTTCCGGTTTCGCCTGGAGCGATAGTGAAATCAACGGCCGTTGTAGCGCTATCAGCGGGAAAATCTAGGTCCGGCGGGCGAGAGGTGAAATAGGACAAGAGGGCAAGTACGAGAGCAGCTGGAATCAAAATGAATGCCAGACGCTTCTTCATACCAACACCTCACCAGGAAGACGACCGTTGCGCTCGGCGTCCAATGCTCCTTGCAAGATGATCACTGCAGTGGCTTGATCAATGATCGATTTGGAATTCTTCGCCGTTCGCCCACTCTGTCGCAAGTGTGAGGCGGCCGACAGTGTTGTGCTGCGTTCGTCAACAAATCTGATGGGTACCTGACTGGCACGTAGCTCTTCTGCAAAAGCACGGACCAACTCGGCCGAGGCGCCCTCACTACCGTTGAGATGTCGCGGAAGTCCAAGAACGATCTCGATGACTTCTTCCTCGCGGACGATTCTCAAAATATCGGCAACGGACGTGTTCGTCGGAAGCGTTTCATAAGGTGTTGCAAGAAGCCCGTGAGGATCACAGATGGCTACGCCTACGCGCACGCTTCCGTAATCAATTCCTAGACGACGTCCCAGGCGCATTACTTGAGTGCTTGCACCGAGGTTGTGACAGCGGCTAGGGCCTCGCCAATCTTCGACACGTCGACACCGCCGCCTTGAGCGAGGTCATCCTTACCTCCGCCGCCCCCGCCGAGAACACTTGCTGCGCTCTTAGCTAATGCACCCGCGCTCGCCCCATGTGCGCGTGCGCCTTCGTCGGTCGCCACGATCATGAAAGGCTTGGAGTCGATATCTCCGGCGATCGCAACCACTGCGTTGCGTCCCTTCAGGCGCTCCTTGAGATCGAGGGCCAATTTGCGTACATCATCAGCTGAAGCTCCGCTGGGTGCGCGATGCGCGATAAGAGTTACTTCTCCAAAACTCTTTGCTTCGGCGAGAATTGCTGCGGAACCTTCCATCAACGCCGCTGCTCGTACCGCAGATAATTCCTTCTCAACCTCACGTAAACGCGTCACTAAATTATTGATGCGTTCCGGAAGTTCTTCAGTGCGTGCTCCCTTAATAATTTCAGTCAGAGAGTTGAGCAGGGTGTATTCACGAGCGAGGAACGAGTAAGCATCTCGCCCGACCAGGGCTTCTACGCGTCGTACGCCCGCTCCAATTGAAGATTCACCCAGCAATTTAACGACGCCGAGTTGGCCAGAACGCTCAGCGTGTGTGCCGCCACACAATTCGCTTGTCCATTCGCCCACACTCACCACACGCACGCTTTCGCCATATTTTTCGCCAAAGAGCGCCATGGCACCCATCGCCTTAGCTTCAGGCAATGTCATGATCTGTGAAGTAACTGCCAAGTCCTCCGAGAGAACACCGTTAACTTGCGCTTCCACCTCTTGCATCATGGAGAGCGGAATGGCTCCGGTAGCAGCAAAGTCGAAACGGAAGCGACCCGGCGCATTCTCCGAACCAGCCTGAGTTGCGGTTTCACCGAGATGCTCGCGAAAGGCCTTGTGCACCAAGTGGGTTGCAGTGTGAGCACGCGAGATGGCGTGCCGGCGGTCGGTATCAATCTTGGCGTGAGCTCCGGCGGCAACTGCAAATGAACCATCAATAACTCGCCCACGGTGCACGATCAAACCTGGCAAAGGTGATTGCACGTCATCAATTTCGATAATGGCACCATCGCTTGTTTGGATGATGCCGCCATCTGCAAGCTGTCCACCGCCTTCAGCGTAGAACGGAGTCTGCTCAAGAACGATCTCTACTTCGTCACCCATCTGGGCGCTGTCAACTTTAACGCCGCCATGAAGAATTCCGGCGACGCGGGATTCAACATCGAGTCGTTCATACCCAAGGAATTTGGATGCGCCAGCGCGTTCAAGAATTTCACGGTAAGCAGAAAGGTCGGCGTGGCCGCTCTTCTTGGCGCGTGCATCTGCTTTAGCTCGATCACGCTGTTCCTTCATCAATCGACGGAATCCCTCTTCGTCGACCGCGAGCCCTGCTTCGGAAGCCATCTCAAGCGTAAGATCAAAGGGGAATCCAA
>CAEZXN010000004.1_pt1 | contig 75533 bp, 60 predicted proteins | sample 7265261 | NCBI WGS metagenome assembly CAEZXN01 (sample SAMEA6813910, study PRJEB35770) | freshwater metagenome | biome: Freshwater; feature: Freshwater reservoir; material: water | place: Czech Republic | collected 2016-11-09 | depth 0.5m m
CCTGAGCGCTGCTTCTGCCGATCGCCAAATCCCCGTATGATCGCTTCGATCGCAAAGGGGTCCACATGCTTCAGATAGCCGAGTTCACCGACGTTCTCTACGAGGTGCGCGAAAGCGCCGCCATCATCACCATCAACCGCCCAGACCGCTACAACGCGATGCGTGGGCGCACGGTCGATGAGTTGCTCGCCGCCTTCACACACGCCTGGGTAGATACCTCGGTCGGCGCCATCATCCTGACTGGCGCTGGAGATAAGGCGTTCTGCAGCGGCGGCGACCAGAAGGAGCGTGCTGCGCTCGGCAATTACGGCCCCACCGAAACCGGCATGTTTGAGATTGAACGTCTCCATCGCCTCATTCGCGGCATACCCAAGCCAGTCATCGCCGCCGTCAACGGTTTCGCTATCGGTGGCGGCCACGTGCTCCACGTTCTCTGCGATATGTCACTTGCTTCCTCCAACGCACGTTTTGGCCAGACGGGTCCACGCGTGGGTTCCTTCGATGCCGGTTTCGGTACCGCGTACTTAGCACGCGTCGTCGGTGAAAAGCGCGCACGTGAAATTTGGTTCCTCTGCGATCAATACGATGCAGTTACTGCTGAACGTTGGGGCCTCGTCAATCGCGTTGTAGAACCCGCAGAGCTCATGCCGCTCGCACTCGAGTGGGCTGCAAAGGTGGGTTCGCTATCACCTACCGCTCTCAAGACTTTGAAGCATTCTTTTAATGCAGATTCTGATCACATCGGCGGAATTCAATCGCTCGCATTCGACGTACTCGACCTCTTTGTCGATACGAAAGAAGCGCAAGAGGGTGCCGAAGCATTTATCGAGAAGCGTTCACCAGATTTCAAGCAATTCCGCTAAGAGAGGCGCCCCATGAAGAGCTATGACGCAGTCATTGTTGGTAGTGGAATCAACGCGCTCGTAGCTGGCGCCGTACTCGCTAAAGAAGGATGGAAAGTCGCACTCTGCGAACGCAACGATCGCCCCGGTGGCGCCATCCGCACTGAAGCCGCCACTCTTCCCGGATACACACACGAACTTCTCTCCAGTTGGCACCCACTCTTTGTCGGCGGCCCTGCCTATGCAGAACTTGCGCCTCTTCTAGAGAAGCGCGGAGTGGAATACAAGAACACTCCCGCCCCTACCGGCGTTATTTGCAAAGAAGGTAGCGCCATTCTCTTCGCTGACGCCACAGCCACCTCAGCAGAGTTTGATCGCCTCGGCGACAAAGCGGCCTGGGAAGGCATGCTTGGTGAATTCATGGGCAAGATCGACCTCGCCTTTGGGCTCCTCGGCGCCGACCTTTGGAAGCGCAAATCATTCAAACTTCTCCGCGATGCGCGCAAACGCTTCGGCACACGTGGTCTCATCGGCACGGCACCAGAAATCTTGGAACCTGCAGCTCCGTGGCTTGATCGCACCTTTTCTTCTGAAGTTTCCAAGAGCCTCCTTGCACCTTGGGCACTACATAACGGACTTGGCCCTGACGATGCATCAAGTGCGTTCATTACCAAAGTAATTTCTGCAGCTGTGGCGCTCGGCGGAATGCCTGTGCCAGTCGGTGGCGGGGTGGTGCTTGTGAACGCGCTACACGGCATCATCAAAGAAGGCGGCGGAACCATCATCACCAACTTTGATGTCACAGAGATCATCACCGAAGATGGAAAGGCCGTTGGCGTACGAAGCGCCGGTGGCGAAGAAGTGCGTGCTGGCAAGGCAGTTCTCGCCAGCGTCACTCCACAAGCGCTCTACAACACTCTCCTTCCTGCCAAGGATGTTCCCGATACTTTCAAGAAGGCCGCGAATAACTTCCGTTACGGACGCGCAGGTTTTCAAATCCACCTTGCGCTCTCCGGGAAGCCGGAGTGGAAGCGCGATGCGCGCCTCGGGGATGTTGCCATCGTGCACATCATGGATGGCATGGATTCGCTCAGCGAATCAGTGAATGCCTCTAATCGTGGATGGCTCCCCCGCCGCCCCACCATCGTGGTGGGCCAACCGTGCACGATTGATCCCACACGCGCACCAGAAGGTGCTTCCATCCTCTGGATTCAATTACAAGAGAACCCACAAGTAATCAAGGGTGATCTTGCTGGAGAAATCAACGTCGGTGATGGCACCTGGACCGACGAAATTCGCGACGCATATGCAGAGCGCGTCATTAATCAGATCTGCGAAGAAATTCCCAACCTTCGTGCTCTCATCAAAGCGCAAATAAATCTTGGCCCTGCCGACTTGGAGCGCATGAATGTGAACTTGGTCGGCGGAGATCCCTACGCCGGCGATTGCCGCATCGATCAGTACGCGGCTTGGCGACCACTCTCTTCGGCAACGGGACATCGCACACCAGTAAAGAATCTCTGGCATATCGGTGCTTCGACTCACCCTGGCCCAGGGCTTGGCGGTGGCTCAGGATTTCTCGTTGCGAGCCGCCTGTTAGGTCGCAAATAATCCGTAGCAAATAGCCAGTAAAAGAAATGTGGGGCCGACCCGAAGGCCGACCCCACACTCTGGGAAGAACTATTTACTTACTGAATTACTTACTTACCGAATTACTTACTGACCAACGCAAGAACGCGAGTGGGGCTACCAGAACCCTTTTCGATCTTTAGTGGTGCCGCAATTACAACAGCACCAGTTGTTGGAAGCTTGTCGAGATTACGAAGTTGGGTTAAGCCGTACTTGTTGGCACCCATCAAGTTTGCGTGGCAAGGGAATGGTGTTTCAAAACCAAATGCTTGGCCAGCATCGGTACCAACGGTTTCTACGCCAAGACCGAGAATGTCGGTCTCATGTGCCAAGTAGTTGGCAGCAGCGATAGAAAGACCTGGAGTATGTGGGCCGGTCTCATCAGCATTGAGGAAGGTATCTTGCGCGTTGCCGCGTGAAGACCAACCGGTGCGGAAGAGCACCCAACCGTGTGAAGGCAACTTGCCATGTGTGGCTTCCCACTCCTTGATGTGTGTGACATCGAGGAGGAAGTCGGGATCCGCTTGAGTGTGTGCCACGAAGTCGAGCACGACAGCAGGTCCCACGAGACGCTGTGGTGGAATCTGGGACACATCGTCGAGATCCTTGCCGGAAATCCAGTGATTAGGAGCATCAAGGTGAGTACCGGTGTGCTCGCCAGTGGAGAAGTTATTCCAGTACCACCACGGGCCGCGCTCGTCGTAGTTGGAAATCTCGGTGCTGGAGAACTTGGCGGTCTGACCCCAAGGCTCAGGTAGTACCAGAACTGGGGTTTCAGGGTTAAGCGGGGCTGTCAGATCTATGACAGAGATCGAGCCTGAAACGATCCCCTGGGCGAGGCTGGAAAGGTCAGCCATGTGAACTCCTCTTCAGTAGTGACGTGAGTCGTAGTGCATTCTCTTGACGGTCGTCAATCCGGCAACTATTCTCCAAAATGCGTCCAAATTCAAGACCCTCAGAGTATGGCTTTCGCGCGCCCCTGGATAGTCGACAGGACTCAACGGGGAGCAGGGCAATAAGGTGAGGCTTTCAGTTCGAACCCGCTATCGGGTCGCATGTGAGTCAGAGAGGGGGAGATCATGGCTGAGCGCTCATTTAAAGAAGAGGTCCAGAAGCTACGCATCCCCGCGGGCGAAGAGTTCCACGGCGAAGGAATCCTCGCCGTCACCAAGGCTCTCCTCCAATCGGGCGTCTCCTACGTCGGTGGTTACCAAGGCGCCCCTATCTCCCACCTCATGGACGTCCTTGGCGATGCCAACGAGATTTTGGCCGAACTCGGTGTCCACTTCGAAAACAGCGCCTCCGAAGCCACCGCGGCCGCCATGCTCGCCGCCTCTGTCAATTACCCACTTCGAGGCGCGATCACTTTCAAATCAACTGTAGGTACCAACGTCGCTTCCGACGCACTTGCCAACCTCGCCTCGGGAGGTGTGACCGGTGGTGCATTAATCATCGTCGGTGAAGATTACGGCGAGGGCTCAAGCATCATGCAGGAGCGTTCGCATGCCTTTGCGATGAAATCTCAAATGTGGCTCCTAGACCCACGTCCGAATCTCACTGCCATCGTTGACTCTGTTGAGTACGGATTTGAACTTTCGGAGTATTCAAATACTCCAGTCATGCTCGAGCTTCGCTTGCGATCATGTCATCTCCATGGCTCCTTTATTACAAAAGAAAACAAGCGCCCAACCTTCACGCGCAAAGAAGCCATGGAGAATCCACGTCGCGATGTCAGTCGTATCGTGTTGCCGCCGGCTTCTTTCTTGCACGAGCAAGAAAAGATCAATCAACGCATGCCAGCTGCAATTCAATTCATCAAGGATCGCAAGATCAACGAGATGATTTCGAATGGCAAGAAGGATTTCGGCATCATCACGCAGGGCGGGCTCTACAACACCGTCATGCGCGGTCTTCAACTATTAGGACTTGCAGATATCTACGGTAATTCTGAGATTCCGGTCTACGTTCTCAACGTCACCTACCCGATTATCGCTGACGAAGTAGAAGAGTTCGCTAAAGATAAGCGCGCGCTCTTGCTCTTCGAAGAAGGCCAACCCGATTACATCGAGCAGAACATCAACTCCATCTTGCGCAAAGCAGATGCCACCGCGAAGTTGCACGGAAAAGATGTACTTGTCATGGCCGGCGAATACACCCCAGCCGTGGTCACAAAGGGCCTGCTCTCATTTGTGCGCATGTACGCACCACAGCTCATCTCGGAGAATGATCTTCCTGGGATCGTCTTGCCACCCGACTCCCCCGAGCATCCGATGGCGATCAAGCTCACGCCACAAGAAGTTCATATGCGCCCGCCAGGTTTCTGCACGGGCTGTCCAGAGCGCCCCATCTTCTCTGCCCTCAAATTGGCGGAGCGCGAAACCGGCAAACACCACGTCAGCGCCGACATCGGCTGCCACCTCTTCTCCATCCTGCCGCCCTTTGATATCGGCGCGACCACCATGGGATACGGTCTCGGCTCGGCAGGTGCCGCTGGATTCCAAGATGCCAATAGCGACAAGCCGGTGCTCGCTTTCATGGGAGACGGAGGCTTCTGGCATAACGGATTGACCAGCGGCGTCGGCAACGCAGTCTTCAACGAGAGCAACCAAGTACTTGTTGTCGTTGATAACGCGTATAGCGCGGCAACCGGCGGCCAAGACATTCTCTCCTCGGCTGCAGATAACCCCATTCGTTCCACCAAGCACCCCATTGAACGCGCGGTGCGCGGCGTCGGAGTGAAGTGGGCAAAGACCGTCACTAACACTTTCAAGGTAGATGAGTTGCGCGATACCTTCATCGATGCGCTGACCTCCAAAGAGCCAGGACCAAAAGTTATCGTCGCGCAATCTGAGTGCACACTTAATCGGACTCGTCGCGAACGCCCACTCGCTGCTAAGGCCGAAAAAGAAGGCAAGCGCGTCGTCCGAGAGCGTTATGGAATTGATCCTGAAACCTGCACCGGTGATCATTCATGCATTCGCATCTCTGGTTGCCCCAGCCTCTCCATCACGGCAAACCCAGATCCACTTCGTAAAGAACCCATCGCCACCGTGCTCTCTAGTTGTGTCGGTTGCGGACTCTGCGGCGAGAACGCTCACGCCGCCGCGCTCTGTCCATCGTTTTATCGCACCCAAGTAATCAGTAACCCGAGCGGCTGGGATCGATTTAAGACTTCACTCCGAAACGCCTACATTTCGCGCCTGCAACGCGGCATCGAAAAGCGTTACGAAGGAATTGAGCCAGAGTTGGTAAGCGCGTAATGAACCAACCCACCCAAAACCGCGCCATCACTATGGCGATCCTCGCCATGGGCGGCGAAGGAGGCGGCGTACTAGCCGATTGGATGGTGAGCCTCGGCGAACACTCCGGCTATTGGGCGCAGACCACATCGGTTCCGGGAGTTGCTCAACGCACGGGTGCCACCATCTATTACGTGGAACTCTTCCCACGCACACAAGGTGGCGCCGAACCGATTCTGAGCACGATGCCAACTCCAGGTGAGGTCGACATTGTGCTGGCCTCTGAGCTCATGGAAGCCGGGCGCTCTGTACTCCGTGGACTGGTCACACCAAAGAACACCACGTTGATCACCTCCACACATCGCGTGTACAGCATGATGGAGAAAACATCGCTCGGAGATGGCCGCGTGGATTCCGATTCCATCATCGAGAATTGCATGAAAGCCGCTGCTAAATTCGTCGGCGGAGACTTTTCCAAGATCGCCGAAGAGAGCGGCAGCGTCATCAGTTCTGTGCTCTTTGGGGCATTAGCTGGCACTGGACGCCTTCCTTTCTCGCGCGAAGAGTTTGAAGGGGCTATCGAGCGTTCCGGTGTCGGTGTAGCTACCAGCCTCAAAGCCTTTGCCCGCGGATTCGACTATGCCGAAAAGATTCTTAAGCCAGCCCCGACAGGTGTCCCGATTCAAATCGGTATTAAACCGATTTCCATAGAAGACACGAAGGCGGCTACCGACGCAGCCATTTCGGCAGATCCCGTCGCCGCAGTAGGGGCACGTCTCAAGAAGCAAGCTGCTCAGATTCGCGACACATATCCCGCTTCAGTGCGGGCAACTCTCGTCCATGGAATTAAGCGCACCACTGAATACCAAGATGTGGAGTACGCGAACGAGTTCCTTGCTCGCGTTGCCTCAGTCTATGAACTTGATCTCGCTCATGGCGACGGCACTTTCCGCCTCACCAATGAAGCCGCGCGTTACACCGCCCTCTGGATGACATACGAAGACACGATTCGTGTGGCGGCCATCAAAGTACGCGCTCGTCGTTTCGATCGCATTCATAAAGAGGCGCGCGCTAAGAACGAACAAGTCGTGGGCATTATGGAATTTCTCCATCCTCAGGTTCAAGAAGTGGCAGACACACTTCCCACCGCTCTAGGTAAGTGGGTGCTACGTTCCAAGCCAGTAAATGCATTAATTAACCGCATCAGTGGCGATGGCATCAAGGTCAACACCACTTCGGCATTTGGATACACGACGCTCTACGTCCTCAGTCGCCTCCGCCCGATCCGTCGTCGCTCACTTCGATTCAACGAAGAACAACTCCTGATCGATGCATGGCTTACTACCGTCATGGATTTAGCTAGCAAGAATTACTCTTTGGCATGTGAAGTTGCCGAAACTCAGTCACTTGTAAAGGGTTATGGCGAAACACATGCAAATGGGCTAGCCAACTTCGAACTCATCATGGCTGAGCTTCCGAAAACCCTTGCTTCTACAGATCCAGTCGCCCGCATTCGCCAACTTCGCGATGCCGCCCTCGCAGAGGAGTCAGGCGCCAGGTTGCGCACTCTCCTTTGAGGCGATCTGACGCTGTAAATCAGCCACATTTTCAGAGAGCGCTTTATCTAAATCTACATTTGAGAATCTCGGGTTAAAGAGGGCGAGAGCCGAATGTAAGTAGTTATCAAAATCAGCGACATCCCCATCGACACGTATCCCAGTATTGCGCTGGCGATTGGTTACCGCGAAAATCTTGAAAGCAGAGTCGGTCAATTCGAGTATTTGAGTGATTTTGCCAAATTCCCACTCCTTAGTAGTTTCCATACTCGTAAAAACAACCCTGACGCTTGTAACCCACACCGTTCCACTGTCATCAAGTGCATCGGGCTTCTTGGGATCAAAGTATGTGGCGCTCTCTTTGTAGAATCCAACCTCATCTTCTTCTAATGCCAAGCCTAAATCTGCAACGAGCGAATAATTCTTATTTCTTACTGATTCGATCTTCTTTTGGATATCCAACGACTGAGCTAAATCCCTTTTTAAGGCTTCTAATGATTCACTTGCATCATCGACTGCAATCTCTTTTTTACTCCTAGGCTTCCTTGCAAGAAACAGCAGAACTGCGCATCCCAAAAGTAAACAGCCAATCACAACATCCAACAACTTACCCAGACGCGACACTGGCGTAAAAAAATCGCCGATTATCCAAGTTCCTAAAGCAAGCAAAATGCACCATGAAAGCACCTTCAACACGGATGAAGGAGAAGTGTGGTTACTTGAAGAGGCATACTTAGATGCGTTCCCGGTCTTCGCTCTCGCAGATGTGCGATAGCTCAGGCCAGTTCCTGGAATTCCAAGTGAGGTAGTTCTACGTCCCGTTGGTGATATCGAATATCGAGCACCTCGAGCACCGAATGAGAACCCCACTCCATTCTTAGAGAGGTTCATTCGCACGCCAGGAAGAATCTTTCGCGATCTACGGAAATAGAATCCCATCAAAGCCTCTAAATCCGTGCGCTCTTTGATTTACTTTCCGCGGTAATCACCAAAATGACTCCCAGAATGACGGTAGCCGCGCCAAGAATCATGGGAAGCGATATAGGTTCGCTCAGCACTATGGCGCCAAGTATCACCGCAATCACAGGATTCACGTACGCATATGTTGAGGTCATCGCCACGGGCGCATTGCCAACTAACCAGAGGTAAGCGCTGTAGGCGATCACAGACCCAACCACTACCAAGTAACTCCACCCAAACCAGGAGAAGGCACTTGCATGAAAGAATTGCGAAAGACTATCTCCGTGAATCATGCCGGCCGTGAAGAGTGCTACGCCACCGGCAAACATCTGCACAGTCGTCACCATCAATGAATTTTTCGGTGTCTGAAACCTAGGCGTCATATAGGTTCCGAAAGCCCAGACCAGGTTGGCGAGAAGTACGGCCATCATCCAGAAAAGCAACTGTCCTGAAGTCACGCCGGCAGGGGCTTTCACTTGGCCAGGCCTTAAGAGAAGTCCCACTCCGATAAATCCGATCGCTATACCCGCCCAACTTAATTTTGTAGGCCGATCCCCAGAAATAACTCGGAAGAGCGAGATCCACAGGGGCATCGCAGCAATGATGAGCGCCACGATTCCACTTGGCACATACCGCTCCGCAAGCGAAACAGTTCCGATTCCAACCCCCAGCAACATGCCGCCGAGCAGCGCAGTCGACCAGAACTCTCGTTTGGTGATGCGCAGTTCATGCCATCCCTGCTTCAAGCCGACCCAGAGGGCGAGCAATACAGATGCACAGAGGAAGCGCAGCCCCATAGCGGCCAGCGAAGGCATGGTCTTGATCGATATCGCGATCGCCAAGTAGGTAGATCCCCAGATGATGTAGACGGTCCAGAGGGAGAGCCACATCTTTGAAGAGTTGCTACGCGTGGCCATCCACCCAGCCTACCGAGTGTGCTCCCCTACTTTGCGTGTGGACGCCAGCGAGCGGGTCGCTTGGCGACAACTTCGGAAGTGCCGAGAGTGAGCCGTGGCTTCGGATCCTCGGTGCGACCTGCAGGAGGCTTGCGACTGCCGGCGCCGTACTGGTTAGGCCAGCGCAGACGCACGCCTTGATCCGCCGCAGCATGCAAGGTCCAATTGGGATCAAAGAGATGCGGACGTCCGAGAGCGCAGAGGTCGGCGCGACCGGCGGCCAGGATGGTGTTGACATCGTCCCAACTGCTGATTGACCCCACGGCCATGGTTTTTACGTCGGCAAGTTGGCGAATGCGATCAGCAAACGGAGTTTGGTAGGTACGTCCGTAGATGGGTTTAGCATCAGGCGTTGTCTGGCCTGAGGAAACGTCGATGACATCAGCGCCGTGCTTGGCAAACGCGGCTGCGATGGCGACGTAATCCTCTTCACTCAACCCATCCGGCACCCAGTCAGTTGCCGAGATACGAACACTCATCGGCTTATCTGCTGGCCATGCTGCACGCACGGCATCAAAGACTTCGAGCGGGTAGCGCAAACGATTCTCGAGCGAGCCACCGTATTCGTCGGTGCGCTTATTGGAGATGGGAGTAAGGAACTCGGAGAGCAGGTATCCGTGTGCGCAGTGCAACTCAAGCATGTCAAAGCCGGCCTCACTCGCGAGCTTTGCAGACGCCACGTGTTGATCGCGCACCAGATCCATATCGGCGCGCGTCATCTCGCGAGGCACTTGACCATGAGGCAAGTAAGGAATGGGTGATGGCGCCATGATCTCCCAATTGCCGGAGTCGAGCGCTTGATCGATTCCTTCCCACATCACCTTGGTGGATCCCTTACGTCCAGAGTGACCGATTTGGATGGCGATCTTGGAAGGTGTGGTGTGTACGAAATCAATAATCTCTTTCCATGCGGTGACTTGATCCCTATTCCAGAGGCCGGCACACGCAGGCGTGATGCGACCTTCTGGCGAAATACAGGTCATTTCGGTGAAGATCAAACCTGCGCCACCAAGTGCTCGAGCGCCCAGGTGCACCTTATGGAAGTCGCCCGGTATGCCATCGACCGATGAGTACATATCCATGGGCGACACCACTACACGGTTAGGGATTTCGAGGCCACGCAACTTGAGCGGCTGGAACATTGGAACAACTTGTGTGCAATCGGCAGGAACGTTTCCGATCTTGATTTGATTCTGCAGATGCGCGGTTTCCACACGCTTCATAAATTCTGCGTCGCGCAATTCAAGATTTCCATAAGTGATGCGACGCGAACGAGTCATCATGTTGAAGGCAAACTGCAGGGGCTCTTGATGCATGTACTGCGTAATGTCTTCGAACCACTCGAGAGCGGCTTGCGCGGATCGTTGCGTGCTCTCAACAACCGGACGGCGATCAGTGTCATAAGCCTTTAAGGCAGCTTCGACGGTGTCGTTCTCTAAAATACAAGCCGCAAGAGAGATCGCGCCTTCCATTGCAAGCTTTGTGCCAGAGCCGATGGCGAAGTGCGCAGTCGCTGCAGCATCACCTAGAATCACGAGGTTCTTGTGTACCCATGTTTCGTTTCGAATCGCGGCAAAAGTGCGCCAGCGGCTGTTATTTCGAAGTGCGGGTTTGCCGCCTAAGAATTCCGCAAAGATCTCTTCGCAGAGCGCAATCGACTTCTCATCGCTTTGTCCAATCGGGAAGTTTGCAGCCTCCTCATGGAATGGCTCAAAGCCGGCCTTGCGCCAAATGTCTTCGTGCATCTCCACAATAAAGGTGCTGCTCTTATCGTCCATGGGATATGCGTGTGCTTGCATGACGCCCCATGGGGTCTCCACGATAAAGAATTTAAATGCTTCGTACACTTCGGAGGTTCCGAGCCAGATGAATTTACATTCGCGCCAATCAACTGAAGTACGAAATGCATCTGGGAATTTTTCTCGGATACCGCTATTGATGCCATCGCTAGAAAGAACCAAGTCGTACTCGGCCATCAATTGTTCAACTGGTGGGGCTTCTGTTTCAAAAAGTACGTTCACTCCGTGCGCAATCGCACGACGTTGCAAAATCTCAAGCAAATCGGTGCGGCTCATGGCCGCAAAGCCATGACCCCCGCTGGTAATCACATCGCCTTTGAAATGAATATCGATGTCATCCCAGTAGGCGAACTTCTTGGCCATCTCTTCATGGATCTCTGGATCGGAGAGGCGAATGCCGGAGAGGGTTTGATCGCTAAAAACGACTCCAAAGCCGAAAGTGTCGAGCGGCTTATTCCGCTCCCAGACCGTGATCTCGTGATGCGGCTCGACCTGCTTGAGCAGGCTCGAGAAGTAGAGACCTCCGGGGCCAGCTCCGATCACGGCAATCTTCATGGCGTAGAGTCCTTCCTAGGGCGTGCTGGTCATAGCGGGAATTTGACTATCGCCAACCCTACGATAGAAGTACTGGCTATGCCACACGTAAAATGACTTTTTTAGGGCGCGTTCGAGGCGGGAGAGAAGATGAAACTAGCGGGACGGGTAGCGGTCGTCACAGGCGGCGCCGGTGGCTTAGGTGGGGCCATTGCACTGGGGGCGGCCGAAGCGGGCGCACATGTGGCGATCTTGGATGTGAAGGGCGTCGATGAGGCAGTCGCCCACCTCCGCTCTCTTGGATTCAAGGCTGCCGGACGCGTGGTCGATGTCCGCGATGGTCAAGCCGTGAAGGTCGCCATCGAGGCGCTCTCGGCCGAACTCGGACCGATCGATACCCTGATCGCCGCCGCCGGCGGATCCCTGGGCACCCCGCGCGATCTTGATGACATTTCCGAAGATGACCTCGACCTCGTGCTCGATGTCAATATCAAAGGCACCTTCCACTGCGCCCGCGCGGTACTGCCCTTCATGCGCCAAGCAGGTCGAGGTGCGATCGTCACCTTCTCCTCCATCGGCGGTCGTAGCGCAAGCCCCGTCACGGGCGTTCCTTATGCTGCTGCCAAGGCGGGATTACTCGGACTCACCCGCCGCCTGGCAAAAGAAGTGGGTGGCGAAAATATTCGTGTCAACGCCATCGCACCTGGACTCTTTCTGACCGATCGCCTTCAAGGAATGTTCGATGCGCTGCCTGAGGCAGATCGCCGCGAAGTGCTTGACTCCATTCCACTCGGGCGCATGCCCAACATCCAAGAGTGCGTCGACCCAGTGCTCTTCCTAGCTAGCGATGAATCTTCCTACATCACCGGTGTCGTCTTAGACGTCAACGGTGGCAGATTCATGGCAGGCTAACCCCATGAGTAAAGAAATCGCTGCGGCCTACCGTGCATCTGGCGAGAAATTCATCGCCCTGGCTAAAAACCTTTCGGATGCACAAATGAATTCTGCCCCCGCTAATGGTGAGTGGTCCCCCGCCTTCATCGTCCATCACATGGCCGATGCCGAGGCTTTTTTTACTACTCGCTTTATGCGAATCTTGAGCGAAGAAAACCCCACCATTGAGCCATTCGATGAAGAAGTTTTTCCCGCACGTCTCAATTACGCAGCCAGAAGTGCAGCAGCGTCACTTGCGTTAGTGGAAGGCGCCCGTCGCGCGTCAGCAGACTTACTTGATTCGCTCGATTCCAACGCCTGGAATCGCAAAGGAACTCACTCGGAACGCGGGGAATTTCCCTTACATGCAGCAGTAGCTCTAGCCACTGGACATATCGAAGCTCATCTTCAGCAACTCGAAGAAACTTTGAAGGGTTAAGCCTTACTTACGAAGCTTAGGCATTCCTAATTTAAATTCGCGACCCTTGGTAACTCCGTCGGAGCGCCACAGCAACATCACCACGAGGGAAAGTGCGATAACAATGGCACGAGTTCCGTTCGGCAAGTGAACAACAATTCCAAGAATGGGTTTCTGTTGTTCCATCATCAAAAGGATCTGGCCTATACCGGTGACCAATAGCGTGCCTACGGTTGCGCCCCAAAGACTCGCCCCACCACCGATGATCAACATGGAAAGGGTCATGAAGGTGTACGGCAAGTAATAATCCTGAACCTGTACCGTTCCGGCTACGTGAGCAAACATCGCACCGCCAAGACCTGCGATAGCGCCCGAAAGTGTGAATGCAATCCAGCGCACTCGCATGATGCTGATCCCCAAAGCAGGCGCCGCCAGTGGATCCTCGCGAGTGGCGCGCAAAGTACGACCTGCACGCGAGATGCCAAAGAGGTAGACGGCGAGCATCACTATCACCGTTAAGACAACTGGCTCTTCAAAAAATTGGAATGGCGGCAGGGCAAGCAGAGCTTGAGAGCCGGGCCCAATTCGGTTGTTGTTAAAAAAGATGTTGTAAGCAACACCTAGAAGAGCAAAGGTTGCGATGCCAGCAGCTAAACCGTTAAGGCGCATGAGGAGTAACCCCGAGAGCCCTGCGACAATCGCTCCAGCAAGGATGGCCAGAACGAGGCTCGGATACATGCCGAGATTTAAGTTCACCAAGAACGGGTAGAGGTGTTGCAACTGTAGGGAGTGCTCTTTGATATTGCTCGGGGTTGTAACAATTCCCGAAGCAAAGGCGCCAAACATGGCAAACGCTCCATGTCCAAACGAGAGCACACCCGAATTACCTACGAAAACATGAAGCGCAAGCACCATCACGAAGAGCGCCAAAGTGCTCTGCACGATGAGTAGCCCCTGGGCAGATTGCAGGCCGACCGCATACGAAAAAGCGACCACAAGTAAAATTGGCCCGAGGAGTTCTTGGAGCCGAAGTCGAGTAGTCATCAGACACGCTCCTTCGTAGCGAACTTACTTAAGATGCCGCCAGGACGAACGAGCAAGATAACAATGACAATGACAAACATCCACGAGTACGCGTAGACCCGACCGTTGCCGAGAATGACATTGAGAAGCGAGAGCACTGCGCCAACGATAAATCCGCCCAGCGCGGAGCCACGAAGACTATTCATGCCGCCAACCACGATGCCCACAAGAGCGAGGATGGTGATATCGAGACCAAAGCGGGGGTCGACCTGCGGATTGCCCACTACATTCACAAAAGCTACGACCGCAGCAAGAGCACCGCTGATCACGAACGCTGAAGCAATTAGTCGATTCGAGCGCACGCCGAGCAACCTTGCAGTTTGGAAATCACTGGCCGCGGCACGCAGTTGCAATCCGAGTTTCGTGCGCTCTACCAAATAGCCCATCGCTAGCAGAATCACTACGGCCAAGACGATGGTGACCACACTTGCCGTAGTAATGGAGACGCCTCCGACCGTGAATGCACCGGTCATCCACGTTGCCACTGAAGCCGAGCGCGGCAGGGCACCAAAAACTAATTCATAAACCTTTTGCAGCAGAACACTGACGCCGAAGGAGACAATGAGCATGGTGGCCGGATTTGATCCACGTAAGCGGCGATAGGCGACGAGTTCCATAATGAGCGCCATTAACGAAGCTACCACCACTGAGAAAATGATGCTGACCAGGAGTGGGAATTGATGAGTCATTACCAACGTGTATGAGGCGACTGTAATCAACTCTGCATGCGCAAAATTGACTAAGCGCATGACTCCAAAGACCAGACCGAGACCAAGAGCGGCTAGGGCGTAAACACCACCCAAACTCACTGCATCTAAAATTGCTTGAATCATCTACTCCCCCGAATTTCCGAAGTAGGCAGCGGCGAGTTTTGCTTCGTCGGCTGCATCTTCTTTCGTCAAAGTAGCTTGCATCTTGCCGGCTCGAAGCACGTGAGTGCGCTCGGCAAGTCGCGTAACCAAATGTGCGCGTTGTTCGACGATCACCACTGCCGTTCCCGATTCGGCAATCGCAATCAACCGGTCGAATACATCTTTGACAACCGTAGGTGAGAGACCGAGGCTCGGTTCATCGAGCAGGAGCACACGTGGATCTGCGACGAGAGCCCGCGCGATAGCGAGTTGTTGTTGCTGTCCACCGCTGAGCATTCCGGCTTGATGATCGCGATGAGTAGTAAGGACTGGGAAGAGATCATGCACGCGCTCCAAGGCGCCCTTCTCACCGTGCTTATCGCGGCGGCCAGTGAGACCAAGGGTGAGGTTTTCGATAACAGAGAGGCCACCAAAGATTTGGCGACCTTCCGGGACAAGTGAGAGACCCAGGCGGACGATATCTTCGGGGCGCTTGCCCGAAATATCTTCACCATCGAGAAATACTGAACCGCCGCGCATGCCGACCGTGCCCACGATGGCTCCAAAGAGCGTTGATTTACCTGCGCCGTTGGGACCGACGATGCCGATTAGTTCACCCTTGCTAGCGGTCAGAGATACTCCAAAGAGCACATCTACTTTTCCGTAGCCAGCGCGCAAGTCCTTCACTTCAAAGAGTGTCATTAGTGGCCACTTCCGAATGCTGCGTCGCCTAGATATGCGCTCTTCACGCCTTCATCATTAAGCGCCGCTTGTGGGTCTCCATTAAAAATCATGGATCCAGCGGCGAGCACGACAACGCGCGAGCACGCTTGAGCTACCAAGCCGACATTGTGTTCGACAAGGAGCATTCCGCATCCGGTCTCTTCCCGGACTTTGGATAACGCAGAAAGGAGCGCAGGTACTTCGTGTTCGTTTAATCCCGCAGCGGGTTCATCCATAATCAAATACTTGGGTTGCGCAGCAAGTGCTCGTGCTAATCCGACGAGTCGGGCTGACCCATGTGAGAGCCCACCGGCCGGAATGCCTTCAAGATCAGTAATACCTAGAACTTCGAGAACATGTTCACTGCGTTGACGTGCGATCTTTCCGGAGAGCCCCAAACCCAGGGCACCCAGTGCCACATTCTCTGCGACTGTTAATTGTGGAAAGAGGCGCCCAGCTTGGAAAGTGCGAGCTACACCCATTTGAGCGCGCACATGCGGGGCATAGTCATCAAGCGGCGTGCCATCTAACGTAACGAGGCCACCATCTTGTTTCTCGTATCCAGCAATGATGTTAATCAAGGTCGACTTGCCTGCGCCGTTGGGTCCCAGCAAACCTACGGACTCACCAGCGTTCACAGTGATTGAAACGTTGTCGAGCACCTGAAGAGCGCCGAACGACTTGCTAATTTCAGCAGCCTCGAATGCTCGATTCACCGGTACTCCTTCTCGCATACTTATCGCTCATAAAATTCTCAGAACTTCTCTCCTAATAATAAACGCGAGGTGCGCGGTTTCCCACGCACCTCGCGTTTACTTCAATCTATTTACTTTGTTGGAAAGGTGGGCTTAACGGCCGCACGGTATTCCACAAATGCATCCTTGCCATCAGTGATCTTCAACACGGCCATTGGGCGTGAGACGTTCACGTGGAGGGTTGCATCAAATGAAGTCGGACCTGCAGTGAGGTCTTCGTTCTTGAACTTCTCCATCTCGCCAGCAAGTGCCTTGCCATCGAAGCTTGCGGCGCGCGTTGCGGCGAGCGCGAAAGCTTCAACTGAAGATGCACCAGTGATGAGACCGCTTGTGCCAGCTGGGCCACCAGTCTTGGTTTGGAATGCGGCGAGGAGATCGTTGACCTTTGGATTCGGATCATCGCCCCAGACAGATGCGTAGGTTACGACGTAGTAGTCGTTGAGCTTCGAATCTGCTGCACGCCAGAAGGCACCGTCCATACCGAAGCCCGAGATGATTGGCGTGTTAACGCCAGCACCACGGATAGCAGCGGCGGCTTCAGCGCCACCGCCTGGGTATGAGCAGAGTGCGATAACGGCAGAGCCGTCCTTCTTTGCGTTAGCAACCTGTGCGGTCACTGGCTTATCGAGCTTGCCTGCTTGGGTCTGGCTGAATTGCTGCACAGACTTCACAGTTCCACCGAGTTCCTTGAAGCGTGCTTCGAAAGCATCGCATTGGCTGGTGGTGTAAGCAATCGACATATCCTTGAAGAGAGTCGCGGTCTTGCCGAGCTTCTCGAAGGCGTACTCAGCCATGATCGCTGATTCGCCAGGAACAGCAGAACCGAGCGAGAAGCCGAGTGGAAGGCCGTTGTCTGGGCCCATTGCAGTTGAACCTACGCAAGGAGCAATGACGAGAACACCTGCGGTGTTAGCGACCTGTGCAGACTTTGCGTTGATATCAGCATCGCAAGTAACGAGAAGAAGCTTCGCGCCCTTTGAGATGAAGTCAGTTGCGATTTGTTGACCCTTGTCAGGGTTGGTCTCGGTGTCCACTGCTTCAAGAGTCAGTTGGCAACCATTGACGCCACCAGCGGCGTTGATCTTGTCTACGGCGATTTGAGCTGTAGTAAGAGCAGGACCATCGAATGGTGACATGAATCCGGTCTGAGCCATTGCGGCACCAATCAAGATTGGTGCATCACATGCAGCAGCGGCTGCGGGGGCTGCAGACTCTGAAGAGCTACTTGTCGAAGTACAGCCAGCTACAAAGAGTGCAGCAGTGACGAGTACCGCGCCAAGACTTTTAGAGAACTTCATTAAAACTCCCTTGTCTGTCCAGGCGTTGGTCGGAGGTGTACCAACGGTCGGCGAATCATCTCGCGCGCCATTCACGCCCGTCAATCATGCGCAACATTAATTTATTGGTGTCTTTTAAAAACTCTCTGTGGAGAAAAGTCCTTTTAGCCCTCTATGGGGCATATGACCTATTTATCTATGCCTCAACCACTAAGGCAATTCCCAGCCCTACCCCAATACAGGCAGCCGCCACCCCGATGCCGCCACCGCGACGGCGGAGCTCACGGGCGAGCTCCATGACCACCCGATTGGCCGAGGCACCCACTGGATGACCGATGGCGATCGCTCCCCCATTGGGATTAACAAGGTCGCGATTAATCTCCGGAATCTCATGCAAGACAGTGAGCACCATGGATGCAAAGGCTTCATTAATCTCCCAGACCTTCACATCTCGAATCGACTTACCCGCTCTCGCGAGCGCGCGATGGATCGCCGGAACAGGTGCAAGAGTGAATTCATCTGGTGCCAGCGCTGTCACTGCTGACGAGAGTATGTACGCCATCGGTTCTAATCCAAGTGAGTGTGCAGCGCGCTCACTTGTTATCAGTGAAGCCGCGGCACCATCATTGATGGGCGATGAATTTCCGGCAGTCCCGCTTCCTCCGGGAGTGAATGCAGACTCCAACGCACCGAGACTCTCCATCGTGGTGCTGGGACGAATCGATTCATCACGCGCCAGTCCGTTCATTTCAAAGACGTGATCATGGAGGCCGGCCTCCCACGCTGCATGTGCACGCACATGGGAGCGCACGGACCATTCATCTTGCTCAGCGCGACCGATTCCGAGGCGCTCTGCAATCCGCTCTGAACTCTGACCCAACGAGAGAATCCAATCGGGGTGCATCTTGGGATTAATTAAGCGCCAACCGACCACGCTCTGATGTGCAACGGAATCCGGCGAGAGGGCAGGTGCACCCTTTTCTTGACTGCGCTCCACAATCCATGGCGCCCGACTCATACTCTCCACGCCGCCAGCAATCATGATGTCGGCATCTCCCGAACGGATCGCGCGCGAGGCTTGCACGATAGCTTCGGCCCCGGAACCACAGAGGCGGTTGAGGGTGACACCAGGAATCGTGTGGGGCAAGCCAGCTAGGAGAACTCCCATGCGAGCCACGTTGCGATTATCTTCTCCGGCGCCATTGCTATCGCCGGCGATCACATCTTCGATATCTGCAGGGTCCAGGCCCGGAGTCCGATCCACCAGGGCGCGCAGGGTGGCGGCAAAGAGGTCATCGGGGCGGATAGCCGAGAGGGTGCCCCGGTTCTTCCCAAAGGGGGTACGGGTGGCATTGGCCAGGACGGCGCGTGAGGTACTCATCTGTCGTATTATTGCCGATCGCAAGGGATACGCACTATTCCGCCTTGATCACTGAGACGGAAGAGTAGGCCCCGTGCTGTAGCACGCCCAACATCACGTCCAACATCACGTCCGAGATCTAATCCGAGATCTCTCTGAAGCGAAGGGGTGGTCATGATCGCTACCTCTCTGCGTTGCCTAGTAACAGGGGCGGGCCGCGGAATCGGACGCGGCATTGCCCATGATCTCATATCAGCCGGTCACCAGGTGGTCCTCACCGCGCGCACCGAGAGCGAACTCTTAGAGAGTGCGGCCGGTGCAGAGAACGCGTATGTCATCACGGCCGATGTCACCACCAACGCCACTGAAATAGTGCGCAAAGCCACCGAGCTTTTAGGGGGTCTCGACGTACTTGTACTCAACGCTGGCGAAGGTATCTCATCAAAGTTTGAAAAGACCAGCGATGAATTATGGAATAGCCAAATCGCACTTAACCTCACGGCGCCCTTTCAGATGATGCGAGCGGCACTCCCGGCGATGAAGGCGCAAGAGTTCGGCCGCATTGTTGTGGTGGCTAGCAGCGCCGGAAAAATTGGCGCTCCTTACATCGCCGCATACACAGCAGCTAAACATGGGGTATTGGGGCTAGTGCGATCAGTTGCCGCCGAGAACCCCGATTGTGGAGTCACGGTCAACGCAGTCTGTCCTGGTTATGTTGATACGCCGATGACCCAACGCTCAGTCGCAAACGTTGTGGCGCGCACCGGAGCGAGCGAAGAATCCGTAATCGCGGCACTCGTGGCTCACGAACCAAATAGACGTTTACTTACAGTGCAAGAGGTTTCTAATGCAGTTCTTCGACTGATCAACGGAAATAGCAATGGCACCGCTGTCGACCTACCTGAAAGGGAGAGCAATGCTTGAACCAATCAATCCGGAGGTCCTCGCTCCGCCCGTGGGATTTAGCCATGCCATGGTTGCCCCTGCTGGCGCGCGCATTATCTTCCTCGCCGGACAAACCGCACTGAATAAAGAGAATGTGATTGTCGGCAATGGAATCGTTGAGCAATTCGAACAAGCTCTCACCAATATGCTTACGGCGCTCGCCGCTTCGGGCGGATCGCCTTCAGATTTAGCTCGCGTCACCATCTATTCCGTAGATCCGATTAATTACCGAGCGCATGCGCGCGAAATTGGAGAAGTGTGGAAGCGCCATATCGGCAAGCACTACCCCGCGATGGCACTCATCGGCGTCGTACGCCTATGGGACGATGCAGCACTCGTCGAAATCGAAGGCACTGCGGCTATCTCGTGACCTCACTCGCTCCGCTCTGGTCCGCCGAATCGATTGCGATCATCGGTGCGACCGAACGTGCCGGCGCAATGGGACGCCTCCCCCTCGATTATCTCCAACGCTTTGGCTATCAAGGGAAGATCTTTCCCGTAAATCCAAAAGGCGGAACCATTCTTGGTCTCGATGCATATGCATCGATCAATGAAGTTCCGCAGAAAGTCCAATTGGCGCTCATCATGGTGCCAGCGACATCGGTGGCGCAGGCCGTTTCTGATTGTGCGAAAGCTGGTGTTGGGGTCGCTGTTGTCATGTCATCTGGTTTTGCTGAAGCTGACGCTAAGGGCGCGCTTGCACAAATAGAACTCGTGAAGATTGCTAAAGCAGGTGGGATGCGTTTGGTAGGCCCCAACTGCATCGGTTCGGTGGGCGGAGCCAAAAAAGTTCTCGCAACCTTTAGTCCGGTCTTTGGCTCTGACTCCACTCGCGTGGAGAGTGGTTCACTTGCACTAGTGAGCCAATCAGGTGCCCTTGGTTATGGAACCTACTCGTTAGCGCAAGAGCGCGGCTTGCCGATTGGCGTGGCAGTCACCACCGGAAACGAAGCCGACGTCACAGCGCTGGAAGTCGCCAGCGAACTCGCCATTGATCCCGACATTTCTGGTGTTCTGCTCTACCTCGAAGGTTTAGAGAGCGTTAATGCATTGCGCACCATCGCTAGCAAGAAACCCACAGCCATCTTGAAGGCGGGCCGCTCAAGTGCAGGAGCCGCCGCTGCTGCATCACACACTGGAGCACTCGCTAGTGAGGATCGCGTTGTCGACGCGGCGATCAAAGCAGCCGGCGCCATTCGCGTAAACGATGTTGAACACCTCCTTGACGCAGGTGCCGCATTCGCATCGAAGCGCACACTCACCGGGAAGCGTGTAGCAATCGTGACAACTTCTGGCGGCAGCGGAATCCTCGCAGTAGATGCGCTCGAAGCTGAAGGCCTCGAACTTGCGGCGCTTGATCCAAAAACTATGGCAGCGCTAGCAGAAGTCATTCCGGCATATGGCAACGCAACCAACCCAGTCGACGTCACCGCCGCCGTGATGAGCGAACCAGGACTTTTCGAAAAATGTTTAGAACTTGTAGCCGCAGATGCGAATGTTGATGCCATCGTCGCGTGCTTCTGCGTACTCACTGGCACCGATGTAGAGAAGATCGCAAATGCACTCGTGGCCACTCGCAAAGTCCGCGACCTTCCTATCGTGGTGGCGCGCACTGGCGCCGCCGCTCTGGCCCCTCAAGGTGCCACTCTTTTAAATGCCGCCCAGATTCCAGCCTTTCCCACACCTGAACGCGCCGTGCGCGCCCTCTCGATCCTGCATGCAGTCTCGCAACCAAAGAAATCCAGCGCAGTTCGCGCGCCACTCTGCACGCCACTTGCAACTCCCACAGATGACGTAAACGAAATTGAGTTAAAGAACGCGTTGGCGTCGGTGGGGCTCCCAATTCCAGAATCGCTTCTTGCCACCACGGCTAGTGAGGCTCTTGCTGGAGTAGAACGCGTGGGCGGCCGAGCCGTCTTCAAAGCAGTTGTACCCGGCTTGCTCCACAAGAGCGATGCCGGCGGTGTCCTCCTCGATGTTCACGCCGACGGCGCCGAGCTAGCCTTCGCACAATTGAAGCGACTCGGTGGAAATGTCCTCGTGGAGAGATTCGTACCTAAAGGTGTTGAAGCGCTCGTGGGCATTACCGGCAGCGCGCTGGGCCGCGTACTTACAGTGGGCGTTGGCGGGGTGCTTACGGAGATCATTTCGGATGTTGCCTTGCGCCTCTTGCCCGTGACTGGCGACGATGTGAACGAGATGATCGACCAGACACGACTCACGAAACTCTTTGCGGGTGCGCGCGGAGCTGCCGCCGCTGATCGTGAAGCTTTCGTCAACTTGGTGCTTCGCTTGAGCGATGCAACTAGCGATTGGCCCGCGATGAGCGAGCTCGACATTAACCCCGTCACGGTACTTCCGGATGGCGCTTGGATTTTGGACGCTGCATACGTAGCGCCCGGTACACAGGTAGCACACTCACAGGTAGCACACTCACAGGTAGAGCACTAGGAGCGAAGATGGATGTAGGGACACTTGTTGCGCGCTCGATGCGAAAGTACCGCGATCGGATCGCACTTACCGGACCTGAGGGAGATATTACCTTCGGCGAAGTGGGCGGGCGCATCATGCAACTTGCTCGCGCTCTGCGCGCACTTGGCCTAGAGACCGAAGATCGCGTTCTTGATCTACAGAGCAATCAAAATACGTACATCGAAACCGATCTCGGTATCTCGACCGCTGGTCTCTGCCGCGTTGCGCTCAACTACCGTCTCCATCCCACTGATTGGATCCGCATCGCCACCGATTGCGGCGCGCGCGTTCTTATTCTCGATGCGAAATTCTGGGATGACGCGAAAGAAGTTCGTGAACTCGTTGACCATGTCATCGTCATCAACGGTGAACATGAGGGCGCAGTTCCGTACGAGCGCTTCTTAGCCGCACAATCCAGCGAAGAGCTTCATCTTGCAGTGAGCCCAGACACTCTGGTCTCACTCAATTACAGCAGCGGCACCACCGGTAAACCTAAGGGCGCGATCCGCACACACCGCAATCGCTTTTCCAGCCTCAACAACATCGTGACGGATCTCTTTGGTCGAGTACCGAACGAAAACGATGCCTGGCTGCACGCAGGTCCCGTAACTCATACAAGTGGACTTTTCGTGCTTCCCTTCTTTGCTTTCGGCGCGCGGCAAATCGTGCACGCCAAATTCGATGAAGAGCATGTCGTTGAAGCATTCGAGACGGGTGGAGCCACTGCCACCGCCATGGTGCCCACTATGGTCGCTCGCTTACTTGCAATGAAAGACATCTCCCCCGAACGTCTCAAGAATTTGCAAATGCTCGGTTACGCCGGCGCACCTATGCCTGCCGATCAAATTCGACAATGTCACGAGCAACTCACTACTCACATGGTGCAGTACTACGGATTAGTCGAAGCGATTCCCCCGGTTACCGTACTTTCAGAAGCAGATCACACTCTCGGCCTCACTCGCGAACCCGAAGTTCTCACGAGCGCCGGCAATGCCTGCAAGGGTGTAGAAGTACGTATCGTTGATGAGGATGGAAAAGACGTCCCTGTCGGAGAAATTGGCGAAGTCATCACCCGTGGCGATCATGTGATGCGCGGTTATTGGGGCGCCGCCGGACAAGACAACACCGTCACCAAAGCTGTGCGCGATGGTTGGCTTCACACCGGCGATCTAGGCCGCCTCGATACACACGATCGCCTCTTCTTGGTGGACCGCAAGGGCGACATGATTATCAGTGGTGGGTACAACATCTATCCTCGCGAAATCGAAGAAGTGATTGCCCAAGTTCAAGGGGTGCACGAAGTAGCGGTCGTAGGTATCAAGGATCAGGAGTGGGGCCAACGCGTCACCGCGCTCATCACTCTGCTTCCAGGGGCCAACGTCGACCCTCAGGCAGTGATGGATCATTGCAAAGCGAGCATGGCTTCTTACAAGAAGCCCAAAGAAGTGCGCATTGTGGAGTCTTTCCCGTTGAATTCCACCGGAAAGATCGCTAAGAAGGTCATCAGAGAAGAACTCGAAGCGGAATCTAAGTAAGGATCATCGTGAAAGAGCAGCCAGGCGAGTACCCGTACACACGTGGAATCAGTGCAGAACCACGTGTATGGACGATGGGGCAATACGGTGGTTTTGGCACTCCAGCAGAAACGAACGCACGCTTTCGCCAACTTCTCGATCAAGGTCTCACTGGTTTTAGTGTTGCCCTCGACCTCCCCACGCAATTAGGGCTTGATTCAGACCACCCACTAGCTGCAGGCGAGGTCGGCAAAGTCGGCGTCGCCATCGATTCACTTCGCGATATCGAAATTCTGATGGACGGTATTCCACTCGACAAGATCAGCCAGGTCCGCACCACCGCAAATTCCATCGGCTACATCTGGGCAGCAATGTTTATTGCCCTAGCGGAGCAACGCGAGGTCGACCCGAACGCATTTGGCATCTTCATTCAAAACGATGTGCTCAAGGAGTACATCGCACGTGGCACGCAAATCTTTCCAGCCGAAGCCGGGCTCAAACTCTCAGTCGATGTGATTGAACATATTGCCAAGCACATCCCTAAGTGGGTTTCGCTAGCCATGAGCGGGTACCACATTAGAGAGTCTGGATCGAATGCGGTCCAAGAGGTAGCTTTCACTTTCGCAAACGCTCGTGCTTACCTCGATGCCGCCGTCGAGCGCGGAGTAAGCGTCGACGCGGTCGCCCCGACGCTCTTTACATTCCTCACTTCCAACATGGATTTCCTCACTGAGGTTTCGAAATTCCGCGCAGCTCGCCGCACCTGGGCTCGCCTCATGCGCGAAAAATACGGCGCCCAGAATCCACTTTCTGAACAACTTCGTATTTTTGCCTTCACTGCCGGTTCATCACTTACCGCGCAACAACCGATGAACAACACAGTGCGTACATCTGTCGAGATGTTGGCCGCAGCGCTCGCCGGTATTCAAACTATGCACGTCTCTGCTTACGATGAAGCGCTCGGCGTCCCAACTGAAGAGGCAGCGACTCTTGCACTGCGCACCCAGCAGGTCGTTGCCTACGAATCTGGCGTTACCAATTACGTTGATCCATTGGCCGGAAGTTATGTCATTGAAGAGATGACCGATGACCTCGCCAATCAAATGTGGGCGATGCTTGACGACATCGAGAAGCGCGGCGGAGCACTCGAGTGCATTGCATCGGGATACTTCCAAAGGGAGCTCTCTGATAGTGCTTATCAACTTGCACTTGAAGTCGATCGCGGGGATCGCATTGTCGTGGGCGTTAATAAATTTCTAGGTGAAAGTCCAAGTCTTGAGGTCTTCCGCGTCGACCCCGCCTCCGAAGCGGCGCAAGTTGACGCGCTTCATGCGCTCAAGCAAGAGCGAGATAACGATCGGGTTACCACGGCGCTGGCGGCACTCAAACAAGCGGCCCTGAACGATGAGAACACCGTGCCGGCTTGCATTGAGGCGGTTAAGGCTTATGCCACAGTGGGCGAAATCGTGAACGTACTCCGTGAGGTCTACGGAAAGTGGACGCCCAACACAGTTTTCTAGGCGCTCAGCTAGATCTGCACCACGTTGCGCACGTGATGCAAGGCGTCATCGGCCAACTTATCCTTCAGAGCGAAGAACGCGTTTGACGACTTGTAGCCGGGCCAATCAGTTGGCAAGAAGTTAGCCGGCAAACCCGGATCCAAGTAGGGCAAATGGCGCCACGCAGTGAGTACGCGCGTGTAATCAACGAAGGCTTCCTGAAGTGAGCCTTGCCCATTCTTGCTCCACTTAGCGACCAGTGGTTGATGAGCCTCGTAGAAGGCAGCGTGCATCTTTGCGATGGAATCTAAATCCCACCACGATGCCACCGCTTCGGCGGTCGGGCGAAATGCAGTATGCGTGCTTGAAAAGATATCCATGTATTTTTCAACTGCGAGATCTTTTGCAAGCGAGAGTAGTTCTTCCTTGAGTTGTGCCGGCGCGATCCAAAGCCCGCCAGTCACTTGTGCGAAACCAAGCCATATCAAACGCGACCTCAATCGGTAGCGCAGATCCCGATTACTTTCGGGGATCGAGAAAGCCGCCAGAACCCAGCCCTCATCGGAGTGCACTTCGCGGCGTTCTAGCACTCGAGCATCACCCACATCAAACGTGGTGCGCGCACCATCGCTGAGGGAGTAACCCGCCGCTCCCCCACGCTTATCAGCGATCAAGATGCCGCGGCGTTTAAAACGACTGAGGGCACTGCGTACCGTTGCTTCTTCAATTTCTAACGCCTGCATCATCTCCACAAGAGATGCCACCGAGAGCCAACTATCGAGCACACGTGAATAAGCACCGTAAATGGTGAAAATGAGAGACTGAGGCCGAGTAGCACGGGTGAGAAGATCGCTCGCTTCTCCACTAATGACGCTGACCACGCCGTTACAATAGCCGGTAGGTGCCCCATTCATGACGGTCTAGCGAAGGAAATATCGTGCCAGCCAGTATTTCTATCACCCGCACCCTGCAATGGGTCGAGACTGACGCCTCCACGCACCAGCATTACTCCAGTGGATTCCGCTGGGCGGAAGAGGCTGAGCACGCGCTCTGGCGTCGCTTAGGATTTGGCATTGAAATCGTGGGCGCGATCCCTCGCGTGGCTGTTTCGATGGAATATCTGCGCCGTATTTTCTACGGCGAAGAGATCGTTACCCATTTGCGAGTAGAGCGTGTGGGAACTTCTTCCTGCACTTTTGTTTTCGAAGCATTCGTGAATGGCGAAATTGCGATGCGCGGACAACACACGTGCGTGCACGCACCTAATACTTCGGGCTCGGCACCTTGGCCAGAGCACGTCCGTGCCGCACTACTGGCTGACTAAGCCTTCAATTTAAAACCAGCGGGGCACTTGGGGCTTGCGCCAGTTACCTTCTTGATCGTTTTGCCCTTTACGCAGGAGATCGTCTTCGCTTTTGCAACAGCTTTGGTGGCTGCCGTTGCCGGGGCCGCCGCTGGCGCCATTGCTGATGCCGCCGCTGGGGCGGCTGCTGGCGCAGCAGCCGGCGTCTCTGCTTTCACCACGGGAGTAGCTTGCGCGAGCTTTACTTTCAATGTGGGAGAGGAAAATGAGAACCCATACACACCCAACTTGAGCCACCCATTAGATTCGCGTAATGAAGCAGTGGTAACACGCGAAGTTCCATCTGAGTCAACCACCTCAACACTTGCAAGTAGCGGCGCGTTTGAATCCGTATATCCATAAAGGCATCGAGCAACTTTGGCGTCCATCAAGAGATCGTATTTCCCAGAGAAGACTGATCCATCAGGATTCAAATGGAGGCCAGCTACTTTGTAATTCAAGGTTCCATTGGAGAACTGTGGCGGCGATGCCTCATACGTCATGGCATTCGTTGTCACCAGGCCGACTAGCGCAGTCGTTGAGGAGGTACCCAGGACCGCGCCAACGATCGTTGAAGCTTGTGCGGAGCACTTAGCGGCCGCCGAGCCCATGCCCAGGGCGCTCGAGATGGCCGAACTGCCGCCTAATGCCCGGAAAGACCAGACCGAATCGAGCTTGTTTGCGGTATTACCAAAGTACTTCTCGTAACGACTAAATGTTTGCATAGCGTTCGATCCGGAGGCCTCAACCATCATTTCTATGTCACTCGATGGCAAATTACCGGTGGGGTCACGAAAATCATTGGACAACGGATTAGAAGCATCAAGCACCTGAGAGGTACGAGCGCCCGGTACATCTACCGGCTGGGCATCTACCGTGAGACGGTTTTGCTTCGTATCGATCGCCGTGATGGTGATATTTGGATCAGTAAGACGACCGTGAAGCCACGTGCTCAAGTAATTTCCGATATGTATTGTGAGTTTGACGCGGGCGTCAGCGGGGAATTTTGATTCGACACCGCACTGGGTCAATTCTTTCCAGATGCACTTGGAGTCCCCACCGACCGTACGAACGGATGTCTTGCCAGATGGATCTGTGTACTCCTCCGAACGCATCGTCGGCGTGTATGTATTTCCGACGGTGTATGGAATAACCGAAGCAGAGAAGTCAGTCGACTTGACTCCTACGCCAGGAAATTTCTCAAGTGAAACCATGACCTTAACGGCATAAAGAGATTGCTCGCCGGCACTCTTTAATTGCGGAACCTCAAAGAGGCTCCAATCCGCTCCTGCAGGAGTACCTAAGACAGCATCTGCAGGAAATATTGTGGTGCCGATGGTGCGGATGAGTGTGGCAGTTGCACTCTCTGCACGCGGAGTTGAAACAGTGAGTTCTTCGACGCAATCTGCCTGGGTAGCGCTCTTGCACATGGGCAGAATGGCCGTCGCCGATGCGCCGGTGGCACATTTTGGATCATTAAAACTAGTACAGAGCCCATATGGAGCGCCTGTCTGTAACACGGAAGTAAGGCTCGTAGTAATACGCGAAATTGAAGTGGCCCCACCAAAATGGTCGGCGAAATTCACGTTGAGACTCTGTGCAGAATATGCCACTTGAGGTGCAAAGAAGAGAGTAGCAATGGACAAGAGGGCAAGAGTTCGAATTCGCATTGGCTTACCCTACTGAAAGGGGCCCGATGCGCAACGCGCGCACCGGGCCCCTCCCTTCAGAATTTATTACTTTTGCTTGTAACCCGCTGGGCACTTAGGGGCGGTGCCAGAGACGGTCTTCGAGACCTTCCCCTTGACGCAGGTGATCTTCTTAATAACAGCCTTGGCAGGAGCTTTTGCCGCTGGCGCGCTTGCAGCAGGCGCAGCAGAGGATGGCTTATACGTAGGCTTGATCTTCACCGAGAGCTTTGGCTTGGAGTAACTAAAGCCGGTGGCATCGATGATGATGTTGTTGTTCTTGACTGAGATGTTGGTGGTGGCTGCAGTGGAGCCGCCAGCTTCGGTGGTCACCGAAACCTCAAGAGCTGTTGCGGCATCTGCAGCGTTCTTGAGACCCCAGAGAAGATCCGCATCCTTTGCAGGAATGATCGCGCGGTAGAAGCCCTTGTTGACAGTGGTGCCATCAGCCGCAAAGTGCGGAGCTGCGGCAGTCCAGGTCATTTGCTTCGCTTCGTTATTCCACACAGGAGTGCTCAATGAGCATGATCCGTTGGATGCAACCATCATGTCTCCGGAAGTTCCCGGAACACCGAAGCCTGATTGATCGTCATTCTGCGGAACGATGATGACCTGGAATTGGCGAATGTTTGCAATCGCCTTTCCGGTTTCACCGGTGCATTGCTTGGAATCAGAGGCAATAGGAACGGTGACTGGGCTACCAGTGATCGTGACCGTGTTGCCAGTAGCAGCATCGATCACGGCATCGGTAGTGACTGCATTTCCGACAGCCACGGTGACACCATTCTGGAAATCACCAGTCTTGAGCTTGATGGAGATGACCATGTCTGGATCCATCGAGGTAGCGAAGAGTGGATTCGAAGTAAGTCCCGCAAGCTTGATGAGATTGTCTGTAGTTCCGGTCAACGTTGGAAGTACATCAACCATCACGAAGTTGGAGAACTCGTTTGCGGTGTGTGCATCAACTGCGATGCCGTCGTAACCAAGCACGCCGAGGCCAGCAGCGCCCCACGTAGCAGCGGTCCATCGGCCAGTGAGTGCCTTGCCTGCAGTTGCCAGACCAGGGGCTGCTGCTGGAGCAGGGGCAACTGGGGTATTGGCAGTTGATGTATCGGTCGCAGTAGCAGTGTCAGTCGTTGCTGGAACGACCGGCGCAGCTGGAGCTGGAGTTACGGGAGCAGCAGTACCGCTAGCAACGTACGTAAGTTTGATGGCGGTTGAACCGACTGGTGTAACAGTGACGGAATCAACGCAGTAGGTGGTGCGCACATCTGAACATGCGGGCCACGATGTCTTAGGAACGCGAAGCACGGCAGCTTCTGCCGGCGCGATAGCAACGATGGCACCGCCAACCAGCGCGAGGCTAGCGATTGCGGTGAAGACCTTCTTCATGGGACCCCCAGAATTAGCGGCAGAACCTTCGTCTGCACGGATTCACGGTCTCGCTCGCACAGGAACTTGTCAAGCGCAAAACGAACCGTAAGAGGAGTTTACCTAGACTCGTGCGGCGCTTTCCACCATTTCGGCCAAACCACGAGTGGGACGCCAACCCAATAATTGCCCCGCCCTAGCGATGCCCGCCACCAAGACCGCAGGATCTCCGGCACGGCGTGGGCCAACCAGCACGCTCGCTTTGGCCCCAAGGACCTCTTCGGCAGCCGTAATTACCTCTCTGACCGAGTACCCAACTCCGCTTCCGAGGTTGACGGCCACGTGGCCAGATATGGAGATATCCCCCTGTCCAGACAATAAATTCAGCGCCTTGATATGAGCATCCGCGAGGTCCACCACATGCACGTAATCGCGCACGCCGGTGCCATCCGGAGTGGGCCAATCGTCGCCGTGCAGAATCAATTTCGCTGGCTTGGGGCCGCGCACAGCGTTGAGAACATTGGGAAAGAGATGCGTTTCTGGAAGGTGGCGCTCGCCGACTATCACATCATTATCAGTGACGAGTGCGCCAGCGACATTGAAGTATCGAAGACTTATCGATGAGAAAACCTTTTCAGCAGCCAGCAGTTTTTCAACCGCAAGTTTCGTTTCACCGTACACATTTGTGGGTACCGTTGGATCACTCTCATCAATCGGTGTCCGCGTAGGTTCACCGTACGTTGCAGCACTCGAAGAAAAAACTATGCGCTTTACATTTGCGCGTTTCATGCCATCTATGAGAGCAGCCGATCCATCGCGATTAACACTCCAATAAAGATCGGGTTTCTCCATGGATTCGCCGACGAGTGACTTGCCTGCAAAGTGCACCACAGCAACTACTTCGGAGAGCGCACGTGTTATCGCTTCAGGATCAAGGATGGAGCCTTCGATAAATTCAGCGCCTTCGGGAATTGCATCGAAGTGGCCCGTGGAGAGATCGTCGAGAATGACTACTTGGTGTCCGCGTTCAATCAGCAGGTGAGAAGTGACCGAACCGATATAACCTGCGCCGCCGGTGACGAGAACCTTCATGCTGTTGCACTCCTTGCATCATTCGGACCCGAGAGCGAGTGCGGCTTGGTTAATGTGAAGGGAAGAGGCGTTGAAGGTTTCACCTCCACCGCTCGATCGCTAACGAGTCCATTGTATGTGGCAATGAGGGTCTCGCTCTGCCGCTCCCAGGAGCGGGTGCGGAGCACCTCATCCGTATAGGCCGCACGATACTTGGCAGGATCGGCCAGGATGCGCTCGGTTGCGACCACAAATTCCGCGGCATTCTCAGCCGTGAAGACTTCACCGTTTCCGATGGTGCGTACCTCTTCGGCCATGGTTTTCACATCCGAGACGATGATGGGCAAATTCGCGGCCGCATACTCACCAAATTTGGTGATCAAAGAAATCTCGTGATTCGGGCGATGCAAGAGCGGGATCAAACCAATATCGGCGGCGGAAAGATAACTGACCAACTCTTCATTCGGAACGTATGCAACATTCTTTACGCGATCCGAAATACCCATACTCGCGGCCCTTGCCATCAATTCTCTAACATACACATTATTCGGCGCCGCGATGATGACGAGTGCAACTCCTGGTAATGATGGAAGCGCATCAAGCACCGTTCCCAATCCGCGTTGCGGTGCCACCGCGCCGGAATACACCATCAGCGGAACACCTTCAGCAATGCCTGCATCGGTTCGGAGCGCACGCGCGCTCTCTCGGCGACCTTGGCTTATGGGATCATTGGCCACCACTGCAGGATCAATCGCAATTTTCAAATACTCCTTAAGCATCGGTCCCATCTGCGGACTCACTACAAACATCGCATCTATTTTCTGCGCGATTTGTAATTCAGCCGTAGAGAAAGCTTCATGAGCAGATGGTGAAAGATGTTGCGTACCCTGTAAGAACTCGTGTGCATCGTAAATGACCTTGGGTCGCACTCTCCCCGATGATGCGATGGCGCTCGCGAGCGCATCAGCCACCGGCAAGGCGCTGTAATCATGCGCGTGTAAGAGATCGGGGGCAAAAGACATCGCATAGGGCTTCATCGTGGCCACTGCACGTCCAAGCCCTGGAATCGCCGGAGGTTTCGCAGGGAGGAAGTGAAATTTGAATCGTGCGACGTAATAGCGGCCGCGGCGCAAAACTTTCGCAAGTAAACCCGTTCCTACCGGAGCTTTCGCGGGCACGCGGAGTACACGAGCGCGCCCCACTTCGAATTGATCTTTACTTCCATTGCGAGTGGTTCCGAGGATGAGTGAGTCCCAACCCGCCTCACCGGCTGAGTAAGCACACTTGAGCACTCGGGAGTCTTCGACCACCCCGTTGAGGACGATGGCCAGGACTCGGGGCGCTCTTACTTGGGACATGTGACCAACTTAGTCGCACACCTATATATAGGGCGTGAATTTGCCGCCGGCTAAGCGGATGGAATCAGCTGATTGGGGCAGGTGGCCAGGATCTTGGCGATCGCATCCTTCTCCGCTTGAGTGACCCAGATTCCATACTTCGATTTCACCGCGACTTGGCGGGCAACGTAGGGACAGCGATATGCCTTATTCGGCGGCAGCCACGTAGCTGCATCACCATCACTCTTCTGCCCATTCAATGGACCGTCAACGGCGAGCAATTCGAGAGGATCGTTGGCGAGGTTGGTGCGCTTTGCGACCGTCCAGGCGAAGGCCCCCTTCTGCCAGGCATCAGAGAGGGCGACCACGTGATCGATTTGGACATCGCTACTGGTGGCTACTCCCCGCTCAAAGGGGATGATTTTCCCCGAGTAGGGGTCGTTGAGGGTACCGGTCGCCACTACACACGAGCCTGATTTGTAGATAATCCCAGTGAGATCTCGCTTCAAGATGTCGTTCCGGGTGTCGCACCCGTTGCCATCCACATCCTTCCAAGCGGCCCCAAATTGCGCCCGGGTGTACCCGGTTTTAGGGGCGCGCCCCTTTACTGCCAGCGTATTGAGGACAGACATCGCCGTGTCACTCTTCTTGGGCTTGGTGGCGGCCTCCCCTGGGGTGGCATTGGCTATCCCGGCGACCAAGGTGGCGGCCACCGCGAGGGCCAAAAGTCGAGGAATTCGCATGCCTCTATCTTGGCGCGCCCCACCGGTCAAGACCACCCCCGCCGCCTGTGGGTAACCAAAGTTCTCGCCTCAAAATTGGGGATGAAAAGGCGTGCCGGTCGATTCACGACCACGCCCCACACGCTGGTAGGGTTCCAACGCGCGCAAGCGCATGCGCCGCTAGCTCAACTGGCAGAGCAGCTGACTCTTAATCAGCGGGTTATAGGTTCAAGTCCTATGCGGCGCACTTTCTTGATCTTGATTACTTCTTCACATAGCCGGCGGGGCAGAGCGGCTTCACTGCGGTTACTTTCTTGATGGTCTTTCCCTTAACGCACGAGATGGTCTTCGTGGCTATCTTCGGTGCACTTTTCGCCACTGGGGTATTCGTTGTAGGCGCCACTACCTGAACTGCCTGTTGAGTGAGTTTGACCTGAATCTTTGGCGCAGAGAATTCGAAGTTATAGGCCGAGAGATTGATCCAACCGTTCTTCTCATTCACCAAGGTTGTCGCCACACTATTAACTCCAGAATCCGAGATCACATCAATCTTTGCCTCAACGGGAGCACTCGAGAACTTATACAAACAGCGAGCGACATCGGATCGCATAATCAAGTTGTACGTTCCCTTAAACGCCGTTACGCCATCGGGCAAGAAGTGCGGCGAGGCCACTTGATAGGAGAGCGTGCCATCTGTGAACTCCGGTGGACCATCTGAATATGTAGTGGCATTCGTTGCCACGATTCCCTTGAGTCCGCTTCCACTCTTAAAACACGGACTAGCGCTCTGCATTTCGCGATCATCGAGTGTGCGCAGACTCCAAGTCGTGGGCGCTGCTCCGGATTTGTTACCCGCATAGTCGAGCCAGAGTTTTAATTCGTTGATTGAATCTGACCCGTAAGGGAAAGGCTCTGCAGTCGCATTCCTGCTCGCGATCGGACCCGTTGCGTGATCCGCGTTCGAAGTCCCCCACTTGCCCGCCGAAAGCCCGCCCACTTCTGCGTATGCACTTTGCAGACTCTGCGGAAGTTTCGTGTATAAATCCCCCGCTGCAAAAACAGGTACGCGAAGTGGTGCAGCTGAGATAGTCACTTTTTGTCCGCCAGATGCAATGGGCTCCAAAGTTATATCTGGATTCGCTAAGCGACCGTGGATCCAACCGTTGATTTCGTGAGAGAGACGGACCGTCAGCTTCAAAGTTATAGAAGTATCGAGAGGATCGCGCAGCAGACAACGTCCTTGCGAATCATAAGTAATTAAACAAGCAGGGCTTCCTGCAGTGTTGATCTTTCCAAGGAGGCTTCCGCATTGCACTATCGGCACTTGTCCAGCCACCAATCCTGAAGACTTGGCACCTTTAGCGTCCATGCTCTGTTGCTCGCAGGCGATCCCGTACTTTCCAAAACCACGCGAGGCATCCGCGCCACCAGTGAGTTCCGTTTTTTCGATCGCATAAATATTGGTGAAGAATGCTGATGCAGGTGTCGGGTTCTTTGCGCTAGTTCTGCCGTTGAGACCTACGCTGATGAGGTAGTCACTCCCCTTGGAGTGCGCAGCAGCAGGAATACTCCAGATACTTGGCTCGCTTGGAGCCGGAATCAATAATGAGGAATCTCCTTGAAAAGCATCGAGATGATCTGGATAGAGAGTCTCTTTGTAAGTGCCCTCCCCGAGCAGTGAACCATCACGATACGCAGAGATGCCAACAATGCAATCCTTATTCGCCTCCGATGCACATGGGGGCAGAATCGCGAAGTAGTTGTATTCCGTCGCTCCTGCACAATTGATGGCGTTTGTAGACGAACAGACAAAGTCTCCGACTGGCGTGTCAACGTGTGCGGTCAGTAGCGAAAACATATCTACCTTGGTACCTCGATTGAGAGCGTCATTGATAACGATGCCCTGATAGCCCAGATCACCCATAACGGTGTGAGACCACTGCTCGTCCGGAATTCCCGCCGCGGAAACTGGCATCACCACAGAGAGGGCCAGCGCACAAACGCTTGCGGCTACTAATACGACTCGCGAATTCAGTCGACTCATCGGACTCCCATCGAAGTAATACATCGGGTTATCTTAATTCTGTCTAGAACTCGCGCAACCGGATCGTCAAGAAGCTAGAAGCTCAGTTAGAGTGCACCTTCATCTTGAGTGGCGGGTTGCGCTGCCTTCTTTCGTCTGAGCAAACGACGACGCTCCTCATTCTCTTCGCGAATTCTTCGCTTCAGTGCGGATGTCTCGTGATGGCGCAAATTGAAGGTGGCAACCCAGATAACAATCGCAACCAGGATCGAAATGCCCACCACTTTCTTTGCTGAACCAGTGAGTACTAACCAAGCAGAGAAGAGACCCACAAAGGTCCACATCTGCTTCACAAGGTCTGCAGTGACTTCCTTAAAGAACCTCTTCATCAACTACTCCTTACTCTGATGTTTGTAATCTGCCCGACGATGACGGTGGCGATGATGATCTTCTTGGCTTTCTTGCGGGTAGATGGTGAAAGGTCGTTGCCAATATTGGCAGAAAAGATGTACGCCTGGTTCACAAACGTGGCCGCAGCTTGAACTCCAGGCACTGCTGCCACAGCAGCTGGAAGCTCCACAGGCGTCTCCACGATCGGAACGGCGATATCAGGTGAGTTGAAAGTGGTACCGCCAGGCTGTCCAACGAAGGTGGCCTCAGTGGTGATCGCCTCAGGGGGAATCTCAAATCCTGTGCCTGGAAGTGGGGCGGCAGGAGTCAAGGTGCCATCCTCAGCTACGACCTGCGGAGCCGATGCCAGGCCATACATTTGCTGACCGCCGTTAAGTACGCCGCCGGTATCTTTGATTTCTTGTGGTTTCAAATCCTCCAGCGTGGGAGCTTCGAGGATGGGAGGTGCGGCAACTAAACCCACAGCGACGGCGGTTGCTGCCGAAATATTTGCTTGGGTGCTGCGAGTGACTGCCACAGCTTCTGTTACTAAAGATTGCTGTGCAGCAACGGCGACGACTACTACTTCAGTGGCTGATTGCTGCACTTCTGCTGCTGCAATGACTATGGCAGCCGCTTTCTCCGCTACTACAGCTACCGCTTCTGCTTGGTCGCTGGCTTTGGATGCCACCGATTGCGCAGCTACTGCTTGCGCATTTTCTACTGCCGACTTGGCAGCCGCAGCGGCCGAAGCCTTAGCCGCAGCATCAGCTTGTGCCTGCGCATCAGCGATCGCAGCAGCATCCCCTGTCGCTTTCGCCTCAATCAATTGTTGCGCTTCAGAGGCGGCTTTTGCCTTGGCGTCAGCAGCGGCTTTCTTTGCAGCATCTGCCTGTGCTTGTTCAATGGCTGCGGTGCGCGCCTTTGCCGCTGCGGCAGAGGTGGCTTCAGCTAATGCCTTTTGTGCAGCTGCTGCTTTGGCATCCGCGGTTGATTTTGCGGCGTTCGCGACCGCAGCTTCATCAAGGAGCTTCTGTCGAGTGAGTGACGCGGCAGCGGCTTCTGCCTTGGTCTTTGCGTCCTGTGCCGCAATGGATTCGGTGAGCGCCTTTGCACTGGCAGCAGCTTTGAGTTTCGCAAGCGCATCTGCCGCGGCTTTTGCATCTGCCGCGGCTTTTGCATCTGCCGCGGCTTTTGCATCTGCCGCGGCTTTTGCATCTGCCGCGGCTTTTGCATCCGCTGCAGACTTCGCATCCGAAGCAGCTTTCGCAACTGCAGCATCAGCTACCGCCTGGGCATCAGCGGCAGCTTTCGCATCTGCAGCGGCCTGTGCAGCTGCGGCATCGGCTTTTGCTTGTGCGGCGGCCGCATCAGCAGCCGCCTTGGCATCAGCCGCAGCTTGGGCAGCTGCTGCCTCAATTTTGGCCGCATCACTCGCGCGCTGTGCATTCGCCGCATCTGCGGCAGCTTGTGAAGCAGCGGCGGTGGCGGTGGCTTGCGCAGTTGCGGCGTCAGCAGCGGCCTTAGCGGCGGCGGCATCTGCTGCAGCCTGTGCATCCGCCGCGGCTTTGGCTGCCGCAGCGTCTGCAGTTGCTTTCGCCGCGGCGTCGAGTGCTGCTTGTGCGGCTGCTGGGTCCACTGTGGGTGCGGCTGTGGGTATGGGTGTGGCAGGGGGTGCGACGACAGGCGTCGTTACAGATAGATATGTGGGAGAGGACGTACTAGGTGCATATACATCAGAACCAGCTCGCGTCGCGGTAATCGCGCAGCTTCCTGCACTCAACGTTTGAATTAATCCAGAAGTTGCATTCACGGTACAGATAATTGGTGTGCCTGAATCAAACGAATATGCCCCAGTGCCAGAACCACCACCGCCAGTAGCCGTGGCCGATCCCCCAACGGGAACAGTCGCTGACGAAATGGTTACCGTAACGGCCGTTTCTTGTGCCGCCAATGCCCCAAAGAATCCTGCTGCTTGCGCGATCTCGGGGAAGAAGACCACTGCAAAGACCAAGAAGCATCCTGCGAAGCGAATCCTCGCCATCACCTTGTTTGTCATCAGAGTTTCCTCGTCAGAATTACCGTATCGCCATTGGCGTCGATGTAGTACGCCATCAACTGCGTAGATAACAAAGTCGGAACCGCACCCACGTATGCGGGGATCAACTGCGGGAGCGCCACCCACGATGTGCCATCAGGTGAATAAACAGGAACCGTACCTGGCGCGCTTGGCAAAGTAATGGCTATCGCGTCAGCGACCGTTTCGATCGGAATGTTGGAAGAATCGCGCAACGAAAGACGCACAATCCCCAATCCCGCATCGACACGATCAGTCATCGCAGCCTCTGCAAGAATTCTTGCTCCTGCAGGAATGGAGTACGGCAAACCTACTCCGACATCAAAGGAACTAGTAGAACCAGCAGCACTAAGGCCAAGAGTGAGGTTGGTCGGAGTGCCCGCCACAGTTGTCACCTCAACCGGAGCAACGGCAGTTCCGGACACAAAGAGAGGTGCCGCGGATATATATCCCACTTTCGTGGCGGTGATCATTACGGTGCCGATAGCTTGTGATGCAACTCCAATGACTGTGACTGCGCCAGTGTATGTGTTGAATTCGACACTCTCATGATTGGTGGGAATCACATTCCATGTATATGTGGTGTCAAAGTTAAGGATTGAAAATACGAAACCACCTGATGTTGATTTAGGAGCGCTAGCTCGAGGTGTAATTCCCGGCGGCGAAGAGCCCCCAATCGCTGTGCTCCCTCCACCGAGGTTCGAAGTCGTACTTACCGGTGCCGGAGCGCCATAGAGTTGCACCTCGGCGATTTCGAGCTTCTCCCCATACCCCGGAACACTTGAGCCCCTGATGTTTTCAAAGACCACCCGATAAAAACTATAAGTTTCTGTATTGCGCAAGTGGAACGTTCCAGAAGAGGTTCGCAAGCCGGTTAGCCCATTTGCCACGATCACCTTGCAGGAAGTACTTAGAGTAGAAGTGCAGCCGTAGAGCGAGAATTTCGTGGGATCATTCGAGGAAGTCGGACCCGGTATGAAACTTATTCCATTAACAATCCAGGGACCTACGTCTGGCGTGATAAATCCAGCGCTCGCCGGCATATACCGTGCCGACGTGTGTCCCCCGTTAGTGAAGCAGGCAAAGAGTGTGGCGGAATCATCGTCGTTAACTCTGTTAGTTGTGGTCAAGCTCGCAACATCTCCACTGCAAATTCCGCTGAGGTCCTTTCCTGCCAAGATATTGGTGCTCCGCGGAATGGCAACTAGTGCGCCAGCGCTCGTGTAAGCAGACGAATTCATCGACTTCCCAGTAATTTTCTGCCAGGTAGCTCCGCTATCTACTGAGGTGTACATATACCCAGTTGAATATTCGATTGCGGTGATACGCGTACCGTCTGCCGACATCGTGAGGTCACTCCACGAGATACCAGCAAGTCGACTCACCTCGCTCCAAGTGCTACCAGAGTTTGTGGAGATCAGCATGTGCCCTACTGGACCAATAATGGCCACAATTTTCGTTCCGTTGCTTGAGATTGCGATGCCACTGCAGACGTTCTCGGAGACCGAGTACGCAGAAAAGCCCTTTACTTTAGATGCTGACGTGCCAGCATCGGTCGAGAGATAGAGTCCGTCACCGTCAGCACAGAGCGCGATGATTGATCCGTTGGTTGTGGAAGCGGTGTAGCGCCAAGTATTCGTGGTGGATGTAAGCGTCTCCCAGGTTGCACCATAATTCGAAGAGCTAAGAAGGTTGTTCGTTCCCGAAGTCGTGGCAATGAGGAAATGTCCATCGCCGGAAATGGAGACCGACTTCCAATCTCGAACGGCATCTTTATCCGACCAGGTTGCACCGTAGTTCGTGCTCATCCAAATCTTTGAACTAAACGCTACGGCGCTCATGTACTGCCCGGTACTTGACATGGCAACTCGCGACCATGCGGCTCTACCAAGCAGATATTGCGGACTCCAACTCTTCCCGCCATTCGACGAAAGATAGACAAGGCCACTCGTGTTCGAATCGGCGACCAACATGTATGCACCAGTTGAAGAGAGCGCGATGCGACCAAACTGCAAATCTGCGGAAGGAACAGAGAGCACATTGGACAATGCAACTGATCCTGCGGTCGCCGTGCCACTCACCGTCCCAGTTCGTACGATCTCCCCTGTACTTGCACCAGCGATAGAGACGCTGACGGAAGTGCTCTCCCCTGCAAGGAGATTCTTGATCGTTACTGCATAGACGGTTGCCGTACTGGTATCCACCGCAATGGTTCCTGGAGCGGTGCCGCTTAGATTAATCTGCGCCGTGTATAACGAACTCCAACCAGTGATGTTGAAATCCACCTGACCGTTTCCAGAATTCGCGGAAGAAATCACTGGGATGGCGGGCGTCGTGTAGGCGCTGGTTAGTGACGATGGCGTGGAATTCCCGGCTTCGTTGATAGCCACTACAGAGAACCTGTAAGTCGTGGCAGGTACAAGTCCATGAATCACAATGCTGCCACTGCCGGATCTACTTACACTCGCTGACAAGTCCCCCGGCGAAGAGGTCACTCGATATTCGGTAATCGTGCGCCCGCCGTCAGAAGCCGGTGCCCTGTAGGAAACTTCTGCCGACAAAATTCCTGATTGAGTGACTGCACCGATAGTAGGAGCGCCTGCGATTGTCGGCGTAGCGACTGCGCGAATGGGACGCACTTCGCGTATCTCGCTCTTCGGAGCTGTGCCGGCATACCACCATCCACCGCTCACTCCGAATCGTTTAAAGTAAGCGGTACTCGTATCTACAATGGTGTTGGACCAATATTCCACGCCTCTGCAACCATCCCCATAAGTGTTTGCACATGGAAAACCACCGAGACCTGCATATGCAAGGGCGTCCCACATGTACTCCAACATTTCAGCAGAGGGCAGGTACCAATCTGATTTGCCGCCTCCGCGATAGGCAAGAGCATTCGCAGTTGCGCTCTCCCAATTCCCTGCGGTCACATCCACGGGCGCTGCTTCAACATAGTTACAACTTCCAGAGGCACATGCAAATGGAGTATCAGTTGTAAAGAAGATGTAGCCGCCGCTAGGCCCAATATCGCCCACATGATAGACGCCGTAGGTGTTTGTACTGATAGAGGCAGAGGCAGCCGACTCCGTCATACCAACACTGTTATGTGCCTTCACTTTAAATGTGTAACTAGTGCCTGGAAGCAAACCTGAAACGTAAATAGGTCCCGAGGTTCCCGCCGCAATCGATCCGGTGATATTTCCCGGAGTGGAGACGGCGATATATTCAGTGATGAGGCTGTACCCATCAAATGTCGATGGCGTAAAGGCGACACTTGCGGTGCTATACCCCGTCGATTTAGCCACTACTGAAGTTGGAGCATTAGGCACCGAAGCGGCGGGCGCGTTGGTAAAGGCTCTAATCGGGCGGACTCGACCCACACCACTGCCGACAGTACTCTTGGGGATATTGTATTCCGGATTCCCATCAAACCAATTACCGAAATTCTTCACAAGTACATTTGTGCTGCTTCCAGCAACTTCAGTGGAAGACCAATAAGCATTTCCGTATCGCGGTGCATCACTAAATTGCCCCATGGTGGAGAGCTCTCCACCATTCGACATGAACTTGTAGTACATCATTTGTAATTCATTCATTGAAGGTAAGTACCAATCCGATGTTCCATTTGCGGAAACATATGAATCAGCCAAGTAACCAGCACCAGCAGAACAAGCGGTATGACCACCCCCGTTCTGCACCATCGCGCGAGTGTTGGCGCCTCCAAAACCGATTCCTTCACCTGTGGCCCCAACCGAGTGGGTGGTATCAGAACACCAGGCGACATCACCTCCGCCGATATCGCTTAGAGCCATCTCGAGAACATTGCAGTAATTCCTGGTTGTATCGCAGGTAAATCCGGCAGATGAAATGTAGAAAATAATCCCTCCGCCAGGGCCTTTGTCGCCCACACTGTAAACACCAGCAGCGTTCGTTGTCATGGAACCTGAAGCCGAGGAAGCCGGTGAAGTTCCAATTCCATTCGTCGCGGTCACCGTAAATGTGTATGAAGTCGCCGGCGAAAGTCCATAAACCCGAACCGTTCCCGCGGCCCATCCATTTCCCGTGAATCCACCAGGGCTTGATGTGACGGTGTAGTGATCGATCGCCGATCCACCGGTGCTACTTGGCGCAACAATCGTTACATTGGCAAAAGTCGATCCGCCAGCACTCGCCGCGCTCACACTGGGCGCGCTCGGCGCGGAGTTATTTGTAGTGATCGTCGTGGAAGCCGTAGAGGAAATCGACGTTCCGACGCTATTTATTGCCGCTACGGTAAACGTGTAGGCGGTCCCAGGCAAAAGACCCGTCACCGTGATGGTGCCGCTTCCTGCTTGATTCAATGTGCCCGTCAGGCCACCGGGGGAAGAAGTTGCTACATAGGACGCGATCGTCGCCCCACCATTTGACGTAGGCGCAGTGAATGCAACGGTGGCGGATGTGCTTCCTGTCGCCGTAGCGACTCCGATTGTAGGAGCACCGGCCACAGCGGCGGGAGCGCCAAACGCACGAATGGGCCTTGCGAAATATCCACGATTCTTTGGGTCATCGTAAAACACATTCCAACCACTATTGGAGAGCATGCTCCACGTATTCGCTGAATCCGATTGCGTTGAAGACCAAGTATTTGAATCCGGAGTTCCCTTAGTGGAGTCCCATGCCCCGCCAGTGCAATCCGTGGCCGTCGTTGATGAAGTATCCAACCCACGACCGTATCGACACATTTGCACTAATTCATAGCGAGAAGGCAAATACCAATCAGTTAATCCACCACCCGCGTAAGCGCGAACCGCACCCGCTGCAAATCTATTTGTAGAAGCGTTGTACGTACCATTTTGATTGATGATCGAGAGCGTATTTTGAAAACCTGTTCCTATATCTGCCGCCGTCGCACTGTTGCCAAGATACGCTGGAACAGATTGGAATGTAACGGAGCCCAGCGACCAAGGAATTTCAGGATCAGTTGATCCTCCCTCCCAGGTTTTGGGAGCAAATTCCAAGAAGTTGCAGTTACTTGAGAGCGTCGGCCCGCACGCAAAGACAGCCGCAGATCTATAGAAAACCACTCCACCGCCAGGGCCGGTGTTTCCTACTTGATAATCAACCGTCGCAGAATTCGAAGCGCCCGAAGCAAGCGATGTACCGAGGGAGTTCGATGCCGTAACGGTAAACGTATACGTGGCTCCCCGCGTTAATCCTGAAACAGAAATTGTCCCGCTTCCAGATTGTGAAACGCTCCCTGTTATTCCACCAGGATTTGATGTTGCGGTGTAGGAAGTAATCGACGCCCCACCGTTAAACGTAGGCGCCGTAAAAGGAACACTCGCAGTTGTCGAGTTAGTGACAGTAACCGTTCCAATCGCAGGGGCACCTGGAACCGTGGTGGCAGTTGCGTAGCGAATGACGAGAATTCCAGTACCACCATTTGCGCCGGCACCTGCGGGAGCTGAAAGGCTAGAGTCGTAATTTGCGCCATCTCCACCATCACCCGTATTTGCAGCGGCATTTGCACGAACGTTTGGCGAAGTAACCGTGCCTCCGTCGCCACCTGTCGAGTACATGACTGGCGATCCCGTACGAAGCGCAGATGTTCGACCGGCGCCCCCACCGCCAGGTGAGCCGGAGTTGGCCATATCTCCCGCTCCTCCAGCACCACCACCACCTCCGCCGGAGAAGGTATTTGCCTGGAGTTGGGCTCCACCACCAAATCCATAACCTGGAGTACTTACGTCCACGTTTCCTTGAATTGAAGAACCAGCGGCCCCATTTTCAGACGAACCGCCACCTGAACCACCATCTCGTCCATTACTGAAGATTCTTGGAGAGGCATCGATTCGTTCGTAACCACCACCTCCACCGCCAGCGAGCACAGCTAAGGAACCAAAACTTGTCTTCTCTCCAGTGACGCCGCGAGATTCTCCACTCGTAACAGCACCGCCGCCGGCACCACCACCACCGACCATCAATTCATATGTACTTCCCGGGGTGACTGACATCCCAAATTTCTCAGCCATGCCACCCGCGCCGCCACCGCCGCCGAAAGCTCCGCCGCCACCTCCGCCGCCACCACCTACAAGTAAAAGGTCAATTGATGTAACGCCATTGGGAACGGTCCAGTTACATGTAACCGCCGTAGTCAGACTCAAGACGGTGTACGAGCTATAGCTTGTAGTAGCGGGCGTGCAATCGCTTCCCACCGCGTATGCCTTATTCACCAAATTTGACGGCAAAAATGGAATCAAAACAAGTACAAGAACGATAGAAATGAGGCGAGCAAAGGCATGTTGTTGGGGTTTCATAAAGTTTCGGGGCACGCGGGCAGGCATGGGAGCGCACCGCCCTTCAGCCCCTGAAGAGAGGCGTATAAAACTTCTACGGCAATAGTGCAGTACGTAGGCAGGAATGTCCCCTTCCGAGCCTAGAAAGAAGGCGCGCATAGGGTAAACCCGGCATTGAGAGCGTCCGGGAGAGAGATCCCAGCTAGCCAAGCGCTCCGCGGGAGGCGACGACAGCCAAGACATCAAGGAGCGCCAGACTCATAATCGCTGGGAATCCAGCTCGTTTCGGAGCCAAAATGAGCGCTGCGTAGGCAACGAGCGCAGCCGCAATCAAAGGTAAGCGAAACGCACCTATGTATAGGGAGAGAAGTAAGGCAACCGCTCCAAGGGCACTTCCGGCCACTCGAATGCTCTGCAAACTTCCCAATCGCTGCGGCAAACCAAGAATGCCAATCTCATGGTCCTGTTCCATATCTTTCAAGACATTTGCAAAATGTGCCGCAACGCCAAGCAGCGCTCCAGAAATTACTACCCACCACGGTGGCGTGCGCTCCGCTCCGATAAAGACAGAACTGACAAGTGCCGCAAACGCAATAGCGTAAGGAAGTGGCGAAGTAATGCGACTCTTGAAATAGAAGTTATAGGCCACTCCACACCCCACACCAAGAAGATGCGTGAGACCTCCCCACAGACCGAGTGGTCCAAGAATGGAAAGAAGTATGCAGAACGGAAGTGCACACGCGATGGCTCGTTTCAGTTCCATCTCTTTGATAGAACCATTCACCAAAGGTTTTGTCGTGCGCTGCTGCGCTCGATCACTTTCGACGTCAACGAGGTCATTGCTCCATCCAATGGAGAGCTGCCCGCAAAATACCGCGGCTGCTACGACGAGGGCTTGGAAGGAATTGAAAAGCAAGATACTCAATAAGAATCCAACCGCTGTAACTACCAAGGTCGGCGCAAGGTGTGCACTCTTAAGGAATCTCATCGTGAAATAAGGACCTAGTGGCCAGAATCAAGCTGGTGAGGGATCAACCCCTCGTGATGGTGAATCACGTTCCATCTACCATTTTCACGCCGCAATAAATCTGTAATGCGGACCGATCCTGTCATTGCTCCCGGCTCGTGATACTCGAAATCAAGGTAGTAACAAGCGAGCGCCAAATCGTTCCAGACCTCAGTTCGAACGAACCGAGCATTCCACGTTAATGGACCCCGCGCTTGAGACTGTGCCCTGTCTGCCTCATGAAATTCGCGTCGGGCTTCTCTGCCCACAATGAACTCCGGGGTGAACACATCCCACACAGTGCAATCTTCAGCAAGCATGTCTTCGAGTCCGTGTATATCACCCGATTGAAAGCTCTCAAAAATGCTTCTTATCGCTCGCTCAATTTCCTCACGTTCATTCACCGCGGCGCACATCTCACTCCCAAAGAATCGATAGGAACCATCAACTTACGCGATTTACCCCTGGGGGTGGAAGAAGACGTAGGAGGAAGGCTTACCGCAGAGGGAGAGCGGGACGCTGAAGTTCATTGTGCGCACCTCGCCGACGGGCCAAGGTGTGCGCCAGATGCTGCCTGAACTGTTGAGAGGCTGATATGAATCTGCCACACCTCCGACCGTGACGACAAGCGTGTTGGCGTTGATATCCGTGACGGGTCCAGGGTTCACCCAGTTAGCGGTGAGTGGGATGTAAAGGTACTTCAGGTCCAAAGTCGCCAGCTCCCCAGGTTTCAATTTAGAAATCTGAGTCTCATCGAACTTCCCCCAACTTGTTGAAGTCAAAGTCATAGTGAAGGGAGGCTTCTCTGGGTAAGGAGAGTACGTTGAAACAGAGAGCGGCATCGCACCCAAGAAATTTGGGGTGCATGTGGCAATCGCTTGGTCCACCTTCAATCGCGCTGCCGCATCTAACTCGGACGTCGACTTTCGAGTGAGAGTGAATGTGTATTTCGCCGTTGAGATCTCTTTGTCGGGAGCGGTAGGTACATACATCTCAAGAGTATGAGAACCCGAACTGAGCGAACTGGTACTCAAAGTGCCGGAGAAGTCATTCACGTTGTTGAAGAGCACGTCACACGGGAAGGTCTTTTCATTACCGTCAATACGGAAACAAAAAGACCCAAAAGATTTAGCGTTCGGCTTGATGAAGTCAGTGCCACCAGTCATAGCGGAGACCCCGAGTGCTTTTCCTGAGTATGTGATCTGGTTTTCGTCATTAGAGAACTTTGCGGTAAAGCGGGGAGTCATAAAGTGTTGAACATCGTATCCACTCATGAAAATCATGAGAGTGCGACCGTCGCTTATTGTGGAGAGATAAAAGAAACCTACACCGGCAATATTTGGAGAAATCTTTTTATCGACATCGAAAACAAAAGGGACCTTGGCGTCACAAAGATGAGTCGTGAGAGTTGCGGCGGGAATGTACTGAATCTTCTTATAGTCAGTCGCTAGAGGAGTCGTGTCATAGCGGACTACCTTGGCCGGCACGTCGAAGTACTTCATGTCGGAAGAAGCCCCGCCGATTTCTGAATCCTTCTGGAAGAAGTCATTTTCCACTGGAGTAGACAGGTAATTCTTCTTCCAGGATGTGGATGCAGTGAACGCCATGACGATGCGGGCGTTGCTGACGCCAATGCTTCCGCTGCCTCTATTGATACAGGTGACCGTCATGCCACTCGCGTAATCAGCCGTCTCGTGAAATGGCATGGCATTGGAACCACTCATAGATTGAGAATTGCTCCACGCGGACGGCATACAGCTCGCTGAAGTACAGGCATCTTTCGCGGGCGTCGCCGGTGTACTGCTTTGTGCGGAAGGGTCAGGGGGCGCCACATAATCAGGCGGAAGTGTCACTCCGGACCCCGTGCATGATGAGTTGTAATTAGCGAACTCTTGCTTGATCAAACTCGCTTGGAGGCTTACATGTTGCATGTCTTGTACATAATTCTGTATGTCAATGTTGTACTTCGCCGCATCTGACATCTTGCCCCAGGAAATAGCATTTTGCGCCTTAATACGAGCGGCATACATGCCCTCAATATCAATCTTTAAGAGGTCCTGTTGATACTGATACTGCGAGGCGAGCGAATACAACTGAGATTTGATAGAGGCAGTGCAGGGGCTCTTCTTTCCTGTCGATGCCGTCGCCGCGTCGTATTTGCATGTCTTAGTAATAGCGTCTTGCTTCGCACGCACTGCCGTCATCTGACGGTTATAAGAGTCGATACTTCCCTGCGCACTTTGCATATCCAATTTTGCGAGAGCAGCAGCAGAGGCATTTCCAGTTGCCGAGGCACTTTCATACTTAAGTTTGGCCTGCGAAAGTTTTGTTTCATAGAGCTTGCGCAAATCGGCAAGCGAGTAGTACTGACGTGAATAGTTTGTGACCTGGGCCTTCTGCGTAGCAGTGCACGGCTTTAACGAGGCCGCGTTTGCTCCAGGTAATAACGGAGTCATTACCCCTGCGAAGAGGAGGGCAGTCACTCCGATTCTCAGTACGCGAGTTCTCATAGGGCAATTATGGCAACCAACTGGCCAAAGTGCGCTCACCAAGCCAAAAGAAAGGGTGTGGGGCTCTGGATTCCAGGGCCCCACACCCCCTTAATTGGGGGACCTAGAGATCTTCTTCTCTGTAGTACTGACGCCAAATCAAACGCTGAATCGGAATTCGACGTGGGAGCGGGTTCAGTATCGGAATCTTTGGGAGAAAGAGTAACCCGAGAGTAAGAAGGCCCAGCAGCCGAGTGGTCCACATTGTGCTCATCCAGCTCACTGCTTCCGATGCTTAGGAAATGGAAGCGAGAGAGCCAAAACAAAGAAACCCACCAAAACCAAGATCATGATGAGATTCGGAAGAGGAATAGATACACAATCCACCTGAGAGTTCTAAAAGAATTAAAAAATAAAAGAATTACCCGCTCACTCCGTGATAGACCGACGGTCGTCGCTATGCTGAAAGTCCTATGGCACTCCTCTTTGGTCTCGGCACTGCAGTGATGTTTGCGTGCAGCACATTGATGTCTTCGCGATCCATCCGAATGATCGGCAACAACTCGGTTATCGGTTGGATCATGCTGGTGGGCACCCTGATCACGATTCCGTTCCTCTTTGCCAGTGGCTGGCCGGACATCTCGGGTAAGAACATCGCCATCATGGCGTTAGCAGGAGTGGGCAACGTCGGGGGGCTGATGTTGAGCTTCCGCGCATTACAAGTCGGCAAGGTGGGCTTAGTCGCACCGATCATTTCGACTGAAGGTGCACTTGCGGCATTCATGTCTGCGCTCTCAGGCGAATCACTCAAGGCAGCGGTAATTTTTGCGCTCTTGGCAATCGTGGCTGGCGTGGTTATCGCAGCTATCGCTCCCGACCCCGCGCCCATCGAACATGAGAATCCGCCGAAAGCGGTTTTATTCAGCACACTCGCCTCGCTCTGCTTTGCCTCCACGCTCTTTGCCACAGGTGGCCTCAGCGGAGAGATTCCCACCGCATGGCTCTCATTGCCTCCACGACTGGCTGGCGTGCTGCTCATGACAATTCCGCTCGCGCTCTCCGGGAAGATGCGCATTTCAAAGAAGGCACTTCCCCTCGTTCTAGGTTCCGGTATTACGGAAGTCACCGGGTTCACCTGTTTTGCGGTGGGTGCTGGCTACTCCATTGCAATTACCTCGGTGGTTTCTTCGCAATTTGCACCAATCGCTGCGATATTTGCGTACATCATTTTCAAAGAGAAACTTGGAAAGATGCAGATTGGTGGCATCGCGCTCATCATTTTGGGCGTAGCCACGCTCACAGCCCTCACTAGCTAAGCCGTAGCCTTTCGATACAGTAATCGACTAACCTCCTTCCATGTTCAATCTCAGCGGCAAGCGCTTTCTCATCACCGGCACCGGTTCAAGTAATGGAATTGGGTTTGCCTCAGCTCGCGCTTTGCAATCTCTCGGAGCGCAGGTATTCATTACTTCACTTTCCGATCGTGTCAATCAACGAGCGACCGAATTGAATTGCCCCGGCGCTAGCGCCGACCTCACCGATGAGAATGCCGTCCAAGGGCTGATCGCCTTAGCAGTCAAAGAACTCGGCGGCATCGATGGCGTGGTTAACAACGCTGGTATGACAAGCATCGTTGACTCAGCGCAAGGCGAATTCGCTTCGATCGACGACACCTCGTTAGCCACGTGGCGCAAGTCGTTCGCCCGAAATCTAGATTCAGCTTTTCTCGTCACCAAAGCCGCACTCCCCTACATCCGAAAGAATCCTTGGGGTCGAGTTGTGATGGTCTCCAGCGCAACGGGTCCCCTGATGGCGATTCGTAATGATGTCGCTTACGCATCCGCCAAAGCAGCAATGATCGGCTTAGTGCGCGGGTTGGCATTAGACGAAGCGCCCAACGCGATCACCGTAAATGCAATTGCACCAGGGTGGGTGGCAACAGAATCGCAAACACCATCAGAGGCATTGCATAGCGCAGCAACGCCGCTGGGTCGCGCTGGCACCCCCGACGAGATGGCCAGTGCGGTGGCTTGGCTCTGCACCCCCGGAGCGGCCTATGTGACGGGGCAAATGATTGTGATCGATGGCGCGAACTCACTTCCAGAGCAGAGATTTTTGCCACCTACGAATTAACGGGTACTTCTAAAGTTAATGTAGCGCCGCGGGAACCTTCATTTCCTACGAGTGACCATTTCCCTGCGGTGAGAATGTCAAAAGTTTGACTTCCAATTCCATGCACTCCGCCGTGAGGGCCCACGCCATTATCTTCCAACACAACTGTCACTCTCTTTCCATCATTTGCGACCAGGATTCTTAGGGAAGTTGCTCTGCCATGTCTAAATGAATTCGTAATTCCTTCTTCGACTGCTTGAGATATTCCCTCGACTCGTGAGCCCACGAAATCGTCTCCAGTGAAACCGAGTTCAATCGAGAGGAAGTCTCGCCACCTCGCGACAACTTCTGTAACTCCGATCCGAAGCGAGAGATGCGAGACATCTCCCTCCTGCGGCGGATTGTTGAGCACATCTAGAGCAGCCGCGATGGCGCTATCCACGCGCACTTGATCGCCAGACCCCGTAGCAGAGTTCATCACGGCCGCGAGCGTGAGCAGTTGAGATTGGATTCCTCCATGTACATATTGCGCCAACTCACGACTAAGAACCGAACGTTGATGCGCATTAGAAATGGAGTCGAGCCTTGCCGCATCGATCGACTCTCGCAACTCTCGATTGAGATCGTCCTGGGCCGCGAGTGCCACTCGAATAACGGAAGCCACGATGGTAACGATCGGAATCCAAAAAAGGATATTGACGGCTGAAGTACGTGTATCAATCCAAGCAGTGGGTGAGATTGCGACCACGATGATCGCTTCAACGGACGCAACACCGGCAATCAAGAGCCCAGCCACTCGGCCGCGAAAGCGTGTGAAGCGATTTTGTAACCTACTTGCTGCGGTAAGTGCAAGGAAAGTGCTCACACCTATGACCAAAACTTGATAGATCCGCGTGCCGAGATCAACCGTATTGAGCAGAAGCGTGGGTAGCACCGTGAGAATCGTCCCCACCCATGGATGAAAGGGATCAAGTCGGAAAGCTCGACCAAAAACCTCCGCAACCGAGACGCGAGGAATCTCCAAATCATTCTGCGCCCAGAGCGAATGGCTCAGTGGTCGGAAGTAGTCGCGTGCCACTCTCTCGATGCGCTCAGCGATGCGTTTCCACTCGTCGCTCCCCTTGGCAGCCTGGAGCGAAGTGAGTTCTGCTTTGATGTGCTCGATTTCCGCCGTAAAAGTTGCCGCACCGCTCACGCCCAAGAAAGCGCCCAGATTATCGAGCATCTCCTTTTCTCGTTGCTCACCACTTTCGAGTGCCAACTTCTCCAGAATCAATTTCCGACGCTCGATCTGATAGCGATCACGCATCGTGAAAACGAGCGCTGTGATAAAAAGTGAGAAAGCACCGATGATTGCTGATGAGATAGTGCGACCCACAATTTCAGATGCAATATGTAAGTGACCAATTAAATCTAGGCGGTAGCTCGCATATCCAGTGCCAAACCCCTTGACCGCGCCGACTAAAACACCGGTAATGATGATGCTCTGGTAGGAGCGCGGGACTAAGTGGCTCTTCCTAAAGTAGGTGAACTTGGCGCCGAGCAAGACCACGGCTGCACCGATTGTTCCCAGCGTTGATGCCCAAATCCATCGACTTACATCGTGTGAATCGGAAAGATCTGCGCGCTGTCCTACGACAGAGAAAATGGTGATTGGCAGGAGCAGGAGTGAGGGCCAGACCATAAGGGCCCGCCGTCCGCCTACCGCATCGAGAATACGAGTCTCAGTCGGCGTCATGCGAAGGAGCGCCTCCGGTGAGCCGGTAATAAAGACGCGAAATAGCAACCCGCTGATTTTGCCCGGCAGGGATGAGTGGCATGCTGAGTTGTCCAAAAATACGCGAGATCATTTGCTCGACGGACTTTTCACTTACCCCTCGTCGTCCAGCGATCTGCGCATTTGTCATCCCGAGTGAGACAAGGCGCATGGTTTCGATCTGCGAATCAGTGAATTCCTTGACTCTTGGTACACCAGCGGGACGAATGCGATGACCTGTGGGCGTACTCGCGGCTCGCTTAGCATTCTGGAGTGCAGTGACGACTTTTTCAATGTCACCCATCTCCCGCTTAATGAGGAATTCAACTCCGACAGGTGCTTGCGACAAATTAGGACCAAGCAAACGAGGATCCTCAATACTCGTAAGCATCACAATCCCTACGTGGGGAGCGCGCTGCCTCACGGTAACTGCGAGGTCTAGGCCATTCGGGCCTTTTCCTAAGTTGAGGTCTAGCAGAGCAACATCAGGTTGAAGGTCGAGAATCAATTTCAATCCAGCACTTGCATTATCTGCAGCCCCTGCGATGATCAAACCTTGGGAGGTCAGTGAAGTGCTCAATAATCCGCGAGTGAAATCATCATCTTCAACTAGGACGACCCTCAGATTCTCCATGGTCTAATTATGGTGCCTGCCGACGGCTATCCCATAGGTCGTAGGGTAAACCCAGGACAGATTTACGGCATTGGCTCGGTCGGAAGCTCCACCACTTCTTCACTCTGACCATCACTTAAGGGTTTGTCGTATTTGATCGAAACCCTCGAGAAGACCTGGTGCCCGTCGGGAGAGGTAACGAGGTCTGAGAGTAAGAGGCTTGCGGTACGCACGTCGTAATTGCCACTCGCGCAATCGGGATTGCAGGTGTTCTTAGTTGATGTGGCTAACGCGAAAGCAGATTCCTTAGTCCATGAGGCCCACATAATTTTAGAAAGCTGCTGCCCACCGTCTGCGCAATACAATTGCAATTCCTTCGGAGCTTCCACATACTCCATGCAATCAACCACAAATATTCCAGAGGGAGTCGAAACCGGCGATGGGTCAGCGCTTACCTCAGCGGAAGCGGAGGGAGTGGCTTCTTCCCGAGGCACTCCTGAAGTTGAGCAACCTGCTATCGCCAACGATGACAGCGCCGCCGCCGACCAAATGCGAAGAGTGAGCAAAGAATTAATCCTTAGCTAGGGCGCGAAACTTTAACGAGTCACGGCCATGATCCTTGCTTCGCTCATGAATCTTTCTGATCTGCTGTTCGACATCTGCGATTGCTAGATCGAAAGCTGCAAGATCATTGAACGCGGCGCTCTCAGCCCTCAGGAGAGGTCCGGCTCCTCGCGAAGTGAGAATTACGCGGTGAGATTCCTTCCCTTGCCTGGGATTCTGTTCGTGAAGAACTTCTACTTCAATTCGTTCAATCACTACGTTGAAGCGATCCATGCTTTTTAGCTTGGACTTAACAGCCTCATTAAAATCTTCTGCGAGGCCTGCGTGGCGGGCGTGAATGGTAATTTCCATAATTGCCTCCTCGATGTATCTAGTAATGACTATACCCGCGAGGACTCCGCTGCGCAGGAAGTTCATCTACACCTTTTTGTACCCTGGCGGACAGCTAGCGCTTCAGCACTGCGCCCATCATTGCTCGCCGATGCGATGAAAGATGCCCGAGTCCGCGCCAAGGCAATTACTGAAGGCTCAGGCAATACCGTGGGATCTGTCAAGAGCGTAAGAAGTGGCCCATTCCAAGTAACTGCCGCGGACTTCATCGTCAAATAGTTGCAGGGATCAGAGCGTGCGATGAATGACGAACTGGAAGCGACCTTCGACAAAGTAGGTATCGCTAGCCATCACCGGAACGCCGTCGCGCAAGAAGTGCAGCTGCTTCAAAAGTAAATAGAGCCCCGACTTGGGACGACCCTTCCCCCAGCCCACCTCAGTAGAACTGATCGCGTGAATTTCCGCGAGCGCGCGCACTGGAAAGATCCCCAATTTGGCAAAGGCGCCGAAAACGCTCCCCTTGCCCATTTCGCCAATGCTCTTCTCCGGAAGGTCGCGAATCGCCACCGCGTCATATGAGTAGGCGACCACTTCGTCATCGGCGAGAATGGCTCGCTCCATATAGAGGACGGGCTCACCTTCTGCGATTTGCAACCGAACCGCCTCGTCCGCACTTGCCCCTCGTCGCTTCACCACCCGGTGGGTCATCCCAGGTTCCAGACCCATTTCACGAATCGTTTCGGTAATCGAGCGGAGCTCCTGGAGCCCGGCGCGGATGGAGGAACCGAAATTAGCTACGTACGCCCCTGAGCCATGCCTGATATCAAGGAGTCCCTGGGCTTCCAGCGCTTTCAGTGCGGTGCGAATGGTGACCCGAGAGACCTGGTACTGCCCCGCCAGATCAAACTCGCTCGGGATCTTCTTTCCCTCACTCCACTCATGGGTCAATATTCGAGTCCGCAATTGGTCCCTCACCTGAGTGGCCAGTGAACCCCGCCCGCCTTTGGTAGTTGCCGGGGAAGGCAGCGCCGAGGACTTTGCAATTGCCATGAGCCGGAGTAACCTTTCGATCAAGTTGTAGGACAACTATTGACTTGAGGAGCAGAGATGTCAAGCGTTCCACGAACGATTGAATGGCGTAACGGCGCGGTGGTACTGCTCGACCAAACGTTGCTCCCCACTCAAGTTGAGACCATCGAGATCACCACGGTCTCGGTCTTGGTCGATGCCATTCAACGTCTCGCCGTTCGCGGCGCCCCCGCCCTCGGAGTCGCCGGCGCACTCGGCGTTGTCCTAGCGATGGATCAAGGTATCCGTGAAAGTTGGAGCCCTGCTCAACTCGATGACGCGATTGACCAAGTACGCAATGCACGTCCTACCGCAGTCAATCTCGCGTGGGCCGTCGACAAAGTGCGTCCCCTCGTTCCGCAAGGAAGAGATGTGGTTTTTGCGGCTGCACAACAGATCGCCGCCGAAGACGAAGCTGCAAATCATGCGATGGGCAAACTTGGCGCCGACTGGTGGTTAAAGAAGGTGGGCGATCGTCCGCTGCGCCTCCTCACACATTGCAACACTGGCTCACTCGCAACCACTGCTTGGGGAACCGCACTTGGAGTGATCCGCGAACTCGCTTCTCGAGGTCGCATCGAAATTGTGTTTGCTGATGAGACAAGGCCACTGTTACAAGGTGCCCGCCTTACCGCTTGGGAGTTAGACCAAGAGGGCATTCCCTACAAAGTGCTTCCCGACGGCGCCGCCGCCATGGCAATCATGACCGGAGAGATCGATGGCGCGCTCATTGGCGCAGATCGCATTGTGAGTAATGGCGATAGTGCAAATAAAATTGGCTCACTCGGTGTGGCTCTTGCGTGCAACGCCGCGGGCATTCCATTCATGGTTGTCGCCCCAGAATCAACCGTTGACCGCTCCATGAAGACCGGCAAGGAAATTCATATCGAATTTCGAAACGATGCGGAAGTTTGTAACTTCGCTGGGGTACGCACTACCCCCATTGGTGCGACTTCGTACAATCCGGCTTTCGACGTCACTCCTGCACGGTATATAGCAGCCGTGGTCACCGAGAAGCGAGTTTACGAAATTGCCAATGGCGAGGATCTCAACACTGGGAGTGCCTCATGAGTATTCCTATTCCGCTACAAGAACTTGTTACGCGTTCACAGGCAATCGGTGCCGATCAGTCGCTCGTGGTCTTCGGTGGCGGAAATACCTCGAGCAAGGGTGATCTCACCGATCATTTGGGTCGCACGCGCGGAGTGCTCTGGGTCAAGGGATCCGGTGCGGATATGCAATACGCCGTGGCACGTGATTATCCAGCTCTTTATCTGGAAGAACTCCTAGCGCTGCGCCAATTCAATGATTTAGACGATGAAACAATGACCGACTATGTCACGCGCGCCCTCGTTGATCCCACGTCACGTCGCCCATCTATTGAGACATTGCTCCACGCATTCTTACCAGCGAAGCACATCGATCACGTGCACTCCGATGCGATCTGCGCACTCACGAATCACCCAGATGGTCCCCGAGCCGTACGAGAAGCACTCGGTGAAGGGTATGCATACGTTGATTGGATGCGCCCCGGATTCTCGCTCTCAAAGATTGTCGGCGAACTCGGCGACGCCGAAGGCGTCATCTTGGCTAATCACGGGCTCGTGGTCTGGGATGAATCCAGCAACGTCTGCTTGCAGAAGACGCATGATGCGGTAGCCCTGGCTGACAAATATTTGGATTCGCTAAATACTCGTCCAAGAGCTAACTTCAACCACGCCGATATGCCACTTGCCGAGTACACCAACTTGCTCTTGGCGCTGCGCGGATCACTTGGAAAGAAGCAAATACTTCGTACAGATTCACGACTAAAAGAAGTGGCCTCACGCTCTGATGCCGCAGAAATCGTTGCCGCGGGGGTTTCTAGCGCTGACCACATGTTGCGCATCCGCCCCAAGTCCGCACTCGTTGACGTAACAGAACCCGCAAAAACCATTGAGAATTACCGTACTGAATACGCGGCTTACTTCGAACGCAATAAGTCACATCTCCCCGAAGGCTATGTCAGCCACGGAAATGATCCGAAAGTAATGCTCGTACCCGGAGTAGGTGCGATTACTGCAGGTGCCACTCGTAGCGAGGGCTCCATGTTGGCCGATATTGCTTTCCATACCCATAGCGTGGCAGCGCGCGTCATCGACGCGTTCGGCAGCGCTTCGACAATCTCTGAGTCAGAGATATTCCGCTTCGACTACTGGCCGATGGAACTGTACAAATTGCAATCCCGCCCAGCTCCTGCAAAATTTGCCGGAAATATTTTCATTGTGACTGGAGCCGGCAGCGGTATCGGGCGAGGCATCGCACTCGAATTAGGACGCCTTGGCGCGAGCGTCGCGTTGGCAGACGTTGATCAAAATGGTCTTGATGACGTAGTGGCGGAGTTCGCCGCGAAGAAATCACCTGAACCTTTGGCGCTTCTCGGTGATCAATCCGATGAGGCCACCGTGCGACGAACCGTGCAAGAGACCATTGCGCACTTTGGTGGACTCGACGGCGTTGTGATCAATGCAGGCATTGGCGTCTCCGATTCGCTCGAAGAACTGACAGCCGAGAAGTGGCGCCGCGGTCTAGAGATCAACCTCACCAGCGCTTTCCTTATGACAAAGGAAGCCCTCGGTGCGCTTCGGGCGCAGGGAATGGGTGGCTCAATCGTTTACATCGCGAGTAAGAATGCCTTTGCACCTGGAGCGGGTTTCGGGGGCTACTCCGTCACCAAGGCAGGAATGCTGCAACTGATGCGCATCACTGCTCTCGAAGCCGGGAGTGCGGGTATCCGAGCCAATGCGATTAATCCCGATGCGATCTTTGACCACAGCAAACTATGGGAGGGCGGAATTCGGGAGCAACGTGCGGCCGCTCACGGTGTTGCTCCGGAGAATCTCGAGGACTTCTACGCTTCTCGAAACCTTCTCAAAGCCAGAGTGCGCAGTATTGATGTCGCACATACCGTCTCCTTCCTACTCTCCGATGATTCATCACGTACGACAGGTACTGTGATTGCTGTCGATGGCGGCGTCGCTGCTGCCTTCCCCCGATAAGAGGAAGAAAATGACTCTCACTGCCGAAAAAGAGATTGCACGTATCGCAGGTGGCATTAGACGGCGTGTGTTGGCGCATACGCTCTCGCAAAATGGCGGATATATGAGCCAAGCCTGCTCGGCAGCCGAACTACTCTCCTGCCTTTATGGCGGGATGCTTGATCTGGCACCGCTCTACTCCCCCATCGCGCCACCGTTGTTCTCTGGAGTGCCTCGCGTGGGAAGCGATGATTACCTCACAGGCGCCGAATTTCACGGCCGTAGAGATCCCAAGCGCGATCGCCTGATTATCAGCCCCGCGCATTACGCACTTGTTGTCTACGCGGCATTAATCGAAACAGGGCGCCTACGCGAAGATGCTCTTGACGATTTCAATAAGGACGGTTCCACTGTCGAGATGATTGGTGCCGAGCACTCTCCTGGTTTTGAAACCACCACCGGCTCACTAGCGCAAGCAATTTCACAGGCAGGCGGAATTGCACTCGCTCGCAAGATTCGCAAAGAGAGTGGAAAAGTGTGGGTCTTCATGAGTGATGGTGAATTCCAAGAGGGGCAGACCTGGGAAGCGCTGCAAGCAGCGAGTTTTCACAAACTCTCCAACCTTCGTATCATCGTTGACGTCAACCGCGCGCAATGTGATGGACCGATGGATTCCGTGATGACTATTGAGCCACTTGCTCAACGCGTCACCTCCTTTGGCTGGAAGACCACCGTTGTTCAAGGCCACGACACCACTGCGATCTTAGAGGCGGGCAGAAAGAACACCCGCGCACCGCATGCCATCCTCTGCTACACCGATCCCACTCGCGGCCTGCCGATCTTGGCCGACCGCGCACCCGTGCTCCACTACTTGCGTTTCACTAGCGCCGGCGAGAAGGCACGCTACGAGAAGGCTTACCAGGAGATGGTCCGATGACCTACGAAATTGTGGCCAGACCCCACCAACAGAACTTCATCAACTGGGCGAAAGATAAACCGAACGTCTTAGTGCTCTCAGCCGATCTCACCAACTCCTGCGAAGTAGGTAAGTGGCGCGACACTTATCCAGATCGGTTCTTCTCTATGGGCATGGCTGAACAGAACATGCTTGGTTATGCCGCAGGGCTCGCCCGCGAAGGCTTTGAGCCATGGCTGCATACCTTTTCCGTCTTCCTCTACCGACGCCCACTCGATCAACTACAAATGTCGATTGCTTACCCGGCGCTGAAGGTGCGTCTCGTGGGTTTTCTTCCAGGAATCATGACTCCTGGCGGCGTTACTCACCAAGCGATCGAAGATATTGCGATCTTGCGCGCGATTCCGAATATGACGATCCTTGAAACGGGTGACGCCACCGAGGTCGAATCCGTGCTTGATGTCGCACATGCCGTCAATGGCCCGGTTTACATTCGAATGCTCCGCGGCGAAGTCTCACGCATCTTCCCCAAAGGTGAGCCTTTCAAATTCAATACGGCTCGCATTCTCTCGAGTGGAGATGACCTCACGCTGATCACCTCTGGAGTGATGACTGAGGAAGCGCTCCGGGCTACCGCTCTGCTCAAAGAGAAGGGAGTGGGAATCACCCACCTTCACATCTCCACATTGAAGCCATTTACCGATCCAGCAGTCATCAAAGCGCTGAAGAAGGCCAAGCGCGGAGTTATCACGATGGAGAATCACACTATCGTCGGCGGCCTCGGCAGCGCAGTCGCCGAAGTGATGGCGGAGAACGCCATCGGAGTTCCGCTTCGCCGCATTGGCCTCAAAGATACCTACGCTCATGGTGCTTCACAGAAGTACCTCATGTCCGAATACGGTATCGATGCAAAGTCACTCGTCACCACCGTCGAAGAACTTCTAGGTAAGAGTTTTGAAATCGCCGAAGAGGATTTGCAGGAGCAACGAGCAGTGAGCGTCCACAGCAGCGCAAAGGTTGAAGCTCTGTGATGACAGATCGCATCTGCGTCACCTACCGCATCACTGGAAATGAACCGGCAGCGGTCGCTGAAGCCATCCGCGTTGAGCAAACTATCGAATTCCCGAGCGAGCTGGCACCGGAATGGATTCAACGTGACGTCGTGGGTCGCGTGGAATCAATTTCGGGTGATCAAGTCTGTCTTTCCTATGACCCACGCGTTGCTGGCGGAGAACTCACACAGTTACTCAATGTGCTCTGGGGAAATGTCTCGCTCTTCCCTGGGGTGCGCATCATCGATCTTGCGCTCCCCGAGAGCATCACGCAACTCTTTCAGGGTCCACGTTTTGGAATCACAGGTTTGCGCAAGCATTTTGATGCCCCAACACGACCCCTCATCACCACCGCACTGAAGCCGATGGGCACATCATCTTCTGATTTGGCCGAAACTGCGCGCACATTGGCACTCGCCGGCTTCGACATCATCAAAGATGACCACAGCTTGGCGAATCAACCTTGGTCTACCTGGCGTGAACGCGTGGAGTTGGTCTCCAAGGCAGTTGCCGAAGCCAACGCAATAACGGGCGGAAAAAGCGCCTACGCTCCCAGCCTTAACCTGCCAGCCGATCAAGTGCTCAACGCCGCCAAGAGCGCCGCAGAGCTCGGCGCTGGGGCACTTCTCATCCTCCCTGGAATCACAGGCTTCGACAGCATGCGAGTCATCGCAGCAGAGAGCGAACTTCCGATCATGGCCCACCCTTCGATGTTGGGCTCGTACACCATCTCCCCCAACGAAGGCATTGCGCACGGAATTCTCTTCTCTACATTGATGCGCCTCGCTGGTGCCGATATCACCATCTTCCCGAACTTCGGCGGCCGCTTCTCCTTCTCGCAAGCTGAGTGCCTGGAAATTCGCGATGCTGCCATCGCACCGCTGGGAGAGATTGCACCGACATGGATCTCGCCAGGCGGCGGAATGAGTATCGAACGAATCTCAGAGATGATTGATTTCTACGGGAAAGATACTGCTCTACTTATCGGTGGTGCACTACACCGAGGCTCGCTCCGCGAGAACGCCCAGAGAATGGCAGAAGCAGTGAGTCAGTACTAAACAAGAGTTTTAGAGCCAGCCAGATTTCTTAAACTTACGCACCAAGAAGAGCGTGAAGAGTCCAAGGCCAGACAGCACGGCCGGGTATGAATACGTCCAGCGCAATTCCGGCATGTGATCGAAGTTCATTCCATAGATACCGGCAATCATGGTAGGTGCCACTCCCAAAGCCACCCATGCCGTTATCTTGCGCATGTCTTCGTTCTGGCGGACTTGGACTTGTGCAAGATCAGCACTGAGCACGCTACTGAGAAGCGCATCGAGCCCAGCGGCCAGATCAGAAGCTCTCGCTAGATGATCACTTGTATCTCTGAAGAACGGGCGAATCTTCTCAGGGATCTGCAGGGTGAGATCGGATGAGAGGCGATCGAGCGGAATTGCTAGCGGATCTACCGAATGTCGAAACTCGATCACTTCTCGCTTAAGTAAGTAAATCTCTTGCGACCATGATTTGCGATTGGTTCCGAAGACTTCACTCTCGAGAATTCCCACGTCTTCAGCTAATTGCATGCCGATTTCTACATATGTATCGATTACTCGGTCAATCACCGCATGCAGTACGGCGAAGGGACCTTGTGCGAGTTGCGCTGGCCGTTGTTCAAGCTCCTGGCGGACCGTCGCTAGCGGCGCGCCCTCACCGTGACGCACAATGACAACAAAAGCATCCCCAATGAAACACATCAACTCGCCGGTAGAGATTTGGCTTGTGGATTCTTCATAGAAGACGGTTCTGAGCACAACAAAAGTGATGGGCCCGTAGTTCTCTATTTTTGGTCGCTGATGAGCATGCACTGCGTCTTCGACAGCAAGGGGATGCAAATCAAATTCCCGGGCTACCTCATCGAATTCGATGGACCCGGGCGAAGCAAATCCCGCCCAGACAAATCCACCTTGTGCGCGGGCGAGCGAGACCAAATCAGAGAAATCCGTAGGGCCTTCTTGACGCTCTCCATCGCGATACCAGGCGCAATTAACTAACACGGGACTCCTGACCGAACTGGGCTTGGAAAAATGGGGCTTGGAAAGACGAAACTAGGAGTAACTTACGCCTATTTCTTCTTGAAGCCCGCCGGACAGACCGGCTTTGCCGCAGTGACCTTCTTAGTGGTCTTACCCTTCACGCACGTGATGGTGATGGTCTTGGCAGCGGCCGGCTTAGCTGGAGTAGCCGCGGGTGTCGCCGGCGCGGGGGCAGGAGCAGGCGCGGTGATCGACTCCTTAGCCTTCAACTTGATGGAGAGTTTCGCTTGGCTAAAAGTGAAACCTTGCGCGGTGAATTTGAAGTACTGATCATCAAGTGACATTTCTGCACTAATGACTTTCTTCTCGCCCGCCTTCTCGATGGTCACCGTGACAGCATCCTTAGCTGGAATTTCTCCTGCCTTGAGATCCCACACACAGCGCGCATAATCAGTAGCGACCAAGAGGTCATAACGACCCAAAAATTCGGTCTTTCCATCTGGCTTGTAATGCGGGCTCGAAATGGAGTAATCAAGAGTGCCCGTGGTCTTGTCGTAATTGGGCAACGCGCTCTTGTAAACCATGGCATTAGATGAAACGAAACCTTGGAAGTTGCTCGAATCACAACTCACGCCTTCAGCGCGACCCTTTGGCTGCAAATCAACCCGCCACAGTGATTTAAGAGAATCGGCGATATCGAAGGTAGGCGTCGTCGATGCGGAGGCATCTTTCTCAGCCGAAACGATGGAATTAAAGATTGAGATGCTCGTCTTATCGGGAGGCAACGGATACGTGGCATCCCCCGCCGTGCTCCACGGCGCGCGGGAGTCCCCAAACGCGGTGGCGACGGTATCCCACTTCGCCTTATCGGTTGGCTTGGCTGAGGAGTACGTGCGGTCAATTGTTTGTACATCCATGGAAGTGCCCTCAAGGGTGACCACTGTGCGCTTCTCGGTATCCGTGGGGGCAGTGAAGGTGATCGATGGGTCAACAACGCGTCCCGTCATCCAGCCCTGTGGACGAGCTAGCAACTTCAAAGAGAGTTTGAAGCGAGCAGCCTCTGCTAAATCGCCGATTTTGTAGCAGACGGAATCCACATCGGCGCCATTGGCAGTAATGCACTCAGCATCATCTGCTGGATCTAATCCAGCAACTTGATAGACCGGAAGAATGACAAGGGAAATATCTGGATCAGCAGCTACCCCCGCAGTAATGCGAGTGCTGATGTGGGCAGTAACTGCGAATTCAGTGCCTTTGGAATGTGTGAGACCGTCGAAAGTAAATACTTGAGGCAAAGTCGGCTTGTTGACGTGCAAAGCTTCGTTTCGCGCGAACGCGTAATCGGCCCACTCACTTCCGCGTATCTTTGAGTATTTCCCCGTTACGAGAGTGCCATCTGATTTCTTCCAAGTGACCGCATCGATGCAATCGAGCGTCTTCTCACTCTCGCAGAGCGGTAAGTAGTTGTTAACTAGAAGAGTCGAGCTTTTTGGATCGCACGCAGGATCGCTAAAACCCATCACGCAGCCAGTGAATTGCTCCGCTGCTCCAACTGTTTTTGCCGAGTACACAACGGTTCCAGGTAGAGCGTCTTTATCTGCGCGCCAATTGACGCCACGTGTTTGCGTATCGGCCGCTTGAGCGCTGGGCAAGAGAGGAAGGGCGATGGTGGCACCAAGTGCCAGCGCAATAAAGGTTCGTGCACTCTTACGCAGCATCGATGGCTCCTGTCTGATATACGAGAGGCGTGCTCTTTGCGGAAATTACACCCGTCTTCGAAACAGCAATGGCTTTACCCGCAGCATCCTTGAAGGTCTTCGTTTTTGGATCGATGAAAATAGCCTTGTTACCCGCGGCAAGTACTGGATTTCCAGCCGTATCCACAAGTTGACCGTTGAGAGCCACAGTGACCGTCTTGCCGTCTGTGCTCTTAATGACTGACTTGCCAGCCTTGAGAACTGTGGCAACTTCGGCGGCACCTAATTTGATCTGCTTGTTATCTGCACCAAGGATCGGACGACCTGAAGAATCTGTGACGCCTCCATTGGAAGTGACGCGAATCGGCTTGCCGTTCTTATCGAGAAGTGCCGTACCGTTTGCCGAGATTGGCACGCCGGCTGCGCTGAGAATTACTGGTCGCCCATCAGGACCTAGAACAGCATTTCCACCTTCGTCGGCAAGACTTCCGCTATTCGCGAAAGTGATCGTTTGGCCGAATGCAGTTTGAATACTCTCGTTCTTCGCAGTCAAAGCTTGTGAGCCAGCGGCCCCCACGTAGATGGGTTGACCATTCTTAAAAATCGCCTTTCCGCCCTCGGCCACCATGGGTTGCACCACGACTGGCTCGCCGTTAGGCCCCATCGCAATGCCACCAGATGCATCCGAAAGCGGTTGAGCTAGCACCGGAGAACCGTAAGAGTTCAAAATAATGTTGCCTTTGGAATCCAACACGGGCGGCGCGTACACCACCTTGCCGTTAGATGCTGTCAACGCCTTTCCATTACCGTTCAAAAGTGGAGTTGCAGTCACCGCACGTCCGGACGAATCCGTGACCGCTTCTTGTCCGGCAAATGTCATCAAGCGCGTATACAACACCGCGCCGTCTGGGCCAGTTACTGGACGCCCACTCGGATCGAGGGTGGGAGCGGTAATCACAGGACTTCCGCTCTTATCAACGAAAACTGTATTTCCTGATTTTACCGCCGGCTTTGTAGTTAATTCTTTGCCATTTGAATCAGTAAGCGCTTTGTTATCGGAACCCAGCACATTGAAGATCAATACTGGTGCCGCGGCCCTTCCATTCTTGGCTGGAGGTGCGGTGAATTGCGAGGCTACTTTGCCTTCATCGCCACCTTGCGGAGCACCTGGTGCGCCACCTGCCGACGGGGCAGGAGCGCTCGGCCCATATCGAGCAGTTTGCGCCTGCACAACAGTGCTCGCAGAAACCGTTACCGCTCCACTTGCGATACATGAAGGCGGCACGGGGGTTACTCGACATGGATCAATTGACGTGGAGATCGGTCCAGTGTTTTTGGTGGTCGGAATATTTGCGCCGCCGTCATACCCCTTGGGCAGACATACGCCGGTACTGGCTGCCACATACCCATCGAGACAACTACCACCGAGGGAAGCGCCCGCAGCCGTAGCGACAACCGGCGCGATACAAGACCCCGTGGATGACTTCACCCAGCCGTTACTACACGCACCTCCGCTTGTTCCTGCAACGGCGGTGGTGTTAGTGGAATTTTTAGCACAGGACGCATTCGTTTGATTTGCACCGCTCGTGCAATCTACATACCCGGAGGTGTTTGTTGAGTTGCTTAATTGTGTGAGAGGGACGCAAAAACCAGTCGAGTTGGGTGCATAGCCGGCGGTACAGGTGTTCCCAGTAGCTGCCGCAACCGCAGAACCGACTGCTCCACCCGATGTCGAACACTCAATCGCAGTGACCTTAAGTGAACCGTCTGCACATCGAATGGTTGCGCTGGTTGCCGTGGTTGTTTTACACCCTTGAATTCCTTGGTCATAGAAGAACCCTGCAGGACACGATGCAACTGCAGTATTAATGGAAGCAACACACTTCGAATAATCAGCGCTCGCTTTACACGGATCGACAGAGCCCCCAGTGGTCGAAGACGTTGCGGCGCATCCCTTGGAAACCAAGGTAAACCCGTCGGCACAGAGGGCAGTTACCGGATTCGTGTAACCGGAAGAACCAGTCGTCCCGCTCCCTCCTGCAACCACCGGCGCAATGCACGAGGTGCCCGTCCAGGTCCATCCCGCCGCAGCACATTTTGCTTGTTGCTCGGCGGGCGTTCCCACGGCTGTGCCGGTGGGAGTACCGCCAGCGCTACCAGTACAGCCAGTGACGGCCATCGTGATGCCGTCGTTGCAATAAATAGATGTGCCGGTACTTCCGCCCGACATTCCACTTGAAGTGCCCCCAGTTGAAGTGGTCCCACCAGTAGAAGTAGTGCCACCGGGACATTCAATCGCGGTATTTCTGTAAGAACCATCAGCGCACTTAATGGTGAGAGTGCTGCTACCGCTGCCCGTTGATCCGCTACCCGAAGTCGTGGGGCAACCTTGTGAGACCAAAGTTATTTTGTCCGCACAGAGCGCCGTCACTGGATTTGTATAAGTACCCGAGCCAGTACCGCTTCCCGCTGTGGTGGTGGGACAGACGAAGCCCGATGGATGCGATGTGCCGTCAGGACAGGTAACGCTCGGCGTTGTCGGTGTGTACGCGGTCGTAGGACAGACGAACCCTGATGGATGCGATGTGCCGTCAGGACAGGTAACGCTCGGCGTTGTCGGTGTGTACGTGGTGGTAGGAGCGACGGGACATGCAGAGGTGACCGGAACAGAAGTGCCGTTCCAACACGACATCATCGCCGGGGCAGACGCGCCTGCGCCCGTGCCAGAATTCTGCGCACAAAATTGTTGGCCCGTGCCATCGGTCTCAACGTGGTGGCTGGCATCGCAACTAAGAGCTGAGGCCGGCGCGGCGATGATCACGGCAGGCACGGCAATCAGCGTCGTGAGACCAAAGATAATCGCGGCTAGAGCGGCGATACGGCGCATGGTTCACCTGCCTTAAAGAGTGATTTGTCCCGGCTTATTCAAAGCAATATAACCCCGGTACACAAATTCGTCACTACACGCACCGCCGGAACCGGGTTTCCCCAGGAAATTCCTCACCTTTGAACATATTTATCTGCCTAAAAGCGTCCTAGGAACCGCTCGTAGGGAGGAATTGAACCGCGCTCCCGGGCAGCGCAAGCCCCAGCACTTTCCCAGTGGCCAGGATGCGCCACCGGAAGGTCTTCTTTCCGGTGGTTGAAACCTCGTACTTAGCACTGTACGAATAGGGGAACTTCGCGGTGGAGCACTTGCCCTTAACCGCTGGTGAGGATGCCACTTTGACCCAGCTCTTTCCGCGCAACTCCTCAAGGAGGCCCGTGCTCGCCACTTGCCAACATCTCGACTCTGGCCCACTCCATTTACTTCCCACAAAACATGTTGTTGCATCACATGAATTCACCACGTGGATAATTTGATACGAACACTTCCCCGGCCCACTTGAATTTATGGGTTCAATGCACGTGAAGTAGAAACCATCTTTAAACTTTGAAACATCTATCGTCGTTTGACTGACTGGCAACACCCGATCAAGTATCACCTGATTTGTCGTGCACTTATTTTCAGGGCAACTCCAGATGCGCACTCGCTGCGATGTGAGTACCGAATCGACAACAGCATTACCAAGCGACCACTTCAGCACACGTCGGACTGGAACTTTCTGACTTGGTATCCCTTGAACCACACCCTCGGTTGGAACTGGGACAACAGTAAAACTCCACGCGATGTCAGCAAGCCCACCCTGCTTGATCTTCACTCTGTAGTTTCCACGAAGGAGTGGATCTCGCGGAATAATAATTACTAAGTTATCTCCAGAGAATGCCTTGGCTCCGCTGGGACCCATCACCGTGTCAGTCGATTTGAAGGTGTACTGCGTTTGCACACAGAGCTCATCCACGGTTAATGCTTTTCCATTCACATCAATTAATTCTGCAGAAACATCTTTGGTGGGGTCTTTCAATAGCGAAGCAAAAATGGGTAGACCGCTGTAATTTCGAATATCTCCGGCGCACCCTTCGCGTGGATCAGGCGACTCACTTTCAAACCTGGAAAGACGAACCGTGGAACCATCGCCCGGGAAGAGAATATTCTTCGTGCGTGTGGCGGATGGGCTTAAGCCGGCTATGACATTAAGCCCCCAATAAGTGCGGTCATTTTCCGCGGTGGCCATAGCAAGCGCGCTGCTTTTTAGCGTCTCGCGCAGGATGCCGACTGCATGGAACGGTGCCGTCATCCAGCCATCGATGGCAGCCGCCTCGTTCGCATCGACGCTTCCTTCGGAAATAATGTTGCTCGCCTTGCCTGCGGCCTCTCCTTCGGCCGTATAGAACGGACTCGTAGGATTTTCGGTATGCGGGCTTGCGTAAGCTCCTCCACGGAGCACCTTGTCCGTCTTTATTAAGTAGTTAAGGTGCGTTGCAATCGCCTTGGTCAATGTGTTGTCTGCGGTAACTGCCTTGACGCCAGAAGCGGTGCGATACGCATTCATCGTGTCTAACCAACTTGCGGTCAAAGGCGGCACTGCCGTCTCCGCACGGGCTGGAATTTGTCCTACGGAGAACGCCAGAATTCCGCAGAGGCCAAGGAACGCCGGCCACCTGGAAATCCGCATTCCCATACCCTAGACCTCACTGCTGAGCTGAGCGCCCGCATCACTAGCGGACTCCTAGACAAATCGAATCTGAGAAGTTAAAGCAATCTCACCAAGACGCCTAAACCAAGCCGCCGATCGACGCCTCCGCCAAGAACTCCCGCTCAACAAGAGCTTCATACTCTGTGATTTCTTGCTCGATCTTGGCACTCCCCCAGCCCAGCAACGACGCCATCATCTGCGCCACACCTGGAGCAGCGGATAGGCCGCGATCTCGTACTTCGATTGCAATGCGGGTGCGCCGCATCAACACATCGCTGACGTGAAGCGCCTTTTCGTGGGTAACTGCATATCGAATTTCAGCTCGAAGGTAGGGCAGGTTCGGATCGATGCGTTCGAGAAGAGATGCATCAATCTTTGCCGATTCAAGCACCTCCTCGAATATCGATCCGTAACGAGAGAGGAGATGCAAAATAACTTCGCGTGGGACGTTATGCGCCGCCGCCAAACCTCCCACGTTATTGAGTGATGCCTGATATCCATCCGCCCCAAGCAAGACGATTTCTTCTGTGCACGATTTTGGGACGATCTTCAACAAGTCACTCGCTGCCGCATCAATAGCATCACGAGCCATGATGCGATAAGTGGTGTATTTCCCGCCAGCCACACTTATTAATCCTTCGAGTGGATGATCCACCACGTGCTCGCGCGAAATCTTTGTTGTACTACTCGCCTCCATCTGCGCAACCAGTGGGCGAATGCCCGCATAAACGGAAATAACATCCGAGTGCTTGATCGGATGAAGAAGGACTTGATTAGCCTGCTCGATGATGTAATCAATGTCTTCACGGTTCGCAAGGGGCTGTTCCTTGCTTCCAGTCCACTGCGTATCAGTGGTGCCCACAATCCAAAATTCTTTCCAAGGGATAACAAAGAGCACACTCAACGCGGTCTTCAGTATCACGCCTGTCTTTAATGAGATGGCACTCTTGGGCAGCACAATGTGCACGCCTTTACTCATCGCGATGTCGTATCCGTGGTTGATGCCAGCGCCTTCTTGAATTTTGCTATTCCAAATCCCCGCCGCGAGTACTGTCGTTGCACTCTTAATGTGAAATTCTTTGCCGCTCTCTCGATCACAGACTTTGGCACCGATGACGCGGCCGCCGCCTCGGATGAGCTCCACTGCTTCGACTTGATTGGCGACCGTGGCGCCAAAACGTTCGGCCGTACGTGCGATAGTCATCGTGTGGCGCGCGTCGTCTACCTGAGCGTCGTAATAGAGGATGCCACCCTTGAGAATGTCGCGCCTTAAATCAGGCGCAACCTCACTCATCTTTCGGGACGAAATATGCTTGTGTAAGGGAAGGACTCGCTCCTTTCCGCGCAAAGCGTCATAGAGCGCCAACCCTGCACCTACATAACCGCGCTCTTTGACACCTTCGTGCAAGGGAAAAAGAAAGGAGACTGGTGAGACAAGATGGGGAGCAGTACGGCTCACCATCAGTTCACGTTCCTTAAGCGCTTCGCGGACTAATTTAAAGTCATACTGTTCGAGATATCGAAGTCCACCATGAATCAATTTGCTGGAACGGCTAGAAGTCCCACAGGCAAAATCATTTGCTTCGATCAGGGCAACTTTAAGGCCCCGAGTTGCCGCATCTAGCGCAGCACCCACGCCCGTAACTCCACCGCCGATGACGAGAACATCAAATTCGGTAGATGCCAATTTCTCTACGATTGCTTCGCGGGAAGAAATATTCATTTACCCGACCTGCACGTCACGAACGAATCTACTCGCCTTCAATGGGGAAGGCGCTGAGGATCTCAACCCCGGAAATATCGCTCAAGACGGTAAGCAAGTCGCCTGGGTCGCTGCCCGGGATATTGACCACGAAATCATCCAGGGCGCGGCCATCTGAGTTCTCCACCACCGCAAGGCTTCGGATATTGCACCCGGCGAAACCGATCGCGGAAGCGACCATTCCTAGGGAGCCGGGACGGTCGGGCAGCGCGAGGCGAAGTTGGTAAGTAGCCATTCCCCTATCCTTACAGAAGAGGTCGCCTTGTGAGGGTTGATAACACCACGTAGGCTAAGAAGATACCTAGATCCGGACATACCGGACACCTCCTGGGGGAGTCATGAAAGATCCAATCAACACCAAAGACGCGCTCATTAAGGCCGTCGCCGAAGAAGAGATCGATACCGTCATCCTGGCTATCACCGATATGCAGGGACGGCTCCAAGGAAAATTCATCCACGCCCAATTCTTCGTAGACGAGTGCCTCACTCATGGCGCAGAAGGTTGCAATTACCTCATGGCGGTGGACGTCGACATGAACACGGTCGATGGCTACGAGATGTCCTCTTGGGAGAGCGGATACGGCGACTTTGCCATGCAACCCGACCTCTCCACGATGCGTCGCATGCCATGGCGCGACAAGACTGTCATCGTTCTTGCAGACGTTCTCAAACTTGATCACTCCCCCGTGACCGCTTCTCCACGTCAAATTCTTCGCAAGCAACTCGAGCGCCTCAAGGCACTTGGCATGCAAGCGCTCGTGGGTACCGAGTTGGAATTTATCGTCTTTGAAGATTCGTTCGAAGAAGCTTGGAATAAGGGTTACAAAGACTTGGTTCCGGGAAACCAATACAACGTCGATTATTCGATCCTCGGTTCCTCGCGAGTGGAACCACTCGTGCGCGAGATCAGAAACGCAATGTTCGAGGCTGGCATGGTGGTGGAGTCAGCAAAGGGCGAGTGCAATCTCGGACAACACGAAATTGCCTTTAAGTATCGCGATGCTCTCGGCACCTGCGATAACCACGTCATCTACAAAATGGGCGCGAAAGATATCGCAGCGCAACAAGGCAAGTCGCTCACCTTCATGGCGAAGTTCAACGAACGCGAAGGCAACTCCTGCCACATCCACCTCTCCTTCCGTGGCCTTGACGATAGTTACGTCATGGCCGGTGACGGCGACGAAGGAATGAGCGAACTCGGTAAAGCGTTTATTGCCGGCCAGATCGCACACATGAAGGAACTCACCCTTCTTTACGCACCTAATATCAATTCGTACAAACGCTACGTTCCGGGCTCATTTGCCCCCACTTCAATTCGCTGGGGACGCGATAACCGCACGTGCGCATTCCGCCTCGTTGGTCACGGTCCTTCGCTACGTCTGGAGAACCGAGTTCCTGGCGGCGATGTAAATCCCTACCTGGCGGTTGCTGGCATGATCGCCGCGGGTATCGATGGCATCGAAAAGAAACTCGCCCTAGAAACGATCTTCACAGGTAACGCATACGAGTCAGATTCACCTCGGGTTCCTTCGAATATGACCGACGCGCTTTCGCTGTGGAGCGAAAGTCAGTGGATCACCGAAACTTTCGGCAAAGATGTACAAGATCACTACTCCAATATGGCCCGGATCGAGTTGGCAGCCTTTGGCAAAGCCATCACCGACTGGGAGCGCGTCCGTAACTTCGAAAGGTTCTAATGTCCGCCACGTATGACGTCATCAATCCTGCAACTGAAGAACTCCACACCACCATCGGGCAGCTAGATCTCGAGCAAACTGATGCAGCGATCGCCAAGGGCGCCAAAGCATTCACCACCTGGCGCGAAGTAGCTCCAGGAGACCGGGCGAAGTTGCTCCGCGCATTTGCGGCAATGGTCACTGAACATCGCGAAGAGTTAGCACAGATCGAGATTGCAAACTCTGGCCACACTCTGGGCAACGCTCTTTGGGAAGCCGACAACGTTGCCAACGTTTTGAATTACTACTCCGCAGCGCCCGAGCGCCTCTTCGGTCGACAGATTCCAGTTCCCGGCGGCATCGACTTCACCATTAAAGAACCACTCGGCGTCGTTGGCGTGATTGTTCCTTGGAACTTCCCTATGCCCATTGCTGGGTGGGGATTTGCACCAGCCCTTGCTGCCGGAAATACCGTGGTTCTCAAACCGGCAGAGCTCACGCCGCTTTCGGCGATCCGTCTCGGAGAACTGGCACTTGAAGCAGGCATTCCCGAGCACGTCTTCCAAGTACTTCCCGGCCGTGGCTCAGTAGTGGGCAATCGCTTTGTCACCCACCCGTCGGTGCGCAAAGTGGTTTTCACTGGCTCGACCGAAGTTGGCAAGGGCATCATGCGTGGCTGCGCTGACCAAGTAAAGCGCGTCACTCTTGAACTCGGCGGCAAGAGTGCGAACGTTATTTTCGCTGATGCTGACGTAGAGAAAGCCGCCGCATCTGCGCCTGGCGCCGTCTTCGATAATGCTGGACAAGATTGCTGCGCACGTTCGCGCATCCTCGTCGAGAAGAGCGTCTTCGATAAATTCATGACTCACTTCGAAGCAGCTGTAAAAGCATTCCGCGTGGAGGATCCTCGGTTGTCGACAGCCGACATGGGACCACTGATCTCGAAGAAGCAATTCGATAGCGTCTCTGAGTACCTCGGCGAAAATGTAGCCTTTACCGGATCAAAGCCAGACGGTAAGGGATATTGGATGGCTCCCACCGTCCTCACACCCAAGAACACCAAAGACCGTGCCTGGAATGAAGAGATCTTCGGACCTGTAGTTTCGGTAATGCCATTCGACAACGAAGCAGATGCCATCGCGAAGGCAAACGACACTGAGTTCGGTCTCTCGGGCTCCATCTGGACTCGCGACACAGGCCGTGCGCTGCGTGTCTCACGTGGAATTGAAACCGGAAACCTTTCGGTCAATAGCAACTCATCAGTGCGCTACTGGACTCCATTCGGTGGCTTTAAACAATCAGGTTTGGGTCGCGAATTAGGACCCGATGCAGTGGACGCCTTCACAGAAGTGAAGAACGTATTTATTTCAAGTGCAGAATAGCGAGGACGCATGAAGCGGCTAGAAGGACGAGTAGCAGTCATCACCGGCGCAGGAAGCGGTATCGGATACGCCACCGCAAAGCGCTTCGCTGATGAAGGCGCCAAAGTTGTCGTAGTTGATATGAACGCCGAAACCGGCAACGCCGTAGCTAAAGAAGTGGGCGGAATCTTCGTATCAGCTGACGTCACTAATGAAGAACAAGTACAAGCGATGTACAAGACGGCATTTGATACCTATGGTCGCATCGACATTGCCTTCAACAATGCCGGCATCTCACCACCGGATGACGATTCCATCCTCACTACTGGCATTGATGCCTGGCGTCGCGTGCAGGAAGTCAACCTCACGAGCGTTTACTTATGCTGCAAGTACGTTCTTCCCTACATGCAAAAGGGCGGCAAGGGTTCGATCATCAACACTGCCTCATTCGTGGCAACTATGGGAGCCGCTACTTCACAGATCTCCTACACCGCATCCAAGGGTGGCGTACTAGCGATGAGCCGTGAACTCGGTGTGCAATTTGCACGCGAGGGAATCCGCGTCAACGCGCTCTCCCCCGGACCAGTGAACACACCACTACTTCAAGAACTCTTCGCGAAAGATAAAGAACGCGCTGCTCGTCGTCTCGTCCATATTCCTATGGGTCGCTTTGCTAATCCAGAAGAAATTGCCGCAGCAGTTGCATTTCTCGCCAGCGATGACTCTTCCTTCATTACGTCTTCGAACTTCTTAGTCGATGGCGGAATCTCCGGAGCGTACGTCACTCCCCTTTAACCCAGCGCTTTAACGAGCGATTAGTTTGTAGGAGCGGTGGTTGGGGTTGATCCCTGACCACCGTTTCTATTTCCGCCTCCACCTGCAGGGCCACCAGCGCCTCCACCTGCAGGGCCACCAGCACCAGCTTGTGGAAGGAGATCGCGGCACTTAGTCATCGCTGCAGCCACCTTGGGATCGGCCATGTCAGGACGCGAACCAGGATCGAAGGTGACTCCAGCCTTTGCTAAGCATGCAGTGAACTCTGGGTTGTTAAATCGTCCGCCACCACCGCCGCCGCCAGCACCACCATTACCAGCACCGCCAGCACCACCGACGGCAGGTCGCGCGGCGCTACCCGCGCCAGCACCTGCGCCACCGGCCGAACTTGCTCCAGAAGCAGCTGTTCCCCCGGCGCCGCCTGCCTTTGCACCGCCACGGACGCGTTGACCTGTACCGGTGCCACCTGCACGAGCGCCCGTACCAGCACCAGCGCCAGCACCAGCAACTGCGCCGAAGCCACCACCACCTGCGCCGCCACCGCGAGCGCCTACTAAGGCAGCTACGGGCAGAGCGCCCTTGCTTACAGTGGTCGGAGTTACCGTTCCATCATTTCCGGTACTTCCAATAACAGTCACCGCATCGCCCACTTTGAGAGCAGCGATCTTCTCTGATATGGTGTTTGTGACGGGAGTTGCCGCACTCGCCTTCACGACGATCGCCTGGCCATCGGCACCACGGAGGTAAATGGTGGTGCCATCAATCTTGGTAATAGTTCCGGCCGTTACGCCGCCACCAAATCCGCCGCCACCAAAGCCTCCAGCAGCACCGGCAACGCCGCCAGCACCTCGATTCCGTCGACTAGATCCCCCGCCGAAAGCAGCAGCCGCTGCCACGCCAGAACCGTTCGCTAAATTGCGCAACGTTGCTCCGCCGCCGCTTACCGAAGTTGAAGTGGAAGATTGATGTTGGGAGTACCACACACCACTTGCACCACCACCGACAAAGAGCACTAGTGCTCCGAGCACCCTGGTGTACTTATTGACCCAGCGATAGCTGCCTTTAGCTAACTCTTCCCCGAGATTGTCCTGCGCGGGAGTTGCGAAAATATCGAAATCTTCACTCATGACGAAGTGCCTCGATCGGTCGTAGGGATGCAGCGCGACTTGCCGGGTAACCTCCGAAGAAGAGTCCGATCAGGACACTCACTCCGAAAGCTAGGAAGACTGAAGAGGGAACGATGACAGGCTTCACCCCCACGATGGTGAAGTGTGAACCGACAAAGCCGGCAATCACTCCAAGTACACCGCCCAGAAGCGAGAGGATGGTGGCCTCGATCAGGAATTGGCCGAGAATGGCACTTCGCGGCGCCCCAATCGCTTTCCGGATACCAATTTCACGCGTGCGCTCAACCACGGTGACCAGCATGATGTTAGTGATACCGATACCACCGACGAGAAGCGAGATGGCGGCGACCGCAGCAAGTAAAACGGTAAAGACCTGATTCGTATCAGTCGTCGTTTGTAAGAGGCTTGCCTGATTGAGCAATCGATAATCGCGGGTGGCATCGCTCTTTACCAGGTGCCGAGGATCGAGAATCGCTTGAATTTCATTCTGTGCCAGATCTTGGACAGCTGCAGATTTTGCTTGCACAATGATCGACGAGAGTGATTGATATCCGGTCAGCGTGCGCTGTACCGCCGTCACGGGAGCAATCAACAAACTATCGCCATCCTGGAAACCGTTGGAGCCTTTGGTATCGGCTACCCCCACGACCGTAAATGGAATTCCGCCGCATTGGACGACTTTAGAGATGGGCGAGTCAGTGCCGAAGAGTTCGGTCGCAGTTGTCTTGCCAATGACGGCAACTCGGCGCCCTTCGGTAACGTCATCATTCGTAAAGTAAGTGCCAATATGCACCGGAGTATTACTCGCTTCGAAGTACGCCGGCCATGTTCCGGAGAAGGTAGAAGGTGAGGAGCTCTCTGCACCATTAGTACAGGTGACTCCGCTGGCATTTGCGACCGGAGCGGCTTGCTTGATGTGCGGGGCCATCACTGGATCCACGAGCGCAATCGTGTCAGCGACCGTGAGCGGCTTGGTTGCTCCTTGACGATTTCGCGCCGATGGACCAAACCCGCCACCCCCACGTTGCACGGTGATGGTGTTTGTTCCCAATTTTTCAATGCTCGACGAGATTGCCTTACTTGAGCCGTTACCAACAGCGGTAAGCACGATCACAGAACCTACCCCGATAAGAATTCCTAAAGTAGTGAGGGCGGAACGCAACCCATTTGCAATCAGCCCTCTGATCGCAAAACGAATGATCTCAAAAATATTCATGCGATCTTCTTCGAGTTGAGAACATCTTCAATAATTTTGCCATCTCGCATACGAATAATACGTTTCGCTCGAGCAGCCACATCATTCTCGTGGGTAATAACTACGACCGTACGTCCGGCCTCATTAATTTGATCAAAGAGATCGAGTAGATCTTCTGTCGACTTTGAATCCAGCGCGCCGGTGGGTTCGTCGGCCAGCAAGAGTGCGGGCCGGGTTACCAATGCGCGTGCCACCGCCGCACGTTGTTGCTGCCCGCCAGAGAGTTCAGTGGGCTCATGATTCACGCGGTCAGAGAGCCCCACCAGATCAAGCGCTTTAAGTGCTCGCATGCGACGCTCTTTCAATTTGATTCCCTGATAGGCAAGCGGCAATTCCACATTAGCGAGCGCAGACGTGCGCGGTACCAAGTTAAATGATTGAAAGATAAACCCAATCTTTCTTCCGCGCACGATTGAAAGTTCATTCTCGCCCAAGGATGAAACATCGATCCCATCTAGAAAGTACTCACCCGCAGTCACATTATCGAGCGCACCCATAATGTTCATTAACGTAGATTTTCCGGAACCAGAGGGCCCCATGATCGCCACATACTCCCCTTGCTCGATGCTCAAAGAAACATCGTTGAGGGCAAAGATGGCCGCATCCCCCACGCCGTAGCGCTTGATGACATTGCGGACATCAATCACCGCTGTCATCCGTTGCGACCTCCGCCGCCGCCGCCACCACCAGCGCCGCCCCCGCCGACACCGACAGAGACACCG
>CAEZXN010000005.1_pt1 | contig 71288 bp, 62 predicted proteins | sample 7265261 | NCBI WGS metagenome assembly CAEZXN01 (sample SAMEA6813910, study PRJEB35770) | freshwater metagenome | biome: Freshwater; feature: Freshwater reservoir; material: water | place: Czech Republic | collected 2016-11-09 | depth 0.5m m
CAATGTGCAAAGAACGCACAAGCACACGTTGCTAACCGCAACGAAGTTGCTGTCATGGGTACCTACAACTCAGGTTGCGCAAAGATCATCGTTCCTGTGTTGAACCAAGATCCAAAGGGTCCAATGCTCATGGTTTCTAACGCCAACACGAACCCAGGCCTCACTAAGCCTTGGAACGCTGGCGAGCCTGAGAAGTACTACCCAACCGGCAAGCGCAACTACTTCCGCGTTGTCACCACAGATGACAACCAAGGAGCAGCTGCTGCTAACTTCGCAAAGAGCGAAGGCGTCAAGAAGGTTTACGTTCTCAACGATCGTCAAACCTACGGACAAGGCGTAGCTCAAGCATTCACCACCGAAGCCAAGAAGATCGGTCTTACCGTTCTCTCTGAGGGCACCGCTGGCGAAGGCTGGGATGACAAGCAACCTAACTACGAAGCTCTCTTCACCAAGATCAAGGCTCTTTCGCCTGACATGATCTACATCGGTGGAATCTTCGACCTCAACGGCGGACAACTTGTTAAAGACAAGGTCAAAATCCTTGGCGACAACAAGACCGTTAAGTTGATGGCACCAGACGGCTTCACCGGTTACCCAGACTTCCTTGCTCTCAAGGAAGCCGATGGCGCTTACCTCTCCTTCACCGGTCTTGCAATTGACTTCTTCCCGAAGTCCGGAGCTGCAGCTAAGTTCCTTGCTGACTACAAGAAGGAGTACAAGCACGAGCCAACTGGTGCATTCTCCGTCTACGGTGCAGCTGCAATGCAGGTCATCCTCGATGCGATTTCTCGCTCGAACGGTACCCGCGCAGATGTATTCAAGAAGGCTGCTACCACCAAGATCTCGGCTACCAAGTCGGTTGTTGGTAAGGCAATCTCCTTCGACAAGAATGGTGACACCACGAACAAGGACATCACCATTGAAATCGTCAAGGGTGGCGCCGAGGTTGGCCTCAAGGTCATCACGGTTAAGTAATTCAGTAGTAGAGAATGCGGGTGGTCTCAGATACTTTCTGAGGCCACCCGCATTACACTGAGTAGACTCTCTAGCGAAGGTTCGCCAGAACAAAGCACCAAGGAAAGCACCAAGGGAAGCACCAAGGGAAGAGGGAACGTGACACAGGCAGCCGCTGTAGAAAAAGTAGCCGTGCGACAGTACAAGGGAACTCCTGGGCAGATCAGGCGTCGTCGCATTGAGCTGACTGCAGGTTTAGTGCTGGGTGCGCTGGCGATGGTGTGGATCGTCGCAAACCTCATCAATTCGCCAACTCAGTTCGCTCAGGTTTTCATTCTCGGCTTCCGTAACGGACTTCTCTATGCGTTGATCGCACTTGGCTACACCCTTGTTTACGGCATCATCGAGCTCATCAACTTTGCCCATGGTGATCTCTTCATGTTGGGCACGCTCTTCTCTTCATATTTCATCACCGTGTGGTTTGGTCAAGAGACTTCTAACCTTGCCGGCTGGCTCACCTTCTTCGCTGCATTAATTGCCGCCATGGCTTTCTGCGGTGGCCTCAATATTCTGATTGAAAGATTTGCCTACCGCCGTCTCCGTCGAGCTCCCAAAATTGCTCCGTTGATTACTGCGGTTGGTGTCTCATTCATCCTGCAATTTATTGGTATTAAGTGGAACGGCTCCACTCCACGCAACTGGCCAAAGGTGCTCCCACAATCTGAATTCACTGTGCTAGGTGTGCATATTGCATGGAACACCGTGATTCTTCTCCTTGTGGCGGCACCTCTCCTTCTGCTCTTGAGTTGGGTGGTTACGAAGACGCGTCAAGGTAAGGCGATGCGTGCAACTGCGCAAGATCAAGATGCTGCCCGCCTCATGGGTATCGATGTGAATCGCACGATCTCGTTTACTTTTGCTATTGGTGGCGCACTCGCTGGTGCGGCCGGACTTCTCTATCAACAAACCACGGGAACGACTAACTACAACCTTGGTTTCCAGTTGGGTCTTATTGCCTTCACCTCGGCAGTGCTCGGAGGCATCGGAAATCTAAACGGTGCAGTTCTGGGTGCTGTTCTTATCGGAATCATTCAAGGTCTCAATGACGGTTTGCCGATTGGGCTTGGGCAGAAGTGGTCGCAGACAGTGGTCTTCACCATTTTGATTCTCATCATGGTATTTAAGCCAGCAGGTTTGCTCGGCAAGTCAACAACAGAGAAGGTGTAACGATGGCCACCCGCGCAGCACGTAAAGCAAAGAAGGCCGCAAAGCAACCGGTCTCTCATCGCACTTGGGCATTGGGTTACCTTGCCGTCGCCGCAGTGATGTTTGCGGTCTATCAATATGCTCTTCCTTGGGAAGGCTTGCCACTTCCGATCTATGATTTCTTGCAACTCTGGCTTCCTCCTTCATCGGTGAATGAAGCACTTGTCTATGTCATCTGTGCCCTCGGCCTCAATATTGTGGTCGGATACGCAGGTCTGCTCGATCTTGGTTATGTAGCGTTCTGGGCTATCGGTGGCTACTCCGCGGGTTGGTTCATGTCCAACTTCTTTGAGCAATGGAAATTCCACGGGCTCTCTTCGGTAGCCACCACCGAACCTGGTCTTCATATCAACTTCTGGTTAGTCCTTGTTATCGGCGGTGCGGTCTGCGCCTTCTTTGGTGTGGTCATCGGTGCTCCCACGCTTCGCCTTAAGAGCGATTACCTCGCGCTAGTCACGCTGGGATTTGGCGAAATCATTCCCCAAATTTTCTTCAATGGTGAAAATATCAATGGCTTTAACCTTTCAAACGGTACTAAGGGAATCACTCGTTTGGATCCGATACCCACTGGCGTGAAAGATTTGGGACCCTTCGACTTCGGTTCGAAGTTTGTCGTCTTCGTCCTTTTAGCGGCAATTATGGTCTTCATCTCTCTTCAGCTGCGTCGAGGCCGTCTGGGTCGCGCCTGGCTAGCCATTCGCGAAGACGAGCTCGCCGCCAGCATGATGGGTGTCCCGTTGATGCGTACCAAACTTGCTTCCTACGCGGTCGGCGCAGTCGCTGGCGGCATCGGTGGCGTCGCTTTCGCCACGCACGTCGATGGCGTTTACGCGGAGCGGTTCAACTTCTCGATCTCTATCTTCTTGCTTGCCATGGTAGTTCTCGGTGGTATGGGCAACGTCTGGGGCGTCATTCTTGGCGCTTTCATTCTCGCTTGGGTGAACTCCACTGGGTTGCCCGCCTTGGGGGATACCTTCAATTCGCAATTCGGTACCGAGGTCGACTTCCCATCCTTTACCTTCTTACTCTTTGGGCTCGTGCTGATCTTGATGATTCTCTTCAAACGTGAAGGTCTCATTCCAGAATCGCGCCTGCGCCTCGTTCTCCACGAGGGTGATGCCGACGAAGAACTGAAGCCGGCACATGAGGAGGAGAAGTAAATGACACTCTCAAACGAACTGGTCCTCGACGCCACAAATATCAGTGTGCAATTTGGTGGTTTGCTCGCAGTTAACGATGTCTCGTTCAATATTCCTAAGAAGTCGGTGGTTTCTCTCATCGGCCCTAACGGTGCCGGTAAGACCACTTTCTTTAACGTGCTCACTGGCCTCTACAAGCCATCCGAGGGCAAGGTGATGTTCGGAGATCGAGAAATCACTGATCTACCTCCACATAAAATTGCCTCTATTGGATTAGCGCGTACTTTTCAGAACATCCGCCTTTTTGGCTTGATGACCGCTGAAGAGAATCTCATGGTTGCTATGCACTCCCATTTGAAGTCAGGTATTGCTTCTACGATTCTTCGAACTCCGCGTCAACGCAAGGAAGAGAAAGAAGCTCTCGACACCGCACGCGAAATTCTTGATTTCGTGGGTATTGGCAAATGGGCTTCTGAGTACGCACGTAATCTCTCTTACGGTGATCAACGTCGACTCGAAGTAGCTCGTGCGCTTGCGCTCAAGCCCGAGATCTTGCTTCTCGATGAACCAACAGCTGGTATGAATCCGCAAGAATCCGGCGTCTTCGTTGATTTCGTTCACCGAGTACGCGATGCGCGCGATGTGGCTATTCTTTTGATCGAGCATGACATGAGCGTTGTTATGAGCGTTTCAGAACGTATTACCGTTCTTGATCGTGGCGAAAAGATCGCCGAAGGATCGCCAGAAGAAATCCGCAGTAACCAACGAGTAATTGAGGCCTACCTTGGTAAGGCCGCGAGCGAAGGGAGAGGGAAGTGAGCACTCTCCTCGAAGTAACTGATCTCAGCGTTGCCTACGGAAAGATCATGGCCGTAAAGGGCATTAGCTTCAATGTCGATAAGGGCGAGATCGTGACGCTCATTGGCTCTAACGGCGCCGGCAAATCCACCACTCTTCGCACGATCTCTGGATTGCTCGCTCCGAAGAGCGGCACCATCACCTTTAAGGGAGAAAAGATCAATGGACTTCAGGGCCACGATGTGGTCAAGAAGGGCATTACCCAATCCCCGGAAGGTCGCCGAATTTTCCCTCGCATGACGGTTTCGGAGAATCTAGATCTCGGAGCCTTCTTGCGAAACGATAAGAGCGAGATCGCAGCAGATTACGATCGCGTGCTCGAACTCTTCCCCCGCCTTCGTGAACGCCTCACTCAAAAGGCAGGGACGATGAGCGGTGGAGAGCAACAGATGCTCGCTGTAGCACGCGCCATGATGGGTCGCCCGGAGCTCTTGCTTCTCGATGAGCCTTCAATGGGTCTTGCTCCAGTGCTCGTCGAATTGATCTTCGACACGATTGTTAAGATTCGCGAGCAGGGAACCACCATTCTCCTTGTAGAGCAGAATGCATTAGCAGCTCTAGATGTGGCAGATCGTGCCTATGTCTTGGAATCTGGTTCGGTCAAGATGTCGGGTAACGCAACCGAACTCGCCTCTAACGATGAAGTAACGAAGGCCTACCTCGGCGGTTAATTCTTGGACAGTTCGCGAATCATGCAAGTGATGCGCGCTGTGCAAAGCCGTGTGCCTTCTTCGTCGCTCACCACGACTTCATAACTGACGATGGTACGCCCTAACGCGAGTGCCGTGGCTACGGCCGTCACTAATCCACCTTTACCGGCTCGATGGTGAGTGGCGTTGATATCGAGTCCCACGATGGCCTTGCCTGGGCCGGCATGAAGCGCGGCTCCGTAAGAGCCCAAGGACTCGGCTAGTGCCACTGAGGCGCCACCGTGGAGCAAGCCGAACGGTTGCGTGTTTCCTTCGACTGGCATTGTTGCCACTATTCGAGCGGAAGAGGCTTCAAGGACTTTCACTCCCAGCTTCTTTCCCACTAAATCTCCATCAATAGCCGCCGCCAACGTGGGCATCTCTGAATTATTCATAGGTTCAGCCTAGGATCAATCAGGTGACCCAGCAAAAACTCCTCCTTCTAGACGGCCATTCATTGGCGTATCGCGCCTTCTATGGGCTTCCGCATGAGAATTTCACGACCTCCTCGGGCCAGGTCACCAACGCGGTCTATGGATTTACCAGCATGTTTATTAACTTGATGAAGGATGAGAAGCCGACTCACGTAGCGGTGGCATTCGACGTGTCGCGAGTAACCTTTCGAACGGAAGTTTTCCCAGAGTACAAAGCGACAAGAGCGGCAACGCCGGCCGAGTTCAAAGGGCAAGTGGAGCTCATTCGTGATGTGTTAACGGCGCTTAATGTGAAGTCCATCGCCATTCCTGGGTTCGAGGCCGACGACATCATTGCGACTCTGAAGTCGCAAGCCGACGCACATGCCATGGAGATCGTGATCTCTACGGGCGATCGCGACTCCTTCCAACTGATTGATGATCACACCACCGTGCTCTATCCACGCAAGGGTGTCAGCGATTTGGTGCGCATGACGCCGGATGCGTTGGAAGAGAAGTACGGACTCACTCCGTTGCAATACCCCGATTACGCCGCTCTCCGCGGCGACCCGAGCGATAACCTCCCCGGAATACCTGGAGTGGGGGAGAAGACAGCAGCGAAGTGGATCCAAGAGTATGGAAGCCTTTCTCAACTCTTGGAAGCGCGCCAGAGTGTGCCCGGGAAAGTCGGCCTCGCCTTGCAAGAGGCCTACGAGCAAGTAAAACTCAATCGCGATTTGACCGCACTTCGTCATGATGTTCCGCTGGAGTACAGCATTAGTGACTTGATCCGACTGCCGGCACCCTCCGCACCAGTCCACGAGCTCTTTGATGTTCTTGAATTTAAGGCGCTCCGTGAGCGAGTGAAGCCGCTACTGCTTGCCGGTGAGAAAACAGATGAAAGTCCGCAGCCGGTTGCGCTTCGGGAGAGCGTTGAGTTGATAGGGAGTGCGATCGCCGTGCGGGGCGAGCGCATCGCACGAGCCTGCTCTTCTGGTACTGCGGTGTTGACCGAAGTGGGGACCATCAAAGAATTAAAAGAGTGGCTTGCCGATGCGGCGGAGAAGAAGATTGCACACAATGCCAAATCTTTGATGCACGCATTGCACGCTTACGACATCAACGGTGTTTACCGAGATACCGCGATCTCGGCCTACTTGGTTAATCCTGGGCAGAAGGTCGAGGATCTCTCCGAACTTTGTGAACGTTACTTGGGTTATCCAGTCGACACGGGCAGTGATGAGTTGGCCCTAGATCTCGACGGAACGGACGGACCACTCATTGCAGAGGCGGAAGCTGTCTTAGCGCTTGCGCGTGTTCTCGAACCTGAAATCGTCCGTGCGGGTTTATCGGACGTGGAGAACACGGTCGAGATGCCACTGACCGCGCTGCTTTACCGAATGGAGTCAGTAGGCATTGCGGTGTCGCGTCCTGCGCTTGCAGAACTCTCTCGTACCTTCGCCGGAATCGCCCAACGTGCCACCGAAGAAGGCGCCGGGATAGTGGGCCACGACATCAATCTCGCGTCACCCAAACAATTACAAGTTGTGCTCTTTGAAGAACTGGGTTTGCCAAAGACAAAGAAGAATAAAACTGGTTTCACTACGGACTCTGATGCCATTGATTGGTTACGAACCCAGAGTCAACATCCATTTTTAGATGTCATTAGGACGCATAGAGATTTCTCCAAACTCAAATCGATTGTCGAGGGCTTAGAGCGCGCCATTGCCGATGATGGGCGCATTCACACCACGTTGGCCCAGACAGTTACCGCCACGGGGCGCCTCTCCTCGGTTGATCCCAACCTGCAAAACATTCCTGTAAGAACTGAAGAGGGCAGAAGAATTCGCGCCGCCTTCGTTGCTGGCGAGGGTTTCGAATCTCTACTCACTGCGGATTACAGTCAGATCGAAATGCGCATCATGGCCCACCTCTCAAAAGATGCTGGACTGATCGCCGCGTTCGCCTCGGGTGAAGATCTTCATACCACCGTCGCCTGTCAAGTATTCGGGGTTGATCGCACTGCAGTGACCCCCGAGATGCGTCGACAAATTAAGGCGATGTCGTATGGATTGGCGTATGGGCTCTCTGCATACGGATTGGCGGGGCAGTTAGGCATTGCCGATGCTGAGGCGCGTACTTTGATGGATACATATTTTGAAAGATTCGGGGGGGTCCGCGACTACCTGAAGGCGATTGTGGTGGAGGCGCGTAAGAAGGGTTATACAGAGACGCTGCTGGGCCGCAAACGATTCCTCCCTGATTTGGCAAGCGATAATCGACAACGACGAGAGATGGCTGAGCGGATGGCGCTGAACGCTCCCATTCAGGGGACCGCAGCAGATATCGTGAAACTTGCCATGTTGGCAGTTGACCAAGAAATTACTGGGGCACAGTTGAAGTCTCGCTTGCTCCTTCAAGTGCATGACGAACTCATTATCGAAGTGGCCCCCGGTGAAGAGGAGAAAGTTCGGGAGATTGTCACCCGCGAAATGGAGAACGCTTATCCATTGGATGTGACGTTAGATGTAAATGTAGGTATCGGTACGAATTGGAACGAAGGCGCTCACTAGCCATTGGTACGTGCAGCGTCTTCACTCTCTACCAATGCATCGCCTACCTCTTGGTCGCTGGGAATCCGATCAGCGGCTTTGAGAAGTGTGCGTCCAAAGATAATCAAAGCGAAACCGCAGAGTACGGCCACGGGTGTAATAGCCAAGGCGTATCGCGCGCCCCACACTTCAGCAATATGACCTGCGACGGCAGCTCCGGCGGCAGCGAACGAACCTTCGAACGCCCAGATCCACGCGAGGGCAGAAACCGCGCTGCCCTGTGGGCGCACGGCATCAAGAACTTCCCAATAGAAGACGGGGAGTGGACCGCCGGCAAGTCCGATCAGGAACGCCACCACAAAGAGGGCAGGGGTGGGACGAAAGACGAAGAGTAGGGGCAAGACGGCGAGCACCCAGACTCCGTAACTCATGCTCATCGCACGCAGCGATGAAACCTTCTTGGCAATAATGCCGGCGAAACTGACTCCTATGACGGTGCCGACTCCCATGCAGGCGATAATCGGACCTGCAAGGTGAGCCTTGTCGGCCAATGTGGCACTTGCCGGCAAGCCCACATCGAAAGCCCCCCAGCCGAATCCAATACAAATTCCTTCAGCCATCAAGAGTCGAATCCCAGGTGATTTCCAGAGCGAGACTTCCCCTGGAATCTTCACTTCAGGTACCCAGCGACGCGAGACGGGCGAGGTAGCCATCGCCATGCCGCCAATGAAGAGCAGGATCGCACATGTACGCAGCGCCCAACTTCCATCAAGTCCCAAAGAAATCGTGCTGGCCAAGATCGGCCCAAAAATAGTGACACCATGAAGCGCCATCACGTCAAGGGCATACGAAGCGCGCAAGAGATCAGGTGTCACTGCAATCTTCCAGAGTGGCCTGGCCGACATGTTGATGGGCGGTGCTGCGAAACCTAGAACTGCGGCCGCTACGAGAAGTAAGGAAATATTTGACGAGAAACTTACGATCGTCAGCATGAGCGCGTACGCGGGAACGAGTATGTAGAGCAGCCAGGTTTGTCCGTAACGATCCATCAGTGCGCCGCGAATGCCAGCGCTGATTGCTCCACAGAAACCATTAATGCCAATGGTGAGTCCAGCTTTGGTGATCGAGTGCGAAGTTTGCAAGACATGGAAGAAGAGCGCGAGTCCCACCATCGAATACGCCAACCGCGCCGGCAAGGTGCTGATTAACAAGCGGCGCGCTTCTTTGATTCGCAAAATTTGTAGATATTGGCGCATTACTTCACCTTAGCAACGAAGATCGCCGTCCCAGGGATTAATTTCCCGCGAGCCGGACTCCATGCTCCCCACGTTTCGGTGTTTCGATCGGGCCACTCGGGCTCGACGATTTGTTCTAGAGACATACCGGCGCTCACAATCGCGCCCACCCAATCGCCGATCGTGCGATGGTGTTCTGTGTACGTCACCTCGTGCTTGTCATTTCGTTCGATATAGGCATTTCGATCGAAGTAACTGCGCGAGATGGTCAGGTCCTCAGGGTCATCCAGAAGTGCCCAGCGCATCGGATGCGTGACTGAAAAGATCACGAGGTCGCGGGTGACGCGAGCCCACTCCCGTAGGACTGCTGGGGCATCGGGAAGAAAGGGGAGCGCGCCATATGAGGAGAAGGTGATATCGACGCTCTGGTCGGCAAAGGGCAGGAGGAAGCCATCTGCCTGCACCCGCAAGAGTCCCGGATCCCCGGCCCTGAGCATTTCCAGGGAGATGTCCGACGCAATGACATGGGCGCCGTGCGAGCGGAGCCACTGACTGCACTGGCCCGCTCCGCTGCCAACCTCAAGGATCGTGCGCCCGGCGACTGCTCCCATGAGGCCCAACTCGGCCTCGCTCACCCCTTCAGGCCCCCATTGGAGGCGGTTGGCGAGGGCATCTCCATGCTCGGCGAGATACTCGCGGGCGTGCTCGTCCCACCAGCGACGGTGGGCGGCGGCAGCGCTCGCAGGGCTCACGGATCCACGCTCAATCACGCCCGCTCCTCCCGCGCCGCCAAATTGACCCTTCTCACGCCCCCACCGTATCGTCTGGGGTTCATCTGCTTGCACTTCCTCAGACCTACGAGGCGGTGTCCTGAGTGAAATCAGGAGTCGGGGATGAGCGAACTACTACTTTCTATCCCTACGGAGAATTGTGTCTACTAGCCCAGTTGTAGCAGTAAATGACATTGGCACTGCAGAAGATTTCCTCGCCGCGATTGACGGCACCATCAAATACTTTAACGACGGAGACATCGTCTCCGGAATCGTGGTCAAGGTTGACCGCGACGAAGTCCTTCTAGACATCGGTTACAAGACCGAAGGTGTTATCCCTTCTCGTGAGCTTTCCATCAAGCATGATGTTGATCCAAGTGAGGTCGTAAAGACCGGCGACGTCGTCGAAGCACTTGTGCTCCAGAAGGAAGATAAAGAAGGTCGTCTCATTCTCTCCAAGAAGCGTGCACAGTACGAGCGCGCATGGGGAACTATCGAAGGCAAGAAAGAGCGCGACGAAGTTGTTACTGGAACGGTTATCGAAGTTGTTAAGGGTGGACTCATCGTCGACATCGGCCTCCGTGGCTTCCTTCCCGCTTCGCTCGTCGAAATGCGCCGCGTTCGCGACTTGCTTCCTTACATCGGCAAGGAACTAGACGCCAAGATCATCGAGCTCGACAAGAACCGCAACAACGTGGTGCTTTCGCGCCGTGCCTGGCTCGAGCAAACACAATCACAGACTCGCACTACCTTCCTCAACCAACTTCAAAAGGGTCAAGTTCGAAGTGGTGTGGTCTCCTCGATCGTCAACTTCGGCGCTTTCGTTGATCTCGGCGGCGTAGATGGTCTCGTTCACGTTTCTGAACTCTCTTGGAAGCACATCGACCACCCAAGTGAAGTTGTTGAAGTGGGCACTGAAGTAACCGTTGAAGTTCTCGATGTTGATTTCGAGCGCGAGCGTGTATCACTCTCGCTCAAGGCAACGCAAGAAGATCCTTGGCAACACTTCGCCCGCACACACACCATCAATCAAGTCGTGCCGGGTAACGTCACCAAGCTTGTACCTTTCGGCGCCTTTGTTCGCGTCCATGAGGGCATCGAAGGTCTCGTACACATTTCAGAGTTGGCCGAACGCCACGTTGAGATTCCAGAGCAGGTCGTTCAGGTCGGTGATGAACTCTTCGTCAAGGTCATCGACATCGATCTCGAGCGTCGTCGCATCTCACTCTCGCTCAAGCAAGCCAACGAGAACGGCGACACCGTTGTTGAGGCTTTCGACCCCACCCAGTACGGCATGCCAGCTCATTACGATGAGAACGGCAATTACATCTACCCAGAAGGTTTCGACTCTGATACCAATGAGTGGAAGCCCGGCTTTGAAGCTGCCCGCGAAGAGTGGGAGCGTCAATATGCGGAGGCGCAGAAGCGCTTCGAGGCTCACCGCAAGCAAGCCGCTGAGGCTCGCGCCGCTGAGGCTGAAGGCGCTGAAGCTGCACCTGCAGCCGCACCAGTGACCGAACCAGTGGTCGCTGTAACCACCGAAGAGGCTGCTGCCGAATAAGCCTGCAAGTGAATTACGGGAAGGGGCGGTCGCTGACCGCCCCTTTTCCCGTCTAGGCTCAATCCATGCTTCTCATCGGACTCAGTGGTGGCATCGGCGCTGGAAAGTCCCTCGCGTGCGCAGCTTTTGCCCAAGCCGGCGCTCTCGTGATCGATTCGGACCTCATCGCTCGCGAAGTGGTTGCGATAGGGACGCCAGGGCTTGCCGAAATTCAATTGCGCTTTGGCCACGAAATATTGAATCCAGATGGCTCCCTCAATCGCGCCTCTCTTGCTGACATAGTGTTTAACGACGAAGGTGCCAGGGCAGACCTTGAACGTATTACTCACCCGCGAATTGTCCGCATCTTTCAAGAGCGAGTGAAGTCAGCCCCAGCGGGAAAGGTCGTCGTTCACGACGTGCCACTCCTGGTAGAGACAGGGGCGCAGGATCGATATCAATTAGTAGTGATGATTGAAGCGAGTCTGGAAACCCGACTCGAGCGGCTAGAGGGTCGCGGGTTATCCACTCAGCTAGCTCTGACTCGCATGAAGAATCAAGGGAGCGATCAGGAGCGACGCTCCGTTGCCGATATCGTGCTCAACAACGACGGACCCAGTGAAAACATTCAAGCAGCGGTCAATGAAATGATGGAACATCGACTCCTGCCCTTCGCTGCAAACATCGCAGCGGAGAGGGTGGCCGTTTCCGGACATGCATGTCCCAATCTCTTGTCCGCTGAAGAAGCCCTCGCGCGTATTCTCGAGCGCATCAATGTCATTGTGCCGGCTAGTAAAGTCTCCGAAACTCTGATTCAAATCGAGAGGGCAGATGACGCACTCTACAAATTAGGCTTTGTGCCTGTAGTGGGCGGGTATGCCAGTTGTGATCCCGGCCGAGCGGTGCAATTGAGGATTGACTCGTGAGGCCCATCTCAGATTTGCAGCGTCGCGTTGATCCTTTCGAAGTAATTAGCGATTTCGTGCCCGCAGGTGATCAACCTGAGGCGATTGAAGATTTGGTGCGACGTATCGAGCGTGGCGAGCAGAACGTAGTTCTACTTGGAGCCACCGGAACCGGAAAATCCGCGACGACTGCCTGGCTTATCGAGAGATTGCAGCGACCCACACTGGTGATGGCTCCTAACAAGACTCTGGCTGCGCAGCTTGCCAACGAGTTCAAAGAGTTGCTTCCCAAGAATGCGGTGGAGTACTTCGTTTCTTACTATGACTATTACCAGCCAGAAGCCTATGTCCCGCAAACCGATACTTTCATCGAGAAAGACTCGTCGGTTAACGCGGAAGTAGAGCGCCTGCGCCACTCTGCGACGAATTCCTTACTCACTCGGCGCGACGTTGTTGTAGTTGCTTCGGTCTCATGTATTTACGGCCTTGGTACGCCACAAGAGTACGTAGATCGCATGGTGCGCCTGCGTGTTGGAGAAGAAATAGAACGTAATGCACTGCTTCGCAAATTTGTCGACATTCAATACGCGCGCAATGATATTGCTTTCGCTCGTGGCACTTTCAGGGTGCGTGGCGACACGGTTGAAATTATTCCGGTCTATGAGGAATACGCCGTACGTATAGAGATGTTTGGCGATCAAATTGAGCGATTGCTTACGCTGCATCCGCTCACGGGTGAGGTTATAAGAGATGAGCAAGAGATTTATGTTTTTCCTGCATCCCACTATGTGGCGGGCCCGGAACGTATGGAACGAGCCATTGCCGGCATCGAGGTCGAACTCTCTGAGCAGCTAGAGAAGTTCGAGCGCCAAGGCAAGTTGTTAGAGGCTCAGCGTCTCAAGATGCGAACGACCTACGACATTGAAATGATGCGCCAGGTGGGTTTTTGTTCAGGCATCGAGAATTACTCGCGACATATTGATGGACGTGATGCGGGTTCTGCACCGAACTGTCTCATTGACTATTTCCCGGAAGACTTTCTCTTGGTTATCGATGAATCACACGTCACCGTTCCGCAGATCGGCGCGATGTATGAAGGAGACTCTTCACGTAAGCGCACCCTGGTAGAACATGGGTTCAGATTGCCAAGCGCCTTAGATAATCGTCCGTTGAAATGGACCGAGTTCCAGGAGCGCATCGGCCAAGCGGTCTACCTCTCTGCCACCCCAGGCCCCTACGAATTGGGCAAGGCCGAAAATGGCGTGGTTGAGCAAGTCATTCGACCTACTGGCCTTATCGACCCGAAGATCGTTATTAAGCCTTCACGCGGGCAGATTGATGACCTCATGGGTGAAATCAAGGAGCGCGCCGCTAAGAACGAGCGGGTTCTGGTAACCACGCTCACTAAGAAGATGGCAGAAGACCTCACCGAGTATCTCATTGAGAACAAAATGCGTGTCAGATACCTCCATTCTGAGGTAGATACTTTGCGTCGCATCGAACTTCTGCGCGAACTTCGCATGGGTGCGTATGACGTGCTCGTCGGCATCAATCTTCTTCGTGAAGGATTGGATCTCCCCGAGGTCTCTCTAGTCGCCATTCTCGATGCCGACAAAGAAGGGTTCCTTCGCTCAGCGACTTCACTTATTCAAACAATTGGTCGTGCAGCGCGAAATGTGTCCGGTGAAGTACACATGTATGCCGACAATATGACTGCCTCGATGACTAAGGCGATCGACGAAACAAATCGTCGGCGAGAAAAACAAGTGCGATATAACACCGAACGCGGGGTAGATCCGCAGCCATTGCGCAAGCGCATCGCAGATATCACGGACTCCATTGTGCGAGAAGACTTAGATACCGAGGAGTTATTGGCGGGGGCTAAATCGGAGGTCGGAAAGCATGCTCGTGATCTGGCAAATCTGCCGCGCACAGAGCTGATTGAACTGATAGCCTCCCTGACTGAGCAGATGCACCTGGCGGCGGCCTCCCTGGCCTTCGAGGTGGCCGCTCGCCTCCGTGATGAAATCTCGGAGTTAAAGAAAGAGTTGCGTGGCATGGAAGGCGCTCGATGAACATCACTGGCCAGACTTGGGTGATCGCGATGTCTATTTTGGGTGCCGTCTTTATTTTCGATTTTTTCAATGCCCGTCGACGACCTCGAGAGGTTAAGCCCCTAGAAGCCGCTCTTTGGACTATTTTCTACATTGCACTAGCGCTCGGATTTGCGATCTTCCTTGCCCAGCAAGTGGGTGCGCAGGCCAGCAATGAATTTCTTGCTGGTTGGCTAACCGAGTACTCGCTCTCTATCGATAATCTCTTCATTTTTATCATCATCTTTGGTGCCCTCAAATTACCTAAGGAGAGAGAGCAAGCTGCGCTCATGGCAGGTATTGCCCTTGCTCTCTTCTTCCGTGCCATTTTTATTGGCATTGGCGCATTTGTGATTCACAAGTTTGTCGCGGTCTTCTTCCTTTTCGGCGCATTCCTCCTCTACACGGCATTCCATCTCGGAAAAGGTGGGGGCGGTGACGAGGATTGGCATGAAGGAAGAGTGCTTGGTTACTTCAAGAAGAAGGGGCTCTCACCGTTCGGCCTCTCAATTATCGCATTAGGAATTACTGACGTGCTCTTTGCCGTGGATTCGATCCCGGCGATTTTTGGGCTGACTCGCGAAGCATTCATCGTTTTCACTGCGAATGCCTTTGCGCTCCTTGGCTTGCGCCAGTTGTACTTCCTTCTTGGCGCACTAGCGAGCCGATTGGTATATCTATCTAAAGGTCTTGCGGTTATCTTGGCCTTTATTGGTCTGAAGCTCATTCTTGAAGCGGCACATGGAGTTCATTGGACACAGATTGGTTCTGTGGAGTTACCTGAGATTGGGACCAATTTCAGTTTGATCTTCATTGTCAGCGTATTAGCAGTGACGACCGTGGCTAGCGTGGTTAAGACGCGTAGGTCCGGAGATTAGTTCATGAATCACGATCGACTTATTGTCCGCGGGGCACGAGAGCATAACCTCAAAGATGTATCCCTCGATCTACCGCGCAATGCGCTTATCGTTTTTACGGGGCTTTCAGGTTCAGGTAAATCAAGCCTTGCCTTCGACACGATCTTCGCTGAAGGCCAACGTCGCTATGTGGAATCGCTCAGCTCCTATGCCCGCCAATTCCTTGGGCAAATGGATAAGCCGGATGTTGATTTTATTGAAGGACTATCGCCTGCCGTTTCGATCGATCAAAAATCTACTAACCGAAATCCTCGATCTACTGTAGGAACAATCACCGAGGTGTATGACTATTTGCGCCTCCTCTTCGCCCGTGCGGGACGCCCGCATTGCCCCAAGTGTGGCGACCCGGTAGCCCGACAATCTCCGCAAAATATTGTTGACCAAATATTGGCGCTCGACGACGGTGTGCGCTTTCAAGTGCTTGCTCCCGTGGTGCGCGGTCGCAAAGGCGAGTTCCTTGACCTCTTTAAGGAGTTGGGACTGAAGGGATATTCGCGGGCCCGAGTGGATGGCGAAGTCTTTGCTCTTGAAGATGTTCCCAAATTGAAGAAACAAGAGAAACACACCATCGAGGTTGTGGTTGATCGGCTGGCGGTAAAGTCTAATGCCAAGCAACGCCTCACCGATTCGGTGGAAACCGCGCTCCTCCTGGGCTCTGGCTTGGTCACACTTGAATTCGTAGACCTGTCCGGCCCTGACAAAGAGCGCACCTTCAGCGAGCATCTTGCCTGCCATAAGTGTGATCTCTCATTCGAAGAACTCGAGCCACGATCTTTCTCCTTCAATTCACCTTTCGGTGCCTGTCCTGATTGCACAGGTTTAGGAAATCGACTTGAGGTGGATCCTGAATTGGTCATTCCGGATGACGAACTCAGCATCAATGACGGAGCGATCGCCCCTTGGTCGATTGGAACGAGCAGCGAATACTTCTTACGCCTTCTCGAGGCGCTCACTGAGGAAGTTAAATTCTCGCTAGATACACCGTGGAAGAAGATCTCGGCGAAGGCTAAAGAGGCCATTCTCAACGGCTGGGAGTACGAAGTCTCCGTCAAATTTAAGAATCGATATGGGCGCACGCGGCAGTACACCACTGGTTTCGAAGGCGTCCTGCCCTTTCTAGAGCGCAAGCACGGTGAAACTGAATCGGAGTGGAGTCGCGATCGATACGAGCAATTCATGCGCGAAGTTCCCTGCCCTACTTGTAAAGGTGCCCGACTTAAGCCGGAAGTTCTTGCGGTAACTCTGGGAAATAAGTCCATTGCGCAAGTCTGCGAACTGACAATTCGTGAAGCAGATGCATTCCTTTCGGGCTTGCACCTCAACAACCGTGAGAAGCAGATTGCCGAGCGCGTCCTCAAAGAGGTGCACGCTCGCCTTGGTTTCTTGCTCGATGTGGGTTTGGATTACCTCTCCCTCGATCGCCCCGCAGGAACGCTCTCGGGTGGCGAGGCCCAGCGCATTCGTCTGGCAACTCAGATCGGTTCTGGATTAGTGGGCGTGCTTTATGTACTAGACGAACCGAGTATCGGACTTCACCAGCGCGATAACCGGAGATTGATTGAAACTCTGACACGTCTGCGCAACCTCGGAAATACTCTGATTGTGGTCGAGCATGACGAGGACACCATTCGATCAGCAGATTGGATCGTCGACATCGGACCTGGTGCGGGTGAACATGGAGGGCGGGTGGTTGTCTCTGGCTCGCTTGCTGAATTGGAAGCGAGCGAGGAGTCAATCACGGGAGCTTATGTTTCCGGCCGACGACAAATCGAAATGCCCGAAATTCGACGGCCGATAGATCCGAAACGGGCCCTCGTCGTTAAGGGAGCACGCGAGAACAACTTGCAGAACATTGATGTGTCCTTCCCGCTCGGATGTTTCGTTGCTGTCACTGGCGTCAGTGGGTCAGGTAAGTCCACGCTTGTAAACGACATTCTTTATAGCACTTTGGCTAACAAACTCAACGGCGCCCGGATCGTTCCTGGTCGACATCGCACAGTTACCGGTGTCGACCAGCTCGACAAAGTGGTGCATGTGGATCAATCACCGATCGGACGCACTCCGCGTTCAAACCCAGCGACATATACAGGCGTCTTCGACAATATTCGTAAACTCTTTGCTGAGACCACAGAAGCTAAGATTCGTGGTTACCAGCAAGGTCGATTCTCTTTTAACGTTAAAGGTGGACGGTGCGAATCGTGCAGTGGCGACGGCACCATTACTATCGAGATGAACTTTCTTCCCGATGTGTATGTTCCGTGCGAGGTCTGCCATGGGGCTCGATATAACAGAGAGACTCTTGAGGTCCATTTCAAGGGAAAGACCATCGCCGAAGTACTGGATATGCCGATTGAGTTTGCGGCCACCTTCTTCGAAGCGGTGCCGTCGATTTCCCGCCATCTCAAAACCCTCAACGATGTGGGTCTTGGCTACGTGCGGCTCGGTCAATCAGCGCCCACTCTCTCTGGTGGTGAAGCCCAACGAGTGAAGCTCGCAACAGAATTGCAGCGCAGATCAACCGGCAGAACTATCTATGTACTGGATGAGCCAACTACTGGTCTGCACTTTGAAGACACGCGCAAACTCCTGGGCGTGCTCTCTCGACTTGTTGACAGCGGGAACACCGTGATTGTTATCGAGCACAATCTCGATGTCATCAAATGTGCGGACTGGGTGATTGATATGGGCCCCGAAGGTGGTTCTGGTGGTGGCACTGTTATCGCCGAGGGAACCCCTGAAGAGGTTGCAAAGGTCAAGGTAAGTTACACCGGAACGTTCTTGGCACCACTGCTCTCGGGCAAGCGGCCCGCTGCCCCTAAGGTTGCGAAGGTCACAGCGAAGAAGAAGAGTGCGAAAGCCTCAGCGTGATGACGCCAGAAGAACGCCCGCGCACTTCGGAAATACCAGAAGAGCCTGGCGTCTATCGGTTTCGTAATGATCAAGGACGGGTCATATACGTAGGCAAAGCAAAGAATCTTCGCGCCCGGCTCACTTCATATTTTCAAGAGAACCTTCATGAACGTACGGCGCGGATGGTGCAAGAGGCCACCTCGGTCGACTGGACGATCGTGGCCACCGAAGTTGATGCCTTGCAGCTGGAGTGGACTTGGATTAAATCAGAAGACCCAAAGTACAACGTGCGTTTCAAGGACGATAAGTCTTATCCATATCTGGCGATCACGACGGGGGAGAGCATCCCACGAGTTTTTGTCGCTCGGGCCCCCAAGAAGAAAGGAGTGCGCTATCTAGGCCCCTTTCCTAACGCTGGCGCTCTCCGCCTTGTGGTTGATCAAGTGTTACGCACTTTTCCGGTGCGCACTTGTGCGCCAGGAGTGTTGCGGCAGGCGGTTGCCAGCGGTCGTCCTTGCCTCCTAGGCCATATCGAGAAGTGCTCTGCACCCTGCGTGAATCAAGTCACCGTTGAGGAGCATAAGCAGAAGATCAGCGAATTCATCTCCTTCTTCTCCCGTGATCCCGCTCCGTATATCCGTCGTGTGCAGAAAGAGATGGAGTCTGCCGCTGCTGCCGAAGAATTTGAACGAGCAGCTAAATTGCGAGATGACTTGATAGCGCTCGAGTTGGCGCTGGAGACCAGCACAGTAGTTCTGCCCGACGACACTGATGCTGATTTCATTTCGCTGGTTGAGGGTGAAATTGAAATCGGAGCCACCATATTCTCAGTGCGCCACGGGCGCATCCGTGGTCAACGCAGCGTGGTCATGGAGAGAGATTTCGATAAGAGCAGCGCGGACCTCTATCGCCAACTTGTACAAGATGTCTATTCGGATCTCACTCAAGAGATTCCACGAGAGATTTGTATGCCGCAACTTCCAGAAGGAGCCAAAGATTTACAAGAATGGCTCGCCATTTCTCGCAACGAGAAGACATCTTTCAAAGTTCCGCAACGCGGAGATAAGGTGTCGCTGCTCGAAATTGTCACCCGGAATGCCTCAGAAGCCTTACTGCGACATCAGTTGCTTCGCAGCAGTGACATTTCAAAACGAGCGCAGGCACTCTCTGAATTGCAAGACGCTCTCGCATTGCAGGTCGCACCTTTACGAATTGAGTGCTACGACATCTCGCATATCCAAGGTACACATGCGGTTGGATCGATGGTCGTATTTGAAGACGGCGCCCCCCGCAAAAGTGAGTATCGACGTTTTGAAATTCGCGAAGGTGGCGGGGATGACCTCGCATCAATGTCCGAAGTATTAACCCGCCGGCTGCGTCGCTTGAAGGATGAAGAGTCGGTGGACCGAGCCGAAGAGATCGCTGCGGGATTACAGGCGCGACGTTTCTCATACCGCCCGCAATTAATTGTGGTCGATGGCGGGCGAACCCAGGTGGATGCTGCTGCAAAGATTTTGGAGCGCGAAGGTTTTGGTGACATCGCTCTGGTGGGATTAGCAAAACGTCTCGAAGAAATCTGGAAGCCGGCAGACGCGCGTCCGGTGATCTTGCCTCGCAAGAGTGAGTCCCTCTTCTTGCTGCAACGACTCCGTGATGAGTCACACCGATTCGCCATCACCTATCACCGAAGCAAACGTGGACGTGCCATGATCGAATCTCTCCTTGATGAGATCCCTGGTTTGGGGGAGGGCCGCCGTGCAGCGCTGCTGGAGAACTTCACTTCGATGAAGGCATTGCGTCTCGCGTCTGAGGCTGAGATCTCGCAAGTGCCTGGAGTGGGACCGGCGATTGCGGCGCGCATTGTTGCCTGGTTTGCGGCTGAAAGCGCACGAGGGGAAACTCAGGCTGTCGACATGGGGACCGGTGAGATCCTCTCCTAGTCGCGTACAGTTGTCTCGTGACACCCGAACAGATACTCGTCATCACCGGCATGTCAGGCGCTGGTAGAAGTACTGCTGCCCACGTCCTGGAAGATTTGGGCTGGTATGTCGTTGATAATCTTCCGCCTGCACTGCTTCCTGGCCTCACGTCCCTTCCTGGCAAAGATGAACACCACAGTGCCCCCCGCATCGCTGCTGTGATTGATGTGCGCGGTCGAGCCTTTTTCAAAGAACTTCGAGTGGCGCTGAAAGAATTACCGGAGCAAGTGCAGGTGCTCTTTCTGGAAGCAAGCGATGATGCATTGGTGCGTCGCTTTGAATCAACGCGTCGTCCGCATCCATTGCAAGAGGAAGGAAGGATTCTCGACGGCATCGCCCGAGAGCGTGAACTCCTCGGAGATTTGCGAGCTGCTGCCGACCTCGTCATCGATACGAGCTCATTAAATGTTCATCAACTTAAGGAGCGCATCGAAAGCACTTTAGGCGGTTCCTCACTTCCTGATTTGCACACCACGGTCCTTTCGTTCGGTTTTAAATACGGGATTCCGTATGACGCTGATTTTGTTATCGATGTTCGATTTATTTCTAATCCGCATTGGATTCCTGAACTGCGTGATCACACAGGCAAGGATGCAGACGTGAAGTCTTACGTGTTAGCTGCACCTGACGTGGCGGGCTTCATTGAAGATTATGCAAGTCTCTTGCTCCGCCTTGCGCCCTCTTATCAACGTGAAGGTAAAAGGTACTTAACAATTGCGGTCGGTTGTACGGGCGGAAAGCATCGTTCGGTAGCAGTGGCCGATGAATTGGCGAAGCAACTCTCTCACCACGACATGTTGGCTACTTCGACCCATAGAGATCTTGGTCGCGAGTAATGACTCGAGTTGTTGCTCTCGGCGGCGGGCATGGCCTGGCCGCCACTCTCTCTGCCTTGCGTCGCATCACCCCAGAAATCACTGCAATTGTGACGGTTGCCGACGATGGCGGATCTAGCGGGCGCTTGCGAGCTGAATTAGGTGTGATGCCTCCAGGTGATTTGCGCATGGCCTTAGCTGCCCTCTGCTCTGACGACGTGTGGGGGCGCAGTTGGGCAGATGCCGTGCAGTATCGCTTCCCAGGTGAGGGCGAAGTGGGTGGACATTCGCTCGGCAACTTAATGCTCTCGGCGCTCTGGGATGTTAACGGTGATGTGGTCGCTGGATTAGACCGCATGGGGGCACTTCTCAAGATCATCGGTCGAGTTCTTCCGATGTCTGCCGAGCCATTGACAATTCAAGCGGAAGTCGCGCACGAAGGCAGAGTGCGCACCGTGGTGGGTCAAGTGGCGGTCGCCACCACTCGAGGTCGAGTGCTCTCCATTGAACTTACTCCGACAAATCCGCCGGCAACCCAGGCAGCGTTGGCCGCTATTTCCGATGCTGAGTGGATAATCCTGGGGCCAGGCTCGTGGTATTCAAGTGTTTTGCCTCACCTTTTGGTGCCGGCGCAGTTGGATGCGCTCCTTTCTTCTCCGGCTAAGCGAGCCCTCGTGATGAACCTCGATGCAGGACAAAACTCTGGAGTTCCACTCGGTGAGCCAGGTGAAGCGATCGGCCTCACCGCAGTCGAACATCTCGAGCTTTTGAGCGCGCACGCGCCTGAACTCCACTTCGATGTGGTCATAGTTGACCCTCAATCCCAGCCGGCGTCCACCGAATTGGCGGAGTATTTAGCGGCACAGGGGAGTCGCCTTATCGTGGCAGATGTCGCTAGTGGGCCCGGATCTTTGCAACATGATCCGGAGAAATTGGCCGCGCTCTTCTCCAAGATTTTTTCCTAAAGTTGCACGGAGTCGGTCAAATACTGGAAAGATTGCCCCCATGGCGATGACAGCAGCGGTCAAGGATGAGTTAGCTCGCCTCATGATCTCCAAAGCGTGTTGCCGTAAGTCTGAAGTTTCCGCCATTTTGCGTTTCTCCGGCGGACTACATGTGGTGAGCGGTCGCATCGTTGTTGAGGCTGAAGTTGATACCGCGGCCACCGCTCGCAGAGTACGTAAAGATATCTTTGATGTTTTTTCACAGGAGACCGATTTAACGGTGATCGCCCCTGGCGGATTGCGTAAAGCAAGCCGTTACCTCATTCGTTCGACCAAAGATGGGGAATCGCTAGCCAGGCAGACGGGACTCATTGATGGACGCGGTCGCCCCGTTCGCGGTCTGCCCCCACAAGTTGTCTCAGCCTCCCTCTGTGATGCACAAGCGGCATGGCGGGGGGCTTTTCTTGCGCACGGATCGCTCACAGAGCCTGGCCGTTCATGCGCCCTCGAAGTAACGTGCCCTGGTCCTGAAGCAGCACTTGCCCTCGTCGGAGCAGCTCGTCGCCTCGGTGTCGTTGCGAAGGCTCGCGAAGTTCGCGGAATCGATCGGGTAGTTATCCGTGACGGAGATGCGATTGCCATCATGTTGACGCGTCTGGGTGCCCACGAAAGCGTCCTTGCTTGGGAAGAACGGCGCATGCGACGCGAAGTGCGCGCAACCGCTAATCGCTTAGCGAATTTCGATGATGCAAATCTTCGTCGTTCGGCCCGCGCTGCGGTTGCTGCATCTGCACGAGTTGCCCGTGCGTTAGAAATCCTCGGCGAAGATATTCCGGACCATTTGCAAGAGGCCGGGAAGTTGCGGATTGAACACGGGCAAGCCAGCCTTGAAGAGTTGGGCTCTTTGGCAAACCCACCGCTCACGAAGGATGCCGTGGCTGGACGTATTAGACGTCTCTTGGCCATGGCCGATAAGCGTGCCCAAGATCTCGGAATCCCAGACACAGAAGCAGGTTTAACCCCCGACATGTTGGGGTAAAGTTTCAATCATTCGCGCATGACTCAGTTCTCTCCCTATGCGCCCTGACGTAAGGAGATCGCAATGACTGTAAAAGTAGGAATCAACGGCTTTGGTCGCATCGGCAGAAATTTCTTTCGCGCCGCACTCACGCAAAAGGCTGATATTGAAATCGTTGGTGTCAATGACTTAACAGATATCGCCACATTGGCACACCTTCTTAAGTACGACTCCATTCTGGGTCGCCTTGGTCTTCCGGTCTCGTTTACCGAAAACTCAATCACCGTTGATGGCAAGACCTTTGCGGTCACGGCCGAGCGCGATCCTGCGAATCTTCCTTGGGCGAAATTGGGCGCAGACGTCGTGGTCGAATCAACGGGACACTTCACGAAGGCGGCAGACGCCGGAAAGCACATCGCAGCCGGCGCCAAGAAAGTTATCATTTCAGCCCCTGCTAGCGATGAAGACGTCACTATTGTGATGGGCGTTAATCACAATGATTACGACGCTTCGAAGCATCACATTATTTCGAATGCGTCATGCACGACGAATTGCTTGGCGCCCATGGCCAAGGTGCTCGTCGAGGAGTTCGGTGTAGTCAAGGGATTGATGACCACCATTCATGCTTACACGAACGATCAAGTGATCTTGGATTTCCCGCACAAGGATCTCCGCCGCGCACGTGCAGCAGCGACAAATCTGATTCCAACCACAACGGGTGCCGCCAAGGCGATCTCTCTTGTCATTCCGTCGTTGAAGGGCAAGTTAGACGGGTATGCCATGCGCGTGCCGGTTCCTACAGGTTCGGCTACCGACCTCACAGTGGAACTCGGGCGTGAAGTAACAAAAGCTGAAGTGAACGCGGCCATGAAGAAGTGGGCAGATGGTCCTCTCAAAGGTTTCCTCACCTACACGGAAGATCCGATCGTCTCAAGCGACATTGTCACCGACCCAGCGAGTTGCATCTTTGACGCATCACTCACAATTGTCATCGGTAATACGGTGAAGGTGTTGGGTTGGTACGACAACGAGTGGGGTTACTCCAATCGTCTCGTCGATTTGATTCAGCACGTAGGCGCCTCGCTCTAAATGCCGATCGCTACTCTCGCTTCGCTGCCGGACATTGCCGGCAAACGAGTGTTGCTTCGAAGCGACCTCAACGTTCCTATCAAGGATGGCAACATCACTGATGACGGACGCATCAGGGCATCGCTTCCCACTATCAATCATCTTCGTGCTCTCGGAGCAAAAGTACTCGTGATGGCCCACTTCGGACGTCCCAAAGGTGTCCGCGTTCCGGAGATGTCACTCGAGCCTGTGGCGCGCCGGTTGGGGGAGTTGCTCGGCGCCAACGTGGCCTTCATCTCCGAGTATCGAGGCGGGAAAGCCAGCGATGCCATCGGAAAGATGCAACCTGGCGATGTGGTGCTCCTAGAGAATGTGCGTTATGAAGCGGCGGAGACGAGCAAGGTAGACGAAGAGCGGCTGCTCTTCGCTCAAGATTTGGCATCACTCGGAGATATATACGTTTCAGATGGGTTTGGCGCAGTTCATCGAAAGCATGCGTCCGTCTACGACATCGCAACGTTGCTTCCGCACTTTGCTGGATTTCTCATCTCTGCTGAGATCGAAGTGCTCAAACGTCTCACGGTGAATCCCGTTCGCCCGTACGGAGTGGTCTTGGGTGGGTCGAAAGTCAGCGACAAATTGGGTGTCATCAAGAATTTGCTCGACAAGGTAGATCTGCTCGCGATCGGCGGCGGAATGGTCTTCACGTTCCTAGCCGCGCAAGGACATGAAGTTGGTAAGTCTCTGTTAGAAGCTGACCAACTGGATGAAGTGCGCGCGCTGATCACCCAAGCAAAGGAAGCGGGCGTCACGCTCTTGCTGCCTACGGATATTGTGGTGGCCCCAGCGTTTGCCACGGATTCGCCGGCTACCGTTGTGGCAGCTCATGAGATTCCCGCAGATCAATTGGGCTTAGATATCGGTCCGGTGTCAGGAGCGGCATTCGCCGAGGCCATCTCGGGGTGCAAAACGCTCTTCTGGAATGGCCCCATGGGTGTCTTTGAATTCGACGCCTTTGCAGCGGGCACGAAAGCGGTAGCTCAGGCTTTGGCGGAGTTAGATGGCTTCACGGTGGTGGGTGGCGGTGACTCAGCGGCGGCGGTTCGTCGGCTAGGTTTTAGGGACGAAGAGTTCGGATATATTTCAACGGGTGGCGGAGCCTCTCTTGAATATCTAGAGGGCAAGGCGCTCCCTGGTATCACGGTATTGGAGCAGTAATGTCGACAACGCGTAAGCCCTTGATGGCGGGCAACTGGAAGATGAACATCAACCACCTCGAGGCGATTGGGCTCGTGCAAAAGTTGGCTTTCTCTCTCGACGATAAAGATCACGATGCCGTCGATGTTGTTGTACTGCCACCCTTCACCGATATTCGGTCAATTCAAACGCTGGTCGACGGCGATAAATTGCGTATTAGTTATGGCGCCCAAGATCTTTCTCCTGAAACTAATGGCGCCTATACCGGAGATATTTCTGCTGCGATGCTCTCTCGGTTAGGTTGTTCTTTCGTCGTTGTAGGGCATAGCGAACGTCGTCAGTATCACGCCGAAAGTGACGAACTTATCAACCGTAAAGTGAAAGCGGCGCTGGCTGCACATCTCTCTCCCATCCTTTGTGTGGGTGAGAATCTTGACATACGAGAATCCGGCGAACATGTCCCATACGTGATCGCGCAATTAGAAGCGGCGCTTCAAGGAGTGGCCGATCCTAAGAACGTAGTGATTGCCTACGAACCAATCTGGGCGATTGGCACCGGCAAGGTAGCTACCCCTGAAGATGCCCAGGAAGTCTGCTCAGCCATTCGTAATCGACTCGCTGAGCTCTATCCGGGAGATGTCGCAGACGCCATGCGCATCCTCTATGGCGGCTCGGTCAAGGCCAGCAACGTGGTGGACATCATGGAGCAAGCCGATATCGACGGGGCGCTCGTAGGCGGGGCTAGCCTGGAAGCTGAGGGATTTGCCAAGATTGCCCGCTTCCCGGTCGTGATGGCCTTTAACGCGGGGATTAAGTAGGCGATTGGGAATAATCTCCCTCCGGCTGGGTTATCCTTAACCCAGTCCACGCGAGGAGTGATTTCTAATGGTTTTGGCACTTTCGATTCTGCTGGTGATCACCAGCGTCTTGATGGTCATGTTGGTCCTGCTTCACAAAGGTAAGGGCAGTGGCCTCTCCGATCTCTTCGGCGGCGGCGTCTCTTCCTCCTATGGCGGCTCCACAGTTGTGGAACGAAATCTTGATCGAATCACTATCGTGGTCGGCGCCCTCTGGTTTGCCAGCGTTGTCGCTCTCGGTCTCTGGCTCAAGTAATCCCAGATTTAATTCCCTTCCAGATTTTTTCTCAAATTTAGTGCTCGAATTAAAGCTCGAACTCAACACAAGGAGCGATCATGGCAAGTGGAAGCGCAATCAGAGGAAGCCGAGTCGGCGCAGGTCCTATGGGCGAAGCCGAGCGCGGCGAAGCTGCTCCACGTTTTCGCCTCTCCTACTGGTGTGAACGCGGCCACGAAACCAAGCCATCTTTTGCTGATGACGGAACCGTCACGCCACCGACTGAATGGGATTGTCCCCGTTGCGGTCTTCCTGCCGGTTTAGATAAAGATAATCCACCAGCAGCGCCTAAGAATGAGCCGTACAAAACGCACTTGGCATACGTGAAGGAGCGTCGTTCAGAAGTTGATGGCGCCGCGATTCTGCAAGAGGCACTTAAGAAGTTGCGCGGGGAAGATTAATCAGCGTCTCAACAAGCTGATCTAGGCCACCTTCGTGTAGATGCAAGTGCAAGAAGTTCAAGTTGCGCGACTTGAGAGCTAATTCATCTCCAGCTGCTTGAGCGAGTTGTAATTGGTGAAAAGTAAATTGACTCTCCGGAATTACTACATCTTCATCACGTTCAGTGGTGAGTTGTAGGAATGATCCAATGAGCGGACCACCTTTATGGATTTGGCCCGTGCTGTGGAGGAATCGTGGTCCCCACCCGAAAGTGGTGGGAGCGCCGCTTGAACGTTCCAGCAGAGTGCGCAATATCTTCGCGCGTGATTCTTTCTCTCTGTCGAGAAAAGCCATCACGCCGATGTACCCATGTACTTGGCTGAGGAATTCTGTTATTGCCTGAGCCGCTGACCTCTGGTCGCCAACAACTTCGATCTTTCCGTCCATCGAACCATTGCGTGCAAGTTGCTGGGAATTGAGGATGGCGTTGGCGCGCTCCTTTGTTTCGGCCACGTTTGGTTGATCAAATGCATTGACCCGCATATGAGCACAGAGCAGGGCGGTGGCCCACTCCCAGAGTAGAAAGTGCTCTCCTAGCGTGGCTGCGATCTCGATATCACCTGACTCTCCGTTCAGTGCGATAGAAAGTACTTCAGGTCGAGCGCTGCCTAAGGCTGGAACCACGATAGGAAGTAACCCTTTGCCCTCTTTCCCGGTTGACTCAGCAAGTAGTTGCTCAATCCAGTCGCCCAAACCATGCGGAGATGCAATTTCTGCGAACGGGAATCTTTGGGCGTGCTGAGCCAGTGCGGCTGCCAGCTTTACTGCAGGTGAGTCCGCGAGCAGAAATGAGTGCGCAGCTCCCTGTGCGTCGTCGAGAAGCTCTGAAACATCTACTCCAGCAAGGGCACTTGGTAGTAATCCAGAAGCACCCAGCGCACTGAATCGGCCACCCACGTGTGGGTCAGAGTGCAGAACTCGGTATCCCACTCTGTCGGCGTACTCGGCGAGAGGTGACTCTGGGTCTGTGATGATGACGAAGTGGCCTGCCGGATCCAATCCCAACTCGCGCAACTTAGATTCAAGTACCGCTCGATGTACAAGTGTTTCTAGGGTTGTGCCAGATTTCGATGCAATCACAATGACGCTTCGAGATAAGTCCATGCTAAGAACGCGCGCAACTTGATGCGGATCGGTCGAATCGAGTATTTCGATGCGCTTATGCTCAAAGGCGCAGATAACTTCCGGAGCAAGTGATGATCCGCCCATGCCTGAAAGAATGACATTCTCTAAGTTGCGACTCCTTGCCCATGCCGCAAGCGAATCGATAGCTGGCAAAAGTGTCCGTGAAGAAGTGGGTAGGTCTAGCCAGCCCAATCGCTGCTCGGCATCAGTTGACGCGTGCGATCCCCAGAGTGATTCATCCTTGGCCGCCAGACGTTTCGACAGTGCATTCATCTCGTCAAGAATTACGGCCGACAGTTCGGGCGTTCTAATTTGGATCATAGCTGGGCAGCAACCACGGAAATCAGTTCGTTCCACGACGCTTCAAATTTTGCGACACCGTCACGTTCGAGCTCGGTGAGAATTGCAGGTAGGTCGACTCCCAGTTGTGCGAGAGCTGTGAGTTGGGCGTGCGCTTCGGCGAAAGTGCCAGAAATGGTGTTCCCTCGAGGTTCACCGGTCTCACCGACGGAAAGCAAGGTCGCTTCCGGCATGGTGTTGACCGTGTGGGGAGCGACCAATTCGACGACGTAACGAGTCTTGTTATACGCCGGATTCTTCACACCGGTTGAGGCCCAGAGTGGACGTTGCGGATGTGCTCCCTGTCGGGCGAGACCGACCCAGGTGGGGGAGTTAATAGAACTCTCGAAAATTTCGTAGGCGACTTTGGCGTTAGCGATCGCGGCTACGCCTCGCAAAGCTAGGGCCTCTGGAGTGCCTATCGCTTCTAAGAGCGGATCGACAGCAGAGTCAACGCGCGATATGAAGAAGGAGGCGACCGAGTGAATGTGGCCAATCGGCTCTCCCAGGTTTACCCGATGTTGCAAGCCAGTGATGTATGCCTCGAGAACTTCTGCGTAACGTTTCGCAGAAAAGATAAGGGTGACATTTACGCTAATGCCGGCTGATATGAGCGAAGTGATCGCGGGAAGTCCGGCAAGGGTTGCGGGTACCTTGATCATCAAATTAGGGCGATCGATAGAATTCCACAATTCGTGGGCTTGCAGAACAGTACGTTGCGTATCGTGGGCCAAGCGAGGATCAACCTCGATGCTGACCCGGCCGTCTTTTCCACCTGACGCTAAAAATATGGGCTGCAAGATGTCGCATGCATTCCGTACATCTTCAGAAGTGAGCGCCGTGATGGCATCTTCGGGGGATTTTCCTCGGTGTTGTGCGATGGCTGGCGCGTAGAGATCCGACTGGGTGATCGCTTGTTGGAATATTGAAGGATTTGTGGTGACTCCGACTACTGAGTGACTGGATATCAGATTCGCCAACGACGTGGGTGAATCGCTGTGCAATCTTTCTCGCGAGAGATCGTCGAGCCAAATACTGGTGCCCTCGGCGGAGAGGGATTGCAGGGGGTTCAAAGCAGGCTCTTGACCCTCGTTGCAATATTGGCCGCGGAGAAACCGAACTTCTCAAAGAGTTCGGGCGCACTTGCCGAAGCACCAAAGTGTTCCAGCGAAACGCACGAACCTTGATCGCCCACGTACCGATACCAATTCTGTGCAACACCGGCTTCCACACTGACGCGCACTCGTAGATCGCGGGGGAGTACGGATTCGCGGTATGCCTCATCTTGCTCTTCAAACCATTCGAGGCACGGTGCGCTAACGACTCGTACGGATATCCCATCTGCAGCGAGGAGATCTTGCGCCTCGAGTGCGAGATAGACCTCTGAGCCGGTTGCAATAATGATTCCTTGTGCAGGGGATGCGCACTCTGAAAGTACATAAGCGCCGCGCGCTGCGTTACTTGCTGGGGCGTACTTATCACGATCGAAGACTGGAACGTTTTGTCGTGTAAGCAAGATGCCGGCCGGACCTCTTCGCTTGAGTATTTCGATCCAGCAAGTGCGCACCTCGTTTGCATCGGCTGGACGAACAACCGCCAGATTGGGGATGGCTCGCAGGGCGGCCGCATGCTCCACTGGTTGATGTGTTGGTCCATCTTCGCCCAAACCGATGGAATCGTGGCTCCATACGTATGTAACGGGCAGATTCATGAGGGCGCTCAGGCGAACGGACCCGCGCATGTAATCACTGAAGACTAGGAAGGTTCCGGCGAATGATCGCGTTAAGCCGTGTAACGCCATTCCATTAAGGATGGCGCCCATTGCATGTTCGCGAATTCCAAAGTGGATGACCCGACCAAATGGATGTGCATTCTTCATTTGAGAAGTGGCAGGTAAGAAAGAGTGCGACCCTTCGATGGTGGTGTTATTACTATCGGCTAGATCTGCCGATCCACCCCACATTTCTGGCATGACCGAGGCTAGGTATTGAATGACATCGCCTGATGCTTTACGGGTGGAGAGATCTTTGCCTGAAGGAAAGGTAGGCGGATCAAGGTGTGGCAGTTCATGGGAGAGAATTCGCGTTAACAAGTCAGCGCGCTCGGGGTGAGTGGCGCTCCACTTCTCAAAGTCTTGCTGCCATTGCGCTTGCATCGCTGCTCCCCGCGACTTAATTCCTCGAGCATGGTCGAGGACGTCCGCGGGCATTGCGAATGATTCGTCCGGGTTAAGACCGAGTGCCACCTTCGTGGCAGCTACTTCTTCCGCGCCGAGTGCTGATCCGTGGGATTTGGCTGTTCCGCGGGCCGCAGGAGCTGGCCATGCGATTACTGTTTTAAGGCGGATCAGTGAAGGTGCTCTCGTGCTTGCCTTTGCACTTTCGATTGCCACGTTCAGTGCGGCTAGATCAACGTTTCCATCTGCTAATTGATCTACTTCATATACGTCCCACCCATATGCGCGATATCTGGCTGAGACGTCTTCAGTGAAGGCCACATGTGTGTCGCCTTCAATCGATATTCGGTTGTCGTCATAAATCACTACGAGGTTTGCCAGTTCTTGGGTGCCGGCCAGTGAGGAAGCTTCAGCACTCACGCCCTCTTGCAGGTCTCCATCGGAACAGAGGACATAAACGCGATGGTCGAAGAGGCCTTGCGTGAGCGGAGTTTCGGGTTCCAGCAAGCCGTGCGTGTAACGCGCAGCCATGGCCATGCCCACGCCGTTGGCTACTCCTTGTCCAAGTGGGCCAGTAGTGGTTTCCACGCCTGCCGTATGGCCAAACTCTGGATGTCCCGGGGTGAGCGCTCCCCAGGTGCGGAATTTCTGCAAATCCGTCATTTCAACTCCGTAACCAGAGAGAAAGAGTTGGATGTACAGAGTCAGGCTGGAGTGCCCACAGCTCAGGATGAATCGGTCGCGTCCTAGCCAGTGCGCAGAGGCCGGGTTATGGCGGATGTGCTTCTGGAAAAGGAGGTAGGCAACCGGGGCAAGAGCCATTGCAGTACCTGGGTGGCCGTTGCCCACTTTCTGCACAGCGTCGGCGGCGAGGGCGCGAGAATAGGTGATAGCGCGGTAATCATTTTCGGTGAAATTCAGGGCGGCAGGCACAAGAACACCCTATCCCGAGGTATGGCGTGAATTACTGACTAGACTCGCCACCTATGAGGAGCGAAAGTCTCGATACTGGGTCCAACGCGGGGTCCAACTCGGGGTCCAACTCGGGGTCCAACTCGGGGTCCAACTCGGGCGCCAGCAAGAGCAGAGAGAGCGCCGCACCCCGTGGCCTCTTCGCTCGATATCTCGCTCTCACCAAGCCACGCATTATCGAACTCCTTCTGGTCACCACCGTGCCGACGCTCTTCCTGGCGTCGAAAGGATGGCCATCGCTTTCGATCACGGTAATCACCTTGGTCGGTGGCACCTTTGCGGCGGCCAGCGCCAATTCTTACAACTCCATTATTGACAGGGATATCGACGCCCTCATGGAGCGCACCATGCATCGCCCGATGCCACGTGGCGAGATCTCTGTTCGGTCTGCGGTGATTTTCGCTTCTGCTCTTGCCTTAATTTCTGTTCTGCTTCTCTGGATGTTGGCCAATCCGCTCACTGGGATTCTCGCGCTAGTGGCGATTTTGCTTTACGTCCTCGGTTACACCATGGTTCTCAAGCGTCGCACCGCCGAAAACATCGTGTGGGGCGGTGCCGCTGGTTGCATGCCGGTCTTGATTGGTTGGGCGGCCGTGACCAATTCCCTCTCCTGGGCACCGGTCGTACTTTTTCTGATTATTTTCTTCTGGACTCCGCCGCACTACTGGCCTTTGGCTATTAAGTACAAAGAAGAATACGCCGCCGCATCGGTGCCAATGTTGCCTGTGATCGCAACCATGGAGAACGTGGCGCGACGTATCGTCATTTATGCGTGGGTCATGGTTGCGGTTTCGCTCGCACTTATTCCAGTTGCTGGCATGCATTGGCTCTATTCGGCGGCATCCGTCATCCTGGGCGGGATGTTCCTTTACGAGTCCCATGCCATTGCTCACCGCGTTAAGCGAGGCGTCGATCCGAAGCCAATGCGACTCTTTCACGGATCAATCAGCTATTTATCATTGCTCTTTTTAGCTGTAGCAATCGACGCATTGCTTTAAATAGTTTCGTTGCTCTCTTTTTCGAAACTGTAGTAAAGGAAATTGGCGGCCGTCCATACCAGCGCAGAGCCGAGAAGGTGGATCGCAACTAATACTTCAGGCAAGCCGGTGAAATATTGCGTGTAACCAATCACGCCCTGGAGCACAATGGCGCCTACAAAGTAAAGGTATGCCTTGGGCGTGGGGCGCTTGGTGACGCGCAACATGAGCCAGAGAGAGATTGTCAAAACCACAAGTGCAATCACGATGTCTGCATGGAAGAGTGCCAAGCGCGCCGCATCAAGTGGATATCGAGGAGCTTTGTCGTCACCAGCATGTGGCCCACTGCCCGTAACGAAAGTGCCAACGATAAGTACCAGAGCGGTAATCCCAACGACCACTCTGCCTAATGTGAATACTTCACGCTTTACATTCACGGCCACATACTCTTCATCCATTTGATGGAGCGCACGCACAATGCCGGCGATCAAGATCGACGAGAGTAAGTAATGTCCAGCAACCGTGAATGGATTGAGATGAGTCCACACCGTGATGCCGCCGAGAACAATTTGAGCGATTAATCCACGAAGTTGGAACCAGGCTAATTTGCCGTGTCTCTTGTTGATGCGAGCTGCAATGACAACATAAGCAACGTTGAGTACCAGCAAGATAGTGAGCAGGCGATTTCCGAATTCGATCCAGCTATGAACACCTTCGATTTGGCTAGGTTGAGGCCCGAGAGAACCGTTGACGCAATCGGGCCACTCGGGACAGCCGAGGCCAGATTTGGTGAGGCGTACCGCGCCACCGGTCAGCACGATTCCTACTTGAAAGACGAGGAAGAGGCGCCACGCTTGGCGCTCATATGTAGTAATCAGACGGGCAGCTCGACGCGCGAGCGTGACTGCTCCGGGGGAGATGCGTAAGCGGAGCGAGTTGAGGCGCTCGGATCGAGAGAAGAGTGCCTTGAAGTTCACCTCTCAACAGTAGCCCTAAGCGGCCCCTCAGCGCCGTCCTCAGCGCCGTCCTCAGCGCCGTCCTCAGCGCCGTCCTCAAGAGGAGCTCGGCGACTCTCCGCCTCTCCGTTTGCAGGCACCACTGAATTAGGACACAATACTGTTGTGAAAAAGACCTCCACTCCTACTGCGGATGCCGTGTTGGTGGAGGGAAGTAAGAACGAGGAAGAGTCGACCCGCGAATGGGTCGCCCGCTCAGTCCTGGAAAACGGCCCATCGACCGCGGTAGTTCTCGGCGAACGTCTAGGGCTTACCCCGGCCGGAATCCGCCGCCACCTCGATACTTTGGTGGCTCAGGGAATCTTGGAAGCTCGCGAACCTCGCTTGGTCACCCGTGGTCGCGGTCGTCCGGCCAAAGTCTTTGTGGTGACGGATGCAGGACGAGCTCACTTCTCACAGTCTTATGACGATCTGGCAGCCGCTGCCCTGCGCTACTTGCGCGCCCAGGGCGGGGTAGAGGCCTTAGAAGGTTTCGCTCAAAGTCGGGCCCAGGATTTGGAGCGTCGAATCTCGGTCGCGCACTTAAAAGTGGAGGAGCGTCTTCCGGCGCTCGTCGAAGCGCTCTCCGCTGAGGGTTTTGCCGCATCGGTGGCCTCGCTTGGCAATGGAGATCAACTCTGCCAACACCACTGTCCGGTAGCCCACGTCGCTGCTGAATTCCCCGAATTGTGCGAGGCCGAGACGTCTGCGCTCTCTCGAATTTTAGGTTCTCATGTCCAGCGTTTGGCAACCATCGCCCATGGAGATGGTGTGTGCACTACATATATTCCCGCTCCACTCACTATCCAATCACCAGCAAAGATCAAGTAAACGAGAGGCACATCTGTGACTACCACTGCGCATCCAGAGCTCGACGGCATCGGCACGTACGAATTTGGTTGGTCTGATTCTGATAAAGCTGGAGCGAATGCCCGTCGCGGCATCAACGAAGAGGTTGTACGCGATATCTCTGCAAAGAAGAGTGAGCCAGAGTGGATGTTAGAAATGCGCCTCAAGGGTTTAAGACTCTTCGAAAAGAAGCCAATGCCCACGTGGGGATCAGATCTCACTGGCATCTTCTTCGACACAATCAAATACTTTGTGCGTTCTACCGAGAAGCAAGCCACTACGTGGGAAGAGCTTCCAGAAGAAATTAAGAACACGTATGACCGGCTCGGAATCCCTGAAGCCGAGAAGAAGCGTTTGGTCTCTGGTGTCGCCGCGCAATATGAGTCCGAGGTTGTCTACCACCAGATTCGCGAAGATCTTGAAGAGCAGGGAGTTGTCTTCCTCGATACGGATACTGCGCTGAAGACGCACCCAGAAATCTTCAAGGAGTATTTCGGAACCGTTATTCCGGTGGGCGACAACAAATTCGCTGCGCTCAATACTTCTGTATGGTCCGGGGGCTCTTTCATCTATGTGCCGAAGGGTGTGCACGTAGATATTCCGCTACAGGCTTATTTCCGCATTAACACTGAAAACATGGGTCAGTTTGAGCGCACCTTAATCATTGCCGATGAGGGCTCGTACGTGCACTACGTCGAGGGATGCACTGCTCCGATCTATAGCTCTGACTCGCTTCACTCTGCGGTGGTCGAAATCATCGTAAAGAAGGATGCCCGTGTCCGTTACACAACGATCCAAAATTGGTCGAATAACGTCTATAACTTGGTGACCAAGCGGGCCGTCTGCGAAGCAGGCGCCACAATGGAATGGATTGATGGCAATATCGGATCCAAGGTCACGATGAAGTATCCAGCCGTCTATCTCATGGGACCACATGCCAAGGGCGAGACGCTCTCTATTGCATTCGCCGGTGAGGGTCAGCATCAAGATGCTGGCGCAAAGATGGTGCATGCTGCGCCCTACACTTCGTCAACGATTATCTCGAAGTCAGTTGCACGCGGTGGCGGCCGTACCTCCTATCGCGGTTTGGTCCAGGTTCAAGAGGGTGCACATCAGTCCAAGAGCACTGTCAAGTGCGATGCACTTTTGGTCGACACCATTAGTCGTTCAGATACATACCCCTACGTCGACGTGCGCGAAGATGATGTGTCTATGGGACACGAAGCCACTGTCTCGAAGGTGAGCGATGATCAACTCTTCTACTTAATGTCTCGCGGCATGACTGAAGACGAAGCCATGGCCATGATTGTTCGTGGATTCATCGAGCCGATTGCACGCGAATTGCCGATGGAGTACGCGCTCGAACTGAACCGTCTCATCGAGCTCCAAATGGAAGGCGCTGTCGGTTAATGAGCACCATTACTACGCCCACTGGGCGCGAAGAAGCATGGCGTTTTACTCCACTCAACCGCTTAGGCGGTTTGCACGACGGAAGTGCATCGAACTCGGGAGTACTAAGTTTTGAGTTGAGCGGGGACTCGATCGCAGTACATAAGTCAGTACTTGCGAGCGAATCCGTAGTTCTCCCTCACGACGAGACGCCCGACGCAGTAGCTTTGCACGCCCGCGCGCGAGTTGAGAAGGTCGACTTTATCGATATCCCCGCCAACGCTTCGGGCACAGTGCGAATTGTTCGTACGGGCGCCGGTGGCTCACTCTTCGCTCGAACGCTTATTGCGGTGGGAAAGCATTCAAAGGTTTCCATTGTGATGGAGAATTTCGGTGACATTTCTTTGGCTGAGGAGATTGAATTACGCATTGCCGACGAAGCAAATGTGCAGTTCATTTCTACCCAAGAATGGTCATCAACGGCGGTCCACGTTGCAAGACACCGCTTCGAATTAGGCAGAAACGCTACTCTCACAGCAACTCATTTCACCATGGGTGGATCAGTCGTGCGAATCTCTCCTCGAGTCGATTACTTGGCCAACGGGGGAAGCGCTGAGCTCAATGGGCTCTACTTTGCAAACACTGGCCAACATCTAGAGCACAGACTTCATGTCGAGCACGACGTATCGCATTGCAAGTCTCGAGTTACCTACAAAGGTGCTCTGCATGGTGAGGGCGCCCACACTGTGTGGATTGGTGACGTGGCAATTCGTGCGGTGGCGGAAGGAACCGACACCTACGAGCTCAACCGCAACTTGGTGCTGAGCGATCACGCGCGGGCAGATTCCGTTCCTAATCTCGAGATTGAAACGGGAGAGATTGTCGGCGCCGGTCACGCAAGTGCTACCGGGCGTTTTGATGATGAGCAACTTTTCTATCTCCAATCCCGCGGAATTCCGGTCCACGAGGCTCGCAAACTTGTAGTGCGCGGCTTCTTTGCTGAGCTCATCACCAAGATCGGCATTGCTGACTTGGAAGAGCGACTTCTTGGTGTCATCGACGAAGCGCTAGAGGCTTCGAATGCTTGAACTCTCCTTTGATTCATTAGTTCGCGGACGCCCACTCAAGGTCAATCTCGACGGTAACGACGTGTGCGTGGCGCGAGTGGGCGATGAGGTATTCGCGGTCGGAGATCTCTGCTCGCACGCCGATGTATCGCTTTCAGAAGGTGAAGTTGAGGATCACTTCGTCGAATGTTGGCTCCACGGATCGAAGTTTGATCTTCGCACGGGGGAGCCAGAGTCATTTCCAGCAACCACTGCAATTCCAGTTTATAAAACCTCGCGTGACGGCGACACCGTCACAATCTCTCTCCCAGAAAATCGGAAGTGAATATGAGTACATTAGTAATCCGCGGTCTCCACGTAAGCGTCGAGACCGAAGACGGTCCAAAGGAAATTCTTAAAGGCGTAGACCTCACGGTGAACTCTGGAGAGATTCACGCGATCATGGGTCCAAACGGTTCCGGTAAGTCGACTTTGGCTTATTCGATCGCCGGGCACCCTAAGTATCAAGTCACTTCTGGCTCTGTTCATCTTGATGGCGCTGACGTCCTCGAGATGACAGTCGACGAACGTGCACGTGCCGGTCTCTTCTTGGCCATGCAGTATCCAGTCGAGGTTCCAGGCGTCAGTGTCTCTAACTTCCTCCGTACTGCAGCAACTGCAATTCGCGGCGAAGCACCTAAATTGCGCACCTGGGTAGGCGAAGTAAAGGCTGCGATGACGGCCCTGTCGATGGATCCCGCCTTCTCCGAAAGAAATGTCAACGAGGGATTCTCCGGTGGCGAAAAGAAGCGTCACGAGATTTTGCAGATGGAATTGCTCAAGCCAAAAATGGCCATCTTGGACGAGACAGACTCAGGGCTCGATGTTGATGCTTTGCGCGTAGTTTCTGAAGGAGTGAATCGAATCGCTGCCAATGGCGACCTCGGCGTTCTCCTCATCACTCACTACACCCGCATTCTTCGACATATCAAGCCAGATTTTGTACACGTGTTCTCTGCCGGTCGCATCGTCGAACAAGGTGGCTCAGAATTAGCAGAGCGCCTCGAGGCTGAAGGCTACGCAGAATACGCGACCAAGTAGAGACATGTCCGCCTCTAGGCTCAACGCGGAAATCCTAAAAAAGGATTTTCCGCTACTTGGGCGCACCGTCAGGGGCGGCAAGAAATTGGTTTATTTGGATTCTGGTGCCACGAGCCAAAAGCCCACGATGGTGCTTGATGCCGAACGAAATTTCTATGAATATCACAATGCGGCAGCGCATAGAGGTGCACACCAGCTAGCCGAAGAGGCGACTGAGGCTTTTGAAGGTGCGCGCGAGGTGGTCGCGCATTTCATAGGAGCGCACACCCGTGAGGTTATATTTACCAAGAGTGCCACTGAGTCCTTAAACCTAGTGGCTTACTCGCTCTCTGCTGCAGAGTCTCCAATCCAATGGCGACCTGGCGATGAGGTACTCGTCACCGAGATGGAGCATCACGCCAATCTCATCCCATGGCAAGAGATGGCGAAGCGCACAGGTGCGCGGTTGCGGTTTATTCCTGTCACCGACGATGGACAATTAGATCTCACTCAAATCGACACTTTGATAAATGAAAAGACGCGCATTCTTTCGTTTACGCACGCCTCGAACGTGTTGGGTACCGTAAATCCTGTTCGCCGCCTTGCCGACTTGGCACATGCCGTGGGCGCCATAGTTGTACTTGACGCTTGCCAATCTGTCCCGCATGAATCCGTTGATGTGACTGCGCTGGGCATTGATTTGATGGCCTTTTCTGGTCACAAGATGCTCGGACCCACTGGTGTGGGGGTGCTGTGGGGTCGATTTGAAATTTTGGAATCGATGCCGCCCTTCCTTACTGGGGGATCAATGATTGAAGTAGTCACACTTGAAAGTGCGACTTACTCGTTGCCGCCAAAGCGTTTCGAAGCCGGAGTGCCCAATATGGCGCAGGCAGTTGGCCTGGCAGCTGCTATTGGTTATTTGCAAGAAGTAGGTATGCATGCGATTGCTCATCACGAAGAAGATTTAGTTACCTCAGCGATCGCTCAACTTGAAACCATGCCGGGCGTCAAAGTGTTAGGTCCTGCCGGCCCGCGCGGAGGCGCGCTCTCGTTCCTGGTTGACGACATACACCCGCACGATGTTGGTCAAGTTTTAGATGATGACGGCATTGCGGTCCGGGTCGGGCACCATTGCGCGTGGCCCCTGATGAGGCGCTTCGGAGTGGCGGCCACAACTCGGGCTACTTTCTATCTTTATAACACCCACGAAGACGTGAGTTCCTTGGTATCGGGAATTCGAAGAGCCCAACAGTTCTTTGGAACCACTTCATGAACCTCGAGAAGATGTATCAGGAAATCATCCTGGACCACTACAAGCATCCTCAATTCAAGAATCTTGCTCCTATGGTCTCCGGCGCCGTGGAAGTGCACCATATCAATCCGACGTGTGGAGATGAAGTAACTCTTCGAGCTCAGGTCGTTGACGGAGTGATTGAGTCGGTCACTTGGGACGGTCTTGGTTGTTCGATATCTCAGGCCTCCACGTCGGTGATGGCTGGATTGACGCAAGGCGCTACCGTAAAGAGCGCCCTCGATTTAACGGCACAATTTCTTTTACTGATGCAAGGTAAGGGAGTTTCAACTGACGCAGACGAAATATTGGAAGACGGCATTGCATTTGCCGGCGTGGCTCAATACCCCGCTCGAGTAAAGTGTGCCCTTCTAGGGTGGATGGCGTTAAAAGATGCAATCACGCGTGAGCCGGGGGAGATCAATGAGTAACGAAGCCAAGGTCGCCGATGTTGAAGAGGCGATGAAGGATGTAGTAGATCCTGAATTGGGTATTAATGTAGTTGATCTAGGTCTTGTGTACGGCGTGCACGTTGATGACCACGAAATTGCCACATTGGATATGACGCTCACATCAGCTGCCTGTCCGTTGACCGATGTGATTGAAGATCAGACACGTGCTGCCCTTGCCGGACTTGTCTCCGATGTCCGGATCAATTGGGTGTGGATGCCACCATGGGGGCCTGACAAGATCACGGATTCAGGACGCGAACAATTGCGGGCATTAGGTTTTACAGTCTGATTACCGCACGCGAAGTTGAAATACGTCTTGGTGCAAGGCTCATGCTCGCGCCATGTTCTTTCACGGTCAATCCTGGGGACCGCATCGGCCTAGTCGGCAGAAACGGCGCTGGTAAAACAACTCTGACCAAAATTCTTGCTGGAGAAGGTCTGCCTAGTTCAGGTGACGTGACGCGCAGCGGACACGTGGGTTACCTTCCGCAGGATCCCCGCACGGGTGATTTGCACGTGCTCGCCAAAGATCGCATTCTTTCGGCTCGAGGCCTCGATCAAATCATTGCTGATTTGCGACTGGCAGAGGAGCGCATGGCTTCTCCTGATAAAGAAGTAGCAGAGAAGGCTGGTCGACGCTGGACTGCTCTTGACGAAGCCTTTCATCGCGAAGGTGGGTACTCCGCTGAGAGCGAGGCGGGCTCCATCGCGTTGAGTTTAGGGTTGGCGCCGAAAGTTCTTGATCAGCCACTGGAAACTCTCTCTGGTGGTCAACGCCGCCGCGTCGAATTAGCCCGTATTCTCTTTCAGGGTTCAAGTACTTTGCTACTGGATGAGCCCACAAACCACCTTGATGCCGACTCCATCGCGTGGCTTAAAGAATTCCTCGCCAATTACAAAGGCGGGCTCATTGTCATTAGTCACGATGCAGCGCTCCTCGACAAATGCGCGAACAAGATATTTTATCTAGATGCAAATCGATCAACAATCGATATTTACAACCTTGGCTGGACTGCATACTTACAGCAACGCGAAATTGATGAGCGTCGCCGCAAGCGCGAGCAAGCCAACGCAGAAAAACAGGCCGGAGCTTTGAAGGCGCAGGCAGATCGCATGAGATACAAAGCGACGAAAGCTCGAGCGGCACAGAGCATGGATAAGCGTGCCGCGCGTATTCTCGATTCGATTGTGGAGGGTGGCGGGCGCGAAAAGGTCGCACGCATCCGTTTCCCTGATCCTGTCACATGTGGGAAGACGCCCTTAATGGCGCATGGACTTTCAAAGAGTTATGGCTCTTCAGAAATTTTCACCGACGTCGACCTAGCGATCGATCGAGGCTCACGAGTGGTCATTCTTGGATTGAATGGTGCTGGGAAAACCACTTTGTTACGCCTGCTATCCGGCATTGAAGACGGAGATACAGGTCAAGTGGAGTTGGGGCATGGTGCGCGCCTTGGTTACTACGCTCAAGAACACGAAACATTAGATGTCACGCGCACCGTCCTTGAAAATATGCAATCGGCATCTCCTGATTTGGCCGAATCCCAAGTGCGTTCGCTCCTGGGTTCATTTCTTTTCATTGGTGATGACGTGTTTAAGCCAGCAGGTGTGCTTTCTGGAGGCGAGAAAACACGTCTTGCGCTTGCTTGTTTAGTGGTCTCTGGGGCAAACGTACTGCTTCTGGACGAACCCACGAATAATCTCGATCCAGCGAGTAGGGCCGAAATTCTGGAAGCACTGGGAAGGTATGAGGGCGCAGTTGTGCTCGTCACACATGATGACGGCGCGGTAGAGGCCCTCAACCCTGAGCGGGTACTTCTTCTCCCTGATGGTGTGGAGGATCTCTGGCGACCCGACTATCTGGATCTCATTGCTCTAGCATGACCTCATGATCACAGTAGAACGTAGCGGAGCCAGAGTCGACATCATTCTGAACGCCCCTGAGCGGCTCAATGCGCAGACTGAAGAGACCTGGATTGAACTTGCCCGCATCGGCCGAGATCTTGATCCACGGACCCGCGTGGTGGTTTTGCGCGCCGAAGGGCCTTCATTCTCTGCGGGGATGGATAAGCGCGTCTTTACAGGCGAGGCCAATCCAAATCTCAGGGAGATGCTTGAAGGCACTAACGAAGAGATGCAAGACCGTATTGCAACCTTCCAAGAGGCCTTTCGCTGGTGGCATGAGTGCGATGCCATCACGATTGCACAAGTTCAGGGACATGCGATTGGCGCTGGATTTCAATTAGCCCTTGCGTGTGATCAGCGGATCCTGGCTGACGATGCAAAATTCGCGATGAAAGAGATTTCTCTCGGCCTGGTTCCAGATCTCACAGGTACCTACTCGTTGATGCAACTTGTCGGATATTCACGTGCTCTTGATATTTGCAGCACTGGTCGATCTGTAGAGGCCGCCGAGGCGGTCCAAATTGGGATGGCCCTCAAGGCTGTCCCAGTTGCAGATCTCGCCGCAGCGGTTGACTCGTATGTTGAGAGTTTGATGGCTATGCAGGAGCCAACTCTCAGGGCGGTCAAACGACTTCATAACCAAGTGCGGACTCGCGATAAGCAATTTGTGGCAGAACGCCGTGAACAGACAGCTTTGCTTCGGGGAATGCTCGGTGGCTAATCATTCAATGTGGATGAGCTACAGAGCTCTGACGCAGGACAGTTCCGTTAAGGACAAAAAACTCACCAAGGGAACGCTCAAGCGTATTGGTAGTTTTGCTACCCCTTACCGAAGTTCAATGATTACGTATCTCAGCACGGTAGTCATTGAGTCCATCCTGATCATCATTACACCGCTTGTTCTTCGCGAGTTGATCGACAAAGGCGTGTTGAAAAATAACGCGCACCTAGTTACCTCCTTAGCTTTATTGGTAGGCGGTCTGGCACTTTTTGACGCCGGGCTTACTCTCTTTGGTCGTTGGTACTCGGCAAGAATCGGCGAGGGCCTCATCTATGACCTGAGAGTCAAAGTATTTACCCATGTGCAACGACAACCGATCGCGTTTTTTGTGCGCACGCAAACTGGTGCACTCATATCACGACTTAATTCCGATGTGATTGGCGCTCAACAAGCCTTCACCTCAACCCTGTCGGGTTTGGTCAGTAATGTGGTGAGCCTTGTGCTCGTAGGCGCCACCATGTTCTATCTTTCCTGGCAAATTACTCTAGCTGCGCTGGTTCTTGTTCCCGTATTTCTACTACCGACCAAGTGGGTGGGGCGAAAGCTTCAGCGCATGACGCGTTCGACAATGCAGCTGAACGCAGAGATGTCATCCACCATGACAGAACGTTTTAACGTTTCCGGCGCCTTATTGGTTGCCCTTTTTGGTCGCCCCAAGGTCGAGTCTGAATACTTTGCGGCAAAAGCAAGACGTGTTGCAGATAACGGTATTCAAATTGCACTCTTTAATAGACTCTTCTTCACGTCGCTCACGTTGATTGCCTCCGTTGCCACGGCCATGGTTTATGGAATCGGCGGGCACTTAAGTATCAATGGATCTCTATCGTTGGGTACTTTGCTGGCGCTAACGACACTCTTAACGCGGCTCTACGGGCCACTCACTGCGCTCTCAAGCGTGCGCGTCGACGTCATGACCGCGCTTGTTTCATTTGAACGCGTCTTTGAAGTGTTAGACCTGGAGCCCAGTATCAAGAACGAGCCCGGAGCTACGCCGATCCAGAAGGCCCCTCCACGTATCGTCTTTAACGATGTTCACTTTGGTTACCCACCTGCTGCCGAGGTCTCGCTCGCTTCGCTCGAAGCGGTAGCGAAGCCGGAGACCTATACGGGCGGAGAAATCCTGAAGGGGATCTCGTTTGAAGTTGGCCCTGGTGAGATGGTGGCACTGGTAGGTCCATCGGGTGCGGGCAAGACGACCATCACCTCACTCTTGCCGCGCCTCTATGACGTAACAGAAGGGAATATCGAAGTCGATGGTCGCGATTTGCGAGCGATCACTTTGGAGAGCCTGCGGGAACTTGTAGGCGTGGTCACTCAAGATGCCCACCTCTTCCACGACACTATCGAGGCGAATCTTCGCTATGCACAGCCGACTGCTACGCCCGAAGAGATAGTCAGCGCCTGCAAAGGTGCGCAGATTTGGGAGTTAATCCAATCTCTCCCCGATGGGCTCGATACGGTTGTGGGCGATCGCGGTCACCGTCTCTCTGGAGGCGAAAAGCAGCGCATCGCAATCGCGCGCTTGCTTCTTAAGGATCCAGGCGTAGTTATTCTTGACGAGGCTACCGCTCACCTTGATTCCGAAAATGAGGCGGCGGTGCAGCAAGCACTTGGACTTGCGTTAGCGGGTCGTACGAGTGTTGTCATCGCGCACCGGCTCTCAACAATCCGCGAGGCGAACCAAATTCTAGTTATCGATAACGGTGAAATTGTGGCTAGGGGTACTCATGACTCGCTTATGAGAGACCCTGGGCTGTATCGCGAACTCTACGAGCGCCAGTTTTCACATTCTTAAGATCTTCCCTGAGAAGTAAGAATCTCCCCAAGGCAATGAGAAGAGCAAAAATCAACCATTGCACGGCGTAAGCCGCATGTGGTCCAGATGAAATCTCGGGCTTGGGTATTGGTAGTGGCAGTGATTGCGATGCTGGTGTAAAACTCTCGGCTTCCAAATAGCCGCCGCCGTCACTTGCGATGCGTTTCGTGTTTATGGTCCGAGCAACCGCACTGAAATCCTCACTGCTCATGCCAAAGAGAGATCCTCGAGGCCCAGGGCGATCCAAAGTATCGCCACCTCGCACGCGTCCCACAACGGTGATGGGCGTCGTGGGTAGCGTGATGTGGGGGAGATCGGTTGCACTGAGTCCAGCTTGGATCCATCCGAGATCAATCCAGTAACGCGCACCGTCAGAAGTCGTGATGGGTGCCATGACGCCGTACCCGTATTTGCCGTTTGAGTATCGATTGCGCATTAAAAGGTACTCGCCCAAGGTCCCGCTTACCTGTGCGTGACGCCATCTCACGCTTGGTTTCGGGGGAGTGCCGGGTGTGAGAAAGGCGCTAATCGTGGAGGGGGTTTGGTCAATATTTTGAGCGATCAGCGCATTAGCGCTATCACGGGCGCTCTTACGCTCCCATTGCCATTGCGCAAGTGCGAGACATCCGAAGATCAGCATGATCGCTGTGAGCGTGAGCGCTATGGATTTGGGTCCGAAAATGGCGCGCTTCATGGCACGAAGGTATCGTCTCCACTTACTATGGCGCACCTTCAGGACACCTTTGGGCGAGTCAAGCGGGATCTGCGTATCTCGTTGACGGATCGATGCAATTTGCGCTGTTCCTATTGCATGCCCCCGGAGGGATTGCCGTGGATTCCCCAGCCTGAAATTTTGACCGATGATGAAATTGTTCGAGTGTCCAAGATTGCGGTAGCGCACGGCATCACTAAATTGCGCCTCACTGGTGGGGAGCCATTGCTTCGTCCAAATTTGATTGACATTGTTGGGCGAATGTCGAAGCTCAATCCTCGCCCCGATATTGCTCTCACCACTAATGGAATTGGTTTGGCTCACCTCGCAGCACCGTTGGCGGCGGCTGGCCTCACGAGAGTTAACGTCTCCTTAGATACCTTGCAGCCCGCTCGCTTTAAAGCACTCACGCATCGCGATCGATTCGATGATGTGATCGCTGGGCTTCACGCAGCGAAAGAAACCGCGCTCGCTCCTATTAAGGTCAACTCAGTCTTGATGCGAGGCGTGAATGATGATGAAGCTCCTGCTCTATTGAGATGGGCTCTCGATAACGATATTCGTTTACGTTTCATCGAACAGATGCCGCTTGACGCACAGCACGGATGGCAACGAGAGACGATGTTAACGGCTGTTCAAATTATCGAAAGTCTTGCACAAGACTTTGTGTTGACCCCATTGACAAAGGGAGAGAGAGGATCTGCTCCCGCTGAAGAGTTTTTGGTCGATGGTGGACCCGCAACGGTAGGAATCATTGGCAGCGTGACACGGCCATTCTGTGCAGACTGCGATCGCATCCGGTTGACCGCGGATGGCCAAATTCGCAATTGCCTCTTCGCCACCGAAGAAGATTCAGTGCGCGAGATCTTGCGTTCTAGTGGAGCTGACATCGATGAGCGGGTAGCGGCTGTACTTTTCGGATCAGTTCTCAAAAAGAAGAAGGGCCACGGAATTGGCGAGCCAGATTTTGTGCAACCAATTCGTCCGATGTCAGCGATTGGTGGCTAGGAGCCGAGCTCCCGAGGAATGACAGGCGCCGAGGGCGCGGTCTCTCGCTCTCGCCCCGCGTTTGCCACGACTACAGAGATATAGGGGAGCGTGAATGCCCCTACGAAGAAGATCCATCTCCAAGGGTTGGGTGTGATGACCGTCAGGAGAAAACACGCAGTACGGATCATCATGCTGACGAAATAGCGCTTCTGGCGACCGGCGAGATTGCTGCTGAGGGGTGCGGCCGCCCCCGTGATTTGATGAGGTTCGATCTTGGTCTTGCGCTGAAAAGCCATGGGTTCACGCTATCTCGACCCACTTACCTCTGCCACTCAGGACTTCCCTTCTCGGGAGAGTTCTTGAGGCAGTGTCGTGAGGTAAGTTATCGACATGACTTCGCGCTCGATTCTGGTCACTGGTGGAAACCGTGGCATTGGATTGGCGATTGCGAGGGCCTTCCAGGCGCAGGGAGACCAGGTCGCCATTACTTATCGAAGTGGAGAAGTGCCCGAGGGACTCTTTGGGGTGCAGGCAGATGTCACCGATACTGAATCGATTGAGCGCGCCTTTGCCGAAGCCGAGAGTGCTCATGGTCCTGTTGAGGTGCTGGTCGCAAATGCTGGCATTACTCGAGACGGGCTCGTTCTGCGCATGTCTGATGACGATTTTGCCGACGTGGTAAACACCAATCTCACTGGAGTTTTCCGCTGCGCGCGTAGAGCTTCCAAAAGTATGCTCAAGTTAAAACGTGGACGCATCATCATTATCGGATCTGTCGTGGGGCTCTCTGGTTCTGCTGGGCAAGTGAATTACGCCGCCACCAAGGCAGGGCTGATCGGAATGGCGCGATCACTGGCGCGCGAATTGGGAGTACGGGGAATCACCACGAATGTGATCGCTCCTGGCTTTGTCACAACTGATATGACCGCAGTTTTGGATGAAGATGTTAAGAAAGGAATCCTCACCACGATTCCACTTAATCGCTATGCGGAAGCCAGTGAAGTTGCAGGTGTGGCCACATTCCTCGCATCGGAGAGCGCGGGTTACATTACTGGCGCCGTCATTCCAGTTGACGGTGGTCTAGGTATGGGAAATTAGGGGGTCATTGTGGGAATACTTCAAGGTAAGCGTATTTTGGTCACAGGTGTTCTCACCGACGCATCCATTGCTTTTCATATCGCGCGGATTGCGCAAGAAGAGGGCGCTCAAGTCGTGCTCTCTTCTTACGGCAGAGTATTGCGTCTGACTGAACGCATCGCTGGCCGTTTGCCACAGAGTGCGCCAGTCATAGAACTCGACGTCACGTCAGATGAAGACCTTGCACAACTGCCTACACGCGTACGAGAACATGTTTCTGGTCTCGACGGCGTTATCCATTCAATCGGGTTTGCACCAGAGGCAGCTTTGGGCGGCAACTTTCTTAATACTGAGTGGAATGATGTGGCTACCGCGCTGCAAGTGTCGGCCTACTCGCTCAAATCTCTCACCATGGCCGCGCGACCGCTCTTCGATAAAGAGCGTGGGGCTAGCGTTGTTGGTCTCGACTTTGATGCCACGGTCGCCTGGCCAAAGTACGACTGGATGGGTGTTGCTAAAGCTGCACTGGAATCCTGTTCTCGTTATCTCGCACGAGACTTGGGTCCAGAAAATGTGCGCGTCAATTTGGTTGCGGCAGGCCCCATTAAAACTATGGCAGCTAAATCAATTCCTGGTTTCGATGAGTTCGAAGGTGTGTGGGATGCGAAGTCTCCGCTGAAATGGGATGTCTCCGATCCCACGCCAGCCGCCCAGGCGTGTGTGGCCCTGCTCTCCGATTGGTTTCCTAAAACCACGGGAGAGATCGTTCATGTCGATGGTGGCGTTCACGCAATAGGTGGCTAATGAAAACTCTCTATCTGCTCCGTCATGCCAAAGCAGTACAAGCGATCAAACATGCCTGGGATCCAGCCGATGATCGCAATAGGCCGCTCACGCCCTCTGGGATTGGCGATGCCTGCGAGGTAGGTGCATGGTTTGCCCGAAAAGAAATCCGTCCGGGATTGGCGCTCGTCTCAGATGCCACACGGACTTTGGAAACCTGGCACCACCTGCGCGCCACCTCTCAGATGGACGTACCTATGCGCACGATGCCGGAGCTCTACCTGGCCACAACTGAACAGATTATTGGCCTGATACAACAGGTCGGAGAATCATTTACCTCTCTCTTGATCATTGGTCATAATCCCGGCTTAGCGGAGTTGGCGGGCGCAGAGTTGAGTACTTCCGGGATGGCGAGTGCGCACTTTGACGGGCGTTGGGCGGAGTGCGCTCCCGCACTTGCGGAGTGGAAAATCCGGCGCTTTCGCTGATCTAGGCAAAAGTTGACGATAGGCTTGGCAAATATATACAAGGGTTATCCAAGACTTCCCCTCTGGACTCCCTTAAAGTCACAGATAGATCGGCGAAGGACTGTGATCGGTCTGCGCCGACTTTATGGCGAAATTACCGCAAGGGGGAGCACTGATGGGGATTCGGATCGGAATTGATACCGGAGGCACTTTCACCGACATTGTTGCCCTTGACGAAAGTTCCGGGGCCTTAGTCACCACCAAAACTCCTTCCACTCCGAGCAACCCCGCCGATGGCTTCATGAACGGCATTGCCAAAGTCCTCGACTTGATGGGGCGAAGTGCGAACGATATTTCTGCAGTCAGCCATGGCACCACAGTGGCAACAAATCAATTGTTGGAAGACAAGATTGACGCACTTGGATTCATCACCACTGAGGGATATGAATTCATGTTGGAAATTGCTCGACAATCAGTTCCTGATGGGTACGGAAATTCTTACTTCTGGGTAAAGCCGCCGCGCATTGTGCCGGCCGACTTAGTCCGCACTGTAGGCGGACGTCTCAATGTAAAAGGTGAAGAACTGCGACCATTAGTTGAGGCTGAGGCACGCGCCGCAGCTCGATTCTTCAAAGATCGAGGAATTACAACCATCGGAATTTGTTTCCTGCACTCGTATGTAAATGGGGCGCACGAAGAGCGTATGCGCAAGATACTTCTCGAGGAGATTCCTGAAGCAGTCGTTTCCATCTCGAGCGAGGTGCTCAAGGAGTATCGCGAGTACGAACGCTCAATGACCACTTTGGTCGACGCTGCCGTGAAACCTAAGGTCGCAAAATATGTATCAAACATTAAGTCGCGTTTAGATGCTTATACGATCGAAAAAGGCGTTGTCCCTTTCTATGTGATGAAAAGCAATGGCGGAGTGCTCTCCGCTGACGAAGTTGTTCACCAACCCATCACTACGGTGCTCTCTGGCCCAGCCGCAGGTGCATTAGGAGCGGCGCTCATTGCATCGCAAGCAGGTTTCGAAAGCGTCTTAACTCTGGACGGCGGAGGAACTTCAACAGATGTAAGCGTCGTCGTTCGAGGCGAACCAACAATGACTACTGAGGGAAGCATCGGCAGATTCCCCAGCAAAATTCCTATGATCGACATTGTCACGGTCGGCGCTGGCGGCGGTTCAATCGCTTGGATTTCTCCCGAAGGTACTTTAAAAGTTGGCCCTAAATCGGCTGGTGCGGCTCCAGGGCCGATGTGTTACGGCAACGGCGGTCAAGAACCCACCATCACCGATGCGCATCTCTTTCTCGGTCGGATACCTCCGCATCTGTTGGGTGGTGAGATTCCACTGGATCGTGCACTAGCTGTTTCGGGTATTACCAAGATGGCGACTGCCTTAGGGTTGGGAGCCGAAGAGTCCGCTCGCGGCATCTTAGAAATATCTGCCTGGAACCAAGCCAACGCGCTTCGCCAAATTACAGTAAAACGCGGTCTCGACGTACGCGACTTCTATCTCACCACCTTCGGTGGATCAGGCTCACTTCTGCTCTGTCGATTGATGGACATTCTTGGTTTAGCGGGCGTCATCGTGCCGCTCAATCCCGGAAACGTCTCTGCCTTTGGGCTCCTCACCGTGGATGTACGAAACGATTATGTGCAAACAATGGTGATGAAGCATGCCGAATTTGATTTCGCGAAAGTGGGGGAGAGCATCGGCAAACTCACGGCGAATGCGCACGCTGCTTTGGTGAAAGAAGGATTTTCTCCAGAAGATCACGTGTATCGCCGGAGCGCAGATCTTCGATACTTCGGTCAGGCATTTGAGGTTCGTGTCGATGCGCCTTCTGGCGAAATCGATTCACATTTTGCGCAAGTCGTCGAAGATCGATTCCACGAAGCGCATAAGGCGCTCTACGGGTACGACTTCAGAGACGATGATCGCCAACCGGTTGAATGGGTCAATCTTCGAGTCTCAGGTATTGGCCCCATTACTCGACCCGTGATTCAAGAGGCGCCGACTGGAGATGGCGATGTCTCACGCGCAATAACGGGAAATCGTGAGATCTGGTTCGAGGCGGAGCCGGTGAAGACTCCGATTTATTGGCGACCCAAATTGGAGCCGGGGGATTGCATCACTGGGCCTGCGATTATCGAAGAGTTCGGATCGACAGTGCCGATTCACCCCGGGTTTCAAGTCCGTATTGATCGTTTTCGTAACATCATCGTCACTAAGGCGGGATCATGAGTACCAGTCCGATAAAGATTGATCCGATTCTGGTCGAAATCGTCGAAGGAACATTAGCTTCGGTCGAACAAGAAGTTGAGACGGCCATCGGACGCACATCGCGTTCGCCCATGATTCGTGACGCGCATGACTTTCGCGCTGGAATCCACGATCGTCAGCTCCGTAAATTGACGGGCCGCTCGTACTCGGCGTTAGTGCATCCAATCGTGCGTGATTATCCGATGGACACGATGAATCCCGGAGACGTCTATTTTCATAACGATGTTTATCTCTCAGAAGGCGGCATTGGCCATCTTCCGGATCTTTGTGTCACCGTCCCAGTATTTTTCGAAGGTGAAGTTGTTTGTTTCGTACAGGCGTTTGGTCACCACGACGATATCGGCGGTGCATGCCCCGGTTCTATGCCTTCAGGGGCGCAGAGTGTGTACGAAGAAGGTTTAATGGTCCCGCCCATCAAACTCTGGGATAAAGGCGTTCCTAACGAGTCCGCTTTAAAGATCATGACGCGAAATTCGCGTATGCCAGATTCGCTCGCAGCGGACTTAGACGCAGAGTGCTCTGCCTGTTTGATGGGTGCCAGGCGAATTACAGAACTCTTCGAAAGATATGGACGCGAAACGATCGAAGCTTGTTTCCAAGCCATTCTCGATAAAACTACTGAAACTTACCGACGTGAGATCCTTTCAAAGATTCCTGATGGGACATTCGTTTGGGAAGATTATGCGGAGCACGATGGTGTGGATGCTCCGAGATTGCACACCCAGAGAATTACTTTAACTAAGACACCAGAAAAGATCATTCTGGACTTCACGGGCACTTCGCCGCAGGCAAAGGGACCAATCAATCACTGTGGTGATTATGCAGACGGCAACTTCCTGAAGAAATGGCTTGCTCCGATTCTTCGCAATCTTGCCGATTCTCCAGAACGCATGGCGCAACTCGATGTGAACGAAGGCATCGTTCCCCTTATCGAGATGAAGTTTCCTCCTAAAGGAACTCTGCTTACTCCCATTTTTCCGGCGCCAACAAATGCCCGTACTTTCGTCATCCTCCGTTTACTAGGAGTCTTCGCTGGCGTGTTGGCAAAGGCTGCTAACGGCCGGATGCCCGCTGACCAAGAAACCATTCGGTATACCGGCGTTTATGGTGATGACCTAGATGGCAATTCTTACTTAATGCGCGAAGTGCTCGGTGGAGGATCTGGCGGGCGTTATTACTCCGATGGCGAAGACACTATTCACGTCGTTCCGGATTCGCGAAACCTACCCACCGAATTCACGGAATCACGATTCCCCTTCATTGTCGAACGACTTGGATTAGCCAGGGATTCGGGTGGAGCTGGGAGATACCGAGGTGGCTTGGGATACGAGAAGGAAATCCGCATGTTAAAAGATGCCAACTTCATGAGCATCGCGGATCGTTCGATCCTTTCCTGTTGGGGTGTAAACGGTGGGATGGCGGGTCAATCCTTCAGCGTCGTTATCGAACCCGGAACGCCCAAAGAGCGTGAGGTTGATGCGCTCTCAGATGCAGTACCAGTCAAGGCTGGCGAGGTCATCAGAATACGCACCACGGGTGGCGGCGGTTGGGGAGACCCACTGACACGTCCCTACGATGAGGTGGAGCGCGACCTTCGTTGGGGCAAGGTGACCTTTGCGGGTGCACTTCGTGATTACGGAGTGGTTGCAACCGGAGATAAAGATCAGCCACTTATAGATGTTGCCGCGTCGGATAGTGAACGCGCGAAACGAAAGAAACTCAAGAGTGGCGACGAGCCGTTCTTCGATCGTGGTGCCGGTTACGTTTCGCTCTCTGGTGGGCGGGCTTTTGCTGAAGTTGATTTCTTATGAGTCAATTCGCTCAAGGGCCACTCTCAAATGTCGTCGTGGTAGATCTATCGCGCGCGCTGGCTGGACCGCACGCGGCCATGATGCTGGGAGATATGGGTGCGCGCGTTATTAAGGTGGAGAATCCTGATGGTGGTGACGACACTCGCGGATGGGGCCCACCATTTGTTGGCGAACCGGCCGAGAGCACCTATTTTTTGTCGTGTAACAGAAATAAGGAATCAATCACACTCGATCTAAAAGATGCAGAGGGGAAAACAACCTTAAGAAGGTTGATTCAAAAGGCAGATGTTCTCGTGGAGAATTTCCGACCTGGCGTACTTGCCCGATTGGGATTTGGTACCGCAGAGTTGGAAGAGATCAATCCGCGCTTGGTTACTCTCTCCATCTCCGGGTTTGGCCACGATGGTCCCGAAGGTACTCGCGCGGGTTACGATCAAATTGCCCAAGGCGAAGCCGGTCTTATGTCGCTCACTGGTCCCGATAGTGATCATCCAACGAGAGTGGGCGTTCCTATTGGAGATCTCTTGGCGGGTATGTACGGCGCCTATGGAGTTGTTGCAGCTCTCAACGAACGTAATGCCACTGGTAAGGGAAGCACGGTTCACACATCGCTCTTGGCATCAATTGTGGGAGTTCATGCATTTCAGGGGACTAGATACACCGTCGCGGGCGAAGTTCCGAAAGCCGCTGGCAACCATCACCCATCTATCGTTCCTTATGGGCTCTTTGCGTGCTCCGACGGTTCAATTCAAATGGCGGTCGGATCTGAGAATTTATGGCGCAGTTTTGCTGATGCTTTTGGATTAGTTCGTGACGAATATGATTCAAATGCCAAGCGCGTAGGCAAACGGATTCAATTACTCAAAGAAATCGATGCCATCTTTTCTACTTGGAAGAGCGAAGATTTGCTGCAGGAGTTAGATCGCGTAGGAATCCCAGCAGGGCGCGTTCGCGCCCTCGACAGCGTTTATGAATGGGATCAGACACTTTCGCAAGGATTAGTGATGGAAGTTGAACATACATCTCTCGGAAAGATAAAGATTCCAGGACCACCGATCAGAATTGATGGGGTGGGTTCCATTGGGCATCGCCCCGCACCTCTTCCACCACCACGTCTCGGAGAACATAACGAGAGCGTCCGCGCCTGGCTAGAGCAAGCTTGATCATGTAATGAAAACTCCTCGGCTCAACTCGCGCGAATTGATTGCTTTGGTGCTTGATCCTGGTTCCTTTGAGTCATGGGATGTGGAAGTACGCGATCCAGTTTCTATTTCGATGGAGTACGCCCAAGAGCTTGTCGATGCCCGAGCGAAGACCGGTTTAACCGAGTCCATCGTTACTGGTAAAGGTCTTATTCGCGGTATGCAGGTAGCAGTTGTGGTTGGCGAGTTTGGTTTTCTTGCAGGTTCAATAGGCACTGCCGCGGCGGCCAGAATTATGTCGGCATTTGAGCGGGCTACGAGTGAAGGCCTACCGATGATTGCGGCGCCTGTGTCCGGTGGTACTCGCATGCAGGAAGGAACGGTCGCTTTTCTACAGATGGTGGGCATCACCGGAGCTGTGAATGCGCACCGCAAGGCTGGGTTGCCGTATTTGGTTTATTTGCGCCATCCCACCACCGGCGGGGTCTTTGCTTCCTGGGGTTCGCTCGGCCATGTCACAGTTGCCGAGCCCGAAGCTCTCATCGGTTTTCTGGGTCCGCGTGTGTATGAGGCGCTCCATGGTGAGTCATTTCCTGAAGGCGTACAGACTTCTGAGAATCTCTTCGCCCACGGATTAATTGATGCAGTTCTTCCTCCGGAGAAATTGGCTGATATGGCAGCCCGCGCGCTTACCGTGCTCACTGCTCCGCGCCATGATGTGGCTCTAGTGGATGAAGTGCCGGTTGAATCTCTTCAGGACGAAAGCGCTTGGACATCCATTCTTCGTACCCGTAAGCATGATCGCCCTGGCGTGCGCTCTCTTTTGCGCTATGGCGCAAACAACGTCGTTCCGCTTCATGGAACCAGTGAAGGTGAGACCGATCCCGGAATGATGCTTGCGCTTGCCAAATTTGGTAATGCTCCCGCTGTAGTCCTCGCGCAAGATCGCGCACATCGTAATGTTGCGCTTGGTCCAGGAGCGCTGCGCGAAGCAAGACGTGGCATGCATCTTGCGAATGAATTGGGATTGCCGCTTGTGACCATTATCGATACGGGTGGCGCTGCTCTCTCGCGCGAATCGGAAGAGCGCGGACTGGCGGGAGAAATTGCACGTTCACTTGCTGATCAATTGGAGTTGCGGGCTCCAGTAATTTGCCTGCTGTTAGGCCAAGGTAGTGGTGGTGGCGCGCTAGCCATTCTTCCCGCCGACCGCGTATTAGCCGCAGAGAATGCCTGGCTCTCTCCGCTACCTCCTGAGGGTGCTTCGGTAATCGTTCACCGGACAAAAGATCGCGCCGACGAGATGGCGGAGTCGCAAGGCGTAAAGGCTCGTGAATTAATGCGAAATGGCATTGTTGATCGGATTATTGCCGAACGTCCCGATGCGGCCTTGGAGCCGCAAGAATTTGCACGACGCGTTGCTCAGGTTCTCGAGCGCGAAATTGTCCTGCTTCTCAACATGGATCCAGTTGAGCGTCTCAGCATGAGACGTCAACGTTATCGACGCCTTGGTCAGTTATGACGGTTACTCTGACTTACCTCGTCAACGTCTGCCCATCGCAATCATCTCCCATGGCCAGCAAGGTATAGACATGCGGATTTTGGTAGCACTCGGTGGAAATGCCATGACCTCTCCTGAAGGAAGTGCACGCCCCGAGGATCAGCGCGTGGCAATTACCACGGCGATGGAATCAATCGCCGAGATGATCGGTGCCGGTCATCAAGTAATCCTGACACACGGCAACGGGCCCCAGGTCGGCAACATCCTCGTTAAGAATGAACTTGCAGCTTCGGTAGTTCCACCTGTTCCACTTGATTGGTGCGGTGCGCAAACGCAAGGAACCATCGGTTTTACTATGTTGAATGCTCTCGATGCAGCCTTGTCGTCACGAGGGATAGATCGCAAGTGTGCAGCGATTGTGACGCGCACTGAAGTCTCCGCTCAAGATGAAGGTTTCTCTCACCCCACAAAGCCCATTGGTCGCTACCTTCCTAAAGAGGATGCGCAACTTCTTATTTCTCATGGGCAACAGTGGGAAGATCGCGGAAGCAAAGGTTGGCGTCGCGTGGTTGCCTCTCCCGATCCTCTTTCGATTCTCGAAGTGGCAAGCATTGAAGCGCTCATTGACGCGCAATTTGTAGTCATCGCAAGTGGTGGTGGGGGAATCCCCGTCATTCGCGAGGGTAAGAGTTTTCGTGGCGTTGAAGCGGTCATTGACAAGGACCTTTCGGCGGCCGTCCTAGCTTCTCAACTGAAGTGTGACCTTCTAGTTATTGCCACTGACGTTTCACACGCAATGCTTGGGTGGGGGACAGAGAATCAAAGACAGATCGGTGAGTCCTCGGCGCTCGAGATGCGCGCGCTGATGAGCGAGTTTGCTGGGGGCAGTATGGGTCCCAAGGTCCTTGGCGCATGTCGTTTTGCAGAAAATGGTGGCATCTCAATTATTACGTCGCTGCAAAATATTGAGCGTTGTGTTGAAGGTATAGATAGTGATGTAGCAAAATATGGCACAGTCGTCCGAGGGACGCCCAAGATGAAGGAGCAAGTATGAGTAAGCCACTTCCGATCGAAGTTCGTAAAGTACCAATCAAGAATGTGAGTGATGCGAGCGGGTTAGAGGAACTCATCGATTCGGGCGTCATCGAAGCCGATCGCGTGATCGCAATCATCGGTAAGACTGAAGGTAATGGCGGCGTCAACGATTACACGCGCATCATTGCCGATCGCGCTTTTCGCGAAGTCCTTATCAAAAAGGGAACACGCAGCGCGGCAGATGCCATGCAGGTACCGATTGTTTGGTCAGGTGGAACAGATGGTGTGATTAGTCCGCATGCCACAATCTTCGCCACTATCGATCCTGCCAAGGCTGAGAAGACTGATGAGCCGCGCATCTCGGTGGGCTTTGCGATGAGCGAAGCTATTCTTCCTGAAGAAATTGGTTACATCGGAATGGTTAACAAGGTGGCTGCCGGAGTGAAGATAGCTATGGAGCGCGCTGGCATCACCGATCCTAAAGACGTGCACTACGTGCAGACAAAGACACCACTTCTCACTGTTCATACGATTCGTGATGCACATGCACGCGGCAAGGAAGTTTGGACCGAGCACACACACGAATCCATGGACCTTTCAAACGGCACTACTGGTTTAGGTATCGCTCTTGCTCTGGGAGAAATCAAGTCCGTGACCGACCCTGAGATCATGAAGAACCTTGAGCTTTACTCCAAGGTTGCTTCTTGCTCTTCTGGCGTCGAATTAGACCAAGCGCAAATCGTGGTTGTAGGCAACGTGCGTGGAATTGGCGGCCGTTACCGCATTGGCCATTCAGTTATGGAAGATGCTCTCGATGCAGATGGAATTTGGGCAGCCATACGTGATGCCGGAATGGATCTGCCGGAGCGTCCGCATTTCAGTGACATCAAAGGTCGCTTAGTCAACGTCTTCCTTAAGTGCGAAGTTTCACCTGGCGGTGTGGTCCGCGGCCGCCGTAACGCCATGCTCGATGACTCTGACGTGCATTGGCATCGACAGATCAAGGCAACTGTGGGTGGAGTAGCTGCAGCAGTTACTGGAGATCCTGCAGTCTTCGTTTCCGTATCTGCTGCTCACCAAGGCCCACCAGGTGGCGGTCCTGTCGCGGCAATCGTAGATATGGGCGCCAACTGAAGATCCCACAACTCTCTCCCGAGGCCGCGAGTGATGATGGCATCACTCGCGACTTCGTGAGTGATGCGTTGCAAACGCGCGATATCTACGCGGTCACTGATGCGCTGGGTCGTTCACGAGTATTTGTGGCGCTGCTAGCAACGCTCATTTCGCGCAGCGACGAAGGCCTTGAACAAGAGAGTGAAATGTCCCTCGCCTGGATTGAACACGAGGGGGAGCGCATCCTGCCGGTTTTCACGGGCGTTGCCGAGTTGCTCGAATGGAATCCGCAAGCTCGTCCGCTGCGCGCGGAGACGGCCGAGGCAATAGCGGCCGCACTTGCCGAAGGCGCCATGGGGGTCCTGGTGAATCCCGCAAGAGCGGGGTTCTCCATCACCGGTGCTGCTGCGCGGTCTCTGGCCCTGGGTTACCGCCTCTACCCCGCGTGGCAAGATCCGGCTATTGAGATGGCCCTCGAGCGCGCGCTTGAAGGAGAGCCAGTGGCGACTGCCTTCTTGAAAGAGCCCGGAGCCGAGGATGGGGTCGACCTGGTCGTGGTCCTCGTGATGGTGCCCGATACCGAGGTCGCGATCCGGGTGATGGAGAAATTGAGCGCAGATCCTGAGGTTACCGTTCGCTTGGAACGAGGCATTGACCTGGCTGTCCTGCCCGTTTTGGAGGGCTGAGGAACCTCAGGTACCCTTAGGGCAGATCAATCGAACTTTGGTTGGTTAAGACGCAAGTGGAGAGTTCTCCCACCTCGTACGTTACGGCGGACCTGGTAGTCGCAGTGAAAGCTGCTTCGTGGGCTCTTTGCGCGTGTCGCTAAGGGCCCTTTTTTTATTGCTTCAGCATTGAGTGCACCACCACTGGTCGCATCAGTATTGAAGTGCCGAAAGTGCCGACCATCTCACGAAGGAGTACGTATCAGCACTGAACCAAGGATCAATGATCGGATCCGCGTCCCACAGGTCCGCCTTGTGGGTGTGGAAGGAGAGCAGATCGGTGTCGTAGATATCGATGAAGCACTTCGCCTAGCTTTGGAAGCAGATCTCGACCTAGTCGAAGTTGCTCCTGACGCTGTGCCTCCTGTCTGCAAAATTATGGATTTTGGAAAGTACAAGTACGAAGCAGCTCAAAAGGCTCGCGAGGCTCGTAAGAACCAAACTCATATTGTGGTCAAAGAGATGAAGCTCCGTCCGAAGATCGATTCTCATGATTATGAGACCAAAAAGGGTCACGTAGTTCGGTTCCTTAAAGCTGGTGACAAAGTCAAGATCACGATCATGTTCCGTGGACGTGAGCAATCAAGGCCCGAGTTGGGTTACAAATTGCTTCAACGTCTCGCTGAAGATGTAGCAGATATTGCCTTTATCGAATTTGCTCCTAAGCAAGACGGTCGAAACATGGTGATGGTCCTTGGGCCTTCTCGTGGCGGTAAGCCTGCGAGTTTGCCTAAGTTAGTTACCGCATCAGCGCCCGCCTCAGCTGAAACAGTTGAAGCAGTAGCCGAAGAAGTAGTTGAGAGCAGTACCGAATAACTCGGCTAACCCAAGCCAGGCGCGAGCCACAGAAATGAACAAGGCGAAAGCCACAGAGACGAAGAGGAGTCAACGATGCCAAAGATGAAGACGCACAGCGGAGCGAAGAAGCGTTTCCGCGTCACCGGCAGCGGCAAGATCATGCGTGAAAAGGCGAACAAGCGTCACCTTTTGGAAGGTAAGTCCTCGCGTCGTACGCGCCGTCTCTCTCTTGATACTGAGGCAGCTGCCCCTAACTCTTACACCGCCAAGCGCATGCTTGGCCTCAAGTAATAACGCCCGCACACACAGAAGGAGTGAATTAGATGACACGTGTAAAACGGGCGGTCAATGCCCATAAGAAGCGCCGCACCACACTTGAGCGCGCCAGTGGTTACCGCGGACAACGTTCGCGTCTCTACCGCAAAGCCAAAGAACAAGTAACCCACTCACTCGTCTATGCGTTCAATGACCGCAAGGATAAGAAGGGTGACTTCCGTTCGCTTTGGATCCAACGCATTAACGCTGCAGCTCGTGCGAACAACATGACTTACAGCCGTTTCATCCAAGGGCTTAAGAATGCCGGGGTCGAAGTTGATCGCCGCGTTCTCGCCGACATGGCCGTAAACGATCCTGCTGCGTTCACCGTTCTCGTAGAGGTGTCTCGCAAGGCAGTCGTCCTCTCCTAGTTGTACGTTTACGCGTCAACAGATGTCACGGAACTAGATGTCACGAAACGTTGAACCGCCGACAAGTGTGCGCTCTGCACGCGTGTCGGCGGTTCGTTCTTTGTCGCGAAAGAGCGAGCGAGTAGCTTCCGGGCTATTCATCGCTGAAGGTATGCAGTCTGTGCGCGAAGCGTTGACATTTCAGGCAGGGTCGATCAAAGAGCTATATGCAACTGCCGAGATTGTGCGTGAGTTTCCGGTTCTTGAATCAGCCACCATCGTGAATGAAGATGTGCTGGCGGCTATGTGCGATACCAAATCACCACAGGGTGTGATCGCTGTCTGTGCGCTACCGATGGCGGGGCTTTCGGGGCATGCCGCTCCTCATGGTCGAGTGGCGATCCTTTCTAACGTGCGTGACCCTGGCAACGCGGGCACGATTATCAGAAGTGCAGATGCTTTCAACTTTGATCTCGTTATTTTCGCTGACGATTCAGTGGATCCATGGGCGCCCAAGGTGGTGCGCTCCGCCGCTGGTTCGCACTTCCATCTCCCCGTAGTTTCGGGTCCATCAGCCGCCGACGCGGTGAAGTGGGCCCATCAGCAGGATCTGAAAGTCGTTGCTGCTGATCTCTCCGGATCTGAAGCAACTTCCGCAGCTCCCAGATCTGCTTGGCTCTTTGGCAACGAAGCGTGGGGGTTGACCCCGGAGTCGCTAGCCCTGGCAGATTCCGTGGTGCGCATTCCCATGAGCGGGAAAGCGGAAAGTCTCAATCTTGCTACGGCGGCAGGCATCATATTCTTCCTCGCCAGCCAGGCTCGTTGACTAGACTCCACTAAGAATTTCGATCGGAGGTGAATGATGTCTGCTCCCAATAAGAGTTACGACCCGGTTGAAGTCGCAACCCTGAAAGTCGAGCATCTCAAAGAAGTAGTTGCCGACGCCGTAGCGGCATTTGCCAAGGCCTCCACAGGTGATGAGTTGAAAGAAGCCCGTATTGCGCACGCAGGCGATCGTTCACCCCTGTCGCTGGCCAATAGAGAGATCGGCGCGCTTCCACCGGCGGCCAAGGCTGAGGCAGGCAAGCGCGTAGCGGCTGCCCGTCAGGAGATGAATGAGGCGCTTGCAGTAGCTCAAGAGCGTGTTGATAGTGCAGACGAGACCCGCGTCGTTGAAGAAGAACGCGTAGATGTGACTCTGCCAGTGCATCGGCGCCCGGTCGGTGCGCGCCATCCGCTCACCACATTGCGTGAACGTATTGCCGATCTCTTCATAGGTATGGGATACGAAGTAGCTGAAGGACCCGAGTTGGAGAACGAGTGGTTCAACTTCGACGCCCTCAATATTGGTCCAGATCATCCGGCTCGCTCGACGGCAGATACCTTCTATGTGGCACCCGTGGGATCAGGTCTCGTGATGCGCACACACACATCTCCAGTACAAGCGCGCACCATGTTGACCCAGCAACCGCCGATTTATGTCATCTGTCCTGGACGCACTTATCGCACCGATGAACTCGACGCTACGCACACTCCCGTGTTCGGTCAGGTAGAAGGATTGGTCATTGATCGGGGCGTCACCATGGCGCATCTCAAGGGAACTCTTGATCACTTTGCTACGTCCATGTTTGGCGAAGGCATTGTCACCCGTTTACGTCCAAGTTTCTTCCCATTCACTGAACCAAGCGCCGAAGTCGATTTAAAGTGCTTCCGTTGCAAGGGCTCTAACCCCACTTGCCGCACGTGTGGCGGTCAAGGATGGATTGAATGGGGAGGCTGTGGCATGGTCAATCCAAAGGTGCTCATTGCATGTGGAATTGATACAACGGAATTCTCGGGCTTTGCCTTTGGGATGGGTCTTGAGCGCACCCTCATGTTCCGTCACGGCGTCACAGACATGCGCGACATCGTCGAAGGCGACGTTCGCTTCACCACTGCTTTCGGAATGGAAATCTGATGAAGTTTCCCATTTCGTGGTTACGCGATTTTATTTCCCTTCCCGTTGATGTGACGGCTGACCAGGTTGCTGAAGCATTACTGCGTCAGGGCCTTGAGGTTGAATCCGTTTCGCATCTGGGTGAGGATCTTGTCGGGCCGGTCGTGGTGGCCCGTGTCCTCACAGTCGAGGTACTGACTGAGTTTAAGAAGCCAATTCGATGGGTGAGCGTCGATGCTGGCGAAGGTGAACCGCGTTGGATGATTTGTGGTGCGCAAAACTTTCTGCCCGGCGATCTAGTAGTCGTGGTAAAGCCTGGCGCGGTATTGCCTGGTGGGTTTGCCATCACAGCGCGCGAAACTTATGGGCATACAAGTAACGGAATGGTGTGTTCCACCAAAGAGTTGGGGCTGGGCGAGGATCATTCGGGCATCTTGGTGCTTCCAGAAGGAAGCGCCCAGGTCGGCGACGATGCTATTGCTCTGCTCAACCTTAAAGACTCCGTCATCGATTTAGCTGTCACGCCCGACCGCGGCTATGCGTTGTCCATGCGCGGGATCGCACGCGAGGTGGCGACCGCCTTCAATTTAGATTTTGTCGATCCGGTAAATAAATATGAACTTACAAATCTCGCCACATCGATTCCGTCTGCTATTGAAGACCCTTCTGGCGCAGACCGTTTAGTTTTAAGCAGTGTTACCGGATGGGATCCATCTTCGCCATCGCCAGTATGGATGCAAAATCGCTTAGCGTTATGCGGAATGCGATCAATATCTTTGGCGGTAGATGTCACAAACTACGTCATGCTCGAACTCGGTCAACCACTTCACGCTTTCGACGCAGAAAAGATCACCGGGACTTTGCGAGTTCGCAGGGCGCAAGATGGCGAAAGCCTCGAGACATTAGATCATGTGAAGCGTTCACTTATTGGCGATGATCTTCTTATCGCTGATGACAACGGCCCACTTGCCTTGGCGGGCACCATGGGTGGCCTGGCCAGTGAGATATCAGAAAATACCAACTCAATTCTTCTCGAGGCGGCACACTTTATCCCCGCGGTCGTTGGTCGAATGTCACGTCGTCACAAACTCTCCAGTGAAGCTTCGCGCAGACTCGAACGCGGTGTCGACCATGAGCTTCCTCGCTACGCCTCCGCGCGTGCGATCCAGTTACTCTGTCAATTTGGTGGGGGAGTGCACGTCACCTCGATCGATATTGATCGCCGAACACCGACGCCGGTGATCGAAATCGATCCAAGTTATCCTTCGCGTTTAGTCGGGTTTTCCTATTCGGCGCAGACTGTTGCGCAACATTTGCGGGCAGTGGGTTGTGTTGTCGAAGAGGGATCAACCTGGCGAGTGCAACCACCCTCGTGGCGTCCTGACCTCACGTTGCCTGAAGATTTGGTCGAAGAGATCGCGCGTCTCGAAGGTTACGAAACGATTCCGTCCGTGCTCCTCACTCAGGCGTCGAGTCGTGGGCTCACTGATGCACAACGCACCCGTCGTCACGTTGGCCGCACCTTGGCGGAACACGATTTTGTAGAGACGCTGTCATACCCCTTTCACGGAAGTGTCGTGTTGGATCAAATGGGAGTCGCGGCAGAGGATTCGCGGCGCAACCTCATCGCGCTGGTCAATCCGATTAGCGAAGAGGAGTCTTTCCTTCGCACGACTCTGCTGCCAGGTCTCTTCGCGACTTTGAAGCGAAATCTTGGACGCGGGGCTAAGCAAGTTGCACTCTTTGAAATGGGTTCACTCTTCTTCTCTGAAGATTTCAAACCTACGACCACGCCTGGTGTAGACCGCGCCCCGTCCGTGCAAGAGCTTGAAGGTTTGATACGTTCCATTCCTCGTCAACCTCAGAGCGTTGCTGGTGTCATTACGGGTGCACGCGAGAGCGAAAGTTGGCAGGGCAAGGCGCAACTGACCTCATGGAGTGACGCGATTGCTATAGCGCGCACGGTAGTAGAAGCAGTCGGCGCACAAGTCGATGTGCGGGCCGCGGAAATGGCTCCCTGGCATCCTGGACGTGGGGCAGGTATTTATGCCGACGGGGTACTCGTGGGATATGCCGGAGAGATACATCCACGAGTTCTCAAAGCAGTCGACTTGCCCCCACGAACCTGCGCATTTGAAATTGACCTCGATCTTTTAGGAAGTTCCAGATCGCGAGTAGCACCTCTTTTCTCCACCCAACCGCCGGCTATTCAGGATGTGGCTTTGATTGTGGCAAATTCAATTCCGGCCGCTGAGGTGATCTCCGCCCTGAAGAGCGGGGGCGGGAGTGAGTTGGAATCTATTGAGCTCTTCGACCGCTATGAAGGCGAACCGATACCGGCAGGCTCCATTTCGCTCGCTTTCACGCTCACTTTCAGGGCTCCAGACCGCACTTTGACCGGCGAAGAGGTCGCTGTCATGCGCGCTAGCGCCGTCCAAGAGGCGATGAAGTCGTGCGGAGCGACCCTCCGAGGTTAGTTATTATTATGCATCTCTCTGCATAATCATGTAGCATGGCCCCATGAAAATGAGGGCCAATATCGCAGGTGCCAGCGGTTATGCCGGTGGGGAGTTGCTCCGGCTACTTGCAGATCATCCAGAGATCGAGGTGGGCCTCGCGGCCGCCTCAAGCAACGCTGGAGAGCAGATCACGACCCTCCATCCGGGCCTTCACCGCTATGCGGGTAAGCGTTTCGTGGCCGCCGAAGATCCAGCTTTAGGTGAATGCGACATTCTCTTCACAGCGCTCCCGCATGGTGCGTCCGCTGCGTTGGTGAGCGCCCACTCTGGCATTTCGAAGGTAGTAGATCTCGGCGCTGATTTTCGTCTTGCGAATGCAAGTGCCTGGAAAGAGTTCTATGGGGGCGAGCACGCAGGTACGTGGACGTATGGTCTTCCAGAGATGCCCGATGCACGCGCGCGCATTAAGGAAAGTACGCGCATTGCCAATCCTGGATGTTATGCAACTGCAATCACTCTTGGAATTGCCCCCCTTTTAAGCGCCGAACTTGTGCACCCTGAAGGAATTGTGGTCGTGGCCGCATCAGGAACTTCTGGTGCTGGTCGCTCTGCCAAAGTAAATCTGTTGGGTAGCGAAGTCATGGGATCAATGTCGGCTTACAAGGTAGGTGGCGTCCATCAACACACACCTGAAATCGAACAGACTCTCGCGCACGTCTCTGGCAAAAAGGTATCGCTGACTTTTACGCCGCTCTTGGCGCCCATGTCACGCGGAATTTTGGCGGCTATCACAGTACGAATGAACGGAAAACATCACGTAGACACTCTGCGATCGGCCTTTGATCGCATGTACGCAGAAGAATTATTTATTCACATGGTCGATGGGCAACCAGCCACATCTTCTGTTTATGGATCGAACAATGTGCACATCGCAATCGAATCAGATGTACGTGTCGGCCATGCAGTGATCACTGTTGCTTTAGATAATTTGGTAAAGGGCGCAGCCGGACAAGCAATTCAAAATGCGAACATTATGTGTGGGTTTGCCGAAGATAGCGGCTTGAAAGGCCAAGGTATCGCACCATGAGCGTCACTTTTGCGAGAGGTTTTCGAGCCGCAGGGGTGGCGGCTGGACTCAAGAAGAGCGGTAATAGAGATGTTGCCATCGTGCAAAACCTTGGCCCCGTCTTCGCGGCAGCCGCTCAGTTCACCTCAAACCGCGTAAAAGCTGCCCCCGTAAAATGGAGTGAGCAAGTCATCGTCGACGGTCGTGTCGATGCTGTATTACTCAATTCCGGTGGCGCAAACGCATGCACAGGGAGTGCTGGTTTTCTCGACACTCACCGAAGTGCAGAGTTTGTTGCCGAAGCGCTCGGTGTTTCAGCATCAGATCTCGTTGTGTGCAGCACAGGTCTCATTGGCGAACGCCTCCCTATGGATCTCTTGCTAGCTGGCGCTGCAGACGCGGTGGCGGAGCTAGCCGCTGAGGGAGGCCCGAATGCTGCTTTAGCAATCATGACGACGGATACCAAGCCCAAGATGGCAACTTCGGAATTCGGTGAGGTCCGTATTGGTGGGATGGCTAAAGGTGCCGGGATGCTTGCGCCTTCTTTGGCCACAATGTTGGTAGTAATTACCACTGATGCTCTGCTCGACACCACCCAACTTGATATGGCATTGCAAGATGCGTGCAACACCTCATTCAATCGTTTGGACTCCGACGGATGTCAGTCCACTAACGACACCGTTTTGTTAATGGCATCAGGTGCATCGGGGGTGGCGCCCGATTTGGCGGAATTCACTAGAGCTCTATCCGAAGTTACGATGAGCTTGGCGCTGCAATTGCAATCAGACGCCGAAGGAGTCTCCAAGGAAGTCTTCATCACGACAATTCATGCTTCATCAGTGGCAGATGCCGAAGAGGTCGGGCGCGCATGTGCTCGCAATAACCTATTGAAATGCGCATTGCATGGTGAAGATCCCAATTGGGGGAGAGTGCTTGCTGCGGTGGGAACGACCTCTGCGCTCTTTGACCCTGATCGTATCGATGTATCAATGAACGGCGTCACTATTTGTCGCGATGGTGGCATTGGGGATGACCGTACTTTGGTTGACCTCTCCGGACGTAAAATCGAAATTGTTATTGATCTACGGGCTGGATCTGAGAGCGCGACGATCATGACGAATGATTTGACTGCGGAGTATGTGCACGAGAACTCGGCCTACTCCTCATGATCGTTATCAAATATGGCGGTAACGCCATGACCGATTCCGCGTTAAAGCACTCCTTCGCAGCCGAGGTAGTGGCCCTCAAGCACGAAGGCTTATCCCCTGTGGTGGTCCATGGCGGCGGACCACAAATCTCATCAATGCTGAAGCGACTTGGACTCGAGGGCGAGTTTCGTGGCGGATATCGCGTCACGACTCCTGAAGTTGCTCAGGTGGTACGCACCGTACTTGCGGGAGAGGTACGCAGTGAAGTGGTTGCATTAATTAACTCGGCAGGTGGCGCTGCGGCTGGGTTGGGTGGCGATGACGGTGGTCTCTTTCTGGCTGCCAAGCGCACGGTTCAGATCGACGGAGAGCCCACCGATATTGGCTTGGTCGGTGATGTTGTTTCGGTAAACACCAAGATCATTCATACGCTTATCGCGGATGGATTCATTCCGGTTGTCTCTTCTTACGCAAGCGATGCGTCTGGGCAAGTGTTGAATGTAAATGCTGACACTGCTGCTGGGACGCTTGCCGGCGCTCTCAATGCATCTTCACTCATCATGCTCACCGATGTCTCTGGCCTCTACACAAATTGGCCTGAGCAGGATTCATTTGTTTCATCTATCTCTGCCGCGGCTGCCATAGAGTTGTTACCAACCCTCTCTGAAGGCATGGTGCCAAAGATCGAGGCGGCACTCAATGCCATCAACGCGGGCGTACGAGAGGTGCGAATCGTCGATGGACGTACGCCTGGAATTATTCATCTAGCACTCTCGGGGCAAGCTGGAACGGTGATCTCATGACGCAGTGGAATGAAGTCATGCTCGACAACTATGGGACTCCATCACTTGAACTTGTTCGCGGAGAAGGTATGTATCTTTTCGATTCGAATGGAAAGAGATACTTAGATTTCTTAGGTGGGATAGCAACTAGCCTTTTAGGCCACGCGCATCCTCAAGTAATTTCGGCCGTCACGAAGCAGATTTCAACACTAAGTCACGTCAGCAATCTCTACGCGCATCCGACAGCGCTTCAGTTGGCGGCGAAACTTTCACACATGACCGGTGGTGGACGCGTCTTCTTTTGTAACAGCGGGGCAGAGGCAAACGAGGCGGCTATCAAGATCTCAAGACTCACTGGTAAGAGTCGCATCATTGCAACTGATGGTGCCTTTCACGGCAGGACCATGGGGGCGCTCTCCCTCACCGGACAACCCACAAAACGCGCTCCTTTTGAGCCTCTGGTGCCTGGTGTCACGCACGTTCCATTTGGAGACCTAGTCGCGATGGAAGCAGCGCTATCGAGTGGTGATGTAGCTATGGTGATCGTTGAAGCAGTCCAGGGTGAGGCGGGCGTCATCCTGCCGCCCGTCGGGTACTTGTCGGCGCTGCGAACTCTCACTACGCGCTTCGGAGCTTTGCTCGCATGCGATGAAGTACAGGGCGGTATGGGCCGCACCGGTAAGTGGTTTAGCTATCAGCATGAAGGAATCACTCCAGATATTGTCACCGTAGCCAAAGGTCTCGGCGGCGGACTACCGCTTGGTGCAACGATCGCAGTGACGCCAGCAGCACAACTCTTCACACCTGGTTCGCACGGCTCCACTTTCGGTGGAAACCCCACTTCTTGCGCTGCCGCATTGGCCACTATTGCCGTTATCGAATCTAGCGAGATGCTTGCATCGAACGCACGGCTTGGGGGAGTGCTTATAGACGCTCTCGGCGCCATCGAGGGAGTTCGCGCAATTCGCGGAAGCGGCCTTTGGATTGGAATAGATCTAGCAGATGCCCCTGCGCTAGTTAAGGAACTACAGAGTCTCGGGGTATTGGTGAATGCGGCGGGGCCGCACACGATAAGACTGGCTCCTCCTTACATCGTTACGGAAACTGAGATATCTGAATTTTCTTCGCTCTTTGAAAAGGCGATCAGAAAGGTAACGTCATGAGTATTCCCCACACCAAAACTTCGCGACGGGCAAGAATCGAGAGACTTGTCATTACGGGTGAAGTGCACTCACAAAGCGCTCTTGTGGAGCAGTTGAATGCGGAAGGTTTTGACGTAACCCAAGCCACTGTGAGTCGCGACCTTGATGAAATTGGCGCTGTGAAGATGAGGTCGGCAGACGGTCGACTCACTTACGCGATTGGCCTACCAAGTGTTGATGCCTCGCGCTATGAGGACCCAGTGACGCGTCTTTCGCGCATTGCCAATGAATTGCTCATCTCTGCCGAAGTTTCCGTTAACTTAATCGTTCTTAGAACACCTCCGGGTGGCGCGCATCTGCTCGCTGGCGCGCTCGATAGAGTAGAGGTTCCACCGGGTCATCAACTTACTGAAATTCTCGGCACAGTAGCCGGCGACGACACGGTGCTGGTGATTTCCAAGCGTGCTGACGCGACTCCACTAAAGGATGCGCTACTTCGTTTGGCCGAAGGTGTCTTTATGAATGAAAGGAGCGCGGTATGAGCCACGGAAAACTTTGGGGCGGCAGATTCAATGAATCTGTATCCGATGCAATGGAGGCTCTTTCGCGCAGCGTGCATTTTGATTGGCGTCTTGCACCATATGACCTGCGCGGATCTATCGCGCATGCGCATATTCTGGAGAGTGCTGGTTTGCTCTCACCGGCAGAATCAAAAAGCATCGTTGCTGAGTTAAATTTAATGATCACGCAATTTCACGACGGCGCGCTTCTTCCACAATCATCCGACGAAGATGTGCACGGCGCCCTTGAGCGACTCTTGGTGGAACGCCTCGGTGAAGTGGGCGGCAAATTACGCGCCGGTAGGTCGCGTAACGATCAAGTGGCGACGGATTTCCGACTCTTCCTACGCGATGCTGCAGCGCACGTCGTTCTGCAACTTTCTACTCTGGCCGATGCGTTCATCGTTCAAGCGGAGAAGCATATGCACGCTACGGCGCCCGGTTTCACACACCTGCAACATGCGCAGCCGGTCTCTCTCGGGCATGAGATTGCAAAGCACGCCCATGCGCTGCTTCGCGATATAGATCGACTTCAGGATTGGGATAAGAGAGCTGCTTACTCACCCCTCGGGGCAGGAGCGCTTGCTGGGTCCGCTCTTGAACTGGATCCGAAGCGGAGCGCACTTGAACTTGGCTTTACGGATGCCATTGCCAATTCAATCGATGCCGTGAGTGATCGCGATTTTGCAGCTGAGGCAGCGTTTATCTTTGCCTTAATAGGTGTTCACCTTTCACGCATCGGTGAAGAGTGGTGTCTATACGCCTCTAAAGAATTCGGCTGGGTCAATCTCTCAGACGCATACTCGACTGGTTCCAGCATCATGCCGCAAAAGAAGAATCCTGATGTTGCCGAATTGGCTCGCGGTAAAAGTGGTCGTCTGATCGGAAATATGGTCAGCATTCTTACGATGCTTAAAGGCCTCCCATTTGCCTATAACCGTGACCTTCAAGAGGATAAAGAACCACTCTTCGATTCGCTCGACACTTTGACGGTGCTACTTCCCGCGATCACGGGAATGGTGCACACAAGTACCTTTAATGTAGATGTGATTTCAGCGTCTGCTCCTACGGGTTATTCGTTAGCCACAGAAGTAGCTGACTGGCTCGTGGTGCGCGGTATGCCCTTCCGCAGTGCTCACGAAGTTGCTGGTGCATGCGTGCGCCAATGCGAAGTTTTAGGGATTGATTTAGATGAACTCTCCGATGCGCAGTTGGTGGAGATTCATCCCATGCTCACCCCTGAGGTTCGGCTGGTATTGCGAGTCGACGGAGCGATCGCCGGTCGATCGCGCTTTGGTGGGACAGCTCCTGCTGCAGTTTCCGTGCAGATTGCAGCTCTTAAAAGCGAAACTTCCAGGACTCGTGCCTGGGCAGAGTCAAAACTCGCCGCCTCACTCTGATCTCACCCCGTAGAATCGGGCGAAAGAATGGAGCAATAGTGAGTATGAGCGGTGCAGAGATCTTTCAGGAGTTTCGTTGGCGTGGGTTGATTGCCCAAAGCACTGACGAGGCTGCGCTCGTAGCGGCTTTCGATAAAGGCCCCCTCACTGCATATATCGGCTTTGATCCCACCGCCCCCAGCCTTCACGTAGGTAACTTGGTGGTCCTTCTTGTTCTGCGCCGCCTACAGATGGCCGGCCACCGCCCGATTGCATTAGTGGGCGGAGCTACGGGCCTAGTAGGGGATCCAAGTGGGCGCTCCTCTGAGCGCACGCTCAATGATGAAGAGATTGTTGAACAGTGGGTTGCCCGTATTCGTCTGCAACTCGAGCGATTTCTTACCTTCGATCAATCGCCTACTGGTGCACTCGTGGCCAATAATTACGACTGGACCAAAGATATTTCTGCGCTCGAATTTTTGCGCGATATCGGTAAACACTTTTCAGTAAATCAAATGCTTGCAAAAGATTCTGTTTCTGCGCGCCTTGAAGGCGGCGGTATTTCCTACACTGAGTTCTCTTACCAGGTCTTGCAATCCCTTGATTACCTTGAGCTTTATCGTCGACACAATTGCGTTTTGCAAATGGGTGGTAGCGATCAATGGGGAAATATCACCGCAGGACTCGATCTCATTCGCCGCGTGGATCAGGGGAGTGCGCATGCTCTTACTGTTCCGCTTATGACCAAGGCAGATGGCGGAAAATTCGGTAAAACTGCAAGCGGAACGATTTGGCTCGATCCGGAGATGACTTCTCCGTATGCGTTCTATCAAAATTGGATCGCCACCGATGATCGTGATGTGGTGCCCTATCTCAAGATCTTGACCTTCCTTTCGCAAGAAGAGATTGCCGCACTCGCCGCCCAAGTAGAGAGCGCCCCTGAACGCAGGGAAGCCCAGAAGGCGTTGGCACGTGAGCTCACCACCCTGGTGCATGGCGCAGACCAATATCAGCGCGTAGAGCAAGCCTCACGAGCGCTATTCGGCCAAGCAGAGTTGAGCGATCTCGACGGTGCCACCCTGGCTGGCGCGCTCTCTGAAGTACCCCGAGCGACCATTGCGGCGGGGGAGATGCCCACGCTTATTGATCTCATGGCCCTTACTGGCATTGTGGATTCGAAATCGGCTGCCCGGCGGGCCATCCGCGAGGGTGGGGCTTATCTGAACAACGTGAAAATTACTGATGAAGCCTTCACGCCCACCTTAAATGACCTGGTCGGGGATCGATTCCTGGTTCTGCGCCGAGGAAAGCGCGAAATCGGGGCTGTAGAAATCGCCTAGTTCGAGGTCTTCATCGATTTCCGGAATGAAGCGGTACTCACTGTAAAATCCTTATTTATAAGGGGTTTTTGGGGTACGACACCACCCGATTAGGTGTTCTTGGTCGAACCTCGTAGTATGAACCAAGTCGAGAAACGGACAGCAAAATGGCCGTTCGACCGCCCCAAATTTGGATGCGAAATCAGGTCAATTTGACCCTAGATGAACATCCGGCTAAGTTTGGAGAGTTGCCCCAAAAACGAGCGAAAGTTCGGGACTGGTGCGCATCCGTACCTTGAGAACTCAACAGTGTGCCACAAGTCAATGCCAATTAACCTCGTCCTCGAGGGGCTACGTAAGTAGTGCTTTGAGGCGAAATTCCTTTGGTAAAAGACAGTAACTAAAGCTAGTTACGTCA